>Ga0207426_1000032_pt1 | contig 457997 bp, 410 predicted proteins | sample AraplaMF_Cvi_mMS_FD_184265 | JGI IMG/M metagenome (GOLD analysis project Ga0207426, IMG submission 184265) | Arabidopsis root microbial communities from the University of North Carolina, USA - plate scrape MF_Cvi_mMS (SPAdes) (version 2) | ecosystem: Host-associated > Plants > Roots >...
ACAAACGGCGCCAGCCCTTACTTGCAGAACCAAGGCTTCGCGTATTGTTTGCGCTTGGTACAAGGTCCTGGTTGATGGATGTGGATACCAGGTTTGATAATGATGTATTCGCCTGGCTATACAAGTCGTTTGTGCTGATGCATGCCAAAACAATTAATAGCCAGTGAGTATAATTTCCTGCTTTCATATAACAGTATTTTGATTAATCAAGAAGAATTCTGTGAATCGTTTTTGATGATAATAGAAATCAAAAACATATAAATGACTGAGAAAAAAGCATTTTTTAAGTAAGCATGATAAAGCCTTTAAAGCTTAACAGCTACAGTTACGGTAGCTGTTAAGCTTATTACATTTATTTAGTTAAAATCATCTTTTTCGTATCCACTATTTTGCCATCTGTAACAAGTGAATAACTGTAGGACCCGGAAGGCAAAGAAGCCGCATCCAGCTTTAAAGTTCCGCGACCCTGCGCCGGAAGATTTACCTGCTTCAATGCTTTTCCTGCAGCATCATAAATCACTACCTGCGCCACTCTAAAGCGGGATGGCACATTATAACTGATAGTAGTCGTTCCATTAAATGGATTAGGGGTGTTTTGGCCGATGGTTGCATCATTTACAGAAGCACTTACTGAAGAAGGAACTTTCAGCAACGCTTCCAACCTGTCAAGTCTTGCTTCCAGTGAATCTATCTTTGCATCTTTTGCGTTGTTTATATCGCTTAATTCCTGAACAGCTTTCACCAGGGGAACTACAAATTCAGCATACCTTAAACCATAAAAATCTTTACCATTTTTTGGCTGATCAACACCGCTGAAATCGTAGTTCATTTTTTTTGCGGTAGCTTCTACTTCCTGCGCAATGAAACCAGTGTATAAGACTTTGCTCTTTGCGGTAGCTGCTTCTTTATCTGACGCTGAACGTTCATTGCTTACACCGGGAACTTCAGGCTTTTTGTTAATGGCATCTAACGCACGATCATAACCATCTGCATCAAAATTGTAGGTTACAGGCCTCAGTTTTTTGATAAACTCTAATCCTGGCACATCTTCCTTTACATTTTTCTTAAACCTTCCGTCAGAGAAGGAACTCCATCCTACCTGGCCACCAATAGAAGTTACATTACCATCACCAATACGAACCTGGTTTGAAGCGGTAGTTGGTGCATGATAACCAAGCGCTGTACTGTTGGTTGTGCCACTTGATGAGCCATAGGTATCCCAGCCAATGAAAGTACCATTTGTACTATTATAATAACCGGCATACGCACCTACGGCTGTATTATAACCACCGCTGTTGTTAGAAAGCATCGCATTATAACCTACCGCTGTATTTTGTGTGCTGGTAGTATTTGCATTTAGAGCACTTTGCCCAACCGCCGTGTTATAAGAACCGGTTGTATTCGCATACAAAGACCTGGCGCCATGCGCTGTATTATATGAGCCGGTTGTATTCGCGTAAAGGGCCTTACTGCCTACTGCGGCATTAGCGCCAAGCCCGCCGTTTTGACTATACAAAGCAGAATCACCTACGGCCACCAGGTTGCTGTTTGTAGAACTGATGTACAAAGCATGTGAGCCCAATGCCACGTTGCTGTTTCCTGACCTGTTGGCATAGGCCGCATAAAAGCCGCTGCTTACATTATCATTACCCGTTGTATTACTCATGGAAGCATATACACCATCGGCTACGTTATTGCTACCGGTAGTATTATATAACAACGCCCACACACCATCGGCTGTATTACGGCTGCCACTGGTATTGGTATATAAAGCCTGAAAGCCGGTACCGGTGTTATCATAAGCACTGCCGGTTGTGGCGTACAGGGCTTGATAACCCAATGCTGTGTTGTAACCACTGGTAGTGTTAGAATATAAAGCCTGGAAACCCAATGCCACATTATAATAACCTGTTGTATTTTTAAACAACACTTTACTGCCTACACCCACATTACCATAACTATTATTGTTGTTGTATAAAGCAGAATCACCAATACCAATAGTGTTGCTGCCGGTAGTGTTTAAATACAAGGCCCTTACACCAATGCCTATATTGGAATAGCCCGCTGTATTGTTATATAATGCATATGCCCCAAAGCCTGCATTGGCACTGCCCGTTGTATTTTTATCCAGCGTTAATGCACCATAACCTGCATTATTGCCACCTGTTGTATTTAAAAACAAGGCACCATGACCGGTTGCCGTATTATGTGTTCCCGTTGTATTGGCGTTCAATGCATAACTACCTACACCCACATTATTCAATCCCGTTGTGTTTGCATATAAGCTCCGGAAACCTATACCCGTATTATGGTCTCCCGTTGTATTTGAATACAGCGCCTTTGAACCTATCGCTGTGTTAAAACCTGTTCCACCATTCTGCTTAAACATCGCTGAATCGCCAATGGCTACAAGGTAACTGCCGCCTACATTGCTATTCAATGCCCTTACACCTATCGCTACGTTGGCACTACCGGTTTTATTAGAATACAAAGAAAAATAACCGATACCCATATTTGCAACACCCGTGGTATTGGCCTGCAAACTGCGCGTTCCAATCGCTGCATTTGAATTACCTCCAGTATTGGAACTTAATGCATAATAACCGATACCTGTATTGGCATAACCACTGTTTGAGGTTAGTACTGAAAAACCTATCGCAGTTACCCCAAGTGTTGAACTGGTGCCATAAGATAAAAACTTACTGCCTGCCATAAAAATGGAGGAATCAAGGTACAAACGGCGCCAGCCCTTACTTGCAGAACCAAGGCTTCGCGTATTGTTTGCGCTTGGTACAAGGTCCTGGTTGATGGATGTGGATACCAGGTTTGATAATGATGTATTCGCCTGGCTATACAAGTCAAGACTGCCAAGCAATAACAACAAGCTCATGTAAATGTTTCTTTTCATAAAACAGCTTTTGATAAATGATCTGTCAGGATTAGAAGCCGCATACAGATGCTTCTAATTCACGCGCTTATCAAGGACAAAAGATTAGCACTTGTCACAAAAAATGACAAAACAGTAACACACCTGTCAGATCCATGTGAACTGACAGTGACTAACTCATGTCCATAGTTTGGATAGATGGCCGTGCAAATTCTCTCCACAACACCGCTTCGACGACGTGGTAATTGAGGTAATTCATAAGCGTCATTGATTAACAACACTCGGGTTCATGGAAGATACCACCGGCATTTCTCCCGCGAACAATCAATGATTGCTATGCTATTGACTACTTCCTGGTAAAAGGTTGAAGCATAACCTGCTTTATGTACATTATCAAAATAATTAGCACAAAGCCTGTTACCCTGTTGAGTACGGAAATTTGAAAACTAAACTTTCGTGGAGTATGCTGAAGTAACGCAAGTATTAATCAAAACTGGATCACACTATTTCCAATGATGGCATAAAACTATAATAGTTTATACACTTTGTCAAGAGGCTGTTAAAGAAATCTTTCAAAAATGATTAAATGTAATTTTTTGTTGAGTAAGCGTAATGAAATTGTGATTATTAGGGATTGGCTTTTCGTGTCCTTATTTTACCAACAATAAAAACACCCATCGCATTACCTTCTGTTAACCCGTTGTCAATAGCCGGGCGATAATGTATCCCGCCATAAAAACGGCTGATCGCAGCTTCCCGGGCCGCTTCGCCAAACGAAGTGAAAGTACGCGGGGGCAATCCAAATTCGGACTCTGTAGAATCTGTGTAAGCAAAATTATCACCAAACAATTTGGTAAGCACAACAGCAGCAGCAGCAGATACAACGCTATGCCCGCTGGTATATTCAGGGAAGGGCGGTGTTTGTAATGCCGGCAACCAGTTAGTATCTATGTATTGATTGATATAACTCTCCGGCCTGATCACATTACTTCGGTATTTTTCATCCCAGCAACTGATAAAACAATCAGCGAGTGTTATCGCAATTGTTGCATAAGCTTCCGCTGTTTTTACAGCATCTGCATTTACTTTTTTACAGGCTACGGAAGTAATGTTAATCCAATGCCCACCCGGTGAAATTTTCTTTGTGGCATACATTACATGACCACGAACATTCATTTTAAAAGGGTTGCAATCCCAGAAGCTGGCAATGGCATTTTGTTCAGAGGTGAGTTTTAATCCGGCTTCGTATACTTCTTTTGCATCACTGTAAAACTTACTCTTTTTATCTGTTGAAAAAGGTGGAGGCGGCGTTGGTTTAAACTGTTGCGCAGAATCTGTTATAAAGGTTCGTATTTTATTCCAGTGAGGTTCTATCGCTTTTATATAAGCAGGTGGTGTTGGCTTCCAGAAAGAGGGTTCCTCATTTACCGCATACTTGGGAAGTGAGCGGGATTGTTTATAGTTATCACCGGCAGCCCATGCCAATATATGAGCAGCAACCTGTTGACCGTAAGCTGTGGAATTATCAATCACTTCACCAGGTATGCCATTCTCTCTAAACTCTTTTACAATACCGGCAAAAAGCGTATCCACTTTTTCTTCTGATATAACCAATGCCTTTCCTATTGTTAAGGCTGTTTTTACGGCAGCAAGTGTATAGTTGTATTGCTTGCCTGCTTCAGGTTGTGGTACGGGTTTTAGCTGTCGCAACTGGCCTGCAAGGCTAAGATAAGTAGTGTCCTGGTTGCGCATTGTTTCATAAACACCAACACATATATAAGCATAGGTTCTGCTGGCAACGGGTGGCGAGTAAATATCATACACCATAATATCCGTCATTGCTTTTATAGCGCGATGGATATAGGCGGCATCCTCTGCTTTTTCTTTCCATGAAGGTGTTTTGGCACTAACCATGATGCATCCTAACGATAATATAAATATTAGTACTGCTCTCATAGTACCTGCCGTTTTACACCTTTAAAATTTGTAATGGTAATCCTCTGCATATTTTTTTCTACAGGTATTCTTCTGGAAGACTGGGAGAGATAAGTGGAACCATAGTAGAATTCAACTTTTCGCTTTGTACCATTTTTGAAAATAATCTCTGCACTGCGATCATCAGCAGCGAGATTGATCCATTTACTTACAGGCAACGCTTTATTCCTTTTAAATACCAATAAGCTGTCCTGGTTCTGGGTGGCAATAAACACATCTTCATTCTTTGCAGTATGTAATCTTGCAAGCCCCTTTCCATCGCCCTTTACAAAGAAGCCACTTTGTGCAATGGTTGCTGGTGTAAAATTTCCTTTGCCGTCGCCGGACAAATACAAACCGGAAAAAGCATCATGTCTTCCGCTATAAGGTTCCATACCATAATCGTTGCCTACCATCAGCAGATCAAGATTACCATCTCCATTTATATCCTCGCTCAACATACCATAAACAGGCGCCTCCTGTGCTTCTACAGGTAATGGTTTTATAGTAAAATGTCCTTTCCCGTCATTTTCAAAGTAAGAGGATCGCATTTCATTTGCCTGTAGCATTACAGCATCTTCGCGATCTTTTTTGCTCCACATTTCATCGATAGATACAGCGCCGTAAGCCTTAAACGTTGGATATTTTTTTCTTGTAGTGATAACCTGTCCGGCCAGGTCATCTTTGGTAAACATAGGAAATGCTTTTCTCGTATCATCCGTAATGGTTGATTTCATATAACAATACAGCATTGCGTCCAGTGAACCGTTGTTATCAATATCTTTTGCAAGGATTGTGATCGGTTCTTCATGTGTTGCTTTATAGTTGCTGTTCAATCCAAGATTACCAGCTACATAATCTATATCACCATCATTATCAAAATCACCCGCCGTAATACTGTTCCACCAGCCTGTATGTTGCTCAACGCCGGTCTTTACAGGCACTAGTGCCTTCCCTGTGTTTTTAAAAAAGCCCAACGGCAACCACTCACCGGCGACTACGAGATCTACTTTACCATCGTTATCAAAATCACTCCACAAGGCATCCGTTACCATTCCCAGGTTAGATAACTCGGGACAATATGCTTCTGTTACATCAGTAAATTTTCCGTTGTTATTCTTAAAGATATAGCTGCGGGGCGCCAAGGGATAAGCACCCGAAACAACACGACCTCCAACAAAAAGATCAAGATCGCCATCACCATCTATATCAGCAGCCCTTACACATGAACCATTGGATGAATCTTTTATTAAGGCATTGGTTGATTTTGTAAAAAAGCCCTTGCCGTTATTCAGGAACAAACGATCCTGGCTGATGGCATGATTGGGTGGTATCTCGTAGCTACCACTTACTATATAAAGATCGAGGTCTTTGTCATTATCTGCATCAAAGAACAACACACCCATATCTTCATATAACGGATCATCCTTCACTAAAATCCTGGTGCTATCCTGCAAAAATTTTCCGACAGCATTCTGCATAAAAAACATACCGGGATTTCCGGAAGTTCCGCCAACATAAAAATCTTCAAAGCCATTGTTATCAATATCGCCTACAGCAATCCCAGGCCCGTACTGGCTTAGTTTATGTGGCAGGGTTAGCTGTATATTATAATCGACAAAATCTCTTTCTTTGGGTTTGAATTTTATACCGTAACGGCTGGCTACGTTTGTGAAAATCGGAGTATCAGTTACTGCTGCTTTTTTAACGGGTATAGAAGCGTCACTGTAGTTTATGTTCAGCATCTTATCAGCCGGAACATTTAACAGCAATTGCATCTTGCCATCAGGCCATAATGCTTTGATGGAATCCACCACAGCAATGTCTCCTAACCCAAAATGTGCACGGGCGTCATTTGTGGAGAGATATCCCCTTGTAGGATAATGTTCATAATACAATTGCCTGCCATTATCATAATACAATTTAAGCTGCGCACCTAAGCCGGCTGTATTCTTTGCGGTACCACTTATATTGGCAACCAGTATGTGGCCGGCATCCTTATTCAATGTATTCTCATACAAGTAAGCTTCATCATTAATATTGTTGATAAGCACATCCAGGTCACCATCATTATCAAGATCAGCATAGATGGCGCCATTGGAGAAAGAAGGATGTGTAAAGCCCCAGTCTCTGGACTTGTCTTCAAACGAAAGACCATTGGTGTTTTTGTACGCATAATTATGAATCCTAACGACTGGCAAAGAGTCAGTAAGCGCCAGTGAATAATTACCGGCTCCCCCACCCTGTCCGTTGTTATAGTCTACATAATCCAGGTCAGTCACATCACGGGGCAGGCCATTGGAGATAATCATGTCGCGGTAGCCATCATTGTCAAAATCAGCTACCAAGGGGCACCAGCTCCAGTCAGTCTGGTATACATTGGCCATATACCCGATATCATCAAAAACAGGATGCCCAAGCGGGGTCATCCCTGAATTAAGCTGCAATACATTCCGTACATATTGATGTTCATAACCATATCTGGCACTGTTGGTATAATTATAATACTCATTACCGCTGAGCATTCTTTTCTTGCGCATGTTATCTTCCGGCAACATTTCCAGCGAGATAAAATCAACGTACCCATCGTTGTTGATATCCACGGCATCGGTGCCCATCGCGTTCCAGCCGGTGTGTTTAAAGTATTCTCCCAGCTTATTACTGAAAGTACCATCCTTGTTATTGATGTAGCAGAGATCATTGGAAACAAAATCATTCGCTACGTATACATCGGGCCAGCCATCCATATTAATATCTGTAATACAAGCCGCATGCCCCCATCCTTCAATTGTTATACCCGCTTCTTTTGAAACATTAGTGAATGTATTGTTCGCATTATTACGGTATAAACGATCAGTATTCAAGGCACTTCCATCTGTTACTTTGGGCCTGAACTTGATAGGTGTTTTAGGATCATAAAGCTCATTCGTTACCAGGTACATGTCAAGGTCACCATCTTTATCATAGTCAAAGAAATAAGCCTGTGTGCTGAACCCGGTATCTGCCAAACCATATTCCCTTGCAGATTCTTTAAAAGTGGGAATATGATCTTTATTCAACCCCTGATTAATATATAAAAGATTTGTCCGCTTTAGTATGTCCAGCTTTCTGAAGGATGCGCTTACATAGATATCAGGCCAGCCATCAGCGTTTATATCTACTACAGATATTCCTGTACACCAATGTCCTTCTCCGCCAACACCGGCAAGATCGGTGATATCATCAAACTTAAGTTCCCCTTTATTCAGGTAAAGTTTATTAGAAACCATATTACCTGCAAAGTATACATCGGGCAATCCGTCTTTATTAAAATCACCAATGCCCACACCACCGCCATTGTAAATATTTGCCTGGTTTAAAATGTTGAGGCTGTCACTTTCTGTAAGCTGATTTTTAAACCGGATACCCGTTTGCGAAGAAGGCAATAACCGAAAAAGTGTTGGCTTTGTTTGTGCAAAGCCAGAAGATGCATACAGCAGTAGTACGATAAGCAGGGGCAGATATGGCTTACAATAACGCAACATCATTGACAGCAATTTTAGCAAGTTTATGATAGGTCCACAAGATATTGATATCGTTTAAGGAACAGGGCTTAAAAAAACATGAACCAACAATGCCGTTTGGCCGACGAGCAACAAATACAACATTCAACCAAACGACATTGACAATATAAGAAACCGGTATTATTTGTTCCACTTTTTATCCAGCATCTTCATATAATAACCACCCACTACACTCCTCGCCTGGAAACCTACCTGTTTTCCGTCAGTAGTTTCATGCCAGTCACTTAATGGAACACGTGTGGGTGTTTCTGTAGCATACTTATATAGTGGGTTTACCAGCGCATTAAAATCAGCATCGTTGCTGGTCATGGTAGCAGTCCACATAATCCAGTCGCTTTTGGTATAAGTTTTCCGGCTGTCTAAAGGCAGGCCAAATTCCTGTTGTTTGGTAAGATAAAATTTGATCTCCTTCTCATATACTTCTTTGGGGAAGAGATTAAGTCCAAGTACTTTGTCCCAAACAATATTATACTTCTGGCTCCAGGTTCCGTTCTTATCAAAAGTTAATGCGTAGTGATCGCCTTCATCACACATACCACCCCAACGAGTAGCCATGTCTTTTGCAATGGCCTGGTATTTTGTGGCGGTTGCCTTATCGCCCAGCATCTCTGCAAGCATGGCATAAGAACCAATGCCTACAATTGCCTTAGCTGATAAGTTAGCATTGCGGGCAAGGTGACCGGCAAAGTCATCCGTGCATAACTGGTTGGCGGGATCAAACCCTTCTTTTACCAGGTAGTCCGTCCACGTAGTTAATGTTTTCCAATGTTTTTTAGCATATTCTGCGTTGCCTTCTGCTTTGCAGATGGCTCCTGCAAGTATGGTCATATTGCCAGATTCTTCCACGGGCATTCCCTCTCCATAAGTTTGCCCGTTGGCAATAGGATATGTACCAAGGTCATGTGCTGCGAACGGCTTGTTCCACTGACCGCTTTCGCTGTAATAGAAAATGCCATTCATCATCCCTTTTAATAAATCAGCATTATAGATGAGGTACAATGGTGCAGAAGGGTAAGTGATATCCACCGTATTGATAGAACCATTACTGTAATTCTCTTTTGACAGGAAAAGAATTTCGCCTTGCGGACTTTTCAAAAGCTTATGCGCTGCAATACTCTGACGATAAGCCAACACGCATAAATCAGCATACTTTTTACCACCGGCAGCCTCTGCATCTTTCGCAAGGCTTTCATCAAAAGTGTTACATTTTTCTATTACGGTACTGTACTCATTCGCTGCAAGCTCCAGTTGATTTTCGATGGTTTGCTTACCATCGCTATTCCACCAGGCACGAAGGTTCTGATGAAAATACTGAATGGCAAAAAGATCATCATAACCCAGCATTACAAATTGCTCTTTGGGCGTTTCAGCAACTTTTCCCAGCGATAAAACGGTATTCAATACAAGGTTTTTACCACCACCGGAAGTTGCAGGGAAACCAGTTCCTGCCACAAATGATTTCTGTGCATCTGAAGCTGAACTGACATATTGTTTTGCTTTTGCGTTTAACGGCGCTGCCACATACATATACCCCCAATCAATACGAAGATCATCACCTTTCTTTTGCAAGAGTGGTTGCTCCACTGATCCGGCTTTAAGAATGCTCAACTTGGCATTGGCTACCTTTTGCGCCTTTACCTGTTGGGCAGGTGTGTTTACTGCGATGTTGGTTGATGCACCAAAGTACACCTGAACATCATGGGTTTTTCCGTCGTTGCTTTTTACAGCATAATTGATATAAGAAACAGGTCTTGACAACAGGTCAAGGTTGTCCATTAATAAAGGGGAAGTGAAGGTAAGCGTTGCATCTACGGGCCCACAGCTAAAATCATAACTGGTTTTTGTTGCCGTAATGTGTACTGCCTTTTGTTCAGCAACAACTACCGCTCCTTCTTTTGCAGGGGGAAGCTCATTGGATATACCAAGATCAAGCATCGCTCCGCCGGCAGTATTGGCCACATGCACTGCCAGTACATTCTTACCTTTTTTCAGGTTTGCTTTTATTGCCTGGTCAAGTTCAAAATATTGAAACTTATTTAACCAGCCATCATAGCTGTATATCTTTTCCCCATTCAGATAAACTTCTGCATTATCATCATGGTTTATCTTCAGGTATAATTTATTATAGTCCGTTTTGGTTACATTAAAAGTTCTGCGAACCCAGATATCTTTCGTTAACCAGCTGGTACCTTTTGATGATTTATTATCCGTAAAAGGAGCGGCTCCCGTTTTCCAGGCGGCATCATTAAAACGTTCTTTTTCCCAATCTTCCGCAGGTAATGTTTCTGTATATTTTGCCGTGTACCCCTGCTCATCGCTGGCAGGCACCACAGGTACATAACTCTTTCCTTCACTGCCCAATACCCGGTACACCTTACCATCTACTTTTATAAGACCTGTTAAAGGTTGTTCAGCACCGGTCCAGTGTTTGGTAGGCGAAGCTGTTAACTGGTCTGTTGTGGACCAGATGCAGAAATAAGGGTCATGAGTAATCAATGGATAAGCCGGCGCTTTTTCCTGCGCTGTAAGCAGCTTACCCGCCAATAAACAAGAGAACAGTAACAAGTGTTTTTTCATGATATGCTTTTGTAAAAAATGAAACCTCTGTTTTTTATAATCCTGATCAAACATTTTTACAGGATGAAGTTTTATAGTCATTTTTGTGCCAGGCAACATTATGATGCTCAAAGTCACATGGCATCATCCCGCTTATTGCTTTGGCTGATCCATATAGAAATCGAATGGTTCGGCCCTGTTGCTTACAAGTGTTCCATTCTTAATTTCCAGCGGACCAACTTCTATGGATGACCGCCTCAACCTATACGGCGTATTACCGCTTTCATCCATCGGCGCTTCTGAATGTTTCTTCCGTTCCGGATGGGTAAAGTAAAACACATAAGCTTTATTATTCACCACAACAACATCTCCATGTGCACCGCTTGGGCTATCATCCGGTCTTGAAGTTGCATCGGTTAAAATCAATCCCTGTTTTTCCCAGGTATTCGCATCTTTTGAGCGGTAGACTCTCATGCCGTGCCATTCATCGGTGAGCATCCAATACCAGTCGCCAAACTTAAATGCCTTTGGACCTTCATGCGGTTCGCCGCCAATCGCCGGTGTTTCGTGTGTCTGCCATTTATAAAGATCTTCGCTTTCCGCCATCATCGTTACGCTTCCGCGTTCCTGGTCTTTGTACCACATGCGCCATTTGCCATCAGGCATCTGCATCAGGGTAGCATCAATCACACTTTCTGAAGTAAGTTTTACAGCACCCATATATTTCCAGTCCCACAGGTTCTTACTTACATAATGCCTCATTTTTGTGGTACCGCCCCAATGATTACGAACACCCTGGATATATACAACGAACATATGGTATTCGCCATTATGATATACTACGTCAGGCGCCCAGAACGTGTTCACTCCCTTTTCTATATCCAGGTTTAACGTGCCACGATATACCCAGGTTTGCCCGTGATCATTAGACGACGCAATACCAATGGGAGTACCATAGCAGTAAGCCACATCAGCCGCTTCGGAGTTGGCCCTGCGCTGGGTATAAAGCATCCACCAGCTTTTTTCTTCCCTGTTCCATATGATCACAGGATCTGCGGCTCCATCTGTAATAGGATCACGAAAAAGTGGTGCAGGCGCAATATGATTTCTGGGGATGATGGTGATGGTATCCTGGGCTGCAACATCAATGCACATAAATGCAAAAAATAACACAGCGAAAACGAGCTGTTTCATAATGGGGATATTTGAAAATGTAAGCACACAAGATACTAATGAAACCCGTACTGCAATAAGGTTGTTCGTGAAAGAATAAAAGGATTTTTGTAGCCAGCCGCATTGCTGCTATTAAGCATTGTTGCGTCGCACTCTTGTACATTTTAAGCAATACGCAGCAAGTTGCAACATGTCCCGAAAACGCTTACCTGTTCAGTATTATTTTCCATAATGCCGTATGCTCGATTGCCGGCAAATCAGTTCTGGCTGAAGCACCAGTTTTCGCGGATGATTACTTACACCGCGGCCTTGTTTTAGTCCGTCAAAAAAAAGCCTGGCAGCTTCCTGTCCCATAATTACGGTTTGCTGGTTAACAGTAGAAAGCGAAGGGGTAAGATATTCGCCAAAAGCCTCGTTGGCAAAACCTATGATGGCAATATCATCAGGTATATGTTTGCCGGCATCTTTAATGGCCTGCATGGCGCCAAGCGCCGTGAAATCTTCTACGGCAAAAATGGCATCAGGAACTACTTTACCGCTTAGCAGTTTTCGGGTACATTCCCTGCCCGATTCTATGCTCACCTTTCCGTATACAATCAGGTCATCATCCACCGGTATATTGTGCACATTAAGTGCATCTATATAGCCTTTCAACCGTTGATTAAAGATGCCAACGTGCTGCTGCCCGCCTATATGGGCGATATGTTTACAGCCCTGTTTTATCAAATGTTTGGTAGCTTCAAAAGCACCGGCATAATCATCCACCACAACAGAAGAAACGCCGAGGTTATCATTAGCGCGGTCAAACAAAATAAGCGGTACGCCACGCTTCTTGATTTCTATATAATGATCAAGGTTGATCGTTTCTTTGGAGATAGACGCAAACACCGCATCTACCTGCGACTGAAGAAAAGTTTGTACGCCTTTCTTCTCATACTCATACATTTCATTCGATTGATAAATGAGTACGTTATAGTTGTTCTCGTTGGCAATTTTTTCTATACCATGCACCACTGACCCAAAGAAGTTGATCTCGGCGCTGGGTATCAGTACACCGATGATATGAGATCTTCCCCTGCGGAGTGAGGAGGCTATTTTATTAGGCTGGTAGTTGAGTTTTTCTGCAGTTTCTTTTACTGCTTTGCGGGTAGATTCTTTTATAGCGGGATTATTATTCAGCGCACGTGACACGGTAGCTGCCGTAATGTTTAATTCACGGGCAATATCCTCAATCGTCACTTTTGAGATCATGTCACTCATCCGTCGTAGATTTAACTGTTGCAGGAAGGGCTAAACTGCTGTCATCAAAAATAAAGAACCCACTGTGGACACAGAAGGTTCTACTGCTTACAAAACTTGCTATTATGAGAACCGAAAATGAATGGTTAAATAACAGCCACGGCCATCTTTACCACTAGTTCTTCGCCATATTGGCCAGTGAGCTATTGTACAATTTGCTGTGTATGGATTTCAACTGCGCTTCAGGCATTTTTATCACCTTGCGGTCATAAGTCATCAGGCCATTGGTTTCTACTTCCACATCTGTGGTTTGTGTATAAACTGCGGCAGATAATCCTTGCTCAATCAATGCAGGAAAACGTTCGATGAAATCAGCATACTTTTTAAACAACTCATCTTTATCTTTAAATGTCTGGTAACCCCAGTTCTTGGTATTCTGCCAGGTATGGTTTTCCAATGGAAGACCAAGACCGCCAAATTCACCTAATACAACCACGCGTTTACTGCCAAACACGGATGCTTCGGGCATTGCTGGTTCAGGATAATTGTGCAGGTCTATAATATGTCCTACGTCTTCAAAATTACCACCGCTGGCAGTATTGATCAAACGTGAAGGATCTTTCTTCATCGTCCACTCAGTGATTTCTCTTGTTTTAAATTGTCCCCATGCTTCGTTGAAAGGAGTCCATACTACGATAGAAGGAAAATTATGCAGATCCTGCATGATCTCGTTCCACTCTGCTTTATAGATCTCTTCTGATTCGGCTGTGCGTTGTTTGTCTGTTGCGCGGCCAATAATGCCCGGGCGGGGATCCCAACGGTTACCCATGTCTCCGCTTGGCATATCCTGCCATACAAGCATGCCCATTTCATCGCAATAGCGGTACCAGCGGGCAGGCTCTACTTTAACGTGTTTACGAATCATGTTAAAGCCCATCTCCTTTGTTTTCTCAATATCAAATTTGAGCGCTTCATCAGTTGGGGCAGTATATAATCCGTCAGGCCACCATCCCTGGTCTAACGGCCCGTATTGAAATACGAACTGGTTATTCAGCATCATGCGCTGTACACCGTTTTTATCTGGCGCCATAGAAATTTTACGCATGGCGAAGTAACCTTTCACTTCATCCACCGCTTTACCTTTCCTGGATATACTAATCTTTAAATCATACAGGAAAGGATTGGTTGTTGACCATAATTTAGGATTGCTGATTGCTAAGGAAACAGCACCGGCAGCAGCCGCAGTTTGTTCTGCAACCACCTGCGTACCATCAAGCGCAGCTACTTTAATTTCATCACCCGGCTGAAGATTTTCAGCCTGTATATCTAATACCAACTGGCTTTTATCTACATCAGGTGTTTCTGTAAATGAGGCGATATAGGTTTTGGCAACGGCCTCTGTCCATACGGTTTGCCATATGCCGGTCACCGGTGTATACCATATTCCTTCCGGATTTTTTACCTGCTTGCCACGGGGCTGCGGGCCATCATTGGAAGGGTCCCAAACACGCACGACCAACTCCTGGTCTTTTCCTTTTTTCAGGAAGCTGGTAATATCAAAACTAAAAGGATCATAGCCGCCTTTGTGAGAACCTACCAGCTTACCATTTACAAATACATCGGTCAGCCAGTCAACAGCGCCAAAGTGCAGCAATACATTTTTGTTCTTGTAGGTGTCTGGTAATGTAATAGTTCTTTTATACCATAACACGCTATCCTTACCTACGGTTTTACCCACACCGGACAATGCAGATTCTACTGCAAACGGCACCAGTATATTTCCATCAAAAGTTGCAGGAACAGTTTCTTTTTGTGCGTCGGGTACAATGGCATATTGCCACAAGCCGTTGTGATTTGTCCAAACACTTCTTATCATCTGCGGCCTGGGATATTCCGGCAGTGTTGCTGCGGGATTTACTTTTTCGGCCCAGGGTGTTGTAATTTTTCCTTCAACCGGTTTCCATGAAGTTTGTGCAAAGGATGACATTGCACATGCAACCATTAAAGACGATAAGAGACTCTTGCTTTTCATAATATGTTAGTTCTAAGCCTGACCTGGCAACGATGATTCTTTATTAAGGTCATCCAGTTATTCGCCGGATGACCCTGTTGTTTGTTATTTCTTTTACCTGTTGAAATCAGGTGCTGCTTCTAATAAGTAACCTTCACTACCGGTGAAAAAAGCCTGTCTTCAACACCAGATACTTTAAGACCGATACGTGCAAACACGTAGTTCTGGGTTGGAGTGATAGAAGGCACCGTAGCACTTAATGAAATATTGTTCATGTCTGTAATATCACCGCCGTTAACACCAGCAGTTGCAATGTTATCTGCACCGGAAACAAACTGTGTTTTGTTTACATACAAAGTAACATTTTCAACATCCTTTGCATTGGCATCGGTAATGATCTTTTCCAGTTTAAAGGTAGCAGAAACTTTACCTCCGCCACCGGTTACCTGTGGTGTTCTGATCATGAAATAAGGCGTTACATTCAGGTCAAGCGTTTGGCTTCCTCTTAATGTAATGGCAATGGAATCAGGTGCACCACCGGCGGTTTTAGGCCACATAAAAGGCCCCTGGCCGTTAGGTATGATCAATTTGTAATCACCATCAAATAACAGAGAGGAAAAGTTTCCTTCCTGTGTAAATGAGGAGTTCACTCCACCAACTTTACCAAAACCATACTGATATAATTCGTAAGGTACCTGGTAGTTCTCTACTCCCAACGCTTCACCCTGGTAAACAAGGCGGCCAGAGAGCATAGAAGAAGGTTCTTTATAATTGTCTTTTTTGCAAGACACCGCTACGCCGCAAATTGCGATGAGTGCTATATATTTCAGTTTAATTTTCATAATCAACATTTTTACGCTTGAACGCTGTTATTGGTTTGGCTGTCTTACAATTTTTGGATTGGAAGCCCTGATATTATCATCGATAAAGCTGTAATAGTTACCCAACTGGAACCTGTTATAACCGGTTACAACTGCAGGCAGGGTTTCTTTAAAGATCCATTTGCCATTGTTTGCATTACCCGGGTTATAATATTTGTAAGGCCATAATCCCCAGGGCTGAGTGCTCTTCTTCCTGGCAGAGCCAATATTGCTTAGCAGGTCTTGTTTGCTTGTAGTAGAACCATCCCAACGGATATGGGCCAATCTCCAGCGTTTCATATCATATAGAGTGTGTCCTTCAAATGCAAGCTCTACGCGGCGTTCGTGTACAATCCTGTCGAATGTTAAGGTTGTTTCAGTAAGTGCTGGCAAGCCGGCCCTGCTGCGTACCTGGTTAATATAACCTACTGCAGTCGCTTTATCGTTTAGTTCAAAAGCAGCTTCTGCAGCATTCAGTAAAACTTCTGCATAACGATAACGGATGAAAGCCACATCACTACCACGTCCTCTTCTGCCGGAACCCACAGTAGGATCTAACCATTTACGTGTATAAAAACCACTTTGTGCCCTAAACTCAAGACCATTTACAGGACCATCTTTACCAACCACTTGTATATTGGTAGTTGTTCCCGGTAAAGGCTTTGTCTGTCCGGCTTCATCACTTGTTAAGATACTTCCATCTGCCAGTTGATAGCCTGCCCAAATATCAACCCTTTTGCCTTTGAAAAGACCGTTAGGTAACAATACTGTACCGGCAAGACGTGCATCTCTTCCCGCAAAAATATCCTGTATATCGCTGTAATAAATGGGGTTGCCTGAACCATCAGTAGTTGCTAAAGGAGCATATGAACCATCCAGTTTTTCGAATTCCTGTACCAGGTTGAGTGAAGGGTTTAAACGGCCCGCATCACCACCTTCATCTGAAATAGAATAAGGCTGGTCATTCGTAGTGAAACCATGAACCTTTCCGGCACCGGCTTTGAAATCTTCTATAAATATAGACTCCTGGTTTACAGAACTTTTATCAAGGAAGATCGCTGCAAAGTTATCAGACAAATCGGGAAGCACTTTGTATAACTGGTAAGAACCGGCGCTTCCGTTAATGATCTCCTGGGCAGCAGCTAATGCAGCTGTATAATAGGCCGTAGCCTTGTCAGCAGCTATTCCAACTTCACCACCCGGTAATGATACCGCAGGAGTAGTTGCACCATACTTAGCAATAGATGCGGCGTATAAAGCAGCTCTTGTTTTCATAGCCAGCGCAGCACCTTTTGATGCCCTGGATTTTTGATTTACATCATTAGGAAGCTGGTTCTTTATTGCTTCTGATTCGCTGATTACAAAATCATAAATATCAGACTCTTTTGCCCTTGCTATCTGTACAGAACTGGCATCCCCTTTAGTAGGATCGTAAACCAATGGCGTGGTGATCAACGGAACACCTCCCATTCTTTTTACCATTTCAAAGTAATAGCTGGCACGTAAAAAACGGGCCTCAGCCATAAACCTGGTTTTGTCTGCATCTGTTAAAGCCGTAGAAGCACTGTCTCTTTGAATGAAGAGATTAAGTTCACGGATGTACGTGTAATCCCATGTTGACCATGAGCCATACCCCCAGTTGGTATTACGAACCAAGTCATAACTGCCGTTTTCTGAAGGGAAGCTTTCACTAAAATCGGCGAAGCTTCTCCAGCCATTATCCAGGCCTGAAAAATCAACATAGCGGTTGTATAAATCACCCAGGATAGAAAGCACCAACGCAGGATCTGAGAAAGCGGTTTCATTTGGAATAATCTGTATGGGTGGTACATCCAGGTAATTGGAGTCTTTAGAGCAGCTTCCAATGCCAAGCAATGCTGCGAGTATCGTTATGGAGAATATCTTTTTCATCCAATATCTTTTTTAATTTGTTCGATGCAACCCGGCGAAACAGTTAGCGCTGTATCCGCCAGGTTCATTGAAATATTGTATCGTTATGTTTTAGAGTGAAAGGTTAAGACCAACATTGATTACCCTGTTCTGAGGGAACTGAAGACCATTGTCGTCAATTGCTTCAGGATCTATTCCAAACTCTTTCAGATTGTCGATAGAGAACAGGTTATAAGCATTGATGTAAACCCTTGCCCTCTGAATCTTAACACGCTGTAAAATGGAAGATGGCAATGAGTAACCTAACTGGATGGTTCTGGCCCTGAACTGTTTAACATTGTGTAACCAGAAGGTTGAGTTGGTTGAGTAATCACTGTGACCGTTGCCCATATTATACCTGTTAGCAGGATATTTACCGGGAATCCATTCGCTGTTAGGATCATACATATTCGCCCTGTGCCACCTGTCAGTAAAGATTGTATTCAGGTTACCGTTGTTCTGGAAGGCCCATCTTGTTTCCCAGTTCTGGAACCAGGTATAACCACCTGCTCCGGAGAAGTCTGCGTTAAAGTCAAAGTTCTTGTAAGTAAGGGCGATATTAAAACCAAAGTTGATATTTGGTTGCTGGCCATAACCATATCCAATTGGCCGCTGATCATAACCATCAATCTTGTTATCACCATTCAGATCTTTATAGATTAAGTCACCGGGCAACAAAGTTTTATTACCCTGTCCATCTATATTAACTGCATAATTGTTGATCTGTTCCTGAGACTGGAACTGACCAATATAGATGTAACCCCACTCTACACGTGAGAACCTGTTCTCTGAAGAGTTACGATACTGATCCCATGAGTTAAAGAACCTTGGCTTATAAGAATCAAGAGATTTAGCCCTTGTGTAACCAATATTACCGCCCACAGTAAAGTTTACCTGGCCAACTTTGCCATTATAGCGCAACGAAAGTTCTTCACCATATTGGGCATCGCTGTTGATGTTCTCCTGAGGTAAGCCGTAACCAATTTCAACTGGTACAACTACGTCATACTTTGCTGCAGGTAAACCGGTACGTTTTCTGTAGAAGTAGTCCATCGTACCGGTAATCTTGCCATTGAAAAGGGTGAAGTCTAAACCAATGTCAGTGATTTTACTCTTCAACCATGAAAGTGAGGTAACCGGTATACCCTTATCTCTTGAAACAGTTACCGGGTTGCCTTCTATGATGGCAGTACCCTGGTTGTAGTTATAACCCTGCAGGTATGCGTAAGGTTGAACGATTGGCTGATTTTGGTCGTAAGGATTTCTGTCATCACCCAGTATACCATAAGAACCTCTTACCTTCAAATCAGTCAACACCCTGGTTCCATTACCAAGCAGGCTTTTAAAGAATGGCTCTTCTGTAATCCTCCAACCGGCAGATACACCCGGGAAATAACCAACTCTCTGGCCGGGAGCGAAGAGGTAAGATGCATCACGTCTTGCGGATGCTTCAAAGAAATAACGGTTTGCATAGCTATAAGTAAAGCGGCCAATATAACCAACACGACGCTCTTTAGATTCCTCATCTACATATTGGTCCATGGTTGGGAAGTAGATCAACGGAAGATTGTTTGAGATAGGAGAAGCATGTAACCAGTTTCTCCTGCGATGAAACTCTAAACGTTCGGCAACTACAGTAGCACCTATGGAATGTTCTCCAAAAGTGTTGTTGTAGTTTGCCTGTAACTGCATGTTTTTATTGATCTGTTTGATCTGCTCACGATCTCTCCACGGGTTGGTACTACCACCGGTAGCTCTGTATTCTTCAGGCGTTGTTTCTGTTGCAGGAAAATAAGTATATGCTTTATACGTATATTCCTGGTTGTTTTGCTGAAGGTCTGCGATATAGTAAGAATAAGTTCCTTTAATGCTCAATCCTTTTACAAAAGGCAACTGCCATTCTGCATTAAGATTTGCCTGAACCACACGCCATTCGTTCTTCAGTTTACCTGAAATTTTTTCATTAAGAAACGCATAGTTGGTTTCCAGGTGTTCACCCATATCATTCAGATAGTCGGGATTATCATTGGCGTACGGCCTTTCTCTTGGTGTGTTTCTAAGAATCGCAAAGCGGGAAAGCCAGTAGTCATCACCACCTGGTACACCCGGGTTTTGTCTAACTTCAGTACGGCCGTTTAACTCTGCACCTACTTTAAAACCGGTTGCAAGTTTAGCGGTAACGTTTGCCTGTATATTAGAACGGTTGAAACGGTATTCTTTACCAAGGTTTGAATTCTGGTAGAAGTTAGTGGCTGATACATAGTAGTTCACTTTATCAGAACCACCGCTGATGTTTATATTCACCGAGTTCTGCGGAGCCGGTTTTGCAAGGATATATTTTCTCCAGTCAAAACTGCGGTATTGTTTGCCCGCGCTTTCTCCCTGTTTGTATTTGTCTAATTCTTCCTGTGTAATATTGGTGCTGCCAAACCTGTTAATTTCAGCTTCAGCACGGTAGTACATATAATCGTAGGAATTGTTCAACACTTCGGGAAAGCGGAACCATGTTTGCCATCCGGCATATGCATCAATGTTAACGTTGTTGCGACCGGTAGAACCTCTTTTGGTAGTTACCACCACAACACCATTTGCCGCACGTACACCATAAATAGCAGCAGAAGCATCTTTTAATACAGAGATACTTTCAATATCATTAGGAGCAATGTTGTTAAACTGACCTGCATCCTGCTGAATTCCATCAATTACATAAAGCGGGTTGCCCATGTTCCTGATCTGGATATTGGCAGAAGCACCCGGTCTGCCATCCGCCATACGGAAGGTTACACCAGGTATTTTACCCGCAAGACCAGAACTCACCGTTGAACCGGCGTGCACACGATCCAGGTCTTTGCTGGTTACGGTAGAAATGGCGCTGGTTACAGATCCCTTCTTCTGGGTACCGTAACCTACCACCACCACATCATTCAGGTTAGCTGAAGATGTAGAAAGCTTAATGTCTACCGTAGTCCTGCTATCAACAGATATTTCCTGTGGTTCAAAACCAACATAGGTTACCACCAGTACTGCACTTTTCTTTGATACATTAATAACATAGGAACCATCAGCACCGGTAACCACACCATTGCTGGTACCCTTTTCCTGGATACTTACATTGGCAAGACCTGTGTTTTTGTCATCGGTAACTTTACCTGAGATCGCAATTTTAGCAGCTTGTTGCGCATGAACAATATTGCCGCTCAAAAGCATCAAAGGCAGAACAAGGCTCCCGTACCTTATTCCGTTGAGCACATTTCGTGAGGCAATCGTTTTGGTGAGGATATAAAGGCTTATACCCCTGGTAAGAAATTTCATACCTTTACTTTGTTTTAGATGTTATACGAAATATTTAAAATGCAGGCTACTTTAATTCGCGGTTAGAGTAGCCCTTTTTATGTATAGCTGGTATTGATGAAATAATAATTTGATGGTGGTTGTAATCGTTTTAAATGGCGCAAACCTTGTGGCAGAAGGCTTGTTGCCGGTAATCATGTCTTGATTTTTACCTGGCTGATGGTTATTCTTTTCTTTTTGCAATCTTTCAAACATTTTGGTCCAGTCTGGTTTTGGTGCCTGATCATCTTTTTCGTCGTTCCATAGTTTTTTAATTTCTTCTGAAACGATGTCGTCATCAGTCAACTCGAACATTAAGTGCCAAAATTCATCTAACTCTCCTGCCGTGCAGTTGTTATATAAATATTTCTGAAGAAGCAATCTCAATTCCGAAGGGCCTGAAGACATATGACAGCTTTACCAGTCAAGGACGGCAAAGAAAAGAACGCAGTACTATCATTTGGCAACTTTTTTTTAACATATTAAATAAGGGTGATCTATTACTTAGTTAAGAAAGGTTTCTATTTCGTGTTCATGCAAAAATCGTCTCACATGTTTTAGCGTTTCGGCAATGGTATTGCGCACCGTATTTCTTGATAACTGAAGGCTGGAAGCAATTTCTTCATGTGTAAGTCCCTGTAGCCTGCTCATCGCAAAAACCATTTTACGCTGGGGCGATAGCTCATTCAGTGCTTTATAGAAAATCTCGTTGTATTCCTTGGAGAGCATGTACTTATCAGCACTGGTATCATTCGGCATCTCCGCTTGTTTTGCCATCATCTTTTGCATCACTTTATTCCTTGATGCCACCCTGAAAAAATCCAGCGCCTTATTGTGTGCAACTTTATGTAAAAAGGCGTCAAAGTTCTTTACATCCGGTAAAAGATCCCTTCTTACCCAAAGTTTTACAAACACGTCAATCACCAGTTCCTCGGCAATACTTCTTGATTTGGTTATCCTGAACAGGTAGTTGAACAGCTTAAGACGATGCCCTTCAAACAAATCCTTAAATGCACTCTCATTACCCTTAGCCACTTCTTTCAGTAATAAGTAATCATTCTCCATAAAGCTCATTTTGCGCAATCACTTGCAGCCCAAACATGTTAAATAAGTTGGTTATCAAAAGAAACGACCTGTAACTAATCAGGAAAAAGCAAAGTCGTTTAACGATAAATAAAAAGGTATTAACCTCGATTTGAACTTTAGATAAGAGGCATACTTTACATGCCTTGTGGATTCAACCGCTGGCTGCGGTTCCGGTGAAAAGATTCTAACATTCATAAGCATACAATCTTGACAGTTAGTAATTAATAATTGTAAACGTTTACATTATTAATTCGGGGGTTATTAGTAACTTTTAAATTACTTTGTGAAGTAAGTGCTTATTTGTGAACAGGTTTATTCAACGCGTATCATAATTTTTTCAAAATGTTACATTTTGAGTTTCCGGGTTTAGCTTTCCACTTTAATGATCATGCTTAATTTCAACGTTTATTTATATATCTCAAAAGCTTTTCAACACTACGTTCAGGTGTGTTATTGTACTGTATTTATAGTGCTTGCTTTGTTCACTGTTAATCCGCAACTTTTATCACAGCCCTATTACTTCAGGCATTACCAGGTAGAGAACGGACTTTCAAACAACACGGTTTTTTGCAGCATACAAGACAAGCAAGGCTTTTTGTGGTTTGGTACAAAAGAAGGACTTAACCGCTACGACGGATACCAGTTCAAACATTTTAAACTCGATAAAGAAAATGAACGCACGCTTACGCCGGATCTCATTTTTTGTTTGTATAACGATGTGCATGATACATTGTGGGTAGGCGGCGAAAAGGGGTTATATAAATACGTTCCAACGCAGGAGAAACTGATTCGAATGTTTGACTCATTACCCAACGTATCAGGTATACAGATGGATAAGGAAGGGCAGTTATGGTTTTTATCGAGTGGTAACGTTTACAGGTTTGATTTAAAAAACAACCGGCTTAAGGGTTTTCCGGCGAATGACTATTTCCCGGCAACCTCTATTTGCATGACGCCCTCAGGCAGTATATGGTTCAGCGATGTGAACGGTTATATTTATGATTATGATTTTTCCGGGCAACGATTTAACAGGCATGATATTTTTCAGCATTCCATACCTCCTTCTTCAAGATGGGTGCAAAAGGTTTCTCCCGGCAAAGGAGAGACATTGTATATTGGCACCGCAAGCCAGGGATTAAAACAGTTCAGTATTCCTGATAACGATTACAAAGACATTCTTACCTATAACCCGGATAAAACAACAGTGTTTGTCCGCGACATACTTCAAAAAAATACTGATGAATTTTGGTTTGCTACCGAATCCGGCATTTTTATTTTAAACAATGATGGAAGCTTTACCAACCTGAAGAAAAAAATTCTTGATCCTTACTCATTAAGTGATAACGCAGTTTATTCTTTATGCAAGGATAGTGAAGGGGGTGTTTGGGCCGGAACTTTTTTTGGCGGACTGAACTATTTTGCCAGTCGCAACGGCGTTTTTCAAAAATATTTTCCAGACAATACCGGTGATGCGATAAGTGGAAATGCAGTGCGTGAGATATGCGAGGACAGCCTGGGTAATTTATGGATAGGTACGGAAGATGCCGGTTTGAATAAACTAAACAAAAAGACAGGAGCAATCACTCATTTTGAACCAACCGGTGAACCAGGCAGCATTGCTTATTATAATATCCATGGTTTAATGGTAGATGGCGATCGGTTATGGATCGGCACTTTTGAGCATGGCCTGGATATTATGGATATCAACACCGGCAAGATCATTAAACGATATAAAGCCGGTCCCTTGGCAAGCGAACTCAAAAGCAATTTCCCGCTTTGTTTCTTAAAGGCAACATCAGGCGAGATTTATACCGGCACCAGTAATGGTTTTTTTCATTACAAAAAAACTTCTGATGACTTTGAAAGATCCGCTGAAATTGCAGATGCTATTTTCATTGCATCTATTATTGAAGATTACCGGCACAACATATGGGTGGGCACAAGGTATGGTGTTGTTTGGTTTAATCCTGTTACGCATGAAAGAGGACATTTTATTAATGAACCGGATAACAAAAACAGCCTGCCCAATAATAATGTAAATGCATTGTTTGAAGATAGCAAACACAATATATGGGTATGTACTGAAGGCGGAGGGCTTTGCAGTATAGACAGCAGCAGAAAAGTATTCACCCGCTATACCACCAAAAATGGCCTGCCCAGCAATTTTATTTTCAAGGTGCTGGAAGATAACAACAAACAGCTATGGGTTACTACTTCCAAAGGGCTTGTAAACTTTCACCCCAACGTACATAGCACCACTGTTTATACAAAGGCGAATGGTTTATTAAATGACCAGTTTAATTATCATTCCGGCTATAAAGATGCAGAGGGTAACCTTTATTTTGGAAGCGTGCGGGGCATGATCAGCTTTAATCCTTCCGATTTTAAACGCAATAATTTTGTTCCTCCTGTTTACATTACGGGCTTCCAGGTGAACAATGAAGAACTGGAAACTACGCAGGATAGTGCAGCACTTAAGCAATCCATTGTTTTTGCAAAAGATATCACACTCCCGTATGACCGGGCGTCCTTTAGCCTCAATTTTGCGGCACTTAGTTATACATCACCCGGTATGACGGAATATAAATACCTGATGGATGGGCTTGACAAAGAATGGACAGAGCTTAGAACCAACAGGAAGGTTTATTTTACCAGCCTTGCACCAGGCAATTATACGTTCCGGCTAAAAGCTTCTATCAACGGGCATTGGGATAGCAGGGAGCAAACATTGGCCATTCATATTCTCCCCCCCTTCTGGAAAACGTCATGGGCCTACTTAATTTATACGATTACCATCGCTATCCTCGCATGGTATCTTATACGCAGCTATCATGCAAGTATAGAGACCAAAAAGGAAAAAGAAATTTATGAAGCCAAGATTGATTTCTTTACCAATGTAGCCCATGAAATAAGAACACCGCTTACACTTATTAAAGGCCCGGTAGAAAACCTGATGGAGCAGGTAGATGATATGCCTTCTATAAAAGAAGATGTAGTTACCATGGAAAGAAATACCAACCGGTTAATTGCGCTGGTAACACAGATACTTGATTTTCGTAAAACCGAGACCAAAGGCTTTAGCCTCGATTTTACGGAGGTGAATATCGGTTCACTTCTGCAGGAAACATTCCTGGACTTTACTACCCTTGCTAAAAAAAGAAAACTGAGTTACCAGTTATATCTTCCACACACACCTATACATGCATGGGTTGATGAGGAAGCATTGCATAAGATATTCAGTAATCTTTTAAGTAACGCTGTAAAATACGGGGCGCAACAGGCACATGTAACCTTACATGAATTGCAAAAAGGGGATTCACATTTTATTGTAAAGGTTACCAATGACGGACATATTATACCGGAGGAAATGCAGGAGAAAATTTTTGAACCATTTTATCGTTTGAAAGAAACAACCAAACAAAAAGGTACAGGTATTGGTTTAACATTATCCAGGTCGCTGGCCGAATTACACAATGGTACTTTAACACTGGAAGATTCAAAAAACGGATTAAATTGTTTTGTACTTTGCGTGCCCTTAAAACCCGGCAAAAACGTATTAGAAAAACAACAACCAGGAACCGGATTGGTTACTATAAAATAAACTCAGAAGCATGACGTTGCCATTGATATTACTTGTGGATGATGAAGAAGAGATACTGGACTTTCTTGAACGTATACTCAATACAAAATATACCATACTGCGTGCAGAGAATGGGCATGATGCGTTAGGCGTTCTGGCAAAGGATGCCGTTCAACTGGTGATAAGTGATGTAATGATGCCGGAAATGGATGGCTTTGAACTATGCAAACAAATTAAATCGAATGTTGAATACTCTCACATACCCGTAATACTGCTAACAGCAAAGAATACCATACAGGCAAAAGTGGAAGGACTGGAACTTGGCGCAGATGCTTATATTGAAAAGCCTTTTTCAAAGGAACATTTGCTTGCACAGATCGCCAGCCTTTTGAATAACAGGAATATGGTACGGGAATACTTTGCAAGTTCACCACTGGTACATATCAAAAGTATGGCGCACACCCGGGCAGATGAAAAATTCCTGGAAGCATTAAATGATACGATAAGAAAAAATATTGATGATGTGGAGCTGGATGTGGAGAAGCTGGCCAAGATTATGAACATGAGCCGCATCACTTTATATAGAAAGATCAAGGCCGTTTCAGATCTTACGCCAATTGAGTTGATACACATCACCCGCTTAAAAAAATCTGCAGAGTTACTTGCCGAAGGAGAATATAAGATCTACGAGATTTCCGATATGGTAGGCTTCAGCTCCCAAAGTAATTTTGCCCGCAACTTTCAGAAACAATTCAAGATGACGCCTACCGAGTATATGAATATGCATCATAAGGAAGAAGAAAAAGACAGAGGTCTTTAGTAGAAAATACCTACCAAGATCTCTGTCCCATCAATCCTAACGATTCTATACTATTTGTTACTTAACGCCTTGCCTGTATACTTCTCAATCGTTTTTATCTCTGTCTCATCATAAGCTGTAAAATCAGGTTTGTATAAATCATGCTGCCAAACAGGTGAATCAGGATCACCGGGGCGATGTCCCCAGGGCAAATCTGTTTGGGTTTTACCATTCACCAGTCCCCATAATAAACAACCCACCTTCTCTTCATAAAATATCTGAAGATGCGTAGCAATCACTGATTTACGTGGCCGGTTCATCCATTCGGTACAAATCACCGGGCGGTTCTGCTGCTTCATTTCTTTGATATGATTTCTTAAAGAAGTAGTGTCATCATAATTATGAAAAGTAACCACGTCTGATGCACCAAGTGCAATTTCATTCAAACGGGAATTACGGTCAAACACATCAATACTTACAGGCTGTGAAGGATTCACTTCTCTTGCCCAGGCGATCACCTTCTTCAGCAGCGGGAACGTGGCAGAGCCCAGTCCGCCATTGGTTGGCTCGTTATAAAGATCCCACAACAATATGCGGTCATCGTTCTTAAATTTTTCAATCACTGCTTTTACATACTTTTCTATACGCGGGTGCGTAGTTGCATCAATCACCATGCTGTGACCGGGACTTGGAGACCATGCCCATGCATACCAGCCTTTCACGGGCTCTGGCTGCTTACCCACTTTGGGATCATGTTCAATACCAAACATACAATCATCAAAAAGCGCAGGCATAAACTTGATGTGATGCTTTGCGCAAATGGCCATAAACTTATCCAGTGTCTTTAAAAAATAGCTGGGGTCATCCTCATACACGGCAAACTGCAATACCGCTCTTAACAGGTTCATGCCGGATTTTTCAGCCAGCGCAAGTTCTTTATCAATGGCCACGGGGTCAAAGCTGGTTTTATCCCACATGGCCGTATAATTGATAGCATAGGCAGGAATGTAATTAAACCCGCAGTACCACGGTTGTTTATTATACCAATCCCAGGCCTTTTGTTCAGGCCAGCGCTGATCCTGGGCAAGCGCAGTAAACACAACAAGCAAACAAGCAACGAAGACGACCATTTTTTTCATAGCAACAATAGTTGAGAGTCATTTGAAGCATCAAAACTAACAGCGCTTTCAAGCGGCAACAATGATTATCTTGTCGAATTTGTAGCGTATATTATCCCCGGTGTGCCCATACGATGGCAGATTACGCTAAGTTGCTTTTATTTTTTCTTTTGCCAATCTAAAATTTTATCGGATAGACCGTTAAGTTGGAGATTTGAACATTTGGCAAATGCCAATAGTAAATGGCATTAATGACTTGCTCGAAGCCAGGGCCTATTTGCAGCATCCTGTATTGGGTAAACGCCTGTTGGATATTTGCAAAGTACTCTTACAACATAAAGGCAAAACTGCAAGAGCTATTTTTCGAAGCCCGGATGATATGAAGCTACGCTCATCCATGACATTATTTTCCCGTTTGCATGGAGCTGATAATTGTTTTCAGGAAGTACTTGATATTTTTTTTGAAGGTAGCCCGGATGAAAAGACAATCGGGTTACTGAAGTCGTGAACCATCTTATTTCTCAACATGCTTTCGAATACAGCATAGCAATTTATTACATCCTTTGGTTATATATACACTACATATAAATCAATATCACGCTGAACAAAGTAATTCTTCCCTTATTTCATTCAACGAATTATAGAGGTCTGCAATAAATTTATGCTGATTATCCGAGGGAAAATTTGTTTCAACAATCGGGATTCTTTTTACCGTTTGTCCAAATCTTTCTACAAAAAGCGGACTCAAACAGGAAACAATCAGATCATCCCCTGAAGCAATCACGCAAACATTTACAGATTCGCCTTCTTCATCTTTCAGAAGAAAGCCATGCATGACAGGATCTTTCATAGTACTTATTGAATTTGTATAGCAATTTACATCAAATTCCGTGCAATCACATTAGCCAATCCTTTAATCAGTTTATCTTTTTTACCAACTTGTGGCGCACATTTAGCTATATAAATAATAAAAAAAGATGGATCCAAAAGATACAAAGCCCAAAAAGAGTGATCGCGAGGAACTTCAGGAAAAAAACAAAACACTCAATGAATCAGCCAGGCAGGAAGCAGATGAAGATATTAGTGAAGATCCCGATTTTGAAGAGGCTGGCCCGGAGGAAGATCTCGACGAAGGAGAACTTGCCCGCTTTGAGGATGGAGACGAAGTATGATACGCTCTGTTGCTCAATGATCGGTTTCCTGTTATACCACAAGCTTTTTAGTATGCCGCCATGCATTCCAAAAATGTATGGTAACGCCAAGTAAAACAATGGCAAATCCAATACGTGGATAGAACCCCGGAAATGCGGTACCACGCAATACCATCTCAGCAATTAAAGTAAAAAATATTTCCAGGGCCTGCGTGGCTTCAATTGCAGCAAGCGCAACTGTATTTTTGCTTACGATCTGTGTTGCCTGGTAAAAGCCTACTCCACCAAGGAGCCCCGAAAACAAAGCAGATAAACAAGACGAAGTGCATTGTGCTAAAGTTGGTGCGCCACTTCTGCTAAAACCAATTGCGGCAAGTATTACCAATAACGGAATGCAGCCAATGCTCATGCCTAATACCCGCTGAAGCGCGTTTAGCTGCAATCCTTTTTGTTCCAGATCTACCATTAGTTTACGATTACCCAATGGCCATAAAACCGCTCCTGCCAATACAATAAGAAAGCTTAGTACCGTTTTACCTGCACCATGCAACTGGGTTAACTTTTCCAACTGGATTAGAAATACACCTGCCAATATTATCATGGAAAGGATCAACGGTCTTTTTGGAACAATTCTACGGTCATCAGGATAAATTAACGGAGCCAGTAAAATGCCTGCAAGAATATTTATCTGGAAGGTAGCCGCCACCATCCATCCCGGTGACCATAAAGAAGCAATGGCAAGAAGGGTATACAAACATCCAAAGCCAATCGTTCCCCATTTAAAAAATATCCAGGGCGATTGCCTGATCGCGGTAATCGTTTCTTTCAACTTCCCTCCCATCCATACCACCAGGCAAAGAATTGGAATCAGGAAGAGGGTTCGTAATGCAGCCGTCCATGCCCAGTGACCTCCAGCCCCGGAAATAAGACTATTGATGATAAAAGTGGATGATAAAAACATGGAAGCGACAACGCCATACAATATTGCCTTAAGGATATTTCTCTGTAACACCATGTTGCAAAGCTATCATCTGCCGAAACCTTTTTCTGGTACTATTCGGGTAATTCACCGGCTATATCATCCTCGTTTTACGAAACGCAGCGGGCGTTATTTTTGTGTGCTTCTTAAAAAAGCGGCCAAAGAAAGAAGGATCATTAAAGCCAAGTTCATAACTGACTTCTTTGATGGATTTCGCCGATGTCTGGAGCAATATCTTACTTTCAGTAAGCAATCGCCCCTGCAAAAACTCAAAGACGGTATAACCCGTAACTGACCTGCAGATATGATTTAGCTTCTTGATATCTGACCGGAGTTCTTTTGCATAAAAACCGGCAAAATGCTGGCTCCTGAAATGAGTTTCTACCAGTCGTTTTAACCGGAAGAAAAGTGCTTTCTGCGAAAGGCTGGCATTGGTTACAGGATGCTGCAACCTGTGCGTTTTATTCATTTGCAGCAGCAATATGCAGATGTAATGCAGGATGATATCTGTGTCAGGTTCTCTGGCAATCAATTCCCTTTGCAATCGCTCAATAAGCAGTACGGATTCTTCATATACGGTTTTATTCAAGTCGATATAGGGTTGAGGTGCATACGGAGCAAGCAACCCTTCTTCGTCTTCATGCTGGTGTATGGAAAGAAACCTTTTGAACAACTCCTCACCAAACATTACCAGCCATCCATCGCGATCAAAACTCCCGATCAAGTGCACCTGGCCGGGATGAAGAAAGTAAACACGCCGCGGCTTGATATCAAAAGTTTTAAAATCGATGGAATGTGCACCATGCCCTTTTGTTACCAGTAATAATTCGTAATGATCATGACGATGCGGGATAACAGAAAGATCATTCAGGTTCTTATGAAGTTTTGTTATACGCAGGTATTGCCCTTCCAGCAACCGCTGAACAGGAAGTTTGTCTTTGGTGCGGTAATGAGAAGATGTAATACCTGCCATTGCCTATTTTATTTCGTTCTTCAATATTTATAAAACCCTTATTTGATGTATGCAAGATAACAATGCCGCTCGATGCTTTGCCCGGTTTACTGCTGTTGTTGAAGATTAAATAGCAGCCGTTACAATACATTGTAAGTATTCGCCAGCACTTGTGGTAATCTATGGTTCGTTTATCTTCAGGCGTTTCTTTAAGTGAGGCTTTACCAGAAAAATCTTCTCAACCACTTTTGCCCTTACTTTTACAAAAAATTTTTGCAGCCTGATGAAAAAAGGATTGGTAACAACCGATATACTGGAACAGCTAAAAAAGATTGTTGGTGAACAACATGTATTTGGCGATGAGGAACAGTTAAAAAATTACGGTCATGATGAAACTGAAGAACTGCTATACCTGCCCGAAGTAGTAATCAAGCCCCGCGCAACAGAAGAAATTAGCGCAGTAATGAAACTCTGTAATGAGCACTTTATCCCGGTGACACCCCGTGGCGCAGGAACGGGACTAAGTGGAGGAGCATTGCCCCATCTTGGCGGTGTGCTTATTTCTACTGAAAGACTAAACAGCATACTTGATATAGATGAACGAAACCTTCAGGTAACAACCGAGCCCGGTGTAATTACAGAAGTATTACAGAATGCAGTAAAAGAAAAAGGGTTGTTTTACCCGCCCGACCCCAGCAGTCGCGGCTCCTGTTTTATAGGTGGCAATATCTCCGAGAACAGCGGCGGGCCAAAAGCCGTAAAATACGGTGTGGTGAGAGACTATGTGTTGAACCTTGAGCTGGTACTACCTAACGGTGAAATCATCTGGACCGGCGCCAATGTTTTAAAAAACTCTACCGGTTATAATCTTACGCAACTGGTAGTTGGCAGTGAGGGAACACTTGGAATTGTTACAAAAATTGTACTGAAACTAATCCCGCTGCCGGCCTTTGACTTACTCATGCTGGTGCCTTTTAAATCACTGGAAAAAGCAAGTGAAGCAGTAAGCGCCATCTTTCGTGCAGGTTTTACGCCAAGTGCCATGGAGCTTGTGGAAATTGATGCACTGCAAATCACCAGTCGTATGGTTGACAATCACGCCGTGCCCGTTAGCGACGATATAGAAGCGCACCTGATTATAGAAGTGGATGGTAATAATATGGATGTGCTGATGAGTGATATGGAAGCCATCTCTACCCTGTTAGAACAATTTGAAGCCGGCGAAATTTTCTTTGCTGATGATGCGCAACAAAAAACAGAATTATGGAAACTTCGCCGCCGTGTGGCAGAAGCAGTGAAGATGGATGGCTACACCATTGAAGAAGATACCGTAGTACCGCGTGCGGAATTGCCCAAACTTATCAGGGGTGTAAAAGCATTGGGCAGGCAGCATGGTTTTCATGCAGTATGTTATGGCCATGCGGGTGACGGCAACCTGCATATTCGTATAAAGAAAGAAGGCATACCCAACAGCTTTGGCAACGAAACCATGACCAGTATTTTATCCGCACTTTTTGTGCTGGTTAAAGAACTTGGCGGCACCATCAGCGGGGAACATGGCGTTGGGCTGATCCAGAAAGATTATATGCATTTGGTTTTTGCAGACGCAAATCTGCGTTTGATGCGACAAATAAAGCAGGTGTTCGATCCTAACAATATTTTAAATGCCGGAAAAATTTTCGATCTTGTTTAATCGTTTAGTTTGTAACATAAATAAAAAAGGATGATCAGGAAACTCTTACTAATGACCCTTGCAATAGCTGCCTGTTCTTATACATTCTCGCAACAGCGTCCGCCTACTTATGAAGAAGGGGAAGAGGGCTTTGATGGAAGCCGCCTCTTTATTGGCGGTAGCCTTAACCTTGGCTTCGCCAGTGGAACGTTTAATGTAGGTGGCGTTCCCGAGATTGGTTATAGTATTTCTGAAATGTTGGATATTGGTCTTGGTATTAACCTTAATTATTATACCATCAGTGCTGAATACAACGGAGGCTTAAGACAACGAAGTTTTAATTACGGCGGTGGGCCGTTTATCCGCTTTTACCCTGTAAAGTTTCTTTTTTTACAGGGCCAGTTTGAACAAAACTGGATTAAAACCAATCTTCGCGATGATTATGGATCTATAGGAGTGCCGGGGCAAAGCTATAAACTTACCCACTCTGCATCAAGTGTGTTGGCTGGTATTGGTTATAGCCAGCGTATTATCGGGCAAAGTAATTTTTATACGGCGATCCTTGTCGATTTGAATAACAATCCAAATTCGCCGTATCGCAATGGATATTCAAACAATGTGATACCGATTATACGCGCAGGTTTTAACTTTTACCTGAAAGGCCATCAAAGATAGCATCGGGGGTTTGGTACACTTCCATAATCTCCCGCCAGTCCTGGTATAAAAACCCCTGCTGGTACATATTGGTGATATGCTGCATTAAAGAATTATAATATCCTGCTGTATTCAGCAGGATTATTTTTTTATTGTGGATGCTCAGTGTATTCCAGGTGATCATTTCAAACATTTCATCCAGTGTGCCGTTACCGCCGGGCAGTATAATTGCAGCATCACTTAAATCATACATCATCTTTTTTCGCGTATGCATATCGGCTACGGTGTGTAAAACAGTAAGCCCCGTATGCTGGTGTTCCAGGCTAATCAACACTTCCGGTATCACGCCTGTCACTTCTCCCCCATTATCAAGCACCGCATTGGCAACAGCACCCATTAATCCTTTATTACCGCCACCATATACCAGTTTTATATGATGCTTAGCCATTAGCGCACCAAGGTCTTTGGCGTGTTGTTCATACAATGGGTCGTTACCGGTTTTAGATCCACAGAATACAGCCAGTGATTGATACATAGCGTCATTTTAATCCGCAATATTAAAATGCTTTACTCATTTTGAACGTTTATTGTAGATATTTGTCGAATTATGAAATTATGAATGGCAGATGATGATGTTAAAGGATGAATGATAGATGTTGAATCATACCTGCGTCGTTAAGGGATGCTTTAAAGTACTCACCTTTCGGAGAGAATTCAGGGGAGATTAGTGCGGATGCCCGGATAGATCCCCGATAAACGAAAACAAGGGGAACGATAATACCGGCAGTTAGTTTACATGGCATCACCAGTTGCGTCGCAAGCACTTCATCGTTCGGTTCATTGCGGAGCTACAAACAGTTGTGGCACAAGCATCATTGCCAACATTATTTAACATCGCCGGAGGCGATATAATAACCATGCAAAGCGAGGACGCTTTGCATGGCAACATCCCGGATACTTTTAACAGATGAATTATGTCTCCAACCATATTGCTCATTTTCGTGGTATGCTACTTCCTTATCCTGTTAGGTGTTGCATGGTATACCAGCCGCAACAGTAACAATGATTCTTTTTTTATCGGCAACCGCAACAGCAACTGGATGCTGGTGGCATTTGGCATGATCGGCACATCTTTGAGTGGTGTTACGTTTGTAAGTGTACCGGGTACGGTGGGTGCCAGCGGGTTTACTTATTTCCAGGTGGTGATTGGTTATTTCATCGGGTATTTTATTGTAGCCTATGTTTTACTGCCGCTGTATTATCGTCTTAACCTTACCTCTATATATAGTTACCTGCAAACACGTTTTGGTACCACCTCTTATAAAACCGGTGCGTTGTTTTTTATTATCTCCAGAACACTGGGTGCAACGGCAAGGTTATACCTGGTGATTAATGTGCTGCAGCTTTTTATTCTCGACAATCTTCACATATCATTCGGGTTAACAGCTTTTATCATATTGCTCATGATATTGCTGTACACTTTTGAAGGAGGCGTAAAAACAATCGTCTTTACAGATACCCTGCAAACTACATTTATGCTACTTGGTTTGGTGATCTGCGTGATTTATATCATGAACAACATGCAGTTTTCTTTTGGCCAAACAATGCATTTGCTGGAAGAAAAACAACTCACGAAAATCTTTAATACAGACAGCAATAGTGCGGGTTTCTGGCTTAAGCAAATCATCGGCGGCATGTTTATCACCATTGGCATGACCGGTCTTGACCAGGAGATGATGCAGAAGAACATCAGCGTAAAAAACCTTGGTGACTCACAAAAAAACATGATCACGTTTACCTGCGTGCTGGTAGTGGTAAATTTTTTATTCCTGTTACTGGGCGGCCTGCTTTATCTGTTTGCAGAAAAGAACCAGCTTGCGGTAAAAGGTGACGACCTGTTTCCCACCATTGCACTTGGTCAACTTCCCCCTTATATATCTATCATTTTTATTATTGCCCTGATCTCTGCTTTGTTCCCCAGTGCAGACGGTGCTCTTACCGCATTAACTTCTTCTTTTTGTATTGATATTATCGGCCTAAAAAAGAAGGAACATTGGGATGAGAAGAAAAAGAAAAAAGTAAGACTTACTGTTCATGTAACTTTTGCCGTGATCTTTTTCCTGATGATCTTATTGTTCAAAGCAATGGACAATAAATCAATCATTGATATTATTCTTAAAGTGGCCGGCTTTACTTACGGGCCTTTGCTGGGGCTGTTCTTTTTTGGTATTATTTCCAAAAGAAGAATTGATGATGCAAAAGCTTTGTGGGTTTGCCTGCTGGCAGTGGCACTAATATTGGGTATTGATTTTATCAACAACATTGAATGGTATGGCAAACAATTAAGACTGGAGGCATCTACCATTGATCATGTTCATACGTTTTCATCTTCCATCTTTGGCAAGTTTAAAATAGGTTACGAGTTGCTCATTTATAATGGCCTGCTTACATACCTGGGTTTGTTTTTAATTTCAAAGAAAGCTTCGGTTGAGCATTCATGATGTTACGAAGCGAAATTGCCGGGTCAGCAAGAAAGGCGTTGAAGTGAGTGACACAACGAAGTCTGGTAGAGATCCAAAGCTGGCTACATTATCTTTTAACTCATACTATGGAATTCTTTCATCCCTCGCTTAATACTTATTCAGATAAATATACCACGCCAAACGATGAAGCGCTGGAAGCCATTCACCGGCAAACCATGGAAACACATCCGCATGCACATATGCTCAGCAGCCATGTGCAGGGGAAATTCCTGCAGTTTATCAGTGAACTGATGCAGCCCAGGTACATCCTGGAAATAGGCACCTTCACCGGTTACAGCGCCCTATGCCTGGCCAAAGGGTTAGCAAACGACGGTGAATTGCATACCATTGAGCTTCGTGAGCAGGATGCTAACACCGCGTTGAAAAGTTTTCAGGCGCTTCAAATGGATAAAAAGATACATTTGCACACCGGTAATGCACTGGAAATCATACCCTCCCTTAACTACGAATGGGACTTGGTTTTTATAGACGCAGATAAAACAGGCTATACGGCATACTACGAAATGGTTTTGCCACGTTTAAGCCCGAAAGGATTAATTATTGCAGACAACGTTCTTTTTCACGGCGATGTATTGGAAGAAAACATTAAAGGCAAAAGTGCCAAAGCTATACAGGCCTTTAATGAACATGTAGCGAATGATAACAGAACCCGGCAGGTTTTAGTAACGCTTAGAGACGGCTTGTTACTCATCAAAAAGAATATCTAATGAAGAAAATGCTTTTTGTTTTTGCCATTGCGGCAACTTTTAATGCGGTTGCACAAAGCGGCAACAAGCAGCAGGAGTACATTCAGAAATACAGCGACCTTGCGATTAAGGAGATGATGAGAACTGGCGTACCCGCAGCCATCACGCTGGCGCAGGGAATACTTGAAACGGAATCAGGTCAAAGCGAGCTTGTAAAAAATACCAACAATCATTTTGGCATTAAGTGCAAAACCGAGTGGACGGGTGCCACTTATCTTCACGACGACGATGCCAAAGGTGAATGTTTCCGCAGTTATACCAGTGCAGAAGATTCCTATCGGGACCACTCTGACTTTTTAAAGAACCGCCCTTATTATACTTTCCTCTTTAAGCTGGATCCTACAGATTATGAAGGCTGGGCCAAAGGGTTAAAAAAGGCAGGTTATGCAACCGAGAGCAGGTATGCGCAAATGCTCATAGGCATTATTGTGGCTAACCAGTTACAACAATATACGCTGGTGGCATTGCAGAAGATGAACAATAAAGATGAGCTTTGGGCCGCTAATAATAATGCGCCAAAAGAACCCGCTACAACGGTAAGTAATACGCTTAACAACAGCCAGAACAGCGTTGCGCTTTTCCCTGATGAAGAAAACCAACCGGCAGAAAAAGAAACACCTGCTGCACCACGCGGCGAACAATTCGCCAAAGTAGCACAAACGGTAGTTGCCGCACCAGCCTACCCTACCGGTGAATTTAAAATAAATGCAACAAGAGTGATTTACGCACAGGCAGGCACTTCTTTATTTGCACTTGCCAACAACAACAATATTTCATTTAATAAGCTGCTTGATTTTAACGAGCTGGACAAGATTGATATTCTTGAAAAAGACCAGTTGATTTTCCTGGAGAAAAAGCCTAAGAAAGGAGAAAATGATTTTCATGTAGTGGGGGTGAATGAAACCATTATAGAAATTTCCCAGAAGGAAGGTGTGAACCTGAAAAGCCTGCTTGAATATAACCGCATCGGTAAAAACATGCAACCTGCAGTTGGCGAAAAAATCTATCTGAAAAGCACCACAGCAAAGGCCCCCAGACTGACATCAAAAAGTTAGCACAGCTGAATAGCCTTTCACCATTGACAATTGCCTCATTGATTTCACAAACTACTGCACATGTCGCTTATTCGTGTTCACGATAAAGAATTTGAACCCTATCTTTCAGAAAATGATATTCAGCAAAAAATAAAATCGCTGGCGGAAGCGATCGCTGCAGATTATAAAGATAAAAGGCCGCTTTTTATCGCCGTTCTTAACGGGTCATTTATGTTTTCTGCCGACCTGTTTAAATATCTTGACATAGATGCGGAGATATGTTTTATAAAACTTGCGTCTTATAAAGGCACCAAATCCACCGGACATGTAATTACGGCCATTGGTCTTGATACAGACATTACGGGCAGAGATATCATTGTATTAGAAGATATTATTGATACCGGCAAAACACTTAATGAATTCTTACCTCAGTTAACCAACCAGCAACCCAAATCATTAAAAATTGCGGTACTGCTGCATAAACCAGAAGCCACTGTATTCCCGGTGAAGATTGATTATTGCTGCTTCTCCATCCCCAACAAATTTGTTGTAGGCTATGGCCTGGATTATGATGGGTTGGGTAGAAACATCAAAGAAATTTACAGGCTGAAAGAAGGATAACTTGCAATTATTACAAGTCGACGCAACGCCTTCGATACATCAATAGCTTCCGGGATAAATATATACGGCCGTTTACGAAACGATTGCCACTCTCCTTTCTCATTTAACATCCGATTTTTTATTTTTCTAAAAAACGTGATTATGAAAAAGGACATGACTCTCTTTCTGCTGCTGTTTAGCATTACACAATTCGTATCTGCCCAAAATGTGGGCATTGGCCTGGATTCTCCAAAGTACAAACTGGATGTTGCAGGCTCTGTTCATGCAAGCGGCAATGGCTATGTTGATGGCTATTTTGGCGTAGGCACTTCTCAGCCTGGCTATAAGTTCCAGGTTAATAACGGGCCGGTCGCTTTGTACAACACCACAGATGCCAAGACCTGGTATTTTTATTACAGCAGCCTTAACAACTATTTCTATTTATCTGAAAACGGGGCGAACAGGATGGTGGTTAAAAACGGAGGCAACGTAGGTATTGGCACGTCAACTCCTGAAGCCAAACTGGATGTAGCAGGCAATGTCAACGTGGATGGCAACCTTACCGTGAGCGGCAACAAAGGTGTAATGCGTAATGCGGCAGGCGGTGCACAATTACGCTATTACACAAGAGAAGCCTCCTTTAGTGCTTCCATAGGGGCACTTGGTACTTCTCCTGAAGGCACCATTAATTTTGACGGTGGTTTTAATTCTCCGCCACAGGTGCTTGTAGGCAATCTTGTTACAACCGGTGGTACATCAGGCCCCCTTTTTCGTTGCCAACTGGTGATCTATAATGTTACCAAGAACAGTTGCAAATGCCGTATCATCAACACCGCAAACTCTTCCATCAACCAGAATTTTACTTGGAATATTATTTGTATAGGTAGTTAATTGTTTTATATCATTAACATGCAACCGGCCTATCATAAAGGTATGCCGGTTGTATTTGTTATTGTTTCGTTCTGTTATCACTCGTACCAGAAATTTTATATTCATCAAAAATTATTGCGGCTTTGATAGTTTTCAGCTACTTTGTAATCGTACAGGTATCCGTATTTTAGTTGCTGTTAATATAACTGCAACTTCACTTTTATATCAACCATTATCTAGTGCTATGTTTAAAAACTATTTTACCATCGCCTGGCGAAACATGAAGCGACGCCCCTTCCATTCCTTTCTAAATCTTAGCGGCATCTGCATCGGTTTGTTATTCACCATGCTCATCAGCGCATATATCTGGGGAGAATTGCAGGTAAATAAAAAATTACGAAACGCCAGCCAGCAATACTTTTTAACCAGCGAGTGGAGAGATCCCAATATGGGCATTGCCATAAGCACGCTTGGGCCATTGGCAAAACGTTTAAAAGAAGATTACCCAAGTCTTGTGGCAAATTATTATCGCGGCGATTATATCACTTCAGTTGTTTCAAGAGGAGACCGTTATTTTCGGGAAAGTATATCCGTTGGTGACAGTACGCTCTTAAACATGTATGGATTTGAACTCATGTATGGTAACGCTGCAACCGCTTTGCAGGAGCCATTTTCGGTTGTTATAAAAAAGGAAGTTGCCATTAAATATTTTGGCAGGCTTGATATTGTTGGAGAAACCATCGGCATACAAAACTTTTCAGGCAAGCCACATGATTTTAAAATTACAGGAGTGCTGAAAGATATCCCGGAAAATTCCGTTACCGATCTTAATATAGATAACCACCACCAGCTTTTTATACCGGCAAGCAGCGCAACTTATTTTCCCCGGCCCGACAGGGAGAACTGGGCGAATACAACCTTCCCTTCGTATATAGAACTTCGTCCGGGAGTTACGGCAGATCAACTTGCCATACCTATTAAAAGACTGATAGACGCCAATACTAATAATGATATCAAGCAGAATCTTGTAGTTAAACCTCTGGCCTTAAGCAGCTATTACATTCAAAAAGACAATGGTCTTGTAAAAAGGCTTTTATACGCACTGGGGTTCACCGGAATTTTTATATTGCTGATGGCAGCAGTTACTTTATCAACCTCACCATTGGAGGAGCTTCAGCCCGCATAAAAGAAATTGGCCTGCGTAAAGTGTTGGGTGGATTAAGAAAACAACTCGTATTCCAGTTTCTTACAGAATCAATAATTATGGTTTTACTGGCAGCTATCCTGGCGATGGCGCTATACCCTGCAGTACAACCATTATTTACCAAACTCAGCGGCAAAGCAATTCCTTCACTAAGAAGTTTTCCCTTTTATTACCTGCTGTTTCTTATGGCGCTGGTGATACTGGTTGGCATTGCTGCGGGACTTTATCCTGCACTTGTATTGTCTTCTCTTAAATCTTCAGATGCGGTTAAAGGAAAACTGGCTTCTGTAGCTGATCATATCTGGTTACGTAAACTACTTGCAGGCCTGCAATTCTGTCTTGCCAGTATTGTGTTGATAGCGGCGCTTGTTGTAGCACAGCAGGTGGCGTATTTTTTTGGGAACAGCCTGGGTTATAACAAGGACTATGTTGTTAGTTCGCAGGTTCCCCGGGACTGGACGCCGGAAGGTGTATTAAAGATGGAAGCGGTACGTAACCAGTTTGTATCATTGCCCGGAGTAGCCCATGTAACGTTATCCTATGAAATACCGGATGGTATGAACGGAGGTCAGGGGCAGATATATAAGGCAGGTACAGATTCAACCACCGCTATTTCGGCACAGCTAATGAACACCGATGAATACTTTACCCAAACCTACGGTATACCGGTAAAGGAAGGCAGTTATTTTACTGCGGCAAATAATTCGGACCCCACCAAAGTGGTGATTAATGAAGCGGCTGCAAAAGCATTGGGTTGGTCCAGCGGTCATGAAGCGCTTGGACGACAGGTGCGGTTTTTCAATTTTGAACCTGCGTGTACCATCATCGGAGTTACGGCGGATTATCATTTTAATTCCATGCAGCAAAAAATACCTCCGATGGTGTTTGGACAGGTTCAACTTTTTAATGCTTACCGTTACCTGTCATTTAAATTAAAGCCGGGAAATATCTCACGCACTATTAACTCCATCGAAAACAAATGGGCGCAACTGCTTCCCGGCAGCTCTTTTGAATATCGTTTTATGGATGATACGCTTAAAAGAGTTTATCGTACAGAGCTACAACTTAAACAGGCCGCTTACACAGCCGCACTTTTATCTTTATTGATTGTATTGCTGGGTATCATAGGCGTTGTTTCACTTAACATACAAAAACTAACCAGGGAGATGGGGATACGTAAAATCCTGGGGGCTTCCGTGAGCCATATCATTACCCTTTTTATCAAAGATTTTTTCTCCGTAATGGTTGTTGCAGGTTTACTAGCTTGCCCCATTGCATGGCTGGTAATGAAGTACTGGCTTAACAATTATGCTTACAGGATTCCCCTGACACCTGCACCTTTTTTATGGTCGGTAGGTTCATTGATATCCATCATTGTTTTATTAATCATCCTGCAAACAACAAAAGCGGGACTGGCTAACCCGGTAAAAAATCTAAGAACGGAATAGCCTATAGTGATATTACACATTACTTACTGAACCAGTTCCTTCTCCTGAATTGCAGGCTGAAGTATGTTTTGCTTACGGAGTATTCTATCACGTAAAGCCAGGAACGGAGCTTCTACTATCCGGTTTAAAATCCATGCGGCAATGACTGCCGTCAGCAGGCACAACAACAGCATTACATTACCTTTTGGCGCAATCCCGGTTTTGGCAAGCAATGGCTGAACAAGGTGAATCACACCTTTATGTGAGAGATATAAAGCAAAGGAAAGTTTAGCGATGAGCGATGTAAAGCTTGATTTGAATTTATACAGGAAGCAGGACGGACTTACCGCTGATGCTACCCACAAACCATATCCCAGGGCAACCACCGGGTATCCAAAAATGGATGCATAGAAACTATGTTGATCCATACACAAAAAATAAGCGCAGGTAAGCACCAGTAATCCAAACAAGGCAGTAAGATTTCCGTGTCTTGCTACCCAACTTTTGACGGCTGGTTTAAAAGTGAACAATGCAGCAATAAGTACGCCCATTAACAAACCATCCAGCCGGTTATAGGTGGGATAGTACATATACTTATACCAGGTTATGCCAAAGGTTTCATTCCCCATATCGGGCAGTATCTGAACATACCAGCTATAGAGTCGCGCAACAAAACCGGCGATAAATAATGCAGCAAGTAAGTAGTCTCCTTTCCGCTGTTGTTTAAAGTGCAGTAACGTAATAATCACCAGCGGAAAAAAGAGATAAAAATGTTCTTCTACACACAACGACCAAACATGCGAAAATGTACCATAGTTTTTTATATCGAAACCGAAGTTTTGCGTGAATGTGAGAAACTTCCAAAGCGGTGGCAAAGATGGTCGCTCCCAAAAAGCTGGGAAGCAAAAATAGATAGAAAGTACTACCAGGTAGGCAGGTATAATCCTGAAGAAACGCTTAATAAAAAACTGCGGTAACGAAATCGGTTTGCCATGTTTAATCTTTGCCAGTAGCGGAGCAGATATAAGATAACCACTTAGTACAAAAAACAGGTCAACGCCCGTCCAGCCAAAGCCTAAAGTATCATCTATCCATTCCGGGTGATTGAACATACGGTAATGGTAAAACAATACCAATGTAATAGCCAGTGCGCGGAGATGATCCAGCCCATAATATTTAAATTGCTTACCAGGACCTGGTATTGCTGCTTGTGTCATAACTGAGAGATTGCTTGCCGTGTTAGCTGCCGGCACACAGGTAGTATAAAAGGAGAATGTTTGTGTGAAGATAAGCGCTAATAAGATTGACAAGATGCAGTAAATGCATAAATTATTTTGACAGCTAAAATGATGACGGATCCAAAATTTTCAATGATTGCAGGAAGGATGTAATTGGCCGGATGTCGCAAAATCCACCTCAACTTGTCGCAGGTGCACAGCTTTCGCTTTCCATTGTCATTTTACTTTTACATCAGCAACAAAATCAAACGCACACACAAAAACAAATAAGATGAAAACCACAAAAATCATTTACTGGACAACAACTATCATCATCTTTTTAATGGATGGTGTAATGCCTGCATTAACTTCTAATACAGAACTTGCAAAGCAGGGCATAAGTCACCTTGGCTATCCCGATTATTTCCGTGTATTATTAACCGTATTTAAAGTTACCGGCGCTATTTTGCTGATTGTACCCGCGGTTAAAGGAAGAGTGAAAGAATGGGTATATGCCGGGTTTAGCTTTAATTTTATCAGTGCAGCAATTTCACATTGGGCAGTAGACGGCTTTACCGGCCAGACGGTTTTCCCGGTTGCCATTTTTGCTATTCTGATCATCTCCTACGTATCCTATCATAAGTTGCAGAAATTCTCCGGCGAAGCATATCCTAACAGTAAGCTGGTTCCACAACATTAATTAGCATACGTTAATATTTGAAACGGCTATTCCATAACTAAGAATAGCCGTTTTGTACCTACCATTTAAATCAGTTTTATTCTGCTTCTAAGTCAGTTACCCTTTACCTATTTTTTGATTTCTGAACATTATACCCGGTTCGCTGAACAGATGTTCTTAGTCGAAAAACAATTCCCTTGCCGCTACCACTTCCCTCGCTTCTAACAACGGAACAATCTTTTCAATCACCAGCGTTTGAAAATGTGTTGAGTTCCGGTGTGCAGCAACAGCATCTCCATTCTTATAACCTTCAAATAACAGGAGTGTGTACGGGTCAGTATTGCTTTGATGAATGCGATAAAACAAATTTCCATCTTCAGCAATGCTTTGCGCTGCCATTATTGTAAGCAAATCCAACACCTCATCAAGGCGATCTTTTTTTACTTGCCATTTGGCAAATACATGTACAGGTGACTGACTCATTTTTTTGTTTTTCTGTGTTTATAATATCAGGCTCGTCTTTCTTGATAAAGTCAAAATTAGCATGTTGACATACCCGAAAAGAAGGACGCAGATCACGAAAAAAATGTGACTAAAATCACAGCGACCAGTTTATTTATTAATTATTTGCTATAGAGCCGGCTTAACGTTTCGCGGCTTACGCCCAGGTATTCGGCGATATATTTTTTAGGGATTTTCTGGATGATGTGGGGATAGAGCTCGCAAAATTCTTCATAGCGCTGCTGGGGTGTGCTGGAAAGTAAAGAAATGATCCTGCGTTGCAGCGCGGCATAGCCGCGGGTAAGTTTTACACGAAAAAAATGTTCCATCTTATGCATATCGGCAGAAAGTTTTTCCCTGCCCTGCAGTTTCAGGCAGAGCACTTCGCCATCTTCCATACAGGTGATACTTAGGTTGCCACGCTGTTGATTAAAATAGGCATTGTAGTCAGACATCCACCAGTTCTCGCCGGCAAACTGAACAATATGCTCCTTGCCATCATCGTCCAAGTAAAACATCCTGAAAATACCTGATAAGATCACATACTCAAAAATTACCTGCTCCCCTTCCTGCAACAGGTATTGGTGCTTTTTCACTTTTTTCAATACAAAAAAAGACTTGACGTATTCAAATTCATCCTCATTTAACGGGCTGATCTCTTCAATATGTTTTCTCAATTTATCCATGAAAAGAAATGATATGAAACATTAATTAATAAAGCCACACAAACGTCAGACAGATAAAAATAATTGATCGCTTACAAGTTATTTAAACTTTATTATTTGAGAGAGAAGACTAGGCTTGGATAATAATAAACATGCAGGCATAATAAAATCAAAGTATATTAACCGAAAGTATCACCGCTTCAAAAACTTTCCCTTCAATATCTTTTCCAACACTTCATCTTTCATTGTGCGGCTGATAGGAATGCGATGCTGACCGATCATAATTTCACTGCCTTCTATGCCCTCAATTTTTGCAAGCTGAATAATGTAAGACTTATGCACTTTTAAAAACACTGTTGCAGGCAAATTCTCTTCTACGCTTTTAAACGTAAGATAGCTGATGTACTTTTTTTCTTTGGTATAGATGGCCACGTAGTTTTGTAAAGCTTCGGCAAATAAAATATCCTGGTAAAAAATCCTGATTAAACGGTTATCGCTTTTGATGAAGACATAATCGCCAGCGAATGATGATTCTTCGCCCGGCTTTTCTTTTGCGCTATGTGTTTCATAATAATCTTTTGCTTTCATCGCTGCCTTTAAAAAACGATTGAAGGAGACCGGCTTTACCAGGTAATCCAGCACATCCAGTTCAAAACCTTCCAACGCATATTGCGGATATGCGGTGGTAATGATCACCAGGGGCGGGTGTTGCAGGCTTTTTAAAAAATCAAGCCCGGTAAGCTTTGGCATTTGTATATCCAGGAACATGAGCTGGATATCTTGCTGATCATTCTCCATCAACCGCAAAGGCGAATCATACTCGCCGGCAAGTTGCAGAAAGCCTACTTCCTCTATATATTCCTTTAGGCCTTTACGGGCAAGTGGCTCATCATCTATAATGACTGTATTGATTTTCATAAAAGGATTTTTCTGTAAATAATCATCTTTACACGGTTTCTTTTATTTTTTTCCTTTCAATGTTAACCTCACTTCAAAAGCATCTGCATCCTGTTTAATGGAAAGTTCATGCCTGCCGGGATATAATAGTTCCAGTCTTCGCTGTACATTTTTTAACCCGATGCCATGGTGCTCATTAACAGCTTTATTCCGCGTTGTCTCCGTTGTATTTCGCACATAAAAATCCACCGCTCTTTCTTTTGCGGTAGCAGTGATGGTAATTTCATTAACCCTGCCATCTGTAAAATGAGAGAGATGTTTAAAAGCATTTTCTACAAAAGGTATCAGCAACAGCGGAGCAATCGTAAATGCATTTAATTCCTGATCATGATGAAAATGCACAAGACAATGTTCCGTACGCAGCCTTTGCATATTGATATAATCTTCCAGATAAGCCATTTCTTTTTCCATACTAACCTCATGTCCGTTACACTCATACAGCTGGTAGCGTAACATGCCGGAAAATTTATGCAGCGCATCTCTCGCCTGCTGATTTTGTTTATCAATAAGAAAATAAACCGAGTTAAGAGAGTTAAATACAAAATGCGGGTTGATCTGCGATTTTAAAAAATTCAGTTCCGCTTCTGCAGTTTCTTTGGCCATCTCTCCTATCCTGCGCTGCGCCTTTGCATAATCCATCAGCAGTTTAAACCCGGCACCCGTACTTACCAGTAAAAAATGCGGGATCACATTATCATAGAACCTGGATTTAAACCTGTCTGCAAGGTTAAACAACGCAGGATTATGCATCAGTTTTCCTTCCAGGTACATTTTTAGCCAGCTCGAAAAAAACACCAATGCAATAAATGCAAGCGCAAACCACCCGTAATGTTTTTTGTATAATAATTGAGGTATCAGCAGGTAATTGGTGAGGTACACCATCAGCGCAAGGTCTGCAACTTTTAACGCAGTAATCTCAACAGCGGTTGTTTGCAATGCATAATCCTGGTACCTGAAAAAATACCAGAGCGCAAACAGCAGCAGCCAAAACAGCAGGTGAAAAATTTTATATCGTTGTACCGTATTTACCCACTTCATAAGTCAAAATAAATTTACTGAATCAGTGCGGCAAATTCACTTACACGAAAAGTTGATTGTGCGTGATGTAATGTGGGCAAATGCAGTTGAACAGCCAGATAACAAGCGTTAACCACTGCAAGATTTTGATTACTCAACGCCTTTCACACGCATGGGCAATACATACACCGCGGTTGATGCAGTAATAAAAAGTGTCGTACGCTCTTTGCCTCCAAAACAAAGATTGGCTGTCCATCCTTCTTTCACAGGTATTTGCGCAATCTTTTTACCGCTGTTGTTATAAACAGTTACACCTCTTCCGGCGAGGTAAAGATTACCGCGTTCATCCAGCGTCATACCATCTGCGCCCTGCGGGGCAAATAATTGCTGGCCAGACAAGCTGCCTTTTTCTCCAATGCTGTAGCGATAAATTTTGCCGGCCTGTATATCTGCAACATACAGGTATTTTCCATCAGGTGTTCCTACGATTCCATTGGGTTTTACAATATCTTCAGCAACAACAATGGCTTCTTTTTTTCCTTTGGGCAGATAGTATACTTTTTCTTTTTCAAGATCTGGTTTGGTGCGTGTCCAGTAAGAACGCTGGTAATAAGGATCAGTGAAATAAACACCGCCCTTGCTATCAATCCACAGGTCATTGGGCCCGTTAAATTTTTGCCCGTTAAACCCGGTCAATAAAACTTTTACTTTGCCATTGGCATCAATACTCCATAACTGATCCTGTTCATCTGCACAGGAAACAATATTGCCTTTACGGTCAAAATAGAGTCCGTTTGAGCGACCGGTTTTGTCCATAAAAACAGACAGCTTTCCATCAGTATCATACTTCCATATTTTATCGTTGGGCTGATCTGTAAAAAAGATATTTCCCTCTTTATCTACTGCGGGGCCTTCGGTAAAACTAAATTCACGGGAAACCAGCTTTGGTTCCGGTGCGCCCGCCACCAGTGAATCTTCATCAAAAGCATCCTGTGCCGCAACGGAAGTGGATATCATTAGGCCAGCAAAACCGATCAGGCAAAACCATGTATTTTTCATGTGGCGCATTTTTTCACAAGATAACCGTAAGCAGGCAACCAAAGCTCAAAACTTTTACCATTGCAAAGGCGGCTATTTTGGTACTTGTCAACTTGCTGTTAAGATTCTTGTTATTTTTATCATCAATGTAAATTAACCGTGTTCATATGGATAATCAACAAAAAGGTTTGCAACTGGTACTGAACGGATTGATAGGTCGCTATAAAGAAAGGGTTCCCGACGTACCACGCATTATACAGGCAATGATTGATGAAAAGATCATCAGCCATGAAGAAGATATCGAAAATGATCATATCGCCTTTCGCACGATCGGCGTACCTCATCTTGGCGTAGCATCGCTGGAAAAGCTTTTTCTTTATTTCGGTTACCAGAAAAGGGATTATTATTTTTTCGCGGAAAAGAAACTTGATGCCTGGTGGTACAGTCCGCCTGCACCTGGCTTTCCCCGTATTTTTATTTCTGAATTGCGGGTGCCTGATTTAAGTGAAGAGGCACAGCAAATCATCCATCTTTATACTGATGTGGTTAAGAGTGACCCCGTAGATGCGGTAAACCTGGATGATGCGAAAGCAACTGATGATTTTCTACACAGTTCGTCGTGGCCGGTACCCACTTTGGAACATTATGAGCGGCTGGCTGCAGAAAGCGAATATGCTGCCTGGGCCATTTATAACCGCTATTATTTAAATCATTTTACCATTTCAGTACATAACCTGCCCGATGGATACAATACGGTTGCAGATTTTAACCGCTTCCTGGAGAAAAGTGGTATCATACTCAATGATTCGGGTGGAAAAATCAAAACCAGTCCGGACGGAAATCTTTTACAAAGCAGTACAGTAGCAGAGATGGTGCAGGCCACTTTTGCCAATGGAGAAACAAAAATGATCCCCGGCTCTTATGTTGAATTTGCCGAAAGAAAAATACTGGAACCTTATCGCTCATTACCGGCCGCTGAAATAAAACCAATTCATCGCCGCGAAGGTTTTGAAGCGGCCAATGCTGATAAAATATTTGAAAGCACTTATCTTGAACAGGTAGAAAAGCGATAGTAGATGTGAGGCCTTTAAACCGTTGGATAATCGCACCCAACCATTACAGCGCAGCTGGCATGAAACTTGGTTTATAATAATTGCAGCCACTTCCCATTGAGGTGGCTTTTTTATGATAACCTAATTGTTCATTTAAAGAGCATTGTATATGAAAAACATTAAAGCTGCGCTCGTGGGCTTAAGTATTGCCGCCAGCGGATTGTTTGCCTTCAACAGTTTTCAGTCGGGTTCTATAAAAGGCACCGTAACACCGCCTGATGGGGCCAAAGAAGTTTGGGCCGTTTCAGCAACAGATACATTAAAAGCCCCTGTTAACAATGGCGCTTTTGAATTAACCAATGCCAAGGCTGGTACTTACAAAGTGATGATTGATGCTACAGATCCTTACAAGGATGCCGTGAAAGATGGTGTTCAGGTAACCGATGGCCAGGCAACAGATATTGGGGAAATTAAACTTGAAAAATAAAGCACAGTGGGGGAATACATGATAGCGGCGGGATAACCTCCGCTATTTTTTTGACCCTATGCCAATGATTAACAAGCTTTTACCGTACCGGCCGCTTTCCCTACCTTTGAAATTAAAATCAGGCATTACAATTGATGTTGTAATGGCATGAAGAAACCCATTTCCCGGGCAAAAAATTATCACATGAAAAAAATCCATTTGTTACCTGCTGCGCTAATTATCTCTGTACTTACCTTATTTGCTTTTCGCCCTTTTCAAACTGGCATTATAAAAGGAACGATTACGCCCGCAACTGCTGCAAGGCTGGTATGGGCTGTATCTCCTACTGATACGTTAAAGGCGGTGGTAAGCGGAGGCAGCTTTAAAATAAGCAATGCAAAAACCGGCACCTATAAAATTATGATCGACGCTGCTTCGCCCTATAAAAGTTTTGCCAAAGATGGCATCCAGGTCACTGATGGCCAGGAAACCAATGTTGGCGAAATAAAACTGCAGAAATAGGATAGCTATTCATTTCCGTGAATCTTTCATGTGATTGGTGAAGCTATGCACATCTTGCACACAGTACCTCTCCAGTGTATCGTAAGCTGCTGTTACCAGGTAACAATTCTGTAACTTGCGCCCATGCAACAGTATCATCAGCTACTTCAATATATACTTGACAATGGTGTTTCTAAAACCGACCGTACCGGTACGGGCACTACCAGTCATTTTGGTTACCAGATGCGTTTTAACCTGCAGGAAGGTTTTCCTATGGTGACCACCAAACGCCTTCATTTGAAAAGCATTATTTATGAATTGCTGTGGTTTTTAAAAGGTGAAACCAATATCAAATATCTTAAGGACCATGGTGTAAGTATATGGGATGAATGGGCCGATGCAAACGGGGAACTGGGGCCGGTATATGGCAAACAATGGCGTAGCTGGGAAGGCGCGGATGGAAAGGCCATTGACCAGGTAAGCGAAGCCATCCGCCAGATAAAAAACAATCCTGACAGCAGGCGTATCATCATCAGTGCGTGGAATGTTGCGGAACTTTCTCAGATGGCTTTGATGCCCTGTCATGCATTGTTCCAGTTTTATGTGGTGAACGGCAAACTTAGCTGCCAGTTATACCAACGCAGTGCAGATGTTTTCCTGGGCGTACCTTTTAACATTGCGTCTTATGCTTTATTAACAATGATGATCGCACAGGTTTGCGATCTTGAGCCCGGGGATTTTATTCACAGTTTTGGCGATGTACATCTCTACAATAACCACATTGAGCAGGCAAAGCTGCAGCTAACACGCACACCTTATGCGCTGCCTACCATGAAAATAAATCCTGCAGTAAAAGACATCTTCAGTTTTAATTACGAAGATTTCACACTGGAAAACTACCAGTATCACCCGGCAATTAAAGCGGTGGTAGCAGTGTAGCTTTTCTATAAAAAGATGACGTATAAAGAAGTAATTTATCCTGATCTGCATGATAGTTGACGAGGATATTTTTTGATGTTTATCAAAAACTCTTTTATGATTTGAGTGTAAACTGCAGCCGGTTTATAACGCTGCACTTTATGAAAAAACAAAACAAGATATCACTGCTTTTAGTACTGACTCTTATCTCTTTCATCCTTCTGCTTTTTATTAACCCGGTGGCACAGTCGACCGGCTTTCATCATTTTGCAGACGACAGAAGACTGTTTCATCTAGCCAACTTTATGAATGTAGTGAGCAACCTGCTTTTTCTTGTTGTTGGTATTTCCGGGCTACGTTATACATGGCAAACTGTTTTGCCGGGTGATCTAAGATTTTTATACAGCACTCTATTTGCTGGAATACTCCTTACAGGCATCGGCTCGGGTTATTATCATTTGCATCCGGGAAACGCAACCCTTGTTTTTGACAGGATACCGATGACTATCGTGTTTATGTCGTTCCTCTGCCTTACCATCGTTGAACTGATCAGTAGAAAAGCCGGCATTATTTTACTCGCGCCACTTGTATTAATGGGTATTTGCAGCGTACTCTACTGGCACTATACGGAAACAGCAGGCCATGGCGATTTGCGCTGGTATGGCTGGGTGCAGTTTTACCCCATGATTGCCATTCCATTAATCATATACCTGTTTCCTTCGCCATCTTCAGCAAAAACCTTACAAATCCTTGGATGGGTGATTGCATGGTATGTGCTGGCCAAAATACTGGAACGTTTTGATCAGCAAATATTCCTGTATACCTCTCTTGTTAGCGGCCATACATTAAAGCATCTCGCTGCAGGAATGGCCACCTGGTATATCTACCGGTATGTTCGCCGGAAGGAGGTACCGTTAAAGGCTGGCATTTCCGCAAATCCTAATAATGTCGTTTAATGAATGAAAGCTGATTTAAAACACTCCAAATAGATGTATCACAACGGGAAACTATCCTGGTTGTTACGATGTAATTTTTAGTATCATTAGTTTACTTCTTACTAATGATCTCAGCATTTTACCTGATCTCTATCATTACCTGCTTTGATCATTACTATTAAGACATTATTCAACTGCTGTCTTACTTTTACATTGCTTATTACCGCAATAATGAAGAAAACAAATGCAGCAAGAATTTTAGATAGCAACAATATTACCTACGAACTGGTGAGTTATACAGTAGATGAAAATGACTTAAGCGCTACGCATGTGGCTGAAGTGATTGGCGTTGCAGCAGATTGTATTTTTAAAACACTGGTAATAAGAGCAGAAGATAAATCATTACTTGTTGCAGTTGTGCCGGGAGATGCCGAAGTGGATTTGAAGAAAGTAGCAAAAGCCAGTGGACATAAGGCCTGTGCAATGATTGCGGTAAAAGAACTTCTGCCACTTACCGGTTATATACGCGGCGGATGTTCACCACTGGGCATGAAAAAGAATTTTCTCACGCTTATAGATGAGCAGGCATTGCAACAACAGGCAATATACATTAGTGCAGGGCAAAGAGGTTTGCAGATAAAATTAAATCCTCATGACCTGGTAAACGTGTGCCAGGCGATTGTAGCAGCGCTTACCAGATCCGCATGATTTGATCCGATTAAAGTATAACTATAAAGTATTAGTGGTAAGATGTACCCGGTTATTGCAATTGCATGGCAGGGGCTTTTTTCTCCTTTCGTACAAGGCCCATAAATCCGTCAAAATTTTCCTGGTGCCAGGACTCTCTTGCCATAATCCATTCGCAGGGCTGGTATTCTATATGGCTAATGATATTTAAAGCCTGCTGGCGATTGTATGGAAGTTGCTCTTTTTGATGCAGTAACCCTTGCGCAAGTTTACCGGTTATATAACCTTCTTTATTACGGAACATTCCATCAAAAAATTTACCAACCCAGTGGCCATCGCTGTTATAAATGCAATTACCCAGTATAACCCCGAGAGGTTCGCCGGTGTTGGCGGAAAGAATCACTTTGTTGTCAATATATGCGACGGCATTACCCGTTTGATCTTCTATAAACATAAGCAAATGATTAAATGTTCAACAGGGTAACGTTGCTATTCAGCGACAAAAGTAATCGCTGGCAAATGTCTTTAATGTTATCTTTTGTTTACTCATCAGTTTATAAATACTGAACTTACCTTCTATAACAAGACTGATGATAGCTATAAAAAAATCCTTTTTTTTGTAAATCATGCAAACTGAGTTTGACAATACAAGACAAGTCTACAGGTTGATCATTCCTCCTGAGATCATTGAGTGTTTACAACTCACTGACAATGGAATTCCATTTGAACCGGTACACGAACAAAAGATGTCGCTTGAATGGCTGGCAGCAGATATTGAGCGCCGTTATAATGAATTGACTGAGCTGCAGGCGAAAGCGAATAAACGCAGGCGTAAAAAGATGATTGCTGCGATAGTTGTTGTGATAGTTGCTGCCTCCGTAAGCCTGGCTGCAGGCAAGCTTACTACAGCGCTTGATATGCCACGCGGCATTCTTAGAATTATGGCCTTATTGATTACTTTTTTTGCGGCATGGCAACTGCTGCAATTATACCTGTTGAATAAAATGGGCGCTACCGGCCTCAAAGAAGACATTAAGAATATTGAGTTAAAGGAAATGATCAGAACAAGGTATTTGCATCTGCATTGATCGTTATCACTTCCTTCTATGAACTTTGTTGCAGGCACTCTTCTTCATCAACCAGGACTATCATTTAGGGCAGAAATTCTACAGATAAAACCGGCGCCTCAAGCTACATAATTACTCCAATCTTCATTATAGTTCATTGCATATTACTTGTATATATTGTCGGATATGTGCAGGGGAACAATACACTTTTTTGAAATGATATAACGGTATTGTTTTTGGGGATATTTCCTAAACAGATATGATGAGTAAATACCGTGTTTTATTTAAAGGGAAACAACTTGAATCAGTAACAGAAGTTGATGAAGCCGTTACCGATAACCAACTGGAAGAAGATCATACTTCAAAAACGATTGTAGCTTTTATAGAAGCCTCATCGCAGGAGGAAGCTGAACTAAAAGCCGACAGACTGGAAACAGAGCTGCAAACCGGTCTTACCAAGGAAGCTATTTTACAAAAAGAAAATGCCACCGGTTAGCAACTGCGATCACTAAATTTTAAGATGTTAAATCCACATGACATGAAAAAGGAAACCAATACCACCGATAACGAAAAACAACAGCGTCAACAAACGACACATGATAAAGCAACGCATTACAAAAACAAAAACCTGGAAACAGAGCCACCACTGGCAGAAAAAGATGAGGTAAAAAAAGCGGAAGAAAGAATGCAGCACACCGCTGAGCCAAAGCAGCGATGAATATGTGATGTGTGAGTGAGCTTATCAGTTTATATAGGCGCTATCTTACTTTTAGCTACTATGTAAACATAATTATTGAGTTATCGCCTGGAAAGTACCTGTTCAAGTTTTTGCAGTAAGTCCTTTGGCCGGAAAGGCTTTTCCACGTAGTCATCTGCACCGGCTTCCTTTGCCAGTCGATGTATATCCGGGCTTGCAGAAATAAGCAACACAGGTTTATGTTTTGTAGCCGGATGTTTTTTAAGAAGCCGGCATATTTCGATGCCATCCATTCCTGAAAGTTGTTTGTCTAATATAAACGCATCGGCATCATCATACTTATGATTCACAATCGACTCACCTTCGGAGAGTATCGTAATGCGATAAGTGGCGCCATCAAAAATTAATTCGAATGCGTCCCTTAAAGACGGATCATCATCCGCTATGATGATATGCTTCATCGCAAATACATTTTACTTTTTATTTATGATAAGGTAAGGTAAAGTGAAATACCGATCCTTTACCCGGCTGACTTTCTACCCATATGCGGCCGCCATGCTGTTGCACGATACCCGCCGTTATATAAAGGCCCAGACCCATACCCGGAAAGGTGTTGATCTGTGCATGTGTTACCCTGAAAAACCGGTCGAACACTTTCTCCCTTACTTCCTCCGGTATACCTACTCCATGGTCAGCAATGCTTACATCAACGCCATCTTCTACTGGCTTTGTGGTAATGATCACATCTCCACCATCAGGCGAATACTTAATGGCATTGGACAATAAATTGGTAAGCACCTGTCTTATACGTTCCCTGTCTGCTCGTATGGTTTCAATAATTCCTGCATGTAATACAATGCGATGCGTACCCGAGAGCCGCTGCATCTCTTCCAGCTTTTCTTCTATCAATTTATTAAGATCAAAATCTTCCGGTGTAAGAAAAAGCTGTCCTTCAAAAATTCTTGTATTGTCAAGTAATGCCCTGATGAGATCTGTTAGCCGGTCTACCTGCGAGTTCATTTTGTATAGCAATGAAGCACTTTTGGCATCACCGCTTTTTTCAAAATTTTCCATCAGCACTTCTGTATACACTTTAATGCTTGTTACAGGTGTTTTAAGCTCATGGCTGGCGATGCCCATAAACTCATCTTTCTGTTTCTCCAGTTCCTTACTTCGCGTAATATCAAACATCACACCCACCATGCGTTTGGCATGGCCATCTTCCGGTTTAAAAGCCCTGCCATAACCATTCATCCATCTCACCTGTCCATCACTTGTAATAACCTTAAATTCCTTATGATATAATCCTGTTTTATTAATCGCTTTTTGTAATGCCGACGACACTTCTGCCCGGTCATCAGGATGAACATACTGCAAAAAATCTTTGACAGATTTTTCTTCCGTCACCGGCTCCAGTCCCAGTAATAAATAATGCTGGTCATTCCACACCACTTTATCATTTTCCACATCCCAATCCCATGCTGCCATAGCCGCAGACTTTAATGCCACACGATATCGCTCTTCAGAAATCTTTAATAACTCTTCTGCATTTTTTCTTACCGATATATCATTGAAAAGCACCCCTACCCTTCGCTCTTCAGGTTTACCGATGGGGAAAGCATATACATCATAATACCTGTTTAGTTCTTTGGCCTGTTGTTCAAACCTTTTTGCTTCTCCGGTAAGGGCAATTTCTCCATATAAACGAAACCATTCATCTTCATGCCCGGGAACGATGCCCCGCATGTTCTTTCCTTCTGCGTTTCTCAAACCTGTTTGTTTTTCAAATGCCGGGTTTACTACGAGGAAGCGGTAATCATTTGGCTGGCCGTTTTCATCAAGCAATATCTCGATAATGCAAAAGCCTTCATCTATTGATTCGAATAAAAGACGATACCTTTCTTCAGATCTGCGAAGCGCTTCTTCTATGCGTGCTTTTTTAATCGCCTCCCAGGTTCTTATAGCGGTTTCATTAATGGTTGAAATTTCACTCATAGACCATTCTCTCTGATCTTTCTGATGCACAAAGAAGATGGCAGCAAAATGTTCTTCTGTAAATAAAGGAATTCCTACGCCGGCACCAATGGCCGCTTGTGTAAAGGTTGTTGTGGCCTGATCGCTGCCGGTAAGCGGGTGATTAAATGCATCATTGATGATAACCGTTTTCCCTGCCAGGAATTCGTTGGTAAGCTGCCCGAAATCTTCCAACCGATATTGTCCTTTCAGTGTATTTACTTTGCCAGATACCCAATCGTTGTCCACAGTGAAAGTTACCGCCTGTCCATCCATTTCAGCGTAACCCACCCTGTCTGCATTTACATGCTTACCCAGTTGTTCTGCAGCGATGGCCATAATACGTTCTTCTTCAGTGATACCCTGCAATGCATCACTCAGTTGTACAAGAAATGTTTTGAATGCTTCGCTTTCGCGGAGTTTTTTCTGCGCCAATGCTGCTTCTGTAATATCAATTACCAGGCTGGTACCTTTTAACAAGGTACCATCATCTTCCTTTTGAAACCTGCCATTTGCTTTAATCAACCGCGTTTCACCGCCCGCTTTTACTACACGGTATTGCAGGTCAAAATCTTTGCTGTTATTAATGCATTCAGCAATATGTGCCTGCACTTTTTCAAGGTCATCCGGATGTATACGTTTGAACCAGCCATCTACACTCGTTGCTTCTTCTTCTGCTGCAAAGCCGATCACTTCTTTGCCATGATCATCCCATTCTGCCACGCCGGTTAAAAAGTTCCAACGGCCAAAACCTGCGCCGGTGGTTTCGGTGGCCATCTTTAACTGCAGGTATGTTTCGGTAAGTGCTTCCTCCGATTTTTTCCGTTCTGTTATATCTGTTAATGCACCTGCCATTCTTATAGCAGCACCTTCCGCATTCCTTTCTACCTTACCCCTGATACGAACCCACCTTAATTGCTGGTGCCGCGTTACCACCCTGAACTCTTCCACTATTTCGCTGGCATCCTTTATAACAATCGTAAGCAGTTCCCTTATGCGATCGCGGTCATCTTTATAAATACCGGCAATAACTATTTCTGAAGGCAATCCCTTTGCTGCAGCTTCGGGGTCAATTGCAAATAAGTCAGACAACTGGTGATCCGCAATAAAGTTATCCTGTACAATTTCCCAAACCCAGGTACCCACATCTCCTGCAGCAACAGCAAGCTTTAACTGTTCTTCAGAGGCATGCAACCTGTCCTCTGCACGCTTGCGCTCTGTAAGGTCTACGAAGGTGATCACGACCCCGTTGATATGATCTTCCGCTGTGCGGTAAGGCAATATGCGCATCATATATACCTGGCCGTCTACTGACAACACTTCGCGTTCTATCACAGTCAGTTTGTCAAGTACATCCTCTGCATCATGAAGTACATTCTTATAATCCAGCCGGTGCGTGATATCAGACAGGGGTCTGCCATGGTCAGCCGGGATAAGATTGAATATCTTTCGCACAGCAGGCGTAAACAGCGCCACGCGAAAACTCCGGTCGAGAAATATTGTTCCGAGATCAACCGAATTTATCAGGTTCTGAAGGTTATTGCTATAAAGCGTGGTCTCTTCAATTTTTACTTTCAGTTCCTGGTTAACAGTCCTCAATTCCTCATTAATGGATTGCAATTCTTCCTTACTTGTTTCCAATTCTTCGGCAGCAGAACGCAACTCTTCATTCATCGCCTGCAGCTCTTCATTGGAAGCTTTTAATTCTTCTGCATGAAATTCATGCTGCTCAATAGATGCCCTTAACTGCGCCTTTAAACGGATCAGCTCTTCTTCCAGGTGGCGTGCTACCGGCTCATCTGAAGTGAGTAAAATATCAGCATCACCATTATCAACAGAAGCCCGCTCAAAGATGATGAGTATAAAGCCGCGTGCCACATCATCCTGACGCAATACAGGTCTTACATGAATATTCAGTGTTTCAGTATGTTCTTCCACACTTACTTTAAGCGCCCTGGTTTCAATGGCTGCCTGCCGCTGCATGGCCTGGTATAAAGCAGAGCGAAGCTCCAACCGCAATTCCTGCCTGATGAGTTTTAATATATTCTGGGAAGGTTCACCACCGGCAATCTGCAGGTACTGGCCGGCACGTTCACTCAGGTGAACAATATCATACTCTTCATTTACAATGATGGATGGAGGGGCATATTGTTCCAGCATACGCTGATGAAGTTCACCAAATGTAATGCGGTCAAAATTGCGCTGTTCTTTTTCCTGGATGCTGGCATTGGCTTTCAGCTCTTCATAACGAAGTGAAGGTACCGACTCTGGAACAGGATAAGCCCTTGTGCCTACATGCCTGCTTTTAAAAACATGATGCTCCCTGCTTAATATGGTATATAAATCGCTGGCGCCTTCAATTGATTCAGAAGATCCCAGGAACAACACGGCACCAGGATTAAGTGCAAAATGAAAAGTTTCCATCACCCGCTCCTTTGCCGTATTATTCAGGTAGATCAACACATTGCGGCAAGACACCATGTCAATATGAGAAAAAGGAGGATCCTTGATAAAGTTATGATTGGCAAACAGGATCATTTCTCTTATCTCGCGTCTTACGCGGTAGCCTTCCCCTTCTTTAAGAAAAAAACGGCGCAGACGTTCAGGCGATACATCTGCCGTATCGTTAATGCTGTATATGCCATCTCTTGCATGCGCTATAGCCGTTTCATCAATATCGGTTGCAAAAATCTGGATCTTGGGTGCATCAATTACACTCAATGTTTTTTCAGCGCAAAGCATGGCTATGGAGTATGCTTCTTCCCCGGTTGCGCAACCCGCCACCCATATTCTTACCTGTTCTCCGGCACCTTTGCTTTCTATAAGTTCAGGCAATATCTCTGTCTCAATAATCTCGAACGTTTTTTTATCACGAAAGAAATTGGTAACCGAGATCAGCAGGTCTTTTAATAATGCCGTAATCTCATCATGATTTTGCTGAAGATAGCTGGCATATGCAGGCAGATCAGGCAGGTGACGCACATTGATGCGTCTTTCAATGCGACGTAATAAGGTTGGCCTTTTATAATTGGAAAAATCGTGACCGGTTCGTACCCTTAACTGAGTAAAAATTTCGCGCAGTGCCTGTTGTTGTTCATCAGGCCGCTTATCTGCGTCAAGCGGTATATGAATTGTTCCCAGGCTTTGTTTATACTTAAGGATAGTTTCCGGAATTTTTGCTACAGGTAACACTTCATCTACCAGCTCTGTGGCGATAGCGTGCCTGGGCATTTCATTAAACTCTGCCTCTCTTGGGTTTTGTACAAAAGCAGCCCCGCCCTGTTCTTTAACACGCTTAAGCCCCATAGAACCATTGGCGCCTGTTCCGGACAACACAACGCAAACAGCATTTGACCGGTAAGACTCTGCCAGGGTGCGAAAGAAAATATCTACCGGCGCACGGCGATCTTCCATAAGTATATTATCAGAAGGTTCCAGGAACCCATCAGATATACTCAAATGCTGGTTAGGAGAAACAACATATACATGATTGCCCTGCAGCTTTATTCTTGTATTTACCTGGGCTACTTTTAAGGAAGTTACAGCCTGAAGTACAGCCGTTAGCTGGCTATCATAATCAGGTGAAAGATGCAAGATAACTACATATGCAATGGCAGCGTCAGGTTGTACATGCTGAAAAAAATCTTTTAACGCAAGAATACCGCCGGCTGATGCCCCAAGACCAACGACAAGTAGTTCATGATTATTCTCTGGCTCTCCGGCAGTAAGAGCTTTGGATGTTTTCATACTGTTCTTCTGCAATAGTTATATTAAAAGACTGCGAGGCAACTTACTATATTGATCGTTGCCATCCGCAGTAGCAAATGTAGAGTGATTAACATTGCTACTATATCTTTTGTTGCGAATTTATGCAGGCAACTTATTCCTGGGTACTGTTGGCACCTCCTCTTCTTTAATAAGGGATTTCCGGTGAAAGATTATTTCCCGTATCTCTGTAGCATGCCTGGTTTGTTCACCCGCTCTTTTGAAATATAATGCGGCAAGCTTTGGCTCATTTATTTCTGCCAGGTGGTCGCCCACATGATTTAGTAAAAGGGTGCTTTCTTCAATACCGCGTACGGCATTCCATAAACTGTTTTCAATATTTTCTGATAACGAATCCAACAAGCTTTCGGCAGAAAATGCATGCCCCGTATGACATCGGTAACGTGTGCGGCCTCCTTCTTTAATTACGGCAAGCACACCGTTACATTCGGGGCAGGAGAAAGAGGAATGTCCACCAAACTGTATTACATCATGCCCCGGATGATCCTGCTGTAACGCAATATCTATTTCTTTGCCGGTGTGGTCATCCTCTTTTAGGTCAGGCTTTACCTCCACCGGCTTTCGCATGAGATCTGATAATATTGGAACGATATCTTTCACACTTATACAATAATCAACATCAACTTCCCTCAGGGCACTTTCGGGCATGGTGGTAATCTCCGCTTCCAGCGGATCCTGAACAATGGCAATACCACCATAATGTTTAACTGCCCAAAGACCTGCGGTGCCGTCATCAAGCGCCCCGGACAGGATAATGCCAATCACCCTTTCCTGAAAATGATAAGCCGCAGAACGAAAGAGCGGGTCTATTGCAGGCCTGAACCTGTTTTCACGGGGGCCATGTGTTACCCTTACGCGATCTTTTTCAAGCAACATATGATGATCAGGCGGAGCTATATAAATACGACCAGGCAGTATAGGCTCTTTATCTACGGCATTAGCGGCATATATGTTTGAATGCCTGTTAATCACCTGTGGCAAAACACCTGTAACGTCCGGCGATATATGCCAAACTATAAAAATGGAAGCATTGAATTTTGCAGGTAATGCCGCAGTAAATTTTTTGATGGCTTCAAACCCGCCGGCAGAAGCGCCAATAACGATGATATCTCTTTGTGGCATTGATACTTGTTTACTTGTGTTAAGTAAGCTGCTAAAATCAAACCACATACACTCAACGGAACCATTTAGTGGTATAATAAAGAAATATAACCAGGGAAGTAATTATTACCCGGAGATAATTTCATCACCATTTTCTACGGTAAGACCAAATTCGCGAAGCTTGTTATAGAGTGTTTTACGATCAATATTGAGTAGTAAAGCAGCCCTGGTTTTATTATTGTTTACAGCCTTGAGTGTATCTATAATCATTGCCTTCTGGGTTTTGGCAACATGCGCCTTCAGGTCTGTTGTTTTGGCCTGTTCTGCAGTAAGTCCAAGTGGCTTTTCAAATACAACCGGCGTTTGTTTAAAGGCAAGTTCCGCCGGTAACACATATTTATGAATATAATCGTCTTTAGAAAGTAACACTGTTCTGCGTATGATGTTCTTTAACTCCCTAAGATTGCCCGGCCACTGGTAATCGAGCAGTATGTTTTTCACTTCTTCATCAAAGCCAAGGATGTTCTTATTCAATTCTTCATTTACCAGTTCAAGAAAATAACCTGCAAGCGGCAGCACATCTTCTTTCCTGTCCCGCAGCGGCGGAAGATTTATTTTAAACTCATTAAACCGGTGATAAAGATCTTCGCGGAAACTACCGGCCTGGTAAGCTTTCTGTAAATTTTCATTGCTTGCTACAATGATGCGTACGTCTACAGGTTCCTGAACACCGGCGCCAATTTTTCTAAAGGTTCTCTCCTGCACCACACGCAATAATGCAGCCTGAACATCCAGCGGAAGGTTGCCAATTTCATCAAGAAAAAGTGTGCCTTTATCAGCAAGTTCAAAATGGCCAACCTTATCAGTAACAGCGCCGGTAAATGATCCTTTAATGTGACCAAACAGTTCACTTCCTGCCAATTCCCTTGAAAGTGTGCCACAGTCCAGCGGAATAAACGGGTGATCTTTCCGTTTGCTTTTCTCATGAATTGCGCGGGCAATCATTTCTTTACCTGTTCCACTTTCGCCATAGATAATAACGCTGTAATCAGTGGGCGCTACCAACTTTATTTCATCATATACTTCACGCATCGAGGCAGAGTTGCAATCCCAAAAGCCATCCGTTGCTTCAACACCTGTAAGCTTTGCAGAATTATATCTTACACCTGGCTGGGTTTGTTGTTTGTTACCGCTTTGTAAGATAGATAATAGCTCTTGTGGTATCAATGGTTTAATAACAAAATCTATAGCGCCACGTTTAATTGCATTCACCGCAATCTTTACATCTGCATAACCGGTAATCATAATAACCCTGACTTCAGGCTGCATTTCTTTTACCGCATCCATAACTTCAAAGCCGGTTTTATCGCCCAGCCTGTAATCACAAAAAATAAAATCGTAGGTATTCTTTTTACAGGCTTCTATACCGCTTTTACCGGAATGCATAATAGTAACCGTATAACCGTGTGAGGATAGATAACTATCGAGCAGTTTGCCAATGTTGACATCATCATCGATAATCAAAACTTTATCGAGGCATTTTCCAGACATGACGAAATTTTTATGAGTGCCAGTTGCACTAAATAGGAGCATAAAATTATGCCAATTCAATGCGTAATCAAAGTTACCTATAGAAAGCATGCCTACACCGGTAATGACTGTGGAAAATTTACACACAATTATCATGTACTCCAGATCAGATGTTCCCATGAACGAATTGAATAAATTATTACCTCAGACTTTTTTGTACAATTACATTGTACGTATAAAATGCTTTAAATGAATTGTGGATTTATTACGCATATTTACCCAATACTGGCCACTTTGGGATCATTGTTTGTGTTGTGCGGAGTTATATTTTGAATTGCATGCAGGCAAGGCAATGTAAGTTGAAATGCAGCACCTTCGCGTAACAGGCTATCCACCCTAATGAACCCACCATGTTGCTGAATCATCTTTTTTGCATAAGCCAATCCAAAGCCTGCTGCGTTTGGTTTGGTGGTAAAAAACGGCTCGAAAATGTGCTCCAATATGTCTGGCGCTATACCGGCACCATTATCTGAAATAGCAATACGGACATAATGCGGAGAGGTTTTTGATAACTGTATTTTTATATGCCCCTTTCTTTCCGGGGGAATGGCTTCTATAGCGTTGCTGATGATTGCAGAAAATGCTTTACTTAATTTTCCTTCATCCACAAGCATGGTAAAATCTTCGGTTAAAGGCTCATAAATGATGTGAAATGCGGAAACGTTTTGAGAAGCACGAATATCCTTTACTATTTTTTCAAGCAGATGATTAATGTTGGTTTCTTTTTTCTCCAGTTCTTCTGTTACTACTGATTTGTAAAAGCCCAGCAATACCTCGTTTACCTGGGCAGAACTTCGCTGAAGCATCGTTAATAAAAAGGCAGCTTTATTGTTGCAATCTTCCGGTGTAAGGCATTCCTGTAATTGCGCGATGGCAATATCCATGGAAGTAAGTTTATTCTTCAGTTCATGCACCAACGCCCTGGCGATACCAGCCTGCATACGATCAACCTTACTTTCACCGGAAGGTTTACCCTGAATAAAACTGCCCGAGAAACGAAACATGTTACAAGATTTAAGTATGAGGTATGCTATTGATCCGGGAACCAACTGGCCACAGTCAGTTTCCGCAATTTTCCTGCCGTTGTCCCGGGCAAAGGTATTAACCGCTAGCTTTCACAAGTATGCCGTGGCAGGTTATTTGTGCTGATTTCAACAGCTTTGTTTTTAAGGTTTCGTGTTACAACTATACCGGCTTTGTATGTCCATACAAAGCTTTTCTATTTATTATATGATCCATGGAATGCACGTTATTTAAGCCTGTGCAATGTTGCATTATCTGTAAAACATGAGCCCGGATTGCATCACATTGTTGAAAGAAGCCCCGGCAGAGAACGTATTTCCACAACAAGCAGTAACATATCATGAGACGCTAATACAGCTTTGGCACTGGCATATAACTTGACCAGGTTCTATAAAATGTTAACCATGAAAAGGCTATTATTATTTTTTACAACAGTAGCGGCACTTACCGCTTTTTCTATATCATCAGGCAACAGCCAGCCTGTGGGCGGGGACGATGACATTTACTATCAGCAGGATACCATGAAACAGGATACCAGCAAGCATAAGATGAAGAAAAAATGGAACGACTCCACCAAAAACAAATGGCGAGATTCTACAAAGATGCGTAACCGTGATACCACACGCAAGCATCCTGATACCATTCCCAAACAGCGTTAAACAATCATCCATAATGCAAAAGGCTGTTCTGTTTCTACAGAGCAGCCTTATTATTGCGAAGCTAATTGATGAACTTAAAAATAATCTCTTTATAACTTATCTAAAATATATAGAAAGGATAGTAATGATGCGAGGTAAATAACATATCGGAAATTCATATAACATTGGATTGATGATATAATACCTCAAAATTACGATCCGTTATATCAGCACTCCTGAAAGGCAGCTTAAATAAACCTGTAGTTTGGTTTAAATTGATTAATAATCACCAAGTAATCAACCTATTACTTTTGTAACGTCCATTCCGGTCTTATAAAGTGACAGGTGTATCCGTAAGGGTGCTTTTGCAGATAATCCTGGTGCTCTTTTTCAGCATCCCAGAAATCACCGGCAGGCACTACTTCTGTAACAACAAGCCCTGGCCATTTACCGGAAGCATTCATTTCTGTGATCAGTTGTACTGCAGTTTCCTTTTGCTGATCATCCAGGTAAAAAATTGCTGAGCGGTAAGATGTACCGATATCATTTCCCTGCCTGTTTCGTGTGGTAGGATCATGAATCTGGAAGAAAAACTCCAATAAGGAACGATACGAAAGAACCGATGAATCGAATGTAATTTCTATACCTTCTGCATGCGTACCATGATTGCGATAGGTTGCGTTTTTAACATCGCCGCCCGTATATCCAACCACCGTTTTTTGTACACCGGGTAAATGCCTGACCAACTCTTCCACACCCCAGAAACAACCACCTGCCAGAATTGCTTTTTCAATGCTCATAGTTATTTATTTTTTTGATCAAACAATGATAAGTAAGCACCATAACCTTCTTTCTCCAACTCATTTTTTGGGATGAATTTTAAAGATGCGGAGTTGATGCAATACCGCAAGCCTGTTTCCTTTGGACCATCGGGAAAAACATGCCCCAGGTGTGAGTCTCCATGTTTTGATTTCACCTCGGTTCTCGTCATACCGTAACTCTTGTCCTGGTGCTCTATAATATTACCAGCTTCAACAGGCCTTATAAAACTAGGCCAGCCTGTACCGGAATCAAATTTATCAGTAGAAGAAAACAATGGCTCACCGGATACAACATCCACATATATACCCTCCTGCTTGTTATTCCAGTAAGCATTATTAAAAGGAGGTTCGGTGCCGCAAGACTGGGTTACCCTGTATTGCATATCATCCAACGCTTCTACGCGGGACTGGTCTTTGGTGTAGGTTTTTTCGTCTTTCATATTTCTTTTATTAACTTCTCTTCCCGCTCAAATAAAATACCAGATAGTATTTGGGTAGGGATTCTTTCTTCTGACTGTCAAACTGCCATTTATTTATCAAATTTGTATGGCATTTATAACCGTGTTAACATGTTACAAAACAGGATAGATCCTTTTGGCAATCTTATTAAAACCAGGGCAAGAGGCGCATGGATGGGTAACCGGGGCCTGCTGCATAATCATGAACAGCAGATTGTAAGACCTTATAAACTAAAAGCCTGGATTACCTGTTTATTGCAATTTAAAGAACGGAAGCGACAGGTGATGGCGCCCGACAAGTATACAGAACTCTTCTTTTTAGATGAAGCAACAGCTTTTGCTGCCGGTCACCGTCCCTGCGCTGAATGCAGGCGTAAAGATTTTGACAGGTTTAAAGCAGCGTGGCTAAAAGGTAATCCACAGTATGGTTTTAAGCCATCGGTTTCTATACAATTGATTGATGAAATTCTTCATGCGGAAAGAATCTCTCATGGCGCCAAGGTCACGTATGAAGCAGCTTTGGAAGAGCTTACCGATGGTTGCTTTATCGTTTGGCAGCAACAACCTTTTTTAATTATCAAAAATGAAATGTACTTGTGGACCCCGGGAGGATACGGGCAAAAACAGCCATTGCCGCAAGCTGATATATTTACCGTGCTTACACCAAAGTCAATCGTGCAGGCTTTTAAACAAGGTTATGAACCGCAGATAGCGTTTGCTTAAAAACTTTAAGCCCGGACGACGTGCCGGGCTTAAAGTTTTTAGTACCGTAATTTACTTTTTATAAAGTAGCGATATCTATTACAAAACGATAACGTACGTCACCTTTTACCATACGTTCATAAGACGCGGTGATATCTTTAATATCGATAAGCTCAATATCTGAAACGATGTTATGCGCTGCACAGAAGTCAAGCATTTCCTGGGTTTCAGCAATACCACCGATGCCTGAACCTGCAAGGCTCTTGCGACCATCCAGCAGGCTGAAAGCCGCGATTTCAGCAGGTTTTGGAGGAACACCCACACATATATGCACACCATCTGTACGAAGTAAAGAGAGGTACATATTAAAGTCGTGTGGGGCAGAAACCGTATCAAGGATAAAATCAAAAGAATGCTTTGCTGCTTTCACCTGTGCTTCATCTGTAGTAACCAGGAAATGGTGTGCGCCCAGTTTTTTTGCATCTTCTTCTTTTTTGGGAGAAGTGCTTAACACCGTTACTTCTGCACCAAAAGCCACCCCGAATTTAACCGCCATGTGACCAAGGCCGCCAAGCCCCAATACAGCCAGCTTATGCCCCTTACCCACCTTCCAGTGGCGTAAAGGAGAATACGTGGTGATACCAGCACACAGTAAAGGCGCTACTGCAGGCAAATCAAGCTTTTCAGAAATATGAAGCACAAAATCTTCATTCACTACAATAGTTTTGGAATAGCCACCATAGGTAGGCGTTTTCCTATCCTGTTCCAAACCATTATAAGTTTGGGAGCTGCCGTTAAGACAATACTGCTCAAGATCGCGTTTACAATTTTCACATTCGCGGCAGGAATCTACCATACAACCTGTACCAGCCAGTTCGCCTACCTTAAACTTTTTTACATGGCTGCCTACTTTTACTACCCTGCCAACAATCTCGTGGCCCGGTACCATTGGAAATATGCCGGGAAACCAGTCATTTTTAATCTGGTGAAGATCTGAGTGACAAACACCGCAATACAATATATCAAACTGAACATCATGAGGCCCTACTTCCCTGCGCTCAAAGTCCCATGCAGCAAGATCTGTTTCCGGGGTTTGCGCAGCGTATCCTTTCACTGGTATCATTGTCAAATAATTTAGTGGATAAAAATTTTGAGCAAAGCTGGTAAAAATTATGCGAAGGCTTTAACTAAGTTTTTTATTTGTGAGATGATAACTTGCAATAGCAACCACTAATGTGTTCCCTTATGCAGCGATCTATTATATTTTTTTTATTGTTGCTCTTTGTAAGTATTTCCGGTTTCCCGCAAAAGAAGAGCAGGCGTTTGGCGGCAAATAATCCGGATACTTGTGTTCTTACACTGGATACACTTACACACACTTTTGTTACCTTACCTGGTACCCAATCACTCAATGTTGGAGGACGCGAAGCATGGAATAAAATGCTGGAAAGATGGCTGCCCACAGAGGTAGCTCCTGGTGATGAATTTGTTTTTCATGTATCTGTAGCCTTTATTATAGACACTTCGGGTAACATCTACGGGCAACGCGTTATTGATGATAAGACCTCTTCAAGATTGAGCCAGAAGATATTGGAAATTGTTCAGCGCATGCAATGGCAACCGCTGATCTGCAAAGGGAAAAAAGTTCCGGCCTTATATTCTCAAACGGTTTCCCTTCACATTGAAGATTTATAAATGCCGGATGATTATCAAACTATTTTAAGCTACCCTCAATTATTCTTTAAGCGCTCTTTCAGCAGGTTCCAAGATTTGCTATGTAGGTTTGCATCATCAATTTAATCAAAACGAATTTTGATTTTTTTAATAGTGGTATTAAAGTTGTTTAGTGGAAGCCGGCCCCGTTCCCGGGGCCGGATTTTTTATTTTAAATAGTTGAATCCTATTATTGTTTGCTGATCCTGTACAGGTTACCACCATCCGTTACGGCGTACAACATACCATTATTATAAGCGATATCACGGAAGCGTTCATTCTTATCTGCCAGCAACCGCTCCTCTCCTACTACCTTATTGTTTTCAATCACCAGCCTTACAATATGCATACTGCTAAGACCACCTATGAACAGGTTATTCTCCCACTCAGGAATTGCATTGCCCTTATAAAAACTAATGCCGCTTGGTGATACCACCGGATCCCAATAGTAGATAGGTTGCTCCAGTCCATCTTTCTGTTGTATGCCGCCTTCTACCGGCTCTCCGCTATACTCTATACCATAAGTAATCACCGGCCATCCATAATCTTTTCCCGCATGAATAATGTTGACTTCATCTCCGCCACGCGGACCAAATTCCACTTCCCACAATTCACCTGTTGCAGGATTTATATCCAGGCCCTGCGGGTTACGGATACCATACGCATAAATCTCGGGCATGGCTCCCTGCTGATTCAAAAATGGGTTACCAGGAGCAGGTTTGCCATCAGGTGTGATCTTAAAGATTTTGCCAAGACCAGCCTCTAATTTTTGCGCCTGGGCGCGTCCTTCAGGAATGGATCTTTCACCTGCACTTACAAAAAGATTTCCGTCCTTATCAAATATTAACCTTGATCCAAAATGAAGGTTACTGTTTAAAGCAGGTGTAGCCCTGAAGATAACTGTTGGCTGATCAATTGTACCGGCTGCTTCATTCAATTTACCTTTGGCTACCGCAGTGAGATTTCCCACACCATTCTTCTCAGAAAATGACCAGTAGATGATTTTGTTGTTTGCAAAACCCGGATCCAGCGCTACATCCAACAGACCACCCTGCCCCGCATCTTCCACTTTTGGAAAGCCATCGATCTTCTTCACCAGCGCTCCACTGGCGTCATGTATCTCCATATATCCCGCCTTTATGGTGATCAGCAAACGCCCGTCTGGCATAGGGATCACAGCCCATGGATTACCCAGTTTCTCTGCAATTTTATCTGCCTTATAAGGAGTAGTGGTCTTTACACCTGCTATCCTCGTTTGTCCCGCAAATGCAGGCTTGTATTTGCTGTTGGCTTCTTTTGTTTCTACCGGTGGTAGCTTGGTTGAATCACCACCATTATTGGCCTGGGGCGTTGGTGCTGCGCCATTGCCCGAACAACTTAATAAACCTGAAGAAAGAATTACTGCTGTACTGTACAAGAGATTTTTTATTGTCATATCCGAATGCTTTATCATTGAAAGTAATCCTTTTTTTATTCGCAGCAAATGTGGCTGTGAGATGTAGTTCTCCATTGGTATTCGCGGATATATTAATAACTACCATAATTATATCGCTGCCAACGGAATTGTTTTATCCTGCGCATCTTTTAAATCGCGGTAAATAAGTTCTTCCAGGGTAGCCTGGTCAAACATTTCAAAACTGAAATGACGGTCTATTGCACTTCCGCCGGAATGTATAAACCGGACAGTGATCCGTGTGGCAAGTTCATCCGAATAAATATCCCACTGGTAAGGTTGATTATTATATTCAACACTAAGTGATACCGCATTTGCGCCAAAAGCATAACCGCCCTGTTCAATCCATTGAGCTTTTTGAGCATTACAACCGTTGGCTTTAAAAAGTTGAACCACACGGTTAAGTAATGGTTCTACCTGCTTATTGAATATAGAAGCGGATTGTTGATGAAAACCTTCTACCACCTTGCTTTCATTAGCAGGCACTGTTGCTTCGGCTGATTTGCCGTGTGTATTATTTCGTTCTTTCAAAAAAACTTCGAGTGACATAATCTTCCGTTTTAGTTAGCTTTTAAAAACACAACTATTATACCATCACAAATACACGAGGCAACGTGGAACTTATGCCCCGGTAATGATTTAGTATGGCATATATACACCAGTAAAGAAGCTGTGAAGGGCATTTTAAGTACAGGTATTCTTTTTGATATTCCTAATTCCAAAACATTACACTATGGATAGCATCAATCAGCAACAAAAAGAAGAAAATCACCGCGACCTGTTAGGAAAAGAGGGCATTGATAAAATCAGGGAACTAACGGGTAAAGGCGCCAGTTGTTTTTTCTGTACCATCATCTCAAATGAAGCGCCTTTTACTACCCGGCCAATGTCTGTGCAGCAGGTAGATGAAGAAGGCAGGTTATGGTTTCTAAGTGCAAATGACAGTCATAAGAATGAGCAGTTGTCAAGAGACCCGCAGGTACAGTTGCTCTTCCAGGGTTCCAGCTATTCTGATTTTCTGCATATCTATGGAATTGCCACTATCTCTTCAGACAAAGAAAAAATTAAGGAGCTATGGCAGCCAATACTCAAGACATGGTTTACAGATGGTGTTGATGATGCCCGTATTTCCGTGATTTGTGTAGAGCCACTGGATGGTTATTACTGGGATACGAAGCACAATATGGCTGTAGGACTGATCAAGCGTATCGCAGGCGCTATTACAGGCAAAACGATGGATGACTCTATTGAAGGAACAATTACACTTTAAATAATAAGCCGGCAGTAGCTGTTATCTGATCTGCTGCCGGCTGCTTGTTATTTATACCATTATTTTACAGGTGCTACGGGATATGGACCATCTTCAAATTTTTCAGTATGATAGCCTTTGGAGCCAACCCTTTTTGCCAGCGGACTTATGATATCGTTCGTGGTTTTTAACTTCTCAAGTAATGAAGCAAAATCGTGTACAGGTTTCCATTGCAACGCCTTTCTCGCAGCTTCATTTACATATACCCTGTCAACAGACGGGAACATCCGCCATCCAAGCTGCCTGAATATATCTTCATATTGCGGATAGAGGCGTTTTACTACAGACGGTGCATCCGTTCGCAGTTCCTTTAAATCATTTATTGAAAAAGGAGTGGTTGCACTAATAATATACTTACCAAAACCTATGTTGCGCGCCTCCCGCATCGCATCCAGGTGGGCACTTACCACATCGTCAATATCTACCCGTCTGAATAAATATTCATTCACTTTAAGGTTGCTGTCATGGTACGCATTTCTTACTTCGCGATGATCATCTTCTTCAGGAAAAAACCTGGATGTTTTTAATACGATAACAGGCAAGCCATGATTGCGGAAGTATAACTGGCAAAGGTCTTCTGCAGCAGCCTTGGTAACTCCATAAATATTTTTTGGAACGGGCGTAACATCCTCTGTTATCCATGCTGCAGGCTGATCAGCGGGCGGTACAAGGGCATCGCCAAATACGCTGGTGGTGCTGGTGAAGATAAAGCTTTGTATGCCGGCGGCCAATCCTTCCCTCAACAGGTTAAGCGTTCCTGAAATATTGGTATCTATAAACTGTTGATGGGTATGTGTGGCCACATGCGGTTTATGCAATGTTGCCGTATGAAAAATGGTGCTCACACCCTGCACTGCTTCTTTTACCATTAACGGATCATCTACTGAACCAACAATACTGGTATATGTTGATGCAAGCATATCCAACCCCGTTACTTCATATCCTTTTTCTTTTAAAACCATACACAGCGCTTCTCCCAAATGCCCCGCGCTGCCGGTGACTAAAACTTTCATAGCTGTTATTTTACACATCGAAAATAATGGCGCTGCAAATTTTTTTTGGGACATTTGTCCCACTCGTTATGATCAGGAAAAATCAACCTCTATTGCATCTGATGGAAGAGCTTGCTGCAACGCCCAATATGGCCGGGGCTGTTGGTAAACGCAATGTAGATGCCGGGCAATTGCTTATCAGGCAGGGACAGGAATGCAAACATGTATTTATTATACGGTCAGGCATTGTAAAATGTTTCTTTACCGAGGAAGGCGGAAAGGACTACATCTTTGAATTTTTAAGTGAAGGTGAAATACTCGGTGAGATTGAAGTTTTGAGAAAACAACCGGCTTTCAGTGCTGTTGAAGCGTTAACATCGCTTGAATTATATGCGCTTACGGCCAATGATTTTCACTACCTGTTGCAAAAGATACCGGCTTTTAACCAGGCCATTATGGAGTTGCTGGCACACCGTGTGGCAAATACATCTTTAAAGTCTGCCTCGCAACAGCTTTTTACCTTAGCACATACTTTGCCCAGGTTACTGAATGTACTTGAATCCCAGGGAATTCAGTTTACCAAGCAGGACCTATCGCAGTATCTCGGCATATCAGTAAGAAGCCTTAACCGGCTATTGCAACAACTGGAAACAGCTTCAGCACCAATAAAACAAAAAACACCCGGACAGGATGTTGATTAACGCAGTCTTTAAAATGATTTGTATGAATGAGCCAAAGAATTTCTCTCTTGTAAATAATGAAAAGGAGATGCAACTTGAAGTAACACTCGACGGGCATAAGGCTTACCTTATTTACCGGTTCTATAAAAAAGATATTGCATTTATGCATACGCATGTACCTGAAGAATTGCGTGGCAACGGTGTGGCTTCCTTTCTTGCAAAATCAGCATTTGCCTATGCGAAAAGTCTTCATAAGCCGGTGATGGTTTATTGTCCCTATATCGCAAAGTTTCTGCAAACCCATGAAGAATATAAGACCCAGTTGGATAAAGATCTATACAATTAAATCAAAATTCCTTTTTCAACATCTGAACACTAAAGTCTCATTTGAAACACAATTTTACATTCTACTTTATGGCTCTTAGGACTTTCCGGGTTACATAAATTTTCCATTACACACTATTTCAGTGACATGTTCCTTAAAAACCACTTTAATACATTCTCCCTTATTAAAGATCCTTGAAAAGCAAGCTAAGTAGTGCTTAAAATCACGTAGTTATTTGCAAACAGGGCATAGCGGGTTGTTACTTTGCTGCATTGTTTAATGTTTTCCAAATCCAATATCGTTCAGCCCTAAACTTTGTTTTACCCCCAATACAATGTCCATGAAAGATCACCGTAGCGGTGATTTTTTTGTATGCGAAACCCAGGCTTTCCAGCATATCCATTGATCTATCATTTCACTTTTTATCCTTGATAATTTCCCGGATACAACACGACCAAAAATGACTAGTCGGCTAAAGAAAGAAGCCTGTTCGTAAAAGGATATATTTTTTTATGTAAAGGCTTGACTGAGAGAAAAGAGGCGAGTATCTTAAGGGAAGTTTTTTAAGGGTTTAGGGTTATAAAAAACCGTGGTAGTCTTACCGCGGTTTTTGTTTGCCGGGTATTTAAGTAGTTTCATTTGCATTACGCACAAAAAAGGGGCGCATCATTTGATACGCCCCAAATGCCCTTGATGATTGTATAAGATGATTAAGAATTACAAAAATTAAACCATCATCAATTTATATACTCATTTGATGGTGCCGTTTGATAAATACCCGCTTATCAGGTGAACTAACTGTTAATTCCATTCCCGATATAAGCACCGGTCACTTCACCGTCACTGGCTTCAACATGAATAAAATCCTGTGAAGTTGTGGCAAGGGAAAGGCCTACATAATCAGACTTTACAGGGAAGAGCTTATGCATACGGTCTACCAGCACCAGTGTTTGTATTCTTTTGGGATAATCGTTCAGCAGTGCCTTCATAGCATACAATAAGGTTTTACCCGTATTACACACATCGTCTATTACAATCACATTATGCTGGTTTAACTCAACTGCATCAGACAGCGTTACATCAGATGGATGATGCTTGTCTAATATCACCGATGTTACAATCAATGGCACGTTAATATAATCCTTTAAAAAAGAAGCTATTTTATTGGCAATTACGGTACCGCTGTTCCTGATGCCAATCAATACCAGCGGCGCTTCATCCTCGCCTATTTTTTCGGCAATTTCAAGGGCCATCCTGTGCATTTTCTGCCGGGCGGTATTAGCATCCAGCACGTATCTTTTTTCGCTCATCCTTCGTGTTTAGGGTGGCAAAATAATTATAAAAAAGGAAAGATGGGAACAATGCCTTCAACAAAAACAAAACGATCATCTTATTCATCCTCCTGCGATGTAAAAAGCTGTCCGGGCAAGATTCTTTAAGTTGTTTGTTCCGCTTAATTATTCATGCAGGCAAGCGCATTTTCATCTCACCATCATTCGTTAGTTTTCCGCTATCTTAGCATCACAACTCAACTGTATGCATATATTACAGGAATTGCTGTTTATTGTAAGTGCAGCGCTGGCCATATGGTTATTTTATAAAAAGACCGGGGAGATCAGAAGAAATATTTTACTGGGCAGACAGGAAGAAATCAGCGGCCACGAACAACAACGCTGGCGTAATGTTTTGCTGCTGGCTTTCGGACAGAAAAAAATGTTCAAAAATCCGCTGGTAGCAGTTTTGCATTTTGTGATTTACGCAGGCTTTATCATTATCAATATTGAAGTGTTTGAAATAATATTAGATGGTATGCTTGGCAAACACCGGCTCTTTGCTGAGCCATTGGGTGTAGCATATACCTGGCTCATCAATGCTTTCGAATTTCTTGCAGTGGGCGTGATTACCGTGTGCGTTATATTTCTTACCAGGAGAAACATGCTGAAGCTCAAACGCTTTATCAGCAAAGATCTTGACGGCTGGCCAAGAAGTGATGCCAATTATATTTTGATAACCGAGATACTGTTAATGCTTCTTTTTCTCACACTGAATGCCAGCGATACTTTACTGCAGCAAAGAGGTTATGAAGAATACGGAGAACATCTTACAGATAATTTTGCATTCTCTCAACTGCTGCACCCGCTTTTGTCATCATTTAGTAACGATACATTGGTGATTATAGAACGCACCTGCTGGTGGTTGCACATACTGGGCATTTTTACGTTTCTCAATTACCTGCCATACTCCAAACACCTGCATATTTTACTGGCATTTCCCAATGCCTATTATGCCAATATAAAATCGATGGGTCAGTTGCAGAATATGCCGGAAATTCAAAAAGAAGTGTTGTATGCCATGCAACCGGAAATGGCCCCTTCCGGTGAAGCAGTGCAGGAACCGCATAAAAAATTCGGGGCGAAAGATGTGATGGATCTTAGCTGGAAAAACCTGTTAGATGCCTATAGTTGTACCGAGTGTGGCCGGTGCTCTGCTGCCTGCCCCGCAAACATCACTGGCAAGAAACTTAGCCCGCGGACGATCATGATGAAAACCAGGGACCGTGCGGAAGAAATAGGAAGAAACATCAATCAAAATAAAACCTTTACAGACGATGCAAAGTCACTATTGCATTCCTATATAAGCGTAGAAGAGTTAAGGGCCTGTACTACCTGCAATGCCTGTGTAGAAGCCTGCCCCGTAAGCATCAACCCACTGGATATAATTGTACAGTTACGGCGTTACCTGGTAATGGAAGAAAGCAATGCGCCACAGGAATGGAACGGTATGTTCAGCAATACAGAAAACAATTTTGCGCCCTGGAAGTTTTCACCCGATGAGCGGGACCGCTGGGCTGAAGAATTTAGTTAATCATACTAACAATAATCATCCTCTCATCGATCTTTAAAGCGAATTATACACGATGAATTATTTCAAAGCATACCTTATTATTTTCTTTTGTTGCTATTGCATACATAGCTTCTCACAAACAGTAGAAGTTCTTTCTAATGGATCAAGGGCTTCTTTAAGAGGTATAAGTGCAATAGATGACCGCACTGTTTGGGTGAGCGGCTCCAATGGAAATGTGGGCAGGTCAATAGATGGCGGCAGTACATGGGAATGGAAAACAGTGGCCGGTTTTGAAAAAAGAGATTTCAGGGATATTGAAGCCTTTAGTGAAAACACGGCGGTTATAATGGCGATAGATGCGCCGGCTGTAATACTTAAAACGACTGATGCCGGCAAAAACTGGAAAGTGGTATTTACAGATAGCACAAAGGGAATGTTCCTTGATGCAATGGATTTTTATGACAGCAATACAGGTGTGGTAGTGGGTGACCCTATTGATGGTCATCTTTATATTGCCTTCACTGCTGATAATGGTTCATCCTGGCAACCTGCCCCCATGGATAAACGGCCCAGGGTAGACAATGGTGAAGCCTGTTTTGCTTCCAGCGGAAGTAATATTCACCTGTTAAGAGGCAACAATTTCCTGGCGGTTACCGGAGGTACAAATGCAAGACTGTTTTATAACACTACCGGTTATCCTTTACCCATCATGAAAGGAACTGAAACAACCGGCGCCAATGCCATCGGGGTATTTAACAGGAATATTGCGATTGTGGGCGGCGACTTTAAAAACAAAGACCGGAGTGATAGTTGCTATCTTTTCTTCGACAATTTTACCAGGGCATCCAATGCACGGTATGCGACCTTTTCAGAGAAAGGTTTTAGTTATCATTCGGGGGTGACATTTATCTCTTCCGGAAAAATTATTGCCTGTGGGTTAAATGGTGTAGATGTAAGTGATGATAACGGCGTACACTGGAAAAACATCAGCAAAGAAAGTTTTAATGCGGTGGTAAAAGCAAAGAACAGCGATGCTGTTTTTCTTTGTGGTGGAAATACAAAAATCGGCAGGCTGATCATTCGCATGGAATAATATTTAAACCTTGCAATTCTATATATAGCTGTATGCATCAACCCAAACGAATGGCAGTGCTTGTTGGCGGTTCCGACCTGTTCTCGGGTATGCGTGGCGTTTCAAAAGGCACACAAATCCTGCAAAAAGCTATAGCACCTTTGTTTGATCATCTACTCATCATCAACTATAATTACTTTCTTGATTTTGGCAGTGCACTAAAAAAAGCACGAAAGTCAATAGATCTTGTTAACCCCGATGAATTATTACTGTATGGTTACAGCAAAGGTGGCGATGTGGTGTTGCAGCTTTCCCGGCAATATCATCCGGTAAGAAAGATAAAACTGTTGATTACGGTAGATGTTGCCAATGGGCCATGGTCGCACAGGATCAACCGGAGTTTACCGGCCAACGTTAATCGCAATATCAATGTGTATCAAAGCACACCTAACTTTCCGCTCCGCTCTTATGGTATGGCGGCTTTATCCAACCATCATACTTCTATCCAAAACATAAACCTTACCGGTAAAGTAATAAACGACAGGCTGGTGAACCACAGCAATATTTAAATGCTTGTAATCGGCGATGTGATTCGTTGGATTCAGTCGGATATTAATGGTACATCAATTGAGATTTAGCTGAACCGGCCCTGCATTTCAACCCAATTAATAATCCACACCGTTAAGTGTGATGATCTCATGCTATATCTTTATGCGATAAATAACTTGCTATGCTAAAAGTTGGTGTTTTTGGTGTTGGGCATTTGGGAAAATTTCATTTGAATAACTGGAAGGAAATGCCTGAAGTGGAGTTGGTTGGTTTTTTTGATCCGAATGATGATACCGCAAAAGAAGTGATTGCTAAATATGGACTGAAGAGATTTGATACTGCGGAAGCGCTGTTGCAGGAAATTGATGCTGCCGATATTGTTGCCCCTACCAATCTTCATTTTGAATTGTGCGAAAAAGCCATTCGCAAGGGCAGACATGTGTTTGTGGAGAAACCGCTTGCCAATACGATTGAAGAAGGCAGGCAGATTGTAAAAATGGCCCGTGAGGCAAACATTAAAATTCAGGTAGGACATGTAGAGAGATTTAACCCTGCTTACCTGGCCATAAAGAATATGAAGTTGCAACCGATGTTTATTGAAGTACATCGCTTAGCGCAATTTAATCCGAGAGGTACAGAAGTAAGCGTGATACTTGACCTGATGATACATGATATCGATATCATCTTAAGTATTGTGCAGAGTGATGTAAAAAACATATCAGCAAGCGGCGTTGCAGTAATGACCGACACGCCCGATATTGCCAACGTTCGTATTGAATTTAACAACGGTTGCGTGGCCAATCTTACCAGCAGCCGCATCAGCATGAAAAAAATGCGAAAGATGCGTTTATTTCAGAAAGATGCTTACATTGGTATAGATTTCCTTGAAAAGAAAACCGAAATAATCAAGCTTAAAACAACAGAAGACGAAGAGGCTTTTACCTTTGACCTGGAAACCAAGAACGGCACTAAAACTATTGCGATCTCAAACCCGGAAATAAAGGCGCTCAATGCCATCAAAGAAGAATTAAAATCCTTTGTCGAGTCAGTCATTTATGAAAAACCTGTTGCCGTTAGCGAAATTGATGGTTATCTTGCTATGGAAGTAGCGCACAAAGTGCTGGATAAAATAAGCAATGCCAGTATTTTGATTTAATCTATGCAATTATTAAGCCCGCCAGTATCTGTAAAATGGTATGCTCTTACGGACTATTGTATGTCTGCAGGTGCATGGTTGCTTATATGCCTGTTTCGTTACTATTTGCTAGATTCAGAGCTGCAGGATTTCAACAATGTCTTAGGAAGCCGCATTATTCAACTTCAGGCATTTATTTATATACCTGCATTCTGGCTAACATTATATACAATAATGGGTGGCTATAATCAAAGCCTTTATAACAAGTCGAGGTTATCTGAGTTAAGCAACACCATCGTACAGTCACTTACGGGATGCGTTTTTTTATTTTTTGTATTAGTCATCAATGATCGTACACAGGAATACTTTTATTTTATAAAACTGTTTCTAGCCTTTTGGTTTTTGCAAACAACATTGATATTTATAGGACGATTGTTACTCATCAACATTGCCAGGCATCACCTTCATAAAGGAAGTTATTATATCAATACAGTTTTTATAGGCGATGACAAAGATGGGTTTAGGGTTTACAAAGAATTTGAAAACAACGCAGACTCTTTCGGTTATAAAACGATTGGTTATCTTTCTGACAGGGAAAATCATTCAGCATTTGCAAAACAACAGGTAAAAAGATTAGGAAGACTGGATGATGCAGAACACGTAATTGAAGATTATAATATTCAACAAGTAGTACTCTCACTTACAAAAGAAGATATGCAAACCAGGATGAAACTTGTAGATATGTTAAGCGAAAAAGACGTGGCCATCAAGATCACTCCAACTACCTATGATATCTTAACCGGGTCTGTAAAAACGGATGATGTACTCGGCACATCACTGATTAATATCAGCACAAATGTAATGCCCGTGTGGCAGGAAAACATCAAGCGTGTAATTGATGTATTCTTTGCAATTATTGGTCTGATCGTTTTAAGTCCGTTCCTGTTGCTGATTATGCTTAAGACAAAGTTATCTTCCCCCGGACCGGTTTTTTATTTACAGCAACGTATCGGTTACAAAGGCAAACCTTTTACCATTTATAAGTTTCGTTCCATGGTGGCTGATGCTGAAAAAAATGGCCCGATGTTGTCCCAGGAAAGTGATGAGAGAATTACCCGTTGGGGAAAGTTTATGCGCAAATGGAGGCTTGATGAATTGCCGCAACTGTGGAACATTCTTATTGGTGATATGAGCCTTGTAGGGCCAAGGCCTGAACGTAAGTTTTACATAGATCAGTTAAACAGGCTAACCCCTTACTATAAATATCTTCTTAAAGTGAAGCCCGGTCTCACTTCCTGGGGAATGGTCAGGTTTGGCTATGCATCATCTCTTGAAGAAATGATAGAACGCATGCAATACGATCTCATTTACCTTGAGAATGCATCTCTTCTTATTGATCTTAAGATCATGGTCTATTCGTTAAAAATTATACTTACAGGTAAAGGAAAGTAAGCCAACATCCTAATGCTTCTTGAAATATTGTATTTCACGTTCATGTTTCTTCGCCGCATCCAGGGAATCAAATGTTCCGAGGTTCTTGCGTTTGTTGGTCCTTGGATCTTTTGAGCGTGAGTAAATGCGGTATTGACCTGATTTTAATTTGCGTATCATACTGTTTCAAATTGGTTCAGCATATAACGCAACAATTAATATACCAGCAAGAAGAATGACTACTAGTAGAACTTAATTCCCTCCTTTATTGAATTATTTTTCTTCCAGCAAGAGGCAACATTCATCCAGCAGTTTTTTTGGATTAATAGCAGCGGTACCTACTTCTTCACAAACCAGGCCACCGGCGATATTTGCGGTTTCTGTAGCAAGTCTTACATCTTTGGTTGCAGCATAAACAAGCGAAGCCACGGCAATCACGGTATCACCGGCACCACTTACATCAGCAATATTTCGCAGGTGAGAAGGAATGAGTTTGGCACCGGAACCCTTCTGAAAAAATACCCCCATTTCTGATAAGGTGATCAATGATATTTTATGAGATAGTTTTGCGTGAAGTTGCTCGTGTATCAGCTTCAGAGACTCAAGATTAACTGCTTCGTTAATCAGGTTTAAACCCTCTCTCACTTCTTTAAGGTTAGGTTTAAAAATATCGACATCTTTATACGCAAAGAAATTTTTTCGTTTAGGGTCAACCGTAGTTACAATATTATTATCGCGGCTAATATGGATGATCTTTGAGATCAGGCTTTCAGTCAGCACGCCTTTATTATAATCCTCAAAAATTACTACTGATGGCTGGTAGCGTTTTACAAAATGTTGAAACGATTCAACCATGGCATTTTCATCTTCTTCACTTATGTCGGCAGTAACCTCTGCATCCAGGCGCATCATTTGCTGGTTACGGCTCATGATGCGTGTTTTGTTCGTGGTAATACGGCTGCTGCTTTTAATGATATATTTTGTGTCTATATGCGCATCCTGCAATAAGCCGATAAGTGCATCAGCGTCTGCATCATCCCCTACCACAGAAAAAATAGTTGTTTCCGCCTGTAGCGATGCGGTATTTAAAGCCACATTTCCGGCACCGCCAATCCGTTGTTCTTTTTTATCCAGTGCTACTACAGGCACTGGCGCCTCCGGAGAGATACGATCTACTTTACCCCACCAATAAGTATCAAGCATTACATCACCTATAACTACCACTTTTACCTCTCTAAGTGATGCAAAAAGTTGTTGAAAATCTGTCATAACTCGTTTTTAACCGGCACCACCGGCCGCCTTTTTATTTGAGAGCGCAATGTAATAAATCGGGATACCAATTAATACAATAACCAACCCAAATAAAGCATAATCTGTTTTATATATAATGAGTGATATACAAAAGGCTGCGGCAAGAAGTATATAAATTAATGGTAACAAAGGATATCCGAATGCCTTGTAAGGGCGGGGAACATCAGGCATTTTTCTGCGCAGAATAAAAATACCTGCGATGGTAAGAATATAAAAAATCATCACAACAAAGGAAACATAATCTAACAGGTCTCCATACTTACCGCTAAGGCAAAGTAGTGAAGCCACCAGGCATTGTATCCATAAGCCATATGCAGGAACGGAAGATTTATTCAGCTCTGCGGTCTTTCTGAAAAACAACCCGTCTTTGGCCATAGTATAATACACCCGGGCGCCGGCTAATATCAATCCATTATTACAACCAAAGGTAGATACCATAATAAGCACTGCGATGATTGTTGTACCAGCATCGCCAAAAATTACTTTTGAAGCGGCAACAGCTACACGATTCTCCGGTGCAAAAGCAATATCATTCACCGGCAACACAGATAAATACATCAGGTTGCAGGAAATGTAAATTACTGTCACGATAAGGGTACCAAAGAAAAGGCTTAGACCAATATTACGTTGCGGGTTCTTTATCTCCCCCGCGATAAACGTTACATTGTTCCATGCATCGCTGCTAAAGATAGAACCCACCAACGCAGAAGCAACAGCACCGAACATTGCCAAACCAGCCACTGGTTGCCATGAAGGCGCAGCTGAAGGGTCTTTTAATCGTGAGGAATGTGTAAGCATCGTCCAGGCGTTGTCCCAATTGGCAGTCCAAACCCCTTTATTAAACACTGCAAATCCTGCGATGATCAATCCAAACAGCGCCAGCAATTTTGCAGAAGTGAAAATGTTTTGAATGATCTTACCTTCTTTTACGCCTCTTGTATTGGTATAAGTAAGAAAGATGATAAGGATAATAGAGACAATTTGTGCTGCCGATATTTTGATAAAGCCAAGGTCTGCAATGATGTTTTTATCACTCAACCCGGGGATAATATAAGCTGCAAATTTGCTGAATGCTACCCCAACTGCTGCAATTGTACCTGTTTGAATGACCGCGAAAAAACTCCATCCGTATAAAAAACCAATCAGGGGATTATAAGCTTCCTTCAGATACACATATTGCCCACCGGCCTTAGGGAACATCGCACTTAGTTCGCCGTAACTCAAGGCCGCGGTAAGTGTCATAAACCCGGTAAGTGCCCAGGCAAAGATGAGCCACCCGGAAGTGCCGAGATCTTTCAGCATATCGGCACTCACAATAAAAATACCGGAGCCGATCATGCTTCCGGCAACAATCATGGTAGCATCTAATAAGCCAAGCGTAGGTTTAAACGTAGTATTGGTTTGCGACATAAATTTTACTCATGCTTTTACAAGAAAAAATCCCGCATTGGTAACGGGATTTTGAAGATAATAAAGAATATGATTCAGCGCTTTAGGATGCCTGGTAGATCAATTATTTTTGTTTGGATTTGCGATAATCCGCATTTAATAAGCTGATGATATCCCTGGTTACATCTCTCAGCGTATCCTTATAATAAAAATAGTCTTCCTCGCTGGATGCGAATACATAAGCATAGCCTTTCTCTTTACAATAATCTTTCAGGAAACCACGGATCTTTGATTTAACCTCCTGTAATTTTCGGATACTTTCCGCGTTCATTTGCTGGCTTTTCTCTTCCTGTTCACTTTGTAAACTGTTACGCATTTGCATCAGTTCCTGCTCATATTGACTTTGCTGAGCCTGGCTTAAAGAAGGGCCTTTCTGCTGGTATTCTTTCACCTTATTTTGAAAAGCTTCCTGCTGCGAACGGAGGTATTTTCCATTCTTCTCATCAATGCCTCGTAAATAAGTATTTACTTCTTTCAGGTAATCATATTGATGCTCTAATGAATCCATCTCAAAGTAGGCGATTTTAAATGGTGTAGACGCTGCTTTTGTAGTTTCCTCCACCTTATGAATGTCATCTTTTTTATACTTGAAAAATAAAAAAAACAAACTGCCGACTGCGAGTAACAGAACTATATTAAGCCCAAGTAACGCTTTATTCATGCCAAATTTTTAGGGTTGGAAAGTTAGAGGTATTCCCAAAAACAGAATTGTTAAAAAGGCATCTTATATTTTAACGATTTGCTATTATTTCAGAACAGATCTTTCTCAAAATAAAGAAAGCTGATCTGAACGATTGGGTTGATCAAACGAAAAATGAAACTTTCCATATACACCGTCGTAACCGGGGTCTATCTTTACTTTCCCACTTCGAATAGTTGCGATGGCTCCAGCTAACGGACGGCTGATGCGCTCAACATCGGCAACAGGTGCTTCCTGCAAAACAGAAAACTCATTGCCAAACCTGTTGATCGTTTTAATATATGCCTGTGCTGTTTTCTTACTTTCAACAGATGATTGATACAACTCAGCTAAGATGGTTGATAAGGGGCAATGGTAGTGCGTTAGGGTTTGCTCCGGCTCTTGTTCTCTGTCACCCAATTCTTCAACGCGGTGAAAAGCGCCGATCGTCATTAACCTTCCACAAGACGGACATCGGTTGTTAAGCGTACGACTTTGCGAAGGACTTAAACATTGCTTACACTTTTCATGACCATCATAGGAATATTTGCCAGCCTCAGGAAAGTATTCATAAGTTCCGCTAAACCCACTTCTTGTTTTAAGTGCTTCAAACATCGCATCGTAGGATATATCGGTGTTGAAAAGGCTCACCTCTCTCCCTAGATTTTTAAGCGAGTGAGCGTCAGAACAGGAGATCATGGTAAAACCATCCAGCATACTACAGCGGCGGTTCATTGCGGGATCAGTAGAAAGGCCTGTCTCTAAAGCAAATATTTCATTACTCATATCAAGAAAACATTCTTCCACGCTATTATAACCGCAAGCAGAACCAAGCATGGAATGCCATGGAGTCCAGACATGGGCGGGAATAAGATAGGCCTCAGGCGAAACATCCTTAATCAATTCCAATAAATTTCTTGAGGTTAGATTTATGGTAGGCCGGCCATCATCAAGTAAATCACCATAAACCGACAATCTTTTGTTGATACTTTCCACAACTGCTACTGAAGGTGCAAATAGCAAGTGATGTATCGATCTTTGTTTACCATTGCTTACATAGGAACAGCTAACTTCTGCTGATAGGCAAAATTGTGGATCACTGTCTTTAAACATAATCCCTGGAATACCAGGCTCTTTTGGCGGATCAGTTAACCGGTAAAAACCATTACCTGCAGGAGCCAGCTTTTTGCTTATTTCAGCTACCCAACCCGGGTGGGTAAAATCGCCAGTTCCCAACACATTTATCCCTTTAATATTCGCAAATTGGTATAAGCTTTCAAGCTGAAGTTTGGGACTGGTAGCATCTGCAAAGTGAGAATGAATATGTAAATCAGAGTTGTAAAACATAGTTTGCTTTAAAACAGCAATTTACTAAATAAATTAGCAATACATGATAAAAAAATTACCGACTCGGGTACGGGTACGGTAATCTATATAAATCGGAAACCAAAACTAAATGGGTTATTTTGCCAATACCCACAAAATCATAATAGCAAAATAAACAAGAAAGGGGTAGCCAATTAACTGAACTGAAAAACCTAAGACCTTCTTTTGAGGAAGCTGACTTTTTAATTCAGCACTAAACAACACAACCAAAATCAAAATAAGACCAATAATATAGGAGATCAACTGCAACTTCACTGCCATGACATTATTACGTTTAAGAAAGGGTAAAAATGATATCTACCTCATTATATAGTACGACAAATTTTTTAGAACGTTGGCGGATACAATTTTTTTATTTGGATTTATTATTTATCAACCATTGTTACTGTAACCAGTTAAAAATAGGGGCAACTATTCAAAAAGAAAGTAAAAATCTAGCGAACGTGCGATTTAGCAGGATGGGCGTGTATAAATAAGGGTTCAACGTGTAAGACCTTAAAAAAGATTCATCCTGATTAACCGGTCAAAGTGAATGATTGTACGGTATATAACAGGCACTTTAATAAAAAAGCAGGAAGCTTTTAAACTTCCTGCTTTTACTTATTTCAATCTAAGAAAATTTACTCTTCGTCGTCAAAGCTCATGGCTTCACGTGCAGTTGACAACAATTCATATTCTTCCTTGCTTCCAACAATCAGGCTCTCAAACTCTTTCTGGCCGGTACCAGCAGGTATCAGGTGACCAGTAATTACGTTTTCTTTCAAACCTAGCATGTCATCGCTCTTACCTTGTATTGCAGCAGAGCTTAATACTTTGGTAGTTTCCTGGAAGGATGCTGCAGAGATCCAGCTTTGTACACCCAGAGATGCTTTGGTAATACCAAGCAATACAGGTTGTGCAGTAGCAGGTTCTGCATCACGAACTTCAGCAAGCTTTTTATCGCTGCGGCGAAGTACAGAATTTTCTTCCCTCAGTTCACGAAGTGTAATGATCTGTCCGGCTCTCAATTTGGAGCTTTCTCCAGGTTCTGTAACTACTTTCTTATCAAAGATCCTGTCATTTTCTTCAATGAAATCAAAACGATCGGTCAGATCTTCTTCAAGGAATTTGGTATCGCCGGCATCCACAATTTCCACTTTCTTCATCATCTGCCTTACGATAACCTCAATGTGTTTATCATTGATTTTTACACCTTGCAAGCGATAAACTTCCTGAATTTCATTTACCACATATTCCTGAACAGCAAATGGTCCTTTGATAGAAAGAATGTCTGCAGGAGAAGTTTGTCCGTCAGATAATGCAGCACCCGCCTTTACGAAGTCACCGTCCTGTATCAGGATCTGTCTTGTAAGAGGTACAAGGTATTTTTTAACGATACCATCTTTTGCTTCTACAATGATCTCACGGTTACCGCGCTTAACGTTACCAAAAGCAACTACACCATCAATTTCACAAACTACTGCAGGGTTGCTTGGGTTACGAGCTTCAAACAATTCTGTTACACGTGGAAGACCACCGGTGATGTCACCGCTCTTACGCAGTGTTCTTGGAATCTTCACGATTACCTGGCCAGCCTTCACTTTATCCCCTTCCTCAACAATTAAACGGCTACCTACCGGCAGGTTATAGTTTTTGATTTCTTTTCCTTCAACAACAAGACCCGGGATCTTTGTTTTATCTTTTGTTTCGATTACTACTTTATCGCGGTGACCAGTTTGCTCATCTGCTTCTTCACGGTAAGTAACACCTTCAATAACATTTTCAAACTTGATTTCACCGGTAATTTCCGCAACCACAACGTTGTTAAACGGATCCCATGTACAAATCACATCGCCTTTTTTCACGCTCTGGCCATCCTTTACATTCAGGATAGAACCGTAAGGAATGTTATTGGTGATGAGTAGGCGGTCGTTCTTCAGGTCCATGATCCTCACTTCACCTGTACGGCCGATTACCACCTGAATTTTATTTCCTTCGTTATTTTCTGTGCTTACAGAACGCAGACCGTCAAACTGGATGGTACCATCAAATTTGGCAGTAAGCGTAGATTCAACAGAAGATGAACCAGCGATACCACCCACGTGGAAGGTACGAAGTGTTAACTGTGTACCCGGCTCACCGATGGATTGTGCAGCAATGATACCTACCGCATCGCCTCTTTGTGCGATGTAACCTGTCGCAAGGTTTTTACCATAACATTTCACGCACACGCCGCGTTTGCTTTCACAGGTTAATACAGAACGTATTTCTACTGTTTCTATACCTGCTTCTTCAATGGCTTTGGCAACGTCTACAGTGATCTCTTCACCTGCAGCTACAATCAAAGCTTCGCTTACAGGATTGTAAACATCATGTAAAGAAGTACGGCCAACGATCCTGTCTAACAGTGGTTCTACAATATCCTCGTTATCTTTTAATGCAGAAGTTGCTATACCGCGAAGTGTACCACAATCTTCTTCACCAATTACCACATCCTGCGCTACGTCCACCAGACGACGGGTTAAGTAACCGGCATCCGCTGTTTTTAACGCCGTATCCGCAAGACCTTTACGGGCACCGTGTGTAGAGATGAAGTAATCCAATACGTTCAATCCACCTTTAAAGTTCGAAAGGATCGGGTTTTCGATAATTTCAGAACCGGTTGATCCTGACTTTCTCGGCTTCGCCATCAATCCCCTGATACCAGCCAGCTGTTTTACCTGTTGCTTACTACCACGTGCGCCGGAATCAAGCATCATATAAACAGAGTTGAAGCCCTGTTTGTCTGTTGCCATTTCACGGATCAACGTTTCAGTAATACGGGTATCCACACGGCTCCATATATCAATTACCTGGTTATAACGTTCGTTATTGGTAATCAAGCCCATATTGTAGCTTTCCCAAACTTCTTCTACTTCAACTTTCGCCTGTTCCAGCAGTTCATTTCTAACTTCAGGAATGATCAGGTCATTAACATTGAACGACAAACCGCCACGGAACGCCATACGGAAACCAAGCGTCTTGATATCATCAAGGAACTTAGCTGTTTTTGGCACATTGGTAATCTTAATAATATCGCCAATGATTTCACGAAGTGATTTCTTCGTAGCTAAGGCATTTACAAAACCTACTTCAACTGGTACAAACTGGTTAAACAGTACGCGGCCAACAGTGGTTTCAATTAATTTATTTTTCAATGCACCGCCTTCGCGAACATTGGTTTTTACTTTAATGAAAGCATGCAGGTCAACCTGGTTTTCATTATAAGCGATCAATACTTCTTCAGTGCTGTAAAAAGCTTTTCCTTCACCTTTCACCTTCTCGGTTTCAGTAGACCTCTTTCCTTTGGTGATATAGTATAGACCAAGTACCATGTCCTGAGAAGGCAGGGTGATCGGCGTACCATTTTGTGGGTTAAGGATGTTGTGGGAGGAAAGCATCAACAACTGGGCTTCCAGTATTGCGGCACTGCTCAAAGGCACGTGAACCGCCATCTGGTCACCGTCGAAGTCGGCGTTGAACGCTGAGGTTACCAGCGGGTGAAGCTGGATCGCCTTTCCTTCCACCAAACGTGGCTGGAAAGCCTGGATAGATAAACGGTGCAGTGTTGGGGCACGGTTTAACATTACCGGGTGACCTTTCAATATATTTTCGAGGATATCCCAAATAACAGCTTCTTTTTTATCAACTAATTTCTTAGCTGATTTTACTGTTTTTACAATACCTCTTTCAATCAGTTTACGAATGATAAATGGTTTGAAAAGCTCGGCAGCCATATCTTTTGGAAGACCGCACTCATGCATTTTCAATTCAGGACCTACCACGATTACAGAACGACCGGAGTAATCCACACGTTTACCCAACAGGTTCTGACGGAAACGGCCTTGTTTACCCTTCAGTACATCTGACAGTGATTTCAATGCACGTCCGCCTTCTGCTTTTACAGCATTTGATTTACGGCTGTTGTCAAATAAGCTATCTACCGCTTCCTGCAACATACGTTTTTCGTTACGTAAGATCACTTCAGGAGCTTTAATCTCCAACAAGCGTTTCAAACGGTTGTTACGTATAATTACACGACGGTAAAGGTCGTTAAGATCAGAGGAGGCAAAACGGCCGCCATCCAAAGGAACAAGCGGGCGAAGTTCCGGTGGAATTACCGGGATGTATTGCATTACCATCCACTCAGGGCGATTGGTAATTCTTGTGCTTGCGTCGCGGAAGGCTTCAACAACACTCAAACGCTTTAAGGCATCCGCCTTACGTTGCTGAGAAGTTTCTGTAGCGGCTGCGTTACGCAGTTTATAGCTTAACTCATCAAGATCTAACCTTGCCAGCAAATCGTGCACAGCTTCTGCCCCCATCTTGGCGATGAATTTCTGCGGATCTTCATCAGGCAGGTACTGGTTATCTTTTGGTAAGGTATCTATAATATCCAGGTATTCTTCTTCTGTAAGCAGGTCGCCGGTCTGGAGATTTTCCTTCACGCCACCCTGTATTACAGCATACCTTTCATAGTAAACAATGGTTTCCAGTTTTTTAGAACTCATTCCCAACAGGTAGCCGATCTTATTGGGCAGGCTCTTAAAATACCAGATGTGAACAACGGGAACTACCAGTTTGATATGCCCCATACGCTCACGACGAACTTTCTTTTCGGTTACTTCCACACCGCAACGGTCGCACACGATACCCTTATAACGGATACGCTTATACTTACCGCAGGCACATTCGTAATCTTTTACCGGACCGAAAATCCTTTCGCAGAATAAACCATCACGCTCGGGTTTGTACGTGCGGTAGTTGATGGTTTCAGGCTTTAACACTTCACCAAAGCTGCGCTCTAAAATACTGTCAGGCGATGCCAGACCAATGGTAATTTTAGAGAAAGTTGCTTTAGGACGGTTGTCTTTTTTAATGGCCATATTTAAAAATTGCAATTTTTTAAAACTTGACGCTAATCATTTTGTACTCATTCCTCAATATCTATACACCAAAAAATTCTCCCAACTTACTGTTTAACAGCTTATTGCGGCAGAAATTGCTCTGTTGGCTTTGGCAAATTTATTAATTGGTAACAGAAATGGAAACACTACTTCAAAATGCATAGGGCGGCAAAGGTAAGGAAATATATAAAATAGCAAAAAGCAAAGTTTTTCCCATTTTTTTAAGGAATGTTAATCTTTTTGTGCAGAAATAAGACAAAAGCAAGCTATAAACTGGCGGAATAGGTGGTTTTTAGCTGGATGAAAAACTCCCTTACCTGCTGCATTTTATAAAAAGAGCTTTCACTGGTATAGCTGGAACATATACCCGGATGAAAATTATATTCACCACCATCATCCATCTTTATCAGCACGTCAAAAGGCTCTTTTGCAACGCCACAGGAAACACCAACCGATTTATCCAAACGGTCAAAATATTGCGTATTTAATGATTTGAAAAGGCTTAGTTCATCATTATAAGATACCAGGTTAAATCTGCGTTTGCTCGCAACGGGCGTATTAATACTGTCGCAACAGAGATAATAAAAACCTGAACTATCCAGGCAAATTGATTTCATTCCTGCATCCCGCCGTGTAATATAAATGCTTTTTATTTTTTGGGGAGAATCAGCAAAGCCACCTGCTTTTGGTATTTGTTTGCAGGCGGTGAACAGCACAAGGCTCAATAAAATACAATAACGTATCAGCGACATCTAAGGGGTAACACTTAACTTTTAACAGGGCGAAGATAAAAATTTATGCGTATATGATAATCCTTGCCCGGGTTTTAAACAAAATTTAAAAGCCACGCTTTTTCAAACGTGGCTCTTATAATATCAGGAACTTACCTTTTTATACTTTGGCTTCTTCCTCCGTTTTCTTAAAATCAAAAATGATTTTACCTGCCTCTTTATCTAAACCTGCCAGCAACACATCGCCTTGCTTAACATTCATATTCAATATTTCTTCAGCAAGCGGATCTTCCAGGTACTTCTGAATCGCTCTATGCAAAGGCCTGGCGCCAAACTGAACATCATAACCTTTTTCAGCAATGAAATTTTTAGCTTCATCAGTTAACTCGAGCGAAAAGCCAAGCGTTGTCAGGCGTTTTGTTACACCCTTCATTAATATATCAATAATGGAGTAGATATCTTCTTTGCTCAAAGAATTAAAGATCACCACATCATCAATACGGTTAAGGAATTCCGGAGAGAATGTACGTTTCAGTGCTTTTTCAATTACCGCCTTGTTGTTATCTTCTGCATTCTGAATACGCGCTGCAGTTGCAAAACCAACTCCATCACCAAATTCTTTCAATTGGCGAACACCAATATTTGAAGTCATAATGATGGTAGTGTTCTTGAAATCTACTTTCCTGCCAAGGCCATCAGTTAACTGACCGTCATCCAGCACTTGCAAAAGAATATTATAAATGTCAGGATGCGCTTTTTCAATCTCATCCAGCAATATAACACTGTAAGGTTTGCGGCGAACTTTCTCGGTCAACTGGCCACCTTCTTCATAACCTACATATCCCGGAGGCGCACCAATTAAACGGCTTACGGTAAATTTTTCCATGTATTCGCTCATGTCAATGCGAATTAACGCATCTTCACTATCGAACATATACCTGGCCAAAGCTCTTGCCAACTCAGTTTTACCAACACCGGTTGGACCGAGGAAGATAAACGTACCAATTGGCTTTTTAGGATCTTTCAATCCAACCCTGTTACGCTGAATGGCTTTCACCACTTTGCTGATCGCGTCATCCTGGCCCACAACCTGCCCTTTCATATCCTCACTCATCTTGCGGAGTTTCTCACTCTCTGCCTGCACCATTCTCTTCACGGGGATGCCAGTCATCATGCTGACCACTTCAGCAATCGCTTCTTCATCTATCGGGTAACGTTTGTGCTTGCTCTCTTCTTCCCAGATATTTTTGGCCTTTTCCAATTCTTCGCCCAAGCGTTTTTCTGTATCACGCAATGCTGCGGCTTCTTCAAAACGCTGGCTTTTTACCACCTTATTCTTTTCCTGCTTAATGTCTTCAATTTGTTTTTCCAGGTCAAGAATATTCTGCGGAACGTTGATGTTTTTCAAATGCACCCTTGCCCCTACTTCATCCAATACGTCGATGGCTTTGTCAGGCAACAACCTGTCCGTCATATATCGGTCGCTTAGTTTAACACAAGCTTCAATAGCATCATCGCTATAAGACACATTGTGATAATCTTCGTACTTGGATTTGATGTTGGTAAGAATCTGGATGGTTTCATCCACAGTTGGCGGATCAACCATCACCTTTTGAAAACGGCGGTCAAGTGCACCATCTTTTTCAATATACATCCTGTACTCATCAAGCGTGGAAGCACCAATGCACTGGAGTTCGCCTCTTGCCAAAGCAGGTTTAAAGATATTGCTTGCATCCAGTGAACCACTTGCACCACCTGCGCCCACAATCGTATGAATTTCGTCGATAAACAAGATCACATCACGGTTTTTTTCCAACTCGTTCATGATCGCTTTCATACGCTCTTCAAACTGACCACGGTATTTTGTACCGGCAACCAGTGCAGCGAGATCAAGTGAAATCACTCTTTTATCAAACAATACACGGCTTACTTTACGCTGTATAATGCGAAGTGCCAGACCTTCTACAATCGCGGTTTTACCTACACCAGGCTCACCGATTAAAATAGGGTTATTCTTTTTACGGCGGGATAAGATCTGCGACACTCTTTCAATTTCTTCTTCCCTGCCTACAATCGGGTCTAATGCCCCGGTTTCGGCCAGTTTGGTAATATCCCTGCCAAAATTATCCAGCACAGGCGTTTTGCTTTTGGCGCTGCCCTGCTGCTTGCTTCTTTGCTGTGATGATGAATAGCCTTTCCTTTCGTCTTCAAAATCATCATCGTTCTCTTCAGTGTACTCACTGCGTGGATCGTTGCTTCTTACCATACCTAATTCGTTTCTGAAAATATCATAGTCCACATCAAACTGACCAAGAATTTGCGTAGCGATATTTTCTTTGTTTTTCAAAATTGACAGCATCAGGTGTTCAGTTTCTACCAGCGGACTTTTTAAAGCCTTCGCTTCCAGCACTGTTACCCTGATCACTTTTTCTGCCTGTTTGGTCAAAGGCAGGCTGTTGATATTGGCGATGTTTTTCCCGGTTTTGTCTTTCACTGCCAGCTCCACTTCCTTCCTTAATTCATACAGATCTACATTGAGCTGCTTCAGAATTTTAATTGCCGTATTCTCACCTTCCCTTATCAATCCTAACAATAAATGCTCCGTTCCTATGAAATCATTTCCAAGCCTAAGCGCTTCCTCCCTGCTGAACGAAATGATTTCTTTTACCTGGGCCGAAAAGTTATTATCCATAATAAATAGAATTAATACAAGTATAACGAATATTTTTGAGCCGCATTACACTCTTATATACACATCTGTTAATCATTTAATAATGTAAGTATGCAAGTCAAAATTGATACCAGAGAGAAATTTACGGCGATTACGCCGGAGTTTGAAAATTTGTCTGACAATTTAACAGCAGAACTTACAAATGTTATACAAACGTACCTGCAAAACGACGTAAAAAATATTGTGCTGAATCTTAAAAACGTCCGGGAGACTGATGAGGACTCCGTTATAAAGTTAGTTAAGTTACAGCAAGATTTTTACGAAAACAACGCTTCTTTTGTTATTTGTGAGATAGACGAAAAAGTAGAGGCGCAACTGGAAGAATTTGAAGCGCTGGACATTATGAATATTACCCCCACCGAGAGTGAAGCGTGGGACATAGTTCAGATGGAGGAAATTGAACGCGAACTTATGGATGATGACGAACCGCTCTTTAATGATCATCACGAAAAGGAAGAATAGTTTTTAGGTACGAGCAGTTGTGCTACCATGCGGCGCCGGTTGTGTCACTCACTTCAGGGTTCAGATCAATACTCAACAAACCAGCTTCGGAATAGGCGTTGGTTCTATTAACGATCTTCCAGGTTTATCAGCAACATTTTGGTAAGCGTATTTTTCCTAGTATCAGCATTTATAAATGAACCGTCCAACCTGCTTACCGGGAAGTAATCAAAACTTTGAGCAATCGTTATGCGGTACCTCATCTGCCGGATTGCGTCAATTTGTCTTTCTGACACATAGAGCATCCCCGGTTTATGCTCCTTGAGATACTGCCCAAGTTCTTCCTCATCATGCAGCCAGCTTACAGTTTGTGGGGCATAAAATTCCAGTGAATAAGAAAAATCTTTATACATCGCCAGCCTGCCTGTATTATGAGTTGACGCAAGCCATCTGGCAGCCTGCATACCAGACTGGTATTTTAATATGGACGGATAAAATAAAAGGTTTAAAAACAAATGCAGCAGGCTGGCAAAAACAATAGCTTTGATAAGTATATCCTTAACACTGCGTTGTTTAATAAGAAAGATACATGCAATAGTTGCCAGCAAAATTAAAGTGCTTATCATCCATGGAAATGGCAGTTGATATATAAAGGACAATCCAACCAGCAACACAGCTAGAATTCCCAACAAAACTGTTAGAAGAAGATTCATTTTACGAAGACTTTGCGGCAGTTTGAGGCTTAACAGGTAAGCCGCTACAATCATCGCAAACTGAGGGAAAACAATTACGATATAATGCGGCAACTGAAAGCTGGAAAACGAAAACAGCAGGAAACTGATCAGTGCGCTTCCATAAATGATCCAGGCTTTCGCACGTGCATCTTTCCTGTGTTTGATCAGGTATACAATGCCAACGTACAATAATATACTCCACGGCAAAAAAGCCCACAAGATCGTGTGAAGAAAAAAGAACGGATCGCCGCTGCCTTTAATTGGCCCGGTATTAAAAAAGCGGCCAAACTGGCTGTCCCAAAAGAAAAATTTCAACCCCGAAACGTTGGTCTTGCCAAAAACAATCTTTTCCGGGTGAAGATCAAACTGCACATACAAACAATATAATTCCGGCAGTATAAAGATGAAAATGAATGCAATTGCTATCAACCATTTTATATGCAACAACTGCTTCCATTGACGTGTAAAAAACCAGTAACAAAAGAAGCCGCTTCCAATGGTAATCAGGATAAACAATCCTTTGGTCATTACAGCGCAGGCCGTAAAAAATGCACCCGCTGTTATATTCAAAAACCACTTTTCACCCAGGGCCTTGTAGAAATAATAAATGCCGGCAAGGGTTAACGTAGTAAGATATGGTTCTGCCCTTACATCAAAATTGCAAATGACTGCATGTGCAGCCGTTATATAAACCAGGGTAGCAACCCTTGCAACATTTGTGTTGTATATAATTCTCGACAGTTGAAACGTATAATAAACACCAGCCAGCCAGAACAAGAAAGCAGGCAACTTGTAAGCAAAAGAATTTATCCCGAATAACTTAAAACTAAGCGCTGCCATCCAAAAAGGAAAATGCGGTTTATCCAGCCAGTCATGCCCGTCACCAATTAAATTAATCCAGTCATTTTTGAGAGTAATATGTTTGGCAATACTTGCATATAAGGCTCCATCAGGTTCCATTATATCGCTTAGTAAGCCGGTGGCATTTAATTCTACCCCTATAATTAGCAACAGATAGAAAAGCTTTGCTGAAAGCGTGTTATTATTCATGCAAACACTTCAACTTTAATTTTTTAACTGCCTCATAAACCGGCTGATTTGTGCGCAAAAATAGATGGCAGCAGGTTGTTAACCTTCACTTAAGCATCATCTTAATATTATAATAAAATCTACAATGTTGTTATCTTGCAGGTATGGCAAAGGCGAAAAAGAAAGAAAAGCCGGTTATACTTGTTACGAATGATGATGGCATAACCGCACCGGGAATAAGAGCATTGGTAGAAGCAGTAAAAGATCTGGGAAAAGTAGTAGTTGTGGCTCCGGATAAACCTCAAAGCGGCATGGGTCATGCAATTACCATCGGCCAGCCATTAAGACTGCATCCTTCAACAACATTTGGAGATATAGAAGCCTATGAATGCACGGGAACCCCGGTAGATTGTGTAAAACTGGCAGTAGATAAAATATTGCACCGCAAACCGGATATTTGTCTCAGCGGCGTAAACCATGGTGCCAATCATTCCATCAATGTGATTTATTCGGGTACAATGTCCGCAGCGCTGGAAGCAGCTATTGAAAGTATTCCCAGTATTGGGTTCAGCCTGCTGGATTATAGTGTGGAAGCAGATTTTAGCGGCGCACAACATTATGCAAAAATTCTCGTTGAACAGATATTGAAAAAGCCGTACGATAAACATCTGTGTCTTAATGTAAATGTTCCTGCAGTACCGGTAGCGTTATTGAAAGGCTTAAAAGTATGTCGCCAGGCGTATGCAAAGTACGAGGAAGAGTTTTCTGAGCGTACAGATCCGCGTGGCCGCAATTATTACTGGCTTACGGGCGAATTTGTGAATTTTGACAAAGGACGTGATACCGATGTGTGGGCGCTTAACAATAATTACGTAAGTGTGGTGCCTGTACAGTTTGACCTAACACATTATACCTTAAAAACCAAGCTGGAAAAAGCTTTACACAACTAATGTTCAAAAAAAACAATTTACCACTTGGCCTTGTACTGGGTGTTTTTGCTCCCTTTATCGGCATGATTGGATTTTATTACTGGAAATTCAAGCCGCTTACTTTTTCAGAATTCTTTCAGTACCTCGGTATTCAGAAGCAGCTCATTACGAGTATGGTGAGCGTTTCGCTGCTTGCAAACGCTATTTTATTCACGATTTATGTGAACAGAAAAAAAGATCAAACAGCCTTTGGTATATTCATCATTACCTGCGTATACGCAATTGCTGCATTGATCTTTAAGTTAGTTGTCTAGGGCACAAAGGGGAAACTTAAACAAAAATCCAGAGATCGTTTTGGTTACGGCCTATATAGCTGTGATCATTATTTAATTCTTCTCAATACCATATATTGAACGGTATCGCCACGATTTACATTGGTGTTTTGCAATGGGGTAACGCCACTTACAGGCCTTACTTTTACACGATAGGTACCACGTGAATTTTGTACCACATCAGTCACCACCTGGCTTTGTACCACTGTTTCGTATTCGGCTCTGCAGCTTGCAAAAAGTGCTGCTACCATGCAAATTGAAAAAATGCGTTTCATGCTTTTTGTTTTATAATTGTTCAGAATTGCTCAGGAAAAAACTACGGTTTAACGTATGTAGTAGTAAAACTGCATTAGGACAATTGGAGCATCGAAGATTTACATGGAATTGGAAACGCTTAAAAGTAATGTTTGAAACAGGTAGCGGCTGTTGGATTCAGTGGATAATTGGCGTAGAATTCAAATATAGAAAGATTTTAGTGAATTTAACAAATTCCTTTCTCACTTTTTTTACAACTCATGGCAATTTTAAGCTTACAGGCGCTATAACAAATCAAACAAACCTGCATTGGCGGGCATAACGTATTTTGTGCCTTCAAACGCTGGTTTTATTGGTATGAAATATTACATCATCGCAGGAGAAGCAAGTGGCGATCTGCACGGCAGTAACCTTATTAAAGAATTAAAAGAGCTTGACGGCAACGCCGAAATACGTGGCTGGGGCGGAGACCTGATGCAGGCCGCCGGTACTCATATTGTAAAACATTACCGCGACCTTGCGTTTATGGGCTTTGTGGAAGTATTGATGAACCTGCGCACCATTTTCAAGAACCTGGCTTACTGTAAAGAAGATATTACCGCATACCAACCAGATGCGTTGGTACTGATTGACTATCCCGGCTTTAATCTCCGCATCGCCGGTTGGGCAAAGGAACAAGGTTATAAGGTGATTTTTTATATTTCTCCGCAGGTTTGGGCATGGAAAGAAAACCGGGTAAAAAAGATGAAACAGCATATTGATAAGATGCTGGTCATACTGCCCTTTGAGAAAGACTATTTCAAAACCCGCTGGAATTGGGAAGTAGAATACGTGGGTCATCCATTGGTAAAGGTAATTGACACCTACCGCAGCGAACACCCGGTAATGCAGGCTGATATCAGCAAACCGGTTATTGCGTTGTTACCGGGCAGCCGCAAGCAGGAAATTTTAAAGAAACTGCCGGTGATGCTGGAAGTAAGCAAAACCTTTCCAGCTTATGAATTTATAGTAGCCAAGGCTCCTGGCCAGGAGGATGAATTTTACGAAAGCATACTGGCCAAGTATCAAAATGTTTCTTCTGTAAGAGGAAAAACCTACGATCTTTTATTAAAAGCAAAAGCTGCACTGGTTACCAGCGGAACTGCAACCCTGGAAACGGCTTTATTCGGCGTTCCGGAAGTTGTATGTTATAAAGGAAGCAACATCAGCTACCAGATTGCCAAAAGGCTGATCAAGATAAAATACATTTCGCTGGTAAACCTTATTATGGATAAGCAGGTAGTTACCGAATTAATCCAGGACGAGCTAACCGTAGCAAATCTTTCAAGAGAGCTCAACTTATTGTTAAATGATAAAGCCAGGCAGCAACAATTGAAAGAGGATTACACTTCATTAAAAAATATACTTTCTGCCGGCGGCGATGCATCAGCCAAGGCGGCTAAAGAAATTTACACCTTCCTTACTTCGTCGCGGTAAGCTATATTGTTATTTCTTAATTAAAGGAAGAATCACAAATCTCACCAGCATAATAATTAATGCAATCAGGAACATGAAAATTGAGATGCGGTTCATGCCATGCATATACTTCACAAACTTTGTACGCGGTTCTTTGGGATCACGTTTTTTGATGTAGAGATATTCCGCTATTTGTCGCAAGAAGCCCATAACACAATTTGAGATGCAATATTAACAAGACTTGGTGAGAATGGTTGAAACCTGCCTAGATTTGCCAAAACCAATTTCTATTGAGCCTGTATAACAGTATATACAATCGCAGCCCGGTATTTGTTCAAAACCTGATCGTATCAGCTTACGGGTATCAATGGAAAAAACGCAGGTTTGGCGGCATCTTTCCGCAGGAATATGAAGCAGCAAAGGAACGCGAAAACTTCACTGGCGAACAATGGCAGAGATACCGGCAGCAAGCACTTCAAAAAATACTGCTGCATGCTTTTGACCAGGTTCCTTTCTATCAGAACTCCTTTAAGCAACAAGGTTTATCCAGGCAATTTCTTGCCAATATAGCTCCTGATACAATTCAGCAACTACCTGTACTATTAAAAGATGATTTGCGCAAAGAAGGCACTTCTACCCTGCTCTCGGCCAACAAAGAAAAAGGTGGAAGTTTTTTTTCGAGCAGTGGGAGTACCGGAACGCCGGTAAAAATCTTGTATTCGCCAGCCATGCACCAACGTTGGTTTGCCTTGTTTGAATCACGCATTAGAAACTGGGCGGGTGTAAGCAGCAACGTACCAAGAGGCATGATCGGCGGCAGGCGGATTTTACCTGGCGCTGAAGCGCAACCTCCTTTCTATCGATACAATGCTGCGGAAAAGCAGGTCTATTTTTCAGCTTATCATATCAACAAGACAAATGCAGTCAATTATCTTAAAGGAATCCTGGAACACCAGGTTTCTTATATGACCGGCTATGCGATGAGCAATTTTTTTCTTGCCAGGTTTTTTAAAGAGTTACAGTTACAGCCGCCACAACTCAAAGCCGTATTGCCCTCGAGTGAAAAGCTGACACCGGAAATGCGTAAACTTTTTAAGGAGGTATATGGATGTAAAACCTTTGATAGCTGGGGCAGCGTGGAAGCCTGCGGAATGATCAGCGAATGTGAACATAGAAGCCTTCATATAAATCCCGATGCTGGTTTGATTGAAGTACTCGATGAACATTTACAGCCTGTTCCGTCCGGAACTGCCGGCGACGTTTACTGTACCGGCTTTCTCAACTTTGATCAACCCCTGATAAGATATAAAATTGGTGACCGGATGATTTTAAGCGACAAGTCCTGCTCCTGCGGTCGCAATATGCCGGTGGTAGAAGATATCTGCGGAAGAATTGAAGACGTGGTAATAGGCAAAGACGGCAGGGAAATGGTTCGCTTTCATAGTGTGTTTTATGATATTGATAAGATAAAACAAGCACAGGTGATACAGGAAACCACCTTTGACATTTTAATTAAAATTGTAACTGAAAATAGTCTTACCAATAAAGAGCTTGCTGATATAAAAGATCGTATAACAACCCAGTTGGGTGATGTTGATGTGGCAATAGAAGAAGTAGATAGCATACCCTTAAATAATAATGGAAAATTCCAGGCTGTTATTTCCAAAATAAAAAGAGGACAACAGCAAATCATTCATCATAAATAAAAGGATGATTCCGGATGCAGATGAAAATTTATTCATGCGAAACCATCCATACTTTCTTTTTTATACTTTCCAGCCATAAGGTACATACTCATTATCAAAACTGCCATCCGTATATAAATTAACCATGGCATAACCGTTATCCGTTCTGTAACGCATTCCCTTCCACCAGTTACCACTTACGGCGCCATTACTAATATAGGTTACACCGTTATACTGAATTTGTTCATATAAATGAATATGGCCGCTAAGACAAAGCTTCACATTTGTATACTTGTCAAACAACGCAATAATTCGGGCTGAATCAATATGCATAGAGCCAACGCCAAGTACATAACCATCATCACCTCTCACTTTATCATCCACCACCACCGTAGCAGCAGATATAATCGGCACATGTGAAGCGACCACTACGTGCATATTGGTTGGTGTATTTGCCAGATCCTGTTCAAGCCAGGCAAACTGCTCATCATCCAAATGACATGTATACCAGCTCCCATCCGCTTTGGGTTGAATGCTGTCAAGAATAATAAAATGCCAGCCGGCTTTATCGAAGCTACGATAGGGTTTTTCCAAATGCATTTTATCCAATGCATATTTCTTACCATATAGCGGGTCCTGCTTCTGCCCGTAGCCCCAGCAATCATGGTTACCAATGCAATATTCAACGGGCAATGCATTTTCTTTTTTAAAGATATCATTCCACAATTTCCATTGCACTTCTACCCGGTCTTTGGGCTGATGTAATGCATCAAAAATGCAATCCCCGGTATTTAGTATAAATGAAGGTTGCTGCTGCTGCGTTTGTAAGTGATGCAGACACGCGGCAAGCCCGGCAGGAGCATTCATTTCCGGCTCCATGTGTACATCCGTAAGATGTGTAAAACGTAACGCAAGTGTTTTATCCTGCTTTTGTTGCGCGATGGCAGCAGATGCAAAAGAGCGAAGTCCGGGAAAACCGGCCAGCACTCCAAATAAACCGGTTTGCTTCAGCAATGTGCGGCGATTCATAATTGTATTTTTACAGGTTGCAATCAACAAACTTATTAATATGCACTTAAGATGATGGTATAAGATGTATAGTTAATGAAAATTTATTGTTGAACTAAATAATTATTGTTTCTTACAGTTTGTATTTATTAGCTGATGCAAGGCAGAATTATATACATCGATAATTTTCTATCACTCCACGGTCATACACCGGTAACAGGTGAGGCAATGGTTAAGTTGCTCACTGCACAAGGATTTGAGGTGATTATCGCCAGCAACAGGAAGAATAAACTAAGGCGGCTGTATCATATGCTTTCTACCATATACCGATACCGCCGCAACGCAACAGTACTACTGGCAACTTATAGTACAAGCGCATTCAATTTTGCATGGCTATGCGCAGTGTTATGCAAAAATCTTCGCATAAAATATATACCCTGTCTGCATGGTGGCAACCTTCCCTATCGTATAAAAAATTCTCCTGAAAAATGCGCACAGCTTTTTGGCAACAGCTATATCAATGTAGCAGTATCAAGCTATCTTGAAAAAAGCATTCTTGAAGAAGGATGGCCATGCACCGTAATTCCGAATTACATCAATATAGAAAAATACAGTTTTAAATTGCGGGAACGTTGCCATCCAAAATTATTGTGGGTAAGATCATTTCATGAAATCTACAACCCTGTGCTTGCAGTAAAAGTGTTGCATCAATTATTGGAAAGTTATCCAACAGCAACCTTGACCATGGTAGGGCCGGATAAAGATGGCAGCCTTGAACAATGCAGGCAACTGGCGCAATCCCTTAACATTATCGATCATATTCATTTTACCGGCAAACTAAGCGTCGCTGAATGGACGGCACTTTCTGCTTCCCACGACATTTTTATCAATACATCAAATTTTGACAATCTGCCTGTAAGCATAATAGAAGCCATGGCATTAGGATTACCGATTGTATCTACAAATGTGGGGGGCATTCCTTACCTGGTAACGTCAGGCACCAACGGGTTACTTGTGCCTGCGGGGGATGAAAACGCAATGAAGGATGCGGTTAAACAGTTGCTGGAAGACACGGCATTTACGCGGAAGCTCAGCCAGCAGGCAAGAGCCAAAGCGACCCTGTTTGATTATATAATGGTTGCAGAAAAATGGACATCACTGCTTACATCGGGCAATGAAAATATCATTAAAACGTAAGGATCCTCCCTTCTCATATAATTGAGCACTTTTATGTTTAACGGGTTTTTCCTATCATTGCTGCATCAAGCTTAGCTAACATCAAAGCTTATCACTAATATCCTTTGCACCAGCGATGATTTCTGTAATTTGCCCGGTATATAATGAGTCAAAATACATCAAACAGGTGCTTGATTTTTGTGTGAATGCATATCCGGCAGAAAAGGAAATTATTTTTATAGACGGCCATTCTACTGATGATACCTGTGAAATTATTGATACTTACCGTAAACAACATGCTAACATCAGGCTACTTCACAATCCACTCCGCATCGTTCCTTATTCACTCAACCTGGCATTGAAAGAAGCAAAGGGAGAAATTGTGATTCGCCTGGATGCACATACTATTTATTCATCTGATTATTTTGAAAAGATCATTGAAGTGTTTGGTAAATCAGGTGCTGATATTGTTGGCGGCCCTATGCGTATTGCAAAGGGAAATGAAATGCAGGAAGCTATTGGCTATGCAACATCTACCTTCTTTGGCATTGGTGACAGCTCTTTTCATTTTGAAGACTTTGAAGGTTTTACAGACAGTGTATATCTCGGCGCGTGGAAGAAAACGATCTTTAGTGTTACCGGTGTATTTGATGAGTCACTCAAACGTAACCAGGACGATGAATTTCATTACCGTGCAAAGAAGCATGGCTTCCGCATTTACCAATCGCCTTCTATACGTTTGCAATATTATCCAAGGGAAACAATCAGTGCCCTTTTCAAACAATATTTTGAATATGGATTATACAAGCCCACCGTTTTAAAGAAGAACCAGGCTGCTATTCAATTAAGACATCTCATTCCTTCCATCTTTGTAATATATCTTGCCTTATCTGTTATATTTCTTTTTCTGAAGTATTATTCGTTGCTTATTCCTTTATGCATTTACCTGCTCGCTGATATTTTCTACACGCTTTCCAGCAAAAAAAGACTTTCGGTGATACTTCGGATTTTTATATGTTACCCAATACTGCATATAGCTTATGGCAGCGGTTTTATTGCAGGGCTTACCAAACTTCTCTCCCGAAAACAAAACACGCCGGTTCTGTTAGGGCAATAAAAAAACCGTTCAACAGTTGTACCTCGCGGTTATACTGCCAAACGGTGAAAGAACAGAAAACTTGAATTAGAACTTGAGGGTCGAAGGCAAATACTTCGCTACAAGATCTTCATAATATGGTCTGAGCACTTTCCAGTCTGGAACAACAGGGCTCTTGGAATAAAGATCATACGGGTTGAAAAGATTTACCCACTTGAACATTTCCTGATCGTGCTTACTCATTAAATGATCATAAGCATGCTCTTTATGTTGCGGATAAAAGGAATGGTAGCGCAACATATAAAGCGCAGATTCAGGCAGGTAATCTTTCATCATGTAATAAATATATTCATCATGCCCCCAGGTCATTGTAACATTATCCAGTCCGCAATTGGGTTCGTAGATGCCATACTTAGTATTATAAAGGGGGTTATTTATATCGGCATTGTCTTTAAAATACTCAGAGAAAACAATCTTGTCAGAGAAAGCACATCCAACCGGGTAACTATCTCCCACCACCGCCCACTGTGGTTCGCCAAACAGACAGAGTACTTTTCCCATATCATGAAAAAGTCCAGTAAGCACCATCCAGTCAGGATGACCATCTGCACGAATCGCTTCACTTGTTTGAAGCAGGTGCTGAAACTGGTCAAGGTCAGTATCAGGATCTGAATCATCTACAAGCTGGTTAAGAAAATCAAATGCATTCCACAAATTCATTTCCTTCTTATCAAACTTCAGATAGTTGTTTCTTTTTTCCTGCACAAATTCATAGGTCTGGTTGATATGCTGTAACCGATAAAACTCACGTACCGAATCTCTTGGCGGAGTTTCATAATTTCTGTATTCAGAAGTATCTTTTGCCGTTGCAATCGTCTCCGGGTCAGGATATCTTTCCAGGAGATCATCCTCCCACATATCAAGTGATGCGAGGGGATTGGCTTCTACATTATTCATCATGGCATTCATAACTTTGAATTTAACATCTGCAACCTATGAGCGATTGCAGGTTAAAGTTCAATTCATTTTGTGTGTTTTTTTCATAATGCACGAACTATATTTACTTTAACGTTAAAGTAACCGATAGTATTCACGCATTGCTTTTATTTGTAGGCGAATGGAAAATGTTACGATTAAAGTACTTGCCAGCAGGCTCAATCTGTCGGCCACCACTATTTCCAAAGCTCTTAAAAACAGCTATGAAATAAGTGAACCTACCAAACAGAAGGTACTTCAGCTTGCAGCAGAACTGAACTATACACCCAATGTACATGCCGGCAGCCTGCGCACCAAGAAAAGCCAGACCATTGCTGTTGTGATACCGGAAGTAGAAGATAGTTTTTTTGCGCAGGCAATCAACGGTATTGAATCTGTAGCACGCGAAAAAGGCTATCATGTATTGGTTTATCTTACCCATGAAAGTGTTGAGCGTGAGCAGGCCATGCTAAAGGAATTTAAAAGCGGCCGGGTAGATGGCGTATTGATCTCCGTGAGCAGCAGCACCAGTAACAGTGATCACATAAAACCCTTGCAAAATGAACAGATACCCGTTGTCTTTTTTGATCGTGCCTGCAATGATATTACTGCAGCTAAAATAACCACAGATGATTTCAACAGTAGCTACCGGGCAACGGAACACCTGATTACAAATGGGGCTACCAGGCCAGCAATTTTATTGCCATCCAGGCACCTGGCGATCAGTAATGAACGGCTCTCCGGTTATCAGCAAGCACTAAAAGACCGAAAGATTAAAACTCATACAGCGCATATTCAATTATTTGATGAGAGTACTGATTTGTTTGCACTGGCCAAAAAGTTACTACAGCAAAAGCATCGGCCTGATGCTGTGATCTGCGGCGTGGACAAGCTAACCTTGCCTGTTTATCTGGCTTGTAACAACCTTGGTCTTCATATCCCACAAGATGTAAAAGTCATTAGCTTTTCCAACAATCCTTCCGGTATTATATTAAATCCATCGCTATCAGCAATTGTGCAGCCGGCTTATGAAATGGGTAAGGTTGCTGCTACCGCGCTCTTCAAATCATTGCTAAAAAAGAAGCACAACCTGGAACAGGAATCAGAGGTGCTTCCATCTGTATTAATGGAACGTGCTTCCAGCGCCAAAGCATAGAGATTTTATACACGAAATTGCAGTTAATATCTGGTGTAATTCGTTTAAATTAGCCATACAACATATTTTAGTCGAGGCTTCTTTTGAAGCAACTTCATTAATGTTCAGCATTACTTATCTGATATCTGGCTGGTATGAATTTATACGTTCTATCACTCGTTCTTATTGCTGCTTTTTTACATGCGTTCTGGAATTTTCTTTCCAAAAAAGCAAAAGGAAAAGTTCCTTTTATCTGGTTGATGTACATCACCAGTAATATATTATACTCACCTTTTGTATATCTTGAAATAAGAAACAGCAGCGTAGGTTATTCATATACTTTATTATGGTTTTCTTTAAGCAGTGCGGTATTGCACCTGGGTTATTACATCGTTTTGCAGAAAGGATACAGGAGTGCCGATCTTTCTGTCGTATATCCGCTAGCCCGGGGAAGCGGTCCATTATTTTCCTCAATAGCAGCCATTCTGTTCCTGCATGAACAGCTAAAATTTACAGCCACGCTCGGTTTATTGTTGATCATAGCTGGTGTATTTATTATAACAGGACTGAGCTTTAAAAAAGAAAACAACCAGAAAATAATGACGGGTATTTATTATGGGGTACTTACCGGGTTCTTTATTGCCCTGTACACTTTAAATGATGCCATCGCGGTAAAAAAGTATGCGGTATCACCCTTAACCATTACGCTCGCCACCAATCTTTTTGGAAACATTCTTTTATTGCCTTTTGTAATCTCGAAAACAGAAGAATTAAAGCGGGAATTTAAAACGCATAAAAAGATCATTGTCGCAATTGCACTGCTAAGTCCAGCAGCATATATACTGGTACTTGAAGCATTGAAATATGCACCGTTGACGATTGTTGCCCCCGCAAGAGAAACGAGTATTTTATTAGGCGTGTTTATGGGTTCGCGATTATTGAATGAAGAAGATGGGAGACGAAGGCTGATCGCGAGTTTATTGATACTTGGGGGAATAATTGCTTTGAGCTTGAGTTAGTAAAAGAAGCCTGCAAGAAGTATAAACAAGAAAAAGCCCCTTACGGGGCTTAAAGCTTGTGGAGAATACCGGATTCAAAAAATCAAGCTTCTTAATCTATCAAATGATTTAAAATCAATAAGTTACGAATTTAAAAAATATTATTTTGAAAATCCCACTTCCGGGTTGCTTCCGGCTTATATTTCTCATAGAGCTTTCAAAATAAAACAATGTCTCATAGTAAATTACCGATATATATTGATAAGGTAATAACTATTTGACCGTAAATTTACTTTTTCAAAACAGTTAAAAAAAATAATGACCGATAAGGATTGTAATTTTTCTTTTTTTGACATACATTTCAAACAAAATATCATATTGTTGCGTTTAGTGTAATAAAATGGCCAGATATGCATACTTATAACCCATATGATGCATACGAAAAAGGGATGAATTCAGCAAAATTTCTTGTTGCTTCCCAAAATCTGTATGACGCGCTCAGTAAAACTGTCAAAATATATTTGATAAAGTTGTTTGTGCTTTTCGTATGCATCCCCGGTCTTTGGATATTCGCGGGATATTTAAAATATCAAAGGGTGCGATTTAGAAAACATATGAGAAAGGACTTGGGCAATTTTGATAGTGTGACTAAGTATGTTGAATTTAAGGCAAAAGTTCAAAATTTGAGCACTGTTACCCCTTTTTTGAAAAAACTGGTTAGCTATAAAATGCATCGTGCTCCAATATTTGTTAAATATCCTTTGTATCAGATGCAAAAGATGAGTAACACCCTTTTGTCTTATCATGATTGGCTTCAATCCAGGCTGGATATGTACAATGAACCAAAGTTTAAAACTCATAACAAGCAAGTAAAATTTACTTCTGAAAAAAAGCTGTGGGAAGCAAGAAACTCCGCATATTCCTACTGGATGTAGTAATCAAATATGTTTAACCAACCCTTTGCTTATCGTAAAATAAACATCCAAGACTTCATTGCTCAAAAGAAGTGTATTGTTCATAGTTTTTCCTTCAGAGGCAAGACAAAGAGGTATATTGTTGTAATAGAACAATATAACTACAATGTTCATGCTGTAAAATTTTATCTTCAGGAGCATAAATTTTGTGAACACAAATACAATAGGTTAGCCAATCAGAATGAATGCAGTAGAGTAATAACTACTGTAGGGGCTATTATGAGAGATGAAATTTTCAAAAAGAATCCTTACGCTTCTTTTGCTTTTCAGGGCAGCAACTCTGAAAATGAACAAAAAAATAATACGAAGCGTTTTCGCTTGTACACGCGTGTTGTTGAGAACTTGATTGGTCCTGTATATTTTGAGCATAGGCCAATACCTGAATACAGCGCTTATTTGATGATAAACAGACACAATGCAAGTGAATCTTTTATTGATGATGTATTGCTAATGTTCAACGATATTTTTGTATTTCAGCCCAACAATTGATTAGCAACGTCCAATGGCTCTGAGGAAATTTTTCTGTTTAACAATTCTTATCACTACTGGTTATAATTAAAAAGAAGACAATTTAGCCTTCTTCTTTACGGTAACTATCAAAAACGCTAGGCAGTAACCTTCATAACAACTTTCATAATGACAATTGCCATCAAGACTAGTTTGCTTAATTATACAGCTGGTTTAAAATGTTCTGTGCCATAACTTAAGTTTAAGTTGGATATGGGAGGGTTCCTTGCCAATGCATTTGCTGGCTGCACTACCTTCCCTAATTTTATTTATGGGCAAATATCCAATGTATGCTGGACAAAGTTTTAAAATCATTTTCTAAGTTTTGTTACATCTGATTTTGAGTAATTAGATATAACAATATTTTTACCTTCAGTAGCTTTCGCTAATTTTCCATCCATCACCTTCTTTTGATTTTCCAGTTTGTCTTGTTCGATCTTCGCATGTTTAATGAAAAAATCAAATAATTGCTTTGGTGAAACACGATTATCTTTATTGCTTGCTAATTTTTTCATAAATGAATGTGTTTAGGTGGTTCAATCATATCTCCCAAAATGAATCTAAAACCTTTGTCGTCAATTACAGCGAGCTTTATAACACCACCCACTGTTGGTATATTGCGTGTGTATTTTTGAAAATCTACTTCTAACCTCATAAGTAATGACGCTAAATCGACAGCTTGCTGAAGACTTAAATCACTTAAGTTAAACATTTCGACATCGCCGAAAAAAATGTTATTAAAATATGGATCAGCGCGCAATGTTTCAACAAAATCATCTGGCACTGTTCCCGCTGGAAGATTCAACTTGCTGAGAATATTTGCCACCATTTTTGGAAACATCAAATATAAAGGCCGACCAATACCATATAAAATATTATCACTAAGTTTATTTTGGCCATCACAAACAACTTTTGCCCAATCGACCTCCTTATTCATTGTAAGATACATGAAAGTATTATCTGCTAAGGAAGTGTTATCGCAAGGCGTAGTGGTTATCTTATAAATGTGTGTCGCCGAAGTGCTTCTCTCATAAAATGAAACTAATAAAGTACAACTTCCGATATCCTGATATTTACCTAAATGCTCTTTGATCTGTTCAGTTAGATAATTAGTAAACTGTTCCAATTTTATATCAATTGAAATAGAAAAATCATTAATATCAGCCTGTCGTAAAGCTTTGAACTCGTTTACTAGAGCAATAATTTTCTTATCATTAATAGAAGCGATTCCCGTAGTTGTAATCGCTGTGTATTGATTGAATTCAAAAAGTTTCTCTTCAAAATCTTTTGTATAACTGGGCTCCCATTCAAAAAGTCCAGAGATATCAGCAGGTGTAATAGTAATTTCGCCCGCAGCATTGGGAACTTGAGCTCCCAGATGATCAATAAACTTTTTATGATGCAACACGGGTAAACTAGATGTCACAAGTGAATCTGCTATAACTGCTACACCGCTCTTTGCAATAACACTTGCAATAAAAGTCATATTTCAAAATCTTTAACTGGCAAATTACAAAAAATAGAATAAATGTGCAGAAAAGTCAAGCATTTGCGATGCGGTGATATTTGAAGTTCGTCAGCCTGCAAGCTTACCGAAGCCGAATAGCGATTAAATGTACAGAATATGTTCGTCAAGCTAACTTATTGCAAATACCATGTTAGCCGATGCCTTCCGCCAACTTATTGTAAAGGGAAATACTCCAAAGTGGATGGTTGTTATTTTGTCGTTCCAACCTGAAACATAAATATAGGTTTGCCTTTCTTCATATGAAAATAACGTGGAAGCCAATGAACCATCTTCCTCGAAATAGTCCTTACTGATTGTTGAAGCCTGCCCAAATTGCTTTTCAATGTCTTGGGTTCTGATGTCTTGATAAAGACCTGCTTTCTCGCAATAGAGTTTTATTCCAATCAGCCGTTGGACGTCTATGATAAAAGTAACAGGTTGCTTCATGTGAAAACAGCCAGCATCTCGGATAACTGAGTTAATTCTTTCTGCAAAAGAAAAGACGTGTGTCTTTCCATCAGCTTCATACAAAAGGTCTCCCTCGGGGCCACCAAATAGAGCTTTTGCCTGGTCGGGTGCCTTTTCCAATGTAATGGTTTCAATTTCATTCAAATTAACTGTAGAAACAGGGTCGCCCAGTTTTCGGCCATAAATCATTAGCTCATTCGCTGTGAGCCTTTGGTTGAACAACGCTTCTGGTCGGGTAGTCAGTTCTAAGTCATTCATTGTAGAGAAGTCCAAGGTTTCGGCTAACATTTATTTTAAAAAACTACGGATAACAAGATATCCAAATATTTCAGTTTCGATGATAATGATTTTCAGCAACATACAACATTTTTGTTTTTTTCAGGAGTTTCTCAAAGCCAAACTTTACTCATACCATAATATAATATACTCCAAAATTGCCAGGGTAAATTCATCACTTGCATTTTCCAGTTTCCGGTAGGGCCAATTCATATTAATGTACCCCATAAACCAATATCTCAACGTTTCCCCTACATGAACATGAAACTTATAGGGTACGCCACAATCAAGAAAATCAGGAAGAGGCTGAACATGGCCGCTATAAGTTTTATCATCGGCCCAAATTGTAAACGCGAAGTGTGCATCTTTTTCAAAAAGCATCTTTTGAATACTAAATTAATTAGCATACTTAATCTTACCATAATTGTTGATAAATTTCTTACTCGTGCGACAAATACCAAAAGTTTTGATAGATAAGCGTATAAAGTTTAACCTTCTCTCCCTCGCAAACTTGATGGCTAATAATAAAATAAATCAGCTGATTTATTTTGCGAACTTTTTTTAAATTTGTAAGCTTAAATAACAAAGGAGCGAATAGAAATCCGCTCCGAGTCGAAACTTTTTAGTTATTATCAAAATAATGAACAAGAACCTGATAGACATCAGCTTCTTTATGTATGTTAGCTTTAAATCATGTACAAGGTAGACTTTATTAAATTGTAAGAAGTTTTTATTATTTTGTAAAGTCTTTTGTAATAAAAAGAAGCGGATAAAAATCCGCTTCCACTAAGACTAATTTTCAAATCAAACGGAGTAGATAAAAATCTGCTCCCAAAATTTACTTTTATTGATTATGGGGAATGCGTTGTTCCCTTTTATCCTTTTAAAAGTTGGAACCGGATAAAAATCCAGTCCCCTCAAAAAACGTCTCAAATACGTGGTACAAGGTAGACTTTATTAAATTGTAAAAGGTTTTTATTATTTGATACGTCTTTGGCTTGAATAAAAAAGAAGCGGATAAAAATCCGCTTCAACACTTTCTTATGTAATCCAAATCAAAAAAAGGAAAGGATAGAAATCCTTTCCCTACACTTAAAGTTCTAATTATGAATTTAAGGCATGGGTAAAAACCTATGCCTTAATTGTACATAGAACAACAAGGTAGTCTAATAAAACTGTACAGGACTTTATTATTTTCTTTCGTACTTACTTCACTCGTAGTTCCATCCGGCATAATGCTTGATTTCAATAAGAAAAAACTTGTAAATTATGTACGACTATTCTCATACGCCTGCACATGGAAAAGTTGTAGTAGATAATATCACTTACCCTTTTTCGGTGTATCCGGAATTCTTCACTGACTTTGATGATGAATTGGACCTCACCGGAAATGCACATGTTGTAGCCCTTACTCCACGCGGAACAATATCATTTCTTATATACAATGATGGGCAAGTAGAAAATAAAGAACATTCTGCAATGTATTTGAGCCTTCCACTCAACTATAGAAATTCAATAATGGACGTCATTGAAAATATAAAACCGCGTTGAGATACCCATTACTTTGGCATTGGTATTGAAATATTTAAAGAAAGATATACATGTACGACTATTCTGCTGCACCGGTCCACAGTTCTGTGACCCTGCAAGATATAACATATCCCTTTTCAGTGTATCCGGAATTTTACGCTGAAGAGGCTGAACAGTTAGCCTTTACGGGCAATGCATTAATTGTTGCCGTTACTCCCCGAGGGACAATCTCATTTTTACTTTATCGCAACGGCCAAACATCCGACGAAGACCAGGCTACTGAATTTTCATTGCTGCCTGCAAAATATAAAGAAGCGGTAAAGCAGGTTTTTGAACAGTGGACGCCGCGATAATCTTGAATGTTATACGTGATTCACAGAATTATAAATTCGTGTTTTTAAAACCCACTCCCTGAAGGATTTTTCGACAAAAGATTTTGAACGAACCAGTATTCACTCATAAATCTTCGATATAGATTTAGATTTTCTAAGCTGAAAGCGACAAAGCATTCGCCTCTTTTTAATCAATTAAATAGTTGCATTATATATAACTTGCAGGCTTTTAAGCAGTAACAACCATCTAAAGCCCCTTAGCGCATCATGCAAGAAACTATCCGAAAGAGCACAAAGAAAAAGAAGAATGGAAAAAAACCTGTGAAGTTTAATCCAATTCTCCGCGTTCGATTTTCTTTAAGTACGTACTGTAGGCCGCTTCAAATTCGGCAAGTACAGATGTAACCGAATGCCCATTTTGTTTAGCCAATATCTCAGCATTGGCGGACATAATAACATTTAGCATGGCATTGTTTTTCAAAACGAGTGCTGCAACGTCCGCCAATGTCATATCCATTTCGATATGCGTCTGATCTTCCTGACTGCTACTACTAGTTTCACTACTTATTTTGTTAAATCTTTCTAAGATATCAGCGGACACTCTCTTGGTCACTCCTTTTTCATATTTATCATATCCTTGCTGGGAAATCCCCAAACTCTCTGCCATTTCTCTTTGACTTAGCTTGTTATCTGTTCTGTACTTATACAACCGTTCCGAAAAATTCACAAAGAAAATATTAAATGTTAATAAGTTTCTACTTCATTAGGAGTAATTATTACAAATAATGTAGTAATATTGCATAGCCGTCTAACAAACATAACATAAATCATTGTAAAATACAAGTTAAGTCGTTGAAATGTCAGGAATATCTAGAATAGAAATGAAAGAGAGATACGCAAACGCATTTATTGCGGTTAATCACCTGATTGACGTGGATGATAGAAAGGAAGCTGCTTCAAAATTTGGAAAACACATCAACACAATTACGGCTTACATGAAAGGTGACATACGCAATATAGCCTTAGCAGATAAGTTACTTGTTTTTTTGAAAGAGAGGATGGAGCAGCGTAAAGGCAGACTCGAAAAGTTCTTAACCGCAGCAAATGCTTAATACAATACCCAACACCGATTTAAGTAAGGAGCTAAGCCGCTTGCGAATGCAGCTTGATTCTTTATTAAATGAAAAGACAATTGCCCTTTTATTAGAAGCTGAAAGGCGTATAGCTGGTGAAATACACGTAGCGTCCAAGAAAAAGAAGACAGCAAAGGAACTACGCAACGAAGCATACACAAAGTTTCTTTTGAAGGGTCTTTAATCACAATTATCAATCCTAATGACATGAAAAAGATCAAGCAAATTATTCAGAAAATTATTACTGCATTCATTGAAGGCCGCAAGCCAAAGCCAGGTCAAAAATGGACGCGCAGTTCAAACTTTTAGGCAAATAGTATTGATGACAAGCGAAACGGGGCCTGTTTCTACAGGTCCCTTTTAAAACAGCAAACTAAATTCTATGAGCAAATATTCACTCTCTTTCAAAAACGGCGCATTCCGTGAAAAGCCTTCACAGGTTGGTCCGTGCTACTACGAATTTTCAGAGATAAGCGGGCACCTGATGCGTATTCACTTTTCCGATACTCCCACAGGCAAGGCAATGAAACTGATCTTTCTTGATCAGAACAATTTCTACCATCTGTCTTTATTCTGCAGCGGCGGCATTGCGTACGCTTTGATGATGTGTTTGAAATCTGTTAACCTATTGGAGCCTTTTACCATTAAGCTCTACAATGTAAACGAACGCGACCGACTTTCTGTATTACAATATGGTATACCGATGAAGTGGCATCAGTTTGAAAACATGGTACCAGGCCAAAGGATACCGGTAGACTTTCTTATAAATGCCGTTGAGGCTGAGATAATACCTATTCTTCAAAAGAAGGTTAACCCCTACCCTTCACACGCATACTACATGCCAAACGCGAAAAATGATTTGCAAGGCGGCTATTTCGACGCCTACAAGTCACAGGGCAAAGTATTAGGTCCACAAAGTGAAGCGGAAAGAACACAGTCAGAATATGGAAAAGGGCGCTATAGTCCAATTAATTGAAACCATCCAGGGTTTTAAGAAAAACATTTATGGTTCGTACGGTGATAAGGTTACGGTTACATCTGTCTTCAGTAATGTTTTGATTGTAGCAGACAGCAAAGGCAGAAAATTTCCGGTTCATGAAAGCAAAGTAAAGTTCTTATATACCCCCAGCAATAAAACAGTGCAGCCGGTCACTTAACACCGGGCGTAGTTCTTACCGGGTCGGGTTTTCAGCATTTTACCGGCCCGTTTTTTCTTCAGCATAGCATTTCCCTTTTATGATAAAGACACAAGTAATCGGCAATCTTGGAAAGGATGCCGTCATCCACAACGTAAACGGCAGGACCGTAATAAACTTCGCAGTTGCTTCAAGTAAAGAGTTTACGAATTCCCAAGGTGTAAAGACTACCGCCACTACCTGGGTAAGCTGTTCGTACTGGACAGAAAAACTAAGGGTTGCTGATTACCTAACAAAAGGCCAACAGATATATGTTGATGGCGAAGCAACAGTAGACACTTACCGCAACTCACAGGGTCAGACATGCGCACAAATGAAATTGCGAGTTGATACTATCACTTTAGTGGGCAAGGCACCCGAATCAAATACAGGAATATCCCAAACGCCCACAGCTTCCGCGCCCATTCATACCGAAAACCATGTAGACGACTTACCATTTTAAACCAAATAAATCTAACGACAATGCTTAAAAAGAACATTGCCCCGGTACTATTATCCGTGTATGGTTTCCTTTCTTTTGCTTTAATCACACTTAAGATTGTAAACGTTCCTTTTCTTTCCCGGCTTACCTGGGTCTGGGCTACACTCCCTTTGTGGTCTTTCGTAATCCTAATCATCTGCTTTGTGCTATGCTGGTTTTGCTGCATGTACATCATTGGGATTGTGTACTACTTCCGTGGTATCATTCACAGGAAGTAGGTCGGAACCCCGTTTTAAATCCAATTATCAATAAAAGTCCCACGTGTTTTAAATCATTAGTCCTAACGACATGAAGAAGCTTAAATGCATTGAAAGGGGATGTAGAAAAACCGTAAGCAAAGGAAGTCGAATGTGCTCGGCTTGTCAGTCGAAAAAATGGAGGCAAAAACACCCAATCAGGGCTTCATACAATACACTGAAGAACAACGCCAAAAGAAGGGGAAAAGAGTTTACCCTAACCTTAGAACAATTTACTGCCTTTTGCATTTCCACTGATTATATAAGAGGCAAAGGCAAGACTTCTAAAAGCTATTCCATTGACCGTGAAAAGAATTGGTTAGGATATACACCAGACAACATAAGGGTTTTGCCCCTGGGGGTCAACTCTCGAAAGGGTACAAAAATTTTGGAATATGACTGGCAAACCGGATATGCGACGGTCAATTACAATCGAGGGACTGAAAACTTTAATTCAGAAAACATCTTTTAATCGCATGAAAAATTCAAAAGCTCTTTTACATATTGTTTTATTCGGCTTGTTTCTTACTTCACGCCTCTTGCTTATTGTTTTCCTGTTTATAAAGCTCATGGCCGCTATCGGTCCAGTATGGGCATTAAGTATTGCCGTTTGCCTTGGATATGTATACAACAGATTATAAATGTCTGAATGTAAACATCCAACGTGCGGCGATACATGTCGGCGTGAAAAGAGAATTAAGAAGGACCATTACATCAACCGGACACCCCTAAAATCAAAGCCGGTTAAAATCAGGAAATACAGTAAGAAGCGGGAAAAGATAAACCGCAAAGAATATGGCCCCAAAGCCCGGCGATACGTTTTAGATCATCCTGTTTGCAACATCCAAAGCCCTGTATGCACCTACTTCGCCACATGCGTAAACCACATACGAAGCAAAGACACAATACAGGACTTGTTAGATGATCAGTATTGGGAATCATCGTGCTTTCCGTGCAATTCTTGGATAGAATCAAACGACGCCTGGGCAAGAGAAAGGGGACATAAAGTGTCAAAGCATCAAATAACCACCAATAGATTATGAACAACATAAGTGTGCCAGCAGATGAAATTTTAAAGGCTAAAGAAAAGTTCTTCAATGAGAGCGTAGCCATATCAGAAAACCATAAAGGCAATGCTTTTATGCAGGTGAACGAATTGTACAACCTGGTAGAATCGATTTATACAACAGCCTATCAAAGCGGCTACCGGCAATCTGAATTAGAAAACATTATCAACAATTAAGTCATGACCTATACACCGCAGGCCTTAGTAATTAACATGCAAACCGATCTAATAGAAGCTTCTACCCTGTTAGGAAAGCTTCAAACTCTGGAACATTTCGGACAAATCTTTTCTGAAGGTGAACAGGGTTCAATCAAAGCAATGGTAGCCAACATTGACACAAAAAAGGAGCTATTACAGCAAGTAAATCAACAAATTTTTCATCTATAACCCATTTTCCAATGAACGCAGCAGAATTACTTAAAGAAGCTTACATGTTGTTATGTACACGATTAGTAAAATCGCCAACTTATGACGGCAACAGAAAAGCGTTAGGCGATAAGATCGAATCATACTTAGTAAACAAGTGCGACGGCATTGCAGCAATCGAAGCTGAGCGCATGGAGCAAATAAACAAACATGGCCGAACGCTTAACTATGACGTTGAGCATAATACAGGCGGAAGCCTGAAGATGGCAGCAGTTGCCTTGCTTACAGAAAACGAAGGAGAGTTTCCAGCGGACTGGACAGACGAGATATGCCAGCACATGATAAACAAGTCAGAAGAAGAACGTTTAGAAATTGCCGGTAGCTTGATAGCTGCAGAAATAGCCCGGCGCAAGTATATCACCGCTACAGCAGAAGACCATGAATAGTATAGAGGTCACCGACTTAAACCGCATAGAAGCCGAACACATAGGCAAGCCGGGCCGCATTTTGGTAAACGTAACCAACTCAAAGCAACGAGTTACACTTACAGAAATAAGGCTACTAGAGGGCTGGAAGGCAGAAGGCTTGCAGTTTGCATTCCTACAAGTCAAACACCTGGTCCCTGATGCCTGTAAAGTTCATATAACATCATTTTCAATCAGCAACTAATACAAACCTCAATGGAACTAGTAAAAATAAAGACAACCGTTGGTGTTGTTCTTCAATTCAACATAGATGTACCCAAACAGGTAAAACCAAAAGTTGACAAAGAGTTTATAGAAGACGGTGAACGCTTCTACAGTATTGCAGACGGTCGCATATTCAAAGCGGATATGTACGATAAAGCTTTTGGTGCTGCTTTTATTCCTGGTCCAATAAGGCCACGCGGTACACGTGACGCGTTAAACTACATGCGGAGAAATTAAACATATGATGATCATATGTACATCATATGTTCTTCATATGAACAACATATGAAGAAGACATGTAAAACATGTGATCAACATATCTGTAACATACGTCGATCATATGTTAAACATATGATCACGCAAACTCAAAAAAAATAGGTTATGGCAAAAGATCCAGCGTTCCTTTTTTATCATACAGATGCATCAGCGGACACTCAGTTTATGAACAGACTGGAAAGAGGTTGCTATTTTGATTTACTTAAGGCGCAAAAAATGTTTGGAAGGTTCACTTTAGATCAAATAAAAAAAGTTTTAGGAAGTGATTTCGAGACATGTTGGCCGAGCATAAAAATTTGCCTAACGTTCGTTGAAGGAGTGTATTTTATAGCTTGGGTTGAAGAGTCGATTAATAAAAGAAAAGATTTTACTGAAAGCAGACGAAATAACAGGAAAAATGCTAAAAAGTCCGAAAACCCTATCATATGTCAATCATATGATCAACATATGTCGAACATATCTTCATCATATGTCGAACATATGGAAAATGAAATAGAAAAAGAAATAAGTAAAGAAGAAAAAGGGGGTGTGGGGGAAAAGGAAGAAACCCAAAATCCGAAAACGCTGAACATGCCGCAAGATGTTTTCATAGTTCCCGAAATGCTTTCGATTTGGAAAAAAGAAAATCCGAAATACCTGGTCCAGCGCGACAAAGATTTTCCGGCTTTGATGAAGCTTGCCGAGGTCATCGCCGAGCAATCGAATGTGAAGGCCACAGATGCCGTTGGATTCAAAATCGTCAAGGATGTATGGACAGGAATAGTCCAATTTGTGGCAAAAGATCCGTTTTACAAGAACTTCTCACTGCTTCAGGCAGAAAGGCACATCCAAGGAATTTCAGCGAAAATTTCAGCCTCTAATGCGGAAATTCAAAAAAGCGGAAATAATGCTTCAAAACAATCAACAATTCTTACAAACGCTGATGCTGCACAGAAGGCAAGGCAAATTCTTCAAAACAAATATGCGGAGGTATAAAAGAGCCGCTGGTCGATGCCAGCGGCTGAGTTTACTCTATCAGAAGCCCGTTTGTCTCAAACAAGATAAAAATCATTTTTCAAAAAAGCAAGCCGGGACAAGAATGCCCCCGCTTCTCTAACACATGAGTAGCCAAGGGCTAATCAATATTAAAGATAAAAATTTCAGTTTGTCAATAATTTCTTGTGATGCCAGAAGCAGGGGAAGTGTGCAGTAACAAAGAAGTGGCGTGCATAGAAGGCCACGCTTTAGCGAGACCTCCGCAGCACGACTTTTATTAGGGAATAGAAAACCTCATTATATAAAAGGTCGCAACAAGACTATTGCGACCATTATATCTAATTGAAAGATTCAAATCCGCCCAGAGCAGGAATGGTCCAGGCACAACATTGACTTATATAACTCTTCAATTTAATGTGTTTTATAACAATATGCAAGAGTATAAACGTCCTTTTTGCAAAAAAGTTCAACATAATTGGCAGGCAAAAACTTATAAAAAAGCCATAATTAAACACAAAAGCCGCATCAAGACTAATGCGGCAAGTATAAATAAAAAACTATAGGCCATTAAAAACTCTAATCCTCTAAAGCTATTAAACAAATTTGAAAAGGCGAAAATTTAAACGAAAAAGCCACAACAAGAATATTGCGGCTTAAAATACCTTTCTAAAAATTAATATCAAATCAGCTTGTATTACAACAAAAGACGCTCCATAAGTTTACAGACTATACTAAAATAGGCTACACGCAGTACAAACAAAGAAGCCACGACAAGAATACCGCGGCTTTACACTTTCTCAAAATAAAATGAAATAAGATGAGTAAAGAGCAACAAAAGTCACACCATGATGATTTAATCAAATTTATAATTACAGAAATTCGGCGCTTTCATAAAACTTGAAATAAAAATCCCCAGCCTTGCGACCAGGGAGAACCTTAAAAAACCAAACTCGAAAATCAATTGCAAAAGTATCAATAGTAAAATCAAACTCAACTTAAAGTAAGCTTAAGAAAATGTTGAAGGATATCTATGTGCACAAAAGCTACAACTCACAATTGCTGGTAACCCGTTTGAAGATTTTAAACTAAATCGATTGTAAAATTAAAAGCTGCACCAAAAATAGTACAGCTTAAAAAAACTTCTCATTAAGATAAGAAATTAGGTCAAATGCCGCACCAGAATTATGTAGCGCGTTGCTAAACATTTATTCGCAGCGCTTTATAAAATAAGAAAGCCACACCAAGATTAGTGCAGCTTTGACCCTCATGTCTATAAAATGACGGATATAAAAATAAAACAAAAGCCGCACCATGATTAGCGCGGCTGCATTCAAAAACCAATATGAAAAAAAGGAACATAATGTGAGCTTGTATAGCAACTCAGTTAGCTGTCATACTTAAATCTTCTCTTAAAAGAGTTTGAAATCAAATGCCAGACCATAAAAAAATAAGTAAATGCTAGCTTAACAGATGACTTATTCCTTAAGTGTGATTAAGAAGGCGATGAAAATTGACTCAGAAGTGTAGAAAAAAGTCACAATTGGATTTTCCCGGTGCTATTTCGGTTGAATAAAAAGGCAGACCACTGGCAAATATAAAAATGGTATTCAGGGTTAAGTGAAAATAAGAACAGCCGTGCAGGATTGCAGACCTATTAAAAAAAGCCACACTAAGAATAATGCAGCTTCACATAAATCCGTAAACAATAGAACAAATTCTAACACTCAAAGTATAAAATCTTTTGACAAATAAAAACATGGAAATGAAAATATTAATCAATGTTGAATGCGAAGACGAAAAAGACCTAATGATACATCTGTCAGTGATTCGCCAACAAATTCGTCAATCGTTTAAAATCAACCCCAATGCACTAACCCATGAGATAGCCGACGATAATTGTTATGGGCATCATCACGTAAAAATCACCATGAATGAAGATTGAACAAATTTTAAAAGGTAAGAAGTACTACCAGGTCCGGGATAAAGCAGTACGCCGGTCTTCAAAGCGTAGGGTTACGATAGAAGTTATTTACGTACTGGATGTTAACCGTCAAAAAAGTGAAGTATTGGCCAGCACGAACGGAACCGCCCCTAAATGGGTAAAGTCACAGTATTACAAACATTGGGAAGAAAAAGAAAGAGCAACAGCATGAGACAACTACCAATAGCGAACACAACAGTAATGCCGGTAGCAGTAGTAAGGCAAGAGGCATTACAACATATGCCACCCGCTGAGAGAAAGATTATACAGTCGGCGTTATCCCCACAAATAAGACAGCTTAAACCCGGAATAGTGTTGAGTGATCTCGTAACGATACTGACAACAATCTACACTATCGCCGGGCAAAAGGCTGAGCCGGAAACATTAGCAATATACGCAGAAGCGTTCTACAGCAAGCTAATTGAGAGTATTCCAATAGTTACCATTGACGAAATCAAAACTGCCTTAACCAAAGGAGTTTTTGAAGAATACGGAGAATACTACGGGCTAAATGTAAAAACGTTTATTTCATTTGTTCGCTCCTATCTTCAAAGCGTTTCACGAAAGCTTGCGTTTGAACAGCACAACAAAATAACCAATAGCTTACAAGAAAGCAAGCCCACACCTGAAGAAGTTGAAAAGTCACGGATTCAGTTTGTAAATGAACTCTACGAAGAGTATTTAAACGGCAGATTACGCGTTGACTTCATTCCGGCATACCTGTACGACTTTCTCCTGTCCAAAGGCATGGTAAATGCGGAATTAGACAGATCCCGTGCGCTGCTCCATTATGAGCATCGCATAAACACGGATGAAACCCGTTTCCTTCGTCCGCGGAATGTTTATAAAGAAGACACCAGCAAAGAATCTGCATTGCATAGCATAGCGTGCCGTTTTGCAATTGAAGACATGTTTGGTAAGTATCAAAATGAGTTTAAGAACACAATATTTACCGATTAATGAAAACATGTATTAAATGCGGCCATCCGAAAGAGGACAAAGAGTTTTATTCAAGGCCTGATAATAACCAGCTTCTTAACACCTGCAAAGCCTGCAGGATTGAATATAACAAGTCATATCGTCTTAACGGTCCCAAACTAAAAGAAAAGCAATTGTCAGGCTTATTGTTACACTGTAACAAGTGCGATGCTGATAAGGACACATCGAATTTTATAAAGCGAAATGGCAGGCAAGGTTATTACCAACCCTGTAAAGCCTGTAAACGCGAATATGAGAGTGACAGGCGGTTAGGAATTAATAAGCGTAGCAGATTATTCAAAGACGAAGATTTTGCGTTAATGATGCCTTTCACCACCACATACGAACCTATTCCAAGGCATCGGCCACAAGCTTAATGATTTTCTCCAATCCGCTTTGATTGGTTATTGAACCTTCAACCAGATGCCACGACGGTCGTTTATGTTTAAGTCCTTTCGATCTAATGAAAAGCCGGTTTGTTTGTAGTAGTATTGATTTGTTTCGACCCGATACTAAAAACTGTTCACTGTCTTCATAACAGAGTGTTCGCTCTACTTTCAAAAAGTATTTCCGGCTATCATGTTTAAGTAAAATATAGAATGTCATATTAACACCATGTGGATAATTGTTTGATAAAAATACAACCTTGTAAACTATCATAGCCCCGCATTCGCAAGCGCCTTGGCGTAAATGTTCGCAGTTATGATTATAATAATTGATACGCAAAAGGCTACAAAACATCTAAACGAGTTGGGCAAGCTGCTTTCGAGTAAGCAGCTTGCTTTAGCTACGTCCAGAGCAATTAACAGAACAATGTTACAAGGACGCACTGTTGCACGTAGAAAAGTTTCTGACAAATACAACATCCCGCAAAGAAGTCTTACAGCAGTAGACGTTATAAAAGCCACTGCATCAAGATTGCACGGAGAATTAAAGGCTGATTATTCAACTTTGCCGCTTTCTGCATTTACGCCGAAATTTGACACCTCTACCAGATCAATACGCTTAACTAGACGTGGAGAGTTGAAAGTAAAGGACCGCACGCGGAAAAAATCTAACCCCGGCAAGGGTGTTTCTTTTGAAGTAGAAAAAGGCAAGCGGGCTACTATACCTTTCGCATTTATGGCTCCGAATAAAAAAGATGTTTTTGCTAGGGGAGCATTCAATAATAGCAAGTTTGTGTTGCGTCTTAAGCGTCAACAGGCAAAGGGTAATGATTTGCCTATACAAGCATTAAACACAGTGTCCATATACACTGCTGTTACCAATCCATACGCATTACAAGCAATTAAAATGAAGGTTGAGGATGCATTTCCAAAAGAATTAGAACGCGATTTGAGGTATAGAATTGGGCGTCTAAAGCCTCATTCAGGGCCGTCTACGTAGGTCGTCGCACACCTCAAAAACGACCCTGGGTCCTCCCCCGGAAACCACTAAGCGGCTGGCTACAACCGCGAAACTTCAGTAGATATAGAAAAAAATTAGGTTGACAACTTCGCACTTTTTTCATGGCAAAACAAACTGCTATAAGCCGCGACAGCAAAGGATTTGAAGCGGCGGACGTATCAAAAATAAAAAGGGTCAAAATTTCGGATTTATTTTTTGACGACCGAAACGCAAACCAAGGCACCGATTTAGGTAAACAGCTTGTAAAAACATCAATTGCAAAGTACGGTGCAGGTCGCGGCATCCTGGCTGATGCTGATTTAAACATCATCGCCGGTAACCATGCTGTTACCGAAATGATGGAGCAAGGTATAGAAGATGTCATTATAGTTCCCACGACTGGCAACACACTTGTTGTTACCCAGCGAACAGATGTAAAACTAAATAGTAAGGTTGGCCGCGAAATGGCCATTGCTGACAATCGCACAACACAGGCAAACCTTTCCTTTGATGTTGACTTACTGGAAGAACTAAACAACGAATTTGACTTAGACCTTTCAGAACTAGCAATAAATCTTGATGACATGGAAAATGTTATTGAAGAAGACTACACGCCGGAGGAAAACAATGAATCAAGCGGAAGCGGTGAAGCAGAAGGCAAAATAGAACAAACGTTTTTCCCTTTAACTGTTGCGCTTACCAGGACTGAACGTAACGCATTTGATCAATGGAAAAAAGAAAGAAGTATTGAAACAGATACAGAAGCTTTTCAACTGATGTTTAAGATGGTTCAGGATAACTAACGGCAATGGGACGTAAAGCACTGGAAAAAATATCACAACGGGAATACGGGCGGCGCATTGGAGTAAGCAATGAGGCCGTAAGTAAAGCCGTGCGTGAAGGAAAGATTAAAAAGGGATGGGACAGTAAGGAAGGAAAGATAATCGTTGAACACGCTAACGCTGAATGGGGTTCAATCCACATGCAAGCCAATGTCGAAAAGTTGTTAGAGAATAAGCCATTTAACAGCAATTTCATGCCAAGGCCAATAGGTAGCGGCTTAACTCTTAACGGCGATAGTTCATACGCAGATGCAAAAAGAGTAAGGGAAATTTTACAGGCGCAATTAGTTGCCATCGAACTAAAAAAAGTAAAGGGCGAACTGGTAGACAAAGAAGAGGTGTATAAACAACTTTTTGCGTACGGTCAACAAATCAGGACTGTCTTTACTTCCATCCCTGATAGAAATATTGACATGATCTTGGCGGCAAAAAGCCGGGCCGAAGCTCATTCACTTTTAACAACCGCCATGTATGAGGCATTAGAAGCAATTACAACACGTGAATTTAATTTCATTCCGCCTCAACAATGATCTTTGATTTAGTAAAAGGTTTTATTGATGGTCTTCGACCTGAACCCCGCTTAACTGTTACCCAGTGGGCTAATACTCACAGGATGTTAGACAGTAAGGCAGCAGCAGAGCCGGGACATTATCGCAGTTCGCGAACTCCTTACCTGGAAGAGGTAATGGATAATTTAAGCGTCACAAATATTATTCGTAAGGTTATAGTAATGAAGGGCGCACAGGTTGGCTTTTCTGAAGTGGGCTTTAATTTCATTGGCTACTCTATCGACGTTGCACCCGGTCCTTTTCTGTTGGTAATGCCAACAGTAGACACAATGGAACGAAATTCTAAGATGCGCATTGCTCCAATGATAGAAGCAACGCCAAGACTTCGCGAAAAAATTTCGCCCAACACAAAAAAGAATAGCGGGAATACGATCTTACAAAAAGAATATCCGGGCGGCGTTTTAATCATGAGTGGTGCAAATGCCGGTGCCGGTTTACGTTCAATGCCTATTCGCTTCCTGATGCTTGATGAAGTGGACGGCTATCCGATGGATGTTGAGGGCGAAGGTTCGCCGATTGGTCTTGCTGAACAGCGTACCGCAACATTTCCAAACAAAAAGATATTTGAAATTTCAACGCCTACCATTGAGGGACTAAGCATTATCGAAGCTGACTTTTTAACAACAGATCAGCGCTATTACTTTGTCCCCTGTCCTTTTTGTGGTTGCGCTCAAACGCTTAAGTTTTCGCAGTTAAAATGGGAGCCTACAAAATGGGAAGATGTTCACTACGAATGCGAGCACTGCAACGAGCCAATAAAAGAAAGATTTAAAACGGGGATGCTTGCAGGTGGTAAATGGGTTGCAACCGCGCCGCAAAATGCAAACATGTACACTGTTGGTTACCATCTTAACGCGTTATACAGCCCTTTTGGCTGGAAGTCATGGGCGGAGATAGCCGAGCAATGGGAAAAGGCAAAGGGTGACGATTCAAAGCTAAAAACATTCACCAATACTGTTTTAGGGGAAACCTGGAAGGAAAAGACAGATGCGCCGGAATGGGAAAGGCTTTTTGAAAGGGCTGTTGATTATGTTGTAAATAAACCGTTCAAGGAAGTTGTATTTATAACGGCTGGTGTAGACGTACAGGGTGACCGTATAGAAGTTGAAATAGTTGGCTGGATGTCGGGCAGGAAAACACAGCAGATTGATTACCGTGTTTTACTAGGAGATACTTCCAACGCTAAAAAAGAGGTATGGCAGGCGCTTAATAAAATTGTTTCTGAAGTATGGGAACGCGAAGACGGTGTGTTACTACCGCTTCGTTTGATGGCAATTGATAGCGGTTATAATTCTGCAGAAGTATACAAATGGTCCAAACAGCACACATTTTCCCGTGTCATCCCTATTAAGGGTTCCGACACATTAGACAATTACTTTTCGCCACCCAGGGCATTAGATATTGTGAAGCAGGGTAAAAAGATTGGCAAACAAAAAGTTTGGCAGGTTGGTTCCTCTTTTATCAAATCGGAAGTCTACAATAGTCTAAGGCAAAGTATAGACCCTGAAACAGGCAATGTGCCTGATGGATATTGTTACTTCCCCAAACGTGACGCCCATTACTTCCGGGGCATTACCGCTGAAGTACAGCAGGACAAAAGGAACAACAAAGGTTATATACAAAGGTTATGGATTAAGAAGTATGATCGAAACGAGCCATTGGATTGCCGTATATATGCCCGCGCTGCAGCTTCGGTGATTGGTATGGATAGATGGAACGAAACACGCTGGCAGCAGGAACAAGAATTGATCGGAGCGCAAGCACCTAAAATACAAACCCCCAAGCAGCCAAAGCCTGCAAGTGAAAAAACAAAATCTACTACAAAATCCAAGTCTGGTTACTGGAACCGAAACCGTTAAGCATGGCCACCATTACTTACCAATTGCTTCAAAAGCCAATTGAAGAAAGAATTATAGATGCCGCGTGTATCTATTGGAATGTTGAGCGCTCATACTTCAGCGCAGCCTATCCTGATAACATTGCTTCAGAACGTAAAGCAATCGTTTATTACCTGATTAAAACAAACACAGATTATTCGCTTACCTACATAGCGTCGTTGTTTGGATTTAAGGCGCATGGTGCCGTAGCAAGGATAATAGATAACATTGAAAGCAAAATGCTTAGGATGAAACAGACATGCAACGACATTAATCAAATCCGGCACTTAGCGGATAAATTAGACGCGCAGTTTATAACAACATCTGTGATGCTTATCAATAACAAAATAGTGCAAGACTAATGGCAGATTCACCTTACACACTCAAACAATACCAAGCCCTTTGCGCCGCGTACGCACAGGGCGCTTTATCTGTTAAATATGGCGACAAAGAAGTAGAGTATAGATCATTACGCGACATGGAACAAATCATGGAAAAAATGAAAGTTTCATTGGGCCTGGCAACGGCAAACAGAAAAAGATATGCAAGATTTTCAAAAGGATTAGTATGAATATCTTAGATAAAGCAATCGGTTTTTTTAATCCCAAAGCGGGCTTTAATCGTGTTGCAAACCGGGCACGTATGCACGCAATGGATATGCAGATAAGAAGGTATGAAGGGGCTGCTGAGGGCCGCAGGCATGCAAACTGGTTAATGCGTAACAATCCCAGCGTTAACCAGGTTGTACAAAAAGATTTAAAGAAGCTGGTCAGCCGGTCCCGTGAATTGACCATGAATAACCCTTACGCCCGTAAAGCTCCAATACATCAGGCAAACAATATCGTAGGAACTGCTATTATTCCATCCCCGTATATTGTAGATACCGTAAAAGATGGACGTGTTAAGGAAAATTCAAACAAAGAAGAAATTTTAAAAGCTGTTAATGCTGCATGGAAAGAATGGGCCACTGAACTAAATGCAGATCATGACGGTGTGATGAACTTTTATGGCCTGCAATACTTAGCCATAAGAACTATTGTTGTTTCGGGTGAAGTGTTAATGATTCGTAAACTTGTCAAAACAGACGTTAACAAGTACGGGTTTCAACTGTTGCTTTTGGAATGCGATTATATAGACAGTACTAAGCACAACGATTCTGATACTGACGGCGGTTACACTTTCTACGGTATCAAATTCGATAAGAGTAATAAGCGTGCGGGTTACTGGATTTATGATCGCCACCCATCGGACGGGCAAGCAAAAAGCAGCTTTGTAAAGATTGATGATATTATCCACGTGTACGACGTAGAACGTGCCGGGCAAATGCGTGGGGTTCCCTTTGCGGCCTCTACCCTACTTAAGCAACGTGACCTTGACGACTATGAAGACGCTGAACTATTGGGGAAAAAAGCGCAAGCCTGTATGCCCATCTTTGTCACCAAAAATGACGTAACCGGCGATGAAATAGGCGAAAATGAAAAGATTGAAGATTTAGAACCAGGTCAAATTAACTATTTGAACAGTGGCGAAAATGTTACAATGGCTTCAACGCCCGTTAGTGCAGGTTTCGGTGAGTATACCAAAACGCAACATAGAGCGGTTGCCAATGGTTACCTAATGACCTATGAAATGTTTACCGGTGATCTTTCCAATGTAAACTTTTCTTCAGGCCGTATGGGTGCACTTGAATATCAAAAAACGGTGGAGTACCTGCAATACCAAATGTTTATACCGAGGTTTTGCGATGTTGTGTTTGCCTGGTTCATAGATGCCGCACGCATCGCCGTTGGCATTGATAAAGACGTAAAAATAAAAGCCAATTGGACAGCCCCACGCCGTGCTATGCTTGACCCAGTAAAGGAAACAACAGCCAATCAAATGGCAGTGCGTTCCGGCTTCACCTCCTGGCAAAATATTGTGCGCGAAAACGGTTATAATCCTGATGAAATATTAGCCGATCTTATAGCTGCACATACTGCATTTAAAGACGCCGGTTTGATGCCAGAAAGCGACCCTGCACTATCCCCACAAGTTGCAAAGATTGAAGCTGATAATAATACAGCCCAAGAAGGCCAGTAAATACAAAAGCTTAAAGTGTATTGTAAACGGTATAACGTTTGCCTCTGTTAAAGAAGGCAAACGTTATATTGTTTTGTATTACCAGCAGCTTGCCGGTGAAATACATATGCTACGGCTTCAGGTACCTATACCCATAATAATTAACGGCCAAAAAGTCTGCACGTACAAAGCAGATTTTGAATACTATAACAAAGCGGGCAAACGTGTAACAGAAGATGCCAAAGGCATGAAGACCGATGTATATAAGCTAAAGAAAAAAATGCTGAAGGTTGCCCACAATATTGATATTGTAGAAGTATAATTCTTATTAACGACCTGAAAATTTCTCACTATTGATGTTGTCATCCAACCGAATTCGCGACCAAGTAGCTTCTTCATTAAATCGTAAGGCTTTTTCATTATAAGTGAGCATGATTTCAACTCTTGACTCATAAAGATTTAATAAAAATGCTGTTTCCTCCATTAATCGATTCCTCTCCTGCATAAGGATGTCAAATTGATTTTCCATCTGTTAACTTTTTAAAGTATAAAAGGCTTGCAGACAACAAGGGGAGAGAACAAAAAGCGTCGTCCTAACTTCGACACTATTGATTTGTGGTCCAAATCTTTGTAGTTAGCATCTGTAAGGTACGACTATGCCTGAACAAATCAGATTAAATTGTAATCGGTGTTAAATGAACTATTAAGTAGTACTAAGGCCGACGTGTTTCAATCTCGTTTCATCTCTTCTGCTTCACTATCCGATTTTAGACGCTGTGAAGAAAACAGCAAACATTCAAACAGAACAGCAGGAAGGCCGGTTTTATGCCCGCGCTTCCGTTGATGCTGATACAATCGTAGACACCTATTCGGAAAAATCATTTGAAGTTGTATTTGCAACTGAAACACCTGTGTTTCGCCGGTCCTGGGAAGAAAATTTTAATGAAGTTCTTTCTTGCACCGTAGAGAATATGAGAACGGACAGGCTGGAAAATGGCGCTGTACCATTGCTTAACAATCACTATCAATGGGAAGGCGTAAACGGGCAACTAGGCACCGTGGTAAGTTGGAGTGTTGTAAATAAAGAATGCCGGGCTAAAATATTGTTTTCGACCCGCGACGAATTTGCGGGTATATGGAAAGACATTAAAGCAAAGATCATTCGTAGCATTAGTGCAGGGTACAATGTGTTTAAGTACCTCCGGGAAGTTGTTTCGGATAATTCCATACCAAACTACACCGCTGTAGATTGGGAGCCTTTGGAAATTTCTTTAGCTCCTGTTCCTGCAGATTATAGAAGTAAGGTGCGCAATAACGAAGCCAACAAACACAACGTCATTATTGAAACCATAAATAAAAATTCACGTTCAAATATGAAAGTAAATGAAGCAGAGGTTGTAGAAACTACAACCACCCCAGCAGCGGGAAGCGAAACACGCGCCGCTACACCTGTTCAGCAGGCTTCACCTGTTGACGAAGCGCGTGTAAGAAATGAAGCCATACAGGCAGAAAGAAACAGGGCCGCATCTATTCGCACCCGCGCAAACGCTGCAGGTCTGGAAACCTCTGTTGCCGATGACCTTATTAGCCGCGGGCTTACTCTGGACGAAGCAAGCGCAGAAATTTTCAACAAAATGGCAGAAAGAAGCACCACGCCAAACGTTCGCACTGCAAACGCAGCAGCGGTAACCGGTGAAGACGAAAGCATTAAGATTCGCAATGCTATGAGCGATGCTCTTATGCACCGGTCTAAACCTGGTAGTGTTGAGCTAAAAGATCAGGCGCACGATTATAAGTATATGAGCATGTTAGACATGGCCCGTTCTTGCCTCTCTGCTAAAGGTGAAAATGCTGGAAGGTATGCACCAAGTGAAGCCATTAAGCGTGCTATCTCCACAACAGATTACCCGATCTTACTTAACAGCACTGTTGAAAGGGCTATTCGTAGGACTTATGATGCTATGCCGGTTGAATGGAAATCAATCGCACAGCAGACTACAGCAAAAGACTTCAGGGAAAAGACAGGTATTGCAGTTGAGGGAAAAGTAACCTTTGAAGAAATTGCAGAAGGTGGAGAGTATAAAAACTCCTACATGAAAACCGTTGATTCTGCAAAGATTAAGTTGAAAACTTACGGACGTAAAATCACCATCACCAGACAGGCAATTATTAATGATGATTTAGATGTATTCAGCAAATTGCCCGCAGAAATTGCGCGCGGTGCTGCTAACTTTCAGGCTGATGCTGTATGGGGCTTAATCATCAACAACGGCAAAACTCCTGACGGCAAAACAATATTTCATGCCGATCATAGCAACTTGGCTGCAGGTGCGTTAAAGACTGCACCAAGCGAAGCGACTTTATCAGCTATTCGCACTGCAATGTGGCGTCAAAAATCACCAGCCGGAGAGCTAATGCCATTAGCGCCTAAATACTTGATCATTCCTGCTGAACTGCTGACTACATCTGAAAAACTTTTAACCGCAATCATTGCGAATGTAACCGGCGATGTAAACATTTTCGCTAACAAATTCCAGATCATGACAAGCCCACGCCTTGTCAGTTCGACAGAATGGTATATGGCAGCAGATCCCCAATCAACTGAAGGCCTTGTATATGCATACCTGGAAGGAGAAGAAGGCATTTTTGTTGAAAAAGAAATCAGCTTCGACAACGATAGCGTTGTAACCAAAGCGCGTTTGGATTTTGCAGCCGCTGCATGGGATTACAGGGGCTGGTATAAAAACCCCGGCGCTTAATCTGGTCTATCAAACACTATTCAAGTAAACAATTTTAATTATTAACCGGGCTTAGCGGCCCGGTTTAACTCGAATACAGATGAAAAATTTTGTTGCAAACGGAAATTCTTTGCAGATCACAGCGCCTGTAGGTGGCGTCGTAGGTGGTTCAATATATGCGCAAGGTAAAATCATTGGTGTTGTTGTAGCTGATGCCGCCGAAGGTGACAGATTTACTTTAAACGTCACAGGTGCTTTCAGTGACGTTCCTAAAGCTACCGGTGAATCCTGGGCGGTTGGTGATATGCTTTATCTTAAAGCAGACGGTACAGCATTAACCAAAACTGCATCAAGTAACACCTTTGCAGGCTATGCCTACGCAGATGCGCAATCTGCAGATGTTTTGGGAAGTATTCTTTTAAGCCATTAATCATAAAGCCCTTACACTGTAAGGGCTTTACTAAATAACATGAGCCTTTTCAACAGCATACAGGACGCAATATTTGACACTGTTACTACAGTGTTTGGAGATGTTGCAACCTGGTCCCCCTACGGTGGCGGCGATCAGCAAAGCGCTGACATACTTTATAAAGATTCATCCGAAAAGTACGGCATTAGTGATAACGACTATGACGTAACTGAATACAAGATGGAGTATAAGGCCGGGGTTTTCACGGGGCTTATGGAATCAGTTGATGAAGGCAATTTAGAAACTGTGAGTATCGGCGCACAAGATTTTTTTGTACGTAAGGTTATCGCAAAATTTGACGGAAAGACATTTGTAGCAACTCTTAACATCAAATGAATTACGGCACCGCTGAACAGGAAATAGCAGATAGGCTCAACGGAAAGTTTGCTGAAAATGGAATAGCCAATTTATATGAGGCTGCACCAATGCCAGAAAACGAAAAGGATGCAAAAGCCTGGTATAATAAAATTGAAGTAGCCAGGGCAGCAGTTCAATACATAGATAGCTTCTATGAACCTGACAAAGGATTAGATAAAGCATACATCGAAGAACGCGCAAAGTTCCGGGTAACACTTGAATCAAGGAAGCTAAGAGGGGATGGCGGTATTTACACTCTTATTGAACTCGTAAAGCTTTACTTAATAGGCTTCAAGCCAAGTAACGCAGATCGCCTTACTGTTGTCAAATACGCTCTGTTGCAAGTGGATGAAAATTCAGTGCAACCTTATCTTGAGTTTGAATGTAAAACCCTGAATGCGGAACTAAGCGGCGAAGACACAGAACCCGTGTTATCGCCTGGTGCAACTTTTACACAAATATCATTCGCAGAGCAATTCAGCAACTAACTATCCAATCAAACAAAATTTTAAAACCTCAAATACTTTTACATGGCAGCGTCTTATTTACACGGCGTCGAGACTATAGAAATTTCTTCCGGTGTTCGTACCGTGCAGGAAGTTAAAACGGCTGTGATAGGCCTTGTAGGCATTGCTCCAACAGGTCCAAAAAACACACTTACCATTGTGCGCAACGATGAAGATGCCGCGCAATTCGGTAAATCATTACCTGGTTTCACAATCCCGCAGGCATTGGAGCATATTCTTTTGCAAGGCAGCGGCACTATACTGGTAGTAAATGTTTTTGATGCTAATACGCACACGACAGCAGTTGCAGACGAAAGCAAAGCTGTTACAGAAGGCAAACTTAAGCTTGGCGCGGCTCCTATAGGTCCCGTTACTTTGAAAAAGGCAGATGGTACGGCTTCAACGTATGTACTTGGTACTGACTATCAGTTAGACGCATACGGAAATTTTACCGTTATCAAAGGCCGGATTGCAGAAAATGAAACAATCAAATTCAGCTACAAAAAACTTAACGTCAATGGCGTAACCGATGCCGATATTATTGGTGATATTGGCGCGGACGGCATCCGTAGCGGTGTTAAAGCCTTTGAAGCTTCTTTTAATAAATTTGGCTATAATCCAAAAATATTAATAGCTCCAAAGAAAAGCTTTTCACCAGCCATTGCGCATGCATTATTAGCAACAGCCGAAAAGTTACGGGCTGTTGTACCGTTGGATTGTGCTCCGAATTTAACGGTACAAGATGTGATTGAATCACGCGGTACAGAAAGTACAACATCTTTCTTTACTTCTAACCCCCGCGCAATCCTTCTTTATCCTTACGTAAAGGCTTACGATGCAGCCACAGATACAAACGCTGATGTTCCTTTTTCAGGTTTTTTCGCAGGTATGTTGGCTAAAACAGATCGTGATTTTGGCTACTGGTTTTCACCGTCTAACAAATTAATGAATGGTGTTACAGGCCTAACTATGGAGTTATCCGCAAGCATCAACGACCCGGATTGTGATGTAAACGTTTTGAATGAAGCAGGCATTACGACTGTGTTTAATTCCTTTGGAACCGGTTTTTTATCCTGGGGCAATCGTAATGCATCTTTTCCTACCAGCACTTCGCCCCTAAACTTTATTGTAATGCGTAGAATTGCGGACGTGGTGCACGAAAGCTTAGAGCAAGCAGCAATGCAATTCACGGACAGGCCAATTAATCAAGCCCTAGTAGATGACATAAGGCAAACAGGTAACAACTTTATTAAAGTACTTACAGGACGTGGCGCACTTATCGAAGGTTCAAAAGTGGTGTTTGATCGCACTGATAACCCTGATACAGACTTGGCGCAAGGAAAAGTAAAATTCAGGATTATTTTCATGGGTGCTACACCTGCAGAACGTATAACGTTCTATTCTGAAATAGATATTTCCTTGTATTCCTCCTTGAAATAATTTTTCCAAACAAGCAATAAACGGCAGCAATGAGTAATAACCTTGTAAATAAAGTAACAAACTGTAACATCTATTTGGATGGTACCAGTTTCATGGGCAGGGCGGAAGAAATAAGCACGCCTGAAGTAATGCCCAAAATGACCGACCATAAAGCGTTAGGTATGGTTGGCGAATCAGAGCTAACCGCAGGCCTTCAGAAAATGACCGCTAAAATCAAATGGAATGCGATTTACCCGGATGTAATGAAGAAAACCTATGACGCATTTACAGCGGTTAGGCTCATGGTTCGGGCGAACGTAGAGACCTGGGAAGGCGGTTCAAGAACAGCGCAAAAAGCGGCTGTTATCTACTTAACAGGAACCTTTAAAAAAGCAGGGGGTGCAAACTTCAAACCACAAGACAACGTGGAAATAGAAAACGAAATGAACGTCATAGCCTATAAGCTGGAAATTGACGGCGAAGAGATTGTAGACATAGACGTATTAAACAATATTTGGCGCGTTAATGGTGTGGATCAGTTGGCGACATACAGGCAAAACCTGGGCCTTTAATTAATCATTGGCCCTGCAACATTGCAGGGCTATTTTTCTTTAGTAATCAAAACTTAAAATCCAAAACAAATTATGAATTTACTTCTTGACAATGAATTACCAGCAATAGAAGCCTTTGAAGATGGCAAACATGAGATTAGAAGCACAGATGAAAAGGGTAAACCCGTTGCTTATGTATTGTTAAGTGATAACACGATAGCCCGCGTAAAAACAGGAAGGGGCGGAGACGTAGAAGCCGCTACGCTTATTTCCGGCGGAAATCAAAGTAAATACTTTTCTGCGCTTATGGCCGGTTGTGTAACTATCAACAAAGTGCCTGTTATAATGGAAGACCTTTCCGAATTAGACATGAAAAGCTATATGCGCATACAGGTTGCGTTTGCTGACATAAATTTTTAGTTAGTGCCGAAAACGTTATGTTTTTGGCACACTTCGCACACACAAGCCTTTCAGAACTATTAACCTGGTCAACGGATAAATTAATATTCTGGTTTAAACAGGCACACGAGTTATACGAAAAGTTAACCCCAAAGAACGAGCAATAGCAAATGAGTGGTGCAGAAATGAAAATAGCGGTTATTCTGTCTGCTTATGATAAAATGAGCAACGTTATAAACTCCGCCGTTAAAAAATCCACAGATAAACTAAAGTCATTTTCCGCAAGCGCTGATAAGCTTGCGGAAAAGTCTTTTAATACCGGCAAACAACTTGTTGCAAGTGGCCTTGCCATCGGTGCGCCTATATACAAGGCCATTGATGCAGCCACAGAGTTTGAAACCAAAATGGTAGACATACGTAAGCAGATGGCAGAAGATACGCCAACAGCGGTTAAGGGTATGACGAACGATATTTTTAAGCTTAGTAAGCAATTGCCATTAGCTACCGGTGAAATACAAGAAATGATTGCTTCAGGTCTTCGCATGGGTATAGCGCAAGACAAGATCATAGACTACACGAAGCAGGTTACAAAAATGTCCGTTGCCTTTGATATGGGTGCCGGTGAAATTGCGGACAGTATGGGAAAGATTGCGAACGTGTTTAAAATCCCTATTGATAAGGTTGGTGAATTTGCCGACACTATTAACTACCTGGATGATAATACAATGGCAAAAGGGCCTGATTTAATTGATGTATTACAGCGCATCGGCGGTGCGGCGAAAGCGCTTAAGCCAGATCAGGCGGCAGCAATGGCATCAACGATGCTTTCATTAGGTGAAAGCGCTGAAACTTCGGGGAGTGGTTTAAGTGCGATGCTTAACAGGTTAGGCGCTGCAACTATGCAAGGGAAAAAGTTTCAGGAAGGGTTAAGGATGTTGGGTATTAGTGGTGAAAATCTACAAAAATCCATGTCCAATAGCTCAACCGCACAATTTGCCATTATGGATGTGTTTGAAAAAATTAACGGCCTCAAACCCGAAAAGCAAACGGAAGCATTAATTCGACTGTTTGGGCAAGAGCACGGGCCAAAGTTGCAAAAGCTTGCTAATAACGTGGGTGAACTAAAGCGGCAAATGAACCTTGTAAATGGTGCTCAAAAAGGCAGCATGGATAGAGAGTATCAAAAGCGCGTAGCTGCTACAGCGGCACAAATGCAGATATTTAAAAACCGGATTCATGAACTGTGGATAAAGATAGGCAGCACCCTTTTACCATCGCTTAATAAGCTAACGGAATCTGCAGGGAAATGGATTGATAAAGTAAGCGTATGGATTGACCGCAATCCGAATTTAGTTGCTGGTATAGCGAAAGCGGCGGCTGTTGTTTCGGGTCTTGCTTTAGCAGGTGGTTATTTAAGTTTTGCATTTGGTGGAATAGTGAAATTGTTTAGCATCGGTGTTCGTGTTATCAGCTTTTTAACCAGGGCTTTCGGCATACTAAGAAATATAATGCTGGTGTTAAGGCTTGTGTTTATGGCATTCCCAATTATCGGCTGGGTAACGGCAATCGCAACGGCTGTATTTCTCATCATCAGATATTGGTCTAAGATAGTAGGCTTCTTTAAAGGAATTTTTGCAAACATAAAATCACAATATGGCGGGTTCCTTGGCTATTTGAAGGCTATAGGGAAAGGCATCTTTGCAGTAATTACATGGCCTTTTCGTTCTGTCCTTGCGTTTATTACGGGAACTTACAAAGCCTTTACTGAAGGGGGGCACAATATCATAGGTAGTTTAGTAGCTGGCATCAAAAAGGCTATTCATATTCCCGTGGACATGGTAAAGAATATGGTAAAAAAGGTTAGGAACCTGTTGCCCTTCTCCCCGGCTAAAGATGGTCCACTTAAAGACATTCATAAGATCAAATTAGTAGAGACAATTGCCGAAAGCATTAAACCTGCATCAATGATCAATGCTATGCGCCGGGCTACGCAGGCAGCATTCAATTTTCTTACTAAACCAGGTCAAGCGCTGCAGCCGGTGCGTGCTGGAAGTCCGGCAGGCGGTGGCGGTCCTTCAATGACTGTAAACATCAATCTATCAGGCAGTGCAACAGCTAAAGACGGCGAAGCGATCAGCGGGGTAATCAAGAAAGAATTTGCCCGTTTGATGGCTCAATATGAAGCAGGCAAAAAAAGAGTTAGTTATATAAATTAAACCATGTACGCACAATTAGGAACGATATTATTTCAGAACATGAAAGGCTTTACTGATTTCAGCAAAGCCGGTTCTGCATCTTACGCAGTTCATCAGATGTTAGACGGTAAACCAAAGCTGCAAAAGACAGGTAACACGTTAGATGAAATAAGTTTATCAATGCGGTTTCATGCATCCTTTTGCGTACCTGAAACAGAGTTGAATAATTTGAAAGACTATCGGGACAAAGGGGAGATTATACCGCTTCTTTTTGGCAATGGGAAACTTTCAGGAAGCTATGTAATTGTTGAGATAACAGAAACGGTAGAAGATGCGGACCCGCAAGGCAACATATTTTCCTTAATAGTTTCATGTCTCTTGCGCGAATACGTTACGCCGAATGCCTTGCAGCAAGAACAAGACGCGAACCGAAAAAAAGCCACGGCTGTAGGAGATAAAAAGCAGATATTAACCAGCAAGGTAAATCCGCCAACCGAAACCGAAAACGTCGCGGCGCTTATTACAAAAAGCGAAAACAATATAAGCCTGGTTAATGATGCAATAGTGGAAAAAGGCGGAATGGAATTTCCGGTAAATAGAAGCATCGCCATTGATAGCATTATAAACGTAAACAGTAACGCAGAATCGTTGGCTGCTATCTGTGCAGACCCTAAAAGTATTTTGTATGGAAATGCAGCTATCGAACAAGCCATTACACAGGTATCACAGGAATCAGTTAAGTTTTTAAACATAATTCTTACTAAATCTTTCGGCAGTGTCGTTGCTCAAAATGCGGTAATGGTCAAAGCAATGCAGTTCTTAAAAGCTACTTCCCGCACAATCATTAACAAATCAATATTGCGCTTATGAGCTTTAAACAAATAACCACCCAGGGCGGGGAAAGATGGGATAACATTGCGCTAGATGCTTACGGGGACGCAAGCAAAATGAACAAGATTATTAACGCCAATCCGGGTGTAAAAATCACTGACGTTTTACCTTCTGGTATATACATTGATATTCCAATTATTCCCGTGGCTGAAGTGAAAACAGATTTAGAACGTTTACCCCCCTGGAAGCAATGACGGCACCTGTAGCGACTTACGAAATTTATTATAATGGCAAGAATATTACAGGCAGCATATTGCCTTATGTCATTTCATTAAACTATACCGACCGGACCACGGGTGAAGCCGATGAACTGGAAATAGTTTTGGAAGATAGCGCCGGGCTATGGCAGTTATCTTGGTACCCTACGCATGGCGACTCCTTGAATGCAAAGATTTATTCTTTGGGGCAATCTTTGGATTGCGGCATCTTCACTATCGACGAAGTGAATGCCAGCTTTTCACAGGAAGGCGATGTAATCACTATTAAAGCGCTTGGTGCTGGGATTAACAAAGAGCTTCGTACGCTGAAGTTTTACGCCCACGAAAAGAAAACATTGCGTGAAATTGCTAATACAATCGCTTCAAAGCATGGCCTTACAATCATTGGAAATATTCCTGATATACGCATTGAAAGGAAAACGCAGTATCAAAAGACGGATTTACACTTTCTGCAGGAGCTTGCCAACGATTATGGTTATACGTTTTCTGTGCGTGGTTCACAACTAACGTTTACGAATATTTTTGAACTGGAAGGCAAGGACGCCAACCTAACTGTAAAACGTAGTGAAGTAACAAGCCTAAGCATTTCCGATAAAACATCGCAAACCTATAATTCAGTAAACATCAAATATCATCACCCGCGCAAGAAAAGTACCATTGTATACAGCAAAACCGAAACAGATAAAACCTATTCAACGGCTAAGGCTGATAGCCTGGTAATGCGTAATCGCGTGGAGAATGAACAACAGGCGGAAATAATGGCAAACGTCGCGCTGTACCGAGCTAATTCACTTATGCAGGAAGGCACGTTAGACATGCAGGGTAATGTTTACCTGATTGCCGGTAATAGTCTGCAGCTTGAAGGTTTTGGGATGTTTAGCGGTAAATTTTTCATAACAGAAAGCAGCCACAGAGCCGATAAAGACGGCGGCTTTGTTTCATCTGCCAATATTAAACGTGTTGGCCTCATAGATAAAAATCTTTATAAATGAACCTCTGTTTAAAATATGGCTTAGTCTGCGATATTCAGCCAGGCTTTGCAAAAGTTGCCTTTGATGACGATGATTTTGTGACTGACTGGATGCCAGTATTAGTTCGTAAAAGCAAATCCGATAAAGAAAGTTGGCAGCTTGATATTAATGAACATGTTGTTTGCCTAATGTTACACAACTGCGATGAAGGTGTGATAATTGGCGCTGTACCCAGCGATCAGGACGAACCCGACCCGAGCGAAAGCGCCGGTAAGTTCCGAAAGCTGTTTTCTGATGGCACCTTGATAGAGTATGATAAAAACGTGCATAAGCTCACGGTTGACGTAAAAGGCGATTTGCGGGCCTTAGCCACGGGTAAGGTAAGTGTGCAAGCAACAGGGGAAATAGCCGCGCAATCAGCCGCAAAAGCTACCGTACAGGCCCCTGTTATAAATTTAACCGGCAATGTGATAGTGTCGGGTTCGTTAAGTGCGGCATCAATAACCACCACCGAAGGCGGAAGTATTACAGCAGACGGGAACTTTATTACATCAGGTGAAGTTCATGCCGGGGAAGTAAAAGCCAGTGGCATAAGCTTGAAAACGCATAAACACTCAGGTGTGCAGACGGGACCTGGTACTAGCGGAATTCCTTTATAACCTTTGGTTTAAGTCAGGCCCGAATTTTAACATACTGGAATGTTAGGAGTAGTACTTTCACGGTTCTACTTTTAGTCCATCAACTATTTTTTGAAACATTTTCTGAAAATCATCTTCGTTGTATCCCTTCTTGTTGAATGAACTAAAATCTAAAGCATTCACTCTTTTTATTTCTTCAATATTCTCCCAATATTCATCTGCTAATTCTATGGGTCTGATTTGATTCTTTTTAACTTTAAATAAATAGTCGTCTATGGTTATTGGAAAAAAAACATTACTCCATGAAAGCTCTTGTTTTTTTCTTGCCGTGGTCAACTCGAATTGACAAGCCTTGCTACGAATTGAGTATTCAGATGCAATAAATAAAAGTTTATCATGAACACCAATTCCAGAAGTCATGATATCTTCCAAGGGTTTACCACCTGGTGCATCTTTTTCCCACATGAAAGTCCTAATGCCCTGATTGTTCAAGTTGCCATTTATCGTTTTCGCAAATTCAGAATCTTTAAAACTGTAGGAAATAAAAACTGTTGAAAACGTCTTTTGTGTGGTCATTCCTGAAATAATTGCTTTTAAGTTTACTTTGTTCTTGATGTTAAAAAAGCTTGAAAGTATTTCATCACTCAATTCATCACTTTGTAGTATTGTTTGAAAGTCCATTGTCGCATAACTCTCATACTTAAGCTTTTTAGTGACTATAAAACATTCATTGTCCACAAAGCAATCTATAAAGCCACTTCTGTAAAGTATTGAGTCTATAAAACGACTATTTCTTAGGTTGAGTATATGAAAGTTTGAGGAATCAATTCTGCAATCTTGAAATAACATGTCAATAAATTCATCAACCCTTTCAACTTTATTGTCCTTATAATATTGAAGTATCATAAAGTGAGAGTCATCGATATCGCAGTCATAGAATCGAATGTTTTCTGAAGGAAATAGGCCCCCAAAGCTACAAGTCATCAAAGTGCAACTGTCATACGTTAAATTATAGACGCTTCCCTCGTCAAGTTCAACATTTCTGAAATGGCACTTTTCAAAATAAATTCCATTCCAATACATTTGTAAATGCGAGAATCTACAATTTCTAAAGCCACAATTCTTAAACTCACAATTCTGGAAAATGCAGAAGAACCCCCAAATACCGGCAAAGTCACAGTTGATAAATTTTACACTGCGAAATTCAATTCCATGAAAATTTCCTGTAAAGGAAAAGTCCCTAAAAGTCTTTCTTACAATCCTTCTTTCTTTCTCGTAGAGTCCCTTTTTTGTAACTCCGATACTTTTGGGGAAATTCTTTTTCAAGAACTTCATCAATGAGTCAGCTCCATTGATTATAGTTTTTGGCTTTTCTTTCGTCATTGGCTGTAGTCAGGTGGTTGTTTTAGTATTACGGCTAACGAGCAGGGCTTTATGCAGGTTGGGGAATTAGTATTCCATCTGCCGATAACCGCTGCTGATTGAAACATGTTGATAAAGTTAATACAAAAGTTTATAGATATTCCGCTGCTGGAATTGAAGGCGGGATTTGCAAATAGTCGATCTTACAATGGCAAGCCCAACTTGCATAAAACCAAGCTTATGTGAAGTGTTAGTAGATCGCTTTCGTTTTGTAAGTAATCGCTTCTACTTCATTCACCGGATAAACTTTTACCGCCTTTTCCTTTTCGATGTAGAAAAATACATAGCTGTTTGTCTTTCCGATGAAATAGGTTGAGTCATTAGAAAAAAAGTTACCAGACTTAACAACAATAGAAGTTCCTGAATAAATATGCTCTTTTCTAACCTGCCTAGCTTCGAATCTGCCTTGAAAACTTGAAATCACTAACAAAATAAGTAATACAAATCCAGCAGCGAATATCTTCTTCGTCATTTTGTCCAAAGTTTTAAGATAGACACTTACACTATTTTTTGAAACAGCAATTATTATCGCGGCAATGATGAAAATTCCAGTAAGTACTAATAGAGTGTCAGATGTTTGGAATCTAAAGTTGCCTGATAATGCATTAAACGCCGTTATGAGAGTAAAAGCTAGGAAGATTAATGTTAATGAGCCTCTGAAATGCCTTTCGTCCAAGAGGAAGAAAATTGCAAAATGAAAAAACAAAGCTGAATATACATAAATATTACTTAGGAAAATTGTTGTCATTTCTGACAAGCTAAGATATTCAAGTATTGGAAGATGAAACTGATTATAATAAGCGTTTGTCTTGGCAAGTCCTAATAAAATAAAAGTCGGCAAACTCACCTTTAATAATAATTCACCGTTTTCTTTCATTGCAGTTGGGATTAAACACTTGATATATATATCTAGATCTCACACAACCGCAAAGCATTGCTGATGGCGTGAAATCCGCATTCCTGTCAGCCTATAACTGGAGCCAAATTGAAATACAAAAGCTGAAGCTCAAATTAAAAGATCAATAGCATTACGGCGCGATGATTATGTACATATTATAATTATCAGCCACGTTTTTATCAATGACTTTGTTGTATGCCGTTTATTGTATTCCAATTAGTCCATATTTTGGAAACATGTCTGAAAAATTTTGTTGTAAGTCTGCAGAATTTTTTAATTCTTGATCATATACATTTATTGAATTTTCAAACTTTTTCCATAAAAGTTCTATGTCAACTAAATAAGATTTCGCTAAAACATGTTCTATTAATTTTCCGCTTCCCCGAGTTAAAACAAAGTGGTAAACTTTTCCATCTTTTGTTTCTGAATGAAGTCCAAATGAATGTAATAAAGAGTTGCGTAATTGATATAATTCTACATGAAAAGTGTTATCAATATAATTTGAAACAAAATTTTTAAATCTTTTTCCCACTTCATTTGCTGAGTCGCGATAAACAAATTTTGCAACAAGGTCGATTCCTGCTAATACAGCCATTGTTGCAGGAAACAAAGCTTCGAACTGAATTTTTTGGTTATTGTTTGGGTCATAGCCAAAACATAAACTTGCGTCTCTTCGCAATAAGTACAATGTAGAATGAACTCCTTGTCGTGCGTCAAAGTTATTAGGGTTTTTTAAGAAAAGAGAAATGTTGTCATATAAATTGTTACTCATAGTTTAGTGTCGCCTACTAATGGCATACCACGCGTAAATTTATGCAATAAAGCTTTAGCAATAAAAAAAATAAGGTATTGGTAATCATCAAGTTAATATTATACTTTTTGTATTGTTATTAGGACAATCCACTCTTAAGTTATAAAATAATTTACAGAAAACCTTTACTATAAAAAATAGCTGTTCCAATCCCGTTTCATCTTCCTTCGCCATCCGTTGCAAATTGTGCACCTCATGGCAACCTTAGATAAAATCAATAACCCAGTTTGGGGCATTAGTACTTTAGGGTATGGCGTTATAGCTGAAGGGCTTGCGTCAATTCGCCAATGCATTGAATTGATACTAAGGACTACTAAGCGATCAGACCCGTTAAGGCCTGAATTTGGAAGTGAAATATTTAAGTATATAGATTATCCGTTAGGTAGCGGTATTCCTAACATTAAAATGGCTATCTTGAATGCCTTGGAGATATGGGAGCCGCGTATTAAGGTTATCAACGTCACCCATAAATTAAAAACCATTTCCAACCCGGTTTTTGAAATCACTTACAGTCTTGTTGATGAAGACTTGATAGATAAGATTCTTTTTGATTTAAAGGAAGGTATAAAAGGAAGTATTCAAGACACAGAGGTCATTTTACAAGCCTTCCACCCTGCTAATCCTAATAACTATCCCTTTCAGATTGACTTTGAAAAGAATGATGCCCACGTGTTGCCATTGCCCAACATTGCAGGCTATCCAACATTACAGGAAATGTTTGATTGGGTGCAAGCTAATTGGCAAGTTCATGGCCGTTGGTATAAGCTGGAAGACAGGTTTGTATTATACCTGAATGCGGATGGTGTTTCATCTGCTTCTTTATCTATTTACCTACTAGCACTTATCAGGGTCGAAGCAGTGTTTTCATCGCTTGAACCTGGACAACATTACAGTTTATCATTTAGTGTAAGCGGCTCACCTGCTGAACCAATACAGCCCGAAAGTTTCCTTACCCCCGGTTTAATGCTGGAATGGGTGCAGGACAATTGGGGAGCTTACGGGAATTGGTATATGGAAGCTTCACGGCAAGAAGGTGAACCGTTTTTTTCCGAAGAATTTAACGACGAGTTCGAGGGTGGGGAAGATTTTACCAGGTACCGTTTGATATGCCTCTCAAATATAGAAGGCTTTACGGCTGAATTAAACGTTTCAATAGAAGAAGACTAAAAAAATATGGCTGATCTAATAAAGTTTGTTCATGAAGATTCAAAGCAGATCATTGATGAAATGAAATCTGATTTGGAATCACTGCTAGGTAGGCAAATTGCTCCTGCAGATGTTGAAATGCTCATTATTAACGCATTCGCATACAGGGAAACAATCATCCGCACAGGGCTTAATGATGCAGCCCGCCAAAACATGGTTTCCTTTTCCCGTGGCGCTGCATTGGAATACTTAGGCCTTCTAGTTGGAGTGTCCCGATTGCCCGCAGCTTCTGCATTATGCACGCTTGAACTGTCCTTAGTCAATGGGCATACAGGCGTTGTTATACCGGAAGGGTTACGCGTTCAAAGCACAGACGGCAAGGCGATTTTTCAGGCTATTGAATCAACTATTGTAGCGGCTGGTACTCTTTCTGTTCAGGTCGTTGCAAAATGCTCTACACCTGGTAAAGTTGGGAACGGTTATGAAGTCAATAAAATAAATATTGTACTTGACCCACAATCATATTTGACCGGTGCAAAAAACATTACAGTTCCTGTTGGCGGTGCAGACGATGAAACAGATGATGAGCTAAGGGAGCGCATCAAGCTTGCGCCGTCTTCTTTTAGTGTTGCCGGTCCCGTGGATGCTTATAAATACTTCGCAAAAAGTGCGTCGAGTGTTATTGTAGATGTGGCTGTAACATCGCCGGTACCTGGTCAAGTAAACATTTATCCACTGTTGGAAAACGGGGGCATGCCAACGACAGAAATTTTAGAAGCCGTGTATGCAATATGCAACGGTGATAAGATCAGGCCCTTAACTGATACTGTTGTGGTACTTGAACCCACAAAACAGGACTACGGTATAGAGATCGAATTAACCCTTTTCACAAAGGCTGTTAACACCAATGCAGATGCAACAGTTTTGCAGAAGTTGACCGATTGGAAGGAATCACGCAAAAACAAATTAGGGTTAGACGTAATTAAAGCAAAGATTGCGTCTATTGCTATGCTAGATGGGATAGTGTATGATGTGGATGTTATAAGCCCTTCTGCTAACATCATCGCCGACCCTGAAGTATATACGAACTGCACAGGCATCACCGTAACCATAACCGGCACGCATGACGAATAACGGCAGCATACTAGCAGATAGCATAGCGCACATTAAGCATTTAGCAGCATTCGACCTGCTAATAAAAAAACGCTTCACCGAATTGGAGCTAGACCGCCTACTGGTATACATCATAGATACGGTGGACGCTTCAGCGATACCCTATTTAGCAGAGCAATTCGACGTGTTAGGATATAAGGGCTTTCGCCTTGCAAATACGGAGCAAGAAAAGCGAGACATAATAAAAAAGTCTATTGAGTTACACCGTTATAAAGGGACGCTATGGGCTGTAAGGGAAGCGCTGATAAGCATTGGTTATGGGGATGCGGAAATACAAGAACATGTAGAAAGTCACTGGGCAAAGTTCCGGGTTACCATAGACCTCGGAGACAAGTCTTTAAACGTTGCGGAAGTCAACGACTTAACGCAAATGATAATGGAGTACAAGAATGTACGTAGCCATTTAGCCGCGTTAAGTTATACCCTGCACCTGGATGCAGACGAAGTAAAGCTATCAGAAGCCTTTGCCGATGCGCAAGCCACCAACGATGAAGATACGGTAACAGCAGGTGGAGACTTCAGGCACAACGGGCTAGTCCTACGCGACGGGTCGCGCAATTATAGCAGGGATACAGATTTATTAACAATAGAAATTTTTTAAATGGATACACTTAAAGCCACCGGTACCGTAAGCATTCAGGTATTTGAACGCGGTAAACTGGTAAGTTCCTTTGAGCAAAACAACCTGGTTGTAACGCTTGGCAAAACAAACATTGCAAAGTTGTTAGGGGGGGACGCGGCAGGCAAGCGCATTTCAAAAATTGCAGTTGGTACAGGCAACACTGCGGCAACAGTTGACGACAATGCATTAACAAGCCAATTTAACAAAGACATTTTAAACGTTAGTTATCCGGATGCGCAAAGTGTACAATTCAATTTTTCTTTAGATAACGCAGACGCCAACGGAAAAACAATTCGTGAATTTGGATTACTTAATTCTGACAATGTTTTATGCGCTCGTAAGGTTCGTACGGGTGAAATCGTTAAAACTGATTTGGTGCAAATAGTTGGTTCATGGAAAATCACAATTAATTAAGTTATGGGATTATACGCAGGCGAAGATGTTTTTGGTGATGACGTTTACCAGTTTGAGGAAACAGACGTGGTTCAGGGGGGTGCTGATGGCATTGATAACAAGCCCTTAAAAGACTTAGCTAATAGAACTATCTGGCTAAAAAATCGCATGGGCCGAATTATGAACCTGGTTGACGAAAGAGTTATCAACGCTAACGGCCAAATCAAAAAAGATGATTCGGGATATATGATTACCGCAATATCATCAAGTGTACTAACTCTTGCGCTAGATAGTACGGATAGCTTTACAAAGGGTGCTATTATACCTATCTCTAGTTTTTGCAGTGCTGCGGCTGTTATAAAAATTACGCCATCTGCAGGCCAATACTTTTTTGATGCGGATGGTAACAGAAGTGTTCTGTATATGCATCACAAAGAACATCTGTTTTTAGTCGCAGCAGATGGGCATTGGAAAATATTAAACGCAATTGGCAACTTTTATACTGCAGGGGAAGAAACCAAATCACGCAAAATACTTCGCAACACCGTTCCTGCTATTGGACAGCTATTAAACAGGGACAGGTATCCGCGCCTATGGGAATATGTACAGTCTTTAGATTTTGGGCATGAAGTGATTAGCGAATCATTGCGGGCAACGAATACGCTGCTATACGGCGCGTGCTATACTACTGGTGACGGTGTTTCAACTTTCCGTGTTCCGGATGAAAGGGCGATGCATGAACGAATGCTAGACCTGGGAAGGGGCGTTGATTTGGCAAGGGCGCATAACTATGCGGGTGGCTATGCTCCTGATGACGTTAAGTCACATGATCACGTGCAAACGGTTTACCAGGCGGTAAGAGATGGCGGGGATATACCAGTAGGGTTTAGTTCAGTTACATCAAACAGAACAGGAAACTACAAGACACAGAAAACCGGAGCGGCCGAAAATACAGTAAAGACAATTGGCAAATACTTCTTAATTAAATACTAAATATGAAAAAAGCAGCTTTAGTTTCCTTATTAATCCTAATGACATGTACAACGTTTAGTCAGTTCAATGATACATCGTCATTAAACAGTTACATACGTTCTAATATCAAAGACAAGCGGCCAGAAAAAGTTTCAGCAGAACAGATACAAAAGGCACTGTTGGGCCTTTCTTCATTCCTGTATTTGGGAAGTTCTGGCGGAGGCGTAAGGCCTGCGGACAAAAAAGACACTGTTTATACTTTTCTTGGATGGGAAGACAGTATAACAATCTATAGTGAATTGTCTTATGACCCTGCAACGGTATCCGTTACATCTGTTGAGGTCACGAATACAAAAGATGAAGCCGGTAAAAGATTTCAGGCAGTTTACAAACCTGCTTTGAAAGCATACACTTTGTTTTTTCCTTTTATACCCTTAGCAGGGGCTTCATACAAATACCAATTTTCTTTTACTCAATAACATATCTAAATGAAAAATGTAGTTCTTGTTTTTTTGTTCCTAGTCACATCAACATTTATAGGGTTTTCGCAGGTCTTGCAACGCGGAGAAAAAGCATTCAACATCGCGGACCTTTCCAGGCTTTCACGCAATATACCAGACGGCCACAGTATTGAGGTAGAAAATTACGCTGTTCGCGGAGATGGCGGAGGCGGGTTATTTAAATATGTAGCAAATTCAACACGGGATACCATGTATGGAATGGTCTATAAACCATCATGGGTTACTGGTGCCGGACGCCTTGAAAGGGTCGTTGATGGCCTACCCTATTTCGATCTGAATTGGGTTGGCATTAAAGGTGCAGACACATTGTTTCCGGTTAAAATGCGGAAGCTTTTAGCGTGGTTACCATCAAATACAACCATCAACTTAACAGACGGCAAGAATCCTTATCTATTGGATTCAGCAGTAGAGTTCAATAAGAAAAATACTAATCTAGTTTCCTTCTGTAATGCTACTATAAAGACTACTAAAAAGTTTATGACACAGCTTATTTTCAAAGCTGATAGTTGCGATGTTAGGGGCATAACGTTTTTTCAAAGTGGTTACGCGGATGAAGGTGTTTTTCCGTATGGCTATGGCGCATGTATCATGTATTACGGTGCTGGGGGTGCGGTAGTTGAGCAATGCCGCTTTTACGGTGTTAGTACAAATAGAACTGCATCTGTAAAAATCTCCGAACGTGGCAAAACTGTTTCCGGTGCAGCAGTCTATGTGAGTAAGGGTTATGATGTAAAAGTGTATGATAATTATTTTGAAGAATGCAGAACCGCGGTAAATGTTGATGGCTACCAAAATTTGACCAGCGATACAGGCAGAGTAACGAGGCCCATTATTGAACGTAATACATCCAAGAACTGTTTCATATTCGCCAATTTGGATTATATTGATATAACAGCGGGAAGGCTGGCTAATCCTGGCAGAATTGCTTACAATGAGATTTTTAAAACTCCTGATTTTAACCCTTCAGAAAACCTTGCAATAAAGATAACCGCTAAAATGGCTCCTTACGGAGTTGATATTATAGGAAATAAAATTGAGTACTATAATACAGGCGTGGGCTTACTTGATGGTAGTTGGAGATGTAATATATCGATGAACCAATTTAATAACTGTTATAATGGTATCTCAGGTTATTCACCAACAAGCTCGAATACAACTACAATTCGATATGCAAATATTTTCAATAACCAATTTAGGGCTTGTCGTAGTGATGCAATATTCTTAACGGGTTGTTATAGCTGGAATATAAGTATGAACACGTTCTATAACAACGTTTGGGCAATTAGTTTAGATGACACTCACGCAATTAATATCGGTGATAATGAAATGTATAGCCATTTGGCAGGCGGTATAAAAATCAAGAAAGACGAAGGCAGTAAAATTGACAACAACTATATTATAGGTAGTGGCTTAAACGCGGGCAGCGATTCTGCAGGCATTGTGGTTCTAGGACAGATTAAAGGCGTTAAAATTTCAAACAACGTTTTTGATTACCCACAAGCCGCCGACTATAATGCAACCGCGCCACCAGGTGCACAGAAATATGCTATCAAGCTGTATGGCAACTATTACACTTCTATAGTCGGAGCAAATGCGGGAACTTTTGAGAATAACTACATCGGAAGGTGTGGCGTTGTCGATAGCATGACCTGGGCTGATGGCGGATTAAATCACATCAATACAACCAATAGATCAAACACTGTAAACGGTTGGTTATTCCGGTACAACAGTAATCAAGGTTCAAAGAAGTGGCTTTACAACGATACAGACACCTTACCAATGTCCGGCACCTGGTTCCCTGGCGATGTTCTCATTAGGCCAAATCCTGATTCATCCCATTGGGGATGGGTAAGAACGAAAACAGGTAATTGGGCACGGTTAAACAGTGAAGGGCCGTTTAGGCGGCTTGGAAACATCGTTTACAATTCACCACAAGACACCTTATCCTTAAACTTCGGTACCGGCAACTTTTTCGCGCCTATCATGGCAGGTAAAAGCCTTGGCATATTGTCTTCTGGTTCTAATGGAATTATGATAAGACGACCCGATGCAAACCCTGTATCTGGTAACCGGATATCATTCCAAAGCTATCAGAACGGAAGCGGGACGCCTTTTACCATTGCAACCATTGGCGTGGAAGGGTTCAGCGATACAACGGCTTCCAACGCGACTAATACTTTCGGTATTCAGAACTTTTATAAAGGCACGTTAGCACGATACTTTGCAATCAATGGTAACAAGGTTGAGATTGCAGGAAATATAAGGTATGGCAATGTAGTTAGAAGTAGTGCGGCAAGCTTAAAAATAGATGACGCGCCTGTTATAATTCATACTGGTTCATCGCCCGCAAGTTGGGATTTCACTGCATTAGCTGGGCGTGGTAACATGCCGCAATTAGTCATAAACGAAGGAACAGGAGTATTAACACTAAACACTGCAGGCACTGATAAATTTATGCTTGGTACGTCTGCTACATCAACGTTTAATTTGGGTGCGGGTGAAAGTGGTTATGTTATAAGCAACTCACTTTATTTTAACGTAGCAAAATTGGGAGGTTCAAGCAGTGGCGGTTCACAGAATATTTCACAGGTATTAGCTAATGGCAATATTATTGATTCGCTTGGCTCAATCAATGGGCTTGTGTTTAAACGAGATGCGGGCGCAAATCCTTTTTATGACAACCGCATGTTTATTGGCTGGTCCCCTATTGATACAACTAAGGCCGTATTTTCTGTGAACGGAAATAAAACACTTGATATTCGTTCCGAAGGCACAGTGAAGCTAAGCGGCTATTCCACAATCATAAGTAGCAGCAATGATTTTCATACACAGGGAGGCACATATTATTTAGAAAACGCCACTTTAAGAATACCAAATATAGCAGGTGTAAGCGGGCACAATTATATACTTGCCTGGAATAATACAACCGGCGATGTTGCATATCAAAGCAAATCCTCACTTTTTGATGAAGCGCCTGAACAAACCTTTATCATGCGTAATACAAACGCAACCGGTATTTCACGTTTATTTTCCAATGAGACTAATAAAGTTTCCTTAGCAAAGGATGTAAACGGTTATGGCATTTTGCAGGAAATGACTTCAGACAGTGCAGTTAAAACATCTGTTGATACTTTCAAGATTGCAACAAAAGAAAGGGTGCAGCAGGTAGCAGATAGTTTACAGGCTGTTAATAGCGCTGTTGCATCTGCTTTTGCAAATGGTAAGATGACTTCTTTACAGTTTAAGCGGTTATTTTATAGACAGGCAATAAGTAGCGCCGGTTCTGGCAGCTTCACAGTGGATGTAGACAACGGCGGACAGGTTGGCCTTAGCTTAACTACATCAACCGGTACCAGGACGATTTTATTTAGTCATTTAAATACCGGCGACCTGGTAAAAATGGTTATAGATAATTCATCCGGGGGCGCTATAACACTGGTGGTACCGACCAACAGTTATTTGCAAGGCACCGGCGCGACGGCTACAATAACAATTCCTGCAGGTAAGTCTATGCTTTCCCTTGCGGATTTTGACGGTGGAAATTACTTGTTCACGCTCTCAACCTTTTAACCTTATGAAAAATCTATTAATTGCATTTCTATTTATAGCAAGCATGGCCGATGCACAAGTATTGAAAGTTGTTGTTGCGCATAAGCCTGTATCATCAGGAAGCACAGGGTATTTGGATAGTGCACAATTCAGGTTTAGTACTTCGCTAACTGCAATATCAGGCTTTACAAACGTTGTAGGAAATCCACATACTTCAGTAATCACAGCAACCGGTGCTTATGGTATATCCATAAGCACGGTTGCTACAGCCAATTGGACTGCCTTTAGTTCAGCAACCAGCAGTAATAATGGCGGCGCTGTAGGTAGCAGCACGCATTTCCCTTCGGGTGTAACTACAGGTTACTTCTATACCCAACGTGCACCAACAACAACGGCAACCCCGCAGATAGAAGTTAGCGGACTTACGCCCGGTGCCACGTATGAAGTAATAATAATTGCTTCGCGTCTTGCCGCTGGTGGTAGTGCTGGAAAGGCTTACCAATCGTATATTTTAAAGGATGCCGGAGGTGATAGCACATACTTAGATTATGACGCCTATGAAAACACTTCGCGAACTGCGGTGTTTGGTGAAAATGTGGCTGATGCAAATGGGAAACTTTACCTGTGTGTGAATGCTCGTTCCCCGATAGATGCAAACTACTCTTTTGGTCGCATTTCCGGTTTGAAAGTAAGGAGGTACCCGCGATGAAATCAATATTAACCACTTTATCTATACTGCTGTGTATATGCGTTGTTGCACAGCCAACAGATTACAATATTGCGATAACAGGAGGTAGTGGAAGTGCTTTTAACTGCATCGTTCATTTGCCGTCAGATTATTGGTCCCGGCCTAATACCGATTCATTCCCAGGCAAACTATGGTTTCCGGGCGTTGGTGAGCAGGGAACGGATAGTAGCGTATTAGCAAAGAATGGCCCGCACAATGCCATTCGTAACGGCGTGTATGGTGGTAATGACACTTTAAACGGTGTTGTATATCCGACAATCATTATAAGCATTCAGCCAACCGGTTCGTTTTCTCCTGCTTTCATGAAACCAAAGATTGATGCTATCATGTCTATGTTTAGAATTAAACGAAATTCTTTGCATGTCATGGGCATGAGCCAGGGCGGTTATTGGTCCAATAATCTAGCGACGCATCAAGAAACGTTAGGTGATTATAGCTACATCAACCGCATTAACAGCGTTGTCAATATACAGGGCGTGCCCCCTGATGACAATTGGGGCCAAACACCTGCATTCGCTACGCGTATGCGGTATTTTGCACTGTATGGCTGTTACGGTCGTGGCGGTCGCGAACTTGGTATATGGCAAACAGGAGACGGCGAAAGAAGCATGCCGAAAATGGCTGATACAATGAATAGCGTTGTACCTGGTAGCTTTAAATTGTTAAGCACTTCTTATACGCCAGCGCCATACCATTCATTTTGGTGGAGGTATTGGGGTGGGAAATCTTCAAACACAAATCAAGAGAATGTAACAACGGCCCCATACAGGTTTAATATTAACGGTCGAATGCTCAATGTGTATGAATGGACAACAGTACAAAGCGATACGCAAAACGTTGTTCACTACGCGCTTTCTGGTAATACATCACCATCAGTTAGCGCGGGCGTAAATCAGACGGCACAACTCCCTATATCATCAGTTTATCTATTTGGTTCAGCTAGCGACCCGGACGGCTCAATAACTTCTTATTCATGGTCTAAAATCAGCGGTCCGGGTAGTCCAACCATCTTAAACGCTTCCAGTGATACAACTAAGATTAATGGCCTGCAGGAAGGCACTACAGTATTCAGGCTATTCGTCACAGATAACGGCGGTGCTACTGCTTACAGCGATGTAACAGTAACAACTTTAGCAGAGCCTGCGCATAACTATGATCGTTATTCATTGGGAGAGTATCAAGCCTTTATAATTAACTCTTCAGATATATTGTTTGGTTTGAGTGTTGGGCAATCTGCAGTAGGTACAGGCAATAGCACAGGCTATGCCGTGCCACCTGTGCAGGTTGCAATAAATGAAACGGTTAGATCGGTTGGAAGCGGCTTGCATCATTCGCTTGCGTCAACCTACAGTGGAAAGCCTTACGCTTGGGGCTGGAATGAAATGGGACAAGCCGGGCAAGGTGCCACATCATCACAGATTTATACACCTGTACAAATCACCAGGGACAGCGCCGGGAACACTTTGCCTAAAATTGTGCAAGTCAGTTGCGGTTATTCCTTTAATGCCTATTCCTTCTCTGCAATGGTTAGTGAAGACGGTAGGTTGTTTTTAGGTGGGGTTCTTAAGGGAGGGCTTAGAGGAAATGGAACTGAAGGAGATACAGCAAAATACTTTGTTGAACTCGTGATACCTGGTAAGCGCCTGGTTAAAAAGGCAATTGCAGGGGAAATACTTTACGTATTGTGCACAGATGGCAGCGCATGGACTTGTGGCGGCGGCGGTAGTAGAATCCAAAATTTAGGACGCGGTAATAGTGGGGTAGATTATAAAACAATTGGTCAAGTCGTGAACATGCCAGCTATTATAGATATAGCGGGCGCTGGTCAATTCAGCTACGGCAAAACTTCAGCAGGTGTACTTTGGGGGTTTGGGTATTTTGGATGCTATTTATCTGTTGGAAGCGGCGGTTATGCAAATAATACACCTGTAGCTACAGCCAGGGATTTAACTACTGATTTAAGTTTGCCTGGTCCTGTGGACGAAATAGCAACAAACACAGTCAGCACGCATGTAACCGTGGCCGGTGCTCTGTATGGTTGGGGTGATAATGCAAACGGTACTATTGGAAATGGTCAAGGTTTGAATTGGGCAACATATCCCACGCCTTACGCCTGGGATTTAGGTCCCGGCCAATTGCTTGTACAAGACCCGGTTAGAATATTGTCGCAATACTCCGATTTTACGCACATTTACGGAGGTCAATCATATGTTTTTTATAAGTATGCGCAAAGAAGTAACGGCAAAATGTACGCATGGGGCCGCAACAAAACAGGAACCATTGCAAACGGCATTGTAGGGCCAAACAGCGCCATCATTGCAGCTTATCCAAATAGCTGGGATGTAGTGACGCCGGTAGAGGTTAGCCCGTTCACGCTTACAGGCTACACTATACAGCAGTCGCCGTACTGCCTAGCAAACCCTTCCGGCTCTCCATGTAGCACCTATTCGCCACCAGTGAACCCCACACAGGCAATTCCGATTTTTAAATTCAAGAAGTATGGCAAGATTAAAATTTTAAGCTACTAGGCCTTTGTTTCATGTCCGTTTCAATCTTCCTGTTATGCTAAGTGAATATTGTGACACTTATCGTAAACCAAAAAACAAAAGCATTGATGGAAAATGAAGTAATCCAATCCGTAATTAGCGAATCCACTAAGTACGGATTGGCTGTACTTATTCTTGTTGTGTCAAATGTGGCATTTGCTGGCTTTATTTTCTTTATGTGGAAGCAGCAAAACAAAGAACGGCAAGAACTCGTAGACGTTATTAAAGACAATACATCCGCCTATACAAGTCTTCAAGGCACTATTAACACTCTTATTCAAGTTTTAACCAGGTAACAGTATGGCAGAAATTGTAAAAAACTGGCATAAGCCTGCACCTAAATGGTTCAGGAAAACAAAGCAGGCTGTAACGCTTGCAAGTGATGCGGCTATAGCGATTCTTATTGCTACTGGCCACACTGAAAACAGCTTAGCAATGCTGATAGTTCGTATTGGTGTTAGCTACGCAATTAAGATTGTTGAAGGCATTTTAGTTGACGACGATGAATAGCACAATCATGAAACACATAATTCTTTTTGCATTAACAGTATGCATCTGGTCCTGTTCTTCTGTGAAGAAGACAGAAAGCGAAACAAAAAGCACTGTCAGCAATGTAAAGACAAATGAAGCCAAGCAAACGCAGGTTTCTAATGCTGACAGTTTGAGCAATGCAAAGCACCTAACAGCAGTAAAAACAAAAACGGATAGTGGTTACAAAAGGGTAACTATTATCCGTGAATACTATCCGCAAAGCATTACCGAAAAACCAGCAACAGAAAGCAAGGGGAGTAAAGAGAAGTTGAGTGAAAGTAAAAGCCCGGCAGCACCCGCCCCGATTGCGCCGGGCTTGTTGTACAAAGAAACGACAATAACCGAAGAGGGCGACCTATCTAAATCAGTTGATAAGACAACTTCTTTAGAAGAGCTTACAAGAAAGTTAACAAGCGATTCAACAACAATAGCCGCTAAAGATTCTGCAGCGGCCATAGCAGTAGTAGAAACATCTTTTTTTCAAAGAAACAGGCAAACGATTTTAGGCGGTGGGGCAGTTTTCTTGCTGGTCCTAACAGCAGGCGTTTTGCTTTATAGATTTTTCAAATAATGGAAACACTTAAGAAAGTAGTTAACGTTTACCAGGAAAAACCGGAAGTGGATTATAAAAGAACATCGGTTCCAATGGCTGATGTTATTTCATATTTACAGCACCATCCTTACCCGTTAAGATCAGTTATAAGGTCTGCTTATGTATTATTCAGAAACGAAAGCGGAAACGGCAAATCCGGCGTAAACAACAACTATGCGGGTGTGCAAGCTGATGGCCGTAGATGGGCTGATAAATGGAATGATAAGATTGTAGCCACTTGCGTGAAGGCTGAAAACATGACTGGTAAAGCAAGGCGCTTTGTTTGCTTCGACAGTTGGGAAACGTCATTAGATTTTCTTATTGATCGCGTGGTTGCCAGAGGCCTTTATTGCGGTGGCTATGCTCACTATATTGCAAAAGCAGCAGTAACAGATTATAAGCATTTGGCCGCTGTCTATTATAAGGAATGGGTAATGGGTGATATTAACGCAGAACCAAGCGCGGAGTTTGTTTCAGGCTTTAAAAGCATGTATGAGCAAGCCTTAAAACTTTTCCCATAACGATTTGGCATAGTTTAGTTTTGGTTGCTTTAAAAAGAAAGCCCCTTTTCAGGGGCTTTTGTTTTATGCTATCTTGATAACTTTTGCTTGAACGAATGATGGCGATTTTTTTATTATTTCATTCTTGTAAACTTCACGTATCCCTTTTGCATATATTTCGGTCATTTGCTTATCTCCGTGGCCGTACATACTCCGTAACGCATCCATGTCAACACCGGCCATTATCTTATCATCTGCTCCGGTATGTTTCAAAGCATATAAGTGCTTGTTTATGCCTTTGCCGTCTATAATAACTTCTTTCCAAATGTCACTAACCATATTACGGCGCAACCGATAGGGTGACGATTTAAAAAATTCCGGGTGCGTCGGTCCTACACCTTTTGAACCCGCTTTATATTTTGGGTCTCTCTCGTTTCCAAATATGTAATAATCCGCAGGAAATAAGTGTAAATCCAAGCTCATTAACATCTGTAATAGCTCGTCATCGATAGGTACATTTCTGCTTTTTTTTGTTTTGGTGTTTTCTTCCTCTGCATTCGGAATGATTTTGATTGTCCTGGTAGAGAAATGCACATCCTTTATGCGTAATGCTAAAACTTCTTTAGGTCTTATACCTGTGTGGTAAGTCATAAGAGCGCATACATAATAGCGGTGGTTGTATTCCTGTAGCGTTTCAGCAACAATCTTCTTTTCTTCTTCAGTAAGTGGCTGATATTTTGTTGATTCTGCAACCTGCCTACCTGGTATATCTTCGGCAGGATTATCCGCCAACACTTCCCATTGCCTTAAAATTCTACATAAAGCAAATAGATAGCCTTTGTATTTATTGTAAGCGTGATTACTTAGCTTCTTATCAAGACAAAGCCTTTCCAGCAAGGAAAGCACGTTAAAACGTTTGAAACTGGTAATTGGTAAAAGATGATAGTTAAGCTTCTGGGCGGAATCCTTAGTAAACTGTAGCATGCTTTTGTAATCAATAGCAGATTTTGTAGCGACTGTAGCGATCTTTTTGTTTAATGCCCATTCAAATGCTTCAGTAACTGTCATAGGCGGAGCTTCAGTCTCAATAGTATCAATTTGCCGTTTTTGAAACTTAGGATCTGTGATCGGGTTCCAGCCTGCTTTAAGCCATTCATGCCGGGCGGCTGCTAAGCCTTGGCCATAACTTATTCTTTCTTTTTTGTTTTTGATACGGTTAATCCCTTCGCGAAGTTTTCGCTCGTACTTGGTTCCGTTAAATGTGTAGGTAAAAAAAACATACCACTCTTTGCGAGTGTTCCCGTTATGATCGCACAAAACGGGTCTTGTGAAGATTGGTTCTGACATTTGCTTGTTTGCTTTGAATTACTTCCGGGTTGCTTCCGGGTTTTTAGTAACTTATTGCATAAAGCATTGATAAACAAGCGAATAAGAAAAATGGTGGAGAATACCGGATTCGAACCGGTGGCCTCTTGCATGCCATGCAAGCGCTCTAGCCAACTGAGCTAATTCCCCGCGAAGGAGTGCAAAATAAGGGGATATCTGTGAAATATCCAATTCCCTTCTGAAAATATTGTTACAGCTATTACCTGCCGGTAAATGTATGAATTGTATATGCTTTAAACATACCGGTATTACTGTGCAAGTGTGCTGCTAAAAGGATGAGAATACCAGCGGTTGCCGGCATTGAAAGATTGCAGTTCCGTAGTTTGTGTTGGTTGCTGTTTAATAACATTCTTTAACATCATAAAACGCTGCATTACATCCTGTATACGGGTAAGCTCATTTTTACCTTTTACAATGTAGTCATATGCACCGCATTTTAAAGCATGCACGGCCACATCGGTATCTTCCTGGGCAGAAAGCATCACAATGCAAATACCCGGGTACAACGATTTAATTTTCTTAAGTGTATCCAGCCCGTTCATGGGTGGCATATAATAGTCAAGAAAAACAATGCCAGGCTGCTCATCAATGTATGTGATACATTGCGGGCCGCTTTCAAAACACCTGATATTGTGATAACCGATACCCTGAAGGTATTTTTTGTAAATCATTAAACAGAGGGGGTTATCATCCACGAGGAAGATAGAATTTGATGGGGGATATTCCATAATTGGATTTTAAAATAATATCTCTAAGGTAATTGCAAAATGATTTGAGAATGTGTGCTTTAGAAGTCTTCAGTAAATTTTAATCCGGCTAACGGGTGAAAAACTGCTACCAATAGTGATTTGCAAAGAAGTAAAGCATGATAAATATAAGTATAAAAGAAGCTACAGCAAGTAGCGACAATAAGCGGTTTTGAAGCTTTGATTCATGCATAGGATTGTTACGCATATGGATTTTTTTGAAAAGGTTACACTCGCTGCAAACAGGTACTCTAAAGTACAACAAACCGTCTGCTGTATCATGGCCGCTAATGCCTTTTTAAGAGCTTTTGAGGACATTTTAAAGGCATAGAGTGACTGTACGGGATTGATAATGGCCGATCAAAACATTTTGTAGCTGATAGTTGTTCAAAAAAAAGCCCGGAAACTTCCCGGGCCTTGCTACTATTTTTATCTACTTTCCTGCACCAGCGGATAATGATCCACCGTTTCAAACACATTCTGCGGGTCCTGTTTTAAAACAGTGATGAATTTTCTCAATGAATCCAGGTATTGAGGTTTTGCAAACATGCGATCATGGGCAAGTATTACAATTGCATTAGGTTCGTTGGTAATATAGTTATCAAATTTTTTGTGTATTTCAGCCACCATCTGGTCGGCACTTTGTACGGGAACAGAACCACCTTTAAATTGCCATTCTACGTCCCAGCCGATCACATTAAATCCAAGAGAATCCAGCTTTTTACAAACATTCATTGTTGATTTTGGCCCCTTCATTTCACCTTTGCCTACCCATGAATTATTACCAGGCAAACGGATAATTTTTACCGGCACCTTAAGATCTTCCTGCGCTTTTAAAAAGTCTTTTGCAGCACTGTCTACATTGGTATAAAACGCCCGGTAATTATTCTTAAATCCATGCGTATAGCTATGGTTGGCCAAAAGGAATTGCGGGTATTCGTTGCGAATAGAATCTACAATCTTCTTACGGATAACATCAAACTGGTGCATACCTACCGCAAAAAAAGTAGCCTTTACACCCAATTCTTTAAACAGGTTTTTACAAACGATGGTACCCGGTGGCTGAGGTGAATCATCCCAGGTAAGAAAAATATATCTTTTCGAACTGTCATATTTGATGGGTGTTCCGGGACCGGTTTTAACAACTACGGAATCTTTGGCTGCTTTTGGTTCTTCTTGTTTGCCACCACCGCAAGCGGATAAAAGGATTGCTGCAACTGCACCGGCAGTTACTGTAGAAAGGATGCTGAATGTTCTCATGATCTTTTAAAATTGGTGCACAAATAAACTGAAAATAACGTTATTGGTTTGTTTTAGTTTGACTGAAATAACAAATGTGGATATTATATAATCATGCTTAAAGACTATTCACAATCACTTAAAGGTGCTATATAGCAGATGGATTATAGGGGGTTGCTCTTATGAATAATTTGCTTACTACCAAGACTGATTGCTGCTATAAAAAACTGAAGTACACGCTGTGCGACGCAAGCGCCGATGCTATAAAACGAATGTTGGGCACCAAGTAAAAAAGGCTGCTTCCTTCGAAACAGCCTTTGAATATCTGAGATGATACTTCTTATTCAAACTTAAGATCAAGACCTAAACCTCTCAACTCATGTACCAATACGTTGAATGATTCCGGTATACCTGCTTTTGGTATATTATCACCTTTTACAATAGACTCGTAAGTCTTCGCACGGCCGATAATATCATCTGATTTAAGCGTTAACAGTTCCTGGAGAATGTTGGATGCACCATAAGCTTCAAGTGCCCAAACTTCCATTTCACCAAAACGCTGGCCACCAAACTGTGCTTTACCACCCAGCGGCTGCTGTGTAATCAAGCTATACGGCCCGATAGAACGTGCGTGCATCTTATCATCAACCATGTGGTGCAGCTTAATGATATAGATAACACCTACGGTTGCTTTCTGGTGGAAGCGTTCGCCGGTTTCACCATCATACAGGTAAGTGTGACCCATCATTGGGATATTTGCCTGCTCGCAGTATTTTGCGATTTCATCGGTAGTAGCACCGTCGAAGATTGGCGTAGCAAATTTCACCCCAAGTTTAATACCGGCCCAGCCCAGGATAGTTTCATAGATCTGGCCCAGGTTCATACGGGAAGGTACACCTAACGGGTTCAACACAATATCTACCGGGGTTCCATCTTCCATGAAAGGCATATCTTCTGCACGTACAATTTTGGCAACAATACCTTTATTTCCGTGACGGCCCGCCATCTTATCCCCTACTTTCAGCTTACGCTTAACGGCAAGATATACTTTGGCAAGTTTTAATACACCTGCAGGTAACTCATCACCAATTGAGATGTTGAATTTCTCTCTCTTATAACGGCCAAGTTCTTCGTTGTACTTGATGTTATAGTTATGGAGAAGGATGTTGATCTGTTCGTCAACAACTGCATCGCCGGTCCAGCCTAATGGATTTACGTTCTGGTAATCAATTGCAGCAAGGTTTTTAGGATTAAACCTGGCACCCTTGCCAATCAGCATTTCACCAAAGTTGTTGGTTACACCTGCGGAACCTTTCTCTTTCAATAAGGTCTGCAGCTTGCTTAACAATACTTCCATCAGGTCACCTGAATTCTTCTCGTGTACCTTTTCAATCTTCTCCAGCAAAGCTTTCTCGCGAATCTTTGCATTCTTATCTTTCTTGGCGCGCTGGAAAAGTTTTTTATCAATTACTACACCTTCTGTACCGTTTGGTGCTTTTAAAGAAGCATCTTTTGCATCACCGGCCTTGTCACCAAAGATGGCACGCAATAATTTTTCTTCCGGTGTAGGATCGCTTTCACCTTTTGGCGTGATCTTACCAATCAGGATATCACCTTCCTTAACGGTTGCACCTATACGGATGATACCGTTTTCGTCCAAGTCTTTGGTCGCTTCTTCAGAAACGTTTGGAATATCCGGTGTCAATTCTTCTTCACCCAATTTGGTATCACGAACTTCCAGTTCATATTCTTCAATATGAACAGAAGTAAACAGGTCTTCACGAACAACTTTCTCGCTGATTACAATCGCATCCTCAAAGTTGTAACCTTTCCAAGGCATGAACGCTACCTGCAGGTTACGGCCCAATGCCAGTTCCCCGTCTTTTGTAGCATAACCTTCTGTAAGGAAGTCGCCTCTTTTTACCACCTGTCCTTTCTTAACTGCAGGACGCAGGATGATAGAAGTTGACTGGTTGGTTTTGATGAATTTGGTAAGACGATAAATTTTAAGGTCATCTTCAAAAGATACCAGACGGCCCAGGTCGTTTCTTTCATAACGAACATGGATTTCTTTAGCATCTACAAATTCTACCACACCATCACCTTCAGCATGAATCTGGATACGTGCATCACGTGCAGCTTTACCTTCCAGGCCTGTACCAACAACTGGTGATTCAGGACGGATTAACGGTACTGCCTGACGTTGCATGTTTGATCCCATCAATGCACGGTTGGCATCATCATGTTCCAGGAACGGAATCAGCGAAGCACTCAAACCAACAATCTGGTTAGGAGCAACGTCCATATATTCTACTTCCTGTTTTTCAAGAATCGGGAAGTCACCGGTCTGGCGGCTAACAATCCTGTCATCTACAAAAGAACCTTTATCATCTAATACAGAGTTACTCTGCGCGATCTTGGCGGTATCTTCTTCTTCTGCGCTCAGGTACGTTAATTCTTTCAAATCAACCTTTCCCTCATCTACTTTCCTGTATGGTGTTTCGATAAAGCCCATTTCGTTGATCTTGGCATGTACGCAAAGCGTAGAGATCAAACCGATGTTTGGACCTTCCGGTGTTTCAATCGTACAAAGACGACCATAGTGGGAATAGTGTACGTCACGCACCTCAAAGCCTGCACGCTCACGACTCAAACCACCTGGTCCGAGTGCGGAAATACGACGTTTGTGGGTGATTTCAGAAAGTGGGTTGGTCTGGTCAAGGAACTGCGACAACTGTGAAGTACCAAAGAAAGAGTTGATCACAGAAGAAAGTGTTCTTGCGTTGATCAAATCTACCGGGGTAAATACCTCGTTATCACGAACGTTCATCCTTTCACGAATGGTACGCGCCATACGTGCAAGACCTACACCAAACTGAGCGTACAACTGTTCGCCTACAGTACGTACGCGACGGTTGCTCAGGTGATCGATATCATCGATTTCAGCTTTACCATTGGTTAAGCGAACCAGGTATTTGATGATTTCGATGATGTCTTCGCGGGTTAAAACTTTGGTCAGAAGATCGGTAGTTACATTCAACTTGCGGTTGATTTTGTAACGGCCTACTTCACCAAGATCGTAACGCTTATCGCTGAAGAATAATTTATCAATAATACCACGAGCAGTTTCGTTATCCGGGGCATCAGCACCGCGCAACTGGCGATAGATATGCTGTACCGCTTCCAACTCACTGTTAGAGGTATCTTTATTTAAAGTATTGTAGATGATGGCATAATCACCGCCTACATCTTCACGCTGAACGAAAATGCTCTTTACTTCCAGTTCGGAAATTGTATCGATCGCGTCTTCATCCAGGATAGTATCGCGTTCCATCACGATTTCGTTACGCTCGATAGATACCACTTCACCGGTATCCTCATCCACGAAATCTTCTACCCAGGTTCTCAATACACGGGCAGCCAGCTTTTTACCAACATGTGCTGCCAGTGATTTTTTATCTGCTTTAACTTCTATGGCCATGCCAAACAGTTCAAGGATGTCCTTGTCTGTTTCATAGCCGATAGAACGCAATAATGTAGTTACAGGGAATTTTTTCTTACGGTCAATGTACGCATACATTACATTGTTGATGTCTGTAGCAAACTCCATCCACGCACCTTTGAACGGAATTACCCTTGCAGAGTAAATCTTCGTTCCGTTAGGGTGAATAGACTGACCGAAGAATACACCTGGTGAGCGGTGTAACTGGGAAACAACCACACGTTCAGCGCCATTTATTACGAATGTGCCGCGGGGAGTCATATAAGGAATATTACCGAGGAACACATCCTGCACAATTGTCTGGAAGTCAACGTGTTCTTCATCATTACAGCTTAAACGCAATTTTGCTTTTAATGGCACAGCGTAGGTTAAGCCACGTTCCATACACTCTTCAATGGTGTAACGGGGAGGATCAATAAAGTAATCCAGGAACTCCAGCACGAAGATGTTGCGGGTGTCTGTGATCGGGAAATTTTCCTTAAATACACGGAACAACCCTTCCACGTTACGCTTATCCGGAGTCGTCTCTAACTGGAAAAATTCTTTAAATGATTCTAACTGAATGTCTAATAGATCAGGAGTTTCAGCCAGGTGTTTTGTTTTACCAAAGCTGATCCTGTTTTGAACTTTTGTTGATGACATATCTGTAATTAACCGGTTTTTGCTTTACAATTCTGGGGAGAACTTACGGGTTCTCAGTGCACTGATTTAGAAATGATTACGCTCTTTAATGGCCACGAACGCAATCAAATTTGCTAATTAGCCCAAAATAAAGGATGGCAAAATTAAGAATAGATAACCAAACGCAAAAACAAATTTTATGCCTTAGTGTTAATATTCGTTCTTTAACAGAAAAAATCTTTTGTTTCACCAATGTATTATCACAAACAAAAAACCCCATCCTTGTAAGAATGAGGTCTTTTGTATATTAAGTGATCTGTGATTACTTAATTTCTACGTCAGCGCCAGCTTCTTTCAGCTTAGCAGCTAAATCGTCAGCTTCTGCTTTAGCAACGCCTTCTTTAACGGCTTTAGGAGCACCGTCAACTAAGTCTTTTGCTTCTTTCAAACCAAGGCCAGTCAAATCTTTTACGATTTTAACTACCTGCAGTTTGTTGGCGCCACCGCTTTTCAGGATAACGTCAAAAGCAGTTTTTTCTTCAGCAGCAGGTGCAGCACCAGCAGCCGGACCGGCAGCAACAGCTACTGCAGCAGCAGCAGGTTCAATACCGTACTCTTCTTTCAAAATTTTAGCTAACTCGTTAACTTCTTTTACTGTTAAGTTAACCAGTTGTTCAGCAAATGCTTTTAAGTCTGCCATTGTTTCAAATTTTTTCCGCCTTCATTGCCTGCGCTCCGGCGGATGTTTAAAAAAACTTGTTTGGTTCGGTCTTCAGGCTCGACCGGTTATTTTAAAGCTGTGAGCTTTTAGCTTTGAGCAGTGAGCTAATGCTCGTGGCTCTTGCCTCGTAACTCATAGCCATTCTTCTTAAGCTTCCGCTCTTTCTTCCAAAGCTTTCACCAGGCTTGCCAGTTTGCCACCAGCGTTTAAGCCGCTGATAACATTCTTTGCAGGAGACTGCAGTAAGCCGATGATTTCGCCGATAAGGTCGTTTTTGCTCTTCAGTGTTTTCAGTGTTTCCAACTGATCATTTCCAACAAATACGTCGCTGTCAATATAAGCAGCTTTCAGTACTGGTTTATCAGTATTCACATCCTTACGGAAAGAACTGATGATTAAAGCCGGCTCTTTTGCGTTTTCGCTGAAAAGCAGGGCAGTAACACCATTAAGGCTTTCATACACGCCGGAGAATTTAGCTTCGTCAATTGATTCCAAAGCTTTTCGGATAAGGGTGTTTTTTGCAACCTTCATCTCCACTTTTTTATCAAAGCAAATACGGCGCAGCTTGGTTACCTGTGCTACTGTCAGGGCCTCTGTATTGGCAATGTAGAAGTTATTGTATTGATTGAATTTCTCTTTAAGAACTTCAATCACTTCATTTTTTTGATCTTTAGTCATAACTAACTTTTAAAAACCCGGGTCATCTTCCTTTCGGAATCACCAGGATTAGTTCATTAATGATTTTGTTTCGATAGCAATGCCGGGGCTCATGCTGCTGGCCATGCTTAAACCTCTCAGGTAAATACCTTTTGCGGTAGAAGGCTTCAATTTTATAATTGAATTAATCAGCTCATGCGCATTGGCAGCAATTTTCTCAGGTGCAAAAGACACACGGCCGATAGAAGCGTGAACAATACCTGCTTTATCTACCTTGAATGCGATTTTACCACCCTTTACTTCATTAACTGCAGCAGCCACATCATTGGTAACAGTACCTGTTTTAGGGTTTGGCATCAGGTTACGGGGACCTAATATTTTACCCAGTTTACCAATTTTAGGCATTACTGAAGGAGTAGCTACAATAACGTCAACATCAGTCCAGCCACCTTCAATTTTTGTAATAAATTCATCCAGGCCCACAAAATCGGCGCCTGCAGCTTTTGCAGACTCTTCTTTATCAGGCGTACATAAAACCAATACACGTTTGGTTTTACCTGTACCGTGAGGAAGTGTTACCGTTCCGCGAACCTGCTGATCCGCTTTTTTAGGATCAACACCCAAACGGATGTGTAAATCAACAGATGCATCGAACTTGGTAGTATTGATATCTTTTACCAATGCAGAAGCATCTTTTAAAGAGTAAATTTTGTTTTTATCGATTTTCGCTTCCGCTACTTTTCTTTTTTTATTAAGCTTTGCCATTTTTCAAAAAAGTTTAGTGTTAATTAATTTTCCCAAGGGGCGGCGCCGTCAATGGTAAGACCCATACTGCGGGCAGTACCGGCAACCATTTTCATCGCACTTTCCGTGGTGAAGCAATTAAGGTCAGCCATTTTGTCTTTGGCGATAGCCTCAACTTGTGCCCAGGTAACTTTACCAACTTTTGCGCGGTTACTTTCCTTGGAACCTTTTTGAATTTTAGCAGCTTCCATTAACTGGAGCGCAGCAGGAGCGGTTTTGATAACGAAGTCGAACGACTTGTCTGTGTAGACCGTTAATAAAACAGGAAGAATTTTGCCCATTTTATCCTGGGTTCTTGCATTGAATTGTTTGCAGAACTCCATGATGTTCACACCTTTAGAACCCAATGCAGGGCCTACGGGTGGTGCAGGATTGGCCTGGCCGCCTTTCACCTGCAACTTTACGTACGTTGAGATTTCTTTAGCCATTGTTTCAATTTTATTGGTTCAAACGTTTCGCAATAACGAAACTCCCAAATTCAATTAGTATAAAATCTAAAAAGAACTTTTTGGGGCGGCAAAGGTAAGTAAATGATTGAATTAAACAAGTTTCCGGGGAAATTATTATGAGCCGTGCTATCGTTTTTATGGCATCCTCGTTGCGTCGCACAGCGTATGCAGCATCTTTTCATAGCGGCAATGGAATCTCCGTAGAAAAATAGTGCTCCTGCCGCATCATTTTCAAAGCAAAATTGCAGCAAAAATTTCTCTGGTAAAAATTGATCTGTCAATCGCGGAAGCTATGCAAGATCGTTATGTTCTTTTAAAAGCCGCTGATAAGATGCAGGTTTTGCAGGTAAATCAGGAATCGAGTCTTTGTTGATCGTATCCGGGGCGATAGTTGTCGCGGCCGGTAACAATGTGTCTTTTTGTATCGGCAGATGATGCGCTTTTGAAGTACTGCGCCTGGAATGGGCAACAGCTTTTAACACCTGTATTGTGTCCTGACTTTCCTGTTCTATGGTAGATGTTACTATTTCACCCCTGGCCTTGATGAGCGTATCCCTGGCTATCGGTGTTTGACGCGGCAAAGGATTAATATTATTGCAGGAGCAGGCAGCTACAATAAGTAACGGGTAATAATAAGTTTTCATGCAGTATGGTTTAGAAAGAGATGACTACTAAGCTAAAACTCCATACCAAGGGTGAGTGTTAAAGAAAATTTACTTGTATATAATTTAACAAGGTTAGAGGAGCAAAAGTTTACAGCTCTGCCCTCCTCATTTTTGTAAAATATCAGGATAGCCCTTCTGAATAGATACCTTTGCATCCTTAACCTGCGTTGCCATGCTCTTAAATGTTTATGCGTATGTGACAGCATTAAACTTTCAAAAGCAATAATGCTAAAAATCCGGTTGCTATGCTGCTAGTCTTCTTCCTTCAGAATGCTTACCGGGCCTAGCAAACCGGAAGGCAACAACGGAGAATCCTTCGTATAATGTTTCGCGGTAGTAAACGTATAACGGCCACTGGTTCGCTTTTGGTGATGCAGCAGCCATTCGGGCCACTTACCGTCTTTAATACCATCATCAGGCATCTGCTCATCTCCTATCAGGCGGTTAGGCCATAAATTGATCACCGTAATCTTAAGTTGGTTACCGGTTACCCTGATATACTTTGTGATGTCTACGCGCCATGGGGTTGTCCATAACACCCCAAGATCATGACCATTCAGTTGTACGGATGCCATGTTCTTCACATCACCCAGATCAAGAAAATAATGCGTGCTGTTGGTTGCCTTTTTTATAGCTGCACAATTAAATTGTTTTGTATATACAGACTTTCCTGAATAATACCTGATCCCTTGTTCCTGTCTTGTTGACCAATCCTGCAAATGATTAAATATAACAGATGCAGGCCCACCCCAGGCGGTATCAAAGGATAGTTTCCATGCACCTGTAAGCTCACCCACTTGTTGTTGTACAGGAAAATTCTTACCGCTGTTTGCTTTTGACTGCATAGCTGTTTTAGGGAACAGGACAAAGAAACTCTGGTTAGGCTCAAGCGTAAGGGGCACCATCGTGCGTCCATCTTTTACCGTGTATTCCGGCAACATCTTCAACTCACCATCCACCGCATTCCACAACCGGGGTTGTGAACCGTTTACACGAAAGACAGCCTGTGTAGTAACTTTACCGGCAGTACGGTTACTTACAAAGTAAATATCTGCCGCATCTGTTGTTCTATGTGTATAACGAAGACTGCCATCATTCTCAAAATCTTCCTGCAGGTTTAAGCTATGTAAAAAGGCGGCTACCGCATCGTAGGATGGATATAACTCATCCTTTACTTTCTGCAAAGCACCGCCCCATATAAGCCTGCCTTTGCCATAAGTATTGACTGTTATCTGCGGTGGCAAAATGGTATCCTTCCATAACCCGGCAACAAGCGTTTTTATTTCGGCATCACAGGCAGGATAGCCGGACAATCCCGGTGACTTGAGCGGAGGCAGGGTGCCTATCACATTTGCACCTTCTTTAATTAATGCAGCAATCTTGTTTAACAATGCCGGCGTCATTGTTTCGGCAGCAGGCAATACCAATACACTGTAAGAGGCGCCTCCCGGAAAAACAATGTGATGATCTTTTACACCGGCCTTGTATAACTGGCCAGGTGCACAGCCATCAAAATTGAAGCCTTTGCGGTCCGGCATGATCTCATCGCCGTCCATGGCAGTAGCAGGTGCGCGAAAAACGTGTGGTGCACCTTCCGGAGTCAGGTATAAAATATCAGCAACCGTTCTGCCCTGCTGTAACAGGTAAGAGCAGCGGGTAATGTACTGATGATATGATGCAGCCAGAGGCCACCATGTTTGTCCGCGGTTCCATTGCACACCGTAAGGCCCCATGGTTGCGCCGGGCTTAAGATTACTATCGAGAAACTGGTGCTGAAAGGTGTGATATACAAACCGGTTAATGCCTGCAGCAAAGGCCCAGTCGCCCTGTGCTTTCATAGAAGCAGGGTGTTGTTTCCATCCTTCATTGTCCTGTGCAGTAAATGCTTCGGCAGGTACCAGCGATGCCCCATTTACATGTGCAATGGATGCAGCTTCAATACAACTGAAAGAAGAGGTAAACCCAAAGTTCCTGCTCCAGAATTCACTCATGGGTACATCGGCAATTGCACCGAGTTCCAGGTCGGCCGTTGGGTTCATATCATAAGGTTCAATAGAGAGTTCAAGCCCTTTTCGCCTGCCATACTTCTTTACCTGCATGGCATGGTATTCAAGTATCAGCTCCTGTGATGTTTGCCGGAGGTCCCAAAGAAACCGCTCACTCATTTCACGGCTCTCGATTATTTGTCCTGTGTATACCGGGTAAAACGGCAAAGGGTCATAGCCACGTCTCTTTGTAAATTCCTGCCTGAATAAAGGCGTCCAGTTTTGGGCGCCCATTTCCCAGCTATCCATGTGCAACCGTTTTAGACCGCCGGTGTTTGTTTTAGACGGCATACCGGTCTTGTTCAGCAGCTTCCCAATGTAATCATCCAGGTGTGCGTTTAATGCAGTGGTATCAAATTTATCTGCTTCAAAGCCAAGTCCGGGTAAAGGTGCGGGCCTGGTTACGGCGCCATTGTTACGGCTTACAAAACGCAGGATCGTCCAGTTGCCAGGAGGCACTTCCCAATCAAGCGTTCCATCCGGTTTCAGTTGATTAGATAGGTCTGTGATGGATTGTTTTGTAATCACCTCTTTTGCCGGTACAGCTGCGTAACCGGCTACAGACGGCAGGTATTGTTTTACTCCCGGCTGGGAAGTATAGGGAGCGCGATAATAAAGCGCCTTTTCATCCACATCACTTATCACTGCACCACTATCCGGTGTTGGATAAGCCAGTACCGCAATGTCTTTGTAATAATCAAGCCATTCTTTCTTTAACTCAGGTGTTAACGTACCTTCTCCAAAAAAAGGCTTCCTTGGCTTGGGTACTTCCAGTTGCAAATGCTGTTTGCCCGGACCGGTAACCTTCAGGCTGCTTGCCACCAGGTGTTGCATGGATTGTTCCGGTTTTATCCAGGGGCCACCGCTGCCTGTCCAGCCCGGGCCGATGCCCAGTGTAATTTCAATACCCAAACGTTCTGCTTCGTGCACCGCATGGGCAAACAGTTCCTGCCATTCATTACTCAGGAAGTTTACCGGCCCGCGTGGGATGCCTACATTCACTTCCAGGAATACCAGGTTTCCCAAACCGGCCTTCTTCATCGATTCCAGGTCTGCAGTCATGGCTTCCCTGGACATGTTACCATCCATGAAATACCAGTATACGCCGGGGCGCGCTGAACCCGGAGGAGACAGGAACCCTTTCTTTAATTGTTCCAGTGACTGAGCCTTTGCCTGATTCAACAAAGTGCATGCAAGAGCAATGTATAGCAGGAAGGTTGGCCGTTTTCTTATGTTTATCATCATTGGTGGTTATACTGTTCACATCAGGCTATAGACATTATGCCTCCCTTACAGGGTTAATAACCTAACGCCCTTACAGGGCTAATAATATGTCGCCCCGATGGGGCTAATAACATGACGCCTTTACAGGGTTGTTACAATTATGTTGCTTCTCTGTAGAAAATGCATCTTATAATTCTTTAACCCTAACCTCATTATAAACGTTTGTTATTTTCACATTTCCCACATTTACATATTTCCACATTCTTCCTTTTAAGCTTTTCACGTTTCACTTATTTCACTTCTCCCCTTCTTTCACTCCACTTGATTTATATGCATATATCATTTTCTTATTATCCGGCTGTGTAATCTTCAGGGCTTTAAAAGATGCGTCATGTACATCATCCAGCACAATGGCGGTCCTGTAATCCTTTTTGGCGCAGGACATGGTCAGGTTGCTCACCTTAATATCTTTTGCATGACGAATATAAATACCCCAGGCAGGTAATTCTTTGAACATAGAAAAGTCAGGGTAAGAAGTAGCCTTCTCCGGAACCTTATCCAGTTCATCCAGCCCGATCTTTGCATACATGGGGCTGGCGCCGCCAGGGTGCCTGATCTCTACATTTTTTATAGTAACATCATTGATCAATACATCGGGCATACCAACAATAGATGCCGGCGATACATTACGAGGCATATCCTCTACCGGTCCTTCATACTCATATCCTTCGTCAGGCTTGGTAGCCGGCACTTCTGCATATACATTGGAAATACTCACGTGTTCCAACCTTCCCTTTTTGTCTTTTACACGTTCACCAATACGCAGAAAAAATACATTTCCGGTATTATAGGCCTGCAGGCTGTCAACCACTATATTCTCTACAAAACCACCGTCAACAGCAGCAAACGTAATGGCTGACCGGTAGGTATCATACACTTTATTATTGAATATTTTGATATTGCTGAACCCACCATAAGTGGCCGTTCCAAACTTGATGCCATTGGCACTTGAACGTATGGTATTATCACGTATAAGTATGTTGCGACATGCGGCCTTTTCGTCATGCGATTTCAAGCAGATACCATCATCATCTGAATCGATATAAGAATTGGTAACAGTAGCACCATCACAATCAACAATATCAATACCATCATTGTTCCAGTAGGCCTTGCTGTCTACACGGATGATGTCGATGGTGAGGTTTTTACATTGGTCATAGGTCTGCACCCAACTGGAAGAGTTCTTCATTGTTACTCCACGTATCACCACATTCTCACAATTACGAAAATTAACCAGCATTGGCCTGCTTTCTGCTTCCGGTCTGTCAAACCGGAAACCGTCTTTTAATATTCCCTTATGCACCATCTCCACCACGTTTCTTGCTACATATCTTCCCTGTCCATCCACCACACCCTGGCCCGTTATACCAATATTTTTCTGGTCGTAAGCAAAGATGAGTGCGGTAAAAATCTTGCGGTCATAATCCCAGGGGTTTAGTGAACCTACAAGCACAGCACCTTCCTGCAACTGAATCGTTACGTCAGATTTCAGGTGGAGAGACCCCGTTAAATAACGGCCTACATGAAACACCAGCCTGCCACCGCCATTTTTATTGATATAATCAATGGCATACTGGATAGACCTGGTATTAAGTGTAACACCATCTGAATAAATACCAAATAAAGAAGCCGGGTAATCTTTGGCAAACGTTTGTAATGATAAAAAAGCAAGCAAGATGATAATGGCAAGTTTTCTCATAATTATTGAATGTATTTATAAAGACTATTTGGAATTAATATAAACCGGGTAACTATCACAAGGTTAGCAATTTCAACTTTTAAAGCATCGTTCATGTTAGAAGTGAAATATTTAGTAACCGGCATGATTGCTACTATTATACTTTGCTTGTGTCACTCACTTGTACGTTTTACACTTTATGCAGCCTGGTGTTACAGGTGATGTATTACAGAAAAGACCCTTGTTCAGCATCAGGTATTTCAGGCTTGCAAAAACATCTCTTACCATCAACTCCATCGCTGCTTTAATAAATCCTTCATCCATAAGTTAATGCGCCATTGTATTTCATGTGGCTGCTCCTGCCTGTTACCAACTACCAGGTAAGGTGGCGCTCCAAATTCCGGTGTAACCGAACACCAGGTTATACCACTGGCTTTACGTTGGTCTATCCAACGGTCCCAGATAACCAGGTGCTCATCAAGTGCTGTTTTATATTCCGGCAAAGCGGGATCAAACACCTGCGGGCCTTCAATATGACCAACCCTTGCATGTATATGCCTGGCCCTTTCAACAGCGAGTGAAACAGCAGCCTGCTGATCTTCCAGGTAGCTTTCAGAAACACAGAACCAATGCGACACATCAAAAGTGATTAAGAGTTCCTGATGCCTTTGCAGTACAGGAAATGTTGTATGCGCTGCAAAGGACCATTTATTGCGGTGGGTTTCCTGGTACACAGGCACCTGCGTTTGCAGTTGCACGTGCTTCGCTACTTCCAAACAAGCATCGGTTTGCTCAGCAGTATAATACTCCCGTCCTGTTTGTGCGCTTATGAACAACGGGCCAAATGTGTCGTTGCGAATATTGCACAGCTCTGTCAGTTGTGCACGCAATGCCAAAAGATATTCATCGGCCCCGACCGGTGCGTTAAATACAGTCATTACAATAGAAAACTCCAGTTGATAGTGCTGCAGCCATTGCAACACTTCTGCATAATCAACTTGTTCAGCATAAGGATACCATTCAATACCATCATAGCCTGCGGCCTTTACTTCTGCCAGAAACTCTGGCCATCCGATATGTTCAAACCCCCAGCGGGGGCAGAAGAATTTAATGTGCATATTGCGTAATTAAAAAGTCGTGAGCCATGAGTTGGGAGTATTGAGCTGCGGGTAATGAGTTATGAGCCATGAGCGTGTCTTCACTTTTTACTTTTCACTTTTCATTTTTTATACGTGATAAATTAACGGGTTCTGTTCCTCATTTTCCAGCGCATCACCCACCTTTAAAGTACCCAGGTATGGCTGTGGTAAAACATTGGGCTGGCCGTTATACGTATTTCCATCCGGCATGTAAGCACAGGTCATGGCGCGGCGAAAGCCATTGGTCATATTCGCACCCGCACCATGTATGGTAAGCCCGTTATGAAAAGAACAACTACCGGCCTTCATCGGCGCAGCCACTGAACCTATGGCACCTAACTGCGGATATACTTCAAAAATGCCATCCATGTTTTTCCCGATACCACTGTTTTCAAAAGTAGTTTGTAGATAGGAACCGGGAATAAAATACAGGCACCCGTTTTCATAAGTGGCATCATCCAGTGCAACCCATATAGATAAGGCCTTTCTATCAGCAAAAGACCAAAAAGGTGTATCCAGGTGCCAGGCCGTAGGATTAGCCCAGGGACGTTTGAATAAAGCCTGATCATGCCAGATCCTAATACCATTCACACCTGCAAGCTTTGCCGCCATTTCGCCAATCCTTTTATCAAGCATCAGCTCCTTTACAGCTTCATTTGTTTGCCATAAGTTAAGCAACTGATCAAACACTTTTCCAAAGTAGGCAGCATCGTCATTAATACCATCATCTTCCCCTGTCTTCAATTCCTTGCCCGGCATCTTTTGCCCTGCCCGATCTTTAACTGCCTGCATCACTACTTTACGCCAGTGATCAAGCTCTTCAGAAGAAAGAAAATCTTCGATCACGATAAAACCATTCTCCTGGTAATAGTTAACCTGATCTGCCGATAGTTGATATTTCATAAGCAATTATTTATGGCTTTATAAGTTACGAAAGTTTGTACTGCATGGCAAGCCTGCCGACGTGTGGTAACCTATTGCACGATTAGTAGCCCGGAGTTTGTACCAGCATATTATTCAAATTATACTTCGCGGAAAGGAACCTCATGAATCAGCCTGTTTTACTTGTACAAGCACCTGTATTACTCATGTTTAAAGGGATTCACAAAGTAATTCACCTGCAGCCACTACACACCAAAACTGTAGCATGTGCTCAGGAAAGTTGGCGTTGCATTACATCATGCGCAATCGTTTTAATGTTCATGCTGCAAGCTTTTCAATTCAGGCAAACATGTACGGTGTTTAGAAAATAATCATGCTTCAGTATAAGCGGGAGTAGTATTTTGTTAGCAGCTTACATTCAAAAATATTTTATCTCCTGAGACATCTGTTATACTATTTGACAAATTCGTTAACCTTTTTGACATCTGTTACTACATGGATGATATGCAAAAACGGTTTTATCTGCTTACCAGCCTACTTGTTGCGGTAAAAACTTGGCGGCACCCCAATCTTTTCTTTAAAAATCCGGGAAAAATAGGACACGGAATCAAACCCTGTCTGGCTTGCAATCTCATTAATATTTAAGTGAGTTGTTGCAAGCAGTTCGCGGGCTTTATTAAGCCTGAGGCTGATGTGATACTGAGTTGGTGACAAGCCCGTAATACTTTTGAACGCTTTGCGAAAACTGGAATAGCCCATCGGCAATTGTTTTACCAGTTGTTGCATATCAATCTCTTTTTCCAGATTTTCCTGCATTAAAAATCTTGCTTTTGATATTAGCTGTACAGTACTTTCCTCCTGCCGGCTGTTTAAACCTGCCGCATGCACCAATCCAAGCAATTGTAATGCAATACCGGTAATCACCTGGTGATAACCTTCGGATGTTGCCGTAACTATACTTAATAGTTTCTGAAACAGTTCAAGCAACTGTATATGCTGTCCTGTTTTTACAACAGGCGTAGCCCTGTTAAAAAAGCCACTTGCCATCAGCGTTTCAGGGTAACTTCCTTTAAACCCGATCCAGTATTCTTCCCAACCCGATTTCAGCTCGGGCTTGTACCTGTGCCACACACCGGGGTAAAGAAAAAAACAAGTGCCTTCTTCAATTTCCACAGGTGAAATATCCGCTGATTCAAAGACGCCTTTCCCTCTTGCTATAAAGATGAGATAGTAACCATCGAGGATGCGGCCATTGTTCCAGGTAAAGCTATGCGTGGTAGGATGTTCACTGTTGATGGGATAAGCCTGGTCTGGCATAGTTTCAGAATAACCCACCGTGGTGATATAAAATCCCCAGTCTTTTTCCCTTTCTGTTACCGGTAAATATTTGTGGTAATTGTGCATAGCATTAACGCCGATAAAAATATTGAAAACAGCCACAGAAAAAACAGGCGAAACGTTAATATGTCCCCTGTTCACCTCATTGCTGTGAACCTCTTTAAAATGCAATAGCTTTGCGCTCTTAAATAAGATCTATTTTGAGTGTTCCTGTTTTTTTGATAACGCCACCTTTTACACAGCTTAACACGCCTTACCCTGCTACGGCTTACTTAAAAGGCTTTCTTAATACCAGGCAAATATCATCGTTCCAGGCTGATCTTGGCATTGAAGTAACGCTTGCTTTATTCAGTAAAACGGGGTTGCAGGAAATGTTTGCACAGGCCGGGCAAAAGGATGTTTTATCAGAAAATGCAGGGCGGATGATTGCATTGCAGGACGATTACATCTCTACGATAGATGATACCATCCTTTTTCTCCAGGGCCACAATCCAACACTGGCGCACCGTATTTGCCGGCGCGACTTTTTACCCGAGGCCAGCCGGTTTGAACAACTGGAAGATCTCACTTATGCTTTTGGTGCCATGGGGGTGCAGGACAAAGCAAAACATCTTGCCACTATGTACCTGGAAGACCTGAGTGATTTTATACAGGAATGTATTGATGAGCATTTTGGCTTTAGCCGGTATGCAGAGAAACTGGGACGCTCTGCCAACAGCTTTGACGAGTTATATACCGCATTGCAACAACCCTATAGCTATATAGATAAGGTGATGATTGAACTGTTGAGAACGTATATAGAAAAGCTTCAGCCATTGATGGTTGCCTTATCTGTGCCTTTTCCCGGTAATCTATATACCTCGTTGCGTTGCGGGCAGTGGATCAAGCAAAACCATCCGGAGATTAAAGTGCTAATGGGTGGGGGCTTTGCGAATACGGAGCTACGCTCACTAACAGATGCCCGCGTTTTTGAGTTCTATGATTTTATCTGTCTTGATGATGGTGAGGCGCCTATTGAAAACGTTTATCATTATATATCGGGCAACAAAACGCAGGAAGAACTCAAGCGTACTTTTATATTATCTGATGGCAAGGTCACCTGGATCAATAACCAGGCTTGTACCGATTATAAACAAGGAGATGTCGGCACCCCTGACTACAGTGATTTTCTGCTGGATAAATATATCTCCGCCATTGAGGTGGTAAACCCCATGCACCGCATGTGGAGCGATGGCCGCTGGAATAAACTTACCATGGCGCATGGATGCTACTGGCGCAAGTGTACCTTTTGTGATATATCGCTTGATTATATTAATATTTATGAACCCATTGCAGCGCATACGCTTTGCGACCGTATGGAAACCATTATTGCACAAACCGGCCAAAATGGTTTTCATTTTGTAGATGAAGCCGCGCCTCCTGCATTGATGCGTTCACTCGCCATTGAGATACTAAGACGCAAACTAAATGTAAGCTGGTGGACGAATATCCGCTTTGAAAAAAGCTTTACCCGCGACCTTTGTTTATTGCTAAAAGCCTCCGGCTGCATTGCAGTGTCCGGTGGATTGGAAGTTGCTTCAGACCGGTTGTTACAACTTATCAACAAAGGCATTACCGTGGCGCAGGTTGCACAGGTAAATCGTAACCTTACAGATGCAGGTATTATGGTACATGCATACCTGATGTATGGGTTTCCTACGCAAACGGCCCAGGAAACAATTGACTCGCTGGAGATGATCAGGCAAATGTTTAAAACCGGCATTTTGCAGTCTGCCTTCTGGCATCTCTTTACCATGACGGCACATAGCCCGGTTGGTCTTGCACCTGCAAAGTTTGGCGTTAAAAAACAAACCGAACTGGCAGGCAGTTTTGCCAACAACGATATTGAACATATTGATGAAACCGGTGCAGACCATTCACAGTTTGGTTACGGCCTTAAAAAATCACTGCTGAATTATATGCATGGCATTTGCCTGGATGATCCTTTGCAGAAATGGTTTGAAGTGAAAGTCCCCAAAACCAAAATTGATCCCAACTATATTGCCAACGCATTGCAGGAACAGTATATTACCGCAAAACCAACAGATAAAATGATCTGGCTCGGCAGGCATCCATCCGTGGAGATTGTTACCAAATCAAAGAAAGGCAACCAATGGGAAGTTGCTTCACTTACGTTTCAAAACAAGAAAGAAAAAGCAAACATACAGGTGAACCCGCAGCAGGGCAAATGGCTGGCCGGCATGCTTGATAAACTATCGCTTCAACATATTAAACTATATACCTTACAGGAAGTGCAAGAAGATTATGATGCGGCAGGCTTGGAAAACTTTGAATTATTCTGGGATAATAAACCGGTGAATACCTTATATAAATTCGGGTTGTTGAAATTGTAATTTTAAAACGAATTTGATAATAACATTGCGCCTCTACGAGGCTGGCGGGCTATTTGAGAGATTCACATATATTACTGCTTTAAAGTGCTTCGGATAACAATTGAGTTTAGCGGATTATACACAACCCCAAACACTGTCTGTTCATTGTTAATATTTGATGTTATTCATTGAGGCCCATCGGGGCAATATATTATTCGCCATTCGCAGTTACGGATGGCAAGAACCCCATCGGGGTGAAATGTTATATTCAATTATATCAACAACTGTTGACGATATTGCAAGCGCCTATGCAAATATCTTTTACTATCCAAACCAGTTAGTTAACATGCAGAAAGCTTATCAATCGTGCTGAGTTATGCAGATTATATTATTTGACTTTTATCAAACATCACTTTATAATATCTATATAACGTTGGCCATTATACTGGCTGCACACTTTTTCCTGCCAACTAATTTCACACGAATAATGGCAACCCATACAAGGCAGATCATTTTACCATCCTTGTATTTACACTTTTATCAATCAGCACTTTTTGCATTGCGCTATCCAGGCTAATTAAACAGCTCTTTATTTCTTTCAATGAATATCAGTCTTCCAAATGATTATTTGACTTTTGTCAAATTGCATCTGTACATCCTAATTTATGTTTGTCAAACAGAAGGAGATTACCCGGTTTGATAAAATAATTGAATCAACTATTTCAGCCCTTCCTTTTTTAACGTCAACCGGTCCGTATAAATCCGGCCCAGGTTATATTTCCGGGATAGTTTATGAAGGAGACTCTTCGGAGTCTCTTTTGTTTCCACCACGGTACGTCTTATGCAATACAGGTCACTTAAAGGAGTGATGGCTTTGGAATACATAGAAACGGCAATCTTATAACCAGCATCTCGCATAACAGTTGAATAGTCTTTTATATAATGCCCATACGGGTAAGCAAAGGAAGATATCTCCCGGTTAATCACCTGTTCCAAAATACGTTTACTTTCTACAATTTCCCTGGTTGCCTCTTCTTTTGAAAGTGTATGCAAGTGCGGGTGAGTAATAGAATGTGCACCTACCTCATGGCCCTGTTGCACAAGCAACTGCAATTCCTGTTCATTCATAAGAGATACACGCGTTTTGCCCTTACGCACATTCCACTCATTCATGCCACCCAGTTGACCAGCCACAGCAAAAAATACGGCTGGCCATTTTTTACGTGCAAGATGTGGTAACGCATGATCTATCAGGTTAACAGGACAGTCATCAAAAGTTATGATTACTTTTTTACTAAAGTCCTGCACAGTGGTCAATTGCTGTAAAGTGATTGCTTCATACCCGCTTTGTTCAAGAAGATCAAGCTGCCAGATAAAATCTTTTTCGTTCACTATAAATGGTTGCAGATCGCTGCCCGACGCATCAGGCACAACATGATGATACAGCAGGATGGGTAAATAAAACTTCATAAGGCTATCTTAAAAGATGAGACAATGAATTTGGAAAGCATCCATATAATTTTATCGTATGCTTAAAAATATAAATAACATAACCACATAACAAAAAGGAATATCTCCATTTTTTATTGGATGCAGAAGGTTCATAAGCAACCATTACCTGAATGAAATGCATAAATCAACGCATGAATCAGCCGTATAAAACCCTTGCGGCACAAGCATTACAGAGCCGGATGATTTAAACAAAATTTAATACCAGTAAAACATTGATATAATTCTCCAGCTTCTTTATTTTGTGCAAAATTTAATTTTATGAAACGAATCCAGTTGACCCTTTTAGCAACCCTTTTTACCCTGATTGCCTTTGCCCAAAACGACAAACTACTCAAGCATGACGGCAAATCAGTAGATGTAAAGGTGCTTAAAGTGAGCGAGTTTACGATTACATTTACTTATCCCAATGAAACAGCAGAGCAATCTATTGGCAAATATGCTGTAAAAGAGATTGACTATGCCAGCGGCAGAAAAGAATCTGTTACCGACAAAGTACAGGTAGCAGGTGAAGATGACTGGGAAAATGTAGTAATTGTAGAAGACAAAGCTGCTGTAGAAGGATTAAAGAAACTTGGTGAGATACGCGGTAAAACCAATGGTCTCTTTGCTTTTCACACTGCTGGTTCTGCTGACAAAAAATCAATGAAAAAATTAAAAGCAGCAGCAGCTGAATTAGGTGGCCAGTTTGTATTACTTACATCTGATAAAGACAACCAGTTTACTGCTCAATCTATCAAGAAAGGTATCGCTTACTCTTATTAATATTTATTATCTCAAGATTTTACAGGCCCCCTTACCGGGGCCTTTTTTATTTCCGGTGACTGGTTTTCAGAAATTTTGTATCCTGCCTCTTTTCTTAACTGCCGCGTTGTTTTTGTACTGCCATCACGACTCCATCCCGGTGCGTTAAAAAAGTAATTCCAGCAATCTCTCCATGTTCTGGCCTTGCGAAGATCTGCTGCGAGATTCATCCATTCATGAAAAGCAACTTTAACAGGATTAAATGTTTTTACATTTTTGGTAAGGCCATAAGTGGGCCGGTGCAACTCCGGTTGAAATGTGCCAAACATCCTGTCCCATATAATCAGTATACCCGCATGATTCTTATCAAGGTATAACAAGTCACTGCCATGATGTACACGATGATGGGAAGGCGTATTAAAAATAAGTTCATACCATCGCGGCATTTTCTTTATAGACTCTGTGTGAATCCAGAATTGATACAACAGACTAATGGCCTGCATCATCAATACCATATTTGGATGAAACCCTACGAAAGGCATCCAGGTCCAAAATAAAAAAGCACCGGTGATATTGCCTGTCCATGTTTGACGTAATGCCGCCGCAAGATTATAATGTTCTGAAGAATGATGCACCACATGACTCGCCCAAAACCAACGCACACTATGGCTTACCCGGTGAAACCAGTAATAGCTGAAGTCATCTGCCAACAGACATAGTAACCATGCCCACCAGGCATTATAGGGAATGGTAAAAAGCCGGTATGCATAAATAAAACTAAAAACGGCAAGAATTATCAGCTTTGTGAAGAAACCGGTGATGAGATTACCAAGACCCAGCGCAATGCTGGTAGAAGCATCTTTTACTTCATATAGTTCACGTTGCGTTTTAATGGCAAAAATCACTTCTGCCAGCATCAGTAGAATAAAGCCAGGTACAGCCTGTAATAATATATTGGGAAAATCAGGCATCGCAAACGTTTCAACAGTAATAAAGATACAAACTGATTACATTATAGGAAACGAAACGATCAGCGTCATTTCAATTCAGTTGATTTCTTTAAATAAACCTGTTATTGGATCTGTACTTACTCATCAGCGCGGTAAGAGGCTACAGCATATCTTTTAAGTATTTTAATATTCAGGTTATCACCTGTAGCTGAAACAAGCTTGTATTCTTTAAAGGCTTTGTCTTTATCAAGAAAGCCAACAATACAACTGTGATCTGTATCTCCCTTTTTTAAAGCAACAGCAGGTGCAATACCAAAATTTGGAATCTTTAATGTATCAGCAATATCGTGACCATGATACTTTACTTTCATCAGGTAACGGAAAGTTTTGCTTGTTTCATAAACCTTTACATCAATCCCCGCATCGCCTTTTTGCTCATTGTAGGTCGTTACCGGTTCTGCATTTACTTTTTCACGTACTAACGGCACTGTGTCATTCAGTGTAACCACAGAATCCTTACTTATGTTGTTCTTTGCTTTATCCTTGTTATTGCAGGCAATTACCAGCAGTGCAATTAATGCACAGTATCCTATTTTCAAATGACTTCTTTTAAATGTTATTGTTTAATAAATGTGTAAGGATCATATTCAATAAAATCACTCACCTTTATATCAACTGAAACAACTTTAGTGCCATCCATCTTAAATTTTAAAGGAAAGATGCCAAAAGCAGGATGATTATAGCTGATCATCCACTCATCATGATCCATATATTGTAATGTAGCTCTTAATGACGGATGCCGCGAGAATGTTATTTGAAGCTGCTTTTCTTTTCCTGCAGTGATTTCAATATCTCCATACATTGTGTTGCTGTATTTACCGGCATATATATCCAGCGGGGTTACTGGTACATTACCCTTTATACGGGCTTGCAGTGCTTCCGTTTTTTGTACCAGTTTTGACTGTTCTTCTCTAAAATTATTCAATGCTTTTTTACTGCGGTTTACGAAAGGCATTGCCAAATAAGCATCCAATAGTTGATAACGAAGCAGCTCAAAGAAATTCTGATTGTCGTTATTTGTGAGAATAGTGATCGCCAGTTTTTCTTCAGGCACAAAACAGGTATTGGTTACAAATCCATCGGCCCCGCCCGTATGTGTATATACCTGCCTGCCATTAAAGTCTGTTTCAAAAATCCCAAGTCCATATGCAGAAAAATGACTGGGGTTTACCGCATTCTTACGGCTGCTGATGAGTGTTACCGCGTCTCTTGTTTTTTGAAGCACGGGCCATGCAATCACCTGTTTGCCATTGTAGCGGCCACTATCCAGTTGCATCATCAGCCATTTAGATACATCTTTTACATTACTCACGATGCTACCGGCCGGGCCTAAATTATCAATATGATCGTAAGGCAAACGCGTAAGCTTTCCTGTAAAAGCCGTTGTATAAGGAGCGGCAGCATTGGGCATCTCCTGCATGTTGTAACCAAGCGGTGAAGAACTGCTCATACCCAATGGAATAAAGATGCTATCATAAATATATACTTCCCAGGGTTTACCGCTAACAAGCGGAATAATTTCCCCTGCCGTTAAAAAGCAACTGTTGCAATACCCGTAAGTCTGCCTGAATAAGCCGGTGGGCTCCATCAGTTTCATCTTACCCATAATCTCACTTCGCGAAAGATTAGAATTCCAGAAAGTAAAATCTCCCTGGAAAGTCCTGGTGCCCAGGTGATGACTTAGCATGTCTTTAATAGTAACAAGCTGTGTGGTATTGCTGTCTGCCAGCGTAAAATCAGGAAAGTATTTGGTGATCTTATCGTTTAATGAAAGCTTGCCGTTATATTCCAGTTGCGCCAATGCGGTACCTGTAAACAATTTGGTATTGCTGGCAATCATAAAAAGTGTGTTCTCATCAACAGGCTGTTTGCTTTCCAGATCCTTTACGCCATATCCTTTCATCAACACTATTTTTCCATCTTTAATAATTGCAATGGCCAAACCCGGAATGTTCCAATCCTGCAGCCCCTGGTTGATATAACTATCCAGGCTATCCTGTACAAAAGACGGTTGCGCATAGCCGCTAAAAACTGAAAAAATAAAAGCTAAAAAAATTAGCGCAGATGTCTTTTTCATGCAATACATTTGAAAACGAAAGTTAGTGAAATGATGAACAGGGAGATTTGATTTTACCAAAGAATAAACACGCTATGTCTTACTACTGCACTTACGTTCAAAAGCTTGACAAAGACAATGTACACCGGCATTATCATGATAAGGAATATGGCTTCCCTATTAACATCGACAATGAGTTGTTCGCAAGACTTGTTTTGGAGATTAACCAGGCCGGTCTTAGCTGGGAAACGATCCTGAAAAAGAAAGATAATTTTTATAAAGCCTTTGACAATTTTGATATAGATAAAGTAGCCGCGTATTCTGCAAAAAAGATGGAAGCCCTGTTGCAGGATGCAGGTATTATACGCAACCGTTTAAAAGTAAATGCAGCTGTAGAAAATGCTAAAAAGATACAGGAACTGCAAAAGGAATATGGCTCATTTGCCAACTGGCTTAATAAGCATCACCCGCTTACCAAAGAAGAATGGGTAAAGCTTTTCAAGAAGAACTTTCGCTTTACCGGTGGTGAAATTGTTAATGAATTTCTGATGAGTGCCGGTTATCTTGGCGGCGCTCATTCAACAGATTGCCCGGTGTATAAAAAAATACAAAAGCTAAAGCCGATGTGGTTGAAGAAGTGACAGTTCAGGTTGTTCAAAGTTCCATGTTCAAGGTCGGGCATTTAAGCAAGCTAAACTCTTTCCAAAAACTTAGCTGCTTTTATCCATTAACATGAAACGTTGAACTATTCAACATTGAACTGTCCTGGTTTACTCAACATTGAACTTTGAACTATTCATAACATTGAACACCCTTACTCACTTTGGCAACAACCTCGCAATAATTCTTGTATTGTTCTTTAATAAAAGTTCGGTTGCGGTAATTTCATAACGGTTTACCTGTGCCAGCACCAGTAAAAAGTTATCTTCAAATTTTACATTCGGGCAAGCCATCTTGGTGGCCAGTACCGGGCCGAATAAAAGCTTTGTACGCGTAGAAGTAAAAGTACCTGATATGCCATTGCAACCGCCATTTCCTGAAATACGCATTTCCTTATAATCAAACTGAAGATTGGCATCTTTATTCGTATTGCTCATTTGTACCGGCGCTCCATTCAATTCACTCAATACCCACTTATGCTGCGCGAGTTTTTCTGTAGAAGCGGGTTTTGATGATTTACATGAAAACAGGAACAATAAAAGAATGCCAGTACATATATAGCACAAGTGTTTCATAAGTAGCATTTAAAGCGCTAAAAATAGGCAATTATTTGTAAGAGGTTTGTGGTCATTACATGTTAATATATGGCGGTGACCTTCATCGCCGGAGGCGATAGAATAATGGTTCGTGGCGAGGACGCCACGAACAGCGATGTTACGAAGAGTTTTGCCATACGAGACTATCCTTCACTTCTCCAATCCCATACCACCACAGCCCATTCATCCAATGCATCTTTATAGGTATGAATAATTTCAAATCCAACCTTCTCATGCGCCCTTAAGGATCTGGGGTTATTGACAGATATCTCAGTTACCAACATTTCATACTTTGAGCTATATAATTCTTTATGTTTTTGATAGAGCATTTTAAAGATCCCTTTGCCACGATAAGCCTTATCAATACATACCTGCCCCATTACATACCACCGATAATCAACTAATAGTTTTCCTTTATATTCCAGCGTTTCCAGGTTATCGATCATAATACTTAAATCCTGGTGAAACCCGCGGGCTTCCAACGGAGTAACCAGTGCATAGCCAACCACCTTGTCTCCATCTTTTACAATAACACCCGGCGCCAGCGCATGCATTTGCTGAAGCAACTCTATAGAATAAAGCCAGGTAACAAAACCTTCCTGTTGTTTCTCTGTTTCATCAAGATTTTGCTTCAGGCTTTGCTGGTTAAGCAGGTGCACCTGCTGCAATTCTTCCAATGAATGAACGGTAGTAGTTGTTAACATGTCAACATTTATAAAAACTAAATGCCGCGAAGATAATGCGTGAAATAAAAAAGGATGATGCCTGCGCACCACCCTTGAAATTTATACTGGTTTACCTGGCCTTTGTTAAACAGCGTCTGACAACGAGGTAAATGTAAAGTCCCTGATCTTCATTGGCGGCACCAGGTAACTGCGATAGGATTCTACGCTGATAGTCCGCTCAGGTTTGCCCAACGCTTCTACATTGTTAAGCATAATGACCGGGCTTTCATTAAACCGGAAATTCTTGATGGGATGTTTGATTTGACCATTCTCAATATAAAAAGTTCCGTCGCGTGTAAGACCGGTTAATAAAAGTGTTTGCGGATCTACCATGCGTATATACCAAAGCCTTGATACCAGGATGCCCTTCTCTGTACTTTTAATCAACTCCTCCAATGAAGCATTGCCGCCTTCCATAATATAGTTAGCGCCAAAGGGTACCGGCTTTACATTCTTTTTCTGTGCCCAAAATCTTGAATAACCCAGGTTCTTTACCACGCCCTTTTCTATCCAGGTAGTTTTCTCCAAAGGTTGCCCGTCACCATTCCAGGTGGCAGAAGGCAATTCAGGATGGAAGGGATCTGAATAAATGGTAACATTCTCATTCATTAGTTGTTCACCCAAACGGTTACCACCGCCAGCTTTGCTCATAAAACTGCGGCCTTCGTCTGCACTGCGTGCATCCAGCCCGCGAAACATATTTTCCAGCATATAAGCCCCTGCTACCGGCTCCAGTATCACGGTATATTTACCCGGCTCTATGGCTTTTGCTGTTGCCGAACCATTGGCTTTTTGTGCAGCAATTTTTGTAGCGCCATAGGTATCCAGCTTGCTTACATCATTAAAGCCACGTGCAGCATAACCACTGCCGGTACCTGCTGCATTACGTGCGGTGATACTAAAGATGATGTCGGTATCGGTGTTATAAGCAAACAACCCTTTGGAGTTCATCATAGCATCAAAGCTGGTGGTGTTCTCCAGGAAGCCCGCACCTTCCAGCTTTTCTTCTTTTGATACCTGTATGCTTTTACCTACCGCCTCTGCCCTTGTATCAGGTGTAACAGCCGCGGTTGCAGGTACATAGCCGATAGATTCCTTATAAGTCTGGGCACCGAGCAGCGGCATGTATTCAGGATTTTCCGGTGCCAGTTGCGCCAGTTCTTCTGCTCTTCTTACCACTTTTTCAAGCGATGCATCATCAAATTCATTGATGGTGGCAGTGCCTGTTTTTTTTCCAAACGATGAACTTACCGCAAGGCTGATGGTACTGATGTCTCCTGCAGTTGACACAGCATTACGTGCATAACGTATATTGCCGCCTTCATTACCGCTAAGGCTTGCTTCACATTCATCTGCCTTGGAAAAGCTGATTACTTTTTTCAGAAGTGTTTGTGCTTCTTCTTTTGTTAGTAGTGCCATGGTGAATGGTCTATAGTGAATGATGAATAAGTTATTGTTTATCTATGCAGGATGTTGATAGAATATCTATCTCCTGTGATTGTTATAAAACGGCATGTTGATCTTAAACCTTTCTGCTACTTGCTGAAACATTGCTGAACGTACAAGAGTGCGACGCAAGAATGCTGATAGCAGTAATGCAGTACGGCTAAAAAATCTTAAATCTTTCTTGCCGTATTAATTACATTAACGCCGTTAAAACGGGTAGTGGAACTTCCGTGAGATACGGCATTGGATTGCCCCGGTTGTCCCTTACCATCATTAAAAGCGCCACCTAAACGATAGTCACTTTCATCGGCAATGGCTACACAGGAGTTCCAGAATTCCTGCGTGTTGGCCTGGTAGGCAACATCCTTTAACATACCTGCAATTTTACCATCTTTGATCTCGTAAAAAGTTTGTCCGCCAAACTGGAAATTATAGCGTTGCTGATCGATAGAGAAAGAACCATCGCCAATAATATAAATGCCTTTCTCTGTATTTTTAATCATATCATCAACACTAAGCTTTGTCTTTCCCGGCTTTAATGATACATTGGGCATACGCTGAAACTGAACGTCTGACCAGCTTTGCGCATAGCAACAACCCTGTGATGCATTCAGACCAAGTATATGCGCCTGGTCGCGGATAGCCTGGTAATTCACCAATACGCCATCTTTGATCAAATCCCATTCACCGCATTTTACCCCTTCATCATCATAGCCAACCACACCAAGAGAACCGGGTTGTAGTTTATCTGCCACGATGTTTACCAGGTTGCTGCCAAAATGAAAATTCTTTGACTTCCATTTGTCCAGCGTTAGAAAGCTGGTACCTGCATAATTGGCTTCATAACCAAGCACACGATCAAGCTCTGTAGGATGCGCTACAGATTCATGAATGGTAAGCCATAAATGTGATGGATCTAATATTAAATCATACTTGCCCGGCTCTACTGATTTTGCCTTTATTTTTTCGGCAACATCTGCAGTGGCGTTCTTTACATCTTCCAGTATATCATAACGATTTTTATATCTTGTTACCACGCCGCTTACCTTGCTGCCTGCAGTGGGTGTAAGATATTCGTAACCCATACCAACCGGTGAACTTAATGACCTTCTTGTTTGAAACTTCCCTGATGCCTGGTCTATCTTGGTGACCACAAAATTCGGATAGATACGATGTATGTCCTGGTCGATATAAGAACCATCGGTAGAAGCAAAATACTTCTGTTCATTTACTGCAAGCAATGCAGAGTTTACAAAGTTGGCGCCTGCCTGCATGGCAATGGAATTTACATTTAGCAGCAAGTCTACCTTCTCTTTTACAGGAACGCTGAAACTATTCTTTTCTATCGGCGTTTTCCAGCTAACTTCTCCAAAACCTTTTTGAGGCGCCAGTTGTACCGGCTCTGTAAGTATTTTGGTGTTTGCTTTTGCAACAGCCACAGCACGCTCTGCCGTTTTAGCAATATCTTCTTTGGTTACTTTGTTAGAACAGGCAAAACCCCAGCTACCATTGGCTATTACGCGGATACCTACACCAAAAGATTCTGTGTTTACAATGTTTTGCACACGGTTTTCACGGGTAACAATAAACTGGTTAAGGTAACGGCCGATACGAACATCTGCATAGGTAGCACCTTTGGCCTTGGCCGCAGTGAGGGCAACATCTGAAAGCTGTTTTTTCATGCTTACATCTATGCCATCAAAGAGGGCCTGGTTTGCATCAATGGGATTACCCTTGAGCATAAAATCAGGAATGGCCAAGGCACCAACACCCAGTGCAGAAAGTTTGAGAAAATCTTTGCGTTTCACTGTACAATGTTTAAGTGTAAAAAAATAGTTCTATGGCTAACGCGATTATCCATCGAAAAACAACAGATGAATAACCTGTTACTTTTATATCCAATCCAGCAAACGAATCAAGGGGTTAGTGTATGTGATAGAAGGTTACAGTAGTATCTCTCATAAAACAGCAATATAGTTTATTTTGATAGTTGCTGATGCAGTTACGCAAACTTTTTTTCCATCCATAAGAAGGCACAACTCAGCAGGAACAATGCAAAGAAAAGATACTTTGGAAATTCCTTTTGAGATGTATGCTGCCTGTTAAGCACTTTAGAATTACTGGCTGATGCTGCATATTGTTTTGTTTGTTCCCTGTTACGCAAAAGAGATATATTTTTCCAGTCCTCTTCTTTAAATATGTAAGTAGCAAGGTTTGCTTTATTGGATCGCAGCGATGTCCACCCGGAGGTACGGGGCCACCAGGTACCTGACCATTGCTGACGATAAAATGCATGCTGACTTAACGCGATCCTGCCATCACCGCAATACATTACGGGTTGTTCATCTGCGGTTTCCAGCGCCACTGTAGCAGGCACAGCTGCTTTTAATATAAACGGAGATACCTGCCAACGTTCATCAGTCTGTTTCTTTTGAATCGCCGCTGAAATTACGGCTGACCATAAGGCATTATAGGCGGTATCGTGACCGCTTAATACCCATGTATAAGTATCACTCAATGTTGAATAAATCAATTTTCCCGTACCATACAACGAAGCTGCGGCGAGCGCATTTTCTTTACTATCTGTAACTATTGCTTTTATACCCTGCCCTGGTTTTATGTACACAGCCTGACTTACAGATAAGGTTGATGTTCTTGCAAACCCTGGCAGTAACAAGGCCAGCTCATGAACAACAGAAACGGGTTGAGTAAGCGAAAATGATTTATTATAAAATGCTTGCGGGGAAGCAACAGTATCGGCTTTAATAATCAGTCCGCAGGAATTTTCTGACACTTGTCGTTCAACTGCTGCAAGCTCATCCGGTTGTAGTGAATGTAATGCAGAGGCATCGGCTATCAATAGATCAAACCGTTCTAACGTAGCAGCATTAAGATGATCAAGATTGAATTTCGCTGTATCAATAAATGCCTGTGCGTATTTTTTTTTGCTGATGGCCGTACGCATCGCTACAGTATAGTCATGTTGGGATAGCCAGTCTGATAAAAACTTATTCTCAAAGTCAGGCGCCGATGCAAGCATTAACACGTTGGTCTTTCCTGCATGTTGTACAAGTACCGGAAGAGGTTCCTTTACACTTTGTTGAAGCAACTGTACTTCTAATGTATAAACTGCTTTACCAATATTAGATGGAACTGTTGTCAGCGTGAAGGTTTCCTGCTGATGAGGTGCAATCGGAAACGAATCAAAATGATGTTCAAAACCAGTCAATAAAAGCCTGACGGAATCATTACTATTGTTATTAAAACGTCCCTGCACCCGCAGCATCTCTCCTTCTGAAAGTTGCTGTTTCCAGTAAATGTTGTTAATACCAAAAGGGGCCGGCCCCTCATGCAATATAACAGCAGAAGGTTGCAGGTATTTCCATTCACTGCTTATTAGCCCATCACCAAATACTTCCAGTTTTTTACCGGCAGTAACTTCATTACCCACCAATGAATCCACATGATATACAGCTAATGCAGGATGTTGGCTTCTATAATTATTTACACTGTCCTGGTTGTAGCCCGGTGTGAGAAGTATTATTGTTTGGGTGGTAAACGAAGCATCTACCGAATTCATGTACAAAGGAACAATCATACCTGTAAAAGCACCAACCATTACCACCGAAGCGAGCAAACGCCAAAGCAGTCTTGCACGTACGGCACGTTTGATCTCTTTGTAAAAAAGAAAAGCAAGTAACAGTATCCCACCTAAAATAAACCAGCCATACGATTGCATTACTGTTACTGTTGTTTTTTCAGGTTGATAAAATATTGTTTGGATAACTGCATGCCTTCGCCGTTATGTGTTTTTACCGGTTGCAGATGAGTACCGGACAACATACGTTGCAATGCTTTTTGTATTGATGAAAGATCCTGTACAGATAAGGCTTTTGACGAACCGGATAACAACTTCTTCATCGCCTGCAAAGCATTGATATAAGCGGATGGCGACATTACTGCCATCACCGAAAGTTGTTTTGAAACTTCCTGTAATACAACATACTCATTTGGGGTTAACGGCTGTTTTTCTCTTACTGATTCCAGTATGCTCAATGCTTCGCGGACAGGCTGAAAAATGCTATCCTTTTTTTCAGCATTGGAAGCTTTCACCGGTGATATGATCTTATCAAGTTCACCTGTAAGACGTTTCTCCTGTTTTAATGGCGGCATCTTAATACTCGTTTTGGCCACATATACACGTGATTGCTGCTGAAGGTCTTTTAACAGGCGTAATGCCTTATACTCAAATGGTAATGCTTCCGTTGGTTTAAAGAGGCGCAACTGCAATTCTGCCTTCCACATTTCAGTAAGCGTGGCACGTAATTGTTTCTTGGTTTCCGCATCAAAAAAAGTGGCGTCCTCTGCTATATCATGCTTGTGTGAATACGCGTCCAGTACGGCGGCAGCGTTACCAAAGTCCCCGGCATTACCTTGAGTACCATGTTCCTCATGATGTTCGTCTTGCTCAATACGATTGTCGCCAATATTGGTCTCCGATTCTTCCCCGAGAAATTTGCCATACCTCAGCCGAAGTAATTTCTGGTCGATGGCAAGATCATTACTCCTGTCCTTAAAAACCTTTTCACTAATCGTGTCTTTCGCCTTGATCAATTGTTCCGTTTCAATGATGATCTGACGTTGACTACGGAAGTATTCCGGTTTAAGGTTAAGGCCATTAAGTGTGATATCACTGCTCATTAACTCCGCTGTATCAGGCAATGACACGATAAACATATCAGACCTCGTTTCTTGCCCATGCGTATCTGTACCACTGATAAAGAAATAGAGTTCGCTGCCCGGCTCCATTTTTAAGGCTTCAAGGTCAATGGTCTTTTGCAAGTTATAGCGCTGATTTTCGCCGGCAAAAGACAAAGGAAAGCCGATCTTTTGTTCTTTAAACTTTACAGCTTCGCCACTGCCGCTGGCCACTGTTGCATACATAAAAGCATTACTGATGCCATAGTCGTCTGTTACCATTACACTCACTGCAACTTTCTTTGGCTGCCCAAAATCAATTACGGTTGTTGGGTGTGGCGATTGCACTGTAATAACCGGCGCTTTGTCCGGAATTATTTCGAGGCGATATAAATCTGATAAGGTATTCGCAAACTTTACCTGGTAAAAGGCGGCCGCATTCACCGATCTTTTTAAACGCCACGTAGTGTGTGTACTATCCTGCGGTTGCATTTGAACTTTTGCTGAATCATTAAACAGCAGCAACAATGAAGGCAAAGACTGATTGGTGGTGATCGTCCATTCAATTGCGGCGCCTGCTTCTGCCTGTAAGTTAAAAAACTGTTGTTTTCTTACAGACTTATGAGTATAAGCCGGAGGTACTATAGTAACCTGTATGGCGGATATACCAGGAATCTTTTTTTCCGGCTCGCCAGAGGCAGTATTATTATTCACTGTAGTTATTTCATGGCCTTGTGCTGGTTTTATCAGCATCAATAAATAACCAGACAAGATTGCCGCTAATACCCATAGTGTACTATTTCTGATCTTTTTCCTAAAGGGATGAAACCCGCCAAAAGACTGTAGTTCCCTTGTTACTTTTTTTGCCTGTAACTGTTCCAGCATGTTCAATTCAGGCTTTAACAACAGCCCACAGCTATCTTCAAATCCTGCATGTTGTTTATCAAGGTAAACCACCACATCCTGGTTAGTTATTTTCCATCCCGGTTTCAGCATCAGCCACATAACAAACACAAACACCCAAACGACACCAATATATTGCCAGGCAACGGGAGTTGATACTTTAATTAAACACATCAACGGAATCGCTAAAGCCAGAGACATCAGCACACAACTAAGTATACTCATCCGCTGCCATTTCCGTTGCAGGCCATGGATCATATTTACGCCATTGCCAATCATATCACTGCTTGCTTTTTAGGCATGAAAGAAAATACTCTTTCCATGCATAAAACAATAAAGGCTATCCACCAGCCAATGTTTGTAAGACTTCTGGTTGTTTTATATTGTGTTTTTGATATATTCTTTTCTGGTAAAACCCGGGGCAAATATTGATGCTGATCAATCACTCTTTTATCTGTATAATCATTAAGATTGATATCATGATACATCAACGTTAAAAGCAGAGATGGGAAAACAGCACTCCATGAAAGATCATTCCAGGAGGGATTAAACCTGCTGTAAAAACGATATGCCATCTTACCATTTGACAAAGTACTGCGTGTTAACAACGGGTTGCCAAAACCATCTGTCCAAAGTGTTGAGTTCTTTCCGCTGCTGTCAAAAGAAATACGTTTAAATAGCCCGATGTTTTGTTCATTGCTTATTACATACTGACCTGTTTGCACAACAGAATTTACTGAAGTCTCTTTACCCTGCTGGTAGAGAAAAACCTGCTCATATTGAACGGACTGTGGCAAGGCATCTTCACTTAACCAGAATAGCCATTTTGCTTTGGCAGGAACGGCAGCAACAGAGCTTACCGTTGTGACTGATAATTTTCGTTGCGTATACTGTTGAATACTTGCAAGCGCGGCTTTAATATAGCCTGCATCTTTTCCATTTTTACCAGTATAGATTGCAACAGTTAATGTGGCTGTGTCGAGGGGTAATATTGTTCCATTTTTCAGTTGCAAAGCAGTGCCATTTGTTGTTTGACTGAGAGACATACCTGCAGCGTCTTTTGTTTGATAGCTGTTGCTAAAGGGTGTGGAATGTATGGCGAGCAGACCAGCGTTACCGGTGTTGGTTAAAAATGCCGCAGGTATTGTATCAAACAAAGAATCTTTGGTAGTATAAGTGAGCCATTGTAAATGATGCGAAATTACCGGGCGGCTACCCTCAAATTTTTGCAGCGCATTCCTGGTAAAAAGATATTTGGGTATTGCTGGCGATGACGATTTATCCAGCAAAACAAGTTGTTGCCAATAACCATCTGTATCAACCTCAGCAGTGCTATCTCTATCCAATGCTTCTTTCAGATTGGCTTCCGGAAAACCTTTGGTAAAATAATGAAACTGATATCCTTTGGCCGTTAATGAATCAATAAGCTGTTTGTAATTATTGTAAGCTTCGTTTATCTCGGCTTTTGGTATCAATATCCATCCCTGTGTATTTCTTTTGGCGGTTTGTATCAAGACCGGTCCGGCCAGCAACAGTGCTGCAAGTATGATCAAAAGGCAACGCAACAGCAGCAGCAACCAATCACTTATTTTTATATTGCGGGATTGTTTTTGCGGGCTTTCCTGCATAAATATTATGCTGCCTACTCTTAATACCTTCCCCTGCTTTATATTCCACAAATGTATGACCACCGGTACCACGATACCTGTTAAACCCCATAGCCATATCGGTTGTAAAAACTGTAACAATTAGCCTGCTGTTTTTTGACGCTGGTTTAAGAAATCTCTAAGCACTTCATCCAGCGGGTTTGTTGTATTGATCATCCGGTAAAATACCCGCTTATCCAGTAGCCTTGCACGCACAGATGCAAGATATGCCGCTAACTTTTCCGTATATATTTTTTTGGTATCACTGCTGTTAATGTGAATCGTTTGCCCGGTTTCATAATCCTGCAATTGCTGGTAATTACCATAGTTAAAATCAAGTTCATTACTACCCATCAAATGAAAGGCAATAAGTTCATGCCGCCAGGAAGAAAGTGCCTTCAGCAAGGAAGATATCTCTTCATTTTCTTCGTAAAAATCAGAGATAAAAATCAGCAGCTCTCTCCTGTTATCCGTATTGAACAGATGCCTGTAATGTATGGGGTCAGTGAATTTTCCCGAAGCTTCCACCTGCTCCAACTGGTAAAAAAATCTTGTTAAGTGCTGCGGTTCTTTGCGCGACACCAGCGAGTAAAATGCATCTTCTTTAAAGACATAAAGGCCCACAGAATCTCCCTGTAAATGGGCAAGATAAGCCAGCGAAGCCGCTATCAGCCTGGCATATTCCAGTTTCGAAACATCATTGTCCTCATGTTTCATTGAGTTACTCGCATCTATCAGAAATTTTACAGAGATGCTTGTTTCTATTTCCGATTCCCTTATATAATAACGATCGCTGCGTGCATACATTTTCCAGTCGAGCCAGCGCAGGTCATCACCGGGCTGGTAGCTGCGATACTGGCTGAACTCAAGTCCCGTTCCCTTAACATTGCTTTTATTAATACCGGCCATAAAACCATCAATCACTGCTTTAGCAGCGAGTTGCAGGTCTTTTACTGCCATTAGTGTTTTAGGTTCCAGTAGCCGGCTCATATCAATCCAAAGGAGATTTAATGCGTTGCACTGTTTTCAATAACACTTCAGTTACCTTATCGGCACTTACCTGTTCGGCGTCCGCTTTAAAATTCATCAGTATACGATGCCTCAATACCGGGTAAGCCATGACCTGTATATCTTCTGTGGTTACACTGTACCGGGCTTTAAATAAGGCTCTTGCTTTTGCCGTTAAAATCAATGCTTGTCCTGCTCTCGGGCCGGCGCCCCATCTTACCCATTCTTTTACATAATCAACGGAAGTTGTATCAGGACGCGTGGCGCGTATCATATCTGTTACAAACTGTACCAGTTCTTTACTGATAGAAACTTCACGCACCAGTTGTTGTAATTGTTGAATCTCTTCACCATTAATCACAGGGTGGATAACCGCTTTATTATTGCCTGTAGTATTGCCTAGAATCGCAGCTTCTTCTGATGCAGAAGGGTATCCAATTTTTATATATAAAAGGAACCTGTCAAGCTGTGCTTCCGGCAGTGGGTAAGTACCTGCCTGTTCAATGGGATTTTGTGTTGCAAGAATAAAGAATGGCCTGTCCAACGGGTATGTTTGACCGCCATAGGTGACTTCAAATTCCTGCATGGCTTCCAGCAGGGCTGATTGTGTTTTAGGCGGCGTACGGTTAATCTCATCTGCCAGCACAATGTTGGCAAACAACGGTCCTTTGTTGAATTTAAAGAATCTTTTGCCGGTCACATGGTCTTCCTCCAGCACTTCGGTACCCAATATATCGGTAGGCATCAGGTCAGGCGTAAATTGTATGCGCCGGAAACTTAAATGCAACGCCTGCGACATGGTTCTTACCATTAATGTTTTAGCCAGTCCGGGTACCCCTTCCAGCAGGCAATGGCCACCTGCCATTAACGCGACCAGCATTTCATCCAGCACCTCATCCTGGCCTACAATTACTTTCTGAATCTCTTTTTTTAGAAGCCCCAGTTTCTGCATCAAAGCATGCAAGGTGTTTTCAGAAATTTCCAATGTATTACAATTTTATGTTAGACGTGTTCCCTTTTGAAAAAGGAAATTAGAGATAAATTAAAAATAGGCGTAAAAAATACACGAATGGTCACCGAAATTTACCTGCATTAAATCGTTTTTAGCATTTTTTTATTAAGCAGACTGCATTACTGCTATTAAGCTTTGGTTGTGTCACTCACTTGTACGTTCTGTTCGGTATGCATCCGAAAGCCATCGCATACATCATCTTCTTATTTAATAAAATATTGGGCGATTCCTTTATGCAACTCCTGCAGGTTAATGTAACTTGCCACAATAACATTGCCGTTTATACCTATTATGTTTCATGGCTAAATCAAAATTTACTTTTGCAAGGTTAAGATATCGTTCGGGCGATTGGGATACTGATCAGCGTATGCCTGTAAACATCCTCAATTCACTTATTGAATACACCAATATTCCTGTGAATGAAACAGAAAAGGTTGTTGACCTTGGAAGTAATGAATTATTCCTGTATCCTTTTTGCTATCTCAGTGGCCATAAGCTGGTACAGTTTGATGCACAGGAAGCAGCCAACTTTAAGAAATATGTACTTAACGGCGGCTTTGTATTTGTGGATGACTGTAACCATGATATAGATGGACTGTTTGCCAAGTCCTTCGAAACACAAATGGATCATTTATTTGGCGCACATGCTTTAAAAAAAATTCCCAATAATCATGAGCTTTATCACAGCTTTTTCAGTTTTGAAAAAGGGCCGCCCACCACAGGTTTCGAACTCAATGGCTGGGGTGACGACATTGTTCACGATTATCTTAAGGCCATTGAAATGAATGGGCGAATTGCAGTATTGTATAGCAATAAAGATTATGGCTGCGAGTGGGATTATGATTTTCGCAACAAACGCTTCCTGGCAGAGGATAACACCAAATTCGGGGTAAATATCGTGGTGTACGCGATGGGTGGATGATGGTTTCAGATTTGATACTTATTTCCTAATTTTATAGAAACGTTTATGAATGGGTTTGGTGGCAAAAAATAGTACACGAACATATACCATTGAAGAATACCTGTTATTGGAGGAAAAATCCTCTATAAAGCATTATTTCATTAATGGAAATATTATTGAAATGCCAGGCGCAACTTACCAACATAACCTTATTGCAACGAATATTACCACTGCTTTAAATATAGCGCTGGAAAACAAAAGCGAAGCGTATTTTGTATTGAACAGTGACATGAAGATTTTTATTCCGCGTACTTTATCATTTGTATATCCCGATGCCATTGTAATTTGTGAAGCGCCGGTGTATTACAATCAACGGAAAGATGTATTACTAAATCCATTGCTTATCGTAGAAGTGCTATCCCCGGCCACAGAAGAATTTGACAGGGGCAGTAAGTTTTACGACTATAAACAAATTGCTACTTTTCAGGAATATGTCCTGGTGGAACAAAATTCCGCACACATAACATCAAGCTATAAAATTGCCGAGCGCACCTGGCTGGATACGGAAGCCGAAGGATTAGAAGCATCCATTTATCTTAAAAGTATTGACTGTAATATTAAGCTCAGCAAGCTGTATAAAGGTGTACAGCTAATTTCATAGTCCGGTAACCTTGCCTTTTATATATTTCAGCCAACATAACAGCATACCCTTTCAATAGAAAATTCAACCCACAAAAACCAGTTTTTTCTTTACAGCCGGCACCTTACATTCGCAGCCCTTTTTATGCCGGAACACAATCCGGATAAGGGATGGAAAAACATTATATATGACAGAATTTTCACAGCCTATCGCGTTGAAGCTGAACCTGAGAACCGCTCAGGTAGAAGCCGTGTTAAGTTTATTTGAGGAAGGAGCGACAATCCCTTTTATTGCACGTTACCGTAAAGATAAAACCGGTGGTCTTGATGAGGTACAGATACAGCAGGTGCAGGACGAAGCAAAATTCCTGAAAGAATTCACCGAAAGAAAAGCTTTTATAGAAAAGGCCATTACCGAACAGGATAAGATGACCGAAAGTTTGCAGGGTAAAATAAATAAAGCCACCAGCCTTGCCGAGCTGGAAGACATTTATCTTCCCTTTAAACCCAAACGTAAAACCAAAGCACAAACGGCCAGGGAAAATGGGCTGGAGCCGCTTGCCCTGTTACTATTGGAACAAAAAGAAATTGATCCTGCCGCGGAAGCTTCGGGTTATATAACAGGCAATGTAAAAAGTAACGATGAGGCGCTGCAGGGCGCAAGAGATATCATTGCAGAAATGGTGAATGAAGATGCACAGGTACGTGCCAAAATGCGCAGGCTGTTTGAAGATACCGCTACCTTTCAAAGCAAAGTAGTGGAAGGCAAGGAAACTGAAGCAGCCAAATACAAGGATTATTTTGAGTTTAATGAGCCGGTTTCAAAAATACCCTCTCACCGCATTCTTGCTGTGCTAAGAGGTTTCCTGGAAGGTCATTTGCGCATGGGTATTTCACCTGTTGAAGAAGATGCGTTGGAAACGGTAGAACGCATGTATATTAAAGGCATGAGCCCATCGGGTGAACACATAAAAAAAGCAGTTCGTGATGCTTACCGCAGGTTACTACAACCCAGCCTTGAATCGGAATTCAGAACAGCGCTAAAAGCAAAAGCTGATGAAGAAGCGATCAACGTATTTGCAGAGAATCTTCGCCAGTTATTGTTAAGCTCACCTTTGGGCAGCAAGCGTATCCTGGCCCTTGATCCGGGTTACAGAACGGGTTGCAAAGTGGTGTGCCTGGATGAAAAAGGAGAGCTTAAGAAAACAAGCCTTATCTATATTCATGAACCTAACAGGTTGTATGACAGTGAGCATAAGATTCGCGAACTGGTTAAGGATTACGATGTGCAGGTGATTGCTATCGGCGATGGCACTGCAGGTCGTGAAACAGAACAATTCATTAAAAAATTGCAACTCAACCTGCCAGTCTTTTTGGTAAACGAAGATGGCGCTTCTGTATACTCGGCGAGTGAAACGGCAAGGGAAGAATTTCCCAATGAAGATGTTACGGTACGGGGCGCTGTAAGCATTGGCCGGCGTTTGATGGATCCACTTGCAGAGCTCGTAAAAATCGATCCTAAAAGCATCGGCGTGGGACAATACCAGCACGATGTAAACCAGTTTCGTTTAAAAGAACGTCTTGATCAAACTGTGGTAAGTTGTGTAAATTCAGTGGGCGTAAACCTGAATACCGCAAGTAAACATTTATTAGGTTATGTAAGTGGTATCGGCTCAACCCTCGCAGATAATATTATAAAATACCGCAGTGAAGTAGGCAGATTTACACATCGTGGCCAGTTGCTGAAAGTACCAAGACTCGGAGGCAAGGCTTTTGAGCAGTGTGCGGGTTTCTTACGTATTCCTTCCGGAGAAAATGTGCTGGATGCCAGCGCAGTTCACCCGGAAGCGTATACGATTGTAGAAAGAATTGCTACTGATGCGGGCGTGGACGTAAAATCGCTTATTGGCAATGAACAATTGATTAAGCAGGTAGATACAAAGAAATATGTAACAGAACAATTTGGTGAACTTACCATTAAAGATATATTGGCCGAGTTAAGAAAACCAGGGCTTGATCCGCGTAGTGAATTGGAGCAATTTGAGTTTGCCAACATTTTTTCCCTTCAGGAAGTAACGGTTGGTATGGTATTGCCCGGCGTAGTTACCAACATCACCCGTTTTGGTGCTTTTGTAGATATTGGTGTTAAGCAGGATGGGTTGGTACATGTAAGTGAAATATCTCATCAATATATCACAGATCCCAACGAAGCCTTAAAGCTGAATGATAAAGTGCAGGTAAAAGTGTTGGAAGTAGATCTTGCAAGAAAACGTATTGCACTTTCCATTAAGCAAACGCAGGAAGCTCCGGCACGAAAAGATTCAAGGTTCCGTCCGCAGGACGGCAGGGGAAAACCGCAGCATACAAGTAATAAAAAACAGGAATCAGATCTAAGTAATATGAGCGTGAACGATGCGCTGGCTGCATTAAAGAAAAAGTTTGGCAAATAATACTAACATTCAATAAGTATAAAAGACAATGCAAAGGCCTCAAACCTTTGCATTGTCTTTAAAAGGATGCACCATATTTCCCGCCGTTAATTTGCCCAGTTTACCTTGATGTCATGCTTTGCGGCATATGTCTTTCCCTGGTTTATTAAAGCGTTATAAAGCTGGTCGTACTTAGCGTAATACTTGTTGTGTATCGCTGTCATCATTGCTTCAAGCTCTTCTTTCGGTGCACCTGTATCATATTTCTTTGCCAGTTCAACATATTCGTTCTTATATACCGGCAATACAAATTCAAACACCGCGACCGACGCATCAATCATCGGTTTTGTTTCTTCCGTTGGCGCCAGGTCTTTGATCTTTTTAAGAGCAGCCTCAATACCCCGCTGCTTCATCTCCACCACTTCTGCTCTTGTAGAGCTCACCACTTTCTTTTGTTCATCCATCTTTGACGATGGTGCATCCAGTTGACGAAAATCTCCACGGTCTGCAAAGCCAGCTAAGAGATTTGAATTTAATACGGCCTGGTCAAAGTACTGCTCGGGAGTAGTGGTATTACAGGAAATGAATAAGCAGATGAATCCAGCAATTACATAATTAAACAGGGTTCTGTTGTACATAAAATTGATTTAAACGGGATTACAAAAATGAACAACAAAACTATTGGTCTGCAGCTTCCGGTAAAAAATAATGTCGCTGTTTTTAGCACAAATTAATCCAGTATCCATATCACTTAGACTTCGCCTGTTTCCTGCTTTCTATATTTGGCAGAAACCCGGTAATAATGCCAATCAGTGGTAGAAAGGAGCAAACATGGAACACATAAGTGATACTGGTGTTATCGGCCAGCTTACCAAGCAATGCAGAACCAAGGCCACCCATACCAAAAGCCAGCCCGAAGAACAACCCTGCGATCATTCCCACTTTACCGGGTACCAGCTCCTGCGCGTATACCAGTATTGCGGAGAACGCAGAGGCAATAATAACGCCGATACAGCCAGCCAATACCACCGTCCAGAAAAGATTGGCATAAGGCAGCATTAATGTAAAAGGAGCTACCCCAAGAATAGATATCCAGATAATATATTTTCTTCCAAAGCGGTCGCCAAGCGGGCCGCCTAGCACAGTACCTGCTGCCACGGCTGCAAGAAATACAAACAGGTATATCTGTGCATTCTGAACACTTACATGAAACTTATCGATCAGGAAAAAAGTAAAGTAGCTGGTCATGCCAGCCATATAAAAATATTTGGAAAAGATGAGCAGCAGGAGGATAAAAAGGGAAACCCCTACCCTGCGTTTTGATAACTGAGGAGTTTCCACCGCCTTTAAAGCTTTCTTTACAGGCGCGCCTGCGGAACGGTACCATTTACCTACATTGAACAGCACAATCATTCCCAACAGGGCTGCCAGTGAAAACCACATAATACTGCTTTGACCGAACGGTATAACGATAAGGGCGGCAAGCAATGGCCCAAGCGAACTGCCGGCATTGCCACCCAGTTGAAAGATAGACTGTGCCAGCCCGCGTTTACCGCCGGAAGCGAGGTAAGTTACCCTGGACGATTCCGGGTGAAAGATAGACGATCCTACACCTATCAGCGCAACAGAAAAAAGTACCATGGTAAAACTTGATGCAAGTCCCAGCATGATAAGCCCCAGGAGGGTGAAACCCATCCCTACGGATAAAGAAAATGGCTGAGGTCTCTTATCTGTATACAATCCCACAAATGGCTGCAACAGGGAAGCTGTTAACTGGTACGTAAGTGTTACCAGGCCAATATCAGCATACGACAGGTGAAAATTTGTTTTGATCAATGGATAAATAGAAGGTATCACCGACTGCATCATATCATTCAAAAGGTGAGAGAAACTGATGGTGAAAAGAATGGAATAAACTGTTTTTTCCGTGATCGCTTTTCCTTGTTCAACAGCGGTAAGTGTTTGTGCTTTCATAACATTAGTCATCAGGTCATCTGATGTTTAAAGATAAAAAATTATTTTCCGATAATTTTTGATGCGCAATTCCATGCCTGCCGGCTGTCGCCATCCTGTATGCTCTTCAGCAGGTCTTCATGCAGTTTCATGGTAGAACGGAATGTTTCCAGGTTATTGTAACGTTCCTGGAACCAGGAACGCAGGTGTACTGCAAAAGATTTATACAAATCGGCAAGGATGTCATTCCCGGAAGCTTCGGCTATTGAGGTATGAAAATCTATATCAGCCTCAATACAACCGGGTACATTGCCTTCTTTTACAGCCTGGTTTCGCTTGTCAAGCATCAGCCGCATTTTCTTCAGGTCTTTTGCAGAACGATTTCCTGCCGCTTTCTCTGCGATTTTTACTTCGAGAAGCTGTCTCACTTCATCAAGTTCGGCTTCTTTAGAACGCCTGAGCCTTTGCAACAAAGGTTCCGCAATACCTGTTTGCTTCTGAATGAAAGTACCAATCCCCTGCTGCACTCTTAACAGCCCGGAATTTGCAAGGATTCGTACAGCTTCCCGTACTGAAGAACGGCCTACGCCGAATTGCTTCATCAACTCGGGTTCAGTGGGCAATTGTTGTTCATGCTGGTACACGCCATTTACAATTTGTTCCCTGATGCGGCCCGCTACTTCATCGGCCAGTGATTGCTTGTGAATTTTTGAAGTCATCATATCATCTGATGATAAAGGTAATAAAATAATCAGGACACTGTCAAAATTATTGCGCTGATGGGTTCGCTTATTCAACTATATCATAGGAAAAACAGAATCCTTAATGATCTTTAGTTATGGGAAGATGGAATGAGTATTCTGGAATCAGGCTGAAATTTTCATTTACCAGAGAAGCAAAAATGGTTACCATTTATTTACATTATGGCAGGTAAGTTTTTTCGGACTCATGCATACAGGTTTACAAAGCACTTGCCTTTCACACTTACTAATACAAGAAATACATTGTCAATTTCCCAGGTAATAAAAGGCAAAAGAAATTACCGTGACAGTAAATAGAATAACAAACCACCAGTTGAGCCTGGAATTAAATTGAGGTGTGGAGGTATTAACCTGCATGGCTTCGCTTTTAGAATATTGGATTTAATCAACGCGCAACACTTTCACCATTACCTGGTGACAATAACAAGAGCACCTTAATTCACTAGGCTACCTGGTGAAATTCATCTTCCTTTCCAGGTTAAAAATCACATTTGCTTTAAGCGGACCGTAAAGGCTAATGTAGTGGTCTAACTGCGCACGATTGTAAGCGGGATAAGCCATTAATATTTTCTCTACTTCCAAATGATCTGTCACTCTTATATAAATACTCTGTTCCTTAACGGGTTGTTGGTTGCTTAACATTATAAAACTATCTTTTGATTAGCTGTTTCTGATACTGCTAAATAACTGCCTGCCACGCAAGCAAAAAGCAAAATCCATATCATTTAAGCATGGTTTATACTTCGGTTCAGGTTGTTTTAAGTTTACCCTCTTTATTAACTGCTTTTTAATCTTAACATTTCATTTGTTACATCATAAAAACGATAATCATCTCATTTACCCGGTAATCGCTTTCAAGTGTGCAATTAATGACATACTACAACTACACTTCTGTAGAAATATAACCAACAAGAGTTAATTTTTACCTGTATACAAGCTTCAAGTATACCTATACATAACGTTTAAATGTTCTGGCATGATTTTCATATTGACTATTCAAACATTATTATGAAAACTAAAACACTATTTATGAAAAAGTTTTTCGTGTTAGCTGCTGTATTATTAATTGGAAATGTCTGTATCCTTAACGCGCAAATTCAAGCTGGAAACTGGATGGTAGGTGGTGATTTAATGGGTATGGATTTCGGCCTTAATAAAGGTGGTGGATATAATATACAACTTACTCCAAAGTTTGCCTACTTTATCAAAGACAACGTTGCAATAGGTGGATATACTGATCTTGGCGTAAACGGTAAGAAAGGAGCTCCTACCACCTGGACTTATAAGATTGGTGCACTGGGACGTTACTATGCAAGCAGCGGCCAGGTGGATAATCTTTTGAAACATGGACGTTTCTTTTTAGAAGGTAATGTAGGCTTTGGTGGCGAATCAATTACAGATGGAGGATCTTCCAGTAATGGCTTGAATATACAGGCAGGTCCGGGTTATTCTTACTTCATAACCCAAAATGTGGGTCTTGAAGCATTGCTTAAGTATGACGGTAACTTTGGATTTGGCAATGGAGGTGTAATCAACAATATTACATTTGGACTGGGCTTCCAATTATATCTTCCTTCTTCAAGAGTTAAATCAATGATCAATAATCCCAAGAATCTATAACAGGCTTTGGCCTTCTTCATACATCCATCCACAAGTCGGGTAAAACCTTACTGACTGGAAACTATTATCAGATGCCTGTTCTTAAAAGGACAGGCATTTATTTTTATGTATAAAATAGCTGAATCACATTTAAGTAATTTGATGGCTTAAATTCTTTTATATATGCCCAATTAAACACAAAATAGTGTGCGTATAATAAGGAAGGTTAGTCAGATTATATAAAGTAATTCCAGGATGATCTAAACAATGGCCCGGTTATTAAAAGCTCTGATCAAGCGGCACAGGAAGCTGTATGCTGCAGGTATTGTTCAAGTGCGGTTGTAATTGCTTCTTTCAGCATATTTTGTCGTGAGGATTGATTAAGATCATATTGTAACAAACCACCTACTTCTTTTATAAAATGATTACCATACAGCAAACACTCCAATTCACCGTTCATAATCGTTATACGGTAAACCCTGCCTGAAGGCAGCTCTTTCAGGTCTATCAACGCGCCGTATTCTTTTTGCTCAAACGTAAATCCTAACTGTATCAATTCCATAACCTTTCATTAATTCCGTTGAAGTAACTGCAATCTGAATGCCGGAACAGGAATGCGGAAACAACCCGCATAAACACTGCATCAGTATTCATGTTCTTATTTTTAAAAAGGCAAGCATTGCGCATTTGCTATACAGTATGGGCATTTATTCCACACAATCCCACTAATTTTAATTTACCGCGATCAAAAAATCTGATAACTTGTTGCTGTTTTTAAAACTCGCTTTAAAAACAACCCGGCTGCTTAGACGCAACTCAAATCCAACTCTCTGAAATAGCAAAAAATATACAATAACCCCTGTAGAATTTACAACGTGTACCTGAATTGGCTTGTCAGCATACCAAGGCTATTACTTTGTATGTCCGGGTCTGTTTTGAGGTATACCCTAACCTAAGACAATAATGAAGAACTGGCCATTGGTTAACATTTACTATGGATTTGTATCATTGAACGGAGATCACCTTTCACTGGTAATTTTATTAGCGGCAGCTTTGATTACCGGTTTCCTGATTGCATTCATTATTTTTAATGCAAAGGATAATAAGATAAGCCAGAACATTATCAAGCGCCAGGTTTTTAATGATCATATCTATCCCATTTGGATTTATAATACGCAAAACCTTCGCATACTTGCAGCCAATAAAGCATTCTGCAGGAAGTTCGGCTACCGGGAAAAACAACTAAAACGAATGACCATTCTTGATCTTCGTTATAAAACACAGCAATCAAAAGTGAAGAGTTTTATTGAAAACCTAACTTCTTACAAACTTCCTTTTTCTAATAGTGGTGTGTGGATTTATAAGAAAAGAAACGGTGATATTTTTCGCATGGAAGTATGTACGCTTTTTTCTGACGGCAACCATACCAGGGCTGTAATAGGTGTAGATATTGATGAAGTGGTGAACCTGCAGGAGCAACTAAAAAATATTGCATGGATGCAGTCACACGTGGTAAGAAGGCCACTTGCAAATATTCTCAGCCTGCTTGATTTGATGACTGATCCTCAAATACCTGAAAAAGAGAAAAACCTTTACACATTGCTTCTTCGTCAATCCTGTTATGAAATGGATACGATCATAAAAGAGATCGTTAGTAAAACAGACACCCACAAAGGCCTGATGCAGGGCTTTCATACAATTGAATAAAGTAAAAATAATCGCATAGAATCCGGCTTTTGCAGCATAACAAGATTTTAAATATTGAATAGCAGCATCCAAAAATTGTGTATCAGCTCCACCGTTAATTTATTATATTCAGGGGTTACAAATACTTCATGTTAAAGAATTGGTTATATACACCAGGTGTAAATAATCTTTAAACCGGTTGGTAAAATTTTTGCATCACTCAATACATGAAACAGACCAACACAAACAACATCATCGATGAACTTGTTTTCCTGCTTGAAAAAGGAAACGCGCATGTGTCGTTTGAAGACGCAGTGAAAGAGCTTCCCGCAGAATTACGTGCCAGTAAACCTGCCAACCTGCCGTATAATATCTGGCAACTAGCGTCGCACATTAAAATTACCCAATGGGATATTGTTGAGTTTTGCCTTTCAACCACTCATGTTTCACCTGAATGGCCCAAAGAATACTGGCCTGAAGCAGTTGAGCAAGTAAGCGATAAAGATTGGAATGCCTGCTGTAAGCAAATAAAAGATGACCGGGAAAGATTTATTAAACATCTGCAGGAAAACAGCGGCAAGCTATCAGATGCATTTTCTTATGGCGACGGACAGAGTTTATTGAGGGAAGCTTTATTAATCGCAGACCATACCGCTTATCATACAGGGCAAATTCTTGTAGTTCGCCGATTATTAGGAAACTGGAACAGCTAATAACCTTAAAGTTGTTACCACACCATTGCATATTCTTCTTCAGGATGTTGCTCTGCTTCCATTTTCGCGATGAGTTCGCATTTCATCATATAAAGCTGATCGAGTAAAACTTCATTGCCTGCAGTGGATCGGCCTTCTTGTCGTGCCGTGGAGATCATGGATTCAAGTTCCTGTATACCTGCTGAAAGATTCTTCAGTTTTTCCTTCATGTGAATAGATATTGGATAATGTAAGCGCTAATATATTAAATATCAGGCAATCAAAAAAACATGCACCCGCTTTTTTAGAAAGTTCATAAGCGAAGCACTAAACTTTTTTGTGCAGTAATAGTCATAGAGGCGAACAATAAACCACTTGCTATGAAATTAAACAGTTCAATTGCCCTTGCAACGCTAACCATCGTTCTGTTATTTGCAGCCTGCGCCCCTGCCCCATATGCAGTAGTTAGAGAAAGACCACCTGTTCCGGTTATGGTGCAACCAATGGCTCCTTATCCTGGTGCGGTTTGGGTTTCCGGAGAATATATGTGGCGTGGTGGCCGGTATGTATATGTAGCGCCACATTATGTAAGGCCAAGGCGTGGAAGGGCTTGGGCGCCGGGCTACTGGAATCAATCAAGGGGCGGTTATGTTTGGATTGGCGGAAGGTGGAGATAATGATCTTATACTTTATCATAAAAAAGCCGGGCAGATGATTCCCGGCTTTAAAATGTATGATTGAAGCCATTTAGTTATTCTGAGTATTGTTCTATGATCTCTCCAATGTTTTCACTGGCATCAGTATGACCGAACAGCAAGTCAACCCATCTTGCTTCTTCATCCAATGCAAATTCTCCTATACGACTTCCATTAATATATACGCGGTAAGCGTGATTTGTTTTTCCATGAGGCGTGAGGTATACTTCCCAATGTTCAAGGTAGCCGTGCAGGGTGATAAAATGCCTGTCCATAATCCGGTATTTGAATCTTTCTTCAAACATGCTTCTTGTTTTACGTTCCATCTTTCAATCCTGTTTTGCTAAATTAATTAGTAAATCATTGCTAAAAAATTAATTTTCCATCACTAACAAAAATCAATGGTTCATCATGTATTAAAAGATGATATGTATTCATATTTCTTGTATATATTTATGGGTCATGCTAACCCTCAGTAATTATTAGACATTGAAACTCTTTAGCCAATACCTACCTGACAAGTGGAATTTTCTTGCAGGAAATTATGATGATTTTGAACCCGCCAACAGGGCGTTTAATGCAGTAAGCATTATCACCCTTATTATACTGGTGATCTTACTTCCGTTTAATATTATCATAGGCCTATATCCTGTTGCTTTTTTGATGATTGTATTGATTGCACTTCAATCTTTCTTTTATTATCAATCCAGGTGGAAAAAGAAATATGTAGCAGGTTATACCTATTATACCATCGCCAGCTATATTACCCTCTTCTGTAATTTTTTTCTTAACGGCGGTACGCTTGGGCCCACGCTCTACCTGTTCTTTTTAACCTTCCAGCTACTCATCGCATTCAGTCCGAGAAAGCAGCATCCGCTATGGGCCATTCTTCACCTGGTGATACCTACCATATTACTGGTGGCGGAAGCCTATCATCCTGCATGGATTGGCGGCCATTACCCAAGAACAATTTACCGTTTACTGGATCTTTCTTCCAGCTACCTGGTGATCCTGGTATGTATGTATGGCATTACGATTTACCTGCGTAACAACTACAATCGTGAGCGTAAGATCGCACAGGAAAGAGCCGAAGAAATTGCAGCGCAAAACCAGCGGCTGGAAGCAATGGATGCTGAGAAGAATAAATTGTTTTCCATTATTTCGCATGATTTAAAGTCTCCTTTGGGCACGATCATTTCTTCACTTGAATTGCTTACGGAATATGACCTGGAAGAAGAAGACAGGAAAAAATTAAAGAAAGAATTGTTACACCTCAGCCGTAATACTTCCGATATGTTGCTAAACCTTTTATACTGGAGCTCTGCAAGGATAAAAGGAGTGAATATTATTCCTGCGGATGTTGACCTGAAAGTGGTCATTCATAAAATTCTTAATATACACGGAGTGGTTGCTGCAGCAAAATCAGTAAATATAAACATCGATATCTCATCCGGGTTAAGTGCCCATGGCGATACGGATATTATTGAACTGATCCTGCGTAACCTGGTACAGAATGCGATAAAGTTCACGCCGGCCGGCGGCCAGGTTTTTATCAATGCCCATACATTTGAAGAAGGTGTTCTTTGTACGATTACAGATACGGGAGTAGGTATTCCTCAGGAGCAGTTGCAACACCTGTTTTCGCTAAAAGCTGCCGGTACTACCTACGGAACCAATAATGAAAAAGGAACCGGTCTGGGGTTGATGCTGTGCAAGGAATTTACCACTATGCTTCACGGCCGCATATGGGCAGAAAGCAAGGCAGGTGATGGCAGCCAATTTTATCTTTATCTTCCTTCACGTGCACATTCCGCTGCGATACTATCTGTTGCATAACCGGGTATTCACAACATGCGATTATCAAATTAATGTGAAGCCTGAAATCTTAAGCTTTATTTCATACATCAAATCCCAACAGACATTATCTTTAAGCATCCTTCAATAAAAAACAATACGATGCTCCCTGAAAAAACAGCCCACACCGGCAACACCAAAGACTGCAAATTATGGTTCATATTAGCCATTACTATGTTACTGATTGTTTACCGTTTTGTTAGCCTCGTTTAACAGTTAAGCAAAAATATTTACCGTATACTGCAAGTTTTTATTACTGCTGATGAATTGTTATGGTTTCAGATGTTCGCTAACAAACCCTAACGACATCCATAGCCAGCAACTGTCCCAGTTTTTCCAGTTTACTGCTGATATGCCCCACACCGATAGCACAGTGATGTGCGGGCCCGTGCCTGTTCCATTCATTTACAAAACGCCGGGCACCAACGGAAAATTTATAACGGCTGTTGGTATTGCCGATCTCAAGTATGGGTCCGGGAACTGAATGTCCTTCCGCTACCAGCAACATCAGGCCGCCATCCTTCTTTTCAACAACACTTAACAATGTAACCGGCCCGTTTTTTACCATCATCTCAATAGAAACTCCCTTGCCAACCTTGCCATGATATACTTTTAACGGGCGCACTTTTGTCTTTCCTTCAGCAATAGCAATATGCCCTGGCCCATCATGCCCCATTAATACCACATCATCGTTAAAATCCATGGCATAATACTCAGTAAAAGATCCGCCTGCACCAAAGGCATCCATGATTTTCATTGCCTGTGCATTTTTTACTTCATACTCTCCGGCAACAGGAATACCGTTTGCGGTAAGCAGCGAGTTACCGAGAATAATTGAACTGATGGCATCCTCATTTTCGGGGTTACCTGTTCCTTTATAGTAGTAAGCCATCGAGCCTAATTTATACATCTTCACGAGACGCTCAAGCGCAACTGAAGTCACGGCTGCTTTATACAATTCTTCCGGCGCACAATCCGGCTGCACATCAAACGCCTGATAAAAAAAATCCACTCTCTGATTGGCTTCTTCCTCTGTAACCTCCTTGCGAAGTGAGGCCAGCTCTTCCACTTCTATCAGTTCAATATGCCCACCAAAATGTGCAAGTTGCTTTGTCAGGTCTGTATAAATATCCAGCATCCCGCTATAATAGTGCCCCATGCAACCCAGCCTGTTATAAAACATAATGTTGGCCACTTTAGCAGCCTCTACCCACTCTGTAATTTCCTGCCTGCACTCCTCATCATTATACAACATACCGGTAACCTGGTGAAACCTGATGCCGGTTCTGTTAAACACGTTGGCAATTTCAGGTACCGGGCAAGCGGAACAATAAGCTAGCCATTCACCGGTCATTTTAGTACGATCGGTCATGCGGTTAAAACTCTTGTAATCTATTGCGGGTTCCGGTGAAAGGTTTAGTATAATCACGGGTACCTTCGCCCGTTGCACCACGGGCAGCACTGTTGCGGATAATGCATAAGTAGATACATACAAAAAGATGATATCCACGTCTTGCGTGGCAAACAACTTCCCCGCTTCAAAAGCCTTATCTGCACTATCTACCAACCCGGCATTGACCACTTGCGGATGCATAGTTTGCAGAAGCGCTTCCACATCCTGCAGGTAGCCCGTTAATCGCTGTTCAAGTCCTTCAAACTGCGGCCAGTAAGTATCCAGTCCTATAGCAAAAAGACCTATTTTAAAATTGTCTGCATTCATACTAAAAATTTTACGAGGTAACCTTTACAATACTTTGTTCAAATATTTTGTTTATTGAAGTATATGTTCATATAGTGAAAGACCTGTTACCATATGAAAGCAATTGATTTACATTTGAGCATCAAATTTATCCTGACACAATAAAGAAGAAAATACACAAACTGTTTTTTCGCCTGTATTTTTTGACATAACAATGCCGGCTGCCATGATGAACTACTATAAATACCTGCCTACAAGCATTACTGATGAAAACTGGGGCATCCACGTTTTAAACGCAGGCTGCAGCAGCATCGGCAAGCACGTAGTTTATCCTGCGCCTGAACATCCGGCACATCATTATTTCAACTGGAACAAAGGACGCATACTTGACGAGTATCAACTCATTTATATTGCGCGGGGCGAAGGCATATTTGAATCTGCAAGTTCAGGAAAAACAATCATCAAAGAAGGTTCGGTGCTCCTGTTATTCCCCAATGAATGGCACCGGTTTAAACCAGGCGAACAGGTGGGTTGGGATGAGTTTTGGGTGGGCTTTAAAGGCCCGGTGGTTGAAAACCTTGTACGTAACAATTTTCTCTCACAAAAGAACCCTGTTCTAGCTACCGGAATAAACGATCAGATTATTCGACTGCTTACTGAAATTATTGAGTACGCGAAGGAAGAGAAAACCGGTTACCAGCCATTGATATCCGGCATTGTATTGCACTTGCTGGGACAAGTGCATGCGCTTACAAAACAACGCGAATTTGAACCGGAGGACATCACGGAAAGTATTATTAACAAAGCCCGCATCCTGTTGCGCACTAATATTGAGAACAATATTCCGATGGAAAAAGTGGCAGAAGAATTAAACGTAGGATATGCATGGTTCAGAAAAGCATTTAAAACATATACAGGCATTGCGCCCAACCAGTATTTGCTGCAGTTAAAAATAGAAAAGGCAAAAACATTGCTTGCAGATCACTCCAAATCAATCAAGGAAATCGCTTTCCTTTTAAATTTTGAATCGGCTTTTTATTTCTCCAAATTATTCAAAGGAAAAACGGGCAGCTCACCTGAGCAATTCAGGAAAAGCAGGGAAAATGCAAGCAGTAAAGATCACTGAAGTTCATCTACCAGAACAAGGTATACAGCGCCGTAAGTATCCCCATAATGATCACCGAACCCACGATAAAGGAAGGAGAACAGCGAAACATCTTTCTATCAATCACCAGCGCTTTTTTCTCAGCCTCTTTCTTTGGAGACAACAGGCTTATCACGATAATCAATGCGATCAATATCACAAACACAATGGTCATGCGATCAAGAAAAGGATAGTCAGGGAAAGCGCCATTGGTCCAGGAAGGTAAAAACTTAAGGATAGTAGACAACGGTATAGTAAGCAATGCCGATACCAGTGCAGCGTTGGCAGTAGTGCGCTTCCAGAAAAAACCCAGCAGAAAGATGGCAAATACACCGGGTGATATAAAGCCCACATATTCCTGTATAAACTGGTAAGCCTGGTCCAAAGATTTCAATGCAGGCGCAACAAGACTGGCAAGTATCATTGCAACAACCACGGTTATCTTACCAACGTTTACCAGCTTCTTTTCGCTGGCATTTTTATTAAAATGTTTCTGATAAATATCCAGTGAGAAGATGGTGGAAATACTGTTTGCCTTACCTGCCAGTGATGCTACGATAGCTGCGGTAAGTGCCGCAAAGGCTAGCCCTTTAAGACCTGAAGGTAACAGGTTCATCAGTGTAGGATATGCCTGGTCAGGTTTTATTACGCCGGCAGCATCTACCATTTCTTTGTGAAAAAGCCCGTTCTGATACATTACATACATCGTAATGCCGGGAATTACCACGATCAGCGGAATAAGCAGTTTAAGAAATGCAGCGAACAAGATACCGCTGCGTGCTGTTTTTAAATCTGCCCCCAATGCACGTTGTACAATATATTGATTGCATCCCCAGTAGTTAAGATTATTGATCCACATGCCGCCTAACAATACGGATAATCCGGGCAGGTCTTTATAATAAGGATGCGACTTATCAAAGATCATATGAAAATGAGAAGATGCCTTTTCGTGAATAACACCAAGCCCTTTCAATATATCTTTTCCATAACCAAAATGCTCACTTACGAGAGTTAATGCAAGATAGGTGGTTACCAGGCCGCCCATGATTAATACCAGCACCTGTATCACGTCAGTATAGCCAATCACTTTCATACCGCCGAGGGTAACAAAAATGGAGAAGATGCCGAGCCCGGTCATGCACCACTCGAAGCTAATACCCGAAATTGCGGATACCGCAAGTGCCCCGAGATATATAATGGAAGTAAGGTTTACAAACACATATACCAGTAACCAGAAAACCGCCATAATCGTTGCAACTGTATCATTATACCGCTGCGAGAGGAATTGCGGCATGGTGTAGATCTTATTCTTTAAATATACAGGTATAAAAAATACAGCAACAATAACCAGTGTGGCCGCCGCCATCCACTCATAAGAAGAAATTGCCAGGCCAAGCGCAAACCCGGAGCCTGACATACCAATAAAATGTTCTGCCGAAATATTTGATGCAATTAAAGAAGCGCCGATTGCCCACCACGTAAGTGATCCTTCTGCAAGAAAAAAGTCTTTGGAATCTGTAACCTTTGATTTCTTGCGGTGATAAATAAAATAGCCGTACCCTGAAACAATAATAAAATAAATAATGAAGACAATGTAGTCAGGTGTGTGCAATCGGTTCATATAAATATAAATGATTGCGGAAAGTAAGAAGAAAAACGATACTATGCAGTTTCAAACCAATCATTGAAAGCTGTAATGCTTCATTTTTTTTAGCAAGTGCAGTTTATCCTCATGTACAAAAAGATAATTGGTAAGATTCATGCTGTTGTGCACCGCAATTTCGTCAAGCGGAAGAAGTTGCTGCTCCTTTTCATTGATGCGAAACATCTTGTAACCTAAATTAAATAATAGCGACAGCAATTTTATTTCCCGTGCTTTACGGTATTGACCATTGGCAGATTCCAAAGAATAAACCGGGAGAATTTCCAGGATGATAAATGGTGTTGCTTTTTCCAGCGTTTCAGGTAAACCATCCAGCGCTTCATATTCTGCACCTTCCACATCAATCTTAATGATTGCAGGTAATTCCTGTTCTTTTTGATTAATCAGCTCATCACCTCTGAACACAGGAATATTTACTTTGATGGAGTAGCGGGCCTTATTGTTTCTGAAGTCTTCCAGCACACTTGCCCCGGATGCGTATTCCTTATCCATAAACAGGGTAAGTATACCGGTTGTATTAAAAAGCCCTACAGGATATATCACAAATCCCTTTAAATGATTAAGTTCAATCAAACGTGTACAGTAATTAAAACAGGCAGGGTTGGGTTCAAAGCCTGTATAGCTCCTGTTTTCATCAATGGCTGCAGCTTTAAGTAAGGTTTGGCCTACATTCATGCCTATATCAAAAAAACAACCTTTTGTAAGCATGAATAAGTCTTTTAGCAGTAACGTCATCCATTCTTCGTGATCGTTAAAAAGATTGATATATCCTGTATCACGATAAACGGGTATTTTAAATTTTCTGCCAGGGGTATTTTTTGTAAGAACAACATTCCAGTGCTTAAAAAAATGCAACTTAAAAAGAATACGATATAAGTACCTGACCATGTGTTAATGAATTAAAACCAGCGTTTAAAAATTATTGTTTCCTGCAAAAAAAGATTACTTCTTCAGGCTTAATACCAAAGCGAAATCTTTCATTGTGAGTAAACCTGGCAGGGTAATCAATTACTTCTACATTAAAACCACTATCAGACAACCTGGTTAAATAATCTCTTCCATATAGTCTTACATGGTCTGGCTGTCCGAAAAGTTCTGTTTGTTTTACGGGATCATACAGCTCAAGGTCCTCCACGGTATGTTCAGTTTCAAAATTTACAGGAGTATTAATAATGGCCCATCCTCCCGGCTTTAATACGCGATACATTTCTTTGATTGCTGTCCGGTCATTTCGTATATGTTCCATTACATGACTGCAAAGAATCACATCAAAATAATTATCTGCAAAAGTCATTGCGGTAAGATCCATTTTGATGGTCTTTACGCCATAATCGTAATGATCCGGCATCAGGTCTATCGGGTAATACGTTATGCTATTCAAGGAATCAAAAAGACGGTAAAAGATTTTTTCAGGGGCAACATGCAGCACTTTCAATGAGCGGGAGAAAATATCATTTTGTTCTTTCATGAACAGCCACAATACACGGTGCCGTTCAAGAGAGCCGCAACGCATGCACCTGGCATTAGCTCTTTTTTGAAGACCTGCGGGAACAAAAGTGATATATCTTGCCCCGCAGCAGGGGCACTCAACATTGTCTCCTTTCATGACAATATCTAAAAACCGGTTTTTAAGTACAGATGGATGAAAGGTTAATTTAAACTTCCTGATGAGTTTTGAAGACATTGATGTAATGATTGGCTTTTCAGAAAATACATGATTAAGCAATAAAAATATGTCTTCATTTTCATATATCCTTTAGCCAGCCAAAGAACGAACAGAAAACAGAAATAAAGATTAAAAATTTTAAGGCTCTCGTGAAGTGACCGGTTAACGCCCGTTTAATATCCTTCCTGCACCACGGTACCGTCTTTTCCAGTAAGTATCATTCAGATCGCTTACACTTACGCCAACACTGGTGGCTGCATGTACAAATTTGTTATTGAAGAGATAAATACCTACATGTGTTATATCACCGCCGCTGGTATGAAAGAATACAAGATCTCCTTCCTGCAGATCGGCAACATCAATACGTGGTGTTTGATCATATTGTTCCTGTGCTGTGCGTGGAATATCGGTGCTGTACACATCCCGCAGCATAATCTGCGTAAAGGCAGAACAATCTATGCAACGTTCTGTAGAACCACCAAGACAATACTTTGTGCCCCACCATTTGTCAATATTCTGCAGCAAGGTTAGATTGGTAAGTTTCTCTACGGTAGCATCAAGAATAACCGCGTATTTTAACTGGAGCGCATCAGCCTTTTCAATGTCAAAATTGCTGAGGTTAACATCCGGTGCTACATGCTTTACTTTTGTCCTGCCTGCGGAACCATCGTCCGCAGTAACCGGGTTTTTCGCCCCGCCGGACTTAACATTAATACCATTTAAGAAACGGGGATCGCGTCGCTCATTGCTGGCAGTAGTTTCTTTATTTGACGAAGAGCTCCTGAGACTTTTACAGGAAGCAAACGCTATTATAGCCGCCAAACAAGATATCGTAAGCTTATTCATCATCCAAACCCGTGCAAGATGCATTCATAGCGCATATGATGCAAGATTTTTTATAAACGGATGTGCATAACCACTATTGTGGATAAAATGAAACCCCGGATGCCGGTGATTTAAATGATTGTTATGATTTTTGCGCATGATGGTTTTACACATCGGTGTAATTTTGAATTTGTTTAAAGTTCAACGTTCCGTGTTCAAAGTTATTGGAGCTTCTAAATCAGGTCCCGGCTTTCCACATTGAACTTTTCAACTTCGAACTACTAATAACAATAAACAACATGGTCTTTTCACACGTACACGTACATACACAATATTCTTTGCTTGATGGCGCCGCCGCCATTGACAGCCTGTATAAAAAAGCAGCTAAAAACAACATGCCAGCACTGGCCATTACCGATCATGGTAATATGTTTGGCGCCTTTGAATTTGTGAGCCAGGCATGGAAGAATACCAGGGTAATCGGGAAGGATGAAAAAGGCAAAGATATAACCACGCCGGTCATCAAGCCTATTGTGGGTTGTGAGTTTTACGTGGTGGAAGACCGGTTCAGGAAATCCTTTAGCAAAGAGGTGAAAGATGAACGTTATCACCAGGTGTTACTGGCAAAAAACAAACAGGGTTACCAGAACCTGGTAAAGCTTACCTCGCTTGGTTTTATTGAAGGATATTACAGCAAGTACCCGCGCATTGATAAATCCCTTATCGAAAAATATCATGAAGGCCTGATTGCCACTACCTGTTGCATTGGCGCATATGTACCACAGGCAATTATTCATGATGGTGAAGAAGCGGCGGAAAAAGAATTCAAATGGTGGCTGGATATGTTTGGCGAAGATTACTTTATTGAGTTGCAGCGCCACAACATTAAAGAACAGGAACTGATTAATAATACGCTGATCAAATTTTCAAAGAAGTATAATGTGCCAATGATCGCTACCAACGATAGCCATTATACAGATCGTGAAGATTCCAATGCACATGACATCCTGCTTTGTATTAACACCGGTGAAAAGCAAAGCACACCCGGCTTTGATGACTTTGTAAATGATGAACTGCAGGTAAAGAACCGCCGTTTTAAATTTCCCAACGACCAGTTTTATTTCAAGACGCAGGAGGAGATGACAAAGCTCTTCAGCGATATACCGGAAAGCATTGACAATACCAACATGATTGTTGATCGCGTAGAGGTATTGAACCTGAAGAAAGATATCCTGCTGCCTGCCTTCCCAATTCCAAAAGAATTCCAGAGCGGTGATGACAGCAATATCAACCAATGGAATTACCTGCATTATTTAACTTATGAAGGTGCTAAACAGCGTTACAGCGAGATTACAGAGGAGATACGCGAACGGCTGGATTTTGAATTATTCACCATCAAAACAATGGGCTTCGCAGGTTACTTCTTAATCGTAAGTGACTTTATAAAAGCAGGCCGTGACCTCGGTGTATTCGTAGGCCCCGGCCGTGGTTCTGCTGCGGGCAGCGTGGTAGCCTATTGTATTGGTATTACCAATATAGATCCGATAAAATACAACCTGCTGTTTGAAAGGTTTCTAAACCCGGATCGTAAATCAATGCCGGATATTGATACGGATTTTGATGATGAAGGCAGGCAGAAAGTAATTGATTATGTGGTGCAGAAATATGGCAAAAGCCAGGTAGCACAAATCATTACCTATGGTACGATGGCTGCCAAGATGAGCATTAAAGACGTTGCACGGGTAATGGATTTACCCCTTGCAGAAAGTAACATGATGGCCAAGATGGTACCTGATCGTCCGGGTACAGACCTGGGCCGTGTGCTCACCGCGCCTTTTACCACTAAGGAAGCAAAAGACGGCCAGAAATCGCTGGAAGAAAAAGAAGGCTATGGTGCCGAAGAACTGGAAAACATTAAACGCCTTCGTGAACTATATGCGGGTGATGATATACGCGGCCAGGTATTGCGTGAAGCAGAGCGTTTGGAAGGTTCTGTACGTAATACCGGTATACATGCTGCGGGCATCATCATTGCGCCAAAAGACTTAACAGAATTAATCCCGGTATCTACCGCCAGGGACTCTGATTTGTGGGTTACGCAGATTGAAGGAAGTGTAATTGAAGAAGCAGGTGTTATCAAGATGGACTTCCTGGGTTTAAAAACCTTATCCATCATAAAAACTGCGTTACAGCTCATTAAACAGAATTACGGACACGATATTGTAATAGATGATATTCCGCTGGATGATGATGCCACTTACCAGTTATATCAAAAGGGAGAAACCAACGGAACGTTCCAGTTTGAAAGCCCGGGCATGCAGAAATACCTGCGTGAATTAAAGCCGGACAAATTTGCTGATCTTATTGCCATGAACGCCTTGTACCGTCCGGGCCCGATGGCTTATATTCCGCAATATGTATCGCGTAAACATGGCCGGGAAGAAGTGGTGTATGATATTGCCGATATGCAGGAATACCTGGAAGAAACCTACGGCATTACCGTATACCAGGAACAGGTGATGCTGCTATCGCAAAAGATTGCCGGTTTTAGCAAAGGTGATGCTGACGTGTTGCGTAAAGCAATGGGCAAAAAGCAGAAAAGCGTACTGGATAAAATGAAAGCGCAGTTTGTGGAAGGCGCTATGAAGAAAGGGCATGCGAAAGATATACTGGATAAGGTATGGACTGACTGGGAAGCATTTGCGCAATACGCATTCAACAAATCGCATTCTACCTGTTATGCTTTTGTGGCTTATCAAACTGCTTATTTAAAAGCCCACTACCCTGCGGAATATATGGCGGCCGTACTTAATCACGCAGGAGCCATTGAAAAGCTGACCTTCTTCATGGAAGAATGCAAGCGTATGGGCATGAAGGTATTGGGGCCAGATATCAATGAATCATTAAAAGGGTTTGCACCCAATAAAAATAAACAAATCCGTTTTGGTCTTGGCGGTCTTAAAGGCGTGGGCGAAGCTGCCATAGAAAGCATCCTGGAAGAGCGTGAAAAGAATGGCAACTATAAAGACATCTTCGATTTTATTACCCGTGTAAACCAGCGCACGGTGAATAAAAAATCGATAGAAAGCCTTGTTTATTCCGGCGCCTTTGATTGTTTCCCGGCTATGCACCGTGCGCAGTTTTTTAATACGCCTCCCGGTGAAACCATGAGCGGTATAGAACGCATCATACGTTTTGGCAACGTGGTACAAACAAATAAAAACCAAAGCAGCAACAGCCTGTTTGGGGATAGCGTAATGCCGGAAATTGCCGCCCCGAAAATTATGAATTGCGAGGAATGGACACTTACCGAAAAGCTGGACTTTGAGAAAGAGGTTACCGGTATTTTCATGAGTGGCCATCCGCTGGACCACTTTAAGTTTGAGCTGAAACATTATGGCATTATGCCCGTGGCAGACTTTAACGAAATAAAGGAAGCGCCGCATTTGCAGAACCCTAATCGCAATTACCGTATTGCAGGTTTGGTGGTTGATGCGCAGCACCGCGTTACCAAAACAGGCCGCAACTTTGGTAGCCTGGTGTTTGAAGACTTCAGCGGCAAAACGGAAATGATGTTATGGAGCGATGACTATATGCGTTTTAAAGATTACCTGGATAAGGGCAAGAACATTGTTGTGAATGGCTTCTTTAAGCAACGCTTTAACAGCGATCAATATGAGTTTAAACCAACTTCTATCAACCTGCTTGAAACCATGAAGCAATCTCTTACTGCCAAGCTTGAGTTTAATCTTGAAGCAGCTTCGCTTACTGGTGGCTTTGTTTCTTTTATTGCTGAAAATGTAAAAAGCAATCCCGGCAAAGCAACACTTCGCTTTAACGTGATTGAACCAAAAGAGAATTTAAAAGTAAGTATGTATACCTACGAAAAAGGCTTCTCTATGAATGATGATATGGCTGCCTTTTTAATGGAAAATCCTGATGTGGATGTGAGTGTGGGTTTGGTGGACAGGTAAGAACATGGATAGTATCATCCTTTTAGCTTTATATGCTAAAAGGATGGAAGATAATCGTACCAATAAAAAGATTTCCGGCCTGCCCCCTCAAGAATTGACATATCTTTTACTGCTTTAAATAACTTCCTGAAAACCTGACCCGTCCTCCCCCCTTTAAAATGCATTAAATATAGTTTGCATATTATACAGAAACTTCCGGCGTGCTAAACGTAATGCTAATTTTACAGTGTTAAAAGTTCTTTTATAAACCCTTTTTAAACTTTTCTATGAGTCAGAAAAACCGGATCTCCGCATCCGTTAGTGCAGAAGACAAGGCTACCGTGTTAGCCAACATTACCTCAATTCAAAACACGCTTTCTCACATGCTTACGCATTCGTTAGAAGCAGATGATCGCCGGGCAATGATAAAGATGGGCGATAAAACAGTTGCTTTTGTGCAAAAATCACTTGACTATGCAGGCAACAATCCCAAAATTGTTCCTTCTTATCTGGATCTTGAGGAAGCCAACAAAGACCTGAAACTTTCACAGGACCTGCAACCTATCTACAACCAGTTAAAAGCACTAACTACCGCCATTGAAGATGCATTAATGATCTGCGGCAGTGAAGCGTATGATGCTGCCTTAATTTTTTACAATGCCGCAAAAGGTGCAGCACGCAGCAATATACCCGGCAGCGAAGCCATACTGGAAGATTTACAACATCGCTTTCCCCGTAAACAGGCAAAAGCAGCACCAAAAAACTAATACGGTTATTTTTATTTGATTGATGAAGGCGTTTAGGTAACTAGACGCCTTTTTTATATCCTGCTTTGTACTTGCCTGTCTGAAGTCAACACTTATTATCCTTTCATTCTATCTTACAGGTTCAGCATCCTGCTATTTAGCTCCGTTGCTTTACTTAATAAGCAGCACATTACACTTCCAAAGGAGGATATCCTACTTAATTTCTTCTGCATCCCGCTTAATATGCAGGATGTTGTACTTCAAAAGCAGGAAATCCTGCTTATTTTCTTCATCATCCTGCTTATTAAGCAGGAAGTCCTGGTTATTTTCTTCAATGCTTTAGTTACCAGGTAGCCTTTCCTACCTTCACACATAAAAACCTTACAACGCCCGGTTTTCATTTTCTTAAATATCTGTATTTGCAAGCTCCCTGGTTAAATACTTTAATTTTCTTCATCCTTCCTATAAATTCCTAACTTACGCCCCTTGTTAACTTCAACCAGTTTTATGAGTAAAAAAATCAAGGTCGGACTTATTGGCTATGGAATTTCTGCAAAGGTTTTTCATGCACCTTTTCTTAAAGTTTCTCCACATTATGAAGTAGCAGCCGTGTTAGAAAGAAAGAAACAGGAATCCAAAGAACTGTTCCCTGATGCGGTTATTGTACGCAGCCTTGAAGAATTACTGGCCATGGAAGAACTGGAACTGATCATCATCACTACACCTAATGACACCCATTTTCCTTATGCTTTACAAATACTGGAATCTGGCAAACATGTGGTGGTTGAAAAGCCTTTTACTATTAAAAGTGAAGAGGCTTTACAACTGATTGAAGCAGGCAAAAAAGCTGGTAAGATATTGAGTGTGTATCAAAACCGCAGGTATGATTCTGAAGTGGTAACCATTAAAGAAATCATCAACAAAAAGTTACTGGGCAAAGTATATGAATTTGAGGCGCATTACGATCGTTACCGTCTTGAAGCAAAGGCCAACGCATGGCGTGAGGAAGAGATACCTGGCAGCGGTATTTTTTATGATCTCGGTGCACATCTTATTGATCAGTCGCTGTACTTCTTCGGTTTACCACAAACAGTAACCGCAGATATAAGAATGATAAGACCGCATGCACGTGTGGATGATTATTTTGACGTTCGCTTTGACTATGGCTTTATGCGTGTTTTGCTAAAAGGCAGTATGCTGGTAAGGGAAAAGGGCCCTCATTATATGATTCACGGAGATAAAGGTTCTTTTATAAAATACGGAGAAGATGTGCAGGAAGCAGCATTAAAAGCCGGCGAGCTGCCTACCGGTAAAAACTGGGGCAAGGAACCTGAGGAAACCTATGGATTATTACATACTGAAATAGACGGCAAGATCATCAAAGAGCCCTATCCTTCTTACAAAGGAAACTATGGTAATTATCATGAAAATTTATATAAAACCATCAGGGAAGGCGCCACTTTGAGAGAAAAACCTGAACATGGTTATAATACCGTTAAGCTGATTGAGCTTGCATTTGAAAGCTATCATAAAAAAGCAACGGTAGCCTGCGAAGGGTTATTAGATGTAAGCTATCCCCAGGATTAAAATGCTATAAGATTAGAAAGGTAACGCGTAATAGAAAGTTGCGCCGTTACCTTCTTCACTTTCTGCCCAGATGCGGCCGTTCATTTTGTGAATCATATCGCGGCAAATGATCAGCGCAATGCCTGCACTTTTTATGTTTCTTTCGGGTAATTCACCACCGTCTTTATAAGCAAACAGTTGCCTGAACTGTTCCTTTGTCATCCCTTTCCCCCGGTCTGTAAAAAACACAATTATTTCCTGCTGATGAACAGCAACATTTATTGTGACCATGCCTTTACTATGGGAAAACTTTACCGCGTTGCTTAACAGGTTCCTGTTAATAAATAATAGCATTTCCCGGTCACCTTTAATAGTTTGCTCACTGCTGTATCGTTTCACTATTTCCAGTTTCTTCTCATCAATTGGCAGTTTGTTAAAATTAATAGCTTCTTCCATCAGGCTGTCAATGTTAAGCTCAGATGGATGATATACAAAGCCCTGCATCTGTAACTTTACCCACCTTATCAGGCCATCCATGAAACGAATACTTTTTTCAGACTCATCTCTAATTAGATGCAAGATGTGTTTTACCTCTTCAATAGTCATTTTTTCATCTGTTTCCATTAACCCTGCAGTCATTATTACAGAAGAAAAAGGTTGCCTGAGGTCATGAGCTATTATGGTAAGCAATTTGTTATTAAACACATTGTTGGCTTCCAGCACCGCATTTTTTTCTTCTGCAGTGTCTTTGAGTTTTTTCAGGGCTTCAGACAATTTTGCTTTGGCGCTATAAGATCTAAACACAAATAATACCAGCGCAATAATTAACACCACCAGACAGGCAAGGGTAATAATAATTTTCCGTTCTGCCTTACTTCTGATTTTAGCATCTTCGAGGGCTTTCTCCTTAAGCACGTAATTGGTAAAGCCAGACTCTGTAAAAGCAGAATCGCTTTTGTAAAATTCATTCAGTAAAAGTGAAGAATATACTGTCGCCCTGGCAGAATCGCCGTGCTCAAGGTAATACCTGTATAATTTATCCGCCAGGTATTTGGTATTGATAAGATATTTACCGGTTTGTGCAATAGCCAATCCCTGCTGCCAATAGCTTAACCCTTCAGGCAATTGATCATCTATTAATAGTTCACCAATATAAATATAGATGTCCAGCTTCACGCTCTCGATACCCAGCCTGCCAGCTTCATCAGCCGCCTGTTTAAGCATGTTCATCCCATCTTCTTTCTTTCCCTGCCTATATAATTTAATACCCTCCATTTTTTCAAAGTATAAGATGATGCGCAGGTTATGGTATTTCTTTGCTATTGCATAGCCCTCAAGGAATAATGCCTCTTTCCTGGCAGGCGTTAACGCAGTATCCTTATTCAGGAGGTTCACGATAATGATTGATAAAATTGAATCTTTTTGTAATTTTTTACCGAGTTGGTATGCCCTGTTATAATAACTAATTGCCGTTGCAGATTCGTTATTGGCTACGCCAATGTTGTTTAACAACTGGCAAATGCCTACCGTATCATTAAGTTCTGTAAACAAGTTTAATGATTCATTTGAGTAAGCAACACTCAGGTAATCGTTACGGCCAAGAAAAGAAAGACCCATATTTTTCAATGCCATTGCTTTACCGTAGGAATAATTATTACGGTCTGCAGCTCCTTTGGCAAGGATGGCGTAATAATAACATGAATCGAGGGACCTAAGATTAGACAGGGTGCTTAGTTTGTTAAGCACATCTATATATTCAGCACTGTCTTTTATATAAGGTAATCGCTGCCGCAGTTTATCTATATCAGCAGTTTGGCAAAAAAGGTTTTGCAGGATTAGAAAATTAATAATAACCAGCGCCAATAGTTTCATAGAGGCTAATTTTTAAAGGATTTGGATTTTACATTATAATTAATGTATCAACGAAATTACTATTAGGCAACGCCGCAGCGGGTTAAGGCCGGGCCCTGCTTTAAAAATTTAATCATTTTCTTAAACGGATCAGCATTAAGTTACAAAATTTATCTGTCATATAAGAAGCATGTCTGTATTTAGAAAAAATAAACAGTCTCAAAGGGAATCTTCCGCAATGGCAGCAAAAACGCTGCAGTATGAATAAACAAGTTTTATATTCACCTATAAATTATGGTTATGAGAAAACTGCTGCTTCTACTTTTTATCATCCCACTTTTTGCGGTTGCACAATCCACTGTTAAAGTAATCAGGGCCGGAAAATTATTGGATACGGAATCCGGCAAGGTGCTAGACAACCAGATGATACTGGTAGACCATGACACGATTAAAGAAGTGGGCAGCAAGCTGATAATTCCTGCCGGCGCTGTAATTATCGATCTTTCCAAAGCTATCGTTTTACCAGGTTTGATTGATTGCCATACGCATATTACCGCACAACCCAGCGGAGATTATTATGGTGATATTTTTCGGAAAACACCCGTTGATTATGCGATTACTGCGCACATTTATGCAAAACGCACACTGGAAGCCGGTTTTACGTCTTGCCGTGATGTAGGCGCAGCAGGCTTTGTAGATGTTGCCTTGCGAAATGCCATTAACAGCGGAGAAGTGGAAGGGCCGAGGTTGCAGGTGGCCACACTATTTATTGGCTCCACCGGCAGTCATGGAGACCTCAATGGGTTTTCGCCTTACCTCAACTGGCAATTTCCCAAGGAGATGAGCGGTGTAGCCAACGGTGTGGATGAACTGCGCAAACAGGTTAGATATAATGTGAAGTATGGCGCCGATGTAATCAAGTTTGGGGCAAGTGCCGGTGTTCTTACCGAAGAAGAAAGCGTAGGCGCCCCGCAATTTACACAGGAAGAAATGAACGCCATTGTAGATGAAGCAAAGATGTGGGGCAAAAAAGCCTGTGCGCATGCACATGGCGCGGAAGCAATTAAGATGGCTGTAAAAGCAGGCGTTGCCTCTATTGAACACGGCAGCCTGGTAGATGATGAAGGCATACAATTAATGAAACAGCATGGAACTTACCTGGTGGCAGACATTTATAATGATGATTATATCTTAAGTGAATATGGAAAACTTGGTTACCCGGAAAAAATCATCAATAAAGAACGAATGATTGGTAAGCTGCAAAGGGAAAATTTTGCAAAGGCCGCAAAGGCGGGCGTTAAGATCGCTTTTGGAACTGATGCGGGCGTGTACCCGCATGGCTGGAATGCCAAACAATTCTTCTACATGGTAAAATATGGCCTCACTCCTATGCAGGCCATTCAGGCAGCCACCATTAATGCAGCCGACTTGCTGGGATGGCAGCAAAAAGCCGGGTCAATTGCGCCTGGTAAATATGCGGATATTATTGCAGTGGAGAATAACCCGCTGGATGATATTAAGGCGATGGAAAAAGTAAGCTTTGTAATGAAGGGTGGAGAAGTATATAAAAACAACATTGGCAAACCATAATAAGTTTGCCAATGCTGGAAATGGTATGTTGATTAAGTATTAGTCTTCCAGTTTAAGATATGGATGGTTAGGCACTTTTAATTCAAACATCGTTCCTTCACCATAAACAGAATGTACAGCAATTTCACCGCCAACCCTGTTCAGTGCTTCTTTTACAATGTATAAACCAATGCCCAGGCCGGTAACATTGTTGCTGCTGCGGAAAAACATCTTGAAGATGTTATTCAGGTGCTGCTCTACGATGCCTATACCATTGTCTTCAATCTTTATCACTGCCTTGCGCTCAGTTACCGTTACATTCACTTTTACCCACGGCGCCTCACCGGTAGTTTTCTGGTACTTGACAGCGTTTGATATCAGGTTATTTAATATAACAGATAAACGAAAAGCATCGCCAAGGAATGGTACAGACTGCGATACGTTCACGCTAAAGTCAATGTCTTTGTTCTGCATGCGGCAAATCTCAATAATCTCGCCAAGCATCAACTCAAAATCAATTTCCTCATAAATATCATCAACACGTATACTTTTATAATACTCTATAATCTTCTGGATAAAGCCATCCATGCGGTTTACACAGGTTTCAATCATGCCCATGTATCCATTAGGATCTATCACAGAATTCTCCATTTTGGCCAGGTTGAGTATGCCCATAATGGATGCAAGAGGTGAGCGAAGATCATGCGAAGTACTGTATACAAAGCGGTTTAGTTCGTCGTTGGTTTTTTCAAGCTCTGTGATTTTATTACGCAGTTGCATGCGTGTTACATAAATTTCAAATGCATTCTGGATAGCATTTTTAAGCTCCAGGTCATCCCAGGGTTTTTTGATGTAACGGTAAATTTCTCCCTTATTAATAGCGTCTACAATAGCTTCGGCATCTGTATAGCCGGTAAGTAACATCCTGATGGGTTCGGGAAAGGCTTTGCGGACAATCTGGAAAAACTCAACGCCGGTTGACTGGGGCATGCGCTGGTCACAAATCACTACATGTACATCATGATCATTCAGTACACGCATACCTTCTGCTGAAGAGTTGGCGGTGTGTACCTCGAAGATTCTTCTAAAGCTCGCCTGGAAAGCAAGCAGGTTGTTGCTCTCGTCGTCAACGTACAGTACTTTAATTTTTTTGTCAGGATGATTCATCTTGGATTTTGGCTTGTTTCCAACAGGGCATGGGGTAAAGATAATGTAAATTCTGCTCCATTGCCCGGGGTTGATATAATATCTATCTTACCGTTATGCTTTTCAATAATTTTAAAAACGATGGCCATTCCCAGGCCTGTTCCCTCACCTACCGCCTTGGTAGTAAAAAAGGGTTCAAATATCTTTTGCTTCACTTCTTCAGTCATTCCTACACCGGTGTCTTTAATAGAGATAATAATCCGGTCGCCCCCCACATCTTTTGTTGTAATGGTGATGGATTCATCTCCGCCTTTTGTTTCTTTTGCCTGTATTGCCTGAATTCCATTATTAATGATGTTCATAAATACCTGGTTCAGCTTACCGGGGTAACAATCAATATTACCATCGGCCTGGTAATCTTTTATAATCTTAATATTATAAGGGAAACTGTTTTTCAACAATACAAGCGTAGAATCTATCCCTTCATGTACGCTTACGGTTTTTAACTCACCTTCATCTAACCGGCTGAAAGTACGAAGACCACGCACAATTTCGGCAGTTCTTTCTGCACCTTCTTCTATGCCTTTAATAAGGCTGTTGATCTCCGTCTTAACAAAAGGCAGGTCAATTTGTTGTTGAAAATCCGCAATATTCTTTAACTGTGTTTTGAATGTTTTTTCATCTGCATTGTGCAATTTATTATACTCATCAATCAATTCTTCCAAATCACGAAAATCAAGTTGCAGCGGTTTGATATTTGACTTCACAAAGTTGATGGGATTGTTTATTTCATGTGCAATGCCCGCCGTAAGCTGGCCGAGTGATGCCATTTTCTCGGCATCTACCAACTGCGCCTGGGCATCTTTAAGATTGGTAAGTGCACCGTTCAACTGCTGGTTAGCGTGCTGTAACTCTACTGTTCTTTCATTTACTTTTTGCTCCAGTACGATATTCTGTTCTTTGATCAACTTCTCATTTTCCAATGAGATCTTTAGCGCTTCAGCCTGCGAAAGTTCTTTTTCTTTTTGCAGAATATTGATTTTATCACCTAGGGCTATAGAAAGCAATATTGCTTCTATTGCAGAACCTACATACAAAATGTAAGTGGTGAAATTATTATACTCTACAATACTCACATTCCTCATTACAAAAATGATCAGGCCACCCAAAAAAGATACCCATGCAACAAAATAGAAGTAGGCTGGCTTAAATTTTTTCACCCTGGCTATATATCCTGAAATAACGATCAATATAATTGCTCCTGCAAGGCTGGTATAATTTAAGATGTCGTAGCCAAGGTCATTTCTACCGACAAAACTGAGCAGTATGCCCAGTAAAAAAATAGCAATCAGCCCAAAGAGTACTGATTTTACCTTAGGCACTAACAAATTGATGTGCAAGAAAATCTGTGCAAACCTTATCCCGCTTATCCCGGCCAGCGCAGAACTTACGATCAGAATATAATCGTTTAGCATTGGAAACTTCGGCCATAAATACTGATAGCCATAACCGGGAACTACTATCTGACTTAACCCCAGAAAAAACAGGTAAGTAACATAAACCAGGTAGCTTCGGTCACGCGTGGAAATAAAGAGAAAAAGATTATACAATAAGATAGCCAGGATGATACCGATGTAACTACCAATGATTACATTTTGCAGGCTGATCCTGGAGTTTAAGGCAAGCTCACTCTCTATAAACATGGGAAGCAACACCTGGTGCTTACTCTTGACCTTTAAAAAAAACGTGGCCGACTCATCTCTTTTCAAAGGCAGCTTTACTGTAAAAAAGGGTCTTATATTCCTGCTATCATCAAACCTGATGCTGTTACCTATGCGGCTTAGCAGTTGCAATGAATTGTTTTTTAGTTCGTAAAACTCAAGTTCTGAAATATTGGAATACTGAAGATCGAAGAACAAGACTGAATCTGCCGAGGAATTTGTAACAGAGAAATTAACCCAGATATTACCCTTTAACACTCCAAACACGGGTATTTTTTTAGCTGACTTTTCAAACCGGTCAGCAGAGAGGATGTTTGCAGCAGTATAAGTTTCAGCAGTATCAATAAAATAAGAACTGTAAGCGCCAATGGAAACAGAACTATCGGGGTAATTAATTTTTACGGCCTGGGCATAACCTGGACTTGCAGCAATAAAAAGCAGGCTAAAGACATAGCCCAAAACCAGGCAATGAGAAAATCGTTGATTATTTTTCTTCAGGATATAAGGAAAAGTCATAAGGTGATGCAATTACCAGATAAACGGTATAATTTTTTTTGTACTTTTTTTATAATCCTGGTATTGTTTACCAAAATAAGAAGACAACATTTTTTCTTCTGCATTTATTCTGATATGGTAAGCCGTTACCATCGCAATAAAAGAAATAAAAATAGAATAATTTGACATTAAAAAAACAGCGGTACCCACAATAGCCAAAAAGGCCCCCAAATAACTGGGATGGCGTACAAATTTATAGGGTCCTGTTTTCACCAATTGGTGGTCACTGTTGATTTTAACGGTTGCTGTAAAATGCTTGCCCAATGTTATTATGGCCCAAACTCTTATAAAAATACCGGTAGCCAATAAGATTAAACCAGCTACGGTAAAAAGTAAAGCACCGTTGGTTCCGTTGTTAAGATAGGCCCATTCTACAACTGCACTTACTACACTTATGCTTGACATAATAAGAATTATCACAATGGAAAACTTGTCACTGCTTTTGTCTTCCTTTGTTTCTTTTGTACTAAAACCGGGCTGACTTAACCATAAGCTTGCCGCAGCTATCACCAATATAATTGTTTTATAATGCAGTATTAAATATGGTCTGAAAGCAAGTGGCGCCAGGTTTAGCAAAAGAATGGCTGCTACTGTAAACAGGATTTTATTCATAGATGGAAGTCAGTTCTGACTTATTTTTTATTGGAATCTTAAACTCGTCAATATTCACATTATTAATCGCGAGTTCATAATGCACGGTTACATCCAGGTTTTTAAAGGGAGATTTTTCTTGTTGAACACACTGAAGATGTTCCCGAAGATAAATCATTTTTTCACGTTCCCTGGGATGCGCATCATTAAGCGTCTTTACATCATTAAGAAAAACTACTGTTGCCAGCAGGTCTAAGGTGGGATAATAAAATGTTCCGTCTTTACCTACGGAAGTAAGCACTTTGCTGCCAATCCACTTATTAAAACGTACAGTTGCGGGTGAACATAAAGAAAACATGGTGTTTAACCCTATCTGCTCAGCAATTACTACGGCAGCTTTGGAAGGGAATAAACTACCTACGCCCAAACCTGCAACTTCTTTTGAGTTCCATAATCCGCAAAGTTCCCCGGTTCCGTTTTGGGCATGAAAAGCAACCACATCATGAATTGTAGCGTCCATTTCGCTGGTGGCCACTTCTATGGGCAGCATTGTTTTACCATCAACGGCATGAAGCCGTGCGCCCCCATACAACTTTGAACCATCTAAGGTTTCTACCACAATTACGAACACAGCAGGACTCTTTGCCCATAAATGATTAGACGAAGACACCTGAAATATGCCATGATATTCTAAAACCTTTCGATGCCCTTCGATAAACTTAAGGCATGTTTCATAATCATCGGTTGCTCTAAAAGCTCTTATTCTTATTTCCGTATTCATTGGGGTCTAATAAATCTGAAACTTGTTTTTTACCACAGATGGCGCTTCATAAAATTCTTTAGGCATTAGGATGTCATTAAAATTAACGTAAGTGTCATTAAATTGAGCACTACATAATTAAGAATTTAAGTGCAAAGATTTATTTTTATGTCATTTTACAAAACCCCTCGAGATGGCACTATCCAATATCAAGGTACTTTATATTGATGACGAATCACACAATCTGACTGCTTTCAAGGCTTCTTTTAGAAGGGATTTTACTGTTTTTACAGCGGAATCGGCAGAGGAAGGTCGGCTTATACTCGAACAAAACGAGGTCCATGTGATACTTAGCGACCAGCGTATGCCAAAAATGACAGGTATTGAATTTTTTGAATCGATTCTTCCGGCATTTCCAGATCCTATCAGGATTCTTATTACTGGTTATACCGATATCAATGCTGTTATTGATGCCATTAACCGCGGTCAGGTATATAAATACCTTACCAAGCCATGGAATGATGGCGAAGTTAAGAATTTTATTGATAAAGCATTCGAAGTGTATAAGTTAAGGAAAGAAAATCTGCAGCTTACCAAAAAGCTGATAGATGTGAACGGCAAGCTTGAACTACTTGCGCGGCATAATCTTTTATCATAGCATTTGTCATCCGATAGTCATACAAATTCCTTCAAACCCCTTCTACTGCTGCTGTGGCAGCCTTTTCTGCATGAACGTCACGAATCACAACCGTGGATAAGTCAAATAAACATGGAATTCCAATTGGGCTTATTTTTGCAGCTTCTTATCTAAATTTTTAAACTTAAATAATTTGATATGGCCTTAGAATTCACAGATGCGAACTTTCAAAATACAGTGCTTGAAAGCGATAAACTAACAGTTGTTGACTTCTGGGCTGAATGGTGTGGCCCTTGTCGCGCTATCGGACCAGTAATTGAGGAATTGTCTAAAGAATACAATGGCAAAATAAATGTAGGTAAGGTAAATGTTGACCATAACCCTAACCTGAGCGTTAATTATGGTATTACTTCCATTCCTGCCATCCTCTTTATCAAAGAAGGTAAAGTAGTTGATAAACAAATTGGTGCAGTACCCAAATCTATTCTTGAAAAGAAGATTCAGTCACACCTGTAATATACTTTGATGGGTTAGCTCGGGCCTCAGCAATGAGGCCTTTTTTATTGCCCGTAATTGATGTAAACAGCTTATCTTTCACCTCTTCCTTTTCTTTTTAGGCGGAATGCCAAAAGGCCGGGATCCTCCAAAAGCGGTCCCTCATCATACCCCCGACTTTTATATTGGCAATAGCATGCCAGACACTGGTGTTAAAGCTTTTTGTTTATTGGCGACCAATTACAGCGCTTCCAAAAACAAATAGGCTGCTTTATTGTTTTTACCGCCCCATTTGCGTAATTTTAATTGGTTGCTGTCGCTTTGTGCGACAAATTTGCCCCGATTAAAACAATTCCTATGAGGAACATTTATATAATGTTGTCCAATGTTGGCTTTTTGAAAAAAAGCTACGCGGCAAAATTTTTGTTCATCATTTTCCTTTGTGTTGATATTCCGCTGATTGTTTTTGTATCCTTAATCAGCCCTGATATCGCAAGCTTCAGCATCTGGAGTGTCTTCTTCCTGCTGCTTTTTGTTACGTTAATGGTAACCGTACTTGCAATGTTTGCCATTGAGCAATTAAGCTTTCCCATCAAAAAAATTCATGCAAACATCTCAGATTATACCAATGATCAAAAATTACCTGAACAGGATGTGAAATATGAAGATGAAATGGGTGATTTGCTGAAAATGGTGAATACGGCCATCATCAATATGGACTCCATGATCAGGGAGAAAAAAGACCTACTGGCGTTGCTCTCACATGATATGCGATCTCCCATTGAACAGATTGCAGTACTTGCAGATGTTTTACAAATGGAAGAAGATGCAGAACAACGCGCCGAATATGCCGGGTTAATTCGCATGCTCGCCAGCCACCAACTGAACTTTTTATCAGACATTATTTTCATGTATAAGAATGATAAGTTCACGATTTCAGAAAAAGACCTGAAACGAACTTGTGTGAAGGACATGCTTGATGGTGTGATTAAACGCGTTAAAACTGCGGCAACAGAAAAAAATGTAAAACTCATTAACAGGGTGGATGCAGATTATTTTATCAAGATGCAACCTGATCTGATGGGCCAGGCATTTCATAACCTGCTTACCAACGCGATTAAGTTTTCTTACCCTGATGCCACTATACTTATAGAAAGTGAATTCACCATACCGGGGATGATCACTTTTAATGTAATTGATAATGGAATTGGGTTTGATGCAGATATAAAATCACAACTATTCACCAAACTGTCTTCCGGCCGCAATGGCACCAACGGAGAGAAATCAAACGGGCTGGGTTTATATCTTACCAGGAAAGTGGTTGAAAAACATCATGGTTATATCAGCGCATCCAGTGAAGGCAAAAACAAAGGAGCAACCTTTTCAATCTCCTTAAAAACCGAGGACAATACGTTTTCCATGAATCACCAGTTAACACAACGAAGAAGGTACGCCTGATGCACGCGCTCAGTTTGTTTATTAAGCATTTTCTTCCCACACTTTCACCAGTTGCACTAATACTTCTACCGCTTTTTGCATGTCCTGTACAGATATCCACTCATGTTTGCTGTGTATTGCCTGCATGCCGGTAAATATATTTGGGCAGGGTAATCCCATAAAACTTAAACGACTGCCATCGGTGCCGCCACGAATGGGTTCTTTCTTGACTGCTAGTCCCGCTTTTTGATAAGCTTCTTCTGCATATCGGCTCACCTGCGGATGCTGATCCAGTACTTCCTTCATGTTGCGGTATTGTTCATGCACGTCGAATTGCATTGAAGCGCCCGGATATTTACTGATCACGTCAGTAGCGATCAATTTTAACTTGTCTTCATAATCCGGCAAACGAGATGTGATAAAGTCACGGATAATAAAATCAAGAGTCGCCTTTTCTGCAATGCCGCCCATACCTACAGGATGTATAAAGCCTTCGCGACCGTTGGTTGTTTCAGGGCTTAATGTTTCTTTTGGCAAAGCAGCGAGTATTTCACCCGCAATCTTCAAAGCGTTTACCAGTTTACCTTTTCCATAACCGGGATGCGCAATCACCCCATGAATAGTAATGCGTACGGCATCTGCACTGAACGTTTCGTCTTCAAAAGTACCGGCTTCTCCACCATCAAGCGTGTAGGCAAAATCTGCCCCCAGAAGTTCAAGATCAACCTTTGCCGTGCCTTTACCCACTTCTTCATCAGGCGTAAAAAGAAGCTTTATTTCACCATGTTCAATTTCCGGGTGATTGACCAGGTAGTTAGCCATATCCATAATAATGGCCACCCCGCTTTTGTCATCCGCGCCCAACAAGGTTAATCCGCCGGCGGTAATAATGTCGTCACCTTTCTTCTTCAAAAGATAAGGGTAAGCAGCGGTTGTAATTACCTGGCTGGTATCATCGGGTAAGATAATATCCTGGCCATTATAGTTGCGATGAATGATTGGTTTTACATTGGTTCCACTGCAATCCGGTGCGGTATCAACATGACTGCAAAAACAAATAACCGGCACCTTCTTACTTGTGGTGGCAGGAATGCTGGCATATACATAACCATATTCATTTACAACTACTTCTGCGGCGCCAATTTGTGTTAACTCGTTTGCAAGCAACCGGCTTAACTGCAACTGTTTTTCGGTAGTGGGATAAGTGTTGCTTTCAGGATCACTTTGTGTATCCAATTGTACATAACGTACAAATCTTTCTTCAACCGTGTGAGTGTAACCGTTGAGCATGAACAAATTATTTGAAATTATTTTTTTATTTCGAGCCTTGGCAGAAAAGACATCAGCATCATTACCAAACATACCAGCAGCAAAAGATAAACACCGGCGCGTTTTTGAGGGCAATCGCCCATTGCACAGGTGGTTACCAGCACATAATTCTTTATGCCCCATGCAAAGTTGAGCATACAGATAAAAATATTGGTACGCTTGGCCCATATTTTGGGAATGCTAAAGAAGATGATTGACAGAACAGCGAAAATGATATTTAAAAGACCCGGCCTGCCAAAACTGGTTCCTGTTGTGTTCATGCCTGAAATAACAATGTTTTGGGATACCACATAACTCCAGGGCATAAAACAAATAACGATCAATGCCAGAGCAGCAATAAAGCCGGTTGTTTGAGAATGTTTCATATTTTATTAACCAGGTTGATAACCTGCGCCAGATTAAGCTGATAATGAACGATATTTGCTGTTGCAGATAAACGGGTGCAATATACATCCTATTCATTATGGCTTATTAGCATATTATAATCCTTTTCTCTGAAAATATATTGCCATCATTACCCGATTTTGTATGGTAAAAATTTTTAATTTGCACCTTTGTTGACCTTAACCAAACCTTCATTATCACTTACACCCCACCAGGATGTGTCCTCTCCCTATTGCTATATTTTAAAATTCAATATCAGAATCATGGATAAGATGTTTCATCCTGTGTCAATGTTTGAGAAAATTGAACTCTATCAGGATCATAATTCAAAATGGAGATGGCGTATATCTAAAAACGGAAGAATTATGGCCAGTTCCCCTGACGCATTTGAAGAGAAAAAGGAATGCATTTTAAATTTGAAAACCTTTGGTGCGCAAATATTAAAATGGTCTGAGAACGACTGAATATTCTAAATCTCACCCATACTAAAAGATTTACTATTTCCTGGCACTCTGTACAGTTAAGTTATTGATATATAACAGAACCATTAGTGCCAGGATTTAATAATTCATTGGATTGAGCTTGGCATTATTGCATCCTTACAAACTCAATTTGTATATACCTGAAACATTGCCGACACAACAACAATGTTTGGCTGAAACCTTTATGCACAAAGGATTTGACGTCAACAACAATTTTTGAAAGACTATTGTTTTTTTAAAAAAATCACTATATTCGCCCTGCTAAACCTCTTGCTGCCTAATATACCGATATCTTTTCTGACTAAACTAGATTCATATCCCGACAAGCCTGCATTATTAATTGTTAACCATTGCCAAAACCTACCCATGAGTTATTTTATGCCCTATCATACCTTGATTATTATCTTATGCGTTGTTAGCCTGTGGATTATCTCCTGGCTGATGCCTTCCTATTCCAAAGGGCCGCATGTAAAGAAAAGTAAGCATCGCAAAAGCAAAGTATAATCACTAATTAAGACAAGTCTTATCAATCACAAATCAACGCCAGGTTGCTATGCAATTTTGTGGGTAGAATAAAGATACTTGAATGATACTCAAGTCACGCTTCATTCGCTATGCATCTAAACAGTATATAATCCATTACTGTAAGGTTTGTTACTTAAATGATTCTGAACATCATACTACCTGTATGTGAAAAGTACACGGGATACATGTTCCATAGGAGCAGCCTGACGGGTATTAAACTATAAGCTTCTTTTGAGCTAATGATATAGGTGGCTATTACAACGCCAGATAACCTACATTGCGTTGCTATAAACACAAGGCGGTTTACGCAGATGCCTGATTATATCCAAAAGCTTTTATCTTTAACCTGTCATATGAAAACGTCCCTAATACCTATCCTTATTTTTCTTATTTACCTGCCTGCTCCTGTACTATCCCAGGAAAGCAGTTTTACACATTATGGCATTAAAGATGGTTTGCCAAGCGCTACGGTATACTGCAGCACATTAGACAAAGAAGGCTTTTTATGGTTTGGTACAGAAAACGGCCTCAGCAGGTTTGATGGTACACAATTCAAAAACTTTTCGAAGATAGACGGCCTGCCCGATAACGAGATTCTTGAAATGTTTACTGATTCAAAAGGACGGATTTGGATAGCGCCTTTTAAGAATGAGATCTGCTATTATTATAAAGGGAAGATACACACCCGCGATAACGATTCCATACTGGCCCGGGTGAAACTTAAAGGAAATATTGCAAAGTTTGCAGAAGATAAAAAAGGGAATATTTTCTTTAATGAATTCAGTGGTCTTGCCATACATATTTTAAAACCAGATGGTAAAATTCTGAATATAGACAGTGTTGCAGGAGAACCGATATTCCGCTCTTTTGCAGTATCCGTTAACGTAAGGGGGAATTTCGTTTTCCTCACGCAGGACAAACTGGTTGAAATTGTAGACGACAGGTTTATTGCAATAAAACAACTGGAAAATAAAAGCTGGACCTTCTCTTTTCGTAACGCATTCCTTTCAAGCAAATTCATTGGTTTGACAAACACCAGGATGATGACCATTGAAACCTTTACCGGAGAAAGTCAATTTAGCTTTGTTTTTCCCGACGACTGTTTAAAACCAACTGTACTCAAAGACAGTTTTGTATGTTTTGGCAGGCAAACAGGGGCTACTTTGATTAATCTTTATACAAACGAAGAAAAGGAATATTTAAAAGGCAAACCGGTGTCGGGTATAACACGCGATGCAGAGGGCGGGCAATGGTTTACTACTGTTGGCATGGGAATTTACCGCATGAATACAGACCTTTTTCAGAATTACATTTTCACCAATAAAAAAGGCAGTACCATTAACCTTTTTTCTTTTAATAAATTCCCCGATAAACTATTGCTGGGCGCTGATCTCGGTTATGTTTTTGAACTTACAAAAAAAGATAATGGCTTACAAGACATCAAAAAGTATAATATAACAGGTGCGGAACAGAGTTGCCAGATAAGAAAAATAGAAAGAGTGGATGATAATGAACAAACCTTTTACACCAATACCATCATCACCAAGATGAATTATAAGAAGGTGATTACCCATGGTTATTATACCACTTGTAAATCGGTTGCCGCTATACCCGGACAGCTTAATCTTGTAGCAACCATTAATAACGTAATCACTTTTGATGCAAGAAAGTTTAAGATTTTAGACACTGTTTGGAACGGCAGGTCAACAGTCGCTTTCTACCGTAACGATACTTTTTTTATAGGCGCCCTTGATGGCTTATATCTTCTAAAGAAAAACGGTGTTCCGGAATATTGGGGTAAATCCATTTCGGCTTTCAGGAACCGCATCTCAGATATAAAAGAAGCAGGTGATGGTACACTATGGTTTGCAACATTGGGAGATGGTATACTTGGTTATAAAGATCATAAGATTATTCATCACCTTACTGCAGACAGCGGGTTAACAAGCAATATTTGCCGCAACATTTTTATTGATGACCATTATTTATGGGTAGGTACCGACAAAGGCTTAAACAGGATAAATCTCACGCCTGATAAAGATAAGATCATCAGGTATTCTTCCTATGATGGCCTTTGCGCCGATATGGTGAACGCAACGTTTACGCAAGGAGACGATGTGTATGTGGCCACCACAGGAGGGCTAAGCATTTTTAATCATGCAATGATCAGCCAAAGCTCCGGTTGCAATATGAAAATATTGGGAATACAAGTTGCGGGAAAAAACTATCCCACAGATACCACTAATTTCATCATACCTCATCAGGAGAATAAGGTCCAGTTCGACTTTGTAGGCATTTCCTATAAATCTGCAGGTAACGTCAGTTATCAATACCGTTTATCAGGCTTAGATAGTACATGGCAACCTACCAGGCAAACATCTGTTAACTATCCAACCCTTCCCTCGGGAAATTATATTTTCCAGGTTAAGGCAACCAACAGGTTCGGCATTCAGAGTGATGTAATCTCGGTTCCCTTCAGCATAAAAAAATTAGTGTGGGAAGAAAGCTGGTTCAGGGTATTGATGGCGATAGTTGCTGCTGCACTCATCTGGCTATTGCTTGCTATACGTATAAGATTTATCAGGAAACAGGAAATGCAGAAACAAAGCGTTGAGAGGCGAATCAATGAGCTTGAGCAGCTTGCCTTGAAATCGCAGATGAACCCCCACTTCATCTTCAATAGTCTTAACTCTATCCAGCAATATGTTATACAGAAAGATGTTGAAGGGGCCAACAACTTTATTACATCTTTCAGTCATCTTATGCGCCAAACAATGTACTTTTCTTCCAGGCAATATATTACCATTGCCGAGGAACTGGATTACCTTTCTACGTATCTTCAGTTAGAACGGGAAAGGTTTGATCATACCTTTAATTTTGAAATAAATATTGCCCGAAATATCAGTACCCATAATTTCGTGATTCCTCCAATGATACTACAACCTTTTGTAGAAAACAGTATAAGACATGGAATACGTTTTAGGGAAGATAATGCCGGCATGATTCTTATTAATGTTATCTGGCAAAACGATCATATTTCGATTGTTATTGAAGATAACGGTGTTGGCAGAAAAATGTCGCAGCAGTTTAAAGGAAGAACCAATATAGAATACCAGTCGAAAGGTATGTCGCTTACAAGTGACCGTATAAAAATTATAAACGACAGGTCGCCACAAAAAATTACCATATCCATTGATGACCTTGAAGATAAATTCAACAATCCTTTGGGAACCAGGATAACCTTATTATTTCCACCCATTGAAAATTGAAGAAGCATGATGGATATACTTAGAGCCGTTATAATTGAAGATGAGACCAGGAACATCACCGTCTTAAAAAGTCTGCTGGCCAAATACTGCCCGCAGGTAGAAATATGTGGCGAAGCTTTAAACACAGAAAAAGCAATTCAACTGATTAATGAAGTAAATCCCAACCTTATCTTTCTTGATGTAGAGATGCCACGAGGCAATGCATTTGATATGCTTGACCAACTGATGCCGGTAAATTTCGAGATTATTTTTGTTACGGCTTTTAATGAATATACGCTTCGTGCCATTAAATACAGTGCGCTTGATTATCTTTTAAAACCGGTAAGTATTAAAGAACTAAAAGAAGCAGTACAAAAGGCAGAGTACAGGATCAGAAGCCGCCAGGAGAGCAGGCAACTGCACAATTTTCTATCAAACCATCATTCCAAACAGAACCTTCAAAAAATTGCCTTACCATTTAAAGATGCTTTGGTTTTTGTGCCATTGGTTGAGATTATCCGTTGTGAAGCAAAAGGCAATTGCTGTAATATTTTTGCTACGGATAAAAGAAAATATCTGGTTACTAACACCATTAAAGATTATGAAGAAATTTTACCGGGGGATATTTTCTTTCGTATACACAATTCCCATATCATTAACCTTAACTGGGTAAAGAAATATATTAAAGGGCGCGGTGGTTTAATTGAAATGGATGATGGCGCTTTTATTGAAGTTGCCACCCGGCGGAAGGAAGAATTTCTTGAACGTTTTGGGTATAAATAATTAACCAGGTGACGGATAACACATGTTGAGTTGTAATTCCCAAATCATCAGCAGAACTTATTCGTTACCTGCAATAGAAACTCCCTTATCCGTTTTATTCCGGTAATATCTTGGCGATTTACCATTACGTTTTTTGAACAATTTGGAAAAGTAGTACACCGATTCAAAGCCTGTCTGTTCAGAGATTTCATTAATGGTTAACGTAGTTGTCTCCAGCAAATATTTTGCACGGGTTAACCTTAGGTTTAATACAAACTGATTGGGTGGTTCTCCGGTAAGCCTTTTAAATTCTTTCCTGAAAGAAGAGTAACCCATCGGTAATTCGCGGGCCATCTTTTCAAGATCAATATGTTTCTCCAATGACTTTTGTAATAAGAATTTAGCCTTCTCTATCAATCGTCCAATGGGCGATGTATCGGTATCACTTGTTAATGAGGCGGAGTATAAATATCCCAGTATCTGCAAGGTAATGCCCGAACTTATTTGCTGGTAACCCGATGGTGCCGTTTGAATCGTTTCAATCAGTTTATGAAATAGGGTTAACAGCTCTGCGGATAAGCCTACTTTAATAAAAGGATATTTAACATTAAAGAAATCATTCTTCATCAATTCATTGGCATAATTACCATTGAAGCCTATCCAGTATTCATCCCAGCCGGAATTTACATTTGGTTTATAACGATGCCAGACGCCTGCATGCAAAAACAAACAGGTGCCTTCAGAAATCTCAATCGGATCTGCAAATTCCGATTCAAAAAGTCCGCCTCCCTTGGATACATATATCAATTGATACCCGCTTAAAATCCTCCCTTTGTTCCAGGAGAAAGTATGAGAAGAGGGATGTTCATAATTCTTGGGATAGTCCTGGTTGGGATGCACTTTTGAGAAGCCCGCTGTGTCTATATAAAGCCCCCATTTTTCCTCTACGAGCGTACCGCTCATGTATTTGCAGTAATCATTCATATGGCATCAAGCATTTAGTTAAGTAGCAATCGAAATATGTCAAAAGATACAAAAAGAAAATATTTTATCCATTTTTTCAGGCTTGCCTGCTGGATACATTTGTTTATATAATCAACATCATGTCTGCGATAAATATACAGACTATCAAAGTAAAAAAAATGCTGCATGTTTAAAGTTGGTCTAACCAGGGATTTTTTAACACCAGACGGAGTGCTGACCTATAAAGACATGGGGCTGGATATTCTTGACAATGTGGAAGGTCTTGAATATGAATTTTTGAAAAACTGGGAGTCGCCCCTGCGGCCGGCTACATTACAGCAATACGATGCCATCATTTCTCTTGCTCCCGCTTATACCGCGGAAAGTTTTAAAGATGTAACACGGTTGAAAGCGATTTGCAGGTTTGGTGTAGGCTATGATATGGTTGATATAGATGCATGCAGTAAAGCAAACATTATTGTAACAATTACCAAAGGAACAGTGAATTATTCTGTAGCGGAAGCAACGATTACCTGGATGCTTGCACTATCGCATAAGCTGGTGGCAAAAGACAAATTGGTAAGAGATGGAAAATGGCAGGAACGAAGCCAATATACCGGAAGCGAGTTGCGCGGGCGAACATTGGGTGTGATTGGATTTGGTGGTATCGGCAGCCAGTTAACACAAATGGTTAAGGCATTCAACATGAATCAGCCACTGGTATACGACCCTTACATATCAGATGAAAAAGCTGCTGAATTAAAGGTTACCAAAGTTGACCTCTCAACACTTTTAAAGTCTGCTGATTTTATATCTGTCAATTGCCCGTTAACGCCGGAAACAAAGAACCTTGTTGGTGAAAAAGAACTGGCGCTTGTAAAAGAAACAGCTTTCATCATCAACACAGCAAGGGGTGGTATTATCAATGAGCAGGCGTTGATAGATGCACTTAAAAACAAGCGGTTTGCAGGTTATGCTACCGATGTTTTTGAGCAGGAGCCGGCAATCGAAAATCATCCTTTTTTTACGATGGATAATGTGTTGATGGCACCTCATTGCATCGCCTGGACTCACGAGCTTTTCCGTGAAATCGGTCGCATGGCGTGTACACAAGTGGCACAGATTGCACAGAAAGAAATCCCCGATCATATTTTAAACACAGACATATTAGATAAATGGTATTCGGAAAAAATTAAATAACCTTTTATGCAATCAAATAGTAAAGCGGTAACGAATTACCAGCATTATATTAACGGGGCGCTTGTTGCTCCCGAATCTCAGGATGATTATATCGATGTACTCGACCCATGTACGGAAGATGTGATAGCGAAAGCACCAAGAGGAAAGCAAAAAGAAGCGGACGCTGCCATCAATGCCGCATTGGCTTCGCAACATGCATGGAGTTTGTTGCCTTCTGTTGAACGAGCAAGGTATTTGAAAGCGATGGCTGGTGTTATCAGGGAAAATCGTGTAATGCTTGCAGAAACACTGGCAAAAGAACAGGCAAAAGTAAAGGCACTCGCACAGGTTGAAATAGACGTAACAGCGGAGTATTACGACTACTATGCAGGCTTTGCACGTGCATATGAAGGTGAAATTATCCAGAGCGACAGGCCGGGTGAACAAATCTATCTGCATAAATTGCCGATAGGTGTGGTAGTAGGTATTTGTCCATGGAATTTTCCCTTCTTTGTGATGGCGCGTAAAGTAGCTCCTTCTTTGCTTACAGGCAATACCATTGTTGTAAAAGTGAGTGAAGAAGCCCCGCTCACCTGCCTTGAATTCACCAAACTATTGGATAAAATAAACCTTCCAAAAGGGGTGCTGAATGTTGTTTGCGGATATGGCAATGAGATTGGTGAAGCGCTCACCAACAATAAAAATGTTGGCATCATCAGTCTTACCGGAAGCGTTGATTCAGGACATAAAGTAATGAATGCAGCGGCAAAAAATATTACCAAAGTTTCGCTTGAATTGGGTGGTAAAGCACCAGCCATTGTTTGCAAGGATGCGGATATGGAAGTAGCGGTGAAAGCGATTGTGGCGTCAAGAGTTATCTATAGCGGACAGGTATGTAACTGTGCGGAACGTGTATATGTGGAAGAAGCTGTGTACGACGAATTTGTTGAAAAACTTACAGCCGCAATGAAAGCCGTGAAAGTAGGCAATGCCTCTGATGATGGTGGTATTGATATGAGCGCGCAAATTAATCAGAAGCAACTGGATAAGATTGCCGGGATGGTAGAAAGGGCGCAGTCTGCCGGTGCTAAAGTACTCCTCGGTGGAAAAAAATCAACCGCGTTTGATAAAGGATATTTCTACGAACCAACGATAATTGTTGATGTAAAACAGGATGCGGAAATTATGCAGAAAGAAGTATTCGGTCCTGTATTACCTGTAATGAAAGTAGCCGATTTTGATGAAGCGCTGCAACTTGCCAATGACAGTGAATACGGACTAACTTCTGCCGTGTATACAAAGGATATCAACAAGATGCTGCGGGCAACCAAAGAACTGAAATTTGGTGAAGTGTATTTTAACCGCGAAAATTTTGAAGCCATTCAGGGGTTCCATGCAGGCTGGAGAAAGTCAGGTATTGGCGGCGCCGATGGAAAACATGGTCTTGAAGAATACCTTCAAACAAAAACAGTATATATACAGCAGACCGTGTAACAATATTCAAAACGATTGTATCAATGCCAAATATTTTTTATGACAGTAGGATTATCCTTCACCTTCCCATTCAATAGTTCATGGCTTAACCCCGGCAAAATAAGTAAAGGCCTATTTTTCTTTTGCCTGTTATTGCTGCCTGCCATGTTGTTCGGTAAAGAACTTCAGCTAAAAACAGTAACCAACAAATTTATTGAGATAACGCTCACAGCGGCGGCAGATTACAATGACCCTTTCAACGAGGTTGAAGTAGATGCTGTGTTTACAGACCCGTCAGGCAAACAACTAAAAGTACCTGCATTCTGGGCCGGTGGAAAAACATGGAAAATCCGCTACGCTTCTCGGGTGGAAGGTAGCCATAGTTTTACCACGGTGTGTTCAAAAAATACAGACATTGGTCTTCAGGATATCAAAGGCAAGGTTGAAATAAAAAAGTATAAAGGCGATAACCTGTTGCTGACGCATGGCGCCATTAGCATTGCAAAAGATAAAAGACATTTTGCTTACCAGGATGGCACGCCTTTTTTCTGGATGGGAGATACCTGGTGGATGGGGTTGACCAAGCGACTGGTATGGCCTGGCGACGTTAAATTACTGGCAGCAGATAGAATTAAAAAGGGATTCAATGTGGTTCAGATTATTGCCGGTCTTTATCCTGATATGCCAGCCTTCGACCCGCGTGGCGAGAATGAAGCAGGCTTTCCCTGGGAAGCGAATTACACCAGCATCAGGCCCGCTTATTTTGATGATGCAGACAACAAGATTTTTTACCTGGCTGAACAAGGTATTGCACCCTGTATTGTTGGTGCATGGGGTTATCACCTGCCATGGTTAGGTGTTGACAAAATGAAAAAGCATTGGCGTTATTTAATAGCACGATGGGGTGCACTGCCGGTTATCTGGTGTGCAGCGGGAGAAACAACGATGGCATTTTATCTGGCAAAGGATCAGCAAAAGAAAGACGAAGAAGCTTTTTTAAAGAATGGATGGACCGAGGTGATTCAGTATGTAAAAGACACAGACCCTTATAAAAGAATCCTGAGCACGCATGCTGCCTACCATTGCCGCACTACAAGAGAAAGCATTAACAAGCCGGAACTGCTTGACTTCGATATGCAGCAAACCGGTCATGGCAATGTTGCATCGCTGCAATCGGCCCAGGCGCTTGATGGTTGGCGTGATCAGCCGGTAATGCCGGTAATGAGCGGTGAGTCAAGATATGAAGCGTTGGCCATCCCGATACCATTGCCCGCAGAAGCACCACGGCAGGCTTTTTGGGCTCACGCTGTAAACAGTGGATTGGCTGGAAATACATACGGCGCAAACGGCATCTGGCAATTGAACGGCATCAACAAACCTTACGGCAACTCACCTGGCGGAAATAACTGGGGCATAACGCCCTGGAATGAAGCGATGCTGTTGCCGGGTTCAACACAAATTGGTGCGGCCAGGAAGTTGATAGAATCCATACCAGGCTGGAACAGTTTTGAACCAAAGCCTGAAATGATTACCAAATGGTCTGCTTCGGATACTGCTGTGTTGGCTGTCACCTCCGGCAATCAGTCCGCATTGGCATTTCTGCCCTCACCGGGAACGATTGCCATTACATTGCCTGTACAAAATCAGTCATACAAGGCATTCTGGTTTAACCCGGTTACGGTTACCAAAGAAAAAGAGTTCACGCTTACTACAGATGCTTCTGGAAAGATTGAATCTACTTCGCCTGCTGCCAAACAGGATTGGGTATTGGTGCTGACGAAGAGCCAATAGAACATTATCAAACATCCGCGCATCACGTATTTTTTAGAACAAGCCTAAATCACGACGAAGACAAAGACAATATTTTATGCAAAAAAGATTTATCGATAAAACGGTTTGGATCAGTGGGGCTGCACAGGGCATCGGACGAGGCATTGCAGAATTTTTTGCGGAAGAAGGCGCAAATGTCGCCATCATCGACATTAAGGAAAACGAGGGCAAAAAGGTTGTTGAAGCCATCAAATTGAAAGGAGGCATTGCTGCATTTTTTTTTTGTGATTTGAACGTAGAAGCATTTATACAAAAATCAATTGAAGACACGGTAACCACTTTTGGAGGACTGCATATCATCGTAAATAACGGTGCAATCAATATGGTGAAAGACCTTCATGAATATACCACGGAAGAGTGGGACCGTCAGTTGAATATTAATCTGAAAGCCATCTTTCTCAGCTTTAAATATGCTTATCCCTCTCTTAAAAAAAATGTTGCCAGCAGTATCATCAATATCGGCTCGGTAAGCAGTTTTGTAGGGCAAGCGAAAACACCGGGTTATATCGCGGCCAAGGGTGCGGTAATGATGCTTACAAAATCTATTGCGATTGACTATGCCTCTGATGGTATCCGTTGCAATACGGTTTGTCCAGGCATCACAGACACACCTATGTTAAGGGAACATATGGGCGGCGAATCAGGCATTGAAGAACGATTACATCGTGTACCTGCCGGTCGTATTTTACAACCACGCGAAATCGCCAGCGCTGCTGCATACCTGTGCAGCGATGATTCTTCAGGCATCACCGGAACCAGTTTAATTATTGATGGTGGTTACCTTGCCACCGCAGAATGGGAAGGAGGCCTTGCACAATGAAACAGATAAAAATTTCCTGCGCTGATTTTACGTTTCCGCTGTTACCTCATGATAAGGTGTTAGACCTCGTTGCCATGCTGGATTGTGATGGAATTGATATCGGTTTATTCACAGGAAGGTCGCACATACAGGCGGAGACGCAATTTGCATCATTGAAAAAAAATGCCATCCTCTTACATAAAAAAGCAAGTGACCGCGGGCTAACCATAGCGGATATTTACCTGCAACTGGACAACAATCTTGCTAAGTTCGCCATCAATCATCCGGACGCTAACAAAAGAACCTTTGCAAGAGAACAATTCTTGAAGTTGCTGGAGTATGCGCAATATGCGCAATGCGAACATGTTACCTGTCTGCCCGGCATGGCCTTTCCCGACGTTGAATCTTTGGAAGATTCTGTACAAAGAAGTTATGAAGAACTCAACTGGCGTGTAGAGCAGGTGAACAAGACCAGTCTTTCTTTTTCTATAGAAGCACATGTTGGGTCGCCTTATACAAAACCGGAAGACGTGGTTACGTTGGTGAAGTCTGTACCGGGATTGTACATCACGCTGGATTATACGCACTTTATCCGCAATGGTTATTCACAGCAGGAGACGGATATATTGCTTCCGTATGCCAATCATTTTCATGCACGTGGTGCGAAGCCCGGAAGGTTGCAAACATCCATAGCGGAGAATGTAATTGACTATGATAAAATCGTACATCAACTGAAAGCATCTAACTACACCGGTTGGATAGGATTGGAATATATCTGGATTGACTGGGAACAATGCAACCAGTCAGATACACTTTCTGAAACGATTTTATTGAGGGATATCATTTTAAAGAATCTTGACCAAAACAATCCTTCATGAAAACAGCAGCGTTACAATCGATGCGTAAAAAACTCGCGGAGCAGCGCACTGTATATGGCTTGTGGATAACACTTGAATCGCCGGCCATTACAGAGATTGCCGTACACTGCGGACTCGATTGGGTGGTAATTGATGCAGAGCATGGGCACCTGGACTGGCACAACATTACAGAACACATCCGGGCAGCGGTACGAAGCAATACGGTTGTGCTGGTGAGAATTTCTCATATAGATGAAGGCATTATAAAACGGGTATTGGACATTGGCGCAGACGGTATTGTGGTTCCGCATATTGAAGCGGCGGATGACTGGAACAAAGCACTTGCTTATGCAAAATATCCCCCCGCAGGTATACGTGGAATAGGCGCCGAACGCGCAACAAAATGGGGAAGCGCATTTGCAGAACACGTTGCCGATGCGAACAATCACCTGATGATGATACCCATCATTGAATCAGTAAAAGGCGGCCAACAAATTGAAGAAATTATTGCTGCCGATAATACCGAAATCATTTTCTTCGGACCGGCTGACTATTCTGCATCTGCAGGCTATGCAGGGGAATGGGAAGGAAAGGGCGTAGCGGAAACCATCAATAACCTCAAAAATAAAATTACAGCCGCAGGCAAGCATTGTGGGGTGATGGTGAGGTCAAGAGAAGACCTGCAGCATAGATATGAACAGGGATTCCGCATGCTTTCCATTGGCGCCGATGCGGGACTACTATTAAAATCAATTAAATCTTTTTTAGCATCCTAACATGAATATAGCATCAGAGATTCTTACAGGCACAACAGATGGAAGACTGGAAATTATTAACCCCATCGGTTCAGGTGCGATCGCCGAACTGGCGCCAGGTATAATTTGCGAAGCACAGGTAGGCGCACACAATAATGCGGTTAATTTGTTTACTGCAATTGTTACGTTTGAAGCGGGAAAGTCATTACCGGCACATACACATCCTCACTCGGAATCCATCACCTTGTTAAAGGGGGATGCTCTCGTTGAAGTTGAAAACAGGCAGTATCATTTACGGCAGTATGATAACATTACCATACCGGAGAATACGTTGCATAAAGTAATCAATCATTCATCAACAGAGGAAGCCATATTTCATATTGCTATGCCGGTGTCTGTTCCTCAAAGAGATATTAAGGAAGAAGTATACGATGAGTACATATCCATTGCTGATGATGTAAATGGAAAATCAGGTAAAGAATACATCACCCGTTTTAATATCGCCAATCGTTATAACGCAGGCAGCAATACAGCATTCATTGACTATTTCAACGAAAGCGTGCTGGCCGGTGTTGGCATGAGCGGCGGCCTGGGAGTATTTTATAAAGATGGCAGGTTGCCGGCACATTTTCACGCATTTGATGAATCTATTTGCATTATCTCCGGTGAAGCAATCTGTGTAACCCAACAAAGAAGATACTCGCTCTCCACTCTTTCTACAGCATTACAGCCACAGGGGCTTCCGCATTACTTTATCAATCCGTATCATACTGAAATGATCATGATATGGGTATATGCCGGTGCTATGCCAATAAGAACCGAGGTGAATGACTTTTAATATGTGTTGCTCACACTATATTTTTCATATCATTAGGTTATACAGTCAAAAAATATAAATGAATTGTCAAGATGTACATTTTCCCTCTTAAACAGCTAATGTAACTTTATCACAAGAAAATTTTCTTATCCCGGAACGTTCTTCTCCCAAACTGAAATAAATCTGTTTTAAAGCCAAAAACTAATTCTAATGAAACAACGAGGATTGCCATTTCCATTCTGGAAGAGGTGCGGTACGATGCTGATCTTACTGCTCATCTTTCACAGCGCTGCCTTCTCCCAGGATCTCCTAAAAATTTCCGGCATAGTTGCAGATTCTGCAACCGGAAACCCGTTAGCCGGAGCTGCTATAAGCGTTCAGGGTTCATCCAAAGCAACAGTAGCCAACAACGCCGGCGCTTATACCATTGAAGTTGCAAAAGGGGCTTCACTGGTATTTAGCTTTACCAACTACACCTCAAAAACAGTGGTAGTAAACGATGAGAAAGATATTAATGTGAGCCTTGGATCAACATCACAAAACCTGAATGAGGTAGTGGTCATCAGCTATGGTACACAAAAGAAGAGAGAAATCACCGGTGCCATTGCAAACATCAATGGTAATGAATTAAAAGATATTCCTGTTACCAACGTTGGCCAGAAATTACAGGGACGTTTGGCAGGTGTTCAGATCAATCAGAATACCGGACAACCAGGCGCTAATATGGCTATTCGTATACGTGGCGCCGCTTCAATCAATGCGGGAAATAATCCGTTGATTGTAGTGGATGGTTTTCCTATTGAAAGCGGGTTGAATACGATTGATCCTGACATGATCGAATCAATCAGTGTACTGAAAGATGCAGCGGCTTCTTCGCTATATGGTTCAAGAGCTGCAAACGGCGTACTGCTTGTTACTACCAAACAGGCCAAAGCTGGTCAGCGCAGCATCCAGTTCAGCAGTTATGTTGGTTTGCAGGATGTAAGCAAAAGAGGAAGACCGGACCTGATGGATGCAAGGGAATTTGCACAGTTTAAAAAAGAGTATTATGAAGATGCCGCCAGGTATGAAGGTTATACCGGTGGCGTGCCCGCACAATATCAAAACCCTGACCAGGTTAACCCTGCAGAGGGTACCAACTGGTTTGATGTATTGTTAAGAAAAGCAATGATCCAGAATTATAGCTTGTCACTTTCTTCGGGCAGCAAGTATGTACGTTCTGTAACCGGTGTAAGTTATAATAACCAGGATGGTGTTATGATCAACCAACGTTCCAAGAGGTTTACCGTATCAAGCAACAATACGTTTTATGCTTCTGATAAATTAACATTCGGGTTAAATTCAGCAGTGACCAACCAGATAGATAATATTACCCCCAACCTGGGCAATGGTCGTAACATTATACAGGTTGCATACCTGAGTGACCCTGCATTAAAATATAAAAATGCAGATGGCACCTACCCTATTGGCTTTGCGCCTCCGGGAATGTTCTCAACACCCAATTATTACAACGTGCTGATGAAAACGGTGAATCCCAATAAATCACTTACGCTCATCGGTAATGCTTATGGCTCTTACAAAATATTCGACGGCCTGCAATTTAAAACCAGCATCAATGTAAATACGAACAATACTGACAACAGGACATTCAGGCCTTCTACCATACTTGGCGGACCACAACCCGCAGCATCTGCATCTGCAAGTTATGCTACCAGTAAGTTCACTTCATGGGTAACAGAAAATACGCTGACCTATACCAAGCAATTAATGGAGAAACACAACATTGAAGCCTTTGTTGGTTACACAGCGCAAAAGGTAAGTGCAGAAAGTAGCAGTATCAGTGGTTCTCAATTTCCTGATGATAATATTGAGTGGCTAAATGTTGCAGCGACAAGAGTGGGTTCAGTAGATGCATCGCAGTACTCTGTACTGTCTTACATCGGCAGGTTAAACTATAACTATGACAGCAAGTACATTCTATCCTTAGCACTAAGAAGTGATGGTTCTTCTAAATTTGGTTCTAACAGGAGATATGGAACCTTTCCTTCTGTTTCAGCAGGCTGGGTAATTTCGGATGAAAGTTTTATGAAAGCCATTCCTGCTATCAATTTTTTAAAGCTGAGAGGCAGTTGGGGTAAAGTAGGTAATAATAACATTGGTAACTATACTTACCTGGCAGGTGTAAGCCAGAGTAATTATTCTTTTGATGATATACTGGCATCCGGACGTACGCTAAACAGCGTTGGCAATCCAAACCTTACCTGGGAAACTACCGAAGGCTATGATATTGGTGTGGATGTATCGCTGTTTAATAACCGCGTTTCTTTAGCCTATGATTATTATCATAAGAAAACAGATGGTTTGTTGTATGGAATTGATATCCCGGTACAATCCGGCTTCAGCACTGTTACCTCTAACATCGGTCGCTTTGATTTCTGGGGACATGAATTTTCTATCGATACCAGAAATCTGACCGGCAAACTTAGCTGGACCACTAACCTGAACATTTCCATCCCACGTAACATCGTTAAAAAGTTAGGTACCAGCAACGCCCCTATCGGTGGTTATGCAGAATACTGGGATGATAACAGGACTGCGGTAGGCATGCCTATCGGATTGTTCTATGGTTATATTAACACAGGTGTTTACATGACACAACAGGAATGGGAAACTCAACCGCACAATGCAACCTCTATGGTAGGCACTGCAAAGTTTGCTGACATCAGCGGACCGAATGGGAAACCCGATGGTGTGATTGATGCCAACGACAGAACATGGATAGGAAATCCTAACCCGGATTTACTCTTTGGCATCACCAATAATCTTCAGTATAAAAACTTTGATTTTAGTGTGGTAATCTCCGGCTCTGTAGGAAATGATATTGCAGATGATGCGTTTCAATCAACAGAGAATCTTGATGGTGTATTCAATGTTAGAAAAGGTGTTGTGAACAGGTGGAGATCAGAAGAAGATCCTGGTGATGGTATCTATCCACGTACAAGGGCAGGCACCACAGCAGACTTTAGAAACTTTACCACCAGGCAGGTATTCAGCGGTACTTATCTCGCTGTTAAAAATATCACGCTGGGTTACCAGGTACCGGTTTCAACTTCAAAAACCATCAAGAGTATCCGCGCTTATTTCTCTACACAAAATCCATTCATGTTCACCAAATATCCGGGCATGAACCCCGAGATAGGATTGAATGGTTTAGATGGGCTGAGACTTGGACGTGACTTCACCGCCTTCCCTATAGCCAAGGTGTATACGTTAGGTGTAAATGTTAATTTTTAATCTACACGTAAAATTCATTATATGAAGAATAAATTATTATTGTTTATAGTACTGGTATCTTGTTTGTTTTCCTGCAGTAAAGACTTTTTAAATCTTACTCCGCAAACATCGCTTAGTTCAGCTTCATTCTTTAAGGATAACGTGCAGTTTATGCAGGCATTGAATGCATCCTATGTTCCTTTACGCGCAGTGGTTAAAGTGGCTATTTATGAAGATGAAATGAGGTCTGACAATACCTTCTTTACCATCTACCAGGCCAACAGGGGTTTTGAACCACATCGTGAAGCGTATCCACAGTTTTTAGACAATGCGTTATCAAGCGCAGTTTCAAATTCTCCGGGCAGCAGGTGGACGAGCGATTACTCCGGCATCTCCCAGGTGAACACCATTCTAAGCCAGCTTGCGACCGCCGATTTTCTTTCACAGGGAGCGAAAGATTCGCTTACAGGCGAAGCATCCTTTCTTAGGGCCTTCTATTACTTCGACCTGGTAACACACTATGGTGGAGTACCCTTGCATCTTGAGCCTGTAAAGAGCGCAGATGAGTCATTTAAAGCACGCAATACGGTTGATGAAGTATATACGCAAATAAGAGCAGATCTTAATACAGCGATTCCATTATTACCAACGGTGACCAGCTTTCCACAGGCAGGACGTGTAAGTAAAGGTGCTGCGAAAATGTTGTCGGCTTATGTGTACATGACGCAACCAACACGTGATTATCCTAAGGCTGAACAGGAATTGAAAGACATCACTAACATGAACTATTCACTTCTTACCAATTATGAAGATGTGTTCACTCCCTCCAACAAAAATAACAGTGAATCTATTTTTGATGTTCAATACATGTCAGACCTGGTGAGCGGACAACAAAGCGAGTTTGCATGGGTGTTCATGCCTAAAGCTACCAACACTACTTTTTTAATGGGATATGATGGAGGCAGGATGAACATCTTTAGCGGATGGAATGTACCTACGGATGAAATGGTTAAATCTTATGAAACCGGCGACAAAAGATTACCAGCTTCGGTTGCTGTTGTAGAAGGTACCATTAGTGGTGTGGAAGATTTTACAATCACGGCGCTGAAAAGTCCTGTAGGCTATACAACACCTGCAGGTTCTACCTTCAGGTATATGATTAAAAAATATTTCCATCCCCCCTACTCTGTTTCATTCAATACACCTGACAACTTTCCTATATTCAGGTATTCAGGTGCGTTATTGTTACTAGCGGAATGTTTGGTTGAGCAGGGAAAGCAGGCAGATGCATTGCCCTACCTTAACCAGGTTCGCACAAGGGCTGGGTTAAGCAGTCTGGCTGCAGCTACAAAAGACAATGTAGCCGATGAAATGCGCCATGAACTAGCCTTTGAAAATCACCGCTGGCTGGATTTGATACGCACCGGCAAAGCGATTGCTGCGACCACCGCCAAGGGCACGCGTTTGAAAGCGATTTATGGATGGATATTACCTGCTGCATTTAATGTAACAGAACAAAGATTGATTTATCCTATCCCTGCAAGAGAAATACAGATCAACGCCAACCTTACACAAAATCCTGGCTATTAAATGTAAGAGATAAGCGATTCGTTTAAATGAGTCCCGGTGTTAGGTACAGGAGATGTTATCAAGCATCTCCTGTATCGTTTTAAAATCAACAAGTCTCTATATCTAAAACATTTTGAGCGATGAAAAAATCTTTTATTGCAATCATTTTTTACTTCTTCAGCATAGGGATTCTTTTTGCGCAACGTACAGCAACCGCAATGCCATATGCAACAGAACTGCGTTGCGAATACTTAAATAATCCGTTGGGAATTGACAGAAAGGAACCTCATTTGGGTTGGCTGGTTTCAACTAAAGACATTGCACTTAAAAATATCAAACAAACCGCTTACCAGGTGTTGGTGGCTTCTTTGCCCGACTTGCTGAAAAAAGATATCGGTGACTTATGGGATTCAAAAAAAATCACTTCAGACAATTCGGCTCATGTGACATATAAGGGGAAAGAACTTGCATCAGAACAAGCCTGTTACTGGAAAGTAAAAATATGGACCAATGCAGGCGATAATAAAGAGCAGGTTTCCTCCTGGAGTGTTCCCGCTATGTGGTCGATGGGATTACTTACCCAGCAAGAATGGAAAGGAAAATGGATTGGCCTGAATGGTGATGATGAATTTAAAGACACCGTTACAGAACATAGAAGACTTGCCGCAAGAATGCTTAGACAGGAATTTAAAGTGACAAAAAAAATAAAGAATGCTTTCGCTTATATCTGCGGCGTTGGCTTTTATGATATGTATGTGAACGGTCAACTGGTAAGCAATCAACTGATGAACCCGGCACTTTCTGGTTACAATAAAAGGCTGTTGTATTCTTGTTTTGACCTTACTGCACAACTGAAAAATGGCGGTAATGCATTGGGTATCGTTTTGGGTAACGGACGCTTTTTTGCTCCACGTAAAAAGGTACCGGTTCCCATGCACAATTATGGCTACCCACGCGCCTTGTTGCAGTTGGATATTCAATATACAGATGGAACCAAAGAAACCATTGTTACCGATGAACATTGGAAAGCAACCAGCGATGGACCTGTAAGAGCAAACAATGAATACGATGGTGAGGAATATGATGCAAGGATGGAACAAACTGGTTGGTGCAATACCGGTTTCGATGATAGTAAATGGAAGCCTGCAGAAATGCTTGATGCACCCGGCGGGGCAATGGAGAGCATGCTGGTAGAGACCATACGAATAACAGAAGTGTTACAGCCCAGGAAAATTTTACAACCCAGGCCCGGTATATGGATGATAGATTTTGGTCAGGCATTTTATGGCTCTGTGCGTTTAAAAGTTTCCGGCCCGGGAGGCACAGTGGTTAAAATGCATTCCAGCTTTAATGTTTTACCGGATGGCACTTTGAAATACCAGAATGACAGAAGTGCATTGAACATGGATATTTATACACTTAAAGGAAAGGGAACAGAGAGCTGGCATCCACGCTTTAAAGGGAATGCCATCCGTTGGGTACAGGTAGAAGGGTTTCCGGGAACACCGACATTACAAAATTTTGAAGGATTGGTTACGCACACTGATTTTGAACAGACAGGAAGCTTTCAATCATCCAATGAATTACTCAACAGAGTATATCTGAATGCACGCTGGGGTACGAGGATGCAGAACAGGAGCCTTCCCATGGAACCTGACAGGGATGAGCGCATGCCGTGGAGCGGTCATCCTTCCAAAACTTCCGAAAGTGAAGGCTGGGTTTTTAATGTGAAAAATTTCTATGACCACTTCCTGCACAATTACCGCGCACACCAGGCCGATGATGGAAGCTTACAGGAAATACTTCCTCCTTACTGGACGTTCAATAGCAAAGGCATTTTATGGCCCAGCGTTGCGACCATCATCCCCGACTGGATGTATAGTTTTTATGGTGATGAAAATATTTTGCGAACCAATTACGACATGATGAAGCACTTTGTGGAGTTTACTTCTAAAACATACCTGAAGCCGGATTACACCACGGATAAATGCGATTATGGCGATTGGGTGAATGCACTTAATATGGGTGGCTCGGGAGCTGAAACGCCGAAAGGATTATTAGGCACTGCTTATATATACAATAACTGCAGGATTGTTGAGCGTGCTGCAAAAATACTGGGATATCAAAACGACGAGCAGGCTTTTAAAGAACTGGCTGATAAAATTGCCGTTGCTTTTAATCAACGTTTTCTAAACAAAGAAACAGGTGTGTATGAAAGCGGCTCACAATGCGCCTATGTATTGCCGTTGGCTTTTGGCCTGGTTCCGAAAGAACAATACAACAAAGTAGTAGACAACCTTGTAAAAGATATCATGGTTACAAGACACGGACACACATCCGTAGGATTGATTGGTATGCAATGGCAGATGCAGGTACTCACCAATATCGGGAAGCCTGAAGTGGCTTACAGCATTGCTACCAGGACAGATTTGCCAAGCTGGGGTTATATGATTTCGAAAGGAGCTACTACAAGCTGGGAGTTATGGAATTCGGATACGACCGGTCCCGGGATGAATGGAGAAAGCCAGAAAATATTGTCAGGAAATTTTGAAGCCTGGTGTTATCAAGCGCTGGCCGGTATTAATTATGATACGGCACAGCCTGGTTTTCATCACATCATTCTTAAGCCTGAACCCGTGGGCGATTTGAAGTTTGTGAAAGGCTCATTCAAATCGTTGTATGGCATTATCAAAAGCGATTGGGAATTGAAGAATGGTTTGTTCAACTGGAATTTTTCCATTCCGCCAAATACCACCGCTACAGTATATATTCCTACGTCCAAAGCACAAAGTATAAGGCTTAATGGCAAGCCGGTAAATGAAGCGCAATTGAAAGCTTCAAATGAGTATACAGGAAAAATTCAACTACAACTTGGCTCGGGGAATTATACGGTTGTTTGTGAAAGATAAACCAGTCAGGAGTTTAAAACTAAGATGACGAAAACAAAACAATTATGATTTAAAAGTTTGTGTACACTTAAGAAATTTACTCAGCAAAATAAGTTAATAAAGCAGCCTCATATGCAAATTCTGAGGCTGCTTTATTATTGTCAGCATTACCTCTTTTTGTCGTTTCTTAGCGCAGGAATTAATACCGGTTATTGACTTGAAACAAAAGCCAATAACCGGTAATATTTTATCACTACCCTTCCTCTTCTTTATTTTTAATCTTCATCAACAAGGCAAAAGCATTTTTTACCACCACTTTACTACCTGTATTAAGACTTCCTGATGACACTTGTTGTTTTCCATTGGCATGAATACCAGGCGCTATTTCATTCATCTTATATCTTCCGCTAGCTTCTTCTGTAAAAACATAATATTTGTTTTCCCATCTCACCACTGCTTCATCTGGTACGGTCAAACCTTTGGCGCCTTCTACCGCAACTTCTGCATTCATAAACATGCCCGGGTATAATGCGGCCGGCTGATGCTGAAAATGACAATGAACCTCCGCCATCCTGTTTTCATCTACGGCCTTATTGATGAGGAAAACAGTTGCTGCAGATTTTTTACCAGGATCACTATTTGTATAAGCCTGCACCTTTTCACCAATGGCAATGCTTGGTAAATCTTTTTCAAAAACATTCAAAGAAAGATGCAGGTCTTCTGCATTTACAATTTCAAAAAGTACATCGGTGGGCGCCGCATATTTACCAATCGCCACATTCACTTTTGATATAAACCCGCTGATGGGCGCTACCACAGGAATTTCTTTTGATACGTTTGCAGAGGTAAGCGTGCTTCCTGTAATGCCAATCAGTTTCAGCTTCTCACCAAGTGCGCTGATAAGGATACGCTGACGTTCCATCTCGGCCCTTGCCTGTTGAAAGATCTTATCGCTGCTGGCCTTGCTTGCATTCAATTCTTTCTGGCGGTCATAATCTGATGTAGCCAGTTCCAGGTTTGTTTTTGCAGTTAAATAATCCTGCTGAAGCTGTACAAACTGCATGTCTTCCAGCACAGCCAATACCTGCCCTTTCCGAACGGTGAGACCGGGCAACATGCCGGTCGACTTTACATACCCGCCAAGCGGTGAACTAATGCGGGCAAGGCTTTGCGGAGCAACGTCCACCGTTCCCTGCAAAACAATAACACCGTTCAGGTTTTCTTCCTGCGGGTGACCAACTTCCACACCAACAGCGCTGACCTGCTGTGCCGCCAGGGTAACAATTGTTGAATCGACAGGAGTTACATCCTTTGCAGAACCAGCATTGGCCGCTGTTTTTTCCTCATTGTTTCCGCAGGCCTGTAACAACACAAGGGAAACCAAACAATACAATATGTATTTCATAAAAATCAGTTGTTTAATAGTTTGTTTAATTCGATGGCCACCTGGTTATAGCTGTTCACCAGGTGCAGGTATTCCGTACGAATGGTGATGGCCTGGTTTACCAGTATTACCCATTGCAGGTAATCGATCTCACCTGCTTTAAACTGAACCTCCGCAGTCTGCACGATGGTATCAGCATAAGCCAACCCTTCCTGTTCATAATAACGCAGCGCTTCAAGATATTTTTGAACCTCCTGCCTGGCGGTTTGTATGGAAGAGCGCAACTGAACCTCAACCTGCGCAGCCTGTTTTTGTTTGCTTTGCAAAGACAACTTGCTTGCAGCAATACGCCTGGATTGTGCACGTGCAAAGATGGGAACGCCTACCCCTACACTGAAGTAAGAGAACCGGTCTTTGTTATCATAAAAAATTTCCGCTCCGTCAATATTCTGTAAGCCTTTTAAACTTTGATTGCTATAGCCTACAGAAACATCCGGCAAGAGACGGGCTTTCTCCAGCTTCCATTGATTTTCGGCAAGATTTGTCTGTGACCTTGCCTGCTGCACCTGTGGTAACTGGTTAACCTGTGCTACACTATCCAACCCAGGTGACGGCAGCGCATATTTTACATCGTTGTCAGCGGGCTTGTAACTCACAGAATCCTGCAGCAGCACATTGAATTTTTCTGTAAGGATTAACTTATCCTTTTTCAACAAATCAAGTTGTACCTGTACCTGCTTCACCTGCGACTGCGCCGCTGTTTTCTCCAGAATATTTGCTTCACCCAGTTCAAAACGCTGCACGGCTTTAGCCTCGAACAAACGGAAAATACTGTCCGCATAATTGAGTAATTTTTCATGCTGTGATAAAGAGGCGTAATCGTAAAAGAGTTTTCTTACCAGGGTCCGCACTTCCTGCTCGTTTAGTATCGTTTGCTGTTTTACCAGTTCCCAATCTGCATTCAGCACCCTTGACTGATAAGTATAAACAGAAGGAAAACTAAACGACTGCGTGATGCCCAAACGGTTATCGTTGTAAGCGCTGTTTACATGACCATATTCGGCCATCAGTTGTGTTTTGGCAGGATCAAACCCATTGTTCCGCAACCTTGCAGCAGCTTGTTCATTAAGCCTTGAACTTTGCAGTATGAGGTTATTATGTATGGCTATATCAATTGCATGAGCAAGGTTAATTTCCTTTGGTGTTTGCTGCGCTTTACACAAAGGAGCAACCAGCAATAACATGGCCGATACAACCAGCTTTTTAACCTTTGATTTCTTATTGCTGCCCGTAAACAAAAGATAAAGACCGGGAAGCACAAACAGCGTAAGAATAGTGGCGGTAATTAATCCACCGATCACAACTGTTGCCAGCGGACGTTGCACTTCTGCACCGGCACCATTGCTCATGGCCATCGGTAAAAAACCAAGAGAGGCAACGGCTGCGGTCATTAATACAGGTCGCAACCTGTTTCTTGTTCCTTTGATCACAAGGTCAAAATCATCCCTGGCTTCTCCTGCCTGCTTTAGCCGTTTAAATTCTGAAATAAGCACGATGCCATTCAATACGGCTACACCAAACAGTGCAATAAAACCAACACCTGCAGAAATGCTGAATGGCATGCCCCTGATGGCGAGTGCAAACACACCACCAATAGCAGAAAGTGGTATCGCGGTATAGATCAATGCACCTTCCTTCACCGAAGAGAAGGCAAAATACAGCATCCCGAATATAAGCAGGAGTGCAACAGGCACTGCGACAATCAGGCGTTGTTTAGCCTGCTGAAGATTCTCAAATGCACCACCATAGGTAATAGTATACCCAGTTTCCAATGAAAGCTTTTTGCCTGCTTTCTGTTGCAGTTCTTCCACGATCGTCTGCACATCACGTCCGCGTACGTTAAAGCCAACAATAATGCGCCTCCTTGCATTTTCACGCTGAATTTGATTCGGCCCTTCAACTTCACTAATGCCCGCTACCTGGTACAACGGCAACTGAATACCTGAAGGTGTTGCTATCGGAAGATTTCTTACATCGTCAATATTCTTCCGTCCTTCGCTTCCTACCCGTACCACCAAATCAAAACTCTTTTCTCCTTCATAAATTTTACCTGCAGCAGCGCCTGCAAAAGCAGCATTCACCGTACGATTGATTTCTTCGATATCCAACCCGTATTTGGCTATTTCATTCCTGTTATAATCAATAACAATCTGTGGCATGCCGGTCACGGTTTCCACATACCAGTCGGCAGTTCCATCTACTGTTTTTGCTATATCTCCAAGCTGGTTTGCATACCTGGCCAGTTTATCAAGATCTTCACCATAGATCTTGCACACCACGTCCTGTTTTGCGCCGGTCATAAGTTCGTTAAAACGCATCTGAACCGGGTACTGAAAGCCCGTAGTAACACCGGGCATCACATTCTGGGCCGTGGCAGACATCTTCTCTGCAAGTTCAGCGAAGGATTTGGCGTTTTTCCATTCGGATTTGTCTTTTAATACGATGATCATATCACCGCCTTCAATGGGCATCGGATCTGTAGGTATTTCCGCACTGCCAATCCTGCTGACGATCTTTTCAACTTCCGGGTATTTTTCCTGGATGGCAGTCGAGATACGATCGATCGCCTTAATGGTTGTAGAGAGGTTTGTGCCTACCAGCAATCTTGTTTCCACGGCAAAATCGCCCTCTTCCAACTGAGGAATAAACTCCCCTCCCATCCTGCTAAAAACAAAGACCGCCACTACAAAAAGAAGCAATGCACCAAGCACCACGAGCTTCCTGACTGCCAGGAATTTTCGTAATACTTTTTCATAGATTTTTTCCAGCCAGCTCATCACTCGGTCAGCTATGTTTTTCTTATGCGGAATACGTTTGCCAATGAATACTGAACTGATCATCGGGACATATATAAGCGAAAGAATAAATGCGCCGAGAATGGCGAAGGCAACAGTCTGCGCCATTGGCTTAAACATTTTTCCTTCGATGCCCGTAAGTGAAAGAATCGGAAGATATACGATCAATATAATGATCTGACCAAAGACCGCAGCATTCATCATTCTTGAAGCAGATGATACTACTTCCTGATTGAGTTCCTGCTGCGAAATATGATTGATGCGTGCATACTTTTTTGAATGATAGATATGATGCAGCGTGGCTTCCACAATAATTACAGCACCATCCACAATAAGACCAAAATCTAATGCGCCAAGACTCATGAGGTTGCCGCTTACGCCGAATGTATTCATCATCGCGATAGCAAATAGCATCGACAATGGAATCACAGACGCTACGATAAAACCGGCCCTGAAATTGCCGAGGAATAATACCAGCACCAGCACCACGATCAGGGCGCCTTCCACCAGGTTGTGTTCAACGGTACCGATCGCATTATTTACCATCTTTGTCCTGTCAAGAAATGGTTCGATCTTAAGACCCGGCGGCAAACCTTTTTGTATATCTGTAATCTTCGACTTGACGGTTTCGATCACTTTAGAAGAATTACCTCCTTTCAGCATCATCACGATTCCTCCACAAACCTCCCCTTTGCCAGACATGGTTAATGCGCCATAGCGGATGGCGGAACCCATTCTTACCTCTGCAACGTGACTGATCAACACGGGGATACCATTATTGGTTTTGATGACGATCTTATTGATATCAGCAATATTTTTTGTCAGACCCATGCTGCGGATATACAATACAGAAGGTCCCTTTTCTATATAAGCGCCTCCTGTGTTCTGGTTGTTCCTGCTGAGTGCAGTAAAGACATCACTAATGGTAAGCCCGAGCGACTTAAGCTGCACCGGGTTCACAGCAACTTCATACTGTTTAAGATCACCGCCAAAAGTGGAAACATCCGCTACGCCGGGTGTTCCCAGCAACTGTCGTCTTACCGTCCAGTCCTGTATGGTTCTCAGGTCTGATAAGGCATATTTGTTTTCATATCCTTTCTCGGGTCTTAATACATATTGGTAAATTTCGCCAAGCCCTGTTGTCACCGGCGCCAGTGAAGGCTTGTTGGCATTTGCGTTCATCTCTACCTGAGACAATCTTTCTGTTACCTGTTGTCTTGCCCAGTAGATATCTGTCTCATCCTCAAAAATGATACTGATCAGTGATAACCCGAATCTTGAAAGACTACGGCTTTCCTGGATGCCAGGGATATTGCTGACAGCCTGTTCGATAGGAAAAGTGATCAGGCGTTCCACATCTTCCGCACCCAATGAAGGAGCGGTGGTGATTACCTGTACCTGGTTATTGGTAATATCCGGAACTGCGTCTATCGGCAACTGCGTTGTCTGGTAAACACCGTAAAAAATCCATACAAGCATAAAAAGGCTGATGGCCAGTTTATTCTTTACTGAAAACCGAATGATTTTATTAAGCATAATATGTAGGAAATAAAATACACGAATGAACATTTAAGCAGCTTGCAGGCAAGCGGCAAATGTGCACGATGCGGAATGATTAATTTAAAACAACATGTATTTTATGCCCGGGGAGGACGGAACAGGGCTTCCAGTGCAGGATTATAATAAGCATCATCATGATCAAAGCCAAAGTTGTTCCGCAAGGGAGAATAAGCGGGTCTTGGAGCGATTGTTTTGCTATGCTGAACAAATAAAAACAAGGGTGCATGGATATCGCATTTTTTGAAAGGGAGCTGCATATCGCGGTCGTCATCATTGTCATCAAGATCCTGTCCCCAGTAATGCATGGAAAGAAAACTGCTGATATCACAATTGTGGTTACGCTGCCTGTGTTCCTGGAAGTGCGTATAAAGCATAGGCAGCTTTACCAACTGGCAAAGGTTGGTGGTTTCGCTGAACATTAACAGGAGCATTATGTACAGGAAGCACTTTTTCACGCGGGCAAAGGTAAAGGAATATGCATAAAACATCTCAACTGATAACAATAAGCTAATTCAACCGTTGATTTGTTTTGGTTCAGGAATGCAGGCCAACCGTGTGTGCATCCGGATCGGGAATTTGAATATAAAGAAGGGTTCCCTGATCGTGACCTGTTGTTTCGTTAGCAGACACAGATCACGTTCTTTAATAAGCGGCAGATAAACACCCGTCTACCGGGGAACCCTTCCCGCATATAAAATGATACAGCCGGTACCGGTAAGAAAAAAGAATAGCCTTATAATTTTGTACTTATGGGTGATCATATTTTAAGCACTTATGTTATATAATAGTACCGGGGAATAATAACGTTTTGCCGACCGGCATTACGGCAAGCTTCCGGTTGCCTGAGCGGTTATTAAAATGCAGGCTACTTTGTTTCGACTATGTAGAACTTTATCGGCTTGCTTCCCACATTGGTAACGCTGTGTGTTGTTCCTTTTGCCCAAAAAGTGCCATCGGTATTCATTTTTTCGGTTGCTCCGTTTTTTATAATCGCGAACAAATGTTTATTGGCAAGATAAGTTTCCATTACAGCAGTACCATCTGCTTCCACTGTTTTAACCTGTGCATCAGTGATGAGAACGGTTGCATGGTCGCCATGTGTATGTTTGCCTTTGCCGCATACATCTTCTCCCGGCTGACTGATAAATTCAGTAATCCTGAGCTTGTCATTGTCCAACAATAATTTACTGGTTTGTGCATGTGTATTGATGGCGCTAAAGCTTGAAGCAGCGATGGCTGCAATTAAAAATTGTTTCATGTTTTTGTTTTTATTGATGAAATACTTGTTGCTCTTTTAAAAGCCTGTACACCCAATCCTTGCCGGTTAACCGTGACTGGCTTACGTTAAAAGTAGCCAAGGCTTTTTCCAGTCCCTGTTTCAGGCAATACCATGTTTTTAATCTGTGTAAGTGAATGATTTTACCGGGCAGTTTTTCTTCGTAAATAAGCTGCTTATCATCATTGTAAAATTGTACCATGGCATCTCGTTTATGATGCCTACTGCTTACAATTACCCAAAAACCGGTGTCAGGAATTTCCTCTGTTTTATATAGACTATTTTTTGCAGCAATAGGATAAGTCGGATGTATTTTTATTTTATGAACCTGCCGCAGATGCCTGTCGCAATGGCCGAACATATTAATATATACCTGGTGTGCATTGGGCCGTGAAGCAGAAAGAAAACAGGAACGCAAATCAACACTTGTGGTTTTGACAAATTCAATATTTTCATTTCGAAGTTTTAGAAACAGCGCAAGATTGTTTTTACCATCATTAAGGCCAAGCGGTTGGGCATAAGCCGGTGCAACATGCGGTGTTTCTTCCTTCAGAAAATTAAAATAAGAACTGTCCGGCCTGCTTGTTTTATTTAATCCAGGCTGAGGCCTCTGCCGTAAAGTGAGTGCAAATTCTCTCGAAAAAATTATCTCCCAATAGCAGAGATGCTCCACTACCTGCGCAATGGACCATCGTTCGGGTGACTCTTTAAATGTCCATTGGGCTGAGGTAAGATTGGTTGTTTCTTTTACAATTGAATCACGTGTACGAACAAGGTTATCGAGTAAGTATTTTCTGTCAACTTCTGTCCATAAAGACAGGTTGGAGCTGTCCTGCGCGATTACCATACCGGCGCATAAAAGCATAAAAGAAGTAAGTAAAAGTTTTTTCATAGTGTAATACTTGTGAGTGAGTATAACTTATGTAACTGCTCATAAAAGTATTACTGTGCAAGGGGAGGCAATTTGCTCTGTTGTTCAATTTTATTGCTGAGAAATCAAAGGGGTTTCAACCGTTTGTGCATCCTGCCGGAAACGAAGCGGTGAGGTTCCGAATTTTGCTTTGAATACCCTGCTGAAATGTGTGGTGTTTTCAAAACCGCTTTCAAAAGCAATTTCATTAACCGGCTTGTGTGAACGGTTAAGCAGCAGGCTGGCATAATCCAGTCTTTTTTGCAGCAGCCATTTGCCCGGAGTCGTTTTATAGATGGCGAAAAACTCCCTCTTAAAAGAAGCAATACTCCGCCCTGCAATTCGTGCATAATCAGATAAGGGCAGGTTATAAGAATAGTTCGCTTCCATTACTTCCTGTAAAGGCTGCTTATTATTGTCTGCTATATTGCTAATCCAGTTAAGCAGGTTTTGGTTGGCAGGATTAAGTAAAATATTAAACAGCAACTCCCTGAATTTTAACTCAACCAATGATTCCGGAGGAGGTGGGTTTTGTGTGAAGTAAGGAAGCATGGAATGAAAAAAAATGCGTGTGGCATCATTTACATCCAGGTCAATCATTTGGGTGCACGGCAGTGCTGCTGTGGCTTTAACGGGAAGGTTGGAACGATATTCTCTCAGAAATGTTTTCAGGTAATGTTCCGTAATAAAAAACACCAGTACACACCAGCCTTCTGCCGGTTCTTTCTCCGCTATCCACCCACCTCTTTTTGCAAACACACATTTCCCCGAAGTCATATCATGTGTTTCACCGGGCAGGTGAAATACGCGCTTTCCTTTAAGTACATAGGCAATATAACAATGCGCACTAAAGAGGTCTTGTTTAAGAGCTTCCTGCGGACAATCATACTGGGTAAAAAGAAGGTCTTTACACTTAAGCTGTTTAAAATACTGTGGATGTGCTTTCACTGTTTCATACAGGTCGATAATCATGGGTAGTTCGTTTGTTTAAATTTACATTTTTCAACGTTCATTTTATTTGCCCTGAAGCTCAAAAAATTTGCTGTAAGATGCAAACCACCCGATGATATACTTTCGTCGGGCGACTCAAAGGTTACCTGATGATTAACCGCACTCCTCATAAATGCATCAGGCGGTAATAAACCGCCTGATATTCTCGCCGGGCAACTCCAAAGTCACCCGACGACTAACGACACTCCTGATAAATGCATCATGCGACCTTTGAACCACCCGATGATGCCACCTCTTCTTTAACCAGCTTATACATTGGCACAGCCAATGCCATACCAGTTAATGGCGCTAATAAGTACAACCACAAAAACTCTGTATGTCCTGAGATGAGCGCCGGCCCAAGTGAACGTGCCGGGTTCATAGAAGCGCCGCAAACAGGCCCGGCAAACATAGCTTCCAGGCCCACCACTCCGCCGATCACGATTCCTCTGAACAACCCTTCTTCTTTGCTGCCGCAGGCAATATTTAAAATCACCAGCATTAATAAAAAAGATAAAAACAATTCCATGATGAATGATTGTACAGCAGATCCTGCCGGCAAAGTAGCGCCAAGAAAAATATCATCAGGAAATAATACTCTTAACAACGTACTGGCGGCAATTGCTCCCAAACACTGACTTGCTATATAAGGCAATAATGATTTGCAGGGAAACTTTTTTGCCAGGGCAAACGCTATACTTACCGCAGGATTAAAATGAGCGCCGGAATTGCTGCCAAACGTGTAGATCATCGTCATTACAATTAATCCCCAGGTCATCGCTACCCCTGCGTGTGAGAGGCTTCCGTTGGTAGACGCATTTACAATAACAGCACCCGTTCCACAGAAAACGATGGCAAAGCTGCCCATCATTTCGGCTACACATTTTTTCATGCATTGATATTAAAGATGATATGATCACTGAATGTATTAACAATAACGTTGCTCACAGCATCTGTTCTATAAAATAATCCTAACGACTACATAAGCATTTCCTATCCGGCAATGTCAGTTATAAACAAATGATACCAATCTCATTTTATAAATGATGGCGGCCATACAGTTCACTCCATCAATTATCAACAGTACGTCATACTTTAAAAAGTCATCACAGCTTCAACAATATCATTCTCCTTTAATGATAATTCATCACAGGAAATTGATGAAATGCCGTTGTTGTATGCATATGTGCTTTTAAGCGGCTTATTGTTTAAAAGAAGTTTTACGGCTGCAGGTTTTTTATCACTGTGCAATTGTATTTGGCTGAGTGATAACATGCCATACTTTACTGCAATAGTGTTTGTTTGCTGATTACTTTGCGCTGATTGTTTAATATTACCCCAGGCTTCTGCAGTGGTGAAAAAACTTTTAAAATCTTTTGCCTGAACCTTTGGATTAAAGCTGATAACACCTTCAGGCCCGTTATAATAAAAATCCTGCAATGCCAGCATCACACCCCAGGAAGCCATAGCCCTTGCATAGTGATCGCCACATTCAATTTCATTCCAGGGATTGTGCTTTTCCGGGCTGTAGCGTTCATCAACTGCTTTTACAATTGACAAGCCTTCATCAGTCATTCCATCATAGATCATATTGGTAGCCACCTGGTACTCGATACCTGTCCATACCTCATCGCGGTAACGTACGCCTTTTTCACCCATATGCTCGCTTTTAGGCCAGGTACAAACAAGCAATCCCGGTTCACCAAAACTTGCATAGGTTCTCTCAGGCGGATGAACTTTGTTTTGTGTAGCAACATCAGGCGCCCAGTTATACTTCCAGATAGATTCAAGTGTTTGTCTTACTTTTTCTTTGGGATAGATGTAACCAAGATTATTTAAATGATTCCAGGTTTGCCCGAAGAGCTGGTCAGAAAGACAGCCAGTTGCATATTGAAATTCAGGATGCTTTTGTAGATCAACCTGCTGTATAAAATACTCACCGTTCCAAAGCTTTGCAACAGTATTTTGTTCACCGGCTGCAGCAATCGTATTACAACGGTTAGCAAAGGCAGTATCATTCATTATAGTGGCCATGCGTGATGCTGCCTTCAATGCTGCCAGGTAAAGGGAACCCACATAAGTGTTTGCCCCATAAAAAGCAATATCATAAGTGTTCGCCTGCGTCTTTTCAATAATGCCATCCTCGTTTTCATCTTCGTTAATAATAAACTCGGTAGCACGTTTGATCCTGTCCCAGTTGCGCGTTAGAAACAACTCATTTTTTGAATTCAGATGCTCACGGTAAGCTTTTAATATAGCACCTGCATGGCCATCGATCAATACACCACCCCAGCCATTACGTGCCAGTACGCTGCCATCTTTCTGGAAGGAAATATCAAAGTCAGTACGCTCTCTTATATTCCGCTCAAGCTCGGGGAAGAAGTGCGCCAATGCCTGTTCATAATTCCACACATGGGTGCAGGTTCCAACGCAGGAGCCTACACCTTCCCATGCCCAGAATTTATCGTTCGCCCACCACTGGCAGGTTTCTGTTGCGAGGATTGACAAGGGCATCAGCAAACGTTGATTGAGCCAATAAGGTACCGTTGAATTATTATAATAGGTATCATGGAACAAGTGTGTTTGACCTGACAAACGCTCATAATTTTTTTGAAGATACAAAGCCACATCCTGTGCACTGCTGAACCAGTTGCTGTACATATTGCCGATGATGGTTGCGCCATCTGTTGGCAGTGCCTGGTTCCAGTCGTTGGCAAGAATTTCAGTTACGTCACTACCATGATAATACGAAGGACGATTAGGGAAATACCAGCTTAGCAAAAATGTGATATCCTTTTGTTCTCCCGGTTTAAGAGTGATGGTTGTACCAACGCTGCCTGATAGTTTTTCACCCGTTGTTCTTGCTGCTGAATCCAAGCGATCATTATCACTCAAACCCTGGTAATCTGCATCTGCAAAACCGTTACCGGAGAGCACGCTCAACGCAAGATTGCCAAAGTAAGGATGCTGCTGCGGGTAATACTTTTCTTTGGTTACCGGCAGATCACTAAAGCCAATATTATCAACATTGATATGGCCCCAGCCGCCCTTATCTTCATCCACAATTTCAAAGTGCGCGGTTTTGCCTTTAAGGTCTTTTACCTCCCAGTATTGTGCATCTAATCCCTCTGTGTTTTTGCCTGTAGCATTGCGTACAATTTCGTTATCTATCACCAGCTTTAAGCAGGTTGTTTTAGGATGATTACCACCACCGATTTTAAACACGATATAATCATCTGCTATAGTAAAAGGCTGAGATACCATGCGACCGGTTGTTTTATCTCCATCCAGGAATGAATTAACCATACCCTTTCCGGATATATTGATAATACTTGACTGATCTCCACCAAACCCTCCCGGAACAGGAGCCTTTCCAAAAGCCTCTCCTGTCACCGTCCATTTTCCATAACCTGATTCAAAGTCTTCATACATTTTTATAACCGGCTTGCGTTCAGAAGGATTAACCGGCTTTGGCGTGAGGTCCATGATCATAGAAGTGATGCCGTTCTTTTTAGCTATCCGGTTTCTGCTGAAAGCATTTATTTCTCCTGCAATTTCAAGACATACCAGGTTCTGCAACCAGCCTTGCAGTGATACTGTTGTGCTTTGAGAAGAAGTGTTCTTAATGGTATATTTCAATATTGTTGCCGGTGTTGCAGACTCTCTCGCATTCATGGGGATAAATGGCGAAAAAACTTCTGCATCTATTTTAACCGGTAGCTTCTGTTTTGTGGAAGCATAGTTGATTTTGGCAATCGGGTATTCACCGGTAAAAGAGATATCATCAAAGTCTTTTTTGCTGAGGGTGGCAGTTTGCTTTTTACCATTTTGTGTTACCGTAAGTGCAAACCCCTGTGCTATATAACTGGCAGGTTCAAAGGTTTGATAGCAAACCTTCCAGGGACCCAGCGCCGTATTAAATTTCGTAAGTGAATCTATACCATAACCCGTGTTATGCGCATTGTTGGCAATCCACCAATTGGCAAGTGTGCCATCACCTCTTACATATAACTGGCCCGCAGCAATACCGCCGCAAGGCATACCTATGGTTAGCAACTCATCTCCTTTAAACACTTTTCTCTCATTACTGTACAAGGATGTTTTCCATGATGCGGGCAGATTTTTGTTTTCAGGCACATGATGCGACGGATCAAGACGTTGCGCACATACGATGAACGCGTTAGCAAGAATAACAACTACAAGAAAACATTTTTTCATCTTCAAAAAATTTATTGGGTGTTAATTAGAGATTTTAACGAGCATCAGTTTTCTCCATAAGAATTTATTGGCTTCATCTGTTGTGTTAAACCGAAACGTGGCAGCATTATTCAGTTCGGTGATCTTAATATTACCGGCAAATACTTCCTTTACCGTTTGCTTACCGGCAGCGGAAGATATTTGCTTTGATAGCTGCGTTTGCCTTTGCCAGATAGAAAAATCACAGCCACCGGGTTGCTCAGCATATGATACATAGAGCTGATAATTACCTGCCGGAACATTGTCCAGGTTTACTTTCAACAAGCTGTTATTATTTGCGGTGATGTTAAAGCTCTGGCCTATATCATTATTCTCCCACATAGTTTTAACGCTTATATCTTCTCCTAAAACAACGGATGAAAACTGCGGATAAATATTGATGGTATCTGGCAGGTAAACCATTGTATTTTCAGTGCTATATTGAACTGGTAGCTGCGGGTTTTCATTGCAATAGAAATAACTTATGGAAGTATATAAACCGGGAACAGCATTATGTTCGCCACCATGTTCTATACTTTGATAGATGCTTTTCTCAAAAGACATTTTATCTGTGAGATAAAACCTGTAGCCGCCTGTTCTTGCGAAAGCCAGTGAATAGTCCAGTGATCCATGCAACGGCAAACTCATTTTAGCATCCCAGCGGTTTAATAATGCATACCAGCCTCCGTTAAAATAATCTTCAGAGCCGGTGCCATGAAAACGTAATGTATTATCTATGACGGTTGAGTCATCGCCTTCAAAAAAAATGGTCATGCCGGTATTAAGTCCCTGCGCCTGCAACACAGAACCAATATAATGACCTTTGCCTTTTATGTTTAAAAAAACATGTGGTTCACCATCTTTTGTTTTCGCGCTGCTACGATAAGCATAGAATTTTCCTTCTTTTTCCGCATCACGTGGCTGAAGTGAATAGTAAATTTTTGCACGGAGGTCTATCTCCGGCAAAGTGCTGTCCTTATCTTTTAAATACAGCAACTCAATTCTTGCTTTTTTATCAAAGGCCATTGGTAAGAAACTATAGCAACTGTTGTTTTCGGCACCAACCAGTAAACTTTGCATAGAAGGCTTGCCAAATGCAAAGCCGAAAAAATCTGCGACAGGACAATCAATTGCGGCTGTTTTATCATCGTCCCAAAAAACACGCATTGTAATGTTCTTATAGAGTGAAGCGAAGTTGCTTGCCGGGTTGATTTCGATGCCGGTAATTCTTCCCCCCTGGTTCAAGTTGAAAACCTGCTTTGTATCGCCTGGCTGCATAACAATGGAGGCGTCAATAGTTTTTGTACCCGTATTTTTTGCAGCAATCACTTTTGCTGTGTTCGCAGCATTATTATTCCATAAGCTGCTGACAGAAGCGAGTGCATTTTTCACATCGCTGTTAACTGTTGAGGAGAAAGGCAACACTTTGGCGTCTTTATTATATAACCTGTATCCAAACTGGTGAAACAACATCTTTTTACCCCTGCTTACAATAACGCAATGTTTTTGAAAAAGTATGGGGTAATAGCAATAATACCCACCAAGCTGGTTGCCACAAATTGGTGAAACAAACGGGAAAACTTTTCCTGAAAAAAGATCCATATAATTAATGGATAAAGCCGGTTGCTTTGCATTATCAATATAAAAATCAAGTGTATCGGTGGTTGGCGTAGGTGTCCAGATACGGTTAACAACGCCGGGCCCTTTTACATCAAAAACCACCAGACTGCTGTCTGCATTTCTCCTGATATAAGAATAGGTACCTTCAAACCCGTCATTATTGCCACCAGTGGTATCATAGCTTGAAACCTGTGCAGAATAAGTATTTGAGCGATAGGCGGGCAATGCACCAATATTATAAAACTGCTGAAGCTCATCAGCCGCAGTGATGGTTTGTTGCGCACTGGCAATGGTTACGATGCATACGCATGTTAGCAGGAGGACAGTTCTTAATAACTTCATCGGCAGGTGTAAATTTTAAAGCGCAGTACGCTTGTTGATTGATCGTTTATTAATAATCGAATGTATGGCTTACTCCTTTTTCTTATCCGCGCTCACAATTTACTTCCACAACTTTCACGTACCATAAGTTTTGCTTCAACAATTACTGAATTCGTCTTTTTACTCTTATTGTATAACCTGTTTAAAACAAGTTTTACGGCCTCTTTTCCTATATCAGCAAGGGACTGGCGTACGTAAGTAACCGGTGAATAAAAGAAATCAAACGCATCACTTTCATCAAAAGAAATAACAGCGAGTTGTTCCGGTACCTGTATCCCCATTTCATCAATTGCTTTTAAACCTGCCACAGCTAAGGAGTTGGTAGCAAAAAACAACGCATCAATTTGCAATGGCTGCAATATCGCTTTTAATTTAGCCGCAACATCTTTTTCTATATGCTGATAACTTGCTTCAATCAGCCATTCTTTTTTAAACCTGATATCTTTTTCTTTTAATATTGCTCTGTACCCCTGCTTTCTTTCCTGCATGTGTGATTGTGTAGTATCATAAGCCAGCATACCTATCTTACTGCGTCCGTTTTTTATCAGTTGCCTGACGGCTTTTTCCGATGCTTTAAAATTATCAATGTGTATGCAATCCACATTAAGGCCCGGAAAAAAACGGTCAATCAAAACTACCGGTACTCCCCTATTAATGATATGTTGTATTTGCTCTGCTGTATTCATGGCTGGTGCAATAATGAAAGCATCTACCAACCTTGTTGAAAAAACATCAATCAGGTCCGATTGTTTTTTTGCATTTTCGTCACTGCTTCCGAATATCACCACGTAGCCCTTTTTCTTTGCTTCATCCTCAATAATCCGTGCAATATTTGAAAAGAACGGGTTGGAAATATCAGCCACAATCAACCCAATTGTTTTTGTAGTTCCTGTCTTAAGGCTCTTGGCAATAAGATTAGGTTGATAATTGAGTTCAGCGGCTTTCGCTTTAATCTTCTTTGCCATATCAAGACCAACCCTTGCCTCTCTTTCCTTGCCATTTAATACATATGAAACAAGTGCCACAGATACACCAATATGTTTTGCAACATCTTTTAGGGATGTCTTTTTTTCCACCAGGATGATTTTGTTTTTGAAATTAATATACGCTAAGAGCAAGTGTTACTTATGTGAAAGTTTTTACAGAAGGAGTAATTGACTCATTACTCCTTTCTATATACTTAAAACTCACCCAAGTTTATCATCAATACATCCGGCACAATGCCTGCATATTTTGGTTGGTCATCAATTAATTTGATTTGCAATATGATTTTAATAGCCGGCGTTTTGTTTTAACGTACCACTCGCACGGTCAATTTCAATTTGTGGTAACGGTAAAATTTCATCCTTGCCGTTCTTATATTTAAAATAGCCAGGTGTTATTTCATTCTGCCATCTTGTTGAATTGGAAAGATATGACTGAGCGATTCCCCAGCGTCTTAAATCCCATCCGAACTTTCCTTCAAAAGCAAACTCAATACGTCTCTCGTGCACAATTGCCCAAAACATATTTTCATAATTTAATGCGGAAGAAACCGGAGACAGCTCCTTGTTATTATTACTGTTAATTGTATTGGGATCTGTTGTTGTTCCTGTGCGGGCCCTCACTTTATTGATGTAGGTTGCAGCAGTTGCCTGGTCGCCCAATTCATTCATCACTTCAGCATACCACAACAAGACTTCAGCATATCTTACCAGCGTATAATTTGCAGAGTTGTTCCAGCTAACCTGGTCAACAGTAACGCCGTTATTATTGGGGGCATTTGCTATACACCACTTTCTAATACCAAGACCGGTTCCGTTAACTTTATCCAGGAATAACTGCCCAAAGAAATCATCCTTGTTTTTACGAAAGATAGAAGCGGTTAAACGGGGATCACCGGTTTCATATTCACGCTCCAAATCAGGCGTTGGGCGCGTCCAGCCCCAGCCACCACCGGCTACATATCCTTCACCATTGGGAGCATTAAGCACGGTACCAAAATTGTCTGTTCCTTTTTGATTCAAAGCCGTGTATTGCACTTCAAAAACTGATTCCGTGCTATTATCATGTGTACCATTAAAAACATCGTTATAGTCAGGAAGCAATGCATAGCCGTAAGACATGATATCTTCAAGCAAAGGTTTTGCATCACTCCATTTATGTTCATATAAATATACCTGGGCAAGGTATGCTTTTACAGATCCTTTGTCTGCCCTTCCCATCAGGTCACCCGTATTTCTGTCTGCGATTTGCTGCTGCAAGGCCATCTTGAAATCTGCTTCTGCCTGGTCAAACAAATCACTCTTTGTAATAGTATAGTTGTTAACACTCTTTCCTGACTGAAAATCACCCTGGCGCGCTGAATTTGGAATATTCAACTCAGAGATATCCAGTTGTTTGGTAACCAGTGGCGCAGTGCCAAACATATACCCTAAACGAAACATCCAGAAGCCCCTGATAAAATATAGCTCTCCCATATACCTTGACTTTAAGGTTTCATCCATCTCAATAGCAGGTATTTTTTCTATAGCTACATTCGCGAGCAACAATGCACTGTAGCAACGCTGGTACAGCATTAATATCTGGTCAGAACTTGGTGAAATAATCGATTGCTGTATCTGGTAATAAACAACAAGATCAGGATGCGCCTGTACATCCGGACCGGTGATATCACCCATGGGGGTATAGCCAGCCCTCGTGTTCCAGCCATTCTGCCCGTCTAATGTTTGAAAAGATTTATAAGCCGCGGTAACCGCCATTTCTGCATCTGCTGCTGTTTTGTAAAAGTTGTCTGTTGAAACAACTCCATAAGGCATCTTATCCAATTGTTTATTGCATGAAGCAAATACAATCAGCAGTATATATAAACAAGTCGTCTTTTTCATGATGATTATTTTATTCTGTTAGAATTGTAAGTTGATGCCAGCGTAAAAAGATCGGGGCATAGGATATCCGCCGTTGATGCTCTGTTCAGGATCCCAACCCGGATAAGAGTTGAGACAAAACAGGTTTTGTGCTGCAACGTAGAAGCGTAGCTTATGAATGACCTTAGCTGTTGAACCGCTTAACAAGCCGGTGAAATCATAACCAATTTGCAAATTCTGCAGTCTGAAAAAATCTGATGAACGAAGCCAGAAAGTAGAACGACGATAATTATCATTAGGATCTCCCGCAACTACCCTTGGCACGTAATTACTGGTACCGGGACCGGTCCATCTTTGCCTGTACATCCATGCTGAAGTTTGTTCACCACCGCGGGTGATGGCGAAACCCACCTGGTCTATACTTCTTGATGCGCCTGTTTGTCCATAGAAACTTGTTACCAGGTCAAATCCCTTATAGGCCAAAGAGATGCTGCCGCCAAAAGAATTCTGCGCTACTGAAGGCCCAATGAATGTCCTGTCGTTTGCATCAATCACACCATTGTTATCAAGATCTTTATACCTTATATCGCCGGGAGAAGCATTGGGTTGTGTTGGCGCTTTTGAAATTTCATCTGTTGTTTGAAAAATACCATCCTGTACATATCCATACCATTCATTGATGGAATGACCTTCTTCAATACGACTAAAGTTATTAATAATGGGCGATGGAACTTTCGTTACCTTATTCTTGTTATAAGTCCAGTTAACGCTTACATCATACCTGAAATCTTTGCCAATCGCATCTGAATAACCCAGCGTTAATTCCACACCGGTATTGGAAACCCTGCCTGCATTCTGATAAGGAGCATTGGTAACACCTGAAGTGGAAAGCAATGGAACCTGCACTAATATATCAGACGTATTTCTTTTATATACATCAGCAATAAAATTCAATTTGTTCTTCAAAAAAGATACTTCAAGCCCCGCTCCGTAGGTGGTTGTTTTTTCCCAGAGGATGTTAGGATTTCCCAAGCTTGTAGGGCCTACGCCTGTAAAAGTAACACCCTCGCCGCCCGAACCAAACGGATAATATAACCCTGTGGAATTAAGCGTGGTTTGATAAGGGTATTCACCGATTGCCTGGTTACCTAATATACCCCAACTGGCACGCAGCTTTAAATTACTGATGAATGAAACATCTTTAAAAAAGTTTTCTTTTGAAACAACCCAACCGGCTGAAGCTCCCGGAAAAACACCGGTCCTGTTGTCTTTTGAAATACGGGAAGTCTGATCTACACGTAAACTTGCACTTAATAAATATTTATCTCTGAAGCCATAATTTAAGCGGCCAAGATATGATTGTATGGCCCATGAATATTTAGATCCGCTGTTACTGATATTACTGTTTCCGGCATCTATCACCTGCATGTTTGGATCATTATTCAGAAAGCTATTCCTCGAAGCCCCCAGATTAGATCCGTTTGTTTGCTGGAAGGTGTATCCTGCCATCGCAGTAAGGTTATGGTCTGAATTTATCTGCTTTGTATAAGTGAGGATATTGTCAAATGAGTAATTAATATTTTCATTTGAGTTTACATAAAGCTCAGCAATAGGATGATCACCTATTAACCCTGCAGGCCCGTGCCTGTAGGAAGGGATAAAATTATCCTGGCCCCAGGTATAATATTCTGCATTGAATGAAGTCTTAAATTTCAAGTCCTTAAGAATACTCCATTCAAGGTAAGTTGTACCCAACAGTTTTTTCCAGGTTTGCTTATACGTCCACAAGTTTACAGGGATAAGCGGGTTAAGCATTGTAACAGGCTCGCCGTTATGTGTAGCTGCACTATATTCGCCATTTGCATCAAACACAGGTTGTGTGGGCGGAAATATCAGTGCACGGTCAATTGCCTGGCCCCAATCAGTGTTGTTTGAAATTCCGTAATTCACACTCAGATTAATACCAACTTTTAGACTGTTGGAAATCCTGTTATCATTGCTCAGCCTTACGTTACCGCGTTTAAAAGATGTATTCTTTATTACTCCATCACCGGCAAAATAATTGGCGCTTAACGCGTAAATATTACTCTTGGTTCCTCCGCTGATAGATAATGCATAATTCTGTTTTAAACCTGACTGTGATATTTCTTTTACCCAATTTGTACCTTGCCCGTACGCATCAATTTCTGCTTGCGTAAATGGTTGAGGCAGGTTTGCTCCGCCATAATAATCATTCACCTGTACTGCATACTCTTTTGCTGTTAAAGTGGGTATCATATAGCGGATCTTATCAACACTGGCAAAGCTTGAAAAATCCACTTTCATTGGTGTTTCAAAATTCCCTCTTTTTGTAGTGACGATCACAACGCCGTTAGCACCCCTGGAGCCATATATGGCCGCGGAAGCCGCATCTTTGAGTACTGTTATATTCTCTACATCATTAGGATTTAAATTCGCCAACCCGTCATTGGTGATCATTCCGTCAATTACGATAAGCGGATCACTTGAAGCGCCAAACGAGCCGGCACCCCTTATCCTGATGGATGTTCCGCTGTAGGGAGTTCCATCATTTTGAGTCACCTGTACGCCGGCCAATCTACCCTGCAGGTTTTGCCCGATGCCTACCGTGGCCTGGTTGTTCATCTTTGATTGAGATACTACACCAACTGATCCCGTTAAGTCTTTTTTCGCCTGGGTTCCATAACCCACAACCACCACCTGGTCCAGGGCAGCGGTGTTTTGATCTTTTAAGATAATGGTCAATGAAGTATTATCTCCGATAGTTATTTTTTCGTCGGTTTTACCGATATAAGTTAATTCAAGTACCTGGCCTTTGCCGGCTTTGATGGTGAAAACGCCGCTTGCATTTGTTGTGGTACCCGTTTGCGTACCGGCAACGCGTATGCTTACACCCGTAAGAGGTACAGCGTTCTCGTCAGTAACTTTCCCTGTCACTGTAGACTGGGCAAAAATTGAAACAGGCAGAATGATCGCAAGTATTACTAAAACAAATATTTTTCCGGAATAAGCAATAAGTTTTGGGTGCCCCAGGTTGGGCAGTGATCGTTTGATCACAGGTAAGTTTAAATACATGAGAATTACATTTAAATAATGGCAATAAATAGCTAACCCTCTTTCAGGAGAGTGTTTAAGAAAGTGTATGAGTTATAATTCGCAGCGGTAATACCGGGAGCTATCTCTTCAAAACCAATAACCCGACAAAAAGATGCTTTGGAAGCTTTACGCCACATGCAAGTGCGCAGTCGTTAGCAGATAAGATAGTGTTCATAATAGCGTTTAATCGTTTAAGCAATCAAAAAAATATAAACATTATAAAATTATAAAACTATATTCCTAACCGGAATAAAGGGTTCGTATATGTACCAGTAGTGTTGATATTTTTCTCAGTGGATAACTAAAATGGACTTAATCGTTTAAGCAGTTATTCTTCGCTGACATCATGTCCTAACAGGTTGCTAAGCTAACTTAATTAATCGTTTAAGCAAATTTTTTTGAATATTTTTTAGAATTATTTTTAAAGCTTTTCCGTCTATAACTTTTCGACCCTCCCAACGCTATAAGTTGAGAGAAAATGCATACAGATTATCCATACTATAAGACGCGTTAACTGGACTGTTCAATGTGATACAGCAATTCAACATTCCTGTTTGTTTGTAACAACAAAGAGTTCTTTCTTTAATTCTCAAAACAACGTGGCTTTATTTTTGAGCTTTACCTTAATCTCACATCGATAAAAATTCATCATTGATAAAAAGTAAGCGCGATGACAACATTTGAACCACCTGTAGAATGGCAAACAATCTTTCGCAACGCGTACAGCAACAAAAGTGAAAATATACCGGCTGCTATAAAGACACTAAAAATTCATGGCTTAGCGCCAGTGGAAATTATTCTGGTGATCAAAAATGAGCTGAGTCTTTCCCTCTCAGAAGCGCATGTGCTCTATCTGGATTCAATAGGTTAAAAACCGGGATATAGAAGGCTATGATCAGCGACCGCCCTTCTTAAATTCAGGCTTCTGTTTTATCAGGAGTTAGTATGGAGATAAGTTGGGCCTTTTTGCTTTCCATTGTTCTTACCACCAGCCAGGCAATGTTTTCCGCCACACTTTTCTCAAGAACAAATGGCATTCCCACTTGTCGTTCCCTGCATTTAATAACCAGGTAATAGTATTCTGTGCCGGATGATTTCATCCTGAAAGCAATCTTTTGTAGACCAGTTAGTTCTGCTTTAGAAAGCTGGAGCTGGATGATTTCATTTAATGTGACAGTAACGTTTGCAAATTCTACAGCGGTTTTGCTGATGGTAACAACGGGTGAGGGTGCAAACATCCTGAAAAAGATTGTACTTAAACATAAGATCGCAATTCCTGCAGCCGCAAAAAGAAGGTAAACATGTAAGGCAGAAAGCACCAGTCCTGTTAACACAACAACAGAAACACCTAACAGCACAGGAATTACCACCATATATGGAACGGGTGTAAGTGTAAAAACCCCACTGCCGGATTGCTGATCTATACGAAACTTACCTGAATAAATTTTGTGCATACTTTCAATTCATCAGTTGCGGCAAACAACCAGGCATTCATCAGGACGATCTGTATTGCGAAGATAAAGGCAAAGAATGACACGTCAAACAACGAATGAAATCAGCGTTATCTCATACAAATGATGCTGCTTATTTTCTGTATCCTATCAAGAGACGCCTGTATATGATTTAACATAATCATATACGTGCATCGTGATGGCTTAGATCGATTGCATTGCAATCTGACAGCAGGTTACTGCATTGTTCATAGGTTCAACGTTTAATCAAACAGGAATATGTTACTCCTGAAAATCCTCTTTTGAAAAACGTAAATCACTATCAGATTTCACTTTTCTCTTCAGGTTTTACTTTATAAATAAAAATCGAAATACCTAATGCCATACATAAAAATGTAATACCTAAAAACATGGTTATATAATTGTTTGTTAGGTATACCAATCAAACTTTGTTCCGTTATTAAATTGATTAAATATTCCATTTATCGCCAGCCATTCTATCTAACTATTATTATCTGAAACATATGCTTTTGCAAAGTCCCTCACGAAATCAGCCACTTTTACTTTTCCAAAGACAGGCAAATGTTTGTAAAAGTCTTCGTACAATAATCCACTTCCCTGGCTGGCCTGCGTTTCAATAAACCCTTCTGCAATCTGTCGATTAAACCCAATAGATAACCATACACTCAATAGTTGTTCATCCGGAACGGCCACCCATTTTAAATCTGGCTTTCCTATGGCTTTACCGATCGCTCTTGCAAACTCATTCGGGGAAACTTCATCACTGGCGATATATCTTACCGTTCTTCCAATAAAAGGTTTGCCTGTTTCTTCTGCAATCACGGCCGCTACATCCAGTGGTGACACCCAGGGCTCTTTTTGATCACCGCCATAGTTGGAGAATATGGCACCTTTATCTTTGATGCTGTGAATAAAGGAATAAGTGTTGATATAAAAACCAACAGGTCTTAAAAACCTGATCGAAACATCCGCAGATAACGTACTTAATATTTGCTCAACATTGTGATGAAAAAGAAGTATCCCGTTTCCTTTGTGGAGATGAGCGCCAACGCTGCTTAAATGGATCACCCGTTTTACGCCGGATTCACTCACAGCTGTTTTGTAGTTGTAACCAATCTCGCTGATGCGGCCTAAAAAATCCACACTTTGGTCAAACATATCACCGGCTGCTTCCATTGTTTCCATCAGGTAAACGATGTCTGCACCTGTAAAGATATTTGTTAGAAACAAAGGATCAAACATACTGCCGATGGCCGCAGTTGCACCCCGGGACTCAATTGCGGCACGACGTTCCGGTGTACTGCTGATGACAGTAACCGCGTGACCTTTTTGAACAAGTGTTTCAGTGAGGGGCTTCCCTATATTGCCCAGGGAACCTGTTAATACAATTTTCATGATATTAGTTTTATGACTTATTGTTTGTGAGAATGAGCATCGCTAAAAGGCAACTGGCAGCGCCGAAGAGATAGACCGCCTGGTAGTTGAACCATCCGGCAACGAGGCCGGCAAGCGGTCCTGCCAGCCCAAGAGACAGATCGAAGAATGCACCGAATGCACCTAATGCTGTTCCCCGCATTTGAGGTTTTACTTTACTGATAGCCAACACCCCCAAAGAGGGAAAGATGAGCGAAAAACCGGCACCCGTTAAGCCGCATCCTGCAATCGCCATCCACTTTGTAGAAGATATACCGATTAACAGTTGCCCCAGCAGTTCCACGATCAGCGATGCCAACGCTACTTTATAGCCACCAAAACGATCCGGGTAAGAAGCAAAGAAGATGCGCATCAACACATACATTGATCCAAAGGATACAAATGCCGCCGATGGGTTTGTCCAGTTTTGCCGGGCAAATAATAACGCGATAAAAGCAGATATACAGGCGAAACCGATAGAAGAGAATGCCAGTCCTAATCCCTGTCCTGCAATGGCCCCTACCACCTTGTAGAAAGGCGTTCTTATATGAGATACATCTATGGGTAAATTGGGCAGCTTAACTGTTATGGCCCAACTGAAGGCCGATAGTAAGATCATTGCACCGAAGACATACCCTGGCTCAAACTGGCTGTTGATCCAGATGGCCAGTGGCGCCCCGATAGCAATCCCTGCATACATTGCGATGCCGTTCCAGGTCATCACCTTACCCGATCTGGCAACACCGGCAAGACCTATCCCCCAGCTTAGCGCACCTGTTACGGATAAACTTTCGGCAACGCCGTGAACCATCCTTGCAAGACATATAAGTATTAAAGCCGCTGCAACATGACTGCTTAAGAACATCGCTGCCAGGTAAATGATCGCAGAAAGAACCACCAGCAATATCCCCAGGTGGTTACTCTTTTTTGCACCTTTCGTGTCGGTAATCTTTCCTGAATAAGCCCGTGTAACAAGAGTAGCCAATGCCTGCAGACCAATGACCAGACCAACCATAAAACTACCTGCCCCGAAATCATTTTTAATAAGCCCCGGCAGTATGCCAAGTGTTAGCCCGATGGTAAGATAAACACCGAATACCGAAAGAATGATCGGTGCAGAAACGCCTGCAAAACCTTTGTTGCTGCGTTCCGTCGCTGTTAAAACCTGATTGATTGTTGATGACATGTATCCGTTTTTTACGGACACAAAAGTAGAACCGGCCTAAGGCAGGTATGTCGGCCGATTAATGGCTATCATTGGACATTTGATGGTTTTTACCACGGAATTCAGAAGCCGTTATGCCCAGGCTCTTTTTGAAAAAACGGGAAAAGTATGTGTGATCTTCATAGCCAAGTTCAAAAGCGATTTGCTTTATATCGAGGCTGGTGTAATATAACAGGCGTCTCGCTTCGAGGAGTATTTGCTGATGAATCCAGTAACTGGCTGCAAAGCCGGTAACTTCTTTAACCACTTCATTCAAATAAAGTGGTGTTACATGAAGCAGGGACGCATAATCCTTTACCAGTTTCAATTCTTTATAATGAACGTGTATCAACTGCTTGAATTGAGTTGCTGTTTTATACTTCTGTCCGCCCACCAGTTGATTGGCCTGTTGTGTTTGAATGATAGCCGTTGCCACCATCCCCGATAAACTGTCTGTTAATGACTGAATGAGCAATTTTTGAAATGCAGCACCTTGTGTTTGGATTACCTGCACCAGCACTTGGGGTAAAGCATAAACAACATGGTTTTGTTTAATCACTGCCGTCTGCTGTGCATTAAGATAAGTATTGAATACTTCCTGGTAAGGTTGCGAAATAAGTGAAGGATCGATGAATACAAACCAGCCTCTGCTGTTGTTATTCTCGATGTAACGATGTACCTGTCCGGGGGCAACATAACACAATGAATTGCCGGCAAGCAACACTTCAGCAAAATCAAGCTCCCAACGGAACAAACCCTCCTGCTGAATAATAAACATATAATGATCATCACGGTGTGCCACACGGGCAATATCTCCAAGGTGACCAATAGCGTGTATTTCTATTCCCGGAGATTTAAGCTCATCTTTATGTATCTCAATAAACGGTCTTTCCATTCGTGTAAAGTTGCTGCTGAATTAAACAGGTTTCTTTTCCTGTTGGTTGCTGTCTGTAACCATCACCCGGTATATGAGGCTAGCCTTTATCATCGCAATCCTCGCTATACTTACAAAATCGCATGTACCCATATTATGGATTGTTAACCCTGCAAATGTAATATTGTGTGCTCAACATTGCTTCCAAATCAAGGCCCGGGACAATGCAAGAAAGTCAGGTATCCGGAAATAAACTCCATGAAGCTTTTGCGTTTAAAGTGAAGGACATGCGGATTAACAATATCCTCAAAATAGGATAAAAAAAGAAACCCCGAAGACTCGAGGTTTTCCATTGGTCGCTGTCACTTAAAATTGATTTTTATAAAGATATTGGTAAATAGGACATTGGATCTGAACTGTAAAGCACATAATAATTTGCACAACAAAAAGGCCAAACCCCGGACTTTGGGTCATTCATTTCATTCATGTGGATAAGGTGCCCATGATCTTCTCCAAATGATGGTCATGAAGATGGCTTCACCATATTTTCTTAAAAAAAGACTTACAAGATGTCACGTTTAGGCATGCTGGTTTGTCTTTAGTGTAATTAAACTTAAACATCATGAAAGCAGTAAGTGTAACCTACACAGTACCGGCATCTTTTGCCGCAAGAAACAAGGAAAATATTCAACAGTTTTTGCAGGAAGTAAAAGAAACCGGTGACCCCGGCGTTCGATATAATGTATTCGTGGCTGAAGATGGAAAAACATTCACACACTTATCCGTTTATACCAACGACGAATCTCAAAGCCGTTTCCTGGCTTTACCATCTTTTGTTGCTTTTCAGCAGGAACGTGATGCGAGCGGTTTGGAAGCAGCACCCAAAATCCAGGTATTATCCCTGGTTGCTTCTTCTCATAATTTATTCTCCTGAGATAAGATTACCGACGCCTGTTCACATTTTACCAGCAAAAATTGTATGAGATGATTATTATCCTTAAAACAGCTTAAGGAAACGGCTTAGGCTTAAATAGAGCTTGAAAAGCTGCTAAACATCACTTAAGATAAGCCTGAAATCTTGGAAACAGGTTGCCTGAAGAAGTATTTTCGTTGAACAATATCCAAATGAAATATATGCAAAAACAGGTAATAAAATTTAGTTCTCCTACTCAGTTAAGCCTACTCTTCTGTGCAGTTTTCAGCGTAACAGTAATCACCTGGTTTCTTTTCAGTTTGTAGTAGACGATACTCAGGTTAATATAGTATAACATATTCTCATAAGCAGTTAGTTTTGGTTGCGGCCCCTGTTTTTACAGGGGCCCGTTTTTTTATTTCATTGCAGTGATAAAGATGATTGCAACGCAACAACACCTGCACCGCTCTTGCAATAACAGGAAAAATACTTTATCTTCAGATATCTGGTTCCTTGCCTCCCCTGGGTGCTGAATTTAAATGTTATTCAATGCAAAAAGACTTCAGCTTCATCTATAATGAGCATGAATTGTACGCAACGGTGATTGTAGATTTTTCGCAGATATCCGATGTTATATTGGTGCGATTTTCATCTGCCATTGATGGGGTGACTGAAATAATTTATTGCGCTGATCTTAACACATCGGAATGGCAAACATTTACTTCAACAGAAGCGTTGCGGGATTGCCTTGCAGTTGAGCTTGAAAAGATCTTTCCTGAATACCAGTTTGAAAGTGCATCCCGTCTTTTTATGCCTGATAATGGTTAACCCCCTTAAAAAAATCCTGCTAGCTGAACCGGCTACAAATCAAATAAAATTGCAATACTGGTATATTTGGGCGACCTTCATCGCTTCTTCGTTTTTGCTCACTGTTATCAAAAGATGGTTTGGTAAGGTAAATCATCATCACCACAACTTCCTGGTATTATTATTCGCAGTTTTTTTGTACGGACATCAGTGTATATAACACGAAAGAAAATTTATTGTAACTAAAAATTGATTCAAAGCATGGGAAGACCAAAAGAAACATTTAATAAAAAACAACAGGAAATAAAACGCTTGCAAAAGCGCCAGCAGAAAGAATCAAAAAAAATTGAACGTCTTAACAACCGTCAGAAAGGTGCGCCGCTTACAGATATGATGGCTTATGTTGATGAAGATGGCAATTTATCCAGCACCCCGCCCGGGCAAGGTATGTTGAAACAGGTTGGAAAACCGGAACGCAGAAACAACGAACAGTCAGCACAGGGAAATAATTCCGTCAGGACCGGTATCGTAACCTTTTTTAATGAAGCAAAGGGCTTCGGTTTTATACAGGACCAGCAAACAAAAGATCGTGTTTTTATGCATGCTTCAGACCTGATAGACAAAGTGCAGGAACAATCGATGGTGAATTTTGAAGTAGAGCTTGGAACACGTGGCCTTAGCGCCCGCAAGGTTAGGCTGGTATTGAACTAACTGCGCCTGCCCATTAAACGTTGATGTATTTTATGAAACAAACGACTATAGATTTTTTTATTCGGTATAATGGAACAAGAACCGGTGTAACCATACTTTATTTATCCAATTGCGTAGATTTCCTGGTGCATTTAAACAGCCAGGCATCGGTTACGCTTTACCGGAAAGAATTAGCTGACAATCAAAAAATATGGGCTACCAGGCAGGAAGCGCCTGCAGAGCTTTCAATAAAACTTGGTTCGCTGATAGATGATTACCTGCGCTCACAGGCATAGTATAAGGAAGCTAAGTATACTTTTCCGGGTACTAATTATTCCAGGGTTGGTGAGAAATGGCAAACTGGCTATTGCGCTGTAGTGGAGATCTTGCTGCAACTACACTCATCGGCATTCCATACATCTCGGTATCATTCAATGAAAGGATGGCTTTCTTTGCATCCTGCTCAATATCCATCTCAACAAATGCAAATCCACAGGAATATCCTGAAAGCTTGTCGATGATCAGCCTTACCGCTTTCACCTTACCAAATCTGGTAAAAAGGTTTCTCAACTCATTTTCGGTAACCCGCAGAGACAGGTTTGTGATAGAGATATTCATACACTAACATTTAGTACGTTTAAAGCATGATTAAGGGAAAGCAAGCTGTATAAGAAAATAGGTATTACTGAAGTAGTAAAAGATATTGTTCAGATGCAAGATGCCCAGATTAGCAAATCATGACCGTTAAGTTAAGGCTTTTAATCAACTATCTGCATTAATTATTTGGAAAGCATTTCCTTCATACAGCGATTATACCAGCCGCCATTTCCACATTAATCAAACAGACAATTATGGTTAACAGCATTTAAACTGCATCTTAATGGCTATTTAACATATAAGATCACCTGCACTGCTTATCTTCATTAAGATCTTTTGACATTGCAGTCTGCATTAGAATGATATCTATTACTTTACCGTAACATCTATTCTTCTCTTCCGTTTGCTTTCTCTCAAGTCATCATTCATCACTAAAAATCAAACAATGCATATATAAATAGCCCATGTTGGCTAACGATTTTCGCACCAGAGTTCACATAACCACCAACCATTCATTCACCAACTGTAAAACATCCATCTTACTGTATGTCATTTCTTCTTACAGTCCTTGATCCGCCATCTTATGGCTGGAAGGACAATACCGGCTTATTGTATAAGCCTTCTGCCAAAGAAATATTCAGCGAGTTTTTTAAAAGGTTAAACGTATACAAAACAAAAAAGAACTGGTTAGGTTTCTTTTCATGGATGTGCGTGCTTTGCCTGTTACCTACGCTGCTGGTGTTTATCTATTTTCAGATTACGCATTTTAGCCTTGTCATGCTGTTGGTTTCCTTTGTTTACGGCATGATACTTATGGGAACACACGGCACCATCTGGTACCACCGATATTGTACACACCAGGCATACAGCTTCAGGAATAAGTTCTGGCGTTTCATTACTGCCAACCTCGTAATTAAATTAATACCTGAAGAAATTTATGTGGTATCGCATCATGTACATCATGCATTATCTGATCAGCCGGGAGATCCCTATAATGCAGAGGGCGGATTCCTGTATTGTTTCCTGGCAGATGTTAATCATCAACCTATATCAAAACAATTAACCGAAGCAGAGTATAACAAAGTCTTGAAGATGATGTCTCATACCGGTGCACCCGTGTTGCCGTATAAAAAATACCAGAAATGGGGTTCTGCCTCAAGCCCGGTGAAAATTATTGCAGGGGTATTGCTTAACTGGATCTTCTGGTTTTGCGCCTGTTATTTCCTGGGCGGCATATACTTTACGATGGCAGTGTTTGCAGGGGCTTTTGTATGGTCTGTAGGCGTTCGCACGTTTAACTATGAAGGGCATGGAAAAGGGATTGACTGCCAGGTACAGGGAAAAGATTTTAATGAAAGAGACAAATCCATCAACCAGCTCTGGCCGGGAATTGTTGCAGGCGAGTGGCATAACAATCACCACCTGTATCCCAAAAGTGCGAGATCAGGTTTTCTTCCTCACCAGGTAGATTTTGCCTGGTATTATATCTGGCTGCTTAAAAAGGTGGGAGCTGTAACTGTTGTGCATGATGACAAAAAGCGATTCATGCAACAGTGTTTACAACCTTATAAAGCAAACATTGCAAAGTAACAGTAGATAAGATTGGATTATCGGGAGCATTGCATCCTTGTAAATTTATATGAGTATAACGGCCTTTTTTAAGGCCGTTTTTCCTGGAATGGCATTTGTTTTGAAGCCCGGATATATTATGCATGAAATCCAATATTACATACGGCAATTTGAATTGGCATCGCTCCCTTTATTCCAGGAATATCTTTCTGATTTTGAAGTGATAGATGAACAGTTTATGGAACTTCCAAAACTTCCTGACCTTGCGCCTTTCCCTTTGACCGCTTTTTACAACAAACTTGACAGGCAGGCAGGAAAGGTTTTAACAGAAGCATCTCATGAAGCAGCAATAGACCTGGAGCAACTACGGCAGGAATTATATAAATCTATGGGTGCAGCTCATGCCAACTGGATGCAGCAACGATGGTATGCTACCAATAATTAATAACCTGGTATATTGCTTACTGTCATCCTGGTCAACATCCCCCGATATTTACTTTATTACAAAAGCATGCGAATGCCAAACACCCGGGATGCTTTTTAACACGCCTTACCGGCAAAATTTGATTGATTACCGATAAGTTTTCGTGAACGAAATGTACAATGACTACTTTAGATTGTTTCCTGTTATTATATATGCCCATGAAAACAGATTTCAATTATTTATACTTGAGTAATTGCTAAAATTCAAATAATTGAAAGATTTTTCAGGGGTGGATATCTTGAATCTCCACCCTTTTTATTGCTGCTGGTTCATTACTGTTTTAACTTCTGAATAAATTGAATGTGCTTCAAACAAAAAAAGCAGTTTACCTTTAATCTTCCAATATGCTCATGAAAGATCATGTAAGCGATTCCACAGTTCCCGGTGATCTTACTTCATCTTTCCTTTGTGCAAATTCTTAATAGTTGCAGAAATAATTTGTTGATGTATATGTTTGATAAACAGTAGCAGGTACGCTATAGCTCACGAACGACGCTGGTGCTGTTTTCTTAACATAAATACATACAACGCATTATAAAATATTGCCCCCTAAGTAGCAGCCTTAATTAACTGCTTTTTGATTATTCAGTATTCCCGGTAATAAAAAGCCGGGGTCTTGCAGGCTTACACTTTCCCGAAATTGGCCTGGTTAATAAAATAAGTGAAGCATTACATTGACATCCTGCTTAAATCATCATAACTTACTAACAGGCAATTTTGAATTTCGCTAAACGCTTTTACTATCTGCAAGAGTCATTAAAATTCATTTTTAATGACTTATTTTTTTGTCTTTGAAAATGGCAGTATCTATATAGAAGTTTTACATGTCATTTTCGTGGAAACACAACAAGCATAATATTAAAAAGAAGATTACATGCATTCTGTTCATGATACCTGCCTGGTGCAGTTGTTGTGAAGTTATTACCAGAACCCCAACTTTTTTATACGGTTTCCTATTGTAAGGCCGCATTTATTTAAGTGTGGCTTTTTATTCCGAAATTGCTCTATCATGCTTTTTATTCATTTGCATTGAACATAACGTAACGGTGTAAATTTTGCATAATGAATTCATCAACATAGGTTTTAAATCACGGATAAGCCGCATATTCTTGTGCGGCTTAATATAGGAGTATCTGATTTATATCATAGTTATAGGGCCGCGTCAATCATGGCGTGGCTTTTTTGTTTCACACTAAGTGCAGCAGTTTACCGGGTGCTCGGGACCTTTCCTTCGTCATCCCTATATAACAAAACAGGGAACCGTCAACTGACGATTCCCTGAAAGGAGATTCGGAGCAGATTCATCATGACCCCGTATATCATTAAAAAATCAATCAGTGTCTATTTTTAGTCGAGCAAAAAGCCAAAATTCTCTCATGCCAGTTCGCCTTAACTCTTAATAAACCAAATTTGCACCGATTGTTCCAATTTAACTTCGCTTAACAGGTGGATTTATTGCAATTCGGTATTTGATGTCGCGGACTAGTTTTTTGTCTCTTTCAGGGAAAGAGACAGTGTATGAAAGATTTTGTGAAGAATTCAGGCTCTTCGTTGCTTTCGATTTACCGTTTTATGAAACTTAAGATGCGATATACTTTGATGGAAGCCGAAGGATCAGGTCAGGAAAGTTTTCAAAAGATAACGAAGTTAGATGCAGAAAATACATATCCATTGTGAGGTTAATATACTCTGACGTGTTAGCAGATATTCAATAATTTTCAGAAGCCTCTTCCTGAAAAATATCAGACGTTTTGCTTCATCCCCGATGGAAAATGATATTGGTAAACGCAAAGCCCTTATACAAGGAAATTGCAAGAAGACCTGTTATATAAGTCTATCCACACGATCTAACTCCGCAGCCTTGGTAACACTGCTTATTTCTGCAAGCCTTTGTTCAGGGAAGTTCTTCGCAAAGTTCTTTTACAGGAACTTTCAATCAGCTGAAATCTGCAACAACAAAATGAGTGCAGTATTAATTTTACAAGGAACAATACCAGCCAGGATAATAGGCTTTTTAGCAGCCCGCATCTAAGTAACTTACTTTTTTATTGCGGGTTATCTTCATCACAACACCCTTATCTTTAACACGTTGAACAAATTTGTCAGTATGCCTTTTACGCCTGCGCATGCCATAGCAGTTTTGCCATTTTGGAGAAAAAGGGCCACTTTGCCTTTTACGGCACTGGTAATCGGAAGCATAGTGCCCGACTATGAGTATTTTATTCGTATGAGGTTTTACGGCAACTATTCACACACCCTGCAGGGCATCTTTATATTCGATCTTCCGGTTGGGTTTTTATTATACATATTGTACCTGCAGGTAGTACAACGCCCGCTGATACGCCATTTACCATCCCCTTTATTTGAAAAATTTTGCGTGCCGGGGCTGTCAAGGGAGCGAACAAACCTATTCAAACAATCTCCGCTTATCCTGCTATGCCTGCTGGCAGGTATTGTTACGCATTTGATATGGGACGGATTGACGCACGGGGAAGAATATTATCTTGCCAGTTACCTGCGCTTTTTGTTATGGAATGTGAAGATCGTTGGTCATGATGTGCCGATACATCGCCTGTTACTTATTATAAGCAGTTTGCTTGGGATGATCGTTATCGTTGCTTTTGTTTACCAGCTTCCACTACATTTTTCTCATATACAGGCAAAGCCTTCACAAAAAGCTCGGTTCTGGCTGTTTACTGTATCCTGCACCGTGTTAATTGCCATTGTCAGGTGGGTTTTCGGATTACCAGGTGAAATGCCGGAGCGACAATTTATTGTTTTACTTATTGGCGCTTTTCAATGGGCCTTACTGCTTACCTGCTTTATTTTCCGGGTGCCGCGTTAGGGATAATACATAATTAAAACAGTTAAGCTTAAAACGTTTGCAGATTACCCAAAATCAGGAAGGTGCCCGAACCGGCCATAGTGGTTACTAAAAAACAAGTATCCTTTAAAGCCTGGTTCAATAACGCCTGTTTTAAAGCTCCCCTTTTAAAAAATAAATACTATACCTGACCATCTGCTTATTCTTCGCCAAAACAGTTCCTGCACAGGATAGCACTAAAAAGATGTCGTTGAGAAGACAAATAGCGACCTGATGACTGGGATTTAAAATGACCAGGGACAACCGATCTTCAACGATAACAGGACACCCTTTCTTTTTACCGGTAAAAGGCTTACAAAGCCTCAATGGAAAACCTGTTAAAACGTATCCCTTTATACCAAAAGTAATTGCCTTGCACTAAGTTTGCTGCTACATGCCATACAGGAAGTCATATTGTGTTATTACGCTACTCTTTGCGATCATTTGTTTATTGAATGGCTGCCTGTCTCATGAAACAGATGATCATACGCGTCATAAGAAAAAGCAGCTAGACCTGGGAACGATTGGTGCATTGCCCCTTAACTATCAATCACCGGCAGATAATCCATCTACACCGGAAAAAATAGAACTGGGCAGATTACTTTTCTATGACCCTATCTTATCCGGTGGTAAGGATGTGGCCTGCGCTTCCTGTCACCATCCCGAATTTGGTTACGCAGAAAGCCTGGAGTTATCTATTGGCGTGAATGGCGAAGGGCTTGGTGACCTCAGGCATTTTAAACAACAGAATGATATCCCTTTTACCAAACGCAATTCACAATCATTGCTCAACACTGCCTTTAACGGCATAGATGCCAATGGCGACTATTCACCGGAAAAGGCGCCGATGTTCTGGGACCTTCGGGCAAGCAGCCTGGAGCAACAGGCCATGATGCCGGTTAAGACAATGGAGGAAATGAGAGGCCATGGTTTTGGCGAAGAACAGATGCCAGGTGAAGTGGCGGCAAGAATCAACAGGATTGAACGTTACCGGCAATTGTTCAGCGAGGTTTTCCCGGCAGATGCATCGGTTACAGAAAACAATATCAGCAAGGCACTGGCTACTTTTCAGCGTTCACTTGTTGCCAATAATTCGAGATTTGACAAGTACATGCGAGGGGACCGCTCAGCTATGTCGGGCAGGGAAATTGAGGGGATGCAGTTATTTATTAGTACCGGTTGCGCCAGGTGTCACAGCGGCCCGATGCTTTCAGATTTCAAAACCCATATCCTGGGTGTTGCAGACAACGAGAAGCTGGCGCTATCAGATTCAGGATATCACAGCACTTATGCTTTTCGCACACCAACGCTCAGAAACCTGCGTATGACCAGGCCATATATGCACAGCGGCAAAATAACCACTCTGGAAAACGTACTTACTTTTTATGAAGACCTTGCAGGGAAAGACCTCCCCAATCCACATGTAAACAAAATACAGCTAGATACGCTGGCTTCTCTGCTAAAGGTGGAGTTTAAAAATATCAGTACAATACTTGAGTTTTTAAACGCCTTGAACGATGATCAGTATGATAAAAAAATACCCGCCTCTGTGCCAAGTGGTTTACCTGTAGGAGGCAGTATAAAATAAGGTTGACAATGAATATATTTTTCGAGAGATGCGATAAGTTAAAGTAAGTTTTTCGATGATGCTTAATTATGAAACGTTCTTTACTATCTGATGACTTAGCGCTTTTATAAAAAGTTTACCGGTTTACCAGAACAGCTTAACTATTCTTTTTTACTGCCCTGATACACATAAAAGCAGGAAATTCATTTAACTCTTTAAAATGCCTGGGATCATATTGTTCAAATTCTTTCACCGGCCTGGGTTCTATGAGCTGATCTATGTAAAAACCATTTGCTGTTAACGGGGCGATACATTCAGCAAGCGATCTGCGGTAACTGTTGATCTCAACAGGTATCCCAAAACCTGTCCAGGTGCATTTCACCGGCTCTACTTCAAAATATTTTTTTGATTTGAAATAACCGAACTCAAAAAACGGATGCTCAATAGAAATCACGAGCTGGCCACCGGGTTTCAATACACGAAAGAATTCACTGATGGTATTGTTCCAATCCTGTATATAGTGCAAGGCTAATGCGCATAACACAACATCAAAGGAAGCATCCTGCAACATCAGTAACGGTTGGGTTAAATCGTGTACAAAGAAAATACCTTTGTTTTTGTTACGCTCTTTTGCAAACTGAACCATTTTGGCACTGATATCAAAGCCTGTTACCATTGCTCCTGCCGCCATTAATAGCTCTGCATATTTGCCGGGGCCACAGGCAGCATCCAGGATATACCGGCCTTGTGGTTCAGTGATTAACGCGAGTGTATTTGGCCGGTCGTAATAGGCATTATGCGGTTTATGATCAATCAAGGCATGATATATTTCCGCCATGGTTTCATATGCGGCAATAATTTTATCCTGTATGGTTATATCTGGCAAAATATTTATTTAACGATGGATAAAATTATCTTTTTATCATAAATAATATTACTAAAATATAACCTACCTCTTTTTAGAGAATGCTTGTTTTTACAAGCGCTTTATGGTAACTTTTCTACTTTCAGGCAATCGCGAAAGTTTAATATAATTTATTCGATCAGGATTAAACCAAACCTTCTAAAGCTAATTTTCAAATACGCATCTATGATAAACATTACTACCACTCTCAAAAACAAACATCGTACTTTATTATTCCTGTTACCGGCTATACTTGTTGTTGTAGCGCAACTGGTCGCCCAGCCTACGGTTAGTTTCACTCCCGTAATTCGTCATCTCCATTCACCGATGCAGGTTGTAAGCGCCGGGGATGGGAGCAACCGTTTATTTGTTGTTGAAAAAGAAGGCGCCATTCGTGTATATCAGCACAACTATGATTCAACAGGTGTTTTTCTTAAAGTTTCAGACATTGCTACAAAAAGTGAAAAGGGTTTACTAAGTATGGTATTCCACCCGGCGTACCAGGTAAACGGTTTCTTCTTTGTATGTTATACCGGCAACAATGGGAATCTTGAAATAGCGAGGTACAAAGTAAGCGCTGATGCAAACAAGGCGGATGAATCTTCGAAAAAGATTGTGCTTAGCATACCATTGCCAAATTTGCCTGGTGGTAATCATACTGGCGGAGACCTGCAATTTGGCAAAGATGGTTACCTGTACCTCTCTACAGGAGATGGAGGAAATGAAAATTCTATTTCTGCAGCCGCGCAGGATATAAATCTGTTACTGGGTAAAATATTACGGATAGATGTTAACAGCTCAGAAGAGGCACCTTTTTACCGGATACCCGCAGACAATCCTTTTGGCAGTGAAGTATATGATATTGGTTTGCGCAATCCCTTTCGCTGGAGCTTTGACAGTGAAACGGGTGATATGTGGATCGGTGATGTAGGTCAGCTTTTGTGGGAAGAGATCAATTACCGGGCAGCATCTGCAACGGCAGGGGTTAATTATGGCTGGCGATGCTATGAAGGGAACACTCCATACAATACCGATGGCTGTGGCCCTTCATCAGGTTATGTGTTTCCCATATTTACTTATGCCAACCAGCGTCCTGCTGCTGTTACAGGTGGTGTTGTTTACCACGGTACATCTTCCCCTTTATTAAAGGGTTATTATGTTGCCGCAGATTTTTATTCCGGGGATGTTTTTACTATCTACCCTGTAAAGCAAACCCAGTGGAATTCTAATACGCAAAAAGGCGGCCCTAAAGGCATCATAGATTTTGGGGAGGCAGAAAACAAGGAAGTATTTGCCGTATCGCTGCAGGATAATGTTATTTATAAAGTGAGCGCAGATGGTTCACTTCCGGTAACCCTCATAAAGTTTACAGGCGCAATAATAAATAAACAAGCGGTGCTTAACTGGATAACATCCTATGAAAAAAATACACGTCAATTTGATGTAGAGTACAGCACCGATGGACGCAATTTTATTACTGCAGGCACTGTAACTGCAAAAAACAATCTGCAGGGAAGTGCTTATACATTTTCTCAACTACCACCTGCTTCCGGGGATATCTTTTACAGGCTGAAAATGGTTGACAGGGATGGGCATTCCACGATGTCTGGTATTATACAACTTAACCGGCAATTGAAAAGCAGCTTTGTGTATCCTTCCATAATAAATAATAAGGTGGTTAGCGTTTTTGTGAATGACGCGTTCAGCTCTGTTGAAATAATCAGTGCAGACGGACGGTTGATTGCCAGCCGCAATATTGAGGGAAATCTCGGCCGTATTGATGTAATGGTAAATTCGGCAGCAGCAGGCACTTACCTGGTACGTTTAAAAAGCAGGAACAAAACTATTACCCAGCGGGTAATTATTGCAAGGTAAATATATCTTAAGACTTTTATGCTATGCAACATTTTTGTTGTGCCTATGCAAAGTTTCTTTTAAGACTTGCATTGATGCAATATTCTTTTGAGGATGCAACATCGGCAGCGTGGTAAACCATGTTACTACTTGCAGGCGTAACATGTTCCAAATAAATTCTTCCAATAAGAGTGATTTAACCCATTGTAAATTGGCAAATCATCCACTTAATCCCCTGGTATAAAACTACCTGGACACCAATATAAAATTCTACTGAAATCCTTTGCCAGTAAGGGTTTTTTATACAAACCCTGTGATTGGGCATAATAAAACCGGCATAATATTGAGTTGACAGGCCTTCAATTGCCAGCTACATTTGTATCAGAAAGTTAAAGGGATATACAAAGTGGGCATCAGCAGGAACAGGTAAGAGGTTAAAAGTGATGCTTAAGCAACCCTGAGCTTTCCTTCTGCTAAAATTTTCAAACTTTTTTCATATGGCAAGCAATCGTTAGAGGTCATCTGTTTCTACAGAAGACTCTTTTTTTGCAATCCATTTACAATGTAAAAAATAACACTATGAACGAAACATTTTTCAGAAACTCTTTTGACATCGAATCTATTATCGGTACCACAAACCAAGACGCATCTTCTGCACATGCTTCATCCTCCAATGGTAATGACAACAATGAAAATTCAGCAGAAATCATCGGCGCAGGTATTCAACGCAAAGACAAATAGCCCGTTCCCATACCCTGGAGAAACAATACACCAGACGTCCGGTCACAGACGTTGCTTTTTCTAATCTTTCCGCATATTTATTTACCCCCTCCACTTTTATTATTGTATTAGTTATTCAATAGTGACAAACCACCTGGTTGTCATGAATACTTAGTTATAGCAATAACTTCTCACATCATTGATGGATACGGATCTATTCATTTTATTATTTATCATTAGTTATTTTGTAATCGTTTTTATTCCTGTAGCCTGACATTTTTATCTGCAACGAAACGATGGTTTTTAGTTTTTACTGCCTATCTTTCAAGCAGGTTCACCACGCTAATCGTTTGCCTTATATGAAGAACAATCGCCACCACGCTTTCCATCTCTTTTGCACATTGGGTTTGCTGATCTTTGCGCTAAGCTGCTCAACATCTAATAACAGTCAACATACCGGTGACGGGTATATTCCCATGTTTGACGGGAAAACCCTTAACGGCTGGGAGGGCGATTCCACCTACTGGCATGTAGAAGACGGTTGCCTGGTAGGTGTGGTAACGCCGGCAACACTTCTGAAGCGTAATACATTTATTACCTGGCAGGGAAAAATGCCCGGTGATTTTGAACTGAAAGTATACTTTAAGATTTCTGCGGAGGGTAACAGCGGCATCAACTACCGGAGTGAAAAAGTAGAAGGTCTTTCCTACGCGCTAAGGGGTTACCAGGCAGATCTTGATGGCGCCAACCAATATACCGGCAGTAATTATGAAGAACGCAAACGAACCACACTTGCAGCTATCGGCCAACAGGTGCAGGTTCCTGCATTGCAAAACAACAGTGATTCATTACAGCAGCACATTCACAATAATCGTTGGGAATCATCAGTAGTCACCGCATCACTGGCGAATCCTGATTCATTAAGGGGACTGATAAAAAAAGATGCGTGGAACGAATACCGGCTTGTAGTAAAAGGCAACCATCTTCAACATTATGTAAACGGAACTTTATTTAGTGATGTTACAGACAATGATACTGCCAACCGGAGATTTAACGGGCTACTAGGTGTTCAGGTACATGTTGGCCCGCCTATGAGAATTGCTTACCGCGATTTCCGGCTAAAAGCATTATAGTATTTTTTAAAAGAGGCTGTAAAAACGAAAAGAGAAATATTACATTGTCAATGCAGCCGGAAACAAGATGAACTCAACCGGGATAAAGAAGTAAATCACTCTACTCACTTTTACTACAATGACTTGCGCTTTACTAACATAAACGGTACTTCAATATGTTTCTTGGCACCATTTAAGATAAGCATTGCGGCAACTTTACCCATCTTCTTGAAATCTGTTGAGATGGTTGTAATACCGTTAAGTATTACCTTTTTTACGGGAGTTTCATTATAGGAAATAATACCCACGTCTTTACCTACTTCCAGTTGTCTTTGTAATACCAACTCAACAAGGGTTACCAGGTCGTCTTCCATTACGGATATATAAGCTTCACCTTTTCTTAGTTCCTCTGCAGTAATATTATTGATGACTTTATAGTTAAATGCAAAATCCTGGCAAAAACGGCTAAATCCTTCAATAATTTCACTGGGGTAATAACTGTTCCTGGGGAAAAGAAGTTTTATAGTATGATACTTACCGAGCTCTTCTCTTGCACTGCAAAGCGCCCGGTAAATATCTTCAGCAAAATTTTCATATACGGATGCATACGTTCCGTCTACACCCGGTATCATTTTATCAAGTAATAACAGTTTCTCTTTTGGAATGGTGTTGATGATCTCGTATGCATTCTCACCACCTTCAATGAAGTGAGGAATGATCACATAGTGCATATAGTTGTCTGCCCTGTTGGTTAAAATGCTTTTGAATAGTGAAAAATCATTGTTGTAAACATAAAAATCAATAACCGCCCTTTTGCCGATAGCTTCTACGAATGCATCATAAATAATTTTCTTGTGTGCGCTTAGTTTATTAAACAATAAACAAATACTTGGTACCTGCTTTACCTCGGCATCCTTTATATAATAACCTTTACCCGGCACAGAATTAAGGATACCCGTTTTTTTTAACCCGCGATATCCCCTTTCAACCGTATCCCTCGAAATATCCAGTTCATAGCTCAGATCATTAATAGAAGGTAACTCATCATCCGGTTTCAAACGTCCGGATTCAATGGCCTTGATCACCGAGTAAATAATTTGCCTGTATTTCGGCGTAGACGAAAACATATCAATCCGTATGATATCGTAAATACCATTAGGCCTCATAAGCGGTTATTGATGAAAACGTATTCCTTAGTGTTATAGTCAAACAAACAAATCAATACCCGGGAAGCTGAACCAGTTTATCATTTTTATTGGTTTCACTTCTTGTGATCGGGAAAAAATATGCTTTGTTATCCCATTTTCCTGTACGGATAACATTTGGTGTAATGGTAGGTATTGTGGCAGTGGTATGATCAGGTTTTAATTCGTATACAATCTGAACACCATGTACATCATGATATGCTTCAGCACCGATCATCCACCTGCGCACATCAAAGAAACGATGCCCTTCATAAGCCAGTTCAATACGTCTTTCATTACGATAATCAGCAACCAGATTCGTTCCTGATGAACTGATGTCAGGCATATATGCCCTCTTCCTGATCATATTGATGTATTTAAGGGCTTCCGCTTCTTCGCCCAGGTTTATACATGCTTCGGCATAATTGAGCATTACTTCAGCATATCTCACCGGGCGATAGGTAAGATCCTGGAATCCTTTCTGAATATCAACAGTCTTACTCAAATACTTTAATATAGTAGCACCACACTCATTACCATTCCAGGGGTTAGCAATGCTGTTTCTTGTATCCAGCCCATATATAAGATACATTTGATTGGTGCCAGAGTTCCATTTCTGCCACACACCAAACTGGCCAACGCCATTAGGGTCATACGCAGTTAAATCTGCAGGCCGCGTTCTGTATTTATTTCCTTCAAAAAGAACAGTTGCATATAACCTTGGATCTCTATTCTTATATGGCTCTGCTGCCTGTGCCGCGTTACTTCTGCTAAACTTTGAACCGTCAGACATGTTATAGGCATCTACCAATTCATTTAGAGCCCCAACACCGGCATTACCATACCATCCGTTTGGCGCCAGTACCCAGCCATTGTATCCGCCACCGGTTGAAGCGGCAGTATATTTTACGAATATGTCTTCAGATGTTTTTCCCATTGTAAAGAGATCACCGTAGTTCTGTGTCGCTTCTTCTCCTGAAGCAGGTTCAGGTTTATAAAGGCTGTAGTTCCCTAAATCAATTACAGCTTTTGCTGCACTCTTAGCCGCCTGCCATCTTGTAGTGGCATCACCATCTGTATATCCAAGGAATTCAGGATGCGCATAACCATTAGTGATGCTGCCATTTTTCTGCGGGTTGTGCAAGTCGCTTGCTGCATATAACAATACCCGTGATTTTAATGCCAGCGCAGCTCCCTTTGTGGCACGGCCATCATTATCCCCGCTCTGAATAACAGGCAATAATGTAGCAGCCGAATCCAGATCACTCACGATGAATTTTACACAATCAGCATAAGAGTTTTGTGCAATCTTAAATGAATCATTCAGTCCATATACATTAGTAATAATAGGAACACCGCCATGATAGCAGGTAAGCCTGAAATAAACATATGCCCTTAAGAAATGTACCTCTCCCAGCATTCTGTCTTTAAGTGCAACACCATCTACTTTTGTGCTATCAAAAGAAGCCTGCACGATATTTTCCAAAGCCACATTACAATGCCTGATGGTACTATATGCACCACTCCATCCGCCATATTCCCCATCATCCTGGGTAATGATCATATTGTTGAAATTATTTCCATCCGCATCTCTTGACCTGGCTTCATCTACGTTGGCAGCATTCATTGCAATATCAATGGGCAGTTCGTTATAAATACCATTGATAAAGGTTGCAGTTAATGAAGGATCATTCCACTCATCTGAGGTTGAAAACTCTGTAAGTGATTTTTTATTGAGGAAATCTTTATTACAGGCAACCGAGAAAATTATCAGCGAAAAAGCAATGCTTTTATAAATTAAATTTTTCATCTTCTGTTGATTAAAAAGTTACAATTAAACCGAAAGAAAGTGTCTTGTTCAAAGGATAAACCTGGCTGTTTACCCAGATAGATCCCGGCGCCGTGTTTGGTGATTCCGGATCAAAATCTTTAAGACCGGTAAGGGTTAAAAGATTAAAAGCGTTTGCATAAATTCTTAGAGATTGCAAGCCCAATCTTTTAATAGCGCTTTGCGGTAACTGGTAACCTAATTCAATATTTTTAAGACGTACATAATTGCTGTTTCTTACCCAGTAGGTATTGTTTGGCCAACCATCCGCCATCCAGTACTGAGAGGTACGGTTCCACGCTCTTGGTTTTGTAGCATCAGGGTTATCAGGTGTCCAGCGACCAACAACATTATCCATCCTGAAGTTACCTGCCTCTCCTGAAAATTCTGTGTAAGCCCTGTCCGCACCCGCAGCCCCCTGTATTAAAACAGAGAGGTCAAAACCCTTGTATTCAACATTCAGGTTTAAACCACCTGTAAAAGTAGGCACATCGGTTTTATCGTCTCTAACCCTGTCCTGACCATCGATCTTACCATCATTATTAACATCTTTAAAAATGATATCACCCGGTTGGGCACCACCCCAGTGTGGGTACTTGTCAACCGCAGCCTGGTCTCTGAAGATGCCGATCGCCTGGTAATACAAACTTGCATTCATAGGATGTCCGGTGGATTGTTGATAATCGGGTATACCAGGTGTTTCATCCCAGTCCAGGATTTTGTTTTGGGCATAAGAACCATTCACTGATACGCTGTAAGAAACATTACCGGTTTTATCATGATATCCTAACTGAAATTCAAAACCTTTATTGGCCACTTTTGCAAAATTCTGCTGTGGCAAACTCAGACCTGCAGTAGCTGGTACCGAAGCATTTCTCCACCATAAGATATTGGAACGCTTGTTATAGAAATAATCAAAAGAGAGATCAATTTTTTTGTTTGCCATTTGGGCATCAAACCCTATGTTGGCCTGGTTAGCCACTTCCCATGTAATATCAGGATTTGGTGTGCGAACCTGCGCCGTAGTATTGGCAACTACGTTCTGATTAAAAGTGTATGTTCCGTTATAACCATAGTTTGCTGCAAACTGGTAGGGAGCAATCCTATCGTTACCTGTCTGCCCCCAGGAACCCCTGATTTTTAACTCATCAATAAAACGGACATTACCCTTCCAGAAATCTTCTTCAGATACTCTCCAGCCCAATGAAACACCAGGGAAAAAACCGTATTGTGAGCCCGGAGGAAATACATAAGAGCCATCTTCTCTAAACACAAATTCTGCCAGATATTTTCCTTCGTAATCATAATTCAGCCTACCAAAATAACTCAACCGTGCATCAGCAGAAGCATAACCACTATTATCTTTCAGCAGATTACCACCTGCAAACATCTGGTCTATTGCAGTGGAAGTAAAGTACCTGCGGAAGGCGTTAAAGTTCATTGATGCACCTGAAATTTTTTCTGTACCGAGTAATAATTTAAACTTATGCTTATCTCCAATATTATGTGAGTAATTGATTAAGGCACGTAATGTTGAGCTGTTGCCGTCTGTCATACCTTGCCACAATCTTGCATCGGTTACACCACGTATCCCTTTTACTAATACCGGTGTACCACTCTGATCTTTTGTTACACCATCCCATGTATATACATACCAGGGTTGTTCAAATTGTTTATGATTCAATATAGATTTATCATAGCTGGCCATACCGGTGATTGACAAACCTTCAACCCATGGTATATCTATATCAAGTTTAACGTTAGACTGTAATGAGTAGGTTTTATCTAACAAATATCCTGTTGCATTGGTAGTAGTAAGCACAGGGTTCTGGCCATATTCAACATCAGGGCCGGGCAAACCATTGGGCCAATAGGCAGGCAGGTAAGGATACTGCCTGTTAAGCGCCCACCAGGTATTTAACGCATCTCCGCCAATACCTGTGCCGGGAAAATGTGCATTGTTTTGACCACCCGCAAAATTTACCGTTAAACGTATATCCTTGGAAATACTTGCATCAAGATTGCTCCTGAAGTTAACCTGCGAATAATGATTGGCGCTGTTATAGAAAATACCATCCTGGTAAGTACCGCCACCAGAAACAAAATATTTTACTTTATCTGATCCACCGGACAATGAAAGGCTTCCATAGCGTTGAACAGACCAGGGTTTGATTACAGCTTTAAACCAATCTGTGTTTGGATGGCCCCAGGGATCTGAACCATCCCTGTATTTTTGAATGTCTTCATCAGTATATCTCGCAGGCTGACCCTGGTACATTTTGATATCGTTGATCATCTCTGCATAACTGGCAGCATCAGCCATTTTAGGAAGTACTGTAGGCTGGTTCCATCCCTGTCTTACACTCACTTCTATTACCGGCTTTCCTGACTTTCCACGCTTGGTGGTAACCAGGATTACACCATTCGCAGCTTCAGAACCGTAGATGGCCGCAGAAGCATCTTTTAGTACACTAATGGATTCTATGTTCGATGGATCGATACGGTCAAGCCCGCGATTCTGAATACCATCAACAATAATCAATGGAGAATTGTCTCCCAATGTATTCACACCTCTTATACGCAGTAATGAACCATCGTTACCAGGCTCACCGGTACGGGACACAACAACCAACCCGGGCAGGCGGCCTGCTAAGGAATTGGAGACATTTGGTGCAGGCGATTTCTTTACCACATCACCACTAACAGCTACTACAGAACCTGTGAGCGTTGCCTTTTTCTGTGTGCCATAACCCACTACTACAACGTCCTGAAGGCTTGCTGCATCTGCTTTTAAAGAAACATCAACCGTACTTTTCCCTTTTACCTCAACTTCCTGTGATACATAGCCGATGAAACTAAAAACAATCGTTCCATTATCACTTACTGATATGGAGTAATGGCCCTTGTTATCGGTAATTACCGAAGACGATTCTCCTTTTACTGTTACTGAAACACCGGCAAGCGCAGCATTTTGCTCATCTGTAATAGTTCCGGAAACTTTTTTCTGACTTTGAGCGTGAAGATGTAAGCTAAAAAGAAATAATAATAGAAGGGGGAATACCCGCCTCAGCGTAGTTAGTTCTGACATATCGCAATCGTTTTATGCGATAAACATAGAAACTTAAAACGGAACAACTATCCTGAACTATTATGATCGCCCATCAGTATGCAACTTCATCGCAAATACAACAGATACCTGTTTGAATAATAACAATACTATCCTTCAAATGCTTTAATGATGATACAGCTCTAAAGAAAATCTTATCCCATGAATGAAATGTTTACAGTTATGATATGGCTAGTAGCAGGTTATATATCAAAATTGTTTCTGTCATATCCAATGACCATTCTTTTTATAATATATAATAGTCGATACCTGATATAAGATGGACATAACGGAATAAATATTCTGTTGAGAGCTATCCTGATTTAATAAACTTTATAGTTCGCCAATAATGAAAGTATATGGTTATTTGTTTTACACAGAAGAAGTAATATATTTATTCGGTTAATTAAATAGTTATCCTGAAGAAGACTTTGACCATATTATTGCTTGCTGTACTCCTTTTCCAATTTATTGGATACAAAGCTATTTTTTATTACCTGCAGCAGCAATCAGATAAGCAAATGTCTTCATCACTTAACCAAAAAAATTATCGAGAAGCCGATTTGCTTACGATACGTATACCGTTATCCAACCCCTATCAGCCGGATCAAATTGTATTCGAACAGATAGATGGAGAGATTGTTATAAAAGGTACCATTTACAGGTATATAAAAAGAAAAGTGGTTGCCGGGCAACTTATCCTGGTATGTCTTGCCGATATAAACAAGATGCGTTTAAAAAATGCAGGTAATGATTTTTTTAAAACGACCAACGATCTGTTTGCGACCGCACATTCGAAAAAGCAGGTTCCTGTAAAGAACATGTTAGTTAAATACATCGACCATGATTATGAACAAAATCCATTAGCGCAGTTATCCTGTCAACGCTATAATAAGAATACTTCCACCAGAAGATCCCTCACGTATACTCTAGAAGATATTTCTCTGGGCCTGCCTGATCAACCGCCTGAAACAACCAGTTAATAAGAACCAATATGTGACGGCCACTATGTAATAGCGATGATTCTATTTGCATCGGCTATCATGGCAGTCAATGCTTACTATGTAATAATGTGTAGTTTTCTGATGAGCCTATATGTTTCATCAATCGATATAATTATCAGCATTGTGAGCGCTTATTTCAGAAGCGAAGTATTATCAACATCTACCTGATTTATTCATCTTTATAAGAACAAACATGCATATTCAAACAGAACCTATCGGCAGCGTACCCCGCCCCTCCTATTTACAAAATGCACTTGCTGCTTTTAGTAAAAATGAAATTGCCCTTACGGAACTTAACGTTCATATTGAAAGAGCCTTAAAGGAAACCATCGAAGCGTTTGAAGGAACCGGCTCCCCGGTAATTACAGATGGCGAGCAATCGAAACCAAGCTTTGCTACTTATCCTTTGGCTGGCCTGCAAACACTGGCACCGGACGGTGTAATTATTCCGTTTGCAGACGGACATACCCGCCAGTTACCCAAACTAACAGCCGGCCCTTTTAATTACCAGGCTTATGCTTCAGACTTTCTAAAGAAAGCGAAAACACTTACGACATTACCTGTAAAGCAGGCATGATTTCAGTTTCAGCAATCAGTCTACTATATCCACAGGAAGGAATTGAAGGTTATTCACAGGAACAGTTTATTACTGATTTATTGAATGAGGCAGAAAAAGATATCCGCGCTTGCCTCGCAAATGGAGCTTATAATGTACAGATCGATTTTACGGAAGCAAGGCTTGCAATAAAACTCGATCCGTCTAAAAATTTGTTGAAAGCATTTATCCATTTAAACAACCAGGTATTGAATCGTTTTTCTGCGGAGGAAAGAAAACGCATTGGTGTACACACGTGCCCTGGCGGTGATCATGATTCAACACACAGTGCAGACATTCCTTACACAGAATTACTACCTGATCTCTTTCAGTTAAATGCAGGTAATTTTTATCTAACTTATGCCGCTGAAAAAGACAAGCAAACCATATTAGAGACAATCAATGCAACCGCCCTGCCATCGCAAAAAATTTTCCTTGGTGTGATAGATGTGCTTAACCCGGCAATAGAAACACCGGAACAAGTGAAAGACCTGGTACTTGAAGCTGCCGGAGTTATTGGAGCAGAAAGACTAGGCACTACAGACGACTGCGGCTTTTCACCTTTTGCAGATGATACCTCAACATCAAGAGAAACTGCCTTTGCAAAAATCAAAACAAGGCTGGAAGGCACAGCACTTGCAGAGAAAGCGCTCAACAAAACTTCGGTAAGTTTTTCCTGAAAGAAATAACGAACTGAATTAAAAACTGCCGGTTAAATGCCGGCAGCTTTTTTATACATGGCCATATGATTAACTAACCAAAAACACTGTTATCCTTAACTAAGACTATCTGTATTTAAATATCATTCCTGTTGAATGCAATAGTATATCTTCATGTTTTTGCATAAGCAACTGAATAATTACACCTGCATAATTTGTGAAAACGTATTTTATACTTCAGCTGAAAATGATCAACCGAAGATGCAAAGACGCCGGGCTTGAACCTGCATTCGCATACCCGTTATGCATTATCGGGTTTATTGCACTCTCTTTCTACCTGTTTAGTAAAACCAGCTATGCAGTATATTTTTATCCGTTAGCTTCAATTACATTAACAAGCAGGCTTTCTGAAAAAGGTAGGAACGAATTTTTGAATATCTGTTTTCCCAATGCCATCTACAGGAAAATAAGATTGATAGAAAACCTGCTTGCTTCATTTCCTTTTTTTCTTTTTCTTATTTACCAGCAACAATATATCATCTCATTTATTTTGTTACTGGTTTCTGCATTGCTGAGTATGCGTAATTTCCGAAGTTCTTTTATACTGGTTTTACCAACACCCTTTTCGAGACACCCATTTGAGTTTACTGTAGGATTCAGGAACAGCTTTTACATGATTGCCATTGCGTACCTGCTTACCTGCATTGCTATTGTGGTAAACAACTTTAATCTTGGCATCTTTTCAATGCTGTTATTGTTTGCGATAATGCTAAGTTTTTATACAAAACCCGAAGATGAATATTATGTATGGTCACATCGCCTGAGCGCAACGCAGTTCCTGCTTCATAAAATAAAGGTTGCTGCATCCTATGCTATAATACTTATCATCCCTGTTGTGGTTGCGCTTGGAATTTTCTTTTATCATAAGCTGGATATGATCTTCATGTTTCTCCTGTGCGGATATGCCTTTCTCGTATGTATCATTGTTGCCAAGTATGCTGCCTATCCCGGTGAGATTAGCCTGATGCAAGGTTTCCTGATTGCGGCCGGCTTATATTTTCCACCTGTATTGATGTTACTCATACCTTACTTTTTCAGCAGATCTGTCACCCGGTTAAAACCCTTATTATAATGATTAACATACAAGGCCTCTCAAAGAAGTACGGCGAGAACGAAGTACTCAAAGATATTCATGCAAGCTTTGAAGAAGGCCATGTATACGGTATTGTTGGCGAAAACGGCGCAGGCAAAACAACACTCTTCCGGTGTATCGCCGGCCTGGAAGATTACCAGGGAACGATAACATCAAGTTTACAGCCCTTGAAAAATCATCTCGGATTATTATTAACAGAGCCTTACTTTTTTTCAAAGATCACCGGCAAAGAATATATACAGCTCTTATGCAATGCAAGGAATATTCAGGTAAAAGATATAGAAGAACGAAACATCTTTGAACTGCCATTACACCAATACGCGGCTACCTATTCTACAGGTATGAAAAAGAAGCTTGCACTCCTGGCAATCCTCCTGCAGGAAAACCATTTCTTTATTCTTGATGAACCTTTTAATGGTGTGGACATACAAAGCAATATCATCATCACAGAAATCATTCACACCCTAAAATCATTGAACAAGACAGTCATCATCTCATCTCATATTTTTTCCACGCTTAGCGATACTTGCGATGAGATATGCTTACTTAAAAACGGCTCATTTATCAGGACTGTTCAAAAAGACGATTTTGCTGCACTGGAAGATGAAATGAAAGAAGTAAGTATTGGAAATAAAATAGCAAAGCTTTCGCTTAAATAATTTCGGAAATCATCAATACAAAAAGTACATTAGCCCACTGCCAAAACAAATGTTATGAGAAAAATACTTACGCTGATCTTACTAGTCAATGCCATACACATATCTGCGCAAACAACATTACCGGTAGCACGCAACATACAGGCTGCCTTTAACAAGGGCACCCGAAGTTATACCGGCCAACCAGGTAATAACTACTGGCAAAACAATGCCACCTACACACTGAAGCTGAACTTTAATCCTGCCACGCGATTGATCAGTGGTGTTGTAGATATCGATTATAACAATCAAAGCCCTGATACACTTGATAAGATCGTATTTAAACTTTACACCGATCTCTACAAGGCAGGCGCCATGCGGGTTTTCCCGATAGAGGCACAGGATGTGAGCAAGGGCATGGCCATCGAAAAAATAACTATTAACAATGAGTTACAGGATGCAGGTAAAGCAACTATACAGGGCACGAATATGACAGTTCCCATCAAATCTTTACTCCCAAAGCAGAAGATACATTTCAGCATTACTTATTCTTACACGCTTAACAAAGGTTCACATATAAGAACTGGAGAAGTGGAAGATGGTGCATATTTTATTGCTTACAGCTTTCCACGCATTACGGTTTATGATGATATTGATGGATGGAACATGAATGAATATCTCGGCACTTATGAGTTCTACCACGACTTCTGCGATTTCAATGTATCTATAACAGTACCCAAAGGCTATGCCGTTTGGGGAACGGGTGATTTAATGAACTGTGCAGAAGTATATACCACTGCCATTTGCGACCGTATCAGGACGGCCGAAACTATGGATGATATTGTTACGATCATTGACAAGGACAACCTGGAGCAACAAAACTTTACTGTTGATAAGCCTGTAAACACTTTCCGGTTTGAAGCGAACCATGTTACCGATTTTGCGTTTGCCACCAGTAATCATTATACCTGGAACGCCAGCAGTCTTGTTGTTGATTCTTCTACCCATCGCAGAACAAGGGTTGATGCGGTTTACAACCCTTCGCACAAAGATTACGCAGACGTAATAACAGAAGCCAGGAAAACAGTGGAATGGATGAGTTTCCGTTTTCCTAAATGGCCTTACCCATATGCACATGAAACCGTGTTTGACGGGCTTGATAAAATGGAATACCCGATGATGGTGAACGATGTACCGCAACAAGGCGCATTAAATAGTTTCTCGCTGACTTCCCATGAAATATTTCATACCATGTTTCCTTTTTATATGGGGATTAATGAAACCAAATACGGCTGGATGGATGAGGGCTGGGCAACGCTTGGCGAATGGCTGCTTACACCGATGTATTTACCCAATGTGATCGATAGTTTTATGATGGAAGGTTATGAATCTGCCGCAGGCAAAGAGATAGACCTGCCGGTGATGACACCAAGCACACAACTGCAAGGCATTTACTATGAGAATGAAACCGCGTTTTCCCTTAACTCTTATCCAAAACCAGGTCTTGGTTATTTATATGTAAAAGATATGTTGGGCGATGAAATATTCTTTAAAGCCCTGCATCACTATATCAGCACCTGGAATGGCAAACACCCTATGCCATACGATTTCTTTAATTGCATGAATGAGGGATCCGGTAAAAACATAAATTGGTTCTGGAAGCGTTGGTTCTTTGATACCGGCTATCCTGACCTTGCTATACAGAATGTGACCAGCAAACAAATTACGATTGTATCAAAAGGGAATAAGCCTGTTCCGGTAGACCTTACCATTTCTTTTTCAAATGGCACTACAGAAAAGATACACCGCAGCATCGCTGTTTGGGAACAGGGAAACAACTCAATATCATTGCCCCTAAAAACATCGGGGAAAATTACAAAGGTTGTACTGGGTAGTTTTTATAATGCTGATGTTGACAAAAGCAATAACGTATGGATAGCCAGGTAAGGATGCCAATACTGTCGGTAAGATTGGATATCACTTTACGGCTTGTGATGGGTCTTGTCTTGTCCAATAGCGGCCATTTAAAATGGCTCTCCAAGAGACACCATCAAAATGATAATACTCATTTTTATCAGTGTCATATACCATCAGTCCGTTAGGTACATCGTCGATAGCAAACCTTTGAGAAGTGGTCATCCGTGGAAACAATACTCCTTTAGCAGTACTGCTTACATCCAGCAAAGCTTTGGGATGCAGGGAAGTGGTTCCCACACCAAAGTTTTGTGCATTTACCATTTGAAACAATGCAATGAACAGCAGAAAGGTTACCAGTGTTTTCATTATTAATGATAGCTTGGTTGGTTGATAAGTTAAATAAAATCTGCAGAGAATGCAATAGCGCGACAATGCAAAGCAGTACTTAGTTATGTAAGTCAGCATTATAATTATGTAACGTGATTATTCATTTCAAAAATGATCCGTTTTTACCACATAAAGAAAGCCGCTCTATAAATGAAGCGGCTTTCTTTTATACACCCGATTTAATACATCGGCAATTTATTTACTTGACACTGATCGTTACGTTAATATTACCTCTTGTAGCTTTGGAATACGGACAAGTCTGATGGGCTGCATCTGCAAGTTCCTGCGCAACTCCCTTATCAATACCCGGAAGATCAACCACCAACCTCGCCTGCAGCAGGTAACCATCTTCATTGGTACCAAGATCCACTTCTGCGTCTATCGCCGTATCTGCCGGCAAACTGATCTTTGCCTTTTGTGCCGCAAATTTTAATGCGCCTATAAAACAAGCAGACCATCCTGCAGCAAATAATTGTTCAGGGTTTGTACCTGTTCCTGATGTGCCCGGTGTTGAAAGTGAAATAGCTAACCTGCCGTCTTCACTTTTTGCGTTGCCTTCACGACCACCTGTTGTATGTGTTTTTGCTGTGTATAAAATCTTGCCGGGAGTTGCCGGCTTAACTGAAACCTGTTCCATTTGAATGTAAATTTTAATATGAATGATTTATAAATATTTGTCTTCGCTAAAAGACAATGCAAATTGACGTTGTATTTTGCAAATAGCTACACATTACTATGTTGATATAGACAAAACGCACCTTCAGCCAGACAATAACAGCTTTTAACCAAAACGGCTAACTTCAGGCATTCCGTTAAGCAAGGCTCTCAGACACATCACCCTTTTCTCTGCCGGCTTCACAGGCAATCTTGTCCATTTTGCATAACCACCTGGCGATTGGTTGCTTTCCGTTTATTAATTTCACGTCGTTATCAATCAATTTACAAGAAGCACATTATATAGATGAAACGATCAGGCACCTTCACTGTTTCCGGAAAAATTATATGGGTAAGTTCTGTTTGCCTGGGTGTGCTTACATCAATCCCCAAAATTGCAGAACATCATTTCGTGTTGCCCGAAGCTATTGCGGATGCCTGCGTAACTTCTTTGTTTGCGTTCCTGATATGGCAGTATAATATCCGCACGTTTCCCACTTATGCAGCAAAAGATGTTGCCGGTGGTTTTTCTGTGCAACGATTACTCAAAGGTTTATTATTCGGATTAGTACTCATGTTTGTGCTGGCAGGCATTCAGCAATATATATTATCACACCTGTATTTTGGCCCTGCAGTATTAATGTATGAAGTAAGAGGTATTCTTATCAACCTAACCTTTTATATGTTCATCCAATTGCTGTACCAGGGCTACATTCATCAACAGGTTAGTCTTGAACTTGAACGGTCTAAGGGTACACAGCTATGGACACAATATGAGTTATTAAAACAACAGGTAAATCCTCATTTCCTTTTTAACAGCCTTAATACTTTGAAATACCTGGTAGAAGCCGGTGACCCGCAGGCAGTAAAGTTCCTGTTACGGCTTTCAGACTTTTACAGGTATACACTGGAAAGCGGGAAACACGAGCTGATAAGACTTGCAGATGAACTGCAGATACTGGATGCTTATATTTATTTACTAAAAACACGTTTTGAAGAAGGGATTGTTTTTAGTGTTGATATTGAGGAGCGCCTGAAGTCAACACTTATTCCTCCATTCACATTGCAGTTGTTAATTGAGAATTGCATCAAGCATAATATTGTTTCGCTGGAACGGCCATTACCTGTCAGGATATATATGAAAGGAGAGGTTATTATTGTGGAAAATAAAGTGCAGGAGAAAAAGACTTCTGAAACATCTACCGGGTTAGGGCTTGAAAACATCAGCCAGCGCTACCTGCACCTATCGGGTAAGACAGTGGACATACAAATGAATCATGGTTTATTTATCGTAAAGCTTCCTGTTATACATGAAAGTAATCATTATTGAAGACGAAGTAAAGGCCGCAAGATCACTGGAAAATATGATCTTAAAGTTGAGGCCATCAGTACAGATCATCGCAAAGCTGCAAAGTATAGATGAAGCAGTTACCTACCTGCAAAGTAGTGGATTGCCAGACCTACTGTTTATGGATGTACAATTATCAGATGGTCTTTGTTTTGAAATTTTCAATGTAGTCCATATCAGTTGCCCGGTAATTTTCTGCACTGCATTTGGCGAATACACGTTGGAAGCAATCAAAGCCAACGGTGTTGACTACCTGTTAAAACCCTTCTCTGCAGAAGACCTGGAGAAAGCTTTTGAGCGAGTGGAAAACTTCCGGAATTTCTTTCAGCAAAACACCGGCGATAACCTTGAAAAAGTGCTGAAGGTTTTGGGCAAGGACGAAGGAAAGAAAAGTTTCCTGGTGTTTAAAAACAACAGGTACATCACCGTACCTACAGAAAAAATTGCTTTTATCTATATCAAATTTACTGCACCGGCCATCGTAACATTTAAAGGTGAAGAATATACCATCAATCAATCGCTTGACCAGGTGCAGGCGCAATTACCAGCCAGCCAGTTTTACAGGGTCAACAGGCAATACCTCATTAACTTTTCTGCAATTAAAGAAGTAGAGCAATATTTTACACGGAAATTATTTATTCACTTGACCGTTGCCACACCTGAAAACTTATTGATCGGCAAAGAAAAAACTACGGCCTTTTTACAATGGCTGGAAGAACGATAGAACATGTATGTTTTATTTAAGACGATGAATTGACTGATGACAATCATCATTCACGATGATCTTACTCATTCAAGGGTGGTGATGCTGACCTTACTTTTAGGGCAATCCTAAAAATATGATTTGCATTGTTGCTGTTATTGATTTTTCGTCATCGTCTATTAGCGCTGCCAGGTATGCTGCAGATATAGCTGTAGCTGTGGAAGGAAAACTTCTTTTGGTTCATCTGCTATCAGATGATGAAGAAAACGCCCCCGGAATTAATCCTTCAATAGAAATAACAGCCGCCAGGGAGCACTTGTTGCGGCGGACCGGAAACCGTATAGTTATTGAAACCGCATTGCTTGGCAATGAAAGAAACAATACACTTCAGCAATATTGCCAGGATCATCAACCGTGGACAATCGTGATGGATACAATGCATTTCCGGCAACATCTGATGGCAAAGCAAACAAAAATCAGTGATTTTATTGGTGCAGTAAAAGCCCCTTTGTTGCTTGTTCACAACGATATTCATTACGATACTTTTATAAACATTCACATTATAAAAGAGCAACCTGAATATCCGCATGGCTCAAGTCTTGTTGCTTACACCCGCAAATGGTTGCAAACTCTTGTTAAACCTAATGTTACAGAAAGTATGACTATACAGGAGGCAACCAGAAGTATACTTGTTACCAATCAATTTTCTTCTACACCGGCAAACCTGCTGGTACATCCGATCATTACAAACGAAGGTCCGGAATACCTGTATAGTTTTGTAAGGGTAAATACGCCTGTACTACTACCATCATTATCTTTATTTACCAAAGAAAAAACAGCAGAAGCACAACCGCTCAAAGTTCACAACTGCGCAGTTTGCAATGGCGCATGCAAAAGCAAAAAACTTCAGGCAAAAGCAGAATAGCAGCTTGATATAGAAGGAGAAAGTTTACTTGATCTATCCTTTCAATATTATTACCAGAGACTCATTGGTCATGGTCCACAACCAATTACCTGGTGATGCCCTTCAGTAAACGTGGGGCTTATGTATGGAATATGCAACCCTATGCCTCTTAAGATCAATAATGAACCCATGACAACCATTAACACCGGACCAATTCTTTTAACCAACTTACGGGAAAATACGCCAGCGCGATATCCGGCCAAAGAAAAAAACAGCATTGCAGGTAAGGTACCTATTCCAAAGAGCAGCATAAAGATTGTAGCTTCAGTTAAACTGCTCATGCTGAATGCTGCAGTAATTGCAAAGTACACCATACCACAGGGCAATAAACCATTGGCCATACCCAACAGGAAAAGATTCCCAATACCTGTTCTCCGGAGCAGAACTGATATCTTCATCATTAAACTATACTGAAACCTCTTTAGCATATTACCAGCAGGTAACTGTTTTTTAATAACAGCGAATAATACCCATAGGATCATCATCAGCCCAAGTGAAATAGAAAACATTTTTTGAAAGCCGGCAACGCGAAGTTGCCAGCCTAATATACCAACGATGAAACCCAGCAATACATAAGTGAAGATTCTGCCAGCATGATACAAGAACACACCCGCGCTTTTTCTGGTTGCAGAAAGATGATGTACCGGCAAGGAAAAGGCAATGGCGCCACACATTCCTGCACAATGCAGGCTGCTTAACAACCCCAATACTAATGCTGGCATCAGTCCGGAAATCAGCATCATTTTACTATAAGGGATTGTTCATAATAATAAGGCTTACTTCCTGCTTGCAGAGATAGTTTGACTTTATATGCGGAAGCTTTAAGTGTAGATTTATCCACTTCAATATTCAGCATTCCCTTCTGCAATGACAGCTTAAAATCCAATGCCGAATTTGAAGGACAATAAAAATAAACTTCCCCGGTTACTCCGTTGTCAGTTAGCGCAGCAGGTAAAATAATTTTTACCTGTTTAGCTGTTTGCTCGAGTTGTATACTACCTGTGGCTGCAGCATTGTTCATGCCATCAATCTTCTGCTGGTAGCGAAGTTCCTCGGTATAATAATCCTTTGATACCAATTCAAAGTTCTGGTGCATGCAACGGTACACCAATGTTCCTATAAGCGTTGCAAAACCTGCAAATACAAGCAGTAACCTATTACCCCAATTCATATATTGTACATTTAAAAGGTGAATGGTGAAAAGTCAATAAAAGAGTTTACTTATCACTTACAACGTAAAACTTACAACTTACCCTCACTCCACCGGCCCCAGGAAACTGGTTTCTACTTCTGACAATAAACGTTTGCCTTCATATAATTCCAGCGTTATACTATTCTTTCTTTTTGTAATAGCGGTCTTTGGTAATACGATAAAGAATGAACCGCTTCCCAGCTCTTCACCCGCAATATGGATCACCGGCTGACCGATCATTTGAATATACCCTTTGCCATCTTTCAACTGAATAGTCAGCGGCAGATCCGATAGTGTTTTATTTGCAAAACGAATGATATATAGATTAGAGATGCTGTCTGTTCCTCTTTCCTGGTAAAGCAAGCCGGGTGTACGAAACACCTTCGCATCAATATCTTTTCTTGTCACTATAAGCACGGTAAGTAAAGCAACTGCTACCAGGCATAGTAATGTGTAAAACTTCATGCGCACACTATAACGAAGAGGCTGGCCGGTTGCAATACTGTTTTCACTGGCGTACCTGATCAGCCCTTTTGGCCGGCCTGTTTTTTCCATCACATGATCACAGGCATCAATGCACGCTGTACAACCAATACATTCCATCTGAACGCCATTTCGAATGTCAATACCGGTAGGGCAAACCTTCACACATTGAAAACAATTAATGCAATCACCAAACTCATTAACGGCAGCCTTCTTCGCAATACCTCTTGGCTCACCTCGCTTGTAATCATAGGCAACGATCATCGAGTTTTTATCAAGCAACACACTCTGTAGTCTGCCATATGGACAAACAGCCGTGCATACCTGCTCTCTGAAGAATGCATACACTCCATAAAAAACAGCACTGAATACAAGGATTGCAGTGAAACCACCTACATGTTCTTTCATGGGTTCTGTAACAATCTGCTGCAGCCCCTTAATGCTAATGATATAAGCAAGAAAGGTATTGGCGATTAAAAAAGACAACAGGAAAAACAACAGGTGCTTTAATGTTTTCCTTACTATTTTGCTTGCAGTCCACGCGCTGTTATGAAGCATCCGTTGCTGTGTTGCATTACCCTCTGCCAGGTATTCAATTTTACGGAACATCATCTCCATAAAATTGGTTTGCGGGCAGGCCCATCCGCAAAACAACCTGCCGAATGCCGCGGTAAACAATACGATGAATAAAATAAACGTGATCATCCCCACACCGATGATAAAGAAGTCCTGCGGAAGGAAAAGCTTTCCCAGCAAAATAAACCTGGCATGTGGCAGATCAATTTGCAATAAAGGACGGCCGTTAAGATATATAAAGGGCAGCCCGAAAAACAATATAAAATAGAAAATGCTCAAAAAGCTTCGTATAGAATAAAACCTGCCCTTAGGCTGCTGCGCATAGATCCATTTACGTCTGCCACGGGCATCAACACTGGCGAGCGTATCTCTGAATACAGCATGGTCCATCGCCTCTTTATAATCATCTATGCTACTCATCTCCTGTTTTTAAAGTTTGCCGGTTTCTGTTACATGCTTTGCACTATCTGCATTGGTTGCCGCTGATGGTTCAGCATACAATTCGCCCTGGGGTTCTTTGCCACCAGCCGGGTTAGTGCCATGTAAGGTTTTAATATAATTGGCAATCCTGGCAATTTGTACGGGTGCAAAATCATCCTTCCATGATTTCATTCCTTTCTCCGGGTAACCATATTTGATTGTCTTGAATATATCGTTGATGCTTCCTTTGTGAAGCCAGTAATCATCTGTAAGATTGGGGCCTACAACACCCTGCCCTTTATCACCATGACACGGTGCACAGTTAGCAACAAACAGTTTTTGTCCTTCGGCGATAAAAGATGCGTCTGTATTAATCGTCACGGTATTCTCATCTATTTTAGCGGCGGCAGTTTTTAAGTAAACTTCTTTTTGTTGCTCGGCCTGTTGCATAGCCAGTTGCAGCTCTTCTGCAGGCAAAAGTGCCGAATGCGAAATATGAAAACGATAGATATAAATGATACCAAATAAGATAGTCAGGTAAAACCCATATACCCACCAGCGTGGAAGGCTGTTATCCAATTCCTGGATGCCATCGTAATTATGATCTATGACGATCGTTTTTTCTTCCTGTACTGTTTTAAAGTTGTTCATCCGTTGCCAAAGTTTTTTAAGTCGCTGCGTTTTAACAACAGGAGATACGGTAACAGTCAGGGCTTTTTCTTTTGCAATAAATGTTTTGATATAATAGGCCATCACCAGGATCACCATCACTTCAATCCCTATCACAGTACATAATGCATAAAAAGAGAATGGTGATAGCCCGCCAAAGAGAGCGTTAGCGGAAGCAGCAATTTCATCAGTTGCTTTTTCCTGTGCAAAAGAAGTAGCCGACAAGAGGCAAAGCGCTGTAACCGTCAACACTTTTGCAGCATCGGTCTTTTTCTTCTGTTCTTCTTTAAAACGTTGCAGGTAAATATCTGCCGCGCCGGTTAACACGAAACCAAGTGTTACAATAGCAACAAGCAACGCACCCGCTATTACCAGTAATATAATTGCCAACGGATGATCCAGGTCTGATGTTTTATGCGGTGTTTGTGCAGGCACCTGCAATGTTAGCAGCATCAAAATAGTAGCGCAGGTAATATGTTTTCTGTTCATAATTTTTTGTTTGCGGTATATGCAGTTTAATCCCGGGCCGGTTCATCCAGCGGTATTTTGCGAAGTACTTCAATCAGTTTTTTATCTGCCCGCCATGCCCATACAGACATCACCAGGAAGAAACTGAAAAAAATAAGGAAGGAGGTCATCGCATACACATCAACGCCGGTTATTCTTTCGAGGTAGTTGATAAATTTCATGAGTTGTATTTTTATTGAGTTCTGATCGTTCATACGGAAACGTTGCTGCTTTATAAACAGAACGTACAAGTGAGCCCTTCTTCCACGGGAAGAAGCGAAGACAACGATGCTGATCATAATTACGTCAGCCGGCAACCAACTATTATTTCTCTGCCACGGCCGGTGCTACTTTTATATCTGTACCCATTCGCTGTAGATAAGCGATCAATGCAATGATCTCACTGTTTGCTTTGGCGGGCAGCTTATCCTTCTTTAATCTTTCCTGTATAATCATCGCCTGTTGATGCATGTCTGTACCGGCAAGCTTATCATATCCTTCGGGGTAAGGAACACCCAACTTCATCATCGCCCTTATTTTGGCGGGTGTGGTAGCTGTATCTACCATATTATCAAACAGCCAGGGATAGTTAGGCATGATGGAACCCGGTGACATAATCCGGGGATCAAGCATATGATTATAATGCCAGCTATCAGGATACTTACCACCAATGCGGGCAAGGTCTGGGCCGGTTCTTTTGCTACCCCATTGGAAAGGATGATCATATATAAATTCACCTGCCTTGCTATATTCTCCATATCGTGCAACTTCATCTCTGAACGGACGTATCATTTGTGAGTGACAGGTATAACATCCTTCACGTATATAGATATCCCGACCTTCAAGTTCAAGCGGCGTATAAGGTTTTACTGCAGTAATAGTAGGCACATTACTCTTGATAAGGAAAGTTGGCACCAACTCAAGTACACCGCCAATAGCTACCGCGATAAGACTGAACACCAGCATCTGCACCGGTCTTCTTTCAATCCACCTGTGCCAATGCGCTTTGCCATGCGTTTGTATATGTTTGGGCAATGGCGCGGCTTCTGCAGCTTCATTGGCAACAAGGTTACCCTGCTTTACCGTTTTAATAAGATTATAGGCCATCACAAAAACCCCTATGAGATAAATGGTACCGCCAAGACTCCGCAATGCATAAAAGGGTTTGAGGTATTGAACGGTTTCAAGAAACTGGTACTTCAACTGGCCTTCCTCGGTAAAGGTCTTCCACATAGTGCTCTGCGTAAAACCTGCCCAGTACATCGGCAAAGCATATAACAGAATACCCATGGTACCAACCCAGAAATGCGTGTTGGCAAGCTTCTTTGAATACAGTGTTGTATTAAAAATGCGGGGGATGACCCAGTACAATACACTAAAGGTGAGAAAGCCGTTCCAGCCCAACGCACCAACATGTACGTGTGCAATGGTCCAGTCAGTAAAATGTGAGATGGCATTTACATTTTTAAGGCTAAGCATCGGACCCTCAAAAGTGGCCATGCCATAGGCAGTGATGGCAACCACCATAAATTTCAATACAGGATCTTCCCTTACTTTATCCCATGCACCGCGTAAGGTAAAAAGACCATTGAGCATACCGCCCCAGCTTGGCGCAATCAGCATTACACTAAACACCACACCGAGGCTCTGCGCCCAATCCGGCAAGGCTGTATAAAGTAAGTGATGCGGACCTGCCCAGATATAGATAAAGATCAACGCCCAAAAGTGTACAATAGATAACCGGTAACTATATACAGGTCTGTTGGCAGCTTTCGGCAGGAAGTAGTACATTAATCCCAGGTAGGGTGTGGTAAGAAAAAAGGCCACCGCGTTATGCCCATACCACCATTGCACCAACGCATCCTGCACACCTGCATACCAGCTATAGCTCTTTAAAAAGGTCACCGGTATTTCAAATGAGTTTACAATGTGCAGCATGGCGACGGTAACCCATGTAGCTATATAAAACCAGATAGCTACATACAAATGGCTTTCCCTGCGTTTGATGATTGTTACAAACATGTTCACGCCAAACACCAGCCAAACAAGCGTAATTGCAATATCAACAGGCCATTCAAGCTCTGCATACTCTTTACCGGTGGTTGCCCCCATTAAAAGTGTGATGGCAGCAACAACGATGATGGATTGCCATCCCCAGAAATGAATACGGCTTAGCTTATCACTAAACATTCTTGCTTTACACAAACGTTGCAGGGAATAATAAACGCCCATAAAAATACCATTGCCTACAAAAGCAAAGATCACGGCATTGGTATGTACCGGTCTTACGCGGCCAAACGTGGTAGGCGCATAATCAAAATTCATTGCGGGGAAAAACAATTGTATCGCCGCCATTAACCCGGCAAGCATGCCTATTGCGCCCCAGAATGTTGTGGCATATGCAAACAGCTTTACGATGTTGTTGTCATAATAAAATCTTTCGGTGTGTATTGCCGGCCTGTTGTGCTCCAGATCCGGAGAAGTGGCTGAAGAATCCGTTGGTGTAAACATTGCTTATTCTTTGGTAGTTACAGAAGGTTTATCGTCGAAGAGCATTCTTACCGGCGGACTTTTTTCATCATCAAACTGGCCCTGTTTTACGCTCCATAAAAATGCGCAGAGAAATAAACCGGCCACCAAAATGCTTGCTGTCAACAGCAGAAATATTACGCTCATGTAGTATTGAAATGAGGGTTTAAAAGTAGCCGTGTTATTAATTTTAAGAGATGATTGTCATCAGGTGAGTGGCTGATTTTAGTCACTGTCATTTATCGTTTCAATGGAAACCTGTGGCCTCTAGAAGTCTGGTGGTTGATTTTATATAAGGCTTCAAGATCTACCTTATTTAAACCTTAACAACCTTGCTGCAATACTGCTGGCGCCATAGGTAATAAGAAGGATAGTAAGACTGCTGGCGGGCATAAGGATGGCTGCGATTACCGGAGATAGATTACCCTGCACAGCAATACTTAAACCTATCACATTGTATAAAATAGAAATAGCAAAGCTGGCCCATACAATTTGCTTGTTTGCCTGGCAAAGCCTGATCATTTTCTTTAGCCAGCTAAGTTTTGCGGCATCCAGTATACCATCACTTGCAGGTGTAAAATGATTGGTATCCTCCGCTACTGCGATACCTGCATCAGCCTGCTCCAGCGCTCCTGCATCGTTAAGCCCGTCGCCTACCATCAACACATGTTTACCCTGTTGCTGCAATTGTTCTATTGCAATAAGTTTATCCTGCGGCTGTTGATTAAAAAGCAGGTTAACTTCCGGCTCCAGTAACTGTTGCAGGTAAAGTTGTTCACCGGCATTGTCGCCACTAAGGATAGTCAATGAGTACTCTTTTTTTAAAGCTTTCAGCAAAGCCGGTATATGTTCCCGATAATGATTATGCAAACTGAAATATCCCATCAGTATGCCATCAACAGCGACATACACACGGGAGCCTTGTTCGCGAACAACATCATCCAGTACAAATGACCTTGAGCCTATCGTTACCAACCTTCCATCTATATATCCTTCAATTCCTTTTCCTGGGGTTTCTTTAAAAGACGTTACTTTCTTGTACTGCTTTACGGCGAGAAAACGAGCAATGGCCCTGCTGGCAGGATGTGAGGATTGAGACGCCATTGAAGCCACCAGTTCTTTTGTTTGCGTTGTGAGGGTTACTCCATCATAGCTTATACCCGGTTGAGCGCCCCTGGTTAAAGTACCCGTTTTGTCAAATACAATATGATCAATTTCTGCAAGTGTTTCAATACTCGCAGCATTACGCAGGTAAAGTCCATTACGCGCCAGGATACGCAACACATTGCCATTGGTAAATGTGTTGCTCAGCAACAATGCGCAGGGGCAGGCTACAATCAGCACCGCGGTAACACTGCTCCATAATTTTGAGATGTCATATATATACCAATAGATGGCAGTGGCTGCAGCAATCATGAACAAGGTGCAGGTAAACCAGCGGCTAAGTACATGTACAAAAGAAATTTTATCATCATCGCTGCCTTGTGGTTTCCGGTCGCGGTTCCAAAGCCTTGTGAGATAACTCTGGGCCACTTCTTTTACCACCAGTATTTCAATACTTCCCCCGGTTTGCCTGCCACCCGCATATACCAACTCGCCCATGGCTTTTATCACCGGCGTACTTTCCCCCGTTACAAAACTATAATCAATCAATGCCTGGCCACGTGTAAGAATACCATCTGCAGGTATCAGTTCACCGTGATGAATCAGTAAGCTGTCATTTAGCTTTATATCTGGTAACGAAACGACGCTTTCTTCTTTGTCTTCCAACCTGGTAACAGCTACCGGAAAATACGCAGTATAGTCCCTGTCAAAGCTTAACTGCTCATGGGTTTTATCCTGAAGCACACGGCCGATCAACATAAAAAAAACAATGCCGCTCAGGCTATCAAAGTAACCGCTGCCTGTATTTGTGCACACCTCATACAAACTCCTGGAAAAAGTAACTGCAATCGCCAGTACAATGGGTGCATCAATATTTAAAAACCTGTGTTTAACAGCTTTCCACGCACTGGTATAAAACTCCGATGCACTATAAAATACCACGGGCAGACATAACAATACATTCATCATCCTGAAAAAAACCTGTAGTGATAATTCCTTTTCATCAATACCAAAATATTCAGGGAAACTCATGAGCATGATATTGGCAAAACAGAAACCGGCAACACCCAGTTTATATATTTTTGCCTTGTTTGTTTTTGGCTTTTGAGCCCTCATATCGCCCAGGCTCAGGTAAGGTTCATAACCGATAGAAGTAAGCAATCCGGCAACCTTACGTAACGATACCCTCCGATGATCAAAAATGATGGTAACTTCTTTTTTTACAAATTGCACCTTACTGCTGCTGATGTTTGAATTCAACCGGTGAAGGTTTTCCAGCAACCAGAGGCAACTGCTGCAATGCACCTGTGGCAGGTAAAAACAGATATGTGTTTGTTGCTGATCTTTGAAATCAATCAATGAGCCTGCGATACCTTCATCATCAAGAAAAGCAAATTTCCCTTCACGCACTATATGCTTTTGAGCTATACCCGGGTTTTTAGTTAAGGCATAATAATCACATAGATCATTCTGCGCGAGTATCTCATACACCATCTTACAACCCTGGCAACAGAAGTGCTTATCATGGGCTAGTATGGGATGTTTTCCGCAATCATCCCCGCAGTGATAGCAGGCTGTTGCGTTATCAATAACCTGGATGCTCATCTGACAAATGTAGACGCATGGCATAGCGTCGTACCTGATGTAAAACAGCTTCCAGCCTGATTGTCGTCATTTTATTTCTTTGTTCTTGCAGGTACTTTCGGCAGATGAACACAATGCACTCACCCGCCGGTGATCTTATCCGCAAATACAATCAACCTGTGCCCAGGTATACCAGCTATCCAACAGTACCTTACTGGCAGGAACAGTTTGATGCAGCAGCATGGGAACAACAGGTAAGCAATTTTGAAAGCAATGATCTTACAGCAGAAGGAATCAGTCTTTACATACACCTGCCTTTTTGTGAATCTTTATGTACTTACTGTGGCTGTAATAAAAAGATCAGCGGTAATCATGATGTAGAGGCGCCCTATCTTGACGCGCTTGAAAAAGAATGGTCGTTATACAAAGCCTTGCTGAAAGCACAACCGCTGATAAGGGAGATACATCTTGGCGGAGGCACGCCTACCTTCTTTTCTGCACCCAGCCTTGAACGATTGATGAAGATACTTTTAAAAGATGCCGCCATACATCCTTTGCACGAATTCAGTATTGAAGGCCACCCGAACAATACCACCGCAGCGCAATTAAAAGTATTGTATGACTTTGGTTTTAGAAGAATCAGTTATGGGGTACAGGACCTGAATGAAAAAGTGCAACATGCCATTAATCGTATACAACCTTTCCATCAGCTTTGCAACGCCACAGAGATTGCTGTAAAAGCAGGTTTTACCTCTATCAACTTCGATCTGATCTATGGTCTTCCTTTTCAGACAGTGCAAAGCATCAGCGAAACTTTTTTCCAGGTGTTGCGCTTATGGCCAAACCGCATTGCGTTTTACAGCTATGCGCATGTACCCTGGAAAAACAGGGGGCAACGTTTGTTTGATGAAAGAGACCTTCCTTCTGCAGAAGAAAAACTAAAGCTTGCCTTAACCGGTCGCCAACTCTTACTGGATGCAGGTTATGATGATATTGGCATGGATCATTTTGCCTTACCCAATGACGCCTTGTTCCGGGCAAAAGCTACAGGTACCCTTCACCGGAACTTTATGGGATATACCAATTGTAACACGAAATTGTTAATCGGGCTGGGCGCTTCTTCTATTAGCGACAGCGGCAATGTATATGTTCAGAATGAAAAGCAACTGCATGACTATTATCGTCGTGTAGATGCCGGTGAACTGCCGGTTACCAAAGGATATCTTTTAAATGAGACAGACCTCCACTTCAAACAGTATATACAGGAGATCATTTGTAAAGGATCGACCAACTTCAGAAGAGAAGATCTTTACCTGCTGCGCGAATACAGCTTTCCACGATTGGTATTGCTCGCGACAGACGGGCTTCTGACATTTAATAATCAGGGGTTGCAGGTTACCGAAGATGGACACTACTTTCTGCGTAATATATGCCAGGCATTTGACATGGTGGCATTACAACAGGGTATGCGGGAAAAGGTCTTCAGCAAAGCTGTCTAACTGCATTCACATAATATTCCGTACCGTATCAAAACTATTTAACCATTGTAAGATGAAGCTTTGCATCAATCACGAAACAACCACCGTTAATTTACAGGAAGCCTTTTCTTACTGCTATCCTTACCTTGGTATCGAATTCTATACGCATGAACTGCTGCGTAACAACCAGCGCAGGAAAAAGCTCATCATCGGCAAACTGTTACCATGGATGATCACAACACCAGCTTACTCTTTTATTGATATCAATAAAGAACAAACCGTTGCTGAAGTAGAGAATGCTTTTGCCGGTATTGGCCTGGCTGCGCAAATATTAAGAAAGAGCGGCACGGTATGGATTGAAACGATCCTCACCCGCTACCTGAGCCTGGAAGTGCAAAACCATGAAGCTGAAATACTGTGCAGGTCTATTGCAGAGATGCCTCAAACCCGGCCCCGGCAGAAGCCCGGCACTGCTGTTTGAATGAGTAGCTAAACATCTTCACTCACTGATTGCCGTTCATCTAAAAGCTGATACACAATCCTGGCATTCATGATTAAACAATTGTAAACTTTTTACCACAACATCAGCCTGTCTTACATTTATATCAATATTCGCCTGCATGAAAAACATTTTACTAGGACTGGCCTGCCTGTTTTGCATTGTGGCACAGGCACAGCAAACACCGGATATACTTGAAACAGCATTAAAAAACAGAAGGGTAAAGCTTCCCAATGGATGGCAACTCTCTCCTGCAGGCACTTCCTTGCCGCTGGGTGACCTTCCGCTAAACATTGCCGTGTCGCGCTCACAAAAGTGGATGGCGGTTACCAATAACGGCCAAAGCGTGCAAAGTATACAGTTGATTGATGTAAAGTCAGAGAAGCTGCTGGATAAAATCGTGATCCCAAAATCATGGTATGGCCTTAAGTTTAGTACCGATGAAAGATTTTTATATGCTTCCGGCGGTAATGATAATCGCATACTTCAATACAGTATCAACAATAACCGGCTTGTACTTACAGACAGTATTATTCTTGGAAAACCCTGGCCGGAAAAGATATCACCGGCAGGTATTGAACTGGATGATGCGGCAAAACTGCTGTATGTGGTTACCAAGGAAGACAATGCTTTGTATGTAATCAACCTGAAGGATAAACAAATCATAAATAAGCTGGAGCTTGATAAAGAAGCCTATACCTGTTTATTATCTCCTGACAAACGCACCTTGTATATTTCATTATGGGGCGGCGATAAAGTCTTGCTGTTTGATACCAGGGAGAAAAAACTCACCGGTGAGATTGCAGTAGGTGATAATCCCAATGAATTATTGCTGAATAAAAAAGGAACGTTGCTTTATGTTGCCAATGCAAACGATAATAGTGTATCCGTCATTGATACTAAAAAAACAAAGGTGCTGGAGGTATTAAATGCTGCTTTATATGCAGATGCTCCTGAAGGCAGTTCCTCTAACGGATTGGCGCTGTCTGCCAACGAGAAAACATTATACATCGCCAATGCAGACAATAATTGCCTTGCTGTATTTGACGTTACCAAAGCAGGCTTTGCAAAATCAAAAGGTTTTATACCTGCAGGCTGGTATCCCACTAACGTGAAGGTGATTGGCAAAAAGATATTTGTCTCCAACGGTAAGGGTTTCTCGTCTTTTGCCAATCCCAACGGGCCCACTCCCTATCGTCCGAGACAGGCAGCACCAAGGCATATGGCAGATACTACCGCCCCTAAGGAAGTAGAATATATTGGTGGATTGATGAAAGGCACGATGTCTATCATTAATGAGCCTGATGCAGAAGCATTGGCCGTTTATTCCAAAGCAGTTTATAGCAATGTGCCTTATACAAAGAAGGGAGAATTACTGGCACAGGGAGAAGCGGGTAATCCTGTACCGATGAAAGTAGGTGATCCATCCCCTGTCAAATATGTGTTTTATATCATTAAAGAAAACCGCACCTACGACCAGGTATTAGGTGATATGCCCGGTGGCAATGGCGATACAAGCCTGTTGTTATTTGGCAGGAACATAACTCCCAATCAACATAAACTGGCCGGCGAGTTTGTATTGCTGGATAATTTTTATGCAGATGGTGAAGTAAGTGCAGACGGCCATAACTGGAGCACTTCCGCACACGCCACAGATTACCTGGAAAAGAACTGGCCCACCAGCTATGGCGGTCGTGGAGGCACTTATCCCGGTGAAGGCAAACGGGAAGTGGCTAACCCTGCCAAAGGTTTCATCTGGGACTATTGCAAAAGGGCCGGCGTTACCTACAGAACTTATGGAGAATTTGCAGACAATGGCAAGGCCAACATACCCGTACTTGAAGGCCATTGCTGCCCTTATTATCCAGACTTCGATCTGACGATAAGAGACACTGCCCGATTTTATTTATGGCAGCGTGAATTTGATTCTTTGCTGGCAAAAAATGAAGTACCACATTTTAATTCCATCAGGTTTGGTAACGATCATACAGAGGGTTTAAAAAAAGAGCGGCCAACACCCTTTGCACATGTAGCCGATAATGACCTTGCGATAGGTTTATTTATGGAGCATCTTTCTAAAAGTTCTATCTGGAAAGAGTCAGCCGTTTTTATTGTGGAAGATGATGCACAAAATGGTCCTGATCATGTGGACGCACATCGAACCACCGCTTATGTTGCAGGCCCGTTTGTAAAAAGAGGGGTTGTTGATCATACCATGTATTCAACCTCTTCCATGCTTCGCACTATGGAACTTATACTCGGGTTACCACCAATGAGTCAGTACGATGCTGCCGCAACACCTATGTGGCGAAGTTTTACCGCAACACCTGACCTGACTGCTTTTCAGCCTTTGCCTGTTTCCGTAAATCTAAACGATAAAAACACCTCCAATAACAGCATTGCCAGGATCAGTAATGGGCTTGATTTCAGCAAAGAAGATCGCATACCTGACCTGCTTTTCAGCCAGGTGATATGGAAGGCCGTAAAAGGTGAACAAAGCGTTATGCCTGCACCCAGGAGAAGTTCATTCCTGAGTGTTAAAGAAGAAAAGGAGGAGGAGGAGGATTAGGAGATGATATACGAATACTGAATATACAATGATTCTTTACCTGAAAGCTGCAAAGGTTTTAACCACAAACGCTTTGCAGCTTCAACACATAGCACATCAGAATCTTATCCCGATTATTGAAGACAATAATCAACCGACAGGTCTATTATGCAAGTAAAATAAGAGCAACTATTTTCTGCTGCTGGTTTACAATAAGTCTTATCGCTCAATCCGGATTAGCGACAACAAATAAACTTCCTGCATCTGCAATCGTATTGAAAGAGAAGTAATCAATAGATACTCATGCCTGTGCTTTCAAACAATAATACCGGTAAAGCACGCCCGGCCACACCTTTACGTCTGCTATTATTTTTAAACATTCAGGGTACGGATTAACTAACAGTAAATCACAACAGCACTAACATGCATGTTTTATATTGCCTGTTCAACAACCGGGAGAAGGAAACGAACGAAAAACGGACTACGCCACGTACACTGCAAAATTCCCTGCCTGTTACCAACAGTAGAATACTGCCATTCCGGTAATTTTCTCTACTGGTTTACCGGTATTTTTCCTAAGCAACCGATAATTGAGGTATCTTTTTCGCCCATCAACGCAAATTGTTTTTAGTTTTAAAATTTGATAGATAAGATGTTGAAAAAAATATTGATAGCTAACCTTTTCACATGTTGTTTGTTTCTTCTTGCAAATGCCCAACATGTGGTGGATGACAGGCATTATCCTGACAGTCTTCAGCATCTGTTGCAGCAAACTTCTGCAGATACGGCAAGGGCCGACCTGTTGTTTACCTTATCTGATTACTGGTCTGATAAAGACACCACCAAAGCCCTGCAATACATTCATACAGCTACAGACCTTAATAAACAAAACAGCTTTTATTCGGCGCTCGTTCATTTTTACCGTGCAGGTATCTACTTTGAATATAATATTGCTGCCAGCCAGCAGGAATACATGGCTGCACAAAAGCTGTTGCAGCAGGAAGAATCCACCAGGTCTTACCAGTATCAATCCCGTGCCTGGCATAACTACGGTGTACTGGAGCAGATGAAAGATAACAGTAAAGCCTTCACAGACATCCTGCTTAACAAAGCAATTCCCCTGGCTGAGAAAGCCAATGACAGTGCCAGGATTGCATCCAACTATATGGATGTAGGACTGGTATTTATGAACCTGCTGGACTACAATAAAGCGCTTGCTTATTATGCAAGGGCCATTGCCATGCTAAGAAAAACGAAGAAGGTTTATGCAGAACTGGCTGACTGTTATACCAACAGTGCCAAGGCTCATTTATTTAATAATAATTACACAGCCGCCAGGCCTTTTCTTGACAGTGCCTATCAAATGCTTTCTGCCAATCTTTCGTCATCCTATATGCCGGCCTATTACCTGGTAGAAGGTATGTATTACAACCGTGTAAAAAAGTACGACAAAGCACTGGAAAGTCTCAACAATGGCTTTTCTCTTACAGAGAAACTAAACCGGCCGTATGAAGGCATTTCCATTCTTATGGAAAAGCACGAAACCTATAAGGCGCAGAAGAATTATGTGCAGGCAAGGAACATATTATTAAAAGTATACGAAGGACAACACATTGTGTCTTTGTCTAAAAACATGCGGCTCGTATTGTTTGAACTGGCACAAACCGAAGCCTCGTTAAACAATATGCCTGCGGCTTACGACTGGCTGATGAAGTACAGCGTACTTTCTGACAGCCTGTTCCTGGAAAAGACCAATACTGAAATTGCAGGACTGGAAGCAAAATACCGTTCCTCAGAAAAAGAGAAACAGATACTTTCCCTGCAGAATGATAAAAAGCAACAACAGCTTACACTTCAGAAGAGTCGTTTTTTCACCACGATATTAATTGGCGCGCTTGCCTTTACCCTGCTGCTGCTGGTATTGGGCTGGCGGCTTTACCGCAACAGGCAACGGGTTGCAGCACAACAGCAACAACTCTATGAACAGGAACTTAAAGAAATACAACAGGCCGCACAGCTAAAGGTATACGATGCCATGCTGCAGGGCCAGGAACAGGAACGCAACCGCGTAGCCCGCGACCTGCACGACGGGCTGGGTGGTATGCTTGCCGGTGTAAAACTCAAACTATCCAGTATTGCAGGGAAAGAAGAAGTAAAAAAGACGGATATGGAACTATACAAGGTAATTACGCAACTCGACCAGTCGGTGAATGAGCTGCGGCGCATTGCGCGTAATATGATGCCGGAAACGCTCTTACAACTGGGCCTGGAGCCTGCATTAAAAGATTTATGCAGTTCTCTTGAAACAACTGGCCTGAAAATTGATTTTGAAGCACCAGGGCTTGGCAGTGATATTCCGCAACCTGTGCAAATCACCATTTATCGTATCGTACAGGAGTTGCTCACCAACGCTATTAAACATGCCCGGGCCAGTAACATACTGGTACAGTGCAGCCAGAACGAGCAGCGTGTCTTTATCACCGTAGAGGATGATGGTACCGGGTTTAATCCCGACAAGGCCATGCAGAAGAATGGTATCGGCTTATCCAATATTAAAAACCGTGTTGACTTTTTAAAAGGTAAGTTTGAAATTATTTCTGCTCCCGGCGAAGGGGCTACCATAAATATTGAAGTAAATACCAATGAATAAAAATATACAGGTAATTATTGTAGACGATCATCCTGTGGTACTGCAGGGTTTCTGCTACCTGTTGCAAAACATAGATGAAATAACTGTTGCAGGCTGTTTTACCAATGCGGCAGACTGCCTTGCTTATCTGTCTGAACAATATGCGGACATCGTTTTGCTTGATATTAACCTGCCGGATATGAACGGTATCGATCTTTGTGCCGAGATTAAAAAAAGCAGCAGCTCTTCCAGGGTCATTGCCATCAGCAATAACAATGAAAGGGGTATCATCTCAAGAATGCTGCAGAATGGCGCTTCAGGATATATTCTTAAGAATGCATCTGCCGAAGAGTTGCTGTATTGCATTAAAGATGCATTGCAGGGCCGCTTGGTGCTAAGCAGGGATATACAGGTGGTACTCGCCCAACCCAACATACGCGACATTACCGGTATTCCACGTCTTACCCGAAGAGAAAAAGAAATTCTTAAACTGATTGCTGCCGGGCATACCACCAATGATATTGCCGGGCAACTCTATATCAGTCCGCTTACTGTTGAAACGCATCGCCGTAACCTGATGCAGAAGTTTGAAGTAAACAATGCACCGGCCTTAATACATATAGCTGCAGAACATAAACTTGTGTAGTTCTGTTTACGCATCTATCTCAACAGGTCTTGCTACAATATTTTTACAGATTGTTGCTGTAATTTTACTTTGCACAATTTATTTCCGTTACAGCACAATGAAAGTATTAATTGTAGAAGATGAAAAAGACCTGAGTGAAAGTATTTGTTCTTACCTGAACAATGAACACTTCTTTTGTGAAACCGCCCACGACTTTCATACTGCCCGTGAAAAGATCGGTCTGTATGATTATGCTTGTATCATCCTGGATATTTCATTGCCCGGCGGCAGCGGGTTGGAACTGCTTAAAGAATTAAAGGCCGATGATAAGGCCGATGGTATACTGATCGTTTCTGCTAAGAATTCGCTGGATGATAAACTGCTCGGCCTTAAAACCGGTGCCGATGATTATCTCACCAAACCCTTTCATCTACCCGAACTGGCAGCAAGGGTGGCAGCCATTATCCGACGCAAATCTTTCGGTGGTAAAAACAGTATCGTGTTTGATGAGCTTGAGCTTGACCTTCAGGAGAAAGTGGCGAAGGTAAATGGTCAGGGTGTTGATCTTACCCGTAAAGAATATGACCTGCTGCTTTATTTTATCAGTAACAAGAACAGGGTTATCAGTAAAGGGGCTATTGCAGAACATTTATGGGGCGATGATATGGACCTTTCCGATAACTTCGACTTTATATACACACATATCAAGAACCTGCGTAAAAAGCTATTACAGGCAGGTTGCCCGGATTATATCAAATCCGTATATGGTATGGGGTATAAATTCAATACATCCAAATGAAATTACTTGCCCGGTACAACCGCATCAACCTCGTTGCCTCAGTGCTGATATTTCTTCTTGCCAGTGTGGCATTTTATTTCCTGCTCAGGTATGTATTGATAAGACAGGTAGATGATGATCTTATCATAGAGCAACACGAAATAGAATTATATGTAGCAAAATATAACCGTTTACCGGAAACATTGCCTGTAAATGATCAGCAAATAAGCTTTGCACCTGCACATGATATCAAAGCCAGGCGCTCTTTTACATCTGCCTCATCAAAAGATCATCATCACAAAGAAGAACCGGTTAGACAGCTTAAGTTTAATATACAGGCAAGCAACCAATGGTACCAGGCAATAGTATCAAAATCACTGGAAGGCACCAATGAAATGACGCGCTCTATCATCATCATAACACTTGCTACCATTTTTGCCATGCTTATTGTAAGCCTGCTGATCAACAGGCTGGTACTAGGCAAGCTGTGGCGGCCGTTTTACAAGAGCCTGGACGTTATGAAAACCTATCGCCTTGGCCAGAGCAAGCCCGGCTTTGAGACCACTTCAATAGAAGAATTTACCTTACTTAACAGCACACTTGAGCAGGCGATCAGCAATGCAGAAACCGAATACCTGCGCCTGAAAGAATTTACTGAAAATGCCTCTCACGAATTGCAAACACCGCTTGCGGTCATTCGCTCCAAGCTGGATGTGCTGATACAGGATGAACATTTATCAGCCACGCAAAGCATGGCTGCGCAAAGCGCTTATGATGCGGTGAATAAACTGGCGCGGTTAAACCAATCCTTATTACTGTTAAGTAAGATCGAGAACCGGCAGTTTGCAGGCAAGGTTAAATTAAATCTGAAAGAGCTTATAGCACAAAAGATCATCGCCTTTAAAGAAATATGGGAAGAAAGAAACTTCAACATTTCGGATTCTTTGCAGGAAAAAGAGATAGCGATGAACAGCATATTGGCAGAGGTGATGCTGAACAACCTTTTCAGTAACGCTACACGTCATACGCCTAAAGATGGTTTAATAAGTATAACGCTCACCGGTAAAGCTGTTTCCATTGCCAATACGGCTATCGCCGGTCCGCTTGATGAAACCAGGTTGTTCCAAAGGTTTTACAAAGGTGGGCAGGCTACAGACAACCAGGGCCTGGGCTTGTCTATCATACGCCAGATATGCATAGATTCAGGATTTACCATCAATTATCATTTCTCAGGCAATGAGCATCACTTTATCATTCATTTCTGATTGGCACGATTCAAACTTTCAACAGGTTTACCATCCACTTTTGCAGAATAATACTTACAGGCCTTTTCTCCGGGAAAAGATTGATTAATCGGTTTTAAAACATTTTTACAACCGTTAAAATATACAGGACAAGTATCAAAATGCAGATAGTTCCTCGAGTCTTTATTTTTTATCTAACTATACTTTATTGATTCGTTTTATCCGATGCTGTGGGGGAACTGTTTTTATAAAAGCATCCGGAGAGTTACTGAACAACACACCGGATGATGGATTGTTTATCGTTAGATGCCTTAAACCTGGCGCCAGGTTCTGCCTCCATCTCAACAGGCAATTATTTCTCAACAGATAGTATTTCAGGGAAGTAAAATTGCTGATTCCCGTTAGCTTAACGCAGGATACGGGTAGTGCCCGACTATTAAGATTGCAGTTTCTCGCAGGTTATTTTAAAAAGCTGTCCATGTAGTTAAAGATTGTTGCTGTTTGCATCATCAGGCTCACATGCCCTTGACCGGGAACAATGGCCAGTTGTGATTTTGGCATCGGCTGCAGGTCTGCAGCAACGCCACCTCCCAATAACTGGTAGGTTTTCATCAGCTCAACCTTATCCAGCCCATCATTATCTCCGGCGATGATAAGTACAGGTGCCGCAATCTTCGAAATATTGGCATCACCAAAGTCGAATGGCGATGACGCAAAGATAATCATCTGCCCTATGAACTTTGTCCATTTAGAGGTATCCGGTGCAACCGTATTATAAGCGGCCTTCATAGGAGTATTTGTAAAAAACTCAGGCTTCCACGCTTTAAATGCATTGGTTATTACGGGCAGCCAGCCACTGCTTTTATAAGTTGAAGAAATGATGACTAATTTTTTTAATCGTTTGGGACTTTGTATCGCAAACTGGTAGGCAACAGAGCCACCCATACTGTAGCCTGCAACATCTGCACTATCTATTTTAAGGTGATCCATCACCGCTTCCACGTCACTGGCCAAAGCAGCATGCGATAATTTCCTGTCTGAATACTGCGTATGTCCATGCCCCTGCATTTCAATAGCTATAACCTTTCTCGTTTTTGACAATTCAGGAATCAATTGACTCCAGTTATCTCCAATAGTCATAAAAGCACCGTGCAGTAAAACAACAGGCTTCCCTTCACCATATACTTCGTAATATACTTTGATGCCGTTAGCCGGTGCATAACCGCTGGCAGCAGGTTTAAGTTGTTGTGCGTTTAACCGGAATGCAGTAAAGATGATAATGATTGCAATAAGCAATGCTGATGGAACAAGACGGCGCGTGTTGGATAAATTTTTCATAACGTTATTTAAATGCTGGTTTGATTTTATTGACCCTACAAACCTAGCACTCGCTATAGTATTCAACACGGTGTAAAAACGACTAGTTAGGGTAGGAATTCCGACAAAAAAAGGTGGCTATTTACAGTGTTTACCAATTGCGCTTCGGATGTTCAATAAGAAAGCTACATTAGAAGGGAAAGCATGCCTTATATGAAATTGAGAGGACTTAATAATCACTTTAAAAACTAGTCTCTCCGATCCCAAAACAATAACCATCCAAAACACGTGAATATGGCATTGCTATTGTTATGAAGCAGGATGGCATTTTACCAGGAAGAATTTATCCTAATCAACCTCGCACCGCAACGGTTTTCTCCACGATAGAACAAATGATCTCATCTAACTTTTGCGCGGACTGTTTTAAATAATTAAAAAGCTGAAGACGCTCCTCATCATGCACACCTTCTGTATTCAATAATTCAATAATGCTGAGAATCTGGCATACCGGTGTTCTTACGATATGTGATTGCAGCCAGGCGATCTCCCGCAACTGCTCGTTTTGTTTTTCAATGGCCTGCTGATGCTTGAGGGTATCGGTTACGTCTATCGCCTGTACCAGCCTTGCCGGTCGGCCATCCACATGAATCTTAATAGCCTGAACGCTCATGTCCATCACTTCACCATTGCTTTTCAGATGGCGGCACCTTCCTCCCCCCGGTTTTCCGTAAACGTGAATCTGCCGTAACTTGGCGTCCATCAGGTGCCGTTCTTCTTCGGGCTGTATATCCAAAACTGTCATACGCAAAAACTCCTCCCTGCTATAACCATACAAATGAATAGCAGCCTTATTAACGTTAATGAACTTTAAGGTATGTACATCGTACACCCAAAGCGGTACAGGGCTTGATTCAAACAAAGCCCGGTATTCCAGTTCGCTTTTTTTAAGCGCCGAAGTAGTAACGGTGATGGCGGTAACGTCCTGTATAATACCGGTTATCCGCGTCGCTTCCCCGGACGGGCCAAATTCATACCTCCATTCGGCATATACATACCTAACCTCCCCGTTTTTCCTGATGATCCTGTATTGATGCGCAAGCTTTCTCCGCATACTTACTTTTGAAGAAAGCAGCCCCCCAACAATTTCACGGTCCTGCGGGTGCACCATAGACAATAAAGATTCAAGATTGGGCTCAACCTCATGATCGGTAAAGCCCAGGATCTGGTACATTTCGTCAGACCACCAGATGTGGTTATCAGAAAAATCTATATACCAGCTACCAACATGGGCTATGCTTTGGGCATCACGCAAACTGGACTCACTGCGCAGGATCGTTTGTTTTGCAAAGGATTGCTGAATAATTGTTTCCAGCACCACCCTTACCCGGTCAATCGTACGCAGTTCATGCGGGTTGGGCATACCCGCTGTTTTTGAATAGACTGCAACCGTTCCAAGCAACTGGCCCCCGGCTGCAAATATGGGCTGAGAAATACAGCTTCTCAACTGGTAACGAACCGCAATATCGCGGTAACGCTCCCAACGGTCATCTTCCAACGTATCTGTTACAATCACTTTTTGCTTCAGGTAAGCTGCAGTACCGCATGAGCCGCATTGCGGGCCGATGGCAATTCCATTCACCAGTTCATTATACCCTGCAGGTAAGTGAGGAGATGACCAGGTATGAAGATGCCCATCCTTTTCTTTCAGCACACTGCATAACATGGTAGGATGAATCCTTTTTATACCATTCAGCAACATGGTGATAAGCTGTGTTAAAGGCAAATGATCATTCAAATGCATTTCGAGTACTTTTTTCTCAAGTATATCCAGCTCATGCAACAATGTTTTGTCTGTAATATCGCGGAAGAATAAATGAAGACCCGTTTCTACAGGCTGAATATCAACTTCCAGCCATCTTTTCTGCCCTGCAAAATAATATTGCCCTTTATGCGGGCTTTGCTGGTGCATTGATTCAAGGATGGCGATAGAAAGCGTTGCCGGGATAAGCGCCCCAAATTCAAACAGGCTTGATTCTACAGGGAGCGGGAAATTCAGTTCAAGCAACTCCTCTCCCACTTTGTTAACAAAAGTGAGTATGCCATCCAGGTTTACGACGGCAAAACCTACATTCAGGAAGGCCAGTAACTTTCCCGTTTCCATACAGTCAGGCGTTAAGAGAGACTGATTATTGTCTGCTACACGGTTCATATCTTGCTCATGATAATCTATGTCGAATCTCGTGTTTTTTTTATGCTGTGGAAAGCGTTTTAAAGAAAATGAACAGATTGAATAAATTTTTATTGCCGTTTCAATCTGAACACACATCTTTGCTTTAAGGAAATCCAATAATCATCATGAATGCCATTTCTAAACCTACCCCTGCCAGGGCCGGAATTTTTGCTCCGGATATTCAAGTGTTTCAAAACCTGCTGTCTCAGGCCATCCGAAAACAACAAAAGCTCAACTTTCAGATAAAATTGTCCAACGCGGCGAGACTGCTCTTTCCTTCAAAAATGATGCTTGAGCGTACAAGAACACTTCATAGTGCAGTATTATTACAGTTAATGGAAGTGAAAGGTATACGGAATGCGCTTTTAACAGCCACAGAAAATACTTCTGCCCAAACCCTTATGACCCGGCTTACGCCACAACTTTCCCGGCTGCTTAACCTTAACCGGGATACAATCCTTTTATTGCATGCGCAGGCCAGGTCAACACTACTCTTCCGCACGTTTGAAGGCATTGGTCTGATTGCCAGCGAGATTACAGACAATATCCTGGCCATTCACAAGGCACTTTCCGAAGGAAACAGGATTACGTTCCGCGAGGCCTTATGCATGAATTAGGTGATTGATCAAGATTGCCACTACATCTTCTTCCTCAACAATAAAACCTACGCAGGTAGCTAATACTGCTGCATAATTGCGGGTGTAATTAACTTCATTTGCAAGCATTAATTACCCGGAAACTTTACATCATTACCCTATTATATCAGAAACTTTAAAGGGTGATACACTGATTCATGCGCATAAAAAAAGCCCTTACGGGCTTTAAAAAATTTGTACAGAAAGAAGGGTTACTTTACGTGCTGACCAACAATCTTTGCCAGTTCGAACATGCTCACCTGGTCTTTACCAAAAACCGGTTTCAGCTTGGCATCGGCATTAATCATGCGTTTGTTGGCTTTATCCTGTAAGCCATTCTTCTTAATGTACTCCCAGATTTTTTTAATGATTTCTGTTCTTGGCAATGGCTTGCTGCCCACCACCTGCGCTAATGTATCGCTTGGTGTAAGTGGCGCCATAAATGCGGCATTAGGAGATTTTGCAGCTTTCTTGGGAGCTGCTTTTTTAGCCGCAGCTTTTTTTGCAGGCGCAGCAGCCGCTTTTGGCGCAGCTTTCTTAGGGGCTGCTTTCTTAGCAATCTTTTTAATGGTTTTTGCCATGAGATGAATTTTTAGATGTTCCTTAAAAGTAAGATGTGTTAAGTTATTACTACCGTTCTTTATCCACAAGGTATTCCACAGGATTTATTTTATATTCCGTTGGAGCGGCTGGAAAATTAGCTCTGTGCGTGGGCTAAAGAAAAGTCCTTTATTGAAGTTATGTTTTTTTTAAACCCTGCAATTTTATTCAAGGGCTTTTTTTACAAGAGCTTTCATTTTTTGTAAACCAGTGCTGGCAACTGTTTGAGCATCCTGCGCCCAATACGTCTTATTAAAAAGTTCAAGCGAAAGTATTTTGGTACCGCCCTGTGCTTTCAAATCACGCAGTACCTGTAATAAAGGCGCCGCCCCATCGCCGGGGTATACACGGTCTGCATCTGTTTGTTCACTTACCGGTTTATCAGCGGGGTAGTCGTTAAAATGGATGACATCTATCAGCCTGCCATCCACCAGCTTAAGCCATCCAAAGCCGGAACCACCGCGGAACATATGATAGACGTCAGGTAATATTTTTACTCCTTCCGTATTAGCAGCAGCAGCTATTTCCATCGCCTGGTTAAAGTTATACAAGGTACCAGAGGCTCCCCAGAATTCCAGTAAAGGCGTTACCTGGTGCTGCCTGCCTATCGACAAGATGTCCCTGTAATAACCTGCTATCTTTTCTATATCCAGAGGATTACCGGCTACCACACCTGCGGGTGGCGCAGCAATACGGGTGCAGCCAAGGGCAGACATCAGCTTCATTTCATCAGCAAGCGTTTTCAGTGCAGCAGCACGTTTTGTATCATCATCAACCATCCATTCTGTAAAACTGATGGCATTCTCTATCACCACCCCACGTTGTTTAATTAAACTTGCCAGCTTTTGTACCGTGCCCCCCTGCTTAAGGTATTCTTTGATATCGCTTACCCACAATTCCAACCCGTCATAACCTGCAGTTGCGGCAATTTCTATCATCTTAATCAACCCGATTTTTTGCCCGCTGATGGTACTGGTGTTAAGACAAAAACGAAAGGGGCCTATAGCTTTAAGTTCCGGAGCTGATGTTGCAAAGCCCGGCATGAAAGAAACAAGCGCAGCAGCGCCGGATAGTTTTAATAATTCCCGCCTGTTAAGCATAATGATTGTTTTTCTGATTGTAATGCAAGCCTGAAGCGATTTTGAAAGCAATAGGTTTTCCTGATGAAATTATTAAAACAGCTCGTGATAAATTAAAATTTTTTACTGATAAAAGTTCGGAGCTTGCCCCATCTATACCGGTTGGCAAACATTAAAAAACAATTAAGCACTTATTTCCCTGTTGAAAAAAAGCCCCAAAAAGCTGTAACTGGCACTATTTTGTAATTAAATCTTGCTGAATACGGCCGAACCCGGACAAGTATCTGGCATTGTCACTTACTTTTGTGATAGATTCAATAAACCTGGAAAACATAATGTATCAAAAAATCTGTCCAATGGATAATGAAACTACCGAGTATTTCAATTATCCTGCATCCAATAGAAACAACCAGTCCTGCGGCTCAATACACTCCACAGGCAGGGAAGCAGCATTCGACCAGCTCATTTATTATTTCCTTTATAATTGCCCGGCAGATCAGTTATTATCGCTTGCAGTAGCTTTTTATAAAAAAAACCGACAGGCAACGAATCAATTATATACGGGCCAGCAGAAGGCCATTACCAATATCATAGGAATAAACAATCAGTTCTTTTACGCAGTTAGAGGCAGCGCCCCTTATTACGCATAATAACAGATGTTTATTTCCCGGATCTTAATACAATACTTTAATGAAGAACCTTTACATATACTGCCTTATATTACTGATTGCTTCTTTTGCGGGGGGGCAGGTTCGTGCCCAGGGGTATCTTAATGAAACTTTTTCACCGGCACAAAACTTTGAGTTTGGGATTACCGCAGGCGCCAACAATTTCCTGGGAGATTTGGGTGGTAATCTTGGTAAGGGCAAAGACTTCCTGAAAGACTATCAGTTTAAAACCATCAGGCCTTTGCTGGGTGTTTCCCTTAATTATTACCCATTGCGCTGGCTGAATGTAAATACCGGTATTAATTTCACCAAGGTTACCGGTGCAGACAGCCTGATACATAATGAAAACGGTGCAGAACGCTGGAGATATAACAGGAACCTTAGCTTTAAATCATCCATTTTTGAAGCTTATGCAGGCGTAGAAGTTTATTTTCTTAATGCTGCTTCTTCTCGTTTTGATACTAAACGCATTAACCCTTATGTAGGTTTGGGGATAGGCATTTTTCACTTTAACCCCAAGGCGCAATACAATGGGCAATGGGTCGATCTGCAGCCGCTAAGGCTGGAAGGAGAAGGCTTTGCAGAATACCCAAACAGCAAGCCGTATAAATTATGGGAACCTTATGTGCCTATAACCGGCGGTATTAAATACAATATTAATGATAAGGTAAACCTGTTGGCCGGTATGCTGATCAGGGTAACAGGTACAGATCATATAGACGATGTATCGGGATATTATATAGACCCTACTTTGTTTAATAAATATCTTTCACCGGCACAGGCCAATCTTGCCAAAAACCTCTACTCACGTTCAAAAACGCCATGGAAAGTTAAACCGGGAATTGATCGTGCAGACCAGGATAATAACAGATCTGATTCTTATGTAACGTTTTTTCTTACGTTGCGATTTACGCTTTCTTCCACACCCACCTACTACGATTGCTGGAAACCATAACAGTCTTTCATAGTATGGTTTTTTAAGAAATATTATCCGGCAAAAGAAAGATAAATCCGACAGGCATTCAAAAGCTTGAGTAGGTGTATCTCTATACTTTTTCATACCCATTACCTTAACCAGGTTTTTAGCTCGCGGAAGACCAATCAAAAGTATATAATAAAAAAAGGGTCTTCTGTAGAAACAGACGACCTCTAACGATTGCTTGCCATATGAAAAAAGTTCAAAAAAATCTTGGTAGTATAAAAGTTCCGGTTATCTTTAGCACCGCCTTTAACGATGATTGCCTTGTAAGGTTGCTTGCCTCTTAAAAGCTCAACCTGAACTTTCTAATGCTAAATTAATCTGTAATGTGTGTCTTTGACACACATTTTTATTTCATTATATCATACCCAATGGTTCGTAATGTTAACCAAACCCTTTCCTGTAAAGGCTTTTGGGGAAATCACCTATTGATGCCCAAGTGAAAAACCGGCGTTTTGAAATCCGAATATCAATCCCAAAAACGCTGCTAATTTAGAAGTCAATGCCCCAACGATCGACATGCTGTATTTAAAAGCAGCCAGTGTTGCACATACATCTTTCAAAATTTGACGCAAGACCTCTTACCCGTATCACAATCATCCCGCCGGAGAAGATTTTTTTTACCGGAAGGCGAAATTACTTTGGAAGATGTTACGTTATCAAAAGGTGATTATCTCTATACACCACAGGCTTTAAAACATTCGGTATGCACTATTGCGGGCTGTATATTACTGCTGGTAATTCAGGAAGAATATGAAGCAATCTTCTTCTATGGTTCCGCTTACGGTTCGTATAAACATTTGCAGGTATGGATGATTTCTCTTGACGCTTCATTTAAACATCCGTCCACTTTATTAAAGCTTCCGCCTGCCTGGTACAACTAACATTTTAATACCAGCGTCGATTTGTTTACATTGGAAGTAACTTATTGTTTATGCTCCTGTCTGCAATGCGTACGCTGCTGTTTTCTGTTGTGCTGCTGATGGCCGTTAAATCTACCTGTCAGCATATAGATTACCAGGTTACACATTTTGATGAAACCACCGGTCTTGAAAGTAATTCCATCAACACGATGCTGCAGGATTCCCGTGGATATTTATGGTTTGGTACGCCGGATGGTTTATGCCGCTATGATGGTTATACCTTTAAAACATTCCGCAAAAAAAGCGGAGACCCGAATTCTTTGCCAGGCAATTTCGTAGTGAAATTAACAGAAGATAGAGAAGGGAACATCTGGATTGGATTGCTGAATGATGGAATAAGTTGTTATCACCCTGCCACCGGTATATTCCGCAATTACAACCTTAGAAATATTGATAGCGCATTGCCTTTTGCAAGAGCTGTTACCATGCTTTATGTGGATAAGGAAAATAATATCTGGGCCGGTCTTGTACAAAAAGGTTTAATAAAATTAAATAAGGCTACAGGTTCTTTTTCACGTTACAATATTATTGCTGATACCAATACTTTCTATTCGAGTGAATTCAGGGCGGCATATAACAATGTGTATTCCATGCGTGAAACAGGCAATTATATGGCATGGCTGGCAACACATGACGGCTTATACCGGTTTAATATGCGCACAGGTGAAATGAACCCGGTAAGAGAAAAGCCCCTGGTAAGGGAAACCGCAGCGGGCGCATCTCGCAATACGTTAAGAGACGACCTTTTTAATACAATGCTGGAAGATTCCAGCGGCTTGTGGATGGGTTCCTGGGCGGGCGGGCTCAGCCATTACGACACAAAAACAGGCAAGTGGCTGAATTATAAATTTAGTGTGCGGGATAAAAACATCGCCACTTCAAATATCGTCTCCGATATCAAACCAAAGAGTAAAAACGAATTGTGGATTTCCACGCTTGACAAAGGCTTTGGGGTTTTTAATATCAGCAGTTCAAAGTTTTCTTTTTTAAGTGACAGCATTGCACATGGCATCCCATCTTCAAGTTGCTTTTCTATGATGATGGATAAGCAGGACAATATATGGCTGGCATGTTCAGACGGATTATTCAAAATAAAGCAAACGGAAAAGAAATTTATTCATGAACAGCTTAAGGTGAGCAGAAGTGACAATGGCTCTTTTTATATGATTACTACCATGCTTGAGGATAAAAAGGGAAAGTATCTTTTTACCGGTACGGCCTATGCAGATGGCTTGCACATTACCAACAAGCAAACCGGGAAAACATCCGCCATTGCATTTTCAGTTGTACCCAATGAAGAGACTACACAAATGGTAACAGACCTGATGGAAGATACCCATCATAACATCTGGGTGCTTACACGTGACAATGTTTATCAATGCAACCCTGTTGAAAATAAATTAATCGCTATTGAACAACCAGCTCCTTACCTGGGTGGTGCGAAGTCAAATTTCCTTACTTCAATCAAAGAAGATAAGCAGGGATATATATGGATAGCTACAGCACGCAACGGTGTATTTCGTTATTCCCCCGCTGACAAGAAATACAAACATTATGATGAGCATTCCATTGAAGGAACATTGCCTTCGAACGTTGTGGTAGCGCTTGCCGTAGACTATAGGGGACGCACCTGGCTGGCCGGAACAAGAGGTTGTTTTGGATATTTTGAGAATGCTGCCGGCAAGTTTATCAATCTTCATCAGCAGAAAGACAGCCTGTTACCGGTACCTGGCAATCGCATTCATACCTTGTATGCGGATAGCCACGGTGATATTATGGCAGGAACAGATGCAGGTTTGTATTGGTACAACACACAAGGCAACAAACCTAGGCTAAAGAAAATATATAACAGCGATAATGGTTTAAAGGGTGACATTGTCACCTCAATTCTGCAGGATAACAATAGCGATATCTGGTGCACCACAGGTTCTGCACTTTGCAAAATAAATCACCTGACCGGCGACATACTTGCCTTTAAGAAACAGGATGGTATTGATAAAATCAACCTGCTAAACGGGCTCTATCTTTTTCAAAATGGGCAGATGGCAGCTTTTACGTCAAAGGGTTCTTATCTCTTTCATCCCGCCACGTTTACAACAACTGATAAAAATATTCCCGCTACCATCACTTCGTTTAGAATAGATGACAAGGAGCAATACTTTGAAGAGCAACTAAAAGCAGGACAAAAGATTTCTGTACCGGCAACAGCCAATGTTATTTCGTTTGAATTTGCGGCACTTGATTTTGACCGTCCGGATAAACAACTATACGCCTACAAGCTGGATGGGTTTGATAAAGATTGGGTAATGGCCGGCCAGCGCCGTTATGCAGGCTATGCAAACTTACCCGGAGGAGATTATACGTTCCGGGTGAAGGCCACATTATCCGGCTCCAACGAGAGCGGACCTGTTGCATCTTTGCCGGTTCATATTGTTCAGCCCGTGTATAAAAGATGGTGGTTTATTACCGGCATCAGCTTACTTGTTATCTGGTCAGTATATAGTTTTTATCGGTTTAAGTTTTTGAAACAACAACAGATTTACCTGCTTAAATCAAAGGCGCATCATCTTGAAAAAGAAAAAGTACAGGCGATGTATGAAGGATTAAAACAACAGCTTAATCCCCACTTTCTTTTCAACTCGCTCACCTCGCTGGGAAGCCTTATTTTATACAACCAGCAAAAGGCTGTTGAGTTCCTGGAAGGCCTTTCAAAAATATACCGGTACATCCTTAAAAGCCGCGATACAGAAACCGTTTCCCTGGCAGAAGAGCTTAGGTTTGTACAAACATTTATCCATCTTCAGCAAACACGTTTTGAAAATGGATTGACAGTTAAGATGGATGTACCCGACGAGTTTCACACTTATAAAATAACACCGGCCACCTTGCAGAACCTGGTAGAGAATGCCATCAAACATAACATCATAGACGAAGACTCTCCACTGGTAATAGAGATTTATATAGAAAACGAATACATCGTTGTTAAGAACAATTTACAGCGAAAGAATTTTGTAGAGACCAGTAATAAACAAGGGCTGCTCAACCTCATCTCTTTATATCATTACCTCATCAGCAAACCGGTAATCATTACAGAAGAAGCTCATTTTTTCTATATAAAAATTCCTTTGATTTAATCATCATTATAAACCTTCATATATGAAAGCACTGATATTGGAAGATGAATCTCTCATCGCTAAAGCACTTCAGAATAAAATAGGCATGATAGCAGACGATGTGGAAGTACTGGAGATTTTACCAAGCCTGAAAACAGCACGCAAATGGTTTATGCAAAATGCAGAACCCGACCTGATTTTTATGGACATACAGCTTAGCGATGGTGTAAGTTTTGAACTGTTTGATATCTATAAGCTGAGTTGCCCCGTTGTGTTTATCACTGCGTATGACGAGTACGCGGTTCGTGCATTTAAAGTGAATGGCGTGGACTATCTTTTAAAGCCCGTGGATATAGACGAATTAAAGAAAGCAATAGACAAATGCCGCCAGCTAATTGAAAGCAAAAAGTTTGCTCCGTCTGATATACATCAACTGGTTAAAAACCTTAAAGAAGGTGGCAATGGTTCTTTATACAAAGAGAAGTTTATCATCAGCGTTCGTAATAACTGGGTACCTGTAAATGCAAGCGACGTAGCTTTTTTTATGCGGGAAAATCTTAATTACCTATTTACTTTTTCCGGTGAAAAGTACATCCTTGATTTTACAACATTGGAAGAAGTGGAAGAGCTGCTTGACCCCAGGAAATTCTTCCGCGCCAACAGGCAATCCATTATCAATATAGATGCGATACAGAGTGTAAAGCCTTATGAAAACGCAAAGCTGAAAGTTACGCTGAAGCCACCCATGAAATTTGAAGTGGATGTTAGCCGTGAAAAAGCACCTGCTTTTAAAAGATGGCTTGACAGATAATCCTAACGTTCTCTTAATTACTAATGCAAAAGGCCACCAAATGGCGGCCTCTGCTTTTACATCAGGTGTTCAATCTATAACGCCACAGGTTCATCATACAAAAAATCATCCATTACTACCAGGTCTTTGTTGCCACCATTGCTAAGGTCTTTCACATCTTTGCCCAGGCTGCCATTGCCACTAGTAATTTTCACACTCGTAATAGTTGCGTTGCTAAAACGAACGCCAAGGAATGAAAATTTACCACTGGCAGGATGTGCCGGAACTTTAAATACGCCAAGGCTCTTGTTACCGTGAAAAAATTCAATCGAGCTGCTGTTGTCTGTATCTACATCAGAGAATATGACGCCAAAACCTTTTACACCCGCATCGATGGATGTGCCGGGTACTTTAAAATTCGCAAGGCAAATATTGCTGCCTATCGCTGCAAATAATCTTTTCTTGCTGAATACCTCAAACTGACTTTCATAAGAAGCATCTATACTTTTAAAACCGGTGCTGTCTACACGAAATGTGCCCGTTGGGTTATTTACTATCAATCCTCTTTTCCTGCCTGCCGCATCATTGGCATTGGTACTGTTGAAAAAGTCAAAGGGGAAATTATCAGCGTTGGTAAAGGCTGGCGGCACTGCATCCCAGTTCACTTCCCTTCTGCCACCGGTTTGTCCGGGAGTAGTGTTTAGTGTGCTTCCCAGAACGGACCTGAACTGGTTGATTGTTCCGATGATGGTGGCACTATCTCCGGCTGCTGCCATTACACCCGCACCTGGTTCGTTTGAGGGTATTCCAGGTTTGTAATGACCATCGTTGTCTTTGTGACAACTGGTCAGGGTAAATGCCGTAATCGTAAGTGCTGCTGCAACGCTTGCTACTTTTTTAAGAGCGGTTGAACTTGTGTGTTTTTTCATGATTGTGTTGTTTAAATGATTAAAGTTTTAAAAGAGGATTTGACTGTTTAGTGTTTCCATCTGACACCACCAGTAGATAAGGTCCCGGTGGAAGATGCCCCAGGCTGATAGTTGCCAGGTGGGCTTTGGCAAAAGCCTGAAATACCTGTTGAAATACGCAGGTACCATTTAGATTAAATAATTGCACCACTAACTTTCCATTAGCTGAAGCCTGTAATTCCAATGTGAGTTTATCTGTTACAGGATTTGGGAAAAAGCGGTCGAATATTTTTTTGCCATTTAATGTATCAAGGCTAGCAAATAGTTTTAACGGTTGAATTGTTCCGCTCAGAGTTATTGATTTGTTTAAGCCGGCAATACTGTGGGTAATAGTTCCTTTAACCTGACCGGTAACTGCAGAAGCTTTGAGCCTCACAAAAATGTCTTTACTGATTGAATGCAAGGAAGTCTGTGCAACCTGCAGCGAACCTGTGAACGGACCCACCGCAGAAAGAGACAACTCATAACCCTGCGAAGCGCTAACTGTTGCAGCAAGACTAGTGGCAATTCCTGAGGCATTGAGTTTATAGGACGACACTGCAGACGCAGCACCCTGTATAGCGGTAAACACCAACCCGGTAGTAGACACGGCAAGTGATGCCGCCGTAACTGAACCAGAAACAGAAAGCACCTTGTTAATGCCTGCAACAGCATGTGTAATACTTCCTATAATTGAACCTGTAAGTATTCCCGCTTTTAACCTCACTTCAATAACGCGATTGATAGTACCTGTTGCAGTTTGCGTTAGCGTAAGATTGCCCGCAAAATTTCCTGTGTTCTGAACACGCAGTTCGTAACCTGAAGGGGCGGTTAACACGGCGTTTTGTCCTGCAGCAAGATTAGCTGCGGTCAATGTATAGATCTTTGTTGCAGAAGCTTCATTCTGTACCGAAGTGAAGCCGCTTAATGATGGCACCGAAAAATTGAGAGAAGGTGGAGGCACGATTGTTCCGCTAAGGTTAATTACTTTAGACAAACCTGCGACCGTATGCTGTAACTGCCCGCTAAAATTTCCTGCAACAGCAGAAGCTTTTAGTCTTACAAACACGGTGCTGCTTACCTTTCCTGATACAGGTGTGATAGAAAACTGGGGTACAAATGTTGCGGCAGTGGATTGACTAATTTCAAACCCTGCTGGTGCTTTTACAAGAACGGATGTACCTGCAGCCAGGTTGCCCGCTGTTAAAAGGTAGGACTGCACAGCGGAGCTTTTATTGGTTGTTGTGGTAAAGCCGCTTAATGCCGTCTTATCTACCTGCAAAAACGGTTGCGGCTTGGGTATGGTAGTGCCTGACAATGGAAAACGGATTGTATCTATCTGTGCGCCGGTGATCAGTAAATCTCCCTTTACGGGTCCGGGCACAGCGGCACCTTGAAGACTCACAAAAAGTTTAAGGTTGATTTTGCCGTTGTTGTTTAACAGCACCAGCGAATTAACAAAGGTGCCGGCGATGCCGGAGAGGCTTACCTGGTAACCTTTTGGTGCTGTTACAAAGAAATTGGTACTGCCTTCATTCAAGATATTCTTTACAGCAATATCAAATGATTGCGGTGCAGAAAAAGCGCCTCCTTCAAATGCGGTAAAACCGGATAAAGCTGAAGGCGAAGTAGTAACCTGCGGATTAGGAAATACCTGGCCGCTTACAAAAAAAGTACTCGTCTTAATTTCATTCCCGGTAACGGTAAGAGGTACTGGTCTTAAAGTGCCAGGCAAAGAAGATGCGTCCATCTGTACCAGTATAACATTGGTAACATTACTTACCAGTGAAATCTTTTTTACAGGTTGCGCCAGCGGATTTACAAGCAATGAAAACCCGTTAGGTGCTTCCACGGTTGTTTTGGCATTGGATGACAAATTAAACAGCCGTATAGCAACCGTTTGGCGTTCAGACCGTCTGCCTGCAACAGCGCGAAAAGACAAGCTGTTTGGTATATAAGAAGGGTTGGTATAATTGATGGTGCGCAGTTCTACTTTTACAGGTATAAAACCAAGGCCTGTAATAAGCGCTATACGCGTAGAATCTTCTGCGGCCGGCCTTCCCGTATAACGTATAAACAGGTTGAATGTGCCGTTACCTGTAAAGATGATACTGCCCCCATGAGGGCCCGCAGGATCTGTAAACAGTTCGTAAAAAGCTGGTAAAGTCAGTGCGGATTTCGCCGTGCTAACCGTACCCGAAATGGTGACAGAAAAGGCCTTTGCAGGTGATGGAAAGCCTTCGCTGGTTTCAAAGAAAAGACCGGTTTCTGAAGGTTTTGCGGTAATCTTTGCCTGTGCGTTTGCGGCAAGGGTAAGGCCAAGAAGTACCGTAAGTATCAGCAGCTGATACCTGTAATAAAATTTCATACTGATTGTTTTAAAAGTGAGCAGTGGTTATTTGGTGAAGGGAATGAGCATGGGAACTTTTTTCTTGTACACGAGGTAGCGTCTTCCGATACTCCTTTCAAGATCTTTTTCCTCTAAAAATTTTACTGCGATAAGAATATAAAGCGTTGTAGTGATGGTGAACACAAGATGGCTCACAGTCATGACCGGCGTTGACCAAAAGGCAATGAGGAAGCCTAACATGATCGGGTGACGAACCAGTTTATACAGCCAGTTGGTTTTAAACTCCGGCGTACCAGGACGGATGTTTTTAAAGTGCTGGTACACTTGTGTAAGACCGAATAATTCAAAATGATTGATCATAAAAGTAGATAGCAATACAATGCCCCAGCCAAGGAAAAAACAGCATTGAACAGCAACATTCAGCCATGTGGTTTCTACAGACCATACGATGATATCGATACTATGCCATTGCCAGAAAAGTACAATGAGCGCAAGGCTAGCAAGCAATACATAAGTACTTCTTTCCATACTGTGCGGTACAAATTGAGCCCACCAGCGTTTGAATGCGGGTCTTGCCATCACAGAATGCTGCAAAGCAAAAATGCTCAGGAGCACAATGTCCGTAAAGACAGCAAAGAGCGTTGATGTTGTTTTCGCATGACTTACAGTCACTGGCACCAGCAGGTTGCCTGTAAAACCAATCGCATAAAGAAAAGTGCAGAGGAAGATGCTGTATGCAACTGCACCATACATTAATACAAGGATCTTTTTCATTGATTAAGTTGTTTAAGGTGATTACCTGGTGCAAAAATGTTTTAGTAAAGGGTGTGCAGCAATTAATAGAAGATGGAGTGTGTAGTTATTTAAATAAACGACAAGGTTTGTAAAATGAGCTGAGGTGTTGGTAGAATTAGGATCACCTGAAAAGATAGTAATGCAATGTCTATTGCAACATGAGCTTTGATATTGCAGGCAGCGAAGAAACCGGTGGGGTTTAGATAAAAACTCACTTATAGTTTCCAGGGAAACCGGCAGAATAATCCGAACCGGGATACAAGATCTGTATCTTTTTAATATCGGGGGATTGAGTATGTATAAAGAGAAGGATAAGAAAGCAAGCAAGCAGAAGAAAGTCTTCCAGGTGGATTAATGCAATGGATATCGTTTATGTGAGTGATGAATTTGTTTGCGATAAGCATTTGGCGACATGCCCGTTTTACGTTTAAACAGTTTCGAAAAATAGGAAAGATCAAAGCCTGTTTGCCAGGAGATTTCATCTATAGAAAGCACAGTAGAAGCCAGGAGCTCTTTTGCTTTTTCTATCCTGAGGTTAAGATGATATTGATGAGGTGCGTACCCGGTGATACGTTTAAAATTTTTACGGAAAGCAACATAACCCATCGGTAGCTGGCGGCAAAGTTGTTCCATATCCACAGGATTTTCGAGAGACTCCTGCAGGATAAATTTAGCCCTGGAGATAAGCCTTTCCACAGGTGTTCTGTTAAGCTGTTTGTGGAGTGCTATACTGTTTATTACCCCAAGCATCTGAACGGCTATGCCAGCAATTTGTTGTGCGTATCCTGCAACAGCATCGCGTATAAGATCGAACACTTTATTGAATAACAGTAGCAGGCCTTTGTCTGATCCAACAGAGACACAGGGCTGCCCGCATTTGAAGTGCTTGTCCATTAATTCTTCAGCATAGAAGCCATTAAATCCTATCCAGTATTCTTCCCATCCAATACCTGCATCGGGTTTATAGCGGTGCCACACACCGGGATAGAGAAAAAAGCAGGCACCCTCTCCCACTTCTATTTCATTGGTATTGCCTGAGCAAAAAAGTCCTTTCCCCCGGGGAATAAATACCAGGTAATAATCATTGAGTATCCTTCCCCTGCTCCAGGTGAGTTCATGGCTTTTAGGATGCTTCTTAACAGGATAATGTTCATGTGGCTGTACCCTGGAATATCCAACAGATGTTACCTGGAACCCCCAGCCATGATCATCCGCAGATGTATTCAGGTACTTAAAAAAACCGGTATTTTCCTCACAGGACATAGTTGATGATTTCATTGGTTAGCTAAACATAAAGGAGGATTATAATAACCCTCCTTTATGTGTTTTAACTCAGGACCAGCCTGATTTAATTATAATCCGGGTTTTGAATCAATTTATTATTCTTGTTGATTTCGCTCCTGGAAATTGGCATAAAGTATGCCTTCTTGTCCCATTTACCAGTGGTAATCTGAACAGGAGTAACCGTTGGAATAGTTGCTGTAGAATGATCCGGGTTCAGTTTATAAACAATGTCTACACCATGCATCGGATGGTAAGCATCCGGCGCGATCATCCACCTGCGCACATCAAAGAAGCGCTGGTTTTCAAACGCCATTTCAATACGCCTTTCATTCTGGTAACGCTTCTTCAAAGCAGTGCCGGATTCAGTGATATCAGGCATACCCGCTTTTTTCCTGATCATGTTGAGATACATACGGGCCTCTGCATCTTCTTTCAATTCAATACATGCTTCTGCATAGTTCAAAATAACTTCTGTATAGCGGATAAAGCGCCAGGTTAAATCGTCCTGGTGATTTACATACATGTCTGTTCTGCGATTGATGAATTTAAGCAGGGATGTTCCTGTATTATTATAACCGCCTCCGTATACTGCACTGTTCCTGCTATCCAGTCCATAGGCATAAGCTACCTTATTGGCTGAAGCATCCCATTTTTCCCAGGTACCAGCTTGTAACACACCCACAGGATCTGTACCAACAAGGTTGGAAGGACGTGGCCTGAAATAGGCGCCTTCATACAATATCGTAGCATAAAAGCGTGGGTCCCTGTTTTTATAGGGTTCTAAATTCTGTGCCGGAATATTCCTGGAGAAGGTGCTGCCATCTTTCATTTCATAAGCATCCACCAATTCACTGGTAGGGCCATTCATTTCAATACCACCAAAGCCATTCGGGAACAACACCCAAAAATCAGCGCCCAGGTTTACAGATGCATTAAAATATCTGATGAAAATATCTTCCGAGCTTTCTTTAGAAGTAAACAGGTCTTCATAATTCTTGATGGCCTCATCACTTGATGCAGGATTGGGCTGATACAAACTGTATACGCCAAGATCCATTACAGCTTTGGCTGCAGCTTTAGCATCTCTCCAGCGTTGGGTATTGTCGCCGCCAACATAACCTAAAACAGAAGGATCTGAAAAGCCGGAGAAAGCAGTAGTGTTGTGCAGTTCACTTGCAGCATACAATAATGCTCTCGATTTAAGCGCCAATGCTGCCCCCTTTGTTACTCTGCCTTTATTATCTCCAGAGTTTGTAACAGGTAATAATGCAGCAGCCGAATCACACTGGCCACTGATATATTTTATACACTCATCATAAGTATTCCTGGCCGCAGCAAAATCATCCGTTAATGAATAGGACTTTGTTACCAATGGAACACCGCCAAAATAACTAACCAGCGCTTGGTAGTACCATGCCCTGAAGAACATGGCTTCGCCTTTCAGTCTGTCTTTTAACGTAACTCCATCTATCAAAGTTGGATTATCCGGTAGTTTGTCTATGTTCTCCAGGAACACATTACAATCGCGGATGGCGCGGTACTTTCCGTTCCAGTCGCCCCAGCCGGCATTATCAGGCGTAAGCAACATGTTGCTCATGTTATAATCGTTTCCACCATCATAACAACGTGATTCATCAACAGACAAGGAAGTCATGGTAAACGACCAGGGGTTCTGGTTGTAAATACTATTCATGTTCAGTTGTATCAGGTTGGGATCTGACCACACATCTGATTCTGCAAACTGTGTGGAAGGTTTTGTATCAAGCACCGTTTTACTACACGATGATACAAGTATGGTAACAGATAAAAGAGACGCGTTAAATAAGTTCATTTTCCTATAGTTCATATGGCTCGATTTAGAAGGTTAATGTTAGTCCTACATTGATTGTTTTGTTCAGGGGATATACTTGACTATTTACCCATATGGAACCAGGGGCCTCATCCGGTGATTCAGGATCAAAATCCTTCATCTTGGTAAAGGTTAATAAGTTAAGCCCGCTTACATACATCCTTAATGATTGTATACCTATTTTTTGAGAATAACCTGCAGGTAATGTATAACCAAGCTCGAAGTTCTTAAGTCTTACGTAATCGCTGCTTCTTACGAAGTAAGTATTGTTGGGCTCACCATCTGTCATCCAGTAAGCACCACCACGCTCCCATACTCTTGGGTTTTCAGCACTTGGGTGCTCAGGTGTCCAGCGGTCTTTTACAAGGTTGTACATGAAGTTGCCAACACCGGGGCCACCAGAGAAAGTTCTGTATGATCTTTCTGCACCTGCTGCACCCTGGAACAAAATACTCATGTCAAAACCTTTGTATTGCAGGTTGATGGACAATCCTCCGGTAAGTGTAGGGATAGATGTTTTCCTGCTTCTCACCATATCTTGTCCATCGATCACACCATCATCATTTACATCTTTGAAAATAATATCACCCGGGCGTGCACCAGTCCAATGCGGGTATTTGTCAATAGAAGCGTCATCTTTAAACACACCGATCGCCTGGTAATACATCTTTGCATTCATCTGATTGCCGGTAGATTTCTGGTATTCAGGAACGCCTGGTGTTTCATCCCAGAATTTAATATGATTTTTTGCATAAGCTGCATTGGCAGAAATGTCGTACCTGAATTTGCCGATATTGTTGTGATATCCTACCTGTAATTCGAAGCCTTTGTTAACTACTTCTCCAATGTTCTCCTGTGGTAATGTAAGACCTGCGGAAGCCGGTACAGAAGCATTACGATAAGCAAGGATATTGGTACGCAGGTTATAGAAATAATCTGCACTAACCGTCAACTTACTGTTGAGCAACTGCGCATCAAAACCGATGTTCGATTGCTTGGCTACTTCCCATGTAACGCCTGTATTTGGAATGCGTAATGCGGTAAGCGTTTGTTGTGAAACATTGCCATTAAATACATAGGCGCCGTTATAACCATAAGTGGTCATGTACTGATAAGGACTGATACGGTCGTTACCGGTTTTGCCCCATGAACCCCTTATCTTAAATTCATTGATAAAAGAGAGGCTTTCTTTCCAGAAATTTTCATTGGAGATTCTATAGCCCAGTGATATGCCCGGGAAGAATCCAAACTGTTTGCCATTAGGATCGAATATATAAGAGCCATCATAACGCCATACAAATTCTGCCAGGTATTTTGAGTCATAAGCATAGCTTACCCTGCCAAAATAATCCAACCTTCTTGCTTTGCTTGAAGAGCCACCGTTATCTTTCAATGCGTTGCTTCCTAAATCGAGTTCATCAAGAATATCACTTGTATAAGATCTTCTGAATGCCCAGAAGCCCATATTATCGCCGCTGATGCGCTCTGCTGCAACAAGCACTTTAATATCATGCTTATCAAAAGTGCGGTCATAGTTGATCAGGCCATTCAGCGTGATGTTCTGGTTATTACCCATCCATTGTGTTAAGCGAGGATCTGTATTACCGCTTTTGGTTGCCAGCAGCAAGGGCTGGTTGTTGGCATCATAGCTCACCTTGTCCCATGTATATAAATCCCAAGGCTTCCTAAATTGTTTGGTACTGTTGAATGTTTTATCAACTGCTGCGTTACCTGTAATTGACAAGCCTTTTACCCATGGAATGGTCACCACAAGTCTTGCATTGCTTTGCAAAATATAATCCCTTTGCCTGGTATAGCCTGTAGCATCTGTTACCAGTACGGTTGGGTTTGCGCCATATTCAATGGCAGGGCCAGGCAAACCATTGGGCCATCTTGCAGGCCAGGTAGGAAATGCCCTGTTCAGGGCCCAGAAAATATTCTGTGCACCATCAGCACTTCCACCATTGCCACCACCACCGGAGTAGTTCCTGTTTTCCTGGCGGCCAACGATATCAAAGCTCAGGCGGATATTGTTGGTAACCTTTGCATCCAGGTTACTTTGAAAATTTGTTTGTGAGTAATTAACAGCACCGTTCCTGTACATGCCATCCGTAAAATTAGAACCAACGGCAACAAAATACCTGATCGCTTCAGAACCTCCTGAAAGTGTAAGGTTGCCATAACGCTGAGGAGCATTACTCCTGATAGTTTCTTTAAACCAATCTGTATTAGGATGCCCCCAGGGATCAGATCCGTCTTTATATTTTTGAATGTCTTCGTCTGAATAAGGTAGTGGGCTACCAGGGTGATAAGCAGCGGAAATTTCATTCTGAATTACGGCATACAATGGCGCATCCACCATCTTTGGCAACACGGTTGGTGTGTTCCATCCCTGGTTTAAGTTAAGTGAAACCGTTGGCTTACCAGATGCACCACGTTTGGTAGTAACAAGAATAACACCGTTGGCTGCCTGTGATCCATAAATTGCTGCTGACGCATCTTTTAATACAGTTACAGATTCAATGGTTGCAGGATCAAGCCGCTCCAAGCTACGATTGGCAATACCATCTATTACAACAAGTGGCGAATTATCACCTAATGTATTAGCACCACGTATCCTGAGTGTAGAACCATCGTTACCAGGCTCACCGGTCCTGGTGATAGCCACCAAACCTGGCAAGCGGCCTGCAAGTGAATTTGAAAAGTTGCCTGCCGGTGACTTTGCCAGTTCATCTCCTTTTACAGAAACGATGGAGCCGGTAAGGGTTGCTTTTTTCCGGGTTCCATAACCCACCACTACCACATCATTCAATGAAGAAATAAGGCGTGTAAGTTTAATGGAAAGTACCTGTCCTTCACGTTCTGCTTTTACCTGCTGCTGCTCAAATCCTATAATGGAAAAAATCAGCTCTGCGCCTTTGTTTACTTTAATGGAAAACGCTCCGCTTTCGCTGGTTGTTGTGCCTGAATTTTCGCCTTTGGCGATAACAGATACGTTCGACAATAGCTGCGAACTATCTGACTGTACAGTGCCGCTTACGGTAATTTTTTCCTGGGCAAAAGAGAAGAAACAAATCAGTAAAAAAGAGGAAGTAAATAAAAGCCGCGCTCGCTGGCAGGAGCGACCAATGGGTCTTTTTAACATGACAAACAATTTAGTTTTGATTAATGCGGAATTATTGAGCAATTAGTTCATCGATACAAGCAACAAAACAATATTAGCATACAGTAATTTTTTCTCTGTCCTGCTTTGCCCTGACAGGGCAGCAACAACGTTGTTGTTTATAACGATGACCTTAATGTTAATTTGAAAGGGATTTCTGCAGATTCTTTTACATTCGATAAAATCATTTGAGCGGCAGTAATTCCCATCTGTTGAAAATCAGTCGAGATAGTAGTAATGCCATTCAAAATGAATTGCTTTACGGGAGTTTCATTATAGGAAATAATGCCTACCTGTTCACCAATTACAAAATCTGTTGCCGTTAATTTTTCCAACAAGGTTACCAGGTTATCTTCCATCACGTTAATGTAAACATCACCTGCGCTCACCACTTCGTCTGAAATATTGTTTACGATCTTCCAGCGAAAACCATGTTCCTGGCAATAACACCTGAAGCCTCTTATAATTTCTGCCGGATAATAACTGTCGGGCGGGAATATTAATTTGATCGTATTATAACGCGATAGCCTTTCCGAAGCTTCAGACAAAGCATTATAGATATCTTTCTCAAAGTTTTCATAGGCAGCCGCATAATTACCGCTGATACCGGGAATAACTTTATCAAGCAACAGCAATTTTTCTTTTGGCAAACTGTTTACCACTTCAATTGCGCGATCATGTCCATCAATAAAATGCGGTATAATCACATAATGGGTATAGTCCTGGTTCCTGTCGGTAATCAGTTTTCTGAAAAGCAGCGAATCGTTATTGTAGATATGAAAGTCGATAAAAGCGCGGCCACTCAAAGCGTTTACAAATGAATCATAAATCACTTTTTTATGTGCGCTAAGTTTATTGAACAGCAACAATATTTTTATACGTCTTTTTACTTCACAATGCTTTATATAATATCCCCTGCGTGGAACAGAATCAATAATCCCTATCCGCTTTAATTGCTTATACCCCCGTTCTACAGTATCACGTGCAATATCATGTTCAATACTCAACTCATTAATAGAGGGTATGCTATCACCTGCTTTAATCTTACCATTACCTATTTCCCGGATAATAGAGTTTACGATTTGCATGTACTTGGGAGTTGCGGAGCATTCGTCAACTCTTATCAGTTCACTAATGACTGGTTTTTTCATGTTTGTTACGTTAGAAGGGGTTTTGATATAGTCAATAAGTTCCTGCTTCACCATCTTGTTACTAATGGAAAGTGCGGCGCAAGAAAAGAATTAACCTTCCTGTTTATTTATTGGTAGCTGTTATTTGATACCTGATGAAGTTTTCATGATTTCTTTCTCAGTGTTGGTTATTAAAATTGCAATCGCATGTCCGTTCAGTTAGTCTTTCTATATCGTTTGGCTTAAAGCAATCTGGCATCAGCAATGTGTAGTAAAGATAGCAGCGGGTAGAAATCGCAATTCGTACAAAATGGGATAAATTTTGCACTTTTTGGACTTTTTTAAAATCCATGAATTGACTGTTTTTATGGCTGATCAACCCTAACATCTTCCCAAAATGCTTTACCAGCAAGGATTACAGGCACTGAGATAAAATAAAGAAATCCACATTTTACTAAACCAGGCAGGACACAGACTTGTTTTACACAGGACATACAGGACAGTATTGACTGCACCAGTTAATAGATTGCATATGCGTTTAATCTACATCCTCTCTTAATCATCATCTTTCTATATATTGTAATCGTAAAGGCCGTTTATTTCTATAAGCGGCCGTTATTTATCTGAGCTAACGAAAAGATGACCCCACATCTTGAAAATAGCATTTTGTTTTAGCTTATATATGTATTGACTGTTATAAATTCAACACTTCGTAGCAAAAGATTCACACCCGATCTCATTATTCCACATTGAGACACTGGTACATCTGTTAATAAAGGAGTCAAACGCGTTGGTTTATAAATTGCTGTAAAGGCTAACCAAAGTATCTGCAGAAATTCAATTAAAAATTAACTGATGGATACCTGTTTGCACAAGATCGTCCCGATGATTCAACAGATTGTTTTACATAAAAGAATGGAAATGTTTGATCAATGCAAAGATTGTACACCGCAAGCTTCAGGACAGATCGAAAAACCGGGGAAGCAAATTTTAAACTTAAGCCTGTTTTGAGATTACTGCTGTTACCAGGGCTTTTAAAGGCTGCAATACTTATTACTATGGGGTGGATGTTTTCATTCATCCACATGTACTTTTTTGTTGCTGCTATTATTATAGGGGTCATAGGTTTTGTTGCGTATTTGCTAATGGTTATTACGCTTACTCCACCAGCTATATCTATTGATACATCTAGTATACGTTTTGCAGATATAAGCATTCCATTACATGAAATTGTTCAGTTGAAATTTTCGAAAGTGCAGTTAACGGGCCTGCAGCGTTTATGTGCGAAATTATCTTCAGATAACATTGTCTATTATCATCTCATTTTTCAATGCAGTGAAAAACATGTAATGATGCCATACCTGTTGGAAGAAACGTTGGCGGAGCAGGTTGCCTGGTTGATCGTACGCACAACTGAACGTTCCGGTACAAACCTCATCACAATCACTACCGCACCGTTAAGTGAGGTTAACCAGCGCATCGAAAAGCTGAACAAATAATTGACCAATAACAAGTTTGTATTAACTCATTAGTATAACAAAATGTAATTAAAGACTGATAAAGAACCATGTTAGCACCGCAATGCTGAAAGCTGCACAAAAAATAAGATTGAGTTGAGTGGCGTTAGAGAAATTGAGCAGGCTTTGTTTCATGTCTATTGGATATTGTGGAACAAAACTACCTTGAAACATGTCCCACACATTCTTTTGCACTTAACCTTAAGCGACGTTTAGCCACTCTTAAAGCGCTATCTAATAGCAAGGGAAGACATTAAGCATGCTTTTAGTTTTTATAATGGGCAATATTTCATCTGTTTAAGGATGCCAGTTGTACAGTTATGAACGCAGCCTGTATCAAAACCGAACGAATATTCCTTCAGTAAATACGCTAAAACACTGGTGTTCAAAACGCTGCAGCAGTGGCATTAGGTTTGAGCATAGTCAGGTTCATACCAGAAACACTTCAAACGATGCTTCGAAATTATTTCAAAACCGCATGGCGCAGCATTCTCAATCATAAGACCTATTCATTCATAAATATCTCCGGATTAGCAGTGGGTATGGCCGTTACCATTATGATTGGTATATGGGTGTATGATGAACTGTCTTTTGAAAAAGGCAACGCGCATTATAACAATATTGTGCAGGTAGTGGAGAACTCAAATATCGGCGATGGCATAAGTACAGGGGGCTCTTTACCGCTACCGCTATCTGCTACTTTGCGTGAACAGTTTAAAAATGATTTTGACAAAGTTGCTGCCACCATTACTTACCCGCAGGATATTGCTTATGGCAACAATGCATTTTCAAAACTGGGTTGTTATACAGAACCGGCCTTTGCAGACATTATAACTTTGCAGCTTTTAAAAGGGACATCTGCATCGTTGAATGACCGCAGTTCTATCCTGCTGAGTGCATCGTTTGCCAAAGCAATGTTTGGAGAAAGTGATCCCATTGGAAAGACGGTAAAAGTAAACAACAGTTCCATGCAAAAAGTAACAGGTGTATACCTGAACTTGCCTCAAAATACCCGTTTCAGTAATATTGATTTTATCGCACCGATAAATCTTGTTTTTGGTGATCATGCTGATGATGTTAATTGGTTCAGCAGCGCTTTCCAGGTTTATGCACTTCTTAACAATAATGCAAACGCACGACAATTATCCACCAAAATAAAAAACACTTTGTACGAGCATACAAAAGATGCAACTAAACCGGCACTGTTTTTATATCCGATGGATCAATGGCATTTGTACGAGTTCAAAAACGGGCAGCTTGTTGCGGGCAGAATGCAATTTGTATGGCTCTTTGCTATCATTGGAAGTTTTGTGTTGCTCCTTGCCTGTATCAACTTTATGAACCTGAGTACGGCACAAAGTGAGAAAAGAGCAAAAGAAGTGGGTATTCGCAAGACTGTTGGCGCTGTGCGCAGGCAACTTGTTTTCCAGTTTTTCAGCGAGTCATTTTTAACGGTGATATTATCATTTGTGTTATCATTAATCATCGTTCATCTTGCACTTCCATTCTTTAACGAAGTTGCAGGTAAACAAATGCATCTCCCATGGTCTAATGGCTATTTCTGGGTGATGTCCATTGGCTTTATTTGTCTTACCGCATTAATTGCAGGAAGTTATCCTGCGTTTTACCTGTCTTCCTTTAAACCATTTAAGGTATTGAAAGGCGCCTTTAAAACAGGCAGGTTTGCGGCTATTCCACGCCAAACACTTGTGGTGCTGCAATTCACCGTGTCCATTATTTTGGTGATAGGGACTATCATCGTTTTTGAGCAGGTGCAGTTTGCTAAGAACAGGCCGGTAGGTTATAACAGAAACAACCTGATCACTATCCCATATAATGCAAGCACGTTTCCACACTACCAGGCATTCCGCAATGAAATATTGCAAACAGGCGCTGTTAAAGAAATGTCTGCATCTTCCAGTCCTACCACAGGAATATGGAGTTCGGCAGATAACCTTAACTGGAAGGGTAAAGATCCTAACAGGCAGGAAATGTTTGGCACCATCCTGATTGATCCTGATTATGGCAACGTGGTTGACTGGAAGATAAAAGAAGGCCGTAATTTTTCAAAACAGTTTGCGACAGACTCTGCGGCGTTTATTTTTAATGAAGCAGCAATAAAGCAAATGAACCTGCTGCATCCTGTTGGAGAAAATGTTCAATGGCACGGACGTAACTGGACGATTGTTGGCGTAGTAAAAGATATGGTGATGAGATCGCCCTTTGACCCCGCCACACCAACGGTATTTTTAATGGATGACAAAGAACGTTCTTTTAACGTTATCCATCTTAAAATCAATCCTGCAATCTCTGCAACAAAGGCATTGAATAAAATAGAAACAGTATTTAAAAAATTCGCACCAACCACTCCCTTTACTTATAAATTCATGGATGAAGAATATGCGTTGAAATTTGCAGAAGAAGAACGTATTGGCAAACTTTCAACGCTCTTTGCATCCCTTGCAATTTTTATATCCTGTCTTGGCCTATTCGGCATGGCTTCCTTTGTAACAGCACAACGCACAAAAGAAATCGGCGTAAGAAAGGTGCTGGGTGCTTCGGTAGTTAATTTATGGAGTATGCTTTCCAAAGACTTTGTGGTGCTTGTAATTCTGTCCTGCATCATCGCTATTCCTATCGCTTATTACTGCTGTTATCACTGGTTACAGCACTACGAATACAGAACACCTCTTTCCTGGTGGATATTTGTAGCGGCGGGTGTTGGGGCTTTATTGCTCACTTTATTTACTGTAAGCTTTAGGTCTGTCAAAGCAGCAATGGCAAATCCTGTGAAGAGTTTAAGAACAGAATGATGCAATTGTGCTTTTATATTATAATCCGGTATCATAAAACTCAATTTGGGTTTTTCAATAGTGCAGCGATTGCTTCAAAGTTTTGCCTGGCATTTTCAGTCAACTCTTCTTCCTGAAGCATATGGATAGCCCATTCTAAAGGAGTACCATGATATACTTTATCCTTTGCTGAAAGGTCAGCACCCGCATCAACAAGTAGTTGTACAGATGGCAGAGAGCCGGAATACGCCGCCTGGTGTAATGGGCTTGCATGTGAATGAAATCCTCCGAAATCTTCGGCTGTAGCCTGTCCGTTTGTATCGGCACCGGCATTAAGCAGAAAAGCAACAAGTTCGGCGTTACCAAAAAAAGATGCAACCATCAGGGCAACATGTAATTCAGCGGCTGATGCTGTTATGGTAAGACGTTCAATATCATATTGACGTTCCAGCGCAACAGCCGTTGCCAGGTTATAGTCGGCGCCTTTATGCAGAAGAAATTTAGCTGCTTCAAAGTTGTGCTGACCTATCACGCCCAGAATGTTACCCTTTACATTCGCTCCTTCATTAATCAATAGTTCCATTAAGGGAATTTGAACACCGCATTCTTTTGCGATACGTCCGGTACTTACAAGACCAAGCGCATAATCCAACTGATATTGAAAATCGTTCCCTGGTTCTTTAGATAAAACATCAATGATTGTTTTAGTAATGTCGACAATATTTTCGGGAAGCTTCTCATTGCGGATGGGATTGTCTGCTGTAAACCAAAGCAGGTAGGGGTATGCAAAATAACCCTCAGTTGAATGTTCAAGACGTTGATGCACCAACTGTGGATATTGCTGCAATAGTTCGATTAGCTTTTTAAGGTTGCCTCCATCGATAGCTTCAACTGCTTCAAGAAAAAAAGGGTCTTTGATATCTGATGTTTTCATATTAAACTTTCGTTACGCTGATATACGATAGGAACCCTTGATGAATTAATGCCCGCTGACTAAACTTACAACAAAAAAACTAAGACACTACCTTCGGATTATTCTCAAAAAAATTTGTTTTAATCGTTTAAAATAATATTTTTGAATCGGAAAGCAGGAAGCGTACTTTAGCGGAATAAGACTGTTTATGAAGAAAAAGGTTGCCCTGAAAGATATAGCAAAAGAACTGGGTGTATCCACCGCGCTGGTATCTTATGTGATGAATAACCAGGAAGAGGAGAAAGGTGTGAACAGGGAATCGGCTATCAAAATACGGGAAGCCGCGGCCCGGTTGAATTACAGGCCTAACCAGATTGCGAAAAGCCTGAAGACCAACAAGACCCATACGATAGGATTGATTGTTGCCGATATAGCCTACCGTTTTACAACAGGTGTTACCCGAGCGATTGAAGCCGAAGCAAAGAAGAACAACTACACGGTGATTTTTGGCAGCTCAGATGAAAATAATAAGAAGTTTCATGAATTATCCAATGTGCTGATTAACCGCCAGGTGGACGGGCTAATTCTGGTGCCGGTAGAAAACTCCGAACCGGAGATTGAATACCTGCAAAAACATGATATTCCGTTTGTGTTGATTGACCGTTATTTTCCGGGACTGGATGCCAACCTGGTGGCGATTGACAATTACAAGGCAGCATATCAGTGCACCACGCATTTGATTAAGACAGGGCATAAACGGGTTGCTTTTGTAAACTATAAAACCAAACTTTTTCACCTGCAGGAAAGAAACAGGGGGTATGAGCAGGCGCTTAAAGACAATGGTATAGAACCTGATGCTTCACTACTGGTAGAGGTACGGGAAAAACATATTGAAGAAGATGTAAAACGAGGCCTGAAGCAGGTTACAGCGCTTTCTCCGGCGGCAGACAGCGTGTTTTTTGCAACGGATATACTGGCGATTCACGGCCTGAAACATATCAACGCCATGAAGATGAAAGTGCCGGAACAACTGGGTATCGTGAGCTTTGATGAATCTGAAGCATTTGAGTTGTTTAGCTGTCCGGTAACACATGCCAGGCAGCCGATTGAAGACATCGGGAAGCTGGCGGTTTCTACCTTGTTCGATTTAATCAACAGCAACAAAGTAAAACGCCGCATCATCCTGGAATCAGATTTTGTAAAAGGAAAGAGCTGTGGGGAGCGTTGAAATGAGTTCGTAAATACATTGTTCCCGGTTAGCGGGTTTTTTTTAGAATAAGTATTTTAAACGATTAAGGAAGTCTTTTGGAGTTCCTTTTTCAAATCATAAAATTTTAAACGATTAAAATAACTGTATGCTTGCTAGGCTACGAAACCTTTTTCCGCCATAGCAGAAGGATTCTGCCAACATCACCATTTATACAAACCATTCAAAAAAGTTTATGAGACTATTGTTAACGATTGCTGTGCTACTGCTAAGCCTCTGCGCTTCGGCCCAGCAAAAAATAACCGGCACGGTTATTCACAAAGAAACAAATACGCCCCTGGAAGGTGTTACGGTGCAGGCCAGAAGCCAGACGGTTGTTACCGACAGCCTGGGCCGGTTCTCCATTACCGTCACCACGGGAGAAAACATCATCTTCTCCTACATTGGCATGAAAACACTTACGCTTACTGCGCCGGCTTCAGGTTCGCTGAATGCAACACTCGAAAGCAGCGGTAACGACCTTAACCAGATTGTGGTTACCGGTTATCAAACACAAAAGAAAGCCGACCTCACCGGCGCCGTTTCTGTAGTAAATCTCAACGATGTAAAAGACATTCCGCTCGGTAACCCTGTAAAAGCCTTGCAGGGAAGGATTCCCGGCGTATTGATTAACAGTGACGGAGCACCCAACTCATCCGCAACCATCCGCATCAGGGGAATTGGTACACTGGGTAACAATGACCCGCTGTATGTAATCGACGGTATCCCTACCAAAAGAGGTCTGCAAGAATTAAATCCTAATGACATACAATCAATACAGGTATTAAAAGATGCATCTTCCGCCAGTATCTATGGTTCCAGGGCGGCAAACGGCGTTATCATCGTAACCACCAAACAGGGCCGTAAAGGGTATAGCCGGATAGATGTTAACGCTTCTACTTCGTTGCAGTATTACGACAGTAAACTGAAAATGCTTAATACCGAAGAACGTGGCCGGGCTTACTGGCAGGCTTCCATCAATGATAAGAGCAACCCCAATAACAACCAGATTTACCAGTTCGACTGGAACAATGATTTTAATAACCCTGTATTGAATAAAGTAATCCTGCCGGAGTTTATCGATGCGGCCAAAACCATGCGCCCGGCAAATACTGACTGGTATGATGAGATTGGTCAGACCTCTTTATTGCAGTTCTATAACCTTAGTTTCAGCAATGGCGGCGAACGCGGAAATTCCATGTTCTCCATCAGCTATTATGATAACAAAGGCATCATCAAACAAACATTTTCCAATAAAATCACGGCAAGGTTCAATACAGATTACTCGTTCTTTAATGGCAAATTAAAAGTGGGTGAAAACCTTTCCGCCAACTATATCAAAAGCAGTCTCATTGGTATTGGTGATGTAATGTTCACCGCACTCGTACAGCAGCCCATCGTTCCGGTAAAAACAATTGATGGTGGCTGGGGCGGTCCTGCACCTGGTATGTCAGACAGGCATAACCCTGTTCGTTTAATAGAAGACAACAAACAAAACAAAAGCAATTTCTTCCGGGTGTTTGGCAATGCTTATGCAGACCTTACCATCTTGCCCGGTCTTCATTTTCGCACCAGCTTTGGTGTTGACTATGCAGGCAATTACCAGCGTACCTTGCGTAAGTCTTATGTCTCCGGTTTTCTGTCAGACCCGTCCAATCTTTCGCAGACTTCACAAGGCTATGATGGCAACTGGGTTTGGCAAAATACGGCCAACTACCAGTTCAGTGTAAACAGAAATAAATTTGATGTGCTTGCCGGTTCGGAGATGATTAAATACATCAACCAGAATTTTGCTGCGAGCAGGCAGGGCTATGCGTTGGAAAACATCAACTATGCATACCTTGATGCTGGCTCTTCCAATCTTAACAACAGCGGTAGCGGCAGCAACTATTCACTGCAAAGCTGGTTTGGTAAAGTCAACTACTCGTATGATGACAGGTACCTGATTTCAGCAACGGTACGCCGCGATGGTTCCTCCCGCTTTGGTTCAGCCAATCGCTATGGTACATTCCCGGCATTTTCAGTGGGCTGGCGTTTAAGCGAGGAAAGCTTTATCAAAGAACATATACCCGCCATCAGCGATTTAAAACTTCGCTATGGCTGGGGTAAAAATGGTAACCAGGAAATTGCGAACAATGCAACCTTCGGGCTCTACTCTGCCATCTATGGAACAGACCATGTGTTTGATGTAGACAGGGGCACCGCTTACGATATGAACGGCGCCGGGCAAGGACAGTTACAATCCGGGTTCGTTAGGATTCAGCAAGGTAATGATTCTTTGAAATGGGAATCTACCACGCAATCCAATATCGGTATCGATTTCGGTTTATTCAACAACAAACTCTCCGGCTCGGTGGATTATTTCATCAAGAAAACATCCGATATCTTAATCAGCCCGCCTTATCTCGCAGTTATCGGTGAAGGTGGTAACCGCTGGTTCAACGGTGCATCCATGCAAAACAAGGGCATTGAAATATTGCTTTCTTATAATGGCCGTATCAGCAAAGACCTTGACTTTTCCATCACAGGCAACCTCGCTACATTCAGGAATAAAGTAACTTACTTACCGGATGAAGTATTAACGGCTTATCCCGGTAACGGTCAGGATAAAACCATTCTTGGTCAGCCGGTGAATGCCTTGTTTGGTTATATCGCCGATGGTCTTTTCCGCACACAGGATGAAGTGGATAAATCAGCCGCACAACCGGGCAAAGGCCTTGGCCGCATACGTTTCAAAGATCTGAACAATGATGGTGTTGTGGATGATAAAGACCGCGATTATATCGCCAAAGTAAATCCTGATTTTACTTACGGCCTCAATGTTTCATTAACCTGGAAAAAGTTTGACCTCAACTTCTTCTTCCAGGGGCTTAAGGGCGGACAGGTAGTGAACAATTATAAAACCTATACCGATTTTTCTTCCATCACGCAGGGCACCAACTGGGGCGTAAGAACGCTCGATGCATGGACGGCGCAGAACCCCAACAGTTCCATACCAGCACTTACCATTGCAGACAGGAACAACGAAAGCCGCTTGTCCACTTATCTTATCGAGCCCGGTTCTTATCTCAAATTGCGCAACCTGCAACTGGCCTATAACCTCACCGGTGCATTCAAAAAACTAAAAACGCAGAATGCAAAAGTGTTTATACAGGCCAGTAACCTGCTCACATTTAAGAGCAAAGGTTTTACCGCGGTTGACCCGGAAAATCCAAACAATTTTTACCCGATACCGGTCACTACAACCATTGGTATCGACTTGAGTTTATAAAAGTTTTTTATGAGGTGAGCTGCATTGCTACTATTCAGCTTTGGTTGTGTCACTCACTTGTACGTTCTGTTATTTATTCAGCAGGGCTGCATCCAAAAGAGAAGCATTGCCAAACATAATAAACGATGATGCAGACCACCATTATTTTCAAAAACAATTTCAAATGAAACGAATTATCTATATCACACTTGCAACGGGCTGTATATTGTTCGCAGCCTCCTGCAACAAGTTCCTGGAGCAGGCGCCGCAGGGTGTGGTCTCCGGTGACGATTTAAACACACCCGAAAACGTAGACAAGCTGGTAGTGGCTGCATACTCTGCAGTTGGCAACGAAGCCATACATACGTCTTACAGTCTCTGGCCCTGGGGAAGTATGCGCAGCGGCGATGCCTATAAAGGCGGCGATGGCCCCGGTGACAATACCGAATGGCACGATTATGAAACCTATGTAACCAACCGCAATACCAACTCACGAACAGACTTGATGTGGGCGCAGATTTACAATGCGATTGCCCGTGTAAATGAAGCGTTGGGCCGCATCAATAACATAGAAGAACCGTTGTATCCGCAGAAGGTGCAGCGGCAGGCAGAAATGCGTTTCCTGCGTGGCCATTTTTATTTCATGCTGAAGATACTGTTCAAGTATGTGCCTTATATAGATGAAACGATTCCCAAGGAACAATATGCAACAATATCCAACAGGCAGTTTTCCAGCGATGAGTTATGGAACAAAATTGCAGACGAGTTTCGTTATGCTGCAGACCACCTGCCGGAAACACAAACCGAAATTGCAAGGCCGTTGAAGTTTACGGCCAAAGCATACCTGGCCAAAACCCTGTTGTACCAGGCTTATACGCAGGATGAAAACAACGCAGTAACGGGTATTGATAATAACAAGCTGCAGGAAGTGATAACGCTTTGTAACGAGGTAATCGCAAGCGGTCATTATAACCTGGCTGCAGACTTTGCAGAAAACTTTCTCGGTGCTTTTGAGAATGGCCCCGAGTCAGTATTCGCCATACAGTATTCACGCAACGATAACACCACCTACGGAAGGATAAACATGGGTCAGGCATTGGTATATCCCATGAACAAGGAGTTCGGTTGTTGCTGGCAACACATACCCAGCCAGAACCTGGTGAACTCTTTTAAAACCGATGCCAAAGGCTTGCCCATGTTTACTACTTTCAACCAGTCAGACGCAGTAGAAGGCAACGATTTTTTTAACAGCACATTCGACCCGCGACTCGACCATACCGTTGCTATACCCGGCCATCCATGGAAATACAAACCTGATTTTGTATACCAGAAAAGCTGGGCAAGGGCGCCGCAGATTTATGGCTTTTTTACTACGTTAAAAGGAACTGTTGCTCCTGACGACCCGACCTTTCAAAAGATACCGCCGTTCATGTCGAGCGCGGCCAATTGGGAACTGATTCGCTATGCTGATTTGTTGCTGTGGAAAGCAGAAGCATTGATTGAACTGGGCAAACAGGATGAAGCATTGCCCATCATCAACCAGGTGCGCGCAAGGGCTGCAAACAGTACCGCAAGATTAAAACAGGAAGATGGCAGTTTTACCTCCAACTACCTGGTACATACGTATCAACCTGGCGTCAATTGTACATGGACGCAGGACTTCGCAAGGCAGGCATTGCGTTGGGAGCGTCGCCTTGAATTTGCCATGGAGGGCAGCCGCCTGTTCGACCTTGTACGCTGGGGTATTGCAGATGTGTATATGAACAATTACTTTAAGGAGGAAGCCGTAAAACGCACCTACCTGGAAACGGCTAAATTTCAAAAAGGGCGTGATGAATATTTGCCGATACCACTTAATCAAATCAACTTTAGCAAAGGACTTTACCAGCAGAATTCGGGATGGTAGGGAGGAAGGCACAAAGGCGCAAAGAGACAAAGGCACGAAGAAGGGAGAAAGGAGGAAAGTCAGGAAATAATAAAGACATGAAGTCATTTAAAACAAGTAAATGATAACTCAACACCACTCTGTGCCTCTGTGCCTTCGTGCCTTTTCTCTGTGCCTCCATGCCTTTGTCCCTTTTTTACCCCAAACCTCATCACTAAAACAACACTATGGCTATAAAACAAAACGTTCTCCTCATCGCAATAATTGCCGCTACGGGCGGGTTACTGTTTGGCTTTGATACCGGGGTTATATCCGGGGCATTGCCCTTTTTAAAACAGCATTGGCAACTGGATGATGCCAGCCTTGAATGGGTAACTACAACCGTACTCATTGGTGCTGTTATCGGTGCTTTGGGAAGTGGTAAACTCTCTGATAAACTTGGCCGTAAAAAGATGATTATCGTAAATGCCATCATCTTCTCTGCAGGGGCATTGGGCTGCGCTTTCGCCTGGAACATTACGGTGTTGATGCTGATGCGCATGGTGATAGGCATTGCCATCGGAATAACATCTTATGTAGTTCCGATGTACATTGCAGAGATAGCGCCGGTAAGAAAAAGAGGCGCCCTGGTAACGCTTAACCAGTTGATGATTACCATCGGTATATTGGTTTCGTATATCACCGATTATATCCTGTCAGATGACAGTAACCCGGCTTCCTGGCGATGGATGTTTTTTGCGGGTTTCATACCGGCGATGGTGTTGCTTGTCGGCATGTTCTTTCTTCCCGAATCACCACGCTGGCTTATCAGCAAAGGCCGTTGGGAAGAGGGGAAGAAAGTACTGCAAAAAACAGAAGACGCCGACCTGGTAGAGCAGGCGTTGCTGGACCTTCAGAAAGAAACCGCCATCGCATCGCAACAAAAAGGAGAGTTGAAAGAAATACTGAGACCATGGCTGCGGCCGGCCTTAATCATCACCGTTGGCATCTTTTTCTTTCAGCAGTTTTCTGGCGTGAATACCATCATTTATTATTCGCCCATCATCTTCCAGATGGCGGGTATCGTAAGCAATACAGGTTCTATTTTGCCGGCTATCATTATCGGTGCGGTGAATGTGCTCGCCTGCTTTGTTTCCGTATTGTTGCTGGACAGGGTCGGCAGAAGAAAGCTCTATATGATTGGTAGCTGGGGCATGGTTCCTTCATTGGCATTGTTAGGTTGCTGCTTTTATTTCAAAGAGGCATTGGGTGCAAGCCTTCCTTATTTTGCAGTATTGAGTATTGTTTGCTTTATCATCTTTATTGCCATTAGCCTGGCACCGCTGGGATGGCTGTTGATTTCAGAAATATTCCCATTATCTGTTCGCGGAGTGGGCATGAGCATTGGTTCACTGGCACATTGGGGCTTTAACGCCATCATCGCGTTTACGTTCTTAAAGCTGGTGAATGCGATTGGTGTATCGGCTACCTTTCTAAGCTATTCATTGATTTGTATTGCCGGTATCGTATGGGGTTATTTTTATATACCGGAAACAAAAGGTAAGTCGCTGGAAGATATTGAACAGTCGTGGAGGGAAGGAAGAAAGCCGAGGGAGCTGTGATGGGGAAGGCAAGGAGGGGGAGGCAAAGAGGAAAGAGGCAAGGAGGCAATGAGGGACAAAGGCACAAAGGGGCAAAGGCACAAAGTAGTATGCTGTAAAGTGAATTGGTAATGGCTGTTATACTTTGTGTTCTTTGTAAAAAACTTTGTGTACTTAGTGGTTAACAATTTTGATTACTTTTTACTTTGTACAAGGCGGCAATTGTCGAGTTGCTGCAACTTAATAAGCGAATATTCCAGTATTAATATGAATATCAAACCAACAATAATTAATTTACTCAAGCTTTTCTAAAATCAGTTACATGAAGAAACTTATCGTTGTATTTGCTGCGAGCTTACTCACCTTGTTTGCAAATGCGCAGTTCATCAGCAGTTTTCACCCGGAACAGGAACCTACCAACAGTATACAATACTTTAAGCCAACAGGCAACCTGTTTGTGGGCGATTGTATCCCGTTTTATCATGAAGGTACTTACTACCTCTACTGGCTTTTGGATTCCGGACATCACTCTGCCTTAAATGGCCTGGGCGGGCACCAATGGACATTGAGTACTTCCAAAGATTTAAAAACATGGAAACATTACCCGGTTGTATTGGGCATAGATGAAGACTGGGAAAAATCTATATGTACGGGTTCTGTAGTTTATCACGACAAAAAGTTTTACGCTTTTTATGCAACAAGACTGATAGATGCGGCAGGTAAAGTAAATGAGCAACTAAGCTATGCCATCAGCGATGATGGTATTCATTTCACGAAACAAAAACCAAATCCGTTTTATACATCAGCGCCGGGCTATAACAAACGCAACTTCCGCGACCCTAAAGTAACAGTGGATGATGCAGGTGTTTTTCACCTGTTTGTATCTTCCGCAAAAGAGCCTTCTCCTACAGCCGAAGGTGGCGCGTTGGTGCACCTTACTTCCAAAGATTTAAAAACATGGACGGTTAATGAACCGCTGATTTATGGCCAGGGTGATGTACCTGAATGTCCCGATTATTTCTTGTGGAAGGGCTGGTATTATCTTATCTATGGAAGAGGTGGCAATACGTTTTACCTGAAATCCAAAAAGCCTTATGGCTCCTGGGAATATCCGCGTTACCAGGCCCTGGATGAAGACTGGGTGAATGTAGCCAAGACTGCGCAGTTTACCAATGGCCGTCGTATTGTAGCCGGCTGGATACCCAATAAAGAAGACAGCAAAGACAATGGCGATGAAATATTCGGCGGCAATATTGTTATTCGCGAATTAACGCAGGAGCAGGACGGCACATTGAATACAGGCCTGCCCGTGGAAGCGTTGCCATCAACGGCAGCAAACCTTACCTTGTCCGGCAGCACCAGCAGCCACATTACAAAAAGCAATGGCGATGCTTACACCATCAACACAACGGATGGATTAGATGCTACATTCTTTGAAAATGTTCCTGCTGATTGCTATATTAGTTTTGATATGGAAGCGTCGGGACTTGTAGAAAACTGGGGCCTTTACCTGCGCAGCAACCCAACCGGTGGTGATAGTTACAAGTTAAGCTTTTCGGCCATTAACCGGGAGGTTTGGCTGGCCGGTTCTGCCATAAAAGCTGTTGATGGGCTTGATAAAAAAACAAAGGTACAGGTGATTATGAAGGGAGATATCATTGATGTATGTATCGGTGGTAAGCGTTGCATCGTTAACAGGTTATACGAACGCAAAGGAACCGTACTCGGGTTGTTTGCCAAACATGGAAAGGTTACATTTAGTAATGTAAAAATTGCACCAATACAACCATAACAGCTAATAGAAGTAAGATGATTTTAGGATTTGATATCGGAGGTACAAAATGCGCGGTGATACTGGGTGAAGAAATCAGTAGTGAGGAGCTTACGATAAAGGACAAGATAACGATGCCCACAGATAAGCCGGTATACGAGATGATTGATTTTCTGTTCGAGCAGGCAACAGCCTTGTTACAAAAAAACAACGTGGGGCTGGAAACGATACAGGGCATTGGTATTAGCTGCGGCGGGCCGCTAAGCAGTAAAAACGGAGTGATATTATCCCCGCCCAATTTACCGGGCTGGGATAATATACCCATTGTTGAAATGACGCGCAAGCGATTCAATAAACCTGTGCTGTTGCAAAACGATGCCAACGCCGGCGCCATAGCCGAATGGAAATATGGAACCGGTAAAGGATATGAAAATGTTATCTTCCTCACTTTTGGTACGGGTATGGGCGCAGGTTTGATATTGAACGGAAAGCTTTATTCCGGCACTACCGACCTTGCCGGTGAAGTGGGTCATTTGCGCTTGTCAGATATGGGGCCTGTCGGTTTTGGCAAAGCTGGTTCCTTTGAAGGCTGGTGCAGTGGTGGTGGCATTGCTCAACTGGCGCAGGTGCGTGTTCGCCAGAAGTTGCAGATGGGCGAAAAGGTTTCCTTCTGCAAAGGCTTTGAAGACCTGCACGGTCTCACCGCGAAAATAGTTGCTGAAGCTGCTTATGAAGGTGATGAAACCGCCATTGAAATTTATAAAGATTGCGGTACTTATCTTGGCAGCGCTTTGTCTTTACTTATTGATATACTCAACCCCGAACTGATTATATTGGGCAGCATTTATGGCCGTGCCAAATCATTACTGGAAGACGCCATGCGGAATGTGCTGCAAAAAGAAACCATCCGAACATCTTACGAAGCCTGTAAAATAATGTCAGCCAGCCTGGCGGAAAATATCGGGGATATGGCGGCGTTATCGCTGGCGGTGCAGGCAGCAAGTAAAACAGATAGATAATGCTTTCCATTAATTTCGGATCAAGTAAAAAACATTACTCATATACCCCTCATTGCAAACAGCAGATGAAGTCATCATTGCATACCTTTTCTGCTAAACGGTACACCGGTAATTTTTTCGCACAACGCAAGAAATTTTTCTTGGATTTGTATGGAAGCCGCCTGTAGATGATAATCCATTTCTTTTTTGTGGTGAAGATAACGGCCTGACAAGGTCGCTGCTTTTTCCGTACCTGTGGCCAGCCATACCTGCGTGGAGTATCCCTGTTCAAGGTCGTCCGGCGCGCCTTGTCCACCCATTTTGGTTGGCACCCAGCCGGGATCTACCGCGTTAGAAATTGTTTCCGGCCATTTGCGTGCAATGGCAAAGGCCAGTATTAAGTCGTGCAATTTGGTGTCTGAATAGCCGGGAATGTTTTTGCCGTCAGCAATAGCAGTTAAACTGGCTTCATCAGCATTGCCTTGTCTGTGCATTCCTGAACTGAGATAGATCATGCGCTTGGGCGGATGCATTAATGCGGTGAGAAGATAAGCTGCAATACTGTTTACTGCAAAGGCAAGCGGTAATCCATCCTTGCTCCTGGCATCACGGGCAACGTTATAAACACCGGCATTATGGATAATAACATCAAAAGCACCAAGCTCGTTTGCATTATTTGCGAGTTGTTTGTTTCTTCCATGCTTGCCAGGTCACCGATGAATACATCTTTTGCGCCTGGCGCCGCTTCACGTGTCAGCGTAGCCTTTTCTTTGTTCCTTGCATGCAATACAACCTGGTGACCATTAGCGATGAGTGTTTTAGCTGATAACAACCCTAAGCCATCAGAAGAACCTGTGATGAATATTTTTGCCATCTTTTCTTAGATAAACCTTTGCAATGAATCCTCAGGATATTGAAGATCCATCTTATGGGATAAATATGTTTCGTCTATTTAAACAGGCCTCAAAGTTAGTAATGCTTAATAATCTCAACGCTGAAACTTATAATTACCCTGATACATCTGGTCTTACTTTTTCTTCATCATTTTGATATGTACAGGCTGATAACCACCTATGTCTTTCCCTTCAAGCCCGGCAATCGCTGCAATTGCCTGTTCCTCTGCAGCCATCTCAATAACAGCTCTTCCTGAGCCTTGTATTTTAATAGGGTCAAATACGATAATTGCTGATTTCACTCTCCCATAATTTGCAAAAAGTTGAATAAGGCGGGGTCTGTCGTAATCTGTGGGTAGTCCGGAAATGGTTAGCTTCATAAGTCTAGCATTGGGTTAGGTAACGATTTAAAGGTCTCTTCCAATATTATGACCTCAATTTAGTATCTTTTTATGCGTCGCACACAATTTTTTGCTTCCACTTCAAATTCTTTTAACAGTTTACCTGCCTGCTAAATTTTTCATCCAGTCAAAATCAAAGAATATTATATGGTACTCAATGTATAAAGCGTGCATTATAAAAAGAACCGATGGTCCTGGAATTTGGCAGTTAACAAGACATCCATTAAATCTTCTTTCTGAAATGGTTTTGATAAAAAACCGCAAGCCCCGCAATCACAGATCGAATCCTTATCCATAGGAAAACTCGAAATCAATACTACAGGATTAACAAAATGATCCTGATGCAATTTTAAGCGCTGGCACACCTCTCTTCCATCACTGTCATTATTTAAAACAACATCCATCAGGATGATATCAGGAATAAACTCGCTGATCATTTGATAGATGGAACAGGCATCAGGTAATAGTTTTGACTGAATATTCAATACCTTGAGCAAGGCCGAAACATAGGCACGCATCACCGGGTCGTCATCAATAACAAGGACTTTAGAGATACGACTATTTCCCCCGTAAAAATCCATCTTCCTCATTTTAATATAAGTACGTCAAAAGAAAGGCCAGCAACTATGGGTAAGCTGATTTGTGCGGGAACAAATTCCTTAAGACCTCATCGCCTGTTGAATACATGCTACACACAGCGTAATAATTCAACAGTTGCCTATACTGCCGTTCACCATGGTTCCGGTTAACAACTATACACATGATGATGTGACTGGTGAATATGTACTTTTACCGAATGCAGCCAGTAATTACAAAAGCTCTGATAATGTATATGCTGCGCTTACGCTACCATCAGCAGCAGTATTAAGAATTTTGGCTATAAATTAGGGTTGCGTGCAGAAAGCAGCAGTTACAGCGGTGAGTTACTGGATACCAAACAATCCTTTTCCAACACCTACCCCGTAAGCCTATCTTATCCTGAGGAAACTGAATGTTTAAAAATGGATCTCATTCCATGTGTACCAAAGAGACAATCGATGGAATATTGAATCTTCAATACCAAATTATCAGGTGCTATTTGCAAAGGCTGCTGGGTAAAAAATGCATTTATAGTAATATACATCTGCTTATAAAAAGTGCGTGACAGTGAATGTTGACTTGTGCCACTGGCACCGCACTTTAGTCCCCCCGTGTGAATGCATCCACATTACATTCACTTTTAAACTGCAAGGGATGATAAGTTTTTCTAAGCTGCATGAATAAGGGCTGTTCATCTATAGGAAATAGATGCCTAATCTATTTTTTGTGATACTCTCAACTGTTTAAGCACCGCACGTTCCCTTATCTCCGCAAAATTATTCTTATAGAGGGTTTCACCATTTTCAAACACAGTCACCATCTGGTCTTCAGCGTCCGGTTCATCCTCCTCCCTGGCAGTTTTATATCCTTCATTTGTACGAACCAGCTTTAACCTTCCGGCCTTTGACTTCTTGAAAGAACGTACCAGCTTACCATGCTCGTTGATCTCCAGCGGATTTTTTTGCACGCCCACTCCTTCTCCGTTAATTTCTGCATAAGAACATTTAAAAGCAAATTTTTGAGTGTCACGATCCACTTTTTGCAATAATGCACCACCCATACCAAGCAAAAGGTTTTCAGCACTGATGCCGTTAATCTTCAATGCAGAATAAATTGTTCTGATGGAAGAAAGGTTAATACCATCTCCCTGCAATACCCTTACCTGTGGCGGCAGCACACGATATCCTTTTTCATTAATGGTATAGCCAAACTTTTCAAATAACAGGCTGAAGACACTTAATAAAGTAAGCACAGGATCACCGCTGTCAGGCCTTATCACCAGTGTTCCTTTACGGTTGAGGATTTGTTCTTTTAACGCTTCACCCCAATAATCACTGCAAGCCCTGAACACATCAAAAGAATCTGAAACGCAAGCCACGATTCCCTCGGGGAAAGTATTCAATACATGCCTGAATACTTCCAGCTCGCCTTCTTCACCAAGCAATGTACAAACAGAATGTTCCGTAGCCGGCACAGATAAACCGTAAGCCTTGTTTGCGTTGTAATACTGTTTGGCTAGCATGCTGCCGCTGATAGTGTCACTGCCGTTAAAATTAATAAGATGTGCAGCGCCGCCTAATCCGGCACTCTCAACTGAGCTTACGCCGCGGAAACCAAAATCGTTCAGTACAAAATCGATGGAAGCTTGTGCATTATCAGAAGCGGTTTCTTCAAAGTACATGGTGATCACTTTTTTTATCTCGCGTGACAAGGTTGCCACTGTATTAGGATACCAGACTTGCATCAGCAATGTTTCCAGGAAATTGGGAAGCCAGAAACAGGCAGGATCAGTATTCTCGATGGTCATCAGCACATTGCTTACCGGAACTACGGTTCCTTCAGGAACCGCTTTTATACGAACGGGCAGCCTGCCGTTATGCTTCTTTATGATATGATCAAATATTGTACGATCGAACACATCTTTCCGGCCAAACACCTGCTCCATCACCTGTTCAGCTTCATCCACTTTTTCCCTGGTGATTACAGCCCCTTCCAGGTAATGTTTCAAAAAGTATTGCAGCCCGAAAAACACGGTTTCATGAAATTCTCCTCCCCGACTTTCCAGGTAAGAATACATTTTATTGGTGCCGGGATAATATAATTTATGGTGAGAATATTTATAAGCATCTGCAAGCAGTACAATATTTTCCTGCGTTCTCATAATTGATCTGTTTATAGTGAAATGAGTAAATAAGTGTGGATGGTATTTATAAGGATTCAAGACTGTTTAGCAAAAGATTTACCAGCACATGATGCTCGGCAGATACCTGGCCATCTTTCATCATTTGAACAAGTTTGACTATAGGTATCCAGTCCGCTTCTGCAAGATCATCTGCCGCTTTTACCTCGCCGGCTTCCCAGTTTGTTTTAAAAAACAGGGTAGTGATTTTATCCGCTTCACGCCGGTAGCGCCAGTCGTCAATCTTTGCAGAGCCAATATACTGCATCCTGCCTACACTAATATCTCCACATTCTTCGTGTACTTCCCGCAGCGCAGCTTCTTCATAATTGTTATCAGAAGGATCTGTAAAACCACCCGGGAAACGCCATTGAAAAGCTCCGGGCTTTTTACCCATCAACACCGCTGTGTTGTCTTCTTTAAGCACGGCAATATCTATCGTGGGATATACTTTGGCATAGGTATTATGATAAGCATAGTTAATACCCATTCTAAAATCCTCTGAATCTTTAACTTTATCTGCATTCGCCTCACGTATTTCCGTTGCAGAGTAATTGCCGGTTTCTGAAAGCTCTTCCACTACATAACGACCGCTGTAATAAGGAATGAAGCTATCGCGACCACCATATAAAAGAAAAAATTCTGTAGGAAAAGTGCTGTTAAGAAGTTCATCAAGGTGATGGCTCCAGGATTTATCAGAGGCTTCATCACGAAGAGGCAAAATCACAAAGCTGCTGTCATACTGCTTTAACATGCGCTCCCGCGTGTAGAAATCAAACGGGTTGCGACGGCTGCCGCGTACCGGGCTTATACCAAGTACGATGATAATTTTATTGTGCTTAGCCCTGATTGCATTAAGCAGGCAGGTATGGCCTTCATGCAGGTAAGGCGTTTGAAACCTTGCGATAATAACACCAGTTGCTTTCATATATTTTTATTTTGCGTATTTATAACGCAAATATGATGCGGTTTTAGACACCATCCAAATTTTGCGTAAAATTTACGCAAAATATTTTTTATATAGGAACATTACTGCCTTGTTAAGCTTATACTTTATACTTCAAAATAAATCCCTTTTTTTTCCAGTTCTTTGTAGCGCTTTTTATTAAACTGGTACATTTTACTTGGCCTTCCTTTCCCCTCTGCTTTAGCCAGCTCATTGGTTTCATCCAGCATATTCAGGGCAATCATCTTTTTATAAAAGTTACGCCTGTCTATATCACGTCCCAGCAATGCGATATATAGTTTTTCCAGGTCAGCAAAAGGAAACTTTTTATCCAGCAGCTCAAACCCTATTGGCTGGTAACGCACTTTGGCCCTTACTCTTTCTATTGCTTTTGAAAGAACCACCTGGTGGTCAAAAGCAAGCACGGGCAGATGATCTATATTAAACCATTGCGCATTTTCAGCATCGGTGCTGGCATTTAGTTGCTGAAACAAAGAAGATTTCACAAGGGCAAAATAGGCAATGGATACAATATGCTGTCTCGGGTCGCGGCCAGGTTCTCCAAAAGTATATAACTGCTCAAGGTATTGTACATTGATACCTGTTTCTTCCACCAGCTCCCGCCGGACGGCCTGCTCCAGCGATTCACCTTCCATCACAAAACCACCCGGTATAGCCCAGGCATTTTTAAACGGTTCGTATTTGCGCTGTATCAGCAATACAGATACCCCTTCATTCCTGGAATATCCAAAAACGACAGCATCAACCGCAACTTTTATACCCTGACCCTTTTGCATGCCTGCAATTTAATACGCGGCATACAAAGCGGGTAATTATATTTTAGGAAGTTCCCGCGCCTGCTTTATAATAGGTTCTAAAGTATTCGTCTGCCGAAATGCGGCCACTGCCTTCCACCACAAATACCACCAGCAGCAATAACATCATAATAGACAATGCCAGTTCAGAAGAACCATTAATGGTAAAGTTGGGAAGATTCACAAAGAATACAGCACCCACCAAAATGGGTATTTGTATAAGAGATACAAGCCGGGTGAGCAGACCGCATAGAATAAACAAACCGCCGATCAGGTGAACCCAGGCAATAACATCTGCAAGCAATGGGTTAAAACGGCTGGATAGCTTGCTGTAACCTATGATCTCCTGTAACCTCGAACTATCACTAATAAAAGCAATCCCTTTTAGAAATAACATGGCACCAAGTGCAATTCTTAATAATACCAGCCATGCCGGCTGATTGAGGGAAGAAGTGTGTCGCAGGCCTGTGTAGATTCGCATAGAAGAAAGTTTGAGATGAAAGAATAACGTTATTCCGCATGCTTATCATTACCTGTTCAATGGCAGCTCCGTGATAGTGAAGATCTTGTCCGTAATGTAAAGGTACCAATCTCTGCCGCAAACAACCAACCGTTATTTTACCATGATGTAATACCGGCTACCCCATATGACGGCTTAAAAACAATCACCGGCCATTTTCTTTTTCTCCTATCTTTAGCCGATAACTAACCTCTCATGTTATACATCATTCTGATCACTGGTATAGCGCTGCTGATTATACTTATCACGGGTGTTAAACTTAATCCATTTGTTGCGTTCCTGATTGTATCTATGCTCATGGGGCTTGCCACCGGGATGAATACGACTAACATTGCGGTTTCTATACAGAAAGGCGTGGGAGATATTCTCGGTTCACTGGTAGCCATCATTGGCCTGGGCTCTATGCTTGGCAAACTGGTGGCAGATAGCGGCGCCGCCCAGCGTATTGCCAATGGAATGGTACAAAGCTTTGGCAAAAAGAATCTTACCTGGGCGCTGGTGATCACCGCGTTTATTATTGGCATTCCGCTTTTTTACAACGTGGCATTTGTAATCTTTGTTCCGCTGATCATTGGCATAGCAACCAGGTATAAACTACCCGCAGTATATATTGGTTTGCCGGCGCTTTCTGCACTTTCAGTAACGCATGGTTACCTGCCGCCGCATCCTTCCCCGGTGGCATTGGTGCAACAGTTTCATGCCGATCTTGGCTTAACTTTATTATACGGACTGATAGTAGCTGTTCCTGCCATTATTCTTGCAGGTCCTGTGTTTGCCGTTACCCTTAAGAAATATACCAACAAACCTTTGGATACCTTTTCAACTGCATCAAAAGACGAGGCTGAACTACCCGGAATGTTCACGAGTATTTTCACAGCGTTCTTACCCGTAATACTTATTGCTGCGGCTTCGTTGGTACATATACTGGTGCCGGGTGAAAGCGTACTTAAAAATATTATTATGTCAATTGGCGAGCCGCTGACGGCTATGCTGATTACCGTCATCATCGCCATTTATACGCTGGGTATTAAGCGTGGCAGGACCATGAAAGAAGTAGGTGCTTCATTAACTGATGCCGTGAAAGATATTGCAATGATCATGTTTATTATTGCAGGTGCAGGCGCACTAAAACAGGTGCTGGCAGACACTGGCATCAGCAACCAGATTGCGGCATCTTTACAAACGCTGCAAATGCATCCGCTGCTGATTGCATGGACGATCAGTGCAATCATCCGCGTGTCTGTGGGTTCTGCTACGGTTGCGGGTCTTACTACCGCAGGCATCGTGGCCCCGTTAATTGCAAGTACGGGCGTAAACCCAAGCCTGATGGTATTGGCCACCGGCGCAGGCAGCCTGATGTTCTCGCATGTAAACGACCCTGGCTTTTGGTTATTTAAAGAATACTTCAACCTCTCCTTTAAACAAACTATTAAAACCTGGAGTATAATGGAAACCATTGTTTCTGTCGTTGGACTGGCAGGCGTATTTATACTTAATACCTTTATCAAATAAAAGACAGTTGTATTTATTGGGCCGGGCGATGGTACAGGCATTAAACATTGTTGCGTCGCACTCTTGTACGCATGATATGCTATGCAGCAAGTGCGTTGCCAGTAAAGCAGCCCCCTTCCCTTAAACTGTTACACAGTGCCGACACAACTACTATTGTACAAGTGTGCGACGCAAGTAAAGCAGGATAGTAGCAGTGCTGGCGACTACATTACAAAAATTAAAAACAATACCATGAACTGGTACAACATAGAAAACATTGAAACAGTTGACTCGCCTGCACTGGTGGTCTATAAGGAACGTGTTGTCGGGAATATAAAGAGCGCTGTTGCGATGATAAAAGACGTTAACAGGCTGCGCCCTCATGTAAAAACGAATAAGATAAGTGAAGTATGCCAGATGATGTTGGATGCGGGAATCACAAAGTTTAAATGCGCCACCATTGCGGAAGCAGAAATGCTGGCACTAATAAAAGCGCCGGATGTGCTTCTCTCCTATCAGCCGGTTGGTCCTAAAGCACAACGTTTTTGCAGCCTGGTACAAAAATATCCTGAAACACGTTTCTCATGTCTGGTGGATCATATAGATGCAGCACAGCATTTAGCGGAAGTATTTGCCGGAGAAAATGCGGATGCGGAAGTTTATATAGATGTAAACACAGGCATGAACCGCACGGGGATAAAACCATCCCTTGCACTGCAACTGTTTGAAGCCTTACGGCTACTTCCTTCCCTGAAGTTTGCCGGGTTACATACCTATGACGGCCATATAAGAGATACCAACCTGCAGGCAAGACAACATAATAGCGATGAAGCATTTCGAAGTATTGTAATTCTTGCCGAAACGATAGAATCCATTATCCAGCACCCGGTTAATATTGTTGCGGGAGGATCGCCCACGTTTCCTACACATATCGGCAGGCATGTGGAATGTAGTCCGGGTACTTTTGTTTTCTGGGACTGGGGTTATAAACATACCCTTCCGGATGAACCGTTTGAATATGCGGCCCTGGTAATTACACGGGTAATTTCTATTATAGATGACCAAACGATTTGTACAGATCTCGGTCATAAATCAGTTGCTGCGGAAAACCCGCTTCCACGTATACATTTTCTAAATGATCCGGATTTAGTGCCGCTTTCACAAAGTGAAGAACATATGGTGGCAAAAGTGAAGGATGCCTCCCTTTATAAAATCGGAGACGTATTGTATGGTGTACCATTGCATATTTGTCCTACCGTGGCTTTGTATAACAGCGCAATTGTGATAGAACAACAAAAAGCAACAGATGAGTGGAAGGTAGTTGCCAGGGATCGTAAGATCACTATTTAAAACAGCTTTGCATGTGGCCAAAGAAAACAGCACTTTCCCGTATCACCGATGACAAACAGATTATACCGGAGATAGAAGGTTTACGTTTTCTTGCAATTGTGCTGGTTATATTTTCGCACATCAATAATATATTGCTTAAGCATTATCCTGCAAGTCTTCAATACAATGCAGATACGGGGCTGGGTATACTTCTTGAACAATGTGGCGCCGGGGTACAGGTGTTCTTTTTTATCAGTGGTTTTATACTGTCGGTTCCGTTTTTACAGCATCATGTATATCAGCAAAAAAAGCTGTCTGTAAAGCATTATTATTATCGCCGGTTCACCAGGATTGAACCTCCCTATCTTATATCGCTTCTTTTATTGCTGCCGGCATCCGCATGGTTGCTTCATGAGAAAAGCGGTTATCTGCTGGCACATTTTACTGCAAGCGCACTGTATGTACACAACATTATGTACAATGAAATCAGCCGGGTTAACCCGGTGGCCTGGTCACTGGAAATTGAGATACAGTTCTATATATTGTTCCCTTTAATGGCCGCCTGCCTGTTTGTGAAAAATCATGTATGGAGAAGAATGTTGCTGGTTACTTTTTTCATTGCATCGGCTATGCTGGCAAGTATTTATCAAAGCTGGATACTTGATCATCATCTTGGTAAATCATTACTTACTTATGCGCCATTATTTATCGCGGGTATTATTGCAGCAGAAATTTACCTTTCTGCAACTCACTACTTTCATAATGGCAAAAGATATCTTTATGATGTAGCGGGAATGTTGGCCTTATATAGCTGCATTAAGTATTCCGGCTTTGTTGATCCGAGGTATAAAATTTTATTACTTGCCGGTTACCTCACTTTTTTCACTGCTGTATTCAAAGGGAAGCTCCTTAATAAATTCTTTACAACCCATTGGGTGGTATTAACTGGTGGTATGTGCTACAGCATTTACTTATTGCATTACGCCATTATTTATTTTTTCCAGGGCTATATTACTCGCCACCTGTATACTTATCATTTTGTTACTGATATAATCATCCAATCATTGCTGTTAATGCCTGTTATATGGATGATCAGTTCAATGTTTTTCATGTACTGTGAACGTCCATTTATGGACATACGCTGGCCGGAAAAACTGGTCCAATACATTAATCGTTCCAGGCATTAATACACTTCTTCATCATCATCTTTTGGTTCGCTGTCATTGTTTTCATCTAACCTTTCAGTTGCATTAAAAGCCCCGCCCGAACCCGTAGAAATAACAGACTTTTCTTTAGATGAACGCTTGCTTTTTATTGACTGGGTATTATTCTCCACACCTGCGCTTAACCTGTCTTCTTTTGACAGTGGATTGATGATATTTTCTTTGGCCGGGTGATGCGGGTATCCTTTAAAATCCTGGTCAATATGTTCGTCGTTACTCTGTTGCACTTTATTCCTGGAATCTATGGGATTTGTATCGCCGGTATCATGTTTTTTCATAGTCGTTCTTTTTTACAACTGCTGAAAATTTCATGCCGCAATGCGCAACCGGTTATAGTTCCTTTAGCCGAACACCTGTTTTGCGAACCACCAGTTGATGTAGTATACCACATTTCAGTGCATAATTTTTTTCAGTATGACTTACCGGGAAATCAAAACACACAGGATAGCTGTAGTCTTTCACCTTGTCATGAATCAATGAATAAACTTCCTGCCCGAATGGAATGGTAGTGTCTTTCATATCGGCAAAACCACCAATGATGAATCCTGCAAGTTGATCCAGTTTACCACTTCGTTTTAGCTGTATCATCATACGATCAATATTGTAGATATACTCTCCGATATCTTCCAGGAAAAGAATCTTGCCTTTTGTATTTACATCAGATGCAGAGCCCACCAGGTGCGCCACCAAAGAAAGATTACCACCGGTCAATATTCCCTCCGCCTGTCCGGGCCTGTTTAAATGATGCGCTTCACAGGTATAGTTTGCCGGCTTACCAAAGAGGATTTTTTTTATTGATTGTACATACTCATTACCTGCTCCTCCATCGTTAAAAGCGCCGGCCATAGGAGAATGTAAGGATGCAGTTTTAAGTTTATTAAACAAGTGCGCATGTAACACTGTAACATCACTATAACCAATGACCCATTTAGGATCTTTCTTAAACCGCGTAAAGTCAAGTGAATCTATAATACGGCTAATGCCATAACCACCGCGGCCACACAATATCGCTTTCACCTCCTTGTCATCAAGCATTGTTTGCAGGTCTGTAAGCCGTTCTTCATCAGTACCGGAGAAATAATGAAACTGGTTACCCAACGTTTTTCCCTGCTTCACTTTAAAGCCCCATTGCTGTAATGTAGTGATGCATGTTTGTGCTTTCTCCAGGGGCATATACCCGGCAGGACAAACAATACCTATCGTATCACCTTTCTTTAAATACGGTGGAATTTTTATCATGCAGCAATATTAGGTAAACTCGGCTAACGTTATACTTAATGTACTGCTCCCTTAAGACGGTTGACGCAGTTGGTAAGCCCGCGATAGGTGTGATAAGTTGCCTTCCAGATATGCCCTTTTTGTGCTTTGACTTTGTTCGGTTCTTTATCCAAGCCACCCTCATACCAATCACCGTTTACATGATCTATAAGGTAAGTCTGTACATACTTCCACAACAATTCAAATTGTTTAAAATATTGCATCTTATCGTTGGGATACAGATCTGCCATTAACAACAAGGTATTCAAGCCTTCGGCCTGTGCCCACCAGTTTTTACTGTCCCTGACAATCGTTATACCAGGCTTGTTGTTAAAATAATAGCCTTCATCATAGAATCCACCAACAGTTTTGTCCCAGCCATTTTGCAAAGCGTGATCCACTGCTTTTTTAGCGATATGTAAAGTAGCCGTATCATTTTCCAAGCCCAGTACATGAGAAGCTTCCAGCATCAGGTAAGCAGTTTCTACATCATGCCCGAACGAAACATGATCCAGTTGCTTATGTTTCAGTACAACTGCTTCTGATGAATCCTGAAAAGATACCGGCGTCCAGTCAGGATGAAAAAACAACTGAAGATTTCCTTTCTTTGTCATGATCACATCGCGGATCAACAAAAGCATTTCCTGCAAACGGCTTCGGAGTGTATCATCTTTCCATACTTCATATAATTCTGTAAACGCTTCCAGTAAATGAATGGAACTATTTTGATCCTTGTAACCAAGATCAGAAGTTGACTCAACAGTATTAGACCTTTGGATAGGCGTTCCATCATTTTGCAGGTGCTGATAGTATCCTTTATATACCGGGTCATGCGCATGTTTATCTAACCAATAGAACGCTTCTTTTGCCAGCGCCAGTGCAGCCGTATCGCCGGAACTATGATAATAAGCAGCAAGCGCATAGATACCAAAAGCATTGCCATAGGCTTCCTTTATCTGCGACTTCACATTTCCCTGCCGGTCTGTTAATGAGTAAAAGCCACCGTTTACCGCGTCCCACATTTTATCGTCCAAAAAAAGGAACCCATGTCTTGCACCGGATTTGTAATAGCTTACCTGAGGGTAACGTTCGGCAGCTTTTGAGTTAGTCCATACATGCCGCGATTGTGTTACAATCATTTTATCCTGGTTCTTTGCTTCAGTGAAATCGAAGTTGTAAGCACTGGTAAATCCACCGTTTATTGAATCTATTGAACGCGGGTACCACGGCTTGAGCAACTCGTTCACCAACGAATATTCCATTTCTTTGGCAATACGTGTACGAACTGCCGGAGACTGACTGTAAGCAATAGTTAAAGAAAACGGGAGCAGCAATAGAAGATATTTTTGCATAGGTGAAGTTAAGGTAGGTAAAAAGGTACTGCCATTTTTATACTAAATCAACCAATACGGGTATTATTTTAGGATGTATATACCAGCGAAGGGTTTTATGGCATCACCTGTTGCGTCGCAAGCACTTCATCGTTCTGTTTGCAGGGCATCACCTGTTCGCGGATGTAAGAGGCTTTACAATAGTTGCTTGTTATATCTTTAATAAAGCTGTTACCGGCATCCCCCAAACCGGCCTGCATAACAATATAGGTTTACCAGTTGCCGAATAATATTACCTAACGTACAAGTGAGTGACACAACTACTGCCGATAGTAGCAATAACGATGATTATAAAACCATTAATGATCCGTGGGTGATAACTGCTGATAAGACTCCGTACCATTCTCAGGTTTTTCCTCCGGCGGCCGGTTATGCCACCAACTTGCCAGTGTGGAACCTGTTACATTCATCAATGGCCCAAAGATGGCCGGTGCAAGGCCTACGGTTGCCAGCTTACCCATGGTTAATGCCAGGCCGGATGCGAGACCCCCATTCTGCATACCCACTTCTATCGCAATCGTTCTGCAGTCTTTCTCAGCAAAGCCTAACAACCTGCCGGACCAATAGCCCAGGAAAAAACCGGCAAGATTATGAATCAGCGTAGCCAGCAACAACAAAGCGCCAACCTGTAACAAGCTGTCTCTTCCGGCAGCCGTTATTACCACGATGATCAGTGCAATACCGGCCATAGACAAGACAGGCATCGCAGTATCCAGCCATTTGAATTTGCCATGCAGGAAATGATTGAACAACAGACCGGCAGCCACCGGCAGTATCACGATCTTGGTGATATCCCACATCATATGCCAGAACTCGATATTAATAAACTGGCCGGCCAGCAGCTTCATCAGCAACGGTGTTAGAAATGGTGCAAGCAAAGTAGATACCGTGGTTACCGTAACTGACAATGCCAGGTTAGCTTTTGCCAGGTAAGACATCACATTTGATGCAAGCCCGCTGGGGCAACAACCTACCAATATGATACCGGCGGCAATTTCACCCGGAAAATTAAACAGCCTTGCTACCCCAAACCCTACCAGCGGCATGATCGTATAATGACAAATAATGCCAACGATCAATCCTTTAGGCATCAGTAATATATTGGCAAAATCTTTAAAGCTCAGCTCTGTCCCCATACCAAACATGATGATCTGCAACAAAGGCAAAATGAGTACTGACAGTTTAAAGTCGCCAATAGTTTTAAAATACTGCGGGTAGTACATTGCTAAACTAACGGCTGCCATAATGGTCACGGTGTAGGAAAACCCTTTCGTGGTCTTACTTCCCCTGAAGGCGATAGACAAGGTTAGCAAACACAACATGAGTAACCAGCCGCCCCATTGATGCTGTTGCATGATCACACTTGCGATATACAGCAACAAGAACAGCAGTGATAATAAATACAAAGCTTTAAAACCTGATTTAGCACTCATATGGCAATCGTTGATTTAATTGATCCTGGTATTATTCATTCATAAAATTCAAACAAATACTGATTCTCGTAGGGTATTTCTAACCGGTCTAATAATCGCAGGTATTCCTGCCTGAATGTTTTCCTGCGGTGATGTTCTTTTTGATTTAATATATACTCCACCACCCTTTGTGTTTGTGATAACGAATAGGAAAAAGCACCAAACCCGTTTTGCCAGGAAAAATGGGTGATGCTCCATCTCTTTTTTATAAAGCTTGTTGAATTCGCCTTGATATCTCTTGTTAAATCTGAGATGGCGATATCCGGCTTTATACTTACAAGCAGGTGCACATGATCAGGCATACAATAGATTGCGTACAGCTTTTGCTTTTTCTCCTGCACTATGCCTGTCATATATTTCTGCAATTCATCCCGGTATTCTTCATTGATCAAATGTTCTCTGCCTTTCACGGCAAATACAATCTGGATAAAAATTTGTGAATACGTGTTTGGCATATGGTACGGATTTTTTGGGATTGATAAAATTGCGAAAAACACATTGCTAATAACATATCGCCTCTACGAGGCTGGTGGTTGAATTTTGTAAATCTTTTGTTTATATCTCCTTGATGATTTGTTCCACTTCGTAAGCCCCAGCGGGGCGATATATCATTAGCTATTCGTGATCGCGAATGGCGGAGCCTCGTAGAGGCGATATGTTATCTATTTACATGTTTTAATCACCATTGTTTATTTTACATTTCGCCTCGCAGGGGTCATATCGCCAAGTATTGACCTGGTTAGCAATAGATCGCCTCCGAGAGGATGATTTGGCCAACATCATAAATTCATCGATTGTACAACGAAACATTCACCATTGACTATTCACCTCCTAACTCCACAACCTGTCGTGTGATCGCTTGTCATCCCATTGAGGTGTTGGTTCAAAATAGCTCTTGTCCTTAGGATTCAGGTGTTTTTTTACTTCATCATCATTCAGCTCAATACCAAGCCCAGGAGCTGTAAGCGGCACATTGGCAAAACCTTTCTCAAACAACTTTCTGCCATCGGTGGTTTTTACAAGGTTTTCCCACCACTCGCTATCAAGAGAATGATGCTCCAATGCGAGGAAATTTTGCGTAGCTGCTGCACAATGCACGTTGGCCATAAATGAGATAGGAGAACCTGCAAAATGCATGGCCATAGCAACACCCTTTTCCTCCGCATAATCGCCAATGCGTTTAGTTTCCAGCAAGCCGCCGGAGGTTGCAAGATCTGGGTGAATAATATCTACCGCATGTGCATCAATTAATGGCTTGAACCCATTAAGCAGGTAAATATCTTCACCAGTAAGCACGGGTGTTTCCAATGCATCAGACATGGTTTTATATTGTTCAGTAAATTCCCAGGGAACCATATCTTCCAGCCATGCCAATCTATACTGCTCTACTTTCTTACCAAAGCGGATGGCATTGTTTAAATCAAAATGACCATAGTGATCGGAAGAAAGCGGTATTTCATAGCCTATGGCAGAACGTACATCGCTAATGATCTTTGCCATATCATCCAAGCCCTTGTCTGTTATCTGTATACCGGTAAAAGGATGCTTGGTATTGGCGTACGACATATAATCACCGCTCCATTGTGCAAGGCCGCTGCCCCAGAAATTACTATTGACCAATGCGCCCGGAGTTTTTTTAATCTCGCCGATAGAGATATCCATTTTAAGCCAGGTCATGCCCTGCACTTCAAGCCGGTGTTTGATCTTGGCCTTGAATTCATCAAAGCTGTCAGACTCCGGTGTATCAGCGTACATCCTAACTTTATCACGATAACGGCCACCCAATAATTGCCAGGCTGGCACATTATAAGCCTTACCGCAAAGATCCCACAAAGCCATTTCCACACCACAAACCCCACCGGCCTGACGGCTGTGACCACCAAACTGTTTGATGGTTTTAAAAAGCATTTCCACGTTGCAGGGGTTTTGCCCCAGCAAACGGCTTTTCAACATAAGCGCATAGCGTTCATCAGCACCGTCGCGCACTTCGCCAAGGCCATAAATACCCTGGTTGGTATCGATACGCAACAATGGCGTGCGGCCCACGTTCTGAATAACGCAATACCGCATGTCTGTTATTTTTAAGTCGGATGGATTAGAATAACGGCGAACGCCTGAAGTACTTCTGGCAACAACATCTTCAATCGGCGCAAACATAAAAGCACCACCAAGAGTAATGCCCCCCAACGCAGTTCTTTTTAAAAAGGAGCGGCGGTTATTCTCTGAAGATGTTTCTTTATCATTAGGGTTGATCGTATTTACCGGTTCAGTGATTTCCGGGTCTTTTAACCCGATTTTTTGTAAGAATTTCTGTGATGGTGTCATGGAAATATTTTTTGATGATTGGCTTAATTGATTAACTGATGAGATGATCGATCGTTTTTTTCACTTTTCACTATTGACTTACTGACAATTTAACTACCATGTCCTGTCCTTCATAAATTTGTCCAGTTCTTCTTTGGTCATTGGCAGTTTATCCTTGTTCTCTTCCAGCCATTTGAGAAAATCTTTCTTGATCTCGTCTGTCCATTGGGTATCTATCTGGCCGGGAGTATATTTACCCTCGCGCAAACGTTGATGACCAAAATCATCACGCAGCATAATAAATTCAGCATTTAACACAAGGTCTTCCACCAGGTGTGCAGGTATAAAAACAGTACCTCCTTTTTTGGCAAGCACCACATCGCCCGGCAGAACAGATGCACGGCCGATTCTTACAGGCACGTTAATGCCGGCCAACATCATCTGCTGGATATAAGATGGATCATACCCTTTGATCCAGCCGTTAAAACCCTTAATCTCTTCCAGCCCTTCAATATCACGAACGGAACCATAAAAAATTACACCACGATGTGATTTGGCATAGATAGAATTACCCAGGTTGTCACCAATCAAAGTACCATCAACTACTTTACCATAACTATCCGCAACATATATATCGCCATCTTTCAGTACATCAATAGGCCATGAGTTGGGCGCGCCAATGCGGCCTTCTGCCTTGCCTTTATCCTTTACCAGCTTATCAACATCAGGCCGTAGCGGCATATACTGCGCAGTAACTACGCGGCCGGTCATTACACTGTCGGGGTTAATGATCATCCAATCACCTTCGAACTGGTTCTGGTAACCTTTGTTTCTTAATATACCCCATGCTTCTTCGATAGACACCCCTTTCAGTCGCTGCAGGATCTTATCAGACACGTGCGGTCTTCCGTCTGCAGAACGTTCGCCTTTCCATTCCGGGGTAAGTGTTTTTATCTGCTCGGGGGTAAGCGTGATCTGCTGGGCTTTGGTTAACGCTACATTTCCCAGCAATAACAATAAGCATAACAATCTCCTGTTCATTGTATAAGATTTATGATGAATTGAATGATACCATCATTAGTTGCGGGCACCATGATGCAACATGTTAAGAACGTACAAGTGTGCGACGCAACGAAGCCCCATCATGGTAATACAGCCTGGTTAAAAAACACTATTCCTTATCCCAAAACAAGCGTGTGGCCAGGTTATCTGCCCCCATTCTATTTACAGCTTCTCCATAGTTTTCTGCATTTACGGATTGCTCACGAACAGGATAAGTCAATCGCCTGATAAAACCACCTTTCACTGCAGGATCTGCGCCAGGATAAGGATTAGGTGCAAGCGCAGGATAACCACTACGCCTGAAATTTGCCCAGCTTTCCGAACCATTCAGAAATGAGTTAACCCAATACTCTGTATTGATCTGTTGCAAGCCTGTTGCGGCATTATAAGGATGTGCAGTCACATAAGCGTTTTCATCATCGGCAGCAATAGTGGCCGATCCATCAAACTGCGCCATCTGCTGCATAGCGGCCCTTACACCAGCTACATAATAATCGGCAGCACCACCGGTGATCCAGCCACGCTGTGCAGCTTCTGCCAGCAACAGTTGCGTTTGCGCATGCGTGATAAAGAATTCAGGAGCATCTATCTTACCAACCGTGCGGCGGTTTACTTGTGAGTACTTGAATGCAGATCCTATCTTACCGGGAAAGCCTGGTGCGGTTGCAATGGTAGATTCATTATAGCCATAAGGCATGCCTTCCTGGTTAGCAGGATCGGTGTCAGCAGCACCAGCATCTGAGAGTGGTTTTGAAGGATCTGCGTACTTTACAGCGATCACTTTAAGACGCGGATCGTTGTTGTCTTTTAATATATCAACCATTGGTTCACCCAGGTAAATATTACCTCTCTCTGTTGCCTGGAACCAGCTTCCGGTAGGGCTGTTGAAAGTGCTGTTGAAAGCAATGATTGCATTGTCTGCGTTGGATTGAAACACGCCGCCTCTTGATGCGTCTGTGGCTTTTTTTGCTGCAGCTTCCGCCTTAGCCTGGTCAACTTTTGAGAAGCGCATACCCACCCGTAATAAAAGTGAATTTCCCAGCCGTTTCCATTGGGCAACAGAACCTTTATAAAAGAGATCACTTGGCTCAACAGGTTGTGATGCATCCAGCTTGTTGGTTGCATCTTCCAGCTCTTTCAGCAGATCATCGTATATCGCTTTCTGGTCATCATATTTTGGAAGATAAGACTGCTGCAGGTAAGCATTGCCGGCATCAAAATAAGGTACATCTCCATACGTATCTGTCAATACCTGGAAAACATAGGCTTTCCATATACGAGCCATATTGTACAGGTTGCTTTTGGCCGCATTGTCTTTTGTTTTATCCAACACATCTATAAGAAATTTAACTGATGTGGTATACAAGGTATTGTACGCAGTATTGGTACTGGGATCATACACCACGTTGTGATTACCACCTTCCAATACACCAGTATAAGGCGTATTGATCTGCTGCACAATTTCCAGTTGATAATTATAGGTGGCAATGGCGGCGCTGAATTGTGCATTGGCAAAAAGGTAACCCGGATCCAACGATGTTGCCTGTACCGGGTTGGTATTAATTTCTTTAAAATTCTTGGTGCAACTACTTATACCAACAAAGGCAAAGAGCGCTATGAGCAATGGATATTTTCGTTTCATATCGCAATAAGTTGGTGGTTATAATTTAATGTTGATGTTCATGCCATAACTGCGCGTGGTGGGTAGTGTATGGGTTTCAATACCCTGCAGGTTATCGGAAGATGACACCTGTGCTTCCGGATCAAGATTATCCAGGTACTTCTTAATCATCAGCACATTGTTCATGATCAGTGAAACAGTAAGTCCTTTGACAAACCCTTTCTTTACATACCTGGATAAATCATACCCTACCGATAAACTGCGCCATCTTACAAATGCCCCATTATATACAAAAGGAGCAGCAAGTGCGGTACCGCGATAAGCTGAATAAAACTGCTCAGCTTCTACTGCTGTTGTATTGGCTGAACCGTCTGCATTCACGCCGGGGAATACCACGCCATTTTCACGACCAATCAATGAAGGTTTTGACAAGCCTTCTCTCAGGAAATTAAGATTTGAATTGGAAAGAATTTTATTGCCGGCTTTAAAATCAACCTGCGTAAAAATGCGGAAACCATAAACATTTATTGTATTCATCCAACCCCCAACCCATTTAGGTATTGCGCTGCCAAACGTTACCAGGTTACCTTGCTGAGGCTTACCATCTGCCAGCAGGATATTTCCTTTTGCATCGCGTTTATAATCAAACCCACGCAGTGATGCCAGCGGCATGCCTACCTCATGAGAAACGTTACCAAAGAACTCGCCGGCGCCTACATCAAAGCGCGTTTGCCCGTTGGCAAGTTCCTGAACCTTGCTGATATTATAACTTCCATTAAAGCTCGTTTCCCAGGTGACCGACCGGCCTTTCACAGGCACCACCGTTAACAACAACTCTACCCCTTTGTTCTGCAGCTTGCCAATGTTTACGTATGTCTGGCTGTAACCGGAACCGTTGGATACATCAACGCTTAATATTTCATCTACCGTATTTTTTATATAGGCAGATGTATTTAAGTTAACCCTGCTGTTAAACATTCTTAATTCGAGGCCCACTTCTGTTTCCTTTACTTTAAGCGGTCTTAAGTTAGCATTGGGGCTGATACTTGTAGTGATAGAACCTAATGCGATACCGTTGAACGGGTTTGCATTTACATTATAGTAAAGCTTGTCACTGTAGGGGGAAGCATCACTACCTACCTCAGCATATGCCAGCCTTACTTTACCAAAGTTTAACCAGGAGGGCGATTTAGCCATTGCCTGTGTAAATACAAAGCTTCCGCTAACGGATGGATACAGGTAGCGGTTGGTAGCCGGGTTAAGCGAAGAAAACCAGTCATTGCGTGCAGTTGCCGTAACAAAAAGAAAATTTTTGTACGATAAGTCAAGCGATCCGTAGAGTGAGTTCACCTGTTTTTTATAGTAACTGTAAAGTGGATTTTTTACCTGCCCGTTGGCTACGGTATATAAATCCCTTACATAAAAGTTGGTTACTGCTGTACTTAAATTATCTCCGGTTTGCGTCATACGGTTCCCACCAACCAATGCTTCAATCCCAAAGGCACCGAAAGTATGATTGGCATTGATTAAGAAATCCATGTTCACTTCCCTGAAAGTGGACACCTCCTGGTAATAGTACCCGTTAAAGCCGCTCGTCACGGCACCAATGGAGCGTGTACCCGTTGGCCGGTCGTAATCGTAGGGGCGTGTAAAATAATCCTGTCCTATGCGGCCCTGTGCATACAACCAATCCGTAAACTTATACTTTACCGAAGTGTTGCCAAAAATGCGGTCACGGTGAATATTTTCAAACCGCTTTAATGTTACCCAATATGGGTTGTTACGATTAGTAAACCTTGACAAAGGCATTTCGTTACCATTGGCATCCATATAATTTTTTAACCAGGCAACATCTATGCTATTGGCCAGGGTGTAAATCGTGGTATTGGCATTCATGTCCTGTATGCCGATTTGTGGCGGATTATGATTGTACTCTTTTGAGTAATTCGCATTTAGCTGTACAGACAGGCGCTTGGTGAAATTATAAGAGAAGCCAAAATTGAGTATCTTCTTATGATAGTCTGAATTAGGCATAATGCTGTTGGCATCAGTATTGGCGAATGATAAACGGAAACTGCCCTTCTCATTTCCGCCGGATACCGCGACTGAATTAGTAAAGCTGGTACCGGTTCTGTAAAAATCTTTAATCCGGTTTTTATTAGGCAGGTAAGGCTGCGTAGAGCCATCAAATTGTGGTGTTGCCACGCCATCAAACTTCTCCCCAAAACTCCATACGCCTGAGCTTTGTGCATCGCTTACTGATGTTGGCCTTTTGCCAAATTCGCCCTGTCCGTATTCGTATTGAAAGTCGGTGAAGTCAAGCGCTTTTTCTGCCTGGAAATTGGAATTTATTTCAACGCCAATACCAGTCGATTTACTGCCGGTTTTGGTTGTGATAATAATTACTCCATCCTTGGCCCTAAAGCCATATAAAGCTGCTGCAGCCGCACCTTTTAATACGGTGATGGATTCTATATCATCCTGGTTGATGCTTTGCAGTCCATCACCACCATCAGAAGAACCACCGGTAGCGCTGGCCATGTTGAGACCGGTACCTGCAGAGCTTGGCGTGTTATTGATGGGAATACCATTTACGATGATCAAAGGAGCATTGTAGCCGTTAAAAGATGATTGCCCGCGAATCCTCATTTTAGAAGAAGAACCCGGCCCACCGGCAGGCGGAGAAACGTTTAGCCCGGCCACTTTACCCTGCAGGCTATTGCCAAGATTGGTGGTGCGGTTGGTGGTAATCTGTTCGGTATTTACAGTGGCGGTAGCGTAGCCCAATTTACGGGCATCTCTTTTTATATCCAGCGCTGTAACCACTACTTCATCCAGGTTGTTATCACGGTTAGCGAGTACCATATCAATCACGGTTTGATCACGTACTGTGATCTCTTTATTGGCATACCCTACAAAGCTGAATAGAAGTACCGCGTTTGAACCGGCATTGATTTTATATTTACCCGATGCATCTGTAGTGGTTGCAGTAGAAGTTCCTTTTACCTGAACTGTTGCTCCAGCAACAGCCTCGCCCTTCTCATTGGTAACGGTGCCGGTTATTTCTGCATAGGGTGGTGCAGCATACATGATAAGCTCCGTTTTTGTAACCCTCTGTTTAATAACAACCGTTTTATCAATAATCGTATAAGACAACGCTTTGTCTTTAATACACTTGTCCAGCACTTCTTTTAACGGTGCATTTTTAACTACTACAGTAATGGTACCAGCTTCTTTTACCAGCTTATTTTCATACCAGAAAAGAAAGCCGGTTTGTTTTTCAATTTTCTTAAAAACGGCTTCAATAGAAGTATTACGCTCGTTTAACGTAACCGTTTGTGAAATGCCTTTGGCGCTTAGCTGCAGGCTGGTGGCAAGCAAAAGAATGACAGTTAATTTCATCGCTGAAATTGTTGCTTTTTTAGCTTTCAGAAAGGCTGTAGCAGATGGCGAAGCAATCCATTCAACCTGGCGGATGGCATACGGCAATCGTACATGCAGCCACATTTTGCAAAGAACATGTAATTGCATAGTTTTGGCATGTTTGGTTAAGCAATCAGGCGTTGATCAAGATGTTTTTTTGTTAAGTCAAACTACTCTCCGGGAATGGTAACGACATTCCCGGTTTTTGTTGATGGATGTTGTAGTGTTATGTCACGGCAATCGTTTTAGGTGATGATAGGAATATTTTTTTAACCCGGCGACACTGCTGCTATGATGCATTGTTGCGTCGCACACTTGTACGTTTTGTTAGTTGGTCAGCATTTCCGCTTCGTATATATCCTTCCGCTTTTTCAATAATTTTTATTGTTATATTCTCTGTGTCCTACGGCTTCACAATTATTTTACCGTCCTTTCTTTCAAAATGAATATCACTTTGCTCAAGTATGGCAAGTACCTGGGTTATATCTGTACTGCGATTTATTTTGCCGGAAAAAATACGGTCAGGTATGGTTCCTTCATAAATAACCTCTACATCATACCACCTGGCCACCTGGCGCATAATGGTTGTTATATCTGCATCATTGAAGTTAAACAGTCCGTTCTTCCAGGCCATTACGGCATCTATATCTGCAGTGGCAATCTTTATGTTATGTACATCCCCCTTTTGTGATATAATACCTTGCTGCCCCGGAACAAGCGTCTTCGCATTGGTGGCAAGCGGTATATGATTCGCAACCGGCATTAGCTTTACACTTCCTTCCAACAGGGTTGTCTGTAGAGCCTCCTCCTCTTCGTACCCACTGATATTAAAATGCGTACCCAGTACTTCCACCATTGCTTTTTCCTTTCCATCCGCAGTAGTCACAGCCACCTTAAAAGGCATGGCTGCATTTTTTGTTACTTCAAAATATGCTTCTCCCTTTAACTGAACTTTACGCTCATCACCCGTAAACACTGAAGGAAAACGCAGCTCTGTAGCCGCATTCAGCCAAACTCTGGTACCATCAGGCAGCACGATCATGTATTCACCGCCCTTACGTGTGGCAAGTGTATTAGAAGTGGTTGCAACGGCCTTTGTGTTACTGGTTTCATACGTTAGCTTACCATGATCATTATATATACTGCTGCCTGCTTCGGCAGCAATTTTTCCGTTAGCTGCTGCATCCAATGCAATTTGCTCACCGCTGGCCAGCGTTAAAACAGCCTTGCTATTGCTTAAACTATCACCAGGTGTTGTTGCTGTTTTTGCTGTTGCATGTACTGCAGGTTGTTTACCCGATTGAATAAAGTAAAAGATGCCCGCAGTCAATAGTATAAAAATAACTGCCGCAGCAGTTAATAACCTGCCACGATATAATTTTGTAACAACGGGTGTTTTGCTTGACCGTATGCTTTGCTGCAACCGTTCCAGCATCTGTTGTTCAAGCGATACTTTATCACCTAACTGTTGTACATCCCAGTCTGCCGGCTGCTGAAAACTGTCATAGTAGGCATGCAGCATTTCTATCTCCTGTGTACTGGCCCTGCCCTCAAGATATTTTTCTACCAGTTGTAAAACTTCCTGTTGATCCACAGAGAGACTTTTTTAGGTAAGTATGTTGAAGCGTTGTGATCCCCCAAAAACCTGGAAAGTTTTTTTGACTAAGAATATTTATGATGCTTACTTAAATCTATTTATGATTCAGGAAGTTTTGAACGCGCAATTCTCTCTCTCGCTTCTATCAAAATTGAGTGGATTTTCTTCTCCAATTCTTTTTTAGGCGGCAATTCAGTCCAATATTCCGCAACCATAATCCCATCTTTATGCATTTCCAATAACTCTACCTGTTCTCTGCTTGACTCTGCACATAAGATTAATCCTACAGGTGGTAGCTCCTCGTTTAGTTTTTCATATTTATCCAGCCATTTCAAGTATAACTCCATTTGCCCTTTATGCTTAGCTTCAAACTTTCCTAGTTTTAGTTCAATAGCTACAAGACGCCGAAGATGCCGGTGATAAAAAAGTAAGTCCAGGTAAAAATCCACACCATCAATTATCATTCTTTTCTGACGCTCAACAAATGCAAAACCTTTACCCAGTTCCAGAATAAAAGATTCAAGTTCAGCCAGAATTGCATTTTCAAGGTCATCTTCAAGATAACTGTTTTGCAGACCTAAAAAATCTAAAAAATATGGATCCTTAAACGTATTATATATAGCCGGGTGACTGCTTACGTTTTGTAAGTTAGCTATATCTGTACGTTCAAATGCTTTTAATGATATCTGCTTGCGTAATTCCCTGATGGAAAGTTTTTGCTCAATTACCAGTTGCGCGTAAAAAAGCTTTGCATCTGTTTTTTTCAATGGTAACAATTCAACAAAATGCGACCAGCTTAAATATGTGGATAAAGGGATTATAATTTCATTATCTGGAAATTGTTCAGCAAACTGCAACATCCGCCTCAGGTTTCTTAGTTCGAAATTCTTTCCATAACGCTTGGTTAATTGTGTAGACAATGTCGACACAATCTGCCTGGCATATTCTGCTCTTTTATTTTTTAGCACCAAATGATTAATCCGGTTACCTATTTGCCAAAAAAGCAGTGTTAATATACTGTTGGCATGTGTAACTACCTGTTGGCGACTATTTTCTATAAGTAAATACAACTCGTTTAATAACTCGTTTTCATCTCTGGTAATCTTTGCTTCCTTATTTACTTGATTATGCTCTAATTTTTTCTGGCGCATTGCAACAACTTTTAATCCCGCATTAAAATTCAGATTATTGACAACTTTCACAAATTAATAAACGACAACAGTACGGACTATAAGAAGGACATATTTTTTTGTAGCCTGTTAATCAGGGGAATAAATACAATACAATAACCATCATCGCCTCCTTTAGATGAGTACGTAAACGATGCAGCGCAATGGTCAACTGGTTCTCAACGGTTTTAGTGGAGATGGAAAGTTTCTCTGCAATTTCTTTATGCGATAAATGTGCTTCGCGGCTTAACTGGTAAATGAGTTTGCATTTGTCAGGCAGCGTAGCCACTACCTTTTCTACCTGCTCGTGAAGGTCTTTTTGCATTAAAGTATCATCACTATAAGTAACCGGGGATGGCTTTCCGGCACGTGCCATCAGCGTTTCACGGCTGGCCATTTTCTTTAAATGACCAAAAACCTGGTAGCGTGTTGCTGCATATAAATAGGCTTGCAACGAATCCTGTATAGCTAGTTGTTCACGGCGCATCCATAACTGCAGAAAAATCTCCTGGATAATATCTTCACACACAGATTTATCTTTCAATACCTGGTACGCATTGATAAAAAGCGGTTGCCAGTAAAGCTTGTAAATATGGGTTAATGCGGCTTCATCACCCTGTGAAAGGTGCAGCAGCAAATCCTTTTCATGGTATGGGGAATGGTGAGGCAAAGCAATCGTTTGTGGTTACACAAGGATAAATATAAAAGAATTTTAAAACAAATCCTCCATCTTTCGCAAGCCTAAATTTTAAGATGCATGCCCCGTTGCCTATTTTTGCACTCCTTTGCCTGCATGGTTTATAAAAAAGGAAAGTCAGCCGGTGCTTTCCTTTACAGGCAAATAAGTGGTGCCGGCAATAAAAGATACGAACAATGAGTACAGCGCAAGGAAACAAAGATTTTAAACGTTACCTGATTACGGCAGCCCTGCCTTACGCCAATGGCCCTGTGCATATTGGTCACCTGGCAGGCTGTTACATACCTGCAGATATATATGTGCGTTACCTGCGTGCACAAAAACGTGATGTGAAATTTGTAGGCGGCAGTGATGAGCATGGTGTGCCCATTACCATCCGTGCAATGAAGGAAGGCGTTACCCCGCAACAGGTGGTAGATAAATACCATGCAATCATCAAGGAGAGTTTTGAGCAGATGAATATCTCTTTTGATATTTATTCACGTACCTCCAACAAGGTGCACCACGAAACAGCCGCAGCCTTTTTTAAGAAGTTGTATGAGGATGGTTTGTTTGAAGAAAAAGAAAGCGAACAATATTTTGATGAGAAGACCAACACCTTTTTAGCGGATCGTTATATTGTTGGTACCTGCCCGGTGTGTGGTAATCCCAACGCTTATGGCGATCAATGTGAAAGATGCGGAAGCTCCTTATCACCCGAGCAACTGATTGATCCGCGAAGCGCTTTAAGTGATGCGGTGCCCGTAAAGAGAAAAACAAAGCACTGGTATTTTCCTTTACAGAATTACGAACCCTGGCTAAAAGAATGGTTGATTGAAGGACATAGGGAATGGAAGAACAATGTATACGGACAATGTAAAAGCTGGCTGGACAATGGCCTTCAAAGCCGCGCCATGACGCGTGACAGCAGTTGGGGTATTAAGGTTCCTTTGCCGGATGCTGAAGGCAAGGTATTGTATGTTTGGTTTGATGCGCCGATTGGTTACATCAGCGCAACAAAAGAACTTACTGAAGACTGGGCCGACTACTGGTGTAAGGATGATACCAAGCTGGTGCATTTTATCGGCAAAGACAATATCGTATTCCATTGCATCATTTTCCCTTCCATGTTAAAGGCCCATGGCAATTTTGTATTGCCTGAGAATGTGCCTGCCAATGAGTTCTTGAATATTGAAGGTGATAAGGTTTCTACCAGCCGTAACTGGGCCGTATGGGTGGATGAATATGTAAAAGATTTTCCCGGTTGTGAAGATGTATTGCGCTATGTATTATGCAGTAATGCGCCCGAAACAAAAGACAATGATTTTACCTGGAAAGATTTCCAGGATCGCAATAACAGTGAGCTGGTTGCCATCTTTGGCAACTTTGTTAACCGGACCTTTGTATTAATGCATAAGCTATGCAACGGTAAGGTTCCGGTGTTTCATAATGATATTATTGACGACAGGGATAAGCAACTGATTGAGGATATCAAGTCTTCAAAAGACAAGGTAGAAAACCTGCTGGAACAATTTAAGTTCAGGGAAGCCTTGTTTGAAGTGATTGACCTTGCCCGGAAAGGCAACAAATACCTTCAGGAAAAAGAGCCCTGGAAAAAAGCATCAGCGATTGAAAAAGCTGCTGAAGGAACAGATACAAAAGCATTGCAGGATGATATTGATAATTGCCTGCATATTTGTTTACAGCTAACAGCAAACCTTGCAATTTTAATTAACCCGTTTCTGCCAACCACTGCCAGAAAGATGCTGAACATGATGAAGGTGGTGGAAAAAATGCTAGATTGGGAAAATGCCGGCAGCGTTAAACTACTAAGTGTTGGCTATAGCCTTCGTGCACCTGAATTATTATTCAGGAAGATAGAGGATGCTGAAATAGCTGCGCAGGTAGACAAGCTGAAAAGCGGTCTTGTAAAAACTCCAGCAGCTACACAAGCTGCCTCAGAACAAACGCAGGTTGCTGCAGCAGCAACAGACCCGCAGCCCGAAACCAGCAACCTGAAGCCTGCTATTGTATATGATGATTTTGCAAAGCTTGACCTGCGTGTTGGTAAAGTGCTCACTGCAGAAAAAGTAGAAAAGGCAGACAAGCTGTTAAAGCTGTCTATTGATTTAGGGTTTGAAACAAGAACCATTGTTTCCGGAATCGCCATGCATTTTAAACCGGAAGATATTGTTGGCAAACAGGTAGTGGTAGTCGCCAATCTTGCACCACGTAAAATGCGCGGTATAGAAAGCAATGGTATGATATTGATGGCGGAAGATAATAACGGCAAGCTTCATTTTGTTAATCCTGAAGAGGCGATTAATGCAGGTGCCGGCGTGAGTTAAACGCAAGAAATTCTTGTATGATATAAAGGCAGCGAAGATAATTTCGCTGCCTTTTTTATTCAGGTTAACTTTATTGCCGCTAACAAAAGATCATTCATTAACTACAGGTGATCATTAAATTTTTTATCTATGAAACTTGGATTTATCGGCCTCGGCCATCTGGGTACACCTATTGCAGAAAACCTGCTGGAAAAGAAACACCCTTTACACATTTATAACCGCACCGCATCAAAGGCGCAGCCATTTGCCGATAAAGGCGCCGTTATATGCAACAGTATTAAAGAGCTGACAACCGGCTGTGATATTGTTTTTACCCTGGTGTCTGATGATCATGCGATCAGGCAGATTACCGAAGGGCAGGACGGTCTTGCGGCTAACCTTAAAGCCGGCGGTATTCATATTTCTATGAGCACCATACTTCCTGCTACTTCTGATGAATTACATGCATTGCATCAGCAACATGGAAGTCATTACATCGCCTGCCCCATCATGGGCAGACCGGAAGCTGCAAGAGCCAGGAAACTGAATATCCTCAGCTCTGGCAGCAAAGCTATTATTGAAATGATCAAGCCTTTTTTAACAGATGCAGGCGCAGTTAAAGTGTGGGAGTTTGGTGAGAAAGTAAGTGCGTCCAACGTAGCAAAACTTTGCAGCAATTTCATGATCATTTCTGCAATTGAATCTATGGCCGAAGGAATCACCCTTGCCAACAAAAGCGGCATTGACGCAAGCGCATGGATGGAAATGCTTACGCAGGCTTTGTTTACTTCTCCTATTTATGTAAACTATGGCAATATGATTTTGAAAGAAGCCTTCGCCCCCGGTGGATTTTCTGTGAAACTGGGTTTGAAAGATGTAAACCTGGTATTACAGCAAGCGGAACAAACCGGCGCAAAAATGCCCGTAGGCAACCTGCTAAAACAGCAACTGGATGAAACGATTGCCAAAGGACATGGAGACAACGATTGGACGTCTATTGCGCTGGCGTTGAAATAGCTTATCATATGCTCTGCAAGGCGTCTTCGCCTTGCAGGCTTATTCTATCGCCTCCGGCGATCACACGATAGGTTTTCTATAGCCATCAAGACTCTAACTACTTCGGTCAGGTTAGTATACGCTATTAACTCAATACATCTTAAACATGGCTATATAATTCATCTTTCGGAATATATAATTCTCACAACTTATATAGCTTTCTTCTCCAAAAAACAAAAGCCAGGACCATCAAAGTATCCTGGCTTTCAATTCAAAAAGAAAAATTATTTGCCCAGTTTCTTTTTCAGATTTTCATCCAGCGCATCAAGAAATTCTTCGGTATATAAATAATCTTTTCCGTGCTCTACTTTGTTGCCATGAATACAAACAGCAAGGTCTTTCGTCATCTTGCCGCTTTCAACGGTTTCAACACAAACAGCTTCCAGTGCATGACAGAAGTTGATAAGCTCCTGGTTGCCATCCAGCTTGCCGCGGAATTCAAGACCTCTTGTCCAGGCAAAGATAGAAGCGATCGGATTGGTTGACGTTGGTTTACCTTTCTGGTGGTCGCGGTAGTGACGTGTAACCGTACCATGCGCAGCTTCAGCTTCCATCACCGTACCATCAGGCGTAACGAGTGTAGAAGTCATTAAACCAAGACTTCCGAAACCCTGTGCAACGGTATCACTCTGTACGTCGCCATCATAGTTCTTACAGGCCCATACAAAATTACCGTTCCACTTTAAGGCGCTTGCTACCATGTCATCAATTAAACGATGTTCATAAGTAATACCCGCTTCATCAAACTTCGCTTTGAATTCGCCCTGGTAAATCTCTTCAAAGATGTCTTTAAAGCGGCCATCATATTTTTTTAAGATGGTATTCTTGGTAGAAAGATACAGCGGCCATTTTTTAATCAGTGCCTGGTTAAAGCAGGCACGTGCAAAACCTTTGATGCTTTCGTCTGTGTTATACATGGCAAGGGCCACACCATCTCCTTTGAAATTGTATACTTCAAATTCTTTTACAGTGCCATCTTCGCCTTCAAACTTAATAGTAAGTTTTCCTCTGCCTTTGGTAACAAAGTCTGTAGCGCGGTACTGGTCACCAAATGCATGACGACCGATACAGATCGGGGCAGTCCAGTTAGGAACCAGCCTGGGCACATTGCTGCACACAATCGGTTCACGAAAAACAGTTCCGTCAAGAATGTTGCGGATAGTGCCGTTCGGGCTCTTCCACATCTGCTTTAACTTGAACTCTTCCACGCGTGCCTCATCCGGCGTAATAGTAGCGCACTTGATACCAACACCATATTGCTTAATTGCATTGGCGGCATCAATCGTAACCTGGTCATCCGTCTGGTCGCGGTATTCAACACCCAGGTCATAATATTTTATGTCAACTTCAATATAAGGAAGGATCAGTTTTTCCTTAATAAACTTCCAGATAATTCTTGTCATCTCATCGCCATCCAGTTCCACCACAGGATTGGCCACTTTGATTTTTTCAGCCATTGCAATTGATTTTGGGATTTAGAAAATGGTTACAAATGTAGGAGTTTAGGAAATTTAATAATCAAAACAAAGTTTTCGCTTTTGGGAAGCATTTTTTTCGCGTTAAAACCACGGATAAAATTCTGACGTATATATGCTGATGCAAAGAAAGTTGTTCCATATTTTTTTGTCGTTGATCACACTGTTAGTCGTTTCCAGTTATGCCTGCAGGAAGAACAATTCCTCACAAAATGTATTGGCTCCGGTTAACGGCACGCGGCCATCTAACGATACCGGCAAACAGGTACATGATACCACTGGTTACAGCTTCCTGGCACTTGGAGATTCCTACACAATCGGCGCATCTGTAAAAGAGGATGAACGTTTTCCTGCGCAGACCGTACAATTTTTACATTCAGAATCGGGCAAAGAAGTTACCTGGCTAAAATATATTGCCACTTCCGGCTGGACGACCAGCAATCTCTTGAATGCCATCTACCAGGAAAAACTAAAAGATACTTTCGATATCGTTACCCTATTAATCGGCGTTAATGATCAATACCAGCAACAGGATACAACAGGTTACCGCGACCGGTTTACCACGATCTTAAAAAATGCCATCAGGCTTGCAGGAAACAGAAGACAGCATGTGTTTATCCTATCTATCCCCGATTACAGCGTTACCCCTTTTGCATCGCAGCGTGACGTTCAATTTATCAGCAAACAGATTGACCAGTTCAATAATATCAACCATGTGGTTGCCAATGCTTATGGCATTACGTATATCTACATCACGGATATTTCAAGGGAAGCCCTGAATGACCCCTCGCTGATCGCTTTTGATGGTTTACATCCTTCGGCTAAAATGTACCTGCGCTGGGTTTACCTGCTTGGACCGGAGATTGCAAGAGTTTTAAAATAATAACTGTACGAGAGGCTTAACGTATCTGGCCATTACCATAGATCAGCCATTTTTCTGTAACAAGTTTCTCCAGCGCAAAAGGCCCGCGGGCATGAAGTTTTTGCGTGGATATTCCAATCTCTGCACCCAGCCCGAATTCTTCGCCATCTGTAAATCTTGTAGAGGCGTTGGTGTACACTGCGGCGGCATCTACTTCCTGCATAAAGCGGTTACAATGCTGCTTGTTTTTTGAAACGATGGCTTCTGAATGTTTGGTAGAATAAGTACGGATATGTTCCAGTGCATCGTTTATATTTTTTGTGATTTTAACGGCGCATTTGAGACTTAAAAATTCACGGCCAAAATCTTCTGAAGTAGCCTGCTGAAGATATGGATAGCCTTTTAACAGCGGCAAAGCTTTCGCATCAGCAAACAGCGTTACCTTATCTTTTTCAAACAAAGGAAGCAAACCGGCAAAGAGTGTTTTGGCAACAGCCGCATCTACCAGCAAAGTATCCATGGCATTGCATACCGAAGGCCTTGATACCTTGGCATTGTATACAATCTTTACCGCTTTTTTTATATCGGCTTCTTTTTCCACGTAAACATGGCATACGCCGGCACCGGTTTCAATCACCGGTACAAGACTGTTCTTGCGCACAAATTGTATCAGGCTTTCAGAGCCACGGGGAATAAGTACATCAATATATTTGGTAGCGGTAAATAATTCATTCACGGTTTCTCTTGCAGAAGGCAGCAACGTAACACAATCCGGGTTTATCTTATGCAACTTCAGCACTTTCTTAATAAGCCTGATGGCAGCCTGGTTGGTATTTTCTGCCTCACTGCTTCCTTTTAACACGCAACCATTCTGACTACGCAGGCACAATGCCGTAATATCAAAAGTTACATTGGGCCGCGATTCATAAATAGCTGCAGCCACGCCAAGCGGTACCGCTATTTTCTTTAAACGCAACCCGTTTGGCAATGTACGTTGTTCGAGTATCTTACCTGAAGGATTGAGCAACCCTGCGATTGTGCGGATGCTGTTTGCAATATTTTTAATCCGTTGCTCATTCAGCATCAGGCGATCATTACGTTCGTTTGCCGGATCCTGTTTTGCCAAATCCTTTTTATTGGCTGTAATCAAGGCGGCACCGGATTTTTCCAGCTCATCAGCCAGGGATTTTAATACAGCTTTTATAGTTTTATCATCCGTGGCACGCAGGTCAGTTGCCGCTTTATATGTATTGTAAATAAGTGTTTCCGTTGTTTGCATGTGTTGCCTTGTTATATCATTTAGAAAACAACAATATCATCCGCATGGGCGGCGATACTGTTTTTGCGATGCAGGCTATCCATAATGGAAGCCGCGTCCATCTTCACTTTTGCTACGCCGATAATTTTAAAATCCTCATCTGTAAGCTGCAATATTTCACCCGGCTGAAAGTTGCCGGTCACCTCTTTAATACCAACGGTGAGCAGGCTCTTACGCTGATGCAATGCCCTGGCAGCACCTTTATCCACCACAATACTCCCGATGGTAATTGAACCACTGGCCAGCCATTTTTGTCTTGCCTTAAGGTTAGAAGATTGGGGCAGGAAGGTTGTGCCGTTACGCTTTTCCAGCGCATCTGTAAACGGATCATTCCCGGCGAGTCCGCATATCATTACTTTAATACCAAGTGATGTGGCCAGCCTGGTAAACGTAAGTTTGGAAGTCATTCCGCCAAGGCCTACACTGCTTTTATCATTACGTACAAGACCCAGTACAGATTGATCGATTTTTTCTACCAGGTTGATGATCGTGCCGGAAGCATCCATAAAACCGCCGGCAGAAGTACATAGCAAAAGTCCTTCTGCATCAAAACTGATGGCAAGCAAAGTAGCCAGTTCATCGTTATCAGAAAACTTCAGCTCTACATTACTTACCAGGTCGTTCTCATTCACGATCGGCAGAATACCATTCTCCCAAAAGGCCGCAAAGGTTTCTTTTAGCTGAAGAAACTGTGCGCGGTTAGAGAAATGATGTCTTTCGCACAACGCCTGTGCTACAGGAATATGATGTACAGAAAAATACTTTTGGTACAACTGGATAAGCAATGGATTGCCAACGGCTGCAGCAGCCTTACGTTCTGTGATAGTCCCTTTATAATTACGTATATAAGCACGGCCACTGCCAACTGCACCACTGGAAACAAGCACCATGCGATAGTGCTTTGACAGGCTTGCAATACCTGCCGCCACCTTTTTAATCACTGGCCTGCTGATGGTTCCATTGGCACCGGTGAGTACCGCCGATCCTAACTTAATAACTAATACTGGAGGTTGCATTGCCGCAAAAGTAAGATTCTATCCTATTAAATGTATAGACCAATGTGGGTGGGAGTCAGGCGTAGTAAGCTGTGAGTTATGAGCTACAAGTTACCACTCACGTTTCACCTTGGCTTTTTCACAACTCCCCATTGACCATTCACAATGAAGCACTCTTCACTTTTAGCTTTTCAGCCCCTTCTTAATTGCTTCCCGGTTTCTTTGGCATCAGCGCCTTGGGTTGTGTACCATTGGCGGGAGGAGGATTTTTATTATCGTTATTCTGTTTGGGTTTGTTCTTGTTGGTAGTATCAGGAATATCGCTTTCCGGTGCAATCTCTTCCGGCTTTGTATCAGCAGGCATGTCGCCATAATCAGCAGCACTTCCGTTACCTACATCACCGCCTTCTGCACCCAATTGTACAGGCACATTGTTGATCCAGTCGTAGATGATATCGTTGCTCATCACCTCCGGCTTAACAAAATGAGCGTTCCTGTCTACCGAAATGTTTTTATCGTTTTGACATTTTTCAAAGAAATAGGCCCAAACCGGTAACGCCACCGATGAACCCTGCCCAACAGAAGTGCTGTTAAAACGGATAAAGCGGTCATCACAGCCAGTCCACACACCGCACAACAATTGCGGCGTATACCCCATAAACCAGGCATCACTATTGTCGTTGGTAGTACCTGTTTTGCCTGCAATATCTGCATCTACACCATAACTCCACATACGGCGGCCGGTACCAAATTTCATAACGCCCTGCATCATGCTGATAACAGAATAAGCCGTTACATCGCTGATCACCTCTTTACGCTGAGGTAAAAAGCTTTGCAGCAAATTGCCGTTCCTGTCTTCAATGCGTGTGATGTACATCGGCTTTACATTAAACCCACGACCAGGGAACATGCTATAGGCCTGCATCATTTCCATCAATGAAATTTCACAGCTTCCCAAAGCGATGGAAGGATATGCCGGTATCTTTGATTGAACATTACAGTTTTTCAAAAACTCTACAAACCGTTTTGAACCTTCATCATTCTTTGTACCCAATTGCTTCATGATATATGCAGTAGCACAGTTGCGGGATTGGGCCAGCGCCTGCGCCATCGGCATGGTTTCACCGGTACAGGATGCGCCTGTTGCAGGCACAAGGCCAAGACTTCCAAAACTCTGCTGAATATCTTCTACCGGTGTATTGGGTGTAAAGCCGGCATCTTCTATCGCAAGACTATATAACAATGGTTTTATTGTAGAACCTACCTGTCTTTTGGTATTGATATTAACGTGGTCATATTTAAAGGTCTTAAAATCGATACCGCCCACCCAGGCTTTCACCTGGCCATCCATTGGATCCATTGCCATAAAACCGGCTTCCAGCATCTGGCGACAGTATTTAACGCTATCGAAAGGCGTCATAATCGTATCCTTTTCACGCTTGCTGTTCCAGGCGAAGATCTTCATGGGTATTTTTATATTGAAGGTCTTACGGTTGTCTTTATCCTCCATACCATCTCTCTTCTGGTTGCGCCAGCGATCTGTTTGCTTTACTGCTGCTTCCAATACATTTTCATACCCTTTCCACACAGAACCATCTTTGATATTGCTTTGCGAGTTAAGTATCTTTTGCATATGAGCCATATGTTCACCTACAGCCTGCTCCGCATATATTTGCATTCGGGGATTAATGGTAGTATAGATCTTCAAACCATCAGTATAAAGATTATAAGGATCACCAGTGGAAGGGTTCTTATGATCCTTACACCATTTCTTTAATTCCTCCCCCAATACCATCCTGAAATAGGGCGCCAGGCCGGCAGTTTCATCCAGCTTCTTGTATCGGCTCATATCAATGGGCAGGGTTTTCATCCTGGAAGCTTCGCCCGAGGAGAGAAAATTATTTCTTACCATCTGATTCAATACCAGGTTACGGCGGTCAATGGCCAGTTTAGGATTACGCCTCGGGTTATACAGCGTGGGTGCATTCACCATACCTACCAATACGGCGGCTTCATCAACGCTTACACGATCCGGCTCTTTGTTAAAAAAGGTTTTGGAAGCATTCCTGATACCATACAGGTTATCGCTATAGGCAACCGTATTTAAGTACAGGGTTACAATCTCATCCTTGGTAAAATTTCTTTCCAGCTTTACGGCAATAATACATTCCTTCACTTTTTGAAGCATGCGCAAAAAGAAATTCCTCGTACTCCAGTTCTCAGTAAAGAGGTTTTTAGCTGTTTGCATGGTGATGGTACTGGCCCCGCCCTCGCCGCCAAAAGAGGCAAAGGCACGTGCAAGGGAACGGAGATCTATACCGCTGTGATCATAAAAACGTTCATCTTCAGTAGCCACCAGCGCATGGATAATATTCGGGCTTACATCATTATATTTCACATTCACCCTGTCCTGCAAATAATATTTTCCCATGAGTGTACCATCATCAGCATAAACCTGGCTTGACAGTGATGCAGAAGGATTTTCCAGCTCCTCGATGGAAGGCATTTTGCCAAAAACACCCCAGTTAGCCAATAAAATGATCAATATAACGCAGGCGATCCCAATGAAAAAAAGTCGCCAAAGTATTTTTACCGCTTTAGACATACGTTGGTTTGTTTTCTTAAACGAAAAGCTGTTTAAGATGTTGCGAATTTAGAGCCTTGGATGTAATAAAACTGCTAATTCTTTCCGGAAACGGAAAACGAAGTCACCGGCTTCATTACAGTATCAATTGTGAAAACATTGGCAATGCTGCCATATTGCCGTATTAGCAGGAGCCAGGAAAGTAACGGCCCGGTATTATACACACAGATGGTACAATACCGGGCCGATATAAAAAAGACATGTTGAAACTACTCTGTGCGTAAACTTTTTACAGGGTTCATCAACGCAGCACGTATGGCCTGCATGGTAACGGTGAGTAAAGCAATGATAAGCGCACCGGCACCGGCCACCGCAAACATCCACCATTGTAACTGGATGCGGAAAGCAAAGTCCTGCAGCCAGCGGTGCATGGCCCAGCCAGCCAACGGCGCGGCAAACACAAATGCAATTAACACCAGCCTGATAAAATCTTTGGATAGCATTTGTACAATACCCTTTACACTTGCGCCCAGCACTTTGCGGATACCGATTTCCTTGGTGCGTTGTTCAGCAATAAACGTAGCCAATCCAAAAAGACCAAGACATGCAATAAAGATAGCCAGCACTGAAAAAATGATCGCAATGGTGCCTACCCGCTGTTCAGAATGATACATGGCATCAAAAGACTCATTCATAAAACGATAACTGAATGGCATGCCGGGTACCATGGCTGTCCATTTATTTTTTATCTGCGCGATAAGATTGTTAATGTTGCCGGTGTTAACCCTGAATGACATTGACCAGGGTGTTTGCCCCAGCTCCAGCCCCAGCGGACCTACATTGCGGTGAACGGTTTCATAGTTGAAATTTTTTACCACCCCAATGATCGTGTAACTCTTAGGTGCTACCCCCGGCTCCGGCGGCGTGGAATATATTTTCTGGCCAATGGGGTCAGCATAACCCAATACATTAGCCGTGGTTTCATTGATGATGATCGCGGTGGAATCACTTCCAAAATCACGGCTGAAATTGCGGCCTTTCAGCAACTGCATACCCATTGTTTTAATATAATCGTAATCTACCGTCCATTGCTGCATATCAAAACCGGTGGTTGCACTCATCACCGGTGTTTTTGAAAAAGAATTATCGCTGCGCGAAGAATTTGCAACCGGTAAATAGGGACTGATCGTACCACTTTCCACGCCTTGCAATTGCAGGATATCATTTTTAAAAGCAGCTACATTATTGCCCAATACGCCAGTACCATCCAGCACCAGTACCTGCTCTTTATTAAAACCGAGGTTGGTATTTTGTATAAAATGAAGTTGCTTATAAACCACGATGGTTCCAATAATCAGGATGATGGATGTGGTAAACTGGAACACCACCAGCACACTTCTTAAACCACCACCTTTGCCACCCATTCTTAGCTTTCCTTTGAGTACTTCTATCGGCCTGAATGCAGATAAATAAAAGGCAGGATAGCTTCCCGCCAGCAGACCGGTAACAAATGGCAACAATATCAGCAAAGGCAAAATGTATGGCGACAGCAAACTTTGCAATACCATTTTCTTATCAGCAACATTGTTAAATACAGGCAGCAATCCATACACGATCACCAGTGCAATAGCCAGGGAAATCACCACCATTAAAGTAGACTCAAAAAGGAACTGGAGAATGAGTTCTTTCCGCTCTGTACCCAATACCTTCCTGATGCCCACTTCCTTTGCACGGTTGGCAGACCGTGCCGTAGTAAGGTTCATAAAATTAATACAAGCAATCAGCAGGATAAACAAAGCCACTGCAGAAAAGATATATACGTACTGAATGTTACCGGATGGCCTCATTTCAAATGCACGATCTGAATACAGGTGAATTTTGGTGAGCGGCATCAGGCTATACTCAAGATTGTTGCCTGCCTTTCTTAATTCATCCATACTGCTAATGTTCATGTATTGCTTTATCTGTGGCAATACATAACGCAGGGTATATTCAGGGAACTTACTTTCTATATCCTTTACATTGGCATTTTCTTTTAACAACAGGTAGGTATAAAAATTATGACTGGTGATATGCCCCCAGTTGTAATCCACATTTTTCATGGAGAAGATCATATCAAGCTTAAGATGCGAGTTCTCCGGTATATCTTTGATCACAGCCGTAATCTTGTACGGAAAAGGTTTGCCGTCCTGCTCCACCTCTAAAGATTTGCCCACTACGTTACTGGCAGATCCAAAATATTTATACGCTGCAGAAGCGGAAATCACTACAGTATTCGGTTCATTTAAAGCTGTTTTTGTATTGCCTTCAACAGCCGGCAGCGTGAATACATTAAAGAAAGTTGAATCGGCATTGCCTACATTTTTCTCAATGATATAGGAGCTGCCTTTCTTTACCAGTTTATCGCCGGAGAAAGTATATAACCTGGTATAATCTTCTACCTGCGGGTAATCCTTTTTCAAAAGTTCACCCATCTGGTCTGCAGATAAAGGCATATGAAGATCAGCCCCGCCAAATTTGATGTCTGAATTGATGCGGTAAATACGCGAAGCCTTCTCATTAAAACGGTCGTAGCTAAGCTCATCCATTACATACAATGCAATCAGCAAAAAGCAGGATAACCCTATTGCCAGGCCAATGATATTAATGGCCGAGAACGTTTTGTTCTTGGTAAGATTCCTCCAGGCAACTTTTAAGTAGCTTCTTAACATAAAGGTCATTTTTCAAATAAAGGATAGCAACCGTTTTCTGAGTCCCCGGATTATTCTGTGCGCAAACTCTTTACAGGGTTGGCCAGTGCCGCTTTAATGGCCTGGTAGCTAACCGTAGCCACCGCAATCAACATAGAAATTACGCCAGCCAGTATAAATACCCACCATTGAATACTGATGCGGTAAGTATATTTCTGCAACCAGTTATGCATGAGCATCCAGGCGATTGGTGCCGCAAGTATAAACGAAATAAATACCAGCTTTATAAAGTCTTTTGACAATAAGCTGGTGATACTGCCAACAGAAGCGCCCAACACTTTACGTACGCCAATTTCCTTGATCCTGTTCTCGGCCATATAAGTTGCCAAACCGAACAAGCCCAAACAGGAAATAAAGATGGAAAGCCCCGCAAACAGTGCAGCAAGCGTGCCGGTTCTTTGTTCATCCTGAAATTTGTACGCATATTCTTCATCTACAAACTTGTATTCAAAAGGATACTCGGGATTATACTTCCTGAAAATCGCCTCTGCTTTTTGAAGGTTTTGCGCCATTGGTGCATTCGGATTCAACTTCATAAGTATCGTTTGAAACCAGCCGCTCTTAGCGCCGGAAATTAACATCGGCCTGGTGGGTTCATAAGGTGAGGTAAGGATAAAATCTTTGATCACCCCTACAATATGCCATTCAATACCATTGTCTTTTACAATTTTCCCAATCGGCTCTTTAAACTTCATTACTTTCAAAGCAGACTCATTAATGATCATACCCGTTGAGTCGGATGGGTATTGCTTCAGGTCAAAGTCGCGGCCCTTTACAAACTGCAGACCTGCCGTTATACCCAAGCCACCTTCCTGCGAATAGCGGTTAAAATCTGTTTTATCCTGGGGGTCTTTGCCTTCCCATTCCTGCCCCCAGCCATCGCTCCAGCTTTCAGTAAGGGGAGAACTTGTTTTAACCACAGAGGAAGCTACACCGGTAGAGAGCAATTCATTTTTTATAACAGCATAATTCTTTTCAATATCACCGGTGAACAGGTGGTACACAAGGTTATTCTTATCATAGCCCGTTTGGCGGTTTTGGGCGTAATCAATCTGCTGTTTAACAATGATGGTACAGATGATTAAAAAGATGGCGAATGTGAACTGCAATATCACCAATACTTTTCTGGGTGTTACCAGCGCATTGGCTTTTTTGAATGTTCCCTTTAGCACTTTCACCGGTTTAAAAGAAGAGAGGAAAAATGCCGGGTAACTGCCCGCCAGCAAACCGGTAAATATAATAAAGCCAAGTGCAGCCAGCCAGAAACGGTAATTGGCATAATCAATCACAAGGGTTTTATCTGTAAGCTTGTTAAACCCGGAAAGACTTACCTGCACCAACACCACCGCGATAACACCTGCAAGAAAGGCGATTAAAATAGACTCGCCTATAAACTGCGTAATCAGCGATATTTTCTTTGCACCCACCACTTTCCTGATGCCTACTTCTTTTGCACGCTTCTCACTGCGGGCAGTGCTTAAGTTCATAAAATTGATACATGCAATCAGCAATATGATACCCGCGATAATGCCAAACAACTTTACAAATTCTATTCTTCCGGTTCCATCCTCCTTGCCATTGGTGAACCGGGAATATAAACGCCACTTGCTGATGGGATAAATAAACATCTCCCATTTCTTTTCCTCTTTATCGTATTTCTGTTTGATCACTTTGATCTTTGGCGCGACAGAAGCCAGGGTAGCGTTAGGCTTCAGCATTACATAGGTACGGGTACTGTTATTACCCCACCACTGATCATCATCACCCAAAAATCTTTTATAGGCTCAGGGAATCAGGTAATCAAATTTGAAGCGGGTATTGTTGGGCAAATCCTTTAAAACACCGGTAACAGTAAAGTTTTCTTTGTTATCAATTTTGATCACTTTACCTATCGGATCTTCGTTATTGTACAGGGCTTTTGCAAGACTTTGTGTTAGTACGATGGAATGCATATCCTTTAACACGGTGGAAGGATTGCCCTTCACCAACGGGAAAGTAAATACCTGCAAAAAGTTGGAGTCTACGATAGTGCCATGTTCGGTGAGGCGTTTATCACCAATGCTGAACAGGAAATTGCTGCCCCAGTCAACCCTTACACATTGTTCCACTTCAGGCAGGTCTTTTTCCAGCGTTCTGGCCAGAATTTTCGGGGTGGTATTCCAGCAGTTCAGTTCACCGCTGAACTCTGCACGGTTCCAGGCTTCATAAATACGATCCTTCTTTTCATGAAACTGGTCGTAGCTTACTTCATTTAATATCCACATCATAATCAGCATAGCGCTGGCCATACCTACTGCCAGCCCAACGATGTTGATAAAAGAAAACCCCTTGCTTTTAACCAGGTTGCGATAAGCGATTTTGAAGAAATTTTTCAGCATGTGATCGTATTTTGATTGCGCCCGTTACTACGTTTAAAATTACCTTTTGTTACAATACCCGTGATAACCGGCGCAGATGTTTTTACAATGAAGCGTTTACCAACAGTTGTGCCAAGCGGCGGAAGGCTTACCAGCAAAGGATTTGCAAAGATTATCAAAAAGAAAGTGTCCGTTTTCGGACAGTTTTTTGTTCGCTGACGAACGCGGAAATGATCATATAATTAATGTATCATTTTTATTGAGCCCCAGCGGGACGATATATTACTAGTCTTTAATTCGCATAGGGCAATGCCACATAAAAAATGGAACCTTTGCCATCCTCACTTTCAAACCATAGTTTTCCTTCATGTTCAGCAATTATTTTTTGGGAGATAGACAATCCAAGGCCATAAGATTCTTCCCCGGCTGTTCCGGGCCGCAATGCCTCTGCAGTATGGCTAAATATCTTGTCTCGTAAATCTTCGGGTATGCCAATTCCATGATCCCGCACAGACAACAGCACAATATTTTCTTTCTTCTCAAATTGAATATTGATCACCGTATGCTCCGGACTGAACTTAATGGCGTTATTAATGATATTGCTGATCACACGCCACATCTTTTGCCGGTTCACCATCAGGTTGGCATGTACAGCGTTAAGCTGTAGCTGTTGTTGTTTTTCGGTAGCTTTTGGCTGTTGAAGTTCTACACAATATTCCAGCAGCCTTGCCATATCCACCATTTCCTTACGCAGAGAAGACAGCGTTTTCTTTTCGCTCAACAGGTCTTTTATCAAGGTAATGGAATTGGCACAGGCATCTTTAATCAGTTCCAGCACTTCTTTTAATGTATCTGGTTGTTCCTTTTTTAGCAGCGAATACACCAGGTTATAAATACCACTGATAGGGTTCTTTAAATCATGCGCCACAACACGGGTAATACGGGTGTTTTCTTTATGACTCTGCTCCAGTGAGGTAAAAGCCGTTTGCAGATCATCATTCCGCACTCGCATCTCCTCATTCAGTTTTTGCAGGCTTAGATTATTCCGTTCTACCTGCATATTTAACTCCTCAAGTTCTTTTACATGTTTTGAAGACCTTCTGAGATTATACCACACAAGCAATACAATAACCAATGACAATACAGACACTACAACAGCAACGACCAGGTAAACACTCTTCAGTTCATTTTCTTTTTTCAGCAACTGATTGTTGGCTTTTTGCTCCTTGTTTTCAAATTCACGGCTTATATCAACATTGGAAAATTTTTTATCCTGCGCTTCAATGGAATCACGCATCATTACATAATGCATTAAATATCGTTGGGATATTCCGGGGGCTTTCTTTTTATCAAACAATTCAGCCATCAGCCGGTTCCATCGTAAAAGTCCGCTGCCTATTAAGGAATGAGTAAAGGAAGAATCAGTATGGGTTAGTAAAGTTTCAGCATCCTGTAAACGGTTCATCCTGATATACATTTCCGAAAGATCAAGCTGTGTTGAATTCGAGTAATCGATATCCTCTTTCCGTGAATCCTGTATACTTCTCAGATATAGTTGTTCCGCTTCTGCATAAGCGCCTTTCTTCTCTGCCACCCTTGCATAACCACCATCAACCACCGCCTTGGCCAGCCTGGTAAAAGCCCTGTTCTGCGGAAATTTATTTTCGTTGCTTTTAAGGTAATTCATGGCGAGATCCAAATACCTGGTAGCACTGTCAAACACATTGGCATAAAGGTAGCAGGTAGCAACACTATTCAAATTTCCCTGCATATAGATGTAACGCAGAAAAGTGTCCTTCTGGCAAACATCTTCTTCATAATATCCTTCCAGGTAATAAGGTGCTGCAGCAAGATACCGACCCTGTTTAAAAAAGAGATTGCCGATGCGGCCATTGTAACCCGAAAGCACGCAACGATCTTTTACCTGGTTCATCACCACCTGTTTGCCCATGATAAAATACTCGATGGCTTTATCATAATTCTTTAGCCAGTAATACACATCTCCCTTCTTAAAAAGCGCATTGGCATAAATGGTGGCAAACCTTGGTTCAGATAATCGCTTCTCTCCTATTTGCGCCAGGCTGTCTGCCGCTGCAAATGCACGAACATAGTCTTTGGCTACTTCAATATTGTAAAATGTTTTGCGGGTGTAAACTTCTGCTTTGTCGCCATCACCGGCATCAGGAAAAGATTGTAATGCGGCATCCATTAATATAATAGCTGCCGCTTTGTGTTCATTGGGTGTGGAATCGTATTGTTTGAAAACAGCGCTAAAATGTTCCGGGTGATCATCCTTATGTGCAGTGCTTTGACAAGCCGTTATTAAGCAGGCAGAAAAAACAAAAGCCAGGAGTACGGCGTTTAAATTTTCAAAAAGGTTTTTTGTTATACCAGGGGTATCGTGCATTGAAGAGAGGTGTTAACCAAAACAATATACATCTTTTTCCTTTTTTGCCACAGCAGCCTTACCTGCATTTGTATACTGTTTAGATACCGGCACCGGAACCAATGGCATCTTTGTTGCGTCGCAATCACTTCATCGTCTATACTTCTATTGAGCATTGCTGTTGCCCCCAACTAAAACATACCCATCTTAAAAGCTGCTTAAGTTTATTACCTGCCCAACTATAATTATTTCATGTTGAATGCTAAATGCTAAATATTGAATGTTATCCGGTTTTTATCAGCACATCAGCAAATTATCTTATTAGCACATTCTATTATTTCATGTTGAATGCTAAGTGTTGAATGTTGTACGATTCTTCATTTTCACATTCATCACATTTCCACATTTTCACATTCTTCCCGTTATCAAATCAGCACATCCCTCTTACTCGCTTCTCAAACTCTTCACCGGGTTACTTACCGCAGCCCTTATCGCCTGGAAGGCAACGGTTAATTGTGCAATCAAAACAGCCGCTACTCCTGCAATAATAAATACCCACCAGTTAATATCTATGCGATAAGCAAAATCACGCAGCCAGCGGTTCACCACAAACCATGCCAGCGGCCAGGCAATGATGTTTGCCACGATTACCAGCTTGATAAAATCTCTGGACAATAAACTCACAATACCCTGCACCGAAGCGCCCAATACTTTTCTGATACCAATTTCCTTTACTCTTCTTTCAGCGGAATAAGAAGCCAGGCCAAACAAACCCAGACAGGAAATAATGATGGCCAGCGATGCCAGTATACCAACGATCTTGCTTACTTCACGGTCTGAGCGATAAAGCTCTTCAAAATGTTCATCCAGGAAAGTATAATCAAACGGATGGTCTGCATTCAGTTGTTTCCACACCTGTTGTATATAAGCAATAGCTTCCTTTGTTTGCGCGCCGTTAATGCGAACGGAGACTTCCGCAAAACCCCAGTCTTTCTGGCAAAGAATGCTAAGGGTTTCTATTTTATAGTGCAGTGAGTTAAAGTTAAAATCTTTCGCCACCCCTACAATTACTCCTGCTGAATCCATCCCGCCAAAACCATAGTGTTTTCCAATGAGTGTTTCATAAGATGCCCTGGGATGATCTTTCAGCAACTCCTTCGCCATGGTCTCATTTACGATATAAGCTTTGGCATTATCGGTGGAATAATCTTTTGAAAAATTTCTTCCGGCAACCATCGGTATCTTATATAAAGTGAGATAGTCATCATCTACCACCACCTGTGAAGAAGTAAGTTCACGTGCAGGCCCGTCTCCATGAAATACAACGCCTGTCTGGTGCAGGTTGTTGCCCAGTCTTTGTTGAGAAGCCGTGACTACTTTGATCAGTGAACTCTTAAGCAACTCTGTTTTTAACGCTCCATATTTATCTGAGGTAGCCCTGTCCAAAGGAAGTATCATCACCTGGTCCCGGTTAAAGCCGGCATCCTTTGTTTGCATAAACTTTAGTTGTTTTACGGCAAATACAGTGGCGATCATCAGGAACACCGCACCGGTAAATTGTCCGATCACTAGAATATTACGTAACCTGCTTTTATTACGACCGGTTTGTACAGAACCTTTTAAAACTTTCACCGGTTGAAACGAAGACAAATAACCTGCCGGGTAAAGACCGGCAAGAACGCCAACCAACACAGTTGCAATAAGTATGATCAACATCAAAGCGATATTATTCCACGGTAACCTTAGTTCTCTCTGGCTGATATTATTTACTGCAGGCAAAAACAATGCAGACAGCACAAGTGCAATGCCTAATGCCAGCAAAGCTATCAGCACAGACTCACCGATAAACTGCATTGCCAACTGCAAACGCAAGGCACCAATGGTTTTGCGAATGCCTACTTCTTTTGCACGTTCCGCAGAGCGGGCAGTGGAAAGATTCATAAAATTGATGCAGGCGATGACCAATATAATCAAGGCAATTACCAGAAACACATCTGTATAACTGCTATCAAACTTCTGGAAATTGAGATAATCATGGGTGATACTGGCAGAGTGATCATGTACTTCTTTCAGCGACTGAAGAAAGAGTTCATAGTATTTCCAGTTCTCGTCCTGCATGTGACGTTTGAGATATGCGGGGAACTTTTTTTCTAACGCTGCGATGTTTGTATGAGGTGCAAGTTCAAGGTAAGTAACCAGCCAGTTACCACCCCAGTTTTCCATTAACTGCGGCCTGAACATGGTGCTGAAAGAAAAGAGCCCGTCAAACTGCAGGTGTGAATTTTTTGGTACATTTTCCATAATACCTGTCACCGTAAACGGGATGGTATCGCCAATATAACGCATCACAGTTTTGCCGATAGCTTCTTCCTTACCGAATAACTTGGCAGCACTTTCTTCTGTAAGCACAACACTGTTTGGTTTTTGCAGCACGAGCGAACGATCACCTTTCAGCAACCTGAAATCAAATAGCTGCAGAAAGGTTGAATCCACGTACAGGATTGCGGGGAAGAAAATCTTTTTTTCCTTATACGTCAGGTCTACCTTGCTGTTACTGCGTACCCTGGTAAAGTTCCTGATTTCGGGAAACTCGGCTTTTAAAGTCGGCCCCATGGGAAACATGGATAAGGCCACATTCTGCGGCGCCACCATGCCTTCAAACTTCTGTACTTCATCAAGCCGGTAGATATTTTTTGTATGCATGCCATCAAAGCCGCGCTCATAAAATACAAACAACAGGATCACGATGCAGGCTGCCATACCAATGGCCAGTCCCGCCATATTGATCAGCGTAAAAGCCTTGTTTTTCCAAAGACTTCGCCAGGCGGTTTTAAAGTAGTTTTTGAACATGGGAGAGACTTTAGTTGGTTACAGGTTTGCCTGTTATTTTATGTTGAATGATAAATGCTGAATGTTGCGCGGTTCTTCATATCCACACTCATCACATTCATCACATTTCCACATTTTCACATTCTATTGTCTTATGCTGAATGATAAATGCTAAATGTTGAATGTTGCGCGGTTCTTCATTTCCACATTCATCACATTTCCACATTTTCACATTCTTCCCATTCAGCACATTATCAAATTAGCACATTTCCTCACTCGCTTCTCAAACTCTTTACCGGGTTGGCCAATGCTGCTCTTAACGAACGATAGCCTACGGTAAGTGTTGCAATTATAAAAGTAGCTAATATGGCAAGCAGGAATATACCCGCACCTATCTTGATCTTATACTGAAAATCCTGCAGGTATTTGGTCATGGTCCACCAGGCCAGCGGCGCCGCTATAATAAAGGCAATCAGCAAGAGCCGGCTGAATTCTTTACCAAACATCCAGAGTATATTGTGCATGCCTCCGCCTAAGACTTTTCGTACACCAATCTCTTTCGTTTTGCGAACTGCCATAAACGATACCAGTCCATACAAACCAAGACACCCGATAAAGATGGCGATGAAAGCAAAGCCCTGTACCAGCTTCATCATTACCGTATCCAGTTCATAAAACTTCGCAATCCGTTCATCCAAAAATTCATAGTTATAGAGATATTCAGGATAGGTTTCATTCCATATTTTTTCAAAAGCAGCCAACGAAGATTTTACATTCTGCTGGTTGATCTTTACAGCACAGTTGGAGTAATTGGTATAATCTGAATACATACAGATCGCCGCTATTTCTGTATGAAAAGAATAATTGTAAAAGTCTTTCACCACGCCAACAATAGGACCGCTGGTACTGCCGCCATTTACACTGAGTCTTTTGCCAATTACCTCTTGTGGTGATCTGATGTTTAGTTTTTTTACAAAGGTTTCATTCACCAGAAATTCACGCATGGTGTCAGAAGGATACAGGTTTCTACCCGCAGCAAGCTGAACGCCAAAGGTGGGGAGGTACTGGTCATCCGCATTCTTGGTGTTAATGCCCCAGTGTTCATCTTCGGTGCGTGTATCATAACGTAAGCCCGTGGTATTGTTAGAGCTTGCTGCAGGCGCCTGGTAACATAAAGAAATCTTTTCCACTCCTGCAACCTGTGATAATCTGGTACGCAGGGTATTCATCTTTATCTTATCTTTTACCGGAACCGGTAACATTACAATGGCATCTTTCTTAAAACCCAGGTCTGATGATTTTGAATAATTCATCTGGCTGGCAATAACAATTGTGCCGATGATCAGCACCTGCGAAATAGCAAACTGTGTAACCACCAGGATACGTCTTAAGGAAAAGCCACCGATATGCTTTTGCGACAACTTGCTTTTTAGTGCAAGCACCGGCTGAAACCGCGCCAGCACAAGCCCCGGGTAAGAGCCTGATAAAAATACCACCGCAACCATCATTAATACAAGAAACAATAATAACTGCGGCTGTGCAAACAGGTTGATCCTCATTTCGGATTTAAAGAGTTGGTTAAGTACCGGCAGTATTAGTTCTGCAATACCATAAGCGAGTAAGGTTGCGGCCAGCGTGATGATGGCAGTTTCAGTAATAAACTGCCAGAACAATTGCGAACGCACACTGCCCAGTACTTTTCTAATACCAACTTCTTTGGAACGGTTTAATGCCTGCGCCGTAGCAAGGTTTACAAAGTTTACACAAGCGGTTACAATTAAAAACAGGCCTATAAACAGTAGCGCCCACAGGTATTTTTTATCAGCATAGCCATCAAAATCCGGGTTAAAATGCACATCACTCAACGGCTGTAATTTAAACTGCCACACTTTAGCATCTCTTCCTTCATAATGCTTCTTTATGATCAGCGGAAAAGCCTGGTTTACCTGTGTTGCCGTAACATTTGGTTTTAATAAAGCAAAACACTGGCTGCCGCTATACACACCGCCCCAACTGCTGTCACTGGCCAGCCAGGAGTTACGATCCTTTAGATTATAGTAAGAAAGATAAATCTCCTGCCGCCTGTCTGTGTTGGAAGGAAGGTCTTTCAAAATGCCTTTCACTACATAGTTGATGGCATTATCCATGCGGATAGTCTTACCGATTGCATTATCCGTCTTACCAAAATATTTCTTTGCTATTTTCTCGGTAATAACAGCCTCATTGGGCTGCACAAGCATCGTTTGCCGGTTACCCTGTAACAGGGGGAAATTAAAGATGTTAAAGAAGCCTGGTTCCGTAAAAACAACACCTTCTTCTTCCTTAAATTTCTTGTTCTCTTTTTCATTGGGAAGTGTGATGAGTACATTCCTGTAATCCACTACCCTCGCTGTTTTTTCTGCAAAGGAAAAGTCTGTACGAAAGGCTTTTCCCAAAGGCTGTGGCACTGCTGCTGAATGGCCCACAGTCTCATCATGCCACTCTGTTACCAAACGGTAGATGCGGTCTTTATCGGGATGAAAATTATCAAAACTTAAATGATATGTGACTAATGTAAAAATGAGAACCACACAGGCAATACCCAATGATAAACCCGTGATATTAATGGCTGCATAAGCCTTGTTACGCTTTAAATTCCGCCACGCGATTTTGATGTAATTCCGGAGCATGTATTAGTATTTGTTACCGGTTACCGGTTTGTTTAAGCAATTACCTTTATGTTTTATGTTGAATGATGAATGCTAAATGTTGAATGTAACCGTTCTTCATTCTCACATTTCTACATTCTATTATTTTATATTGAATGATGAATGCTAAATGTTGAATGCAACCGTTCTTCATTTTCACATTTCCACATTCATCACATTTCCACATTTTCCCTATCAGCACATTACCCTCACTCCGCCCGTAAACTCTTCACAGGGTTAGCCACCGCAGCCTTGATTGCCTGGAAGCTGATCGTGAATAAAGCAATCAATACTGCAAGCACACCTGCCACCAGGAACACCCACCAGTTAATGCCATTGCGATAAGCAAAGTCCTGCTGCCATTTGTACATAAAATAACCAGCTACCGGACCCGCAATCAGGAAGGAGATCATCACCAGTTTTAAAAAATCTTTGGACAATAACCCGACAATATTTGGCACCGATGCACCCATCACTTTTCTTACACCAATTTCCTTGGTACGCTGTATGGTGCTGTAACTTGCCAGCCCGAGTAAACCAAGACAGGAAATAAAAATAGCAAGCACTGCAAAGTTTAAAAACAGGTTACCAAACCGCTCTTCGCTGCGGTATTGTTTATCAAAATATTCATCCAGAAAAAAATAACTGAAAGGCCTGTTGGGGATTGCAGTTTTCCATTTGCTCTCCACAGCGCTGATGGTAGAAGATAGATTGGCTGTACCTACATTTACAGATATCAGCCCGCAATTATCCAGTTCTATACGCATGCTCAATGGCTTTATTTCCTGCTGTAGTGAACGGAAGTGAAAGTCTTTCATTACGCCGATGATCTTGCCTTCCCTGCCCCATTGCTTGAACTTTCTGCCAATGGCTTGTTCAGGGGAAGTATATCCAAACATCTTGATGGCTGTTTCATTTAAAATCATCGCCTGTGTTGTATCCGTTTTATAATCGCCGGAAAATGCACGTCCTGCAAGCATCTTTATTTTATACTGCGGTATATAATCAAAGTCTACAAAATACAGGTCAAGATTGGCGATCTGCATATCCCCTTTTTTATTCTCTATTTCAGAATAAGCACCAGGGTTTCCTCCACCCGGAACACTGCCGGAAGTGGCAACAGATTTAACACCGGGTATACTTCGTAATGACTGCGAAAAAGTTTTTTTGCCGGGGTCACCATTGGTATCAACCACCATCATCTGGTCTTTGCTAAAACCAAGATCCTGGCTGCGCATATACTTCATTTGATTATACACGATAATGGTGGCAATAATGAGTGCAATGGAAATGGTAAACTGCGCAATTACCAACCCCTTGCGTAAAAGTATACCACGCGTACCTGTGGCAAACCTTCCTTTTAATACTACTACCGGGCGGAAAGAAGATAATACCAGCGCCGGGTAAACACCTGCCAGAAAGCCAATGACCACAGATGCGAATAACAAGATCAGTATATAGGAAGGATGATAAAAAACGCCATCGCTGATCTTCTTACCTGCGAGATTATTAAACAATGGCAACAGCAATGCTGCAAGTATTACAGTAAGCACAAAAGCCATGAGACAAAGAATGATCGACTCGCCAATAAACTGTCGCGCAAGTTGTGTTTTTAATGCACCGACGACCTTGCGTATACCTACTTCTTTTGCACGCTCTGCCGATCGTGCCGTGGTAAGGTTAATAAAATTGATACAGGCAATCAGCAATATAAATACGGCAATAATGGAGAAGATATATACATTGGTAATGTTACCTGTATTGCTGCCATTACGGGTAGAACGGAGATATACATCCCGAAGCTTTTCCATAAACAGCGTGGGGTACATCTGCAGTTGTTTCATCTCCTTTCCATTGCGGGCCTCAAGAAAGGCGGGAAACTTGGAGGTGAGCAACTGGGGATTTGTATGCGGTTTAAGCATCAGGTAACCTCTCGGTCCGTAATTGCCCCACTGGCTATCCAGGTTACGGTTAAACTTGGCGGTAATGGTGCTCATACTAAGCAACATGTCTGCTTTTATCTGTGAGTTCTCCGGAACATCTTTAATAATACCGGTCACCTTTGCAGGCAGCGCATCACCGGTAAGCAAAAGTGTTTGTCCCATGGGGTCTTTATTGCCAAAATATTTCTTTGCGGTTGTTTCGGTAAACACTACGCTCAATTGTTCCGTGAGGGCTGTTTTGGGATTGCCCTTGATCATCTTAAAATCAAAAATGTCAAAAAAGGCAGAGTCAACCCAGATCGTATTTTCCTGCTGAAATTTTACATCACCTTTACGTACCAGCACTTCATCATCCAGCACGCGTGTAAACGCTTCCACTTCAGGAAATGCATCTTTCGCATTGGGTGTTACCGCCCAGGCAGGGCCACCGGCGTGAATAGTTTCTGTAGGTGTTTTAATATCACAGACCACACGATAAATACGATCTGCCTTTGTATTAAAGGCATCATAACTCAACTCAAACTTTACATACAAAAAAATCAGGAAGCAGGCCGTCATACCAACTGTTAAGCCCAGGATGTTGAGAAAAGAAAAAACCCTGTGTCTCCACAGGTTGCGAAATGCGATCTTAAGATAGTTTTTAAACATATAGAAACCATGGTTGTTGTTAAGTGCTGAAGGTTTAATCTCTCAAAACAATCTTAGTGTTTCTGAAAGATTAAACCTTAAATGTATCGTCAAGTTACAAGCGTGATCTATGCATCAGGTACGATGTGAGTTCCTGAGTTCAGAAGCGTGGCTACAGTCGTGCAGTCTTCAGTAAACCGATTTCTTTCTCATAGTTTTTGATAATCTGGCTGCGTTCCTCTTTTGACTTATCCTTTGCATCAACAGATCTTTCATAACTCACTTCTTCTCCTTTTTTATTAAAGCGGTACCTCATATAAAGGATGCCTGTTTTCGGACTGTATTTTATTTCTTTGGTATAAGGATTATCACCGCCTACAGCCAGGGTTTCATCAAACTGGTTGCTCACATATACTGTGGGTGCCGATGGTACGGGTGGGATCACCTCGGCCAAAGGAGCCGGTGCAGTAAGGGTAACAGATTCCGGAGCCTCAGCAATAGACGGAGCTTCTGGCGGAGCCGGGGCAACAATCACGGCAGGGGCTTGCGGAGGCAACGGTGCTATAGGTACAACAGGTGTAACAGGCGCCTTCATGCCGAGAGAATCATAAATGCGTTTTTTCAATACATCTTTCTTCTCCTCTGACCAACCCGTTACATCAAAACTTCGGTTGTAACTGATCTGTTTACCATCAACATCTCCCTTTATTTTTATCGACAATTTTTTGCCGTTATCGTCAATGCTTTGTTCGTAGGAATTATTTTTTTGTGCAATGGAAAAAGAAGAAATACACAGCGCTGTAATAACCAGGAATGTTTTCATAATCAAATGATTTTTTAGTTGCTGAACAAATAAGACCAATTGTATGCCCATAAATAAAGCATTGATAATCAATTAATACGGATATAAAAAATCTACGAAACAGTTCGTTTTCGAACAGTCACTGTCCGGTTTTGATACAACTTTTGATACATCAACCCGGGCTTAAACAGCCATTATATTTCAGGCATGCTCCTTTCACCTGATTCATCTGCAGCTAATTATTATCACGCTGTTGATTCAAAAAGAAAATGAATTTATTGTTAACACTTATCCATTTTATCAGTAGTTTTCAGGCAACACTTAAACTATGTCAGAAATTAATCCCCCCGCACTCAAAAAGGTGCTGCGGCCTATACATCTTTGGGCCATTGCAGTCGGACTTGTTATTTCAGGTGAATATTTTGGCTGGAACTATGGCTGGGGCACTGCAGGCACCATTGGCTTTTTGATTGTTACCTTATTTGTAACATTATTGTACATCTGTTTTATTTTCAGTTTTACAGAACTTACCACTTCTATACCCAATGCAGGCGGCCCTTTTGCCTATGCCTACAAAGCTTTTGGCCCGCTGGGAGGGTTGATTGCAGGCTATGCCACACTGATAGAATTTGTATTTGCACCACCCGCCATTGCGCTTGGCCTGGGCAGTTATGTTCACTTTTTGCATCCGGGCATTCCGGTAATGTATACCGCCGTAGGCAGCTATATCATTTTCACGCTCATCAATATGCTTGGCATAAAGGAATCAGCCATCTTTACGCTTATTGTTACCATACTTGCCGTGGTGGAATTATTGCTGTTTATGGGCATTGTATCGCCCCATTTTAAGATGGATAATTTTTTACAGCACAACGAGTCTTTTACCATTACCGGTATGCTTGCCTCCATCCCCTTTGCCATCTGGTTGTACCTGGGTATTGAAGGCGTTGCAATGGTGGCAGAAGAGGTTGATCATCCGCAGAAAAATATTCCAAAAGGATATATCGCCGGCATTCTTACGCTGGTATTACTTGCACTGGGTGTAATGCTGTTTGCAGGCGGCATTGCAGACTGGCGGCAACTGAGCAATATTGATTATCCCCTGCCTGAATCTATCGGCATCGCACTGGGTAAAACCAATAGCTGGACAAAAGCCTTTGCCGGCATTGGCCTCTTTGGTTTGATTGCCTCTTTTCATGGATTGATCATTGGCTACTCAAGACAAATTTTTGCCATGGCACGCAGTGGTTTTTTGCCTGCACAACTTGCACAGTTAAGCAGGCGTTTCCGCACACCCAATAAGGCATTGATCGCAGGCGGACTTGTTGGTCTTTTTTCTCTTTTTACCGGCACCACAGATAAGGTGATCATCCTTTCTGTACTTGGCGCATTATTTATGTATGGCATCAGCATGGCCAGCCTGCTGGTGTGGAAGAAAAAGAATATGAATCACAAAGGTTTTAAAACACCACTGTATCCTTACTTTCCTTATATAGCGCTTGTACTATCATTGTTTTGCTTACTGGTAATTGTTTATTTATATCCTTTATTAAGTCTTATCTTCTTTGGAGGACTGGGTATCGCAATATTGATATTTATGCTGTTGGGGAAACATAAAGCGCTTATCAGTGATGACCTTTTAAGGGAAGAGACCAGTGTATAGAAATGGATGTTCCCGGCTGTTGAATATAAATGAGGCATCGTTGTGTCACTCACTTGTACGTTCTGCTCTCGTATGAACAAGCGCCATCTATAATTGCAGTACATTCCGGCTATTGATATAACTTCAATACCTGCTTGAATATACCATCTATCTTTTTAACCGGTATATCATCCGCAGCATCTATCAGCAGTATTTTCATCCGTGCACGTTTCTCCTGCAACAGGTCAGGGTGCTCAATTTTATTGCCTTCCACTATACCAATGTAGGGTTGCAGCAATTTCTTGTGTACCCACAAGTAGCAAAACATTTTTCCATTGTAGCAATAGAAGGGCATTCCGTATTTCCAGGCTTCCGTAATATGCGGATCCTGCTTTAAAATGTATTCCCGCAAAAATTGCAGACAGCTTTTTACAGGTTCTTCCTTTTGTAAGAAATATTGATCAATCGGGCGAAGCATACATACAAGTATTCCGTGTAAGATAAGTGCCGCTGTTCATTTTTCATAACCCTGATCTTTATACCTTATTACCTTCGTGCTCCTTATTGACTTAGCTTATTGACTTAACTTATGGACGCACTAAGACCTTTATTAACCACCTATGCCTATAATATATTGGGTTCTGTAGAAGATGCACATGATGTGGTGCAGGATGCTTATTTAAAATTTATGCAGGTGGGCGGCGACCATATTGAAGACAGTAAAGCCTATCTTATAAGATCTGTAATTAACCTCTCGATCAATGCAAAAAAACGCCAGCAGAAACTGGTGGCATCTTATCCCGGTGAATGGTTGCCCGAACCGGTAGATACCGAACAGGCAGATACTTCAATCCATCGCAAAGAGGTACTCTCCTATTCTTTAATGGTATTGCTGGAGAAGCTGAATGCCAAACAGCGGGCGGTCTTTATACTTAAGGAAGCTTTTGATTATGACCATGAAGAAATTGCACGGGCGCTGGACATTACCGTGGAAAATTCACGCAAGCTGCTCAGCAGAAGCAAAGGCATTCTGAAAGAAGAAACCTCCGCCGACAGCAGCGTGCCGGCAGATTACCTGAATAAATATATCGCAGTAATACAAAGCGGCGATACCCACCGGTTGGAAAGCCTGTTGAATGCAGACATCGGTTTTATTTCAGATGGCGGAGGCAAAGCCAGGGCAGCCGTCAATCCTGTATATGGCAGCACCAACGTTAGTGCGATGCTCTTAGGGGTCTTTAAAAAGTTTTACAGTAACGATTTGGTACTGGAGCAAACCACCATTAATCATCAGCCTGCATTATTATATTTCCTGGAAGGGGCGCTGGTCAACTGCCAGGTATTTGAAATAAAAGACGGCGTTATTGAAAAGATATTTTTTATCCGTAATCCGGATAAACTTAAGGTGCTGGAAAAAAATTAGTTCTTCCTGTCACGTTTCCGTCCCATGGATTGTTTTTATATAAATCAATCATTAAAAAAAACAATCATCATGGAAAGAATAGCTTACAAAGACCTTCCACAGGACGGTTACCAGGCAATGGCACAGGTAGAGGCTTTTATCAACAAAAATTTTGAAGATCATCAATTGCTGGAGCTGCTTCGGTTCAGGGTTTCATTGATCAACAATTGTGCATACTGTTTGGATATGCATTTTAAAGAAGCCACTCATATGGGCGAAACAGCTTTGCGTTTATTTTCTGTGGGCGCATGGAGAGAAACACCGTATTATACGCCGAAAGAACAGGCAGCACTTGAATTTGCAGAAACACTCACCAAAATGCCTGCCGACGAACACAGCAACCATATTCATGACGAACTGCGCAAATACTTTACTACGCAGGAAATAGGCATTCTTACGCTTGCTATTGCACAGATCAATTCCTGGAACAGGTTAACCAGGTCTTTTGGTACAGTGCCAGGTAATTACCAGGTGAGAGAAAAAGTGGCTGCGAATTAAGCAGCACTAAAACATTTTCAAAAGCGGATGCAACCTATAGGCGCATTGCACCCGCTTTGTTGATTTAGGCAAAAGATGAGCTTATTCTGCAATCTGCAGTTTTCCTTTTACCTGTATCTTTTTCCCGTTAATGATATTCAGTCTTGCGCCTTTAGCAACAGTGAGCGGTACATTCATAATGCATTCGCTGCCGGCCGGCGGGTTTATCACAATCATGGCCCCTTCCGGCAAGGTTGCAGGCGGTACTTTGCCACCGCTCCAGTTACCCGCATTACTCCAGTTGCCATTACCGGTAAACGTAAACACGCTAAAGCCAAGTGACTTTGCTGCATTTCCCCCCAAAAGGTATAACGCGTTATCACCACTTGTTGTATTCTTATTGTATTCAATCACTCTCACATAATAATTTTTACCTGGCGTTAAACCGGTAACAACAACACTATCTGCAGTGCCATTATAAACTACATAGTTACTGCTGCCAATTACACTTCCCGTACCATAAACGCTGTTCGCATTATAATCTGTTCCATCCAGCGGAAAACCATTCACCGGGTTATCAGGTCTTACCAGCACCAATCTTTTTTCACCGTTCCCCTTCTTCCATTTTATAGCAACAGAAGAACTGCTTAGTGCAGAAAAACCAAGCGCAGAGGCATTCACCGTTGGAGAAACCATCAGGTCGAACGTAGGCCAGGTACTGGTGGCTGCAAAACAGTTCCAGGGAAGCTGGTCAAGATCACTCCAGAAATTATTGCTGGTGATATTCCTTTTATTTAAGATGATCGCCCAGGTATAGCCGCCGCTTGTACGGGCCATTTCACTCGCTGTACCATCCAGTGCGCCGGTATGCCACCAGTTATCATATTGATTTACGGACCATCCTTTTGCATAATTCGCGTTATTGGCAGAAGGGGTAACCATTGTTTGAATACTGGCAGGTGTAAGAATATCAGGCTTGGTATTAAAGCCATCAATCGCAACAATCAGTTTTAATAAATCCCTTGGAGAAGCAATCCATCCGCCATGCGAATCCATTGCTTCCACGCTAAAACCACCATACTCCCAGGGAACGTATTGCCCGGTATTATAGCAGGATAAGGTGGTATATCCATTCCCCACATATTCTCCTTCCCGTTCCTGTTTATCAGCCAGCAGGTTTTTTGCCAGGTGAATATCAAAAATACCCAGTGGCGTAAAAATGTTATCCTGTACATATTGCTCATAGCTTTTACCGGAAATTTTTTCGATTACCCTTCCTAAAATCAGGTAGCCGATGTTGGAATAATTATAGCCTGTGCCCGGTGCAAAATCAAGTCCTTTTTCCAGCAGGTATTTTATCAACGCCTCTTTACTCACCGGGTTTGACGTACCTGTTACCATACTAACGCGAAGCGGGATAGAGATCGGGTCACAGCCTCCCAGAAAATAAGGATAAGGTGTGGTAGGACTGGGATTGCAATTATTATCCCGGTTCCAGCCGGCCGAATGTTCCAGCAGGTTTTGTACAGTAATATTATAAATGCGGGTATCAGTAATATTGGCTGTAGAAAACACCGGGTGATTAGCGAGTATTCCACCAGTGCCAAAAACTTTATCGGTCATTTTTATCTGTCCATCCTGCATCATTTTCATAATAGCGATAGAAGTGATCTGTTTAGACAGGCTCGCGATACGAAAAAGGTGATAAGGCTGTGTGGGTTCCGTTTTATTAATATCTGCATAACCAAAGGCCCGCATATAAACAATCTTTCCGTTACGACCAATGGCAAAGGTGGCGCCGGGTATATCGTATTTTGCAAGAAAGCTTTGTACAAGGTTGTCTGCGCTGGTCATGGAAGGAACCGGGATACCGGTCTGGGCAAAGGTTGCAATACATAACAGCATTGATATCAGGGGGATCGAAACATATTTCATAACAATCATAACAAGTTTTGGCTGCACCTAAATTAGGATGACAGGGCCATATACAGGCATCTTTTTATTTGTTGGTTTTATATGAATGATAAAAGGGTGTATATTGCCGGTATCTGCAATATCCCTGAAATACACAAATAATTGAGTCATAAACATCGACCTGTTTAAATACCGGGGAGTTAGTATAAGAACAGTCGGGCGAATGAATGATGGAGGATGGTTCTAATTTTTTAGAAGGAAATAACAGCTACATTTACTTCAATTCCTTATTTTGCTGCCGTTGAAATGAAAATACTATCACCAGCCATATCAAGGTTAGCCAGACTGCGTTTCTGGAGCATTGAACAATGGAAGAACGACCCCATTGCCGCGCAACGGGAGGTACTGCAGGATCTAGTGACGCACGCCCAGAACACAGAGTTTGGCAGGAGGTATCACTTTAATGAGATCTTCAACATCCGCACATTTAAACAAACAGTTCCCATACAGGAGTATGATGATATAAAGCCGTATATACACCGGTTGATGAATGGTGAGCGGAATCTTTTATGGAACACGCCGGTGAACTGGTTTGCCAAAAGCAGCGGCACCACCAGCGATAAAAGCAAGTTTATTCCTGTTACAGAAGAAAGCCTGGAAGATTGTCATTACCAGGCGGCCAAGGATGTGCTTACCATGTATTACAATTACAATCCCTACAGTGACCTGCTTACAGGTAAGGGATTGGTAATTGGCGGAAGCCATCAGCTAAGCCAGATTAATGATGAAGCACATTATGGAGATCTTAGCGCTGTGCTGCTGCAGAATGCACCTTTCTGGGGGCAGTGGATTCGCACTCCCGAGCTTTCCATTGCATTGATGGATGAATGGGAATCCAAGATTGAAAACCTGGCCCAGTCAACTATTCATGAAAATGTAACATCAATTTCTGGTGTACCTACGTGGACGCTGGTGCTTATTAAACGCATTCTGCAGTTAACAGGCAAGCAAACGCTGAAAGAAGTTTGGCCAAGCCTTGAATTATATATACATGGCGGCGTTTCTTTTACACCTTATCGTGAGCAGTTCAGGAAACTTATTGGTGGCGATATCAATTACCTGGATATGTATAATGCCAGCGAAGGCTTTTTTGCTGCGCAGGATAACCCGGATGAAGAAGGCATGCTGCTGTTTCTTCAGCATGGTATCTTTTATGAATTTATGCCGGTAGAAGAATACGGCAAACCAAATCCTGTAACCATTGGTTTGAAAGATGTTGAGCTGGGTAAGAACTATGCACTCGTCATTAGTACCAATGGTGGATTGTGGCGATACCTGCTGGGTGATACCGTTCAATTTACCTCAAGGTTTCCATTCAAGATAAAAGTAAGTGGCCGTGTAAAGCACTTTATCAATGCTTTTGGTGAAGAAGTGATTGTAGATAATACGGATAAAGCCATTGCTATTGCCTGTGAAAAAACGGGCGCAATTGTAAATGATTATACTGCTGCACCTGTGTACTTTAGCGATAACAGCAACGGCGCACATGAATGGCTGATAGAGTTTGAAAAAGAACCGGAGAATCTTCAGCAGTTTGCCTATGAACTGGATTGTGCGTTAAAAAGCATTAATAGTGACTACGAAGCCAAACGACATAAAGACATCGCATTGCGCATGCCCGTAATACAAGCCCTTCCCAAAGGTGTATTCTGCAACTGGTTAAAGAGCCGCGGCAAGCTGGGCGGTCAGCATAAAGTACCACGACTTGATAATGAGCGGAAGTACATCGACGAGATTAAGCTACTGGTGCCGGATGCCGGTTAAAGATTTCACAAAACAAATTTCATTGCAGTAGCAGGCTTTTATTTTAGCTTACTTAGCCTATGCTGCATTTTGATAAAGTCCGGAAATCTTATGGTAGCTTTCTTGCACTGGATATACCTGACTTTACGATCAACGGCGGTCTTACCTGGCTGAAGGGGGAGAACGGTTCGGGCAAAACAACACTCCTCAAAATGATTGCCGGGCTGCATCCTTTCAAAGGTGAGATAACACTTCACGATCAGTATAGCCTCAGGAAAAACAGGAGACAATTCCTGCAGTTGGTAAGTTATGCAGAAGCTGAGCCTTTATATCCATCCTTTCTTACGGCAGATGACCTGATAAACTTTTACTGCCACACAAAGAACTGTGAGAAGACACCGGTCTATCAGTTATTGGAACGCCTGCATTTAAAAGATGATTATCAAAAACCATTGGGCGCTTATTCCAGTGGTATGATGAAAAAACTAAGCCTGGCATTGGCTTTTACGGGAAGTCCGCGCCTTATATTGCTTGATGAACCGTTGATCACGATTGACAGTGACGCTATTACGATCATATGTGATCTTATACAAAGCGCCATGAAGAAGGATGTTTCCTTTATCATCACTTCACACCAGGCTGTGGCAAATAATCAGCTACCTTTTTCACAGGTATTAACCGTTAATGACAGAACAATCCTGCACACCAATTGATCACAATTATTTCCATATTGCAAAAGGTTCTGATCAACCGGTTTTATAAAGAACATGCAGGTTTCTTTATTTTCTTCTTCTTTGTTTTCTTCGGTATACCTAACAGCGTTGTTGGTTTTCATTTATCACTGATCGAAGGGATGATCCATAGCCGTATTTTCTTATTGCTTGTATGCGGAGCGTGGTTGTTGTATAACATGAAATGTGCTCAATATATCAGCAAGTGCCTGCGTGAAGAGGAACAGCAATTCCTGTATGTCATGAATCATTTGCCGGTGATTACCTGCTGGTGGTATTTTTTATTGGTGCAACTGATTGTTTACTTACCTGTACTTAGCTATGCCATTGTAGTAAGTACTATAGCCGTGCAACATCATCAATATGTAAGTGCATTTTATGCAACTGCATTTAATATAGTTCTGTTGTTTATAACACCTTTATACTACCTGCGATTAATACAACGCAAGCCTGTAATCAGTATTCGGAATATCGGTATAAAAAAATTACGTCTCCCCAAACCACTGCTTAGTATTCCATTATTTTTTTTACTTCATGAACGGAAGCAAATGTTATTCATCACCAAGCTTTGTTCTGTTCTTTTCTTATCTCTTTTTTTCCGGTTTTATACAGCAGATCCTCCGGACATAAGAGCATTACAGCTCTGTTGCATGCTTTGCACAACGGTACATAGCGCTGTCATTTTCCAGGTACATCAGTTCATGGAAGAACGCCTTGGGTTTACAAGAGCATTACCAATTACATTGATACGGCGATTTGTTGATATGCTGATTTTATTTGCGCTTTTATTATTACCAGAATTACTCTTTTTATGGAAGGGTTATCCTTTACAATTTACCCTTGGTGGCTATATGCAGGTTTTATTTATGATGCTCTCTTTAAGCTGCTTGTTTTATTCCATTTTATTAACGGATGCAATCACAATGCCCCGTTTCATCCGGGTTGTTTTTGGAATACTTGCGGGATTGTTTTTCGTAGTGTTGTATAACCCGGGCATCCTGCTACCATTCATAATAATGTTGATAGCCGCAGGATTTTATTTCAGTTACTACCACACTTACGAACAAACAAGCACTTCATCTCTGCCAAGACCATCAAAATGAAAGATACAGACCCTGATCTTTTATATAAACGGTGTTCAATACATTCCCCCTTACCCGATATTTGTAGAATTCCTGATATTTATTCCTCACCTGCTTTATAATACTTATGAACCATCGCCTGTTTTCTCTTATTGTCCTGTTTTGCATAAGTGCTTTAACTACACAATGCCAGGCACAAAAAACAATGGACTTTGAAAAATATGAACCCACTTCCACATTGGTGGTGCCGGAGCATAAACTTACGCATGCAAAGTTTCCGTTTATTGATGTGCACAATCATCAATGGAGCATGGAATCCGGCAGCCTGTCTGGCCTTGTAAAAGATATGGACGCGCTTAATATGAAAGTGATGGTGAACCTTAGCGGAGGTAATGGCAATGGGTTGCAGCGAATGGCGGAAAATGTGAAGTCACAATACCCCAATCGCTTTATCATTTTTGCCAATATTAATTTTGATGGCATTGGAGAAGAGGGCTGGACGGCAAAGGCGGTACAACAACTGGAAGCAGATGTAAAACATGGAGCCAACGGGTTAAAAGTCTTTAAGAACCTGGGGCTTTCCGTTAAAGACAATACGGGTAAAAGAGTAACGGTGGATGATGCCAGGCTGGATGCCATCTGGGAAAAATGTGCCACTTTACATATACCCGTGCTTATACATACTGCTGACCCAAAACCATTCTGGGATCCGTTGGATGAACACAACGAACGCTGGCTTGAACTGGTAGTGCATTCAGAAAGAAAGCGCGGTCCCAATAACCCGGCGCCCTGGGAAACATTGATAGAAGAGCAGCATCGCATGTTTAAAAAACATCCCAATACCACTTTTATTGCTGCGCATTTTGGCTGGTACGCCAATAACCTGAATAAGCTGGACAGCCTGCTGACAGAGATGCCGAATGTAGTAGTTGAATTCGGTGCCGTTATTGCAGAGCTTGGCCGTGAACCTAAAATGGCCAAACAGTTTTTTACCAAATACCAGGATCGTATTTTATTTGGAAAAGATAGTTGGGTTCCTGAAGAGTATTATACTTATTTCCGCGTGCTGGAAACTGAAGATGAGTACTTTCCCTATCACAAAAAATATCACGCTTTCTGGAGAATGTATGGCATGGGATTAAGTGATGATATCTTACGAAAAGTCTATTATCAGAATGCACTACGCATTATTCCTAATATTGATAAAAGTCTCTTTCCCGCTAAATAAAAACGAACAGCATAACCTTCGCTATGCTGTCGTTTGAAGCACCCTGATACAGAGACAAAACGTTTATTGATTTATGATATAACTCCATTTGTATTGTGTGGATGCAGGTAAAGCTTCCGTTGCCTTTACTGTAAAGGAAGTAGCAGTTACTGCAACAATACCAATTTTATTACTGCTTATGATTGATTGGTCATTAAATGCATCCAGCACATGTCCGCGTGGTGCAATACTGTAAGGCGATGCAAAAGTGAGGGTAAATAAAGTGCCTGAAGAAGTTCCGCTGCCGGTAGTAAGTGTAATCTCTCCACCGCTATCAGAACCCGTAATGCTTACAGAGGCCCCGCTTCCGGCGGCTGCACCGGTTACAACTGCTGGTGCACCGGAACCGCCGACCATATGCCTTGCAGTAAGATCGTTAGTGACTATCAAATGCTGATCGTTGGTAAACCTGCCGGCAAGCGTACCGGTTGTTGTACTGTTCGTTGCCGCAGTATAAAATTTTATATCCGTTGCTGCATTGCTGGTAGTTGCCCCTCCTATATTAATAATATTTTGATTGGATGTACTCTGTGCAAAGAGAATACCCGCAGCAGAAGCGATGCCATAACCATTTTGCGTATAGTGTGGCATGGCAATACGCATTTGTTTTTCTGTGTTGGCAGTTAATAAAAAGCCGGCAGCATTGGCGCCGATCATTACCGGTTCAGCACCATCGCTTATGAATATCTTGCGGTTAAATAAAGCTGAATATATATTCTGACCTGTATAACTTCCGGTGGAGTAAGAAGGATTAAAAAGAGCGCCAAACATATTATCATTGTTGGCTGAAGATACTAGTGCAGGAGCAATAACTAATCCTCTTGCTGTGCCTGATGTTGCTGTAATGGTATTTACAGCAGGCATCATTACCGTACCGCTGCTGAGCACCTGCAACCGTTCCAGCCGGTTAGACGCAGTTGTACCCGAAGTAAGAAAACTGATGCGTTGTGGCGCTATGCCGGCAGAGACCGTGCCATCCACCAATAAATCCAACATAGCCGTACCCTGCGTGGTACTGCCATCATATATGGCACCCAGTATTGAAAATACTTCATCATTTGCTGTTGGCACTAAGGGAGTTGTTAGCGTACCTCTTGCCCGTACCCCTTTAAACACAGCACGGTGCCCGGCTGCCAGGGAACTTGCACTGATAATAGAACTTCCCGGCGCAGTGCTATTGGTAGCAATGATGCTTAAGTCGCTGGTGATAAGCCCGGAATTGATCACATTGGTAGTATCTGATACAAAAAAATAAGTTTGAATACCATTATTAAGCCCGAAGCCCATTTTAAAATTCAAACCGGAAGGGGCAAATTTTTTAACCCCGGTAATTGTCTGGCTACCGCCAACCTGAACCAATGTACTATCGAGTGATTTAAACCGTGTAATACCATTGCCTGTATTATATAAATAGCCGGTAGTATTTTTTGTACTGTTATTAATGGTAAGCTCTCCATTATTGATCACCACAGTATCTTTCTTTACCTGTATCCGTGTTTGGGCACTGGCCGCCATGAATGCACACAGCAACAAACTTAGAACAAAGCGTTCTTTGTATGGTAACGTTTTCATATACATATTGATGTTTAGGTTACAAGCAATCCTATTCGTAAACCAGCGACATTTCCATAATAAGAGTCAATATTGAAAATGATAAATCCTTATGACATCAAAGCATTGATTAAAAAGTAGCCGGCTTCGTTACTACCCGCCGGCTACCGACAACAGGGTATAGGGCTGATCGCTATATCCAAGAATCGAAAAAGACAAAATGTTTGCTTAATTCATTTCGAACAATCTAGTAATTCAACGTAACATAAAATGACTTCCTGGCTTTCCCTGAAGAAAGCAATAATATTAAAGGCAGTTGGAGCTTAAATCACTTAAAAAATCTGGAGAGGTGTAAAGCGATGTTTCGTAGATCAATTAGCTGAATTCAACGCTGTTTATTGTATAATGAGTGAAATAAAAGATCGAACAACAAATATAAATCAGAAATATACCAATAAGAACAGGAGCAGTATTTTTTAATGAAATTTTGAACTTGCTGCAACTGGCTATCATCTGCCATCTGTAAAATATCTGTTCACTTCAAAACTTGCCATCGCCAAAATTTGTGCCTGCACTATACAAACTATAAAGTACCAGCCTATATTTGCCCAATGGCTTTGGAACAACATACAAATGTGCCTTTGCGATATTGGCAACAGGTGGAGAACTCACGCAAATATGTATTGCCTTTTATTGAAAAAGCAATGAAGATTGGCCCTGGTATGCATGTTTGTGAGATTGGCTGTGCAGAAGGTGGCGTGTTGGTGCCCTTCCTGGAAAAGGGTTGTGAAGTAACGGGTGTGGATTTGATTGAAGAACGCATTAATACTGCCAGCGAGTATAATAAAGAAGCCGTTGATAAAGGTTTGGCAAGGTTCAGGGCACAAAATGTTTACGATAATGATTTTGTAACTGAATTCAGTCATGCATTTGATATCATCCTTTTAAAAGATGCCATTGAACATATTCCTGAACAGGAAAAATTTATACCGCATCTTAAAAAACTTCTTAAGCCCGGCGGTCAGGTATATTTTGGGTTTCCGCCATGGTACATGCCACACGGAGGTCACCAGCAAATTTGTGAAAACAAGTTTTTAAGCATGCTGCCTTATTTTCATTTACTTCCCAAAGGTATTTATAAAGGGATTTTGAAAAGCTTTGGAGAAGACAAGGGCATCATCAAAGAGTTGCTGGATATAAAAGCCACAGGCATCTCTATAGAACGTTTTGAAAAAATAGTAGCAAACACTGGTTTTGAAATTACCAACAAACAGCACTACCTCATCAACCCCATTTATGAATACAAGTTTAAAGTAAAGCCGCGCAAGCAGAGTGCCGTAGTTAGGGCTATTCCTTATGTAAGAGATTTTCTGACGACCTGTGTTTATTATATGATCAGGGAGAGAAAATAATTTACTTCAAAGACAAAAGGCTGTCAAGCTTTTGCTGCATTAACGGAAAGCTGTTAAGGTTGCGGTGGTTGCCGCCGTCAAGCGTAATAAACTCATCTCCTTTTTTTAATACCGCTTTCAATTTTGAGGCGCTGCTGTAAGAAATCACTTCATCTGATGTTCCATGAAAAATGGTCACCGGCGCTGTTACTTTCTGAAGATATAAGTGTGTAGGAATATTATACTTCACCATCCAGGATAAAGGATACATCCATGCATAATTGCTGGCAGCAGAAACAATATCGTAATAAGGTGTTTCCAATATCAGTCGCCGGCAGTCTCTTCTCGATGCCAGTTGCGCTGCAATACCTGTACCCAAAGACTTTCCGTATATAATGATCTGCCCGGGCTGATATATTGCCTTTGCCATTTTATATAACTGCAGCGCTTCCTCATACAGCATTTGCTCATTCAGCAACCCGGTGGATTTACCAAACCCAGGATAATCCATCATCCATACCTCGTATCCGTTTTTGGTAAAATTCTTTACAAACCGCTGGTATCTTATGATGTTGCCCCTGTTTCCATGAAAGTATAAAACAACACCTTTACATGCAGTTGCTGTATGAAATTTAATGAGGTGATAACTGGTGGAAGAATCGTAACGTATTGTTTGTTCTGTAAAGGAATCTTTCAGGTTAAACACATAATCCTGCGCCAGTACGGTTGGGTGGAACAGCAGTTTTTCCTGGAAAAAATACAATCCTATTCCTACCAGCAGATATACAATGATTGCAATTTTTAAAAGCCGTATAGCAATTTTTTTCATTCTCTCTTTTTAATTCGATGGCCTTAATATTCCATTTTTCGAAGACTGGGCGCTTTAAACCAGGTAATGGCTACAACGAGCAACGTCATGCATCCACCAAATACTACGGATGGTACATTGCCCATCAGTTTGGCAGCAAGCCCGCTTTCAAACTGGCCAAGTTCATTGCTGGAATTGATAAACATGCTGTTCACACTCATCACCCGGCCACGCATATTATCGGGTGTTTTTAACTGCATGATCGTGCCTCTTACTACCACACTGATGCCATCAAGCATGCCGCTGATCATCAATACAAAAAAAGAAAGTGCATACAATTTAGAAAGACCGAAAATGATGATACATGCGCCAAAACCAGCGACAGCAAATAACAAGGTTCTGCCCTGTTGTTTCTTGGGTGGAAAAGCAGTAAGCAATACTACGATGCAAATAGACCCTATGTCTGAAGCGGCATTCAGCCAGCCGTAGCCAACGGCGCTCACATGTAATATTGTTCTTGCATATACGGGCACCATGGCAACAGCGCCACCAAACAATACCGCAAACATATCCAGCGATACTGCGCCCAACAGTTCCTTCGTTTTAAAGACAAACTGCAATCCTTCTTTTACACTTTCCCAGGTACGCTTCTCTCCTTTTTCAGTAAGGGCCGGTTTACGCTTTAATTGAAAAAGAAAAATAAACGATACCAGCATTGAAGTAACGATGGCTATCAATGCACCGGTAATACCAAAATATGCGATCAGCAATCCACCCAACGCATGCCCGGTAACGGAAGCAGACAACCAGGCTCCCTGGTTCCAGGTGGTGGCATTTTGCAAAGCGCTCTTGGGAACAATATGTGCCAGTATCACATTAAACACGGGCCCGGTAAATGCCCGCACGATACCGGTGCAAAAAATCACCGCATAAATACATAAAGCAATGGTATGATTCTGCAGGTGCTGCTTCGTAAATGCGGTGGAAAGAAAGAGCAGGATTGATGCGCTTAACACATACAATAAAACACCTCTTAACAACATCCATCGCTTTTCGCTTATATCAATTACATGGCCGGCATACAGTGCAAGCGATACGGCGGGTATCACTTCTGAAAGGCCAACAAGACCAATGGCAAAAGCCTGGTTGGTGAGCTGAAAAATCCACCAGCCTACCAGCGTTGCCATCATTCTTAACCCGATGATGAATACAAACCTGCCCGCAACAAGGTTCCTGAATTCGGGTATTCTTATCGATGCAAATGGATCATTTTCCTGGATATCGTTCGTCATATTAATGATTAAATCAACTAAATATCATGTGGCCGGTTAGCCAAGGGTGAGAAATGCAAAGTTAATAAGGATAAGCTGATGAAGTTACAATTACCTGAAACCGCATCATTGCACTAAGGCAAAGTAAAATAATGCTGGCCATCTTCATAGTCGTTTTCCAATGCATCTGTGATGACCTGCAAATGTTTTGCGTTTCCTAAAAAATCTGCATTGGATACATCGATAAAAAGCGTTTTGATATTATGTTGTTTAATATAGCTGGTATAGGTTTCCTGTATATTCATCAGGTATTCATCCGGAATACCCTGTTCATAACTGCGGTTTCTTTTCCTGATATTGGACTGCAGTTTTGACACCGGGGAATGCAGGTAGATAAGCAGGTCAGGAAAAACAAGCTGCTGATGTATAATATCGAATAACTTCTGGTAAAGCCTGAACTCTTCTTCCGGCAAATTTATTTTGGCAAACAGCAGGCATTTGGTAAAAAGATAATCCGACACGGTAACACTTTGAAACAGGTCTTTTGTATGGATCATATCTTTTAACTGCTTGAAACGCTCCGCCATAAAAAAAAGCTCCAGCGGAAATGCATACTGTTTTGGATTCTCGTAGAATTTTGGCAGGAAAGGATTATCAGCAAACTCTTCCAGTATTAATCTTGCGTTCAGCTTTTTTGCCAGCAGATGGGCCAGTGTGGTTTTACCCGCACCAATATTGCCTTCTATTGTAATAAAGTGATAGTTCATTGCCTGCCTCAAAATTAATGGCAGCGTTTGTTTGCGTTATAAAATTTTATGCACATCCAGCGGGTCTTTACATTCTTCCAATAAATCCAACATCGTCTTATGAAGCACAGGATGGATAAGCTGTGGCGCTACTTCGGCAAGTGGCACCAGTGCAAACTTTCGTTCCTGCAACCGTGGATGAGGAACAACTAACAATGCAGTATCTATTACCAGGTTGTCTATAAACAGTATATCCAGGTCAATGGTACGTGGCCCCATGCTGATGGTTCGTTTACGCCCCATTTCTTCTTCTATCTCAAGCAAAGTGGTCATCAGTTGTTCAGGTGATAAATCTGTTTCAACAACCAGCAGTCGATTATAAAAGGATGGCTGATCAGTAACACCCCAGGCTGCGGTTTCATAAGTGCCGGATGCCGCAATAACAGGCCCGCAGCGTTCTGCTGTCAATTTTTGTGCTTTTGACAAATAATCCATTCTATTCCCTAAATTGCCGCCTGTCAGCAGGTATGCCGTCTTCATACAATAAAAAAGATGAGGCATCAAATATCTTTATTTTTAACATGAGGATTTACTATGAGAAGTTTTTTAAAAATATTCTTCGCCTCTTTTTTGGCCCTGGTAATATTTTCCGGCATCATCTTATTTATAGGGATATGGGTTATCAGCAGTGCTGCATCATCCGATAAACCCGAGGTTGGCAGTAAAGCCGTTTTGGTGATAGATCTTAGCCTTCCCGTGATGGAGCAGACAAAAGAAAACCCGCTTTCAGAAATTACCGGCAATGAAAACTCCAATGCGCTCGGCTTGTATGACCTGGTACGTTTGATACATTATGCCAAAAGCGATTCTGCGGTTAAAGGCATCCTTATAAAATCCGGTTATAATGCCAATGGTTTTGCCACCAACGAAGAATTAAAAGAGGCCATCACAGACTTTAAGCAAAGCAAGAAATTTGTAATGGCTTATGGCGAAGTGATTACGCAGAAGTCTTATTTTGTTGCTACCGCTGCAGACAACATCTATTGTCATCCGCAGGGCCGTGTTGAGTGGGATGGTTTTTCATCCGGGATGTTTTTCTTGAAAGGCGCTCTTGATAAACTGGAAATACAACCGCAGATCTTTTATGCAGGTAAATATAAAAGTGCCACAGAACCGCTTCGGGCTACAGAAATGACTGCTCCCAACAAGGAACAGACAAGTGTATGGCTGAATGATTTATATAACGATTTTCTGCTCACCACTTCTTCCTCCCGTAATATTGATACAGCCACCTTACATCAGTTATCTAATACCGGCGCTATCCAATCTGCGAATGATGCATTTAAGAATAAACTGATCGATGGTCTTAAGTATGATGATGAGTGGAAAGCGGAAGTATCAAAAAAGCTTGGCCAGAAAACAACAGATAAGATCAATTTTATTACCGCCTCCAAATACAGTAAAGCAGTTGAATTTAAAAACACTGACGCCAGTGACAAGATTGCCGTTATTTATGCTGAAGGGGATATTGTAGATGGAAAGGGCGATGATGATAATGTAAGCAGCGACAAGTTTAAAAATCTTATCCGCAAGGCAAGGATGGATAATAGCATTAAGGCAATTGTGTTCAGGGTAAATTCGCCGGGCGGCAGTTCGCTGGCAAGTGATGTTATCTGGCGTGAGGTTAGTCTTGCCCGCAAGGAAAAACCCGTAGTAGTAAGTATGGGAGATGTGGCAGCCAGTGGCGGATACTATATTTCCTGCAATGCAGATTCTATTTTTGCTGATTATACCACCATCACCGGCTCTATCGGCGTCTTTAGCATTGTACCTAATATGCAGTCTTTTTTCAAGAACAAATTAGGTGTAACATTCGACCGGGTAAAGACAGCACCTTTTGCAGATATGGGCAGTTCTGACAGACCTTTGACAGAAGCTGAAAAGGGATTTTTCCAATCTTCCGTAGACTCTATTTATTACACGTTTAAAAGCAGGGTGTCAGAAGGCAGGAAGAAAGACATCACCTATATAGATAGCATTGCGCAGGGGCGTGTATGGACAGGCACAAGGGCCATTCACATTGGTTTGGTAGACCGCATTGGCTCTTTACAAAAAGCAGTGGAATGTGCAGCAAGATTAGCCAAAGTAAAAGAATACAGAACAAGAGAATATCCCGAGCAGAAAAGTTTTTACGAGCAGATCTTTGGCGCTGGTTATAGCAACGACATAAAAGAAAAAGCCATCAAGGAAGAGATTGGCGAACAGCAGTATAAAATGCTAAAACAATTCAAGCAGGTACAAACACTTTTTGGCATCCCGCAAACAAGATTACTGTTCAGTTTTGATGTTAATTAGCAACATCAAAATTACCTATCGTTTTAAATATTGAGGATTACTCAGATCACGGAGCCGATTGTTTAAACAATCTCGGGTCAAAGTGAAATTCAGATGCAGTCTTCACCTTTATCTTATCAAATGATACATGATTTGGGTTGAGCAGATAATTAAATTCCTGCTGTACAATAGCCGATGGGCATTTTATAATCAGTGATTTATTTTGTCGCAGGATTTGCTCTCCCAGCCATTGGGTATAATGAAAATCGAACCACCATTCGTCTTTTAAACCGCTTGCTTTTATTTCATACACAGCATTATCAGGCACTTCAATTTCTATGAGTTGAAGTAATTCAATTTCTTCCAGCGTGCCTGCATTCGCAAGCACTTCCAGTAGTGCAAGGGAAACATGTTCGCTGCCATATACAACAGCAATGCCGGGTGGATTCCATCTGCCGCCTTTTAGTCTTGCACCGGTACCCGAGAGATCACCTGCATACTTAGGCGCGCTAAACCTGTAGACTATCATGTGTAAACGCCGTATTGTATTCTTGCCAGTTGATCTATTAAATGCTGAATGCCCTGTGTACTGTAGAGCGCCTCAAAATTTAGCTTTACCCCAAGTATATTTTTATCTTTTTTAAGCCATCGGTAAAAAGCATCTGTACTGGTAAAAGTTTCAAGCCCCATATTTATCAATTGCTCTATATGAAGAATTCTATCTACATATAATCCTTCAAAACTTTTATTGTCTTTGGCATAACGCTGCAATGTTTTTTCGGAGAGCTGGAGAATATTGGCCCACTCTTTTTGCGTAAAAGGAACAAGCACAGCTATTTTATCAAACTTCTTATAAGCGAACTCGGCAACTGCAGGCAACCCTGCCACTGGCCTGTACTGGTAGGCAATCCCTTCTTCCTGTACAATAAATTGTTTGATATTTTCATCATACAAAGGAAGCTTTTTTGATTTCACTCTTTTTGCCATATACGTCATTTGTCTACCAAATATACGTCATTTGTCTATAATAAAAAATTATCTCACTCCCCATTCCCATAAACCGAACTGCGTTTTTTGATCAACCATATGGCCGTTAGCTTTTAAAATAAGCATTACCTGTCCACGATGGTGCGATTCATGAGACACCAGGTAACCCAGGAAGGCCGTGGCATGCGGCTTAAACCCTTTCACCTTATTGGTTTCGGCAGATTGTGTAAGTAGCTGTTCGATGGCTTTTCCCGATTGTTCAAGCGAGGTGGATAATAGCTGCTTATCCAACCCGGTCTTTTCTAATTTAACAAGTTGTTGCAGAAACTCGGGTGAGGCAGATTTCAGCCACATTAACCTTACATTATGTATATGGGCAAATTGTTCCGCCACATTTCGTCCCTTTCCATTTAAGGTGTCTGTTAAATAAGCCGCATCGATCGCATTCAACAGGTAAAGGTTGATGCGGTTATGAATGGCAAAGGTATCTGCGAGTAAATTTTCCGCCATTATCGATTTCATTTTTGGTTCAGGAAAATAATAAGATAGTTTTGTTTTTCGAAAATAAGTTATGGATAAGAAGTATAGCCAGGTAAGGGCAATGTTTGCAATCACCAAAGCAGCGCTGCGAGCAACATTCAGAAGTCCTTCAGCGGTCATTTTTGGAATCGGGTTCCCTATGATTTTTATACTGGTATTTGGTTTTATCGGCGGTGGTGGGGGCATATCACTGGATGTGGCGTTTGACCATAATGCAGACACCAGCAATGAGGTTTACCGGGTGATCAACTCAATACCTGCGATTGATGTTAAAAGTAAGCCTGATGAAGAGATAAGAGAAGATCTTGAAAAAGGCCGTATTACTGCCATCATCAATATTCAAAAAAGCGGGCAGGCCAACCCGGCTTACCTGATCAATCTTAAAACATCTGAAGCGGTAAATCCACAAGACATACAGGTGCTGCAATCCATATTAAACGCGGTGATTGGCAACATCAACAAGGGAAAATATCCTGATGCTCCAACCATTGCCAGTTTAAATAACCAGGTAGAAAAAATCCCGGGTCGTGTTTATCGTCGCATTGATTTCATCCTGCCGGGGCAGTTGGGTTTTTCCCTGTTAAGCGCCGGTGTTTTTGGCGTTGCCTTCCTGTTCTTTAGCCTGCGTCAGCAACTGGTATTAAAAAGATTTTTCGCCACACCTATCACACGTACCTATATTGTTTTGGGTGAAGCCATCAGCCGTGTAATATTTCAAATGATGACGGCTGTTATTATCGTGGGTATTGGTGCAGTTGCATTTCATTTCACCCTCGTACATGGCGTTGTTACATTTCTTGAAATACTGGTATTGAGTTTTATTGCACTCATTGTTTTCATGGGCTTTGGGTTTATCGTAAGCAGCCTTGCAAAAAATGAAAGCACTATTCCGCCCTTTGCCAACCTGTTTACTTTGCCGCAATTCTTACTGGCGGGTACTTTTTTCCCGGTGGACGTTTTCCCGAAATGGTTACAAGGTTTTTGTAACGTACTGCCGCTAACGCACTTTAATAATGCCATGCGTAGTATTGCTTTTGAAGGAGCCAGTCTTTTAAGTGTATGGAAAGAGGTTGGCATACTCATTATCTGGGGTGTAGTGATCTATGCTGTGGCCATTAAAGTATTCAAGTGGGAATAAACATCACTTAAAATAATCTTAGTTCCAATTTATTACAGTTATGCGTTTAGTAAAATTAGCCCTGATAAGCATTGTCGTTTTCTTCCTGTTATTTACCATTATGGGCAGTCTTTTTCCTTCTGAAGTGGTGGTATCAAGAGCAATACAAATCAATGCTTCGCCAGATAGCATTGGCCGTTATATTGCCGATTATAACCAATGGAATGAATGGATGCAGGGCGCCAAAACAAGCGATCTTAAAGTGGTTTCAAAAGATAGCGGTAAAGCTTTTTTCGGAACGATCATTATCACGCTGAAAGAGCATAAAGATTATACCTGGACGCACGAATGGAAAGGCAGAAGCAATACACAGGTATCTACCTTTCGCATTATACCTTCCAACGGAATAAGTACGGTAGCCTGGAAGTTTGAGGAGCATCTTCGCTGGTATCCCTGGGAAAAACTGGGAAGTATTATGAGTGATAAAATATTAGGTACTTCTATGGAGCAAAGCCTGGATAATCTGAAGCTGACCGTAGAAAAAAGATAATGCGATCACAGCTTTTTCTTCTCTCTTATATTCTTTTAAATATTAAAGCTTCGGCTTCTTTTTCTGCTTGTTTTTTTCTGAACGTTCCAGCAACTTCTTTTCATCATTATTACCCTGGTCATCTTTTATCGGGTCTGGAACAGGCGCTTCGCCGTCTTTTAACTGCTGGTTAAATATCTTCGGCACATGCACCCACTTGCCGTTCTCCCATTTAAAACCTTCATAATCACCATCGGGTATTAAAGAGAATTTCTTACCCTGATCGTTAGACTCACTCACCAAATGGTCAAATACAATCATGTCCATTTCAGGATCATAGACCATCCTTGCACGACCATCCTTTTTATATTCCAGGCAAAAACGATAAGCGGGTTGCGCAGGCTTTATACTATCAGGTTTATATGCAAAAAATTTACCGCCAAATAAGGGGTTCCCGGCATCATCAAACTGCAATACTTCCAGCCATTTCTTGGTGCTTCTTATATTGTTATCATCATACCCAAAAAGCGTATAAAACTTTTTATTACCGTAAGTCTTCATCACAATACCATAATAAATAGCGCCAATCCAATGTTTGTTATCTCTTACTGAATCTGTAGGTGCATCTGTAAAGTCTGATGCATCAAGTAATGGAATCAGCTTTAATGATCCATCATTTGTTTTTATTTGTATGGCCCCGCGTTGCCTGAAATAATCTTCATCTTTCTGAAACTGCCAGGTGAAGATGCGAAAACTGCTGTCTGGTGCGTAGGTCTTGGAAACGGTTATTACCGAATCAAATGGATAGTTGAATGAATTTGGGATACGCAGTGCCCGTACAAAAGTTCTTGTAAAAATACTGTCCGCTTCAAAACGTTTTGAAGGATCTGCATCAAAGATCATCTTCCTGGCAATCGGGTTTAACGTATCTTCTACCTGTTGCAACCTGGAAAGATTGTCAGTAGAAGATTGCGCATATATAACCGCCGAAAACATCGGTAAAAAACAAAAGAATAAAAGCTTTAGCATAATGAATGTGTGCTAAAGTACAACGTTTATGCCTGAGTAAACTAATATTAAGAAGATGTAAAAATTTTAGGTTTTTATTGATGGTTGAGCGACTGGGTAAAGTTGTAAAGGCTATCAAAGCGCTCATCAATTAAAGGATGGGGAAATGGAACTTCCGGGTTTGTAGTGGCAAGAAAAACCGTATGCATACCCACATTCCTTCCAAATTGCATATCTGTTAAGCGGTTGCCAACCATGATACTTTTTTCAAAGTTGATCTGCGGAAAATCTTTTTGTGCCTGCAAGGCCATACCTGATTGAGGTTTGCGGTATGGGCTTTTATCATCAAGTTCTGTAGCGAAATAAATCTTGTCAATTCTCCCGCCATTGGCCATCATTTCTTTCAGCATCGCTGAATGAATATTGTTCAGGTCTTCTACGGTCATCAGGCCTTTACCAACTCCTTTCTGATTGGTTGCAATCACGATAACGCCAAACAAATCATTTAATTTTTTAACAGACGCGAGTACGCCATCAAGAAAAACGAATTCATCAACATTAAAAATATAACTGCTTTCTTTATCTCTGTTAATAACGCCATCACGGTCAAGAAATAAAGTCCATGTTTTGTCAATTATCGGGAATGCCATAGCGATGTAGTAAAGATTTCAGAAATTGAATTGAGCGCTGCAAACATATTTCATTCAGCGTTTACTTCCTGTTTATTTTTATGTATCAATACAGGCACCTGATTGATGATGGCTTTACGGCTATCACTGCTCTTTAGCAAGCGAAGTAATGGTATTCACCAAAATATTCCAGTCGTATTTCTTTTTTTCTTCCCGCAGATTGTCCAGGAAAAAAGTTTCCCCCAACTCATATAAACGAAGGATCTTTTTTGCAATGTCGGCAGCATCTGGCTCTGCCACCAAACCTACCTTTTCATGAGGAACAAAAGAGGGCAAACCTCCTACGTTAGTTACCAGCATGGGCTTTTCAAAATGATACGCTAATGGGGTTACGCCACTTTGTGTAGCTGATTTATAAGGCTGTATTACAAAATCTGCTGCGCTTAGATAATACTTCACTTCGCTGTCAGGAATAAAATCTGTTTTCAATATTAACTGCTGCTGAAGGTTGAGGGTTTTAATTTGTTGCTCATACAATTCCTGATCACCATAAAATTCGCCGGCAATCATCAGTTTTATACCTGCGGCTTTTACCTGCTCATTGGCCATTGCTTCAAGCAATAAATCAAGTCCTTTATACTTCCTGATAAAACCGAAGAACAGGATAATTTTTTCATGTACGGGTAAGCCAAGATGCTGCCTTGCGATGCTTTTATCAAGCAGCTCACCAAAATTATCGTACAACGGATGCATCACCAGTTTTGCCGGTTTATTTGTAAATAACCGAAGGTCCTTAAGTACCTTTTCACTCAATGTAATAAAGGCATCCACCGGTTTTACAAAATACCTGGTAAAGCTTGTATCACCCGGCCGTTTTTCATGGGGAATAACATTGTCTGCGATACAAATGATCCGGCTGTATTTGTTTTTCTTAATGATGCGCAAGATGGTACCCAATGCCGGCCCCATTAAAGGCAGCCAATACCTTACTACCACTATTTCCGGGCGAAGCTTCCTGATTTCATTACCCACCTTTAACCAGTTAAGCGGATTGATGGAGTTAATACAAACTTTTATATTCAAACCTTCCGGTGCAGGCTCATTGGAATACTGCGAGGTGCCGGGAAACATAAAGGATGGATATTGCAGCGAAAAGGTATAGATTGTTGTATCAAAACCTTCTCGCGTAAATTGCCGTGCCAGCCGCTCATTAAAGGTGGCTATACCACCGCCACGAAGAGGATGTGCAGAGCCGATAATGATGACTTTATCCTTCATAGGCGCTTAGTCAAGACCTAATTTCTGATCGATCAAATAAAAGTTTCTGCCAGGAGAATTTCGTGCAATTAACTCCCCGATAAAACCGGCCAGGAATAGCTGTGAACCGATGATCATCAGCGTTAAAGCAATATAAAAAGGAGGCCTGTTGCTAAGGCCGCTATCGGGAGACATTAAGCGTGTGATCACCAGGTAAAGCACCAGTACAAAACCCAATAGAAAACATAACGTTCCCATCAATCCAAAAAAATGCATAGGCCTTTTGCCATACTTGCCAACAAAGGTAATGGATGCCAGATCGAGAAACCCATTTACAAAACGCTCCCATCCAAACTTGGTGGTTCCGTATTTACGGGCACGGTGTTCCACAACTTTTTCACCAATCTTTTTAAACCCTGCCCACTTGGCAAGCACAGGAATATAACGGTGCATTTCACCATATACTTCTATGCTCTTTATTACTTTTTTACGATATGCTTTTAACCCGCAATTAAAATCGTGCAGGTGAATTTTGGAAACGGCACGTGTTGCCCAGTTAAAGAATTTTGAAGGGATATTTTTGGTGAGGGTATTGTCAAAACGTTTTTTCTTCCAGCCGCTGACCATGTCAAACCCATCCCGTACGATCATCGCCCTTAAAGAGGGAATTTCATCGGGAGAGTCCTGCAGGTCTGCATCCATGGTAATCACCACATCACCCGAAGCTGCTTTAAAGCCTTCATTCAGTGCTGCTGATTTGCCATAGTTGCGTTGAAAACGGATGCCTTTGATATTGCTGTTTTGAATGGATAAAGTTTCAATTACCTGCCAGCTATTATCTGTACTGCCGTCATCAATCAGTATTATTTCATAAGACAAATTGTTTTCGTTTACCACACGGGTAATCCATGCCGTTAACTCCGGCAGAGATTCATCTTCGTTAAGTAAAGGCACTACAATTGATACATCCATGAATAAATATTATAACGCATTAGGCGCAACAGGCTGCTCTTTTCTTATAATGATCGAAAGTAACAGGCATTTTACAAAATCAACAATCAGGGTAAATCCAAATCCAAGGAAGATATTCTTCAGGCTTGTTTCAGACTTTCCTTTCGTGGCATCATCCATCGTTTTTTCTATATCTTTCTCACTCGCCCCCATTCGTTCCATCACCTTGCGGGTTTTATCAAGACCAACACGCAATGATTTTTCCGTTAGGTCCTTATCTACCAGGTTATATAAAATATAGGTTCCAATGGCCACTATTACACCGCTGATAACATAAGACAGAAAGGTAAATTTGAGTACATCCTTAAAAGGAATAAATCCACCGTTTTGTTTTTTTAATTGCAACCCGGCAAGTAAAAGTATCACAAACATATATGGGATAAAGGTTGCCCAGAACTGTACGTTGGTGAATTTTTCTATTCCGCCTGCCCAGCTTACATACATGACCGCTATTGCAATAATGCCGTTAACCACACCAAACTTTATACCCGAAGAAATGAGTTTATCCTGCATACGGCCTGTTAATGCTTAAAAATATTTCCTTTTGTGATAACTGCCGCTACAGCGCCCTGTAACGACTTGTTAAGAAAAGGTGAGTTCAACGATTTACTTTTATTGTTTTCTTTAGTAAGCAAGGTAGAACCTGACGGATTGAATAAAGTAAGCTCTGCCATGTTTCCTGTTCTTATGGATGCATCAGGAAGGTTAAAGATACTTCTTACATTCAATGATAAAAGATTGGCAATGGCCGATGTTGAAAGACCGGGGATGGCTGACTGCAGCACTGCATAAGTTGTTTGCAGGCCGATCATGCCATTTTTTGCATATTCAAATTCGCATACTTTATTATCCCAATCCTGCGGAAGATGATGAGCAGCGATACAATCTACCCAGCCATTCAATACGCCTTCTCTCAATGCCTCGCGGTCTTCTTTTGAACGGAGCGGCGGATTTACTTTTAGGTTAGTATCATAAGAAGCAACATCTTCATCACAAAAGTAAAGATGATATGGAGTAACAGAACAGCTTACCTGCAAGCCTGCATCTTTGGCCCTTTTTATATACTCCAGGGATTTAGCTGTTGTTACGCCGGTAAAGTGCAGTTTTGAATCTGCGTACCTTGCCAGTTTTATATCCCTTGCAACCATCAGCTCTTCTGCAATAGCTGGTATGCCGGGCAGGCCAAGCCTGGTAGAAAAAATACCTTCATTTATCAATCCATGCTGCCCGATGCTTTTATCCATCGGTACCTGCACCACTACGCCATCAAATGCTTTTACATATTGCAATGCCTTTAACAGCAATCCTGCTGATTGTACAGGGTTTATACCATCGCTAAACGCAACAGCGCCGCTGGCATACATATCATACATTTCAGCCAGCTCTTTGCCTTCTGCATTTTTGGTAACCGCACCTAACGGGGCAATATTTACAGGCAGCGATTTTGACCGCTGTACGACATACTCTACCTGGGTTTTACTTTGAACAACAGGTTGTGTATTTGGTAAAGTGAAGACCCTTGTGTAACCACCTGCAATAGCTGCGGCTGCACCGGTTTCAAGTGTTTCTTTATACTCCTGCCCGGGATCGCCAAAGTTGGAGAAGATGTCTACCCAACCCGGTGATACTGCCAGGCCGTTTGCTTCTATCACTTCAGTACCGGGATCAACAGTAATATCATCTTCAATACGGTTAATCAACCCATCGGAAATCAAAATATCTTTTACTGAATTGTTAAACGCAGCACCTGGATCAGCAACAATTACCTTTCTGAGCAGAATATTCATGAGAGGCTTTATAAAATTTGCCGCAATATAGGTTGATTTTTGTAAAAAGCCTTTACATTTGCAACCCGCTGAAAAGGAGGGCTTGCATAAAGTACCTGCTTGCGGCGAACCCGGTTTCGGGTGGTGGCGCAGCCCGGTAGCGCACTTGCATGGGGTGCAAGGGGTCGCTGGTTCGAATCCAGTCCACCCGACTAATATCATAACAAAGTGATTCAAAAAGCTCGTAAATGATTGATTTACGGGCTTTTTTGTTTTTAAGCATGTCAGATTTTATCAAAATATATCATTGTTTTTATGAGAAAATCTATGAGACAACTTTTCTCTTACGTTTGTCTCATAAAATCTTTATAATCAAATGATAAACAGATCATTACAATTATTTTTATATTCTTTGATGCATTTTGATTCTAGATGTTTTCAGCGAAGAATGTGTGAGAGAAATGAAACTTTATTTAATCATTTCAAAACTGTGTGTTATGAAAAATGAAAACAGCTTTTCTATTGACTTTATAGTAAGAAAAACCAAGTCAAATCAGCAGGTGGGATACTTATCAGCGAAGGTTACTGTTAATGGGTATTCAACTGAAATTTCCCTTAATGAAAAGATTCAAATTCAGTCATGGAACGCTAGAAGTGAAAGTGTGAATGGCAAGGGTTTGCAGGTAGAAGGGCTCAACAAACACATTAATGATGTCCGCTTTAGGATAACAGAGAGCAAGAGAGCATTAGAAAGAGACCGTTGGGAAGTATCTGCTGATTCAGTTCGTTTGCATTATCATAATAAACATATTAGCCAACAACCTCCAAGCTCTGGACACACGTTAGGAGATTTGATACTTAAGCATGAACATCTGGAATGTTCTGGTAACAAATTAAAACGGGGCACTACCAAAAATTATGAAGCCACCAAAAGGTATCTTAATAATTTTCTCGTTCATCAGTTTGGGGTTGCAGATGTTGATCTGTTAATGATAACCTATGAAGTCTTGTTAGAGCTTGAAGCATACATTAGGTTGCATCCACTTAAAAAACACGATCCCTGCCTGGGTAACGGCGTCTACAAGCATATGGAGCGTGTTAATAAGATGTTCACGATGGCAAAGAACATGCGGTGGATAAAAGAATCTCCTTTTGATCTATATCAATCCAAAAGAAAAAAGGTACACCGGGAAAACCTGAGCATCGAAGACTTTGTAAAAATAGAGAATGCGACTTTTAGCAATCCCAAGTTGACTTTTGTAAGGGACTTATTTGTCTGCGATTGCTATTTAGGAGTCAGTTATATTGATCTTATGGAGCTGGCCGATAAACATTTTACAGAAATTGATGGCAAACTTTTCTGTACTATTTACAGACTTAAAAGCAGTGAGCTTTGCGGTATACCTGTTCCTGAAATCGCTCAACGCATCATAACAAAATACAAGGAATCGCCTGGTGCCATAGAGAGACACAAAATATTTCCTTATATAAGCAATCAGGAATTTAATAGAAGTCTTAAGGTGATTGCAGAGATTTTGAGCATAAACGTTGATTTAGACACACGTATGGCAAGGAGATTTTTTGCAAAGGAAGTAAACTTGAAAAACGGAGTTCCCTTAGAAACCGTTAGTAAGCTGATGGGCCATAGCAAGATTAGTACAACAAAGGAGAATTATGCAGATGTAGATGAAGGAAAAATACTTGCTGACACAGCAGAAGTTCAATACAGATTTGGCCAGAAAAAAAATATGTTACTTAGTAGACTAAATCTTAACAGTTCTGAGATGTAAGATTTACAATTTATTTCCAAACATACCCTCCTGCCGTCTTTTGCTTTCCGGATAGCACACCGCTGATATTAGACTGAGTGACTTTCACTGCGGCAGCTGCTTCCCTAACACTGAATATTGCCTGATCCTTTTACAGCCATTCTTTGCTCGAAGCGCACTGCCATAAAGTTGACCTTTAAGATTAATTTTTTCTTTCCCATATCCCTTTTTCCAGACAAAGCCATATGCCTGCCTGGTAATTCCACGAATGTTTGCCGAAATTCCTGTAGTAGCCTTACCAATGGCTTTGGATGCGTTAACCAGCGTAAGATAGCAGGCAATGCGGTTCCCATCCATATTGTACTGGGTAACTTTCTGACCCTTTTTCTCTTTGTAACCCGTACGCCTCCGTTTCAGAAAGCCTTCTACATCAAATATGGATGCTTTACTGAATTGCCAGAAGTAACCTCCCGCCGTCGGATCTAATCTCCCAAAAGTTGATCAAAACAGTTACCTGTTACTTGACCTGGCTATGGCGGGTATTTGTGTATCCGGAGGAAGCGCTTGTAATGGTGCGAAAGGATCTCATGTAATTGCTGCGTTGGGAAACAAAGGAAATGCTACTCCTGTTAGGTTCTCCTTCAGGAGGTTCAATACAAAGGAAGAAGTTGATGCTGCATTAAGCATCATCAGGAAATTAGCGACAACAGAAAATGCGGTATAAGCGGAACGCTAATTTAAATGCATACGCTGCCCCCATAATGTCAACAGATGTTTACAATGACCTTCATGCAGACAGAGGATTGTGTCTGATAACTGTTCATCGATCATAAGCGATGCTTTTGAAACTACCGGGCTTTCGGGTTTGTGTAGCCGTTGTCTTAATAAGGTAACTGTCTCTCTGTTGATCATTAATAGTTTTAAAAGCAAATGCCCCAGATCTTGCTTAGAGATAGTGTTAAACTCTCCATACATTGCCTCGACTGCCAACTGCCAGGAAAAGAATTATTCGCAGCGTTTATTACCGGCAGCCTAGTTGCAGACGTCCATAGAACACTGCTTAAAGGTGGCATCTTCCTGTATCCTTCGACTCACAAGCATGCTGCTGGCAAACTTCGGTTTCAGTGTGAATGCAATCCGATGGCTTACCTGTTGGAAGCTGCTGGTGCAATGCCGTCTGACGGATTTGAAAGGACCCTGGACATCATCCCGAACTCGCTCCATCAACGGGCGCCGGTAATACTTGGAAGCCTTGGATTAATGGAAAGTTATTTTCAACCTTCTTTTGCACATTAAGCAGGAGCGGCAAAGCCGCTGCTGCTTTTAAGTATAATTTCTTTAACAAGTAGAAGGGCCGTGTCTACGGACTTTTCTTCATGTAGAGCTAGTAAAGGGAAGTGACGTGTAATTCTCATTTCGTCGGGGCTTTACTATATTAGCGTCTTATTAATCTCATGGAAAAACTAAAAATTGTAAATTTTGGAGGATTGAAGTCCGTTGAATTTGAATTCAACGGGATCAATATTTTAATTGGTGAGCAAGGATCTGGAAAGAGTATAACAGCAAAGTTGATGTACTTTTTTAAAACCTTTTTTGTCGAAGCTATTAAAAGTGTCCAGGATCAAAAAGTTTTGAATCAGTTCAAAGGGTATTTACTGAACAGGTTTCAAACATTCTTTCCCATGCATGCGTGGCCTGCTGGAGATTTTTATCTAAAGTATAGTTACGGCGATACATTTCAGTGTGTAAAACGATTCGAAGGAGCACTTTCTCTTGAGTGGTCAGAAAACTGGAGCCAAGCATATAACGAAGCAGGCACAGCGCTTAATATAAGGTTTCTGCGGTCAGCAAGTACTACAACAACTACTACCGTTCCTCCGCCAAATGCAATAGACATCCACCGTTTAAGTCAATTAGCTGCAGCTGTTTTCAATAAGCATCTTCCTGTTCAATTGGGCTATAATCAATACTATATTCCTGCCGGAAGAAGTTTTTTTGCCACGATTCAAACAACTTTTTACTCATTCGTTTCCGATAATCGCAGTCTTGACCCCTTTTTTGCTGCATTTGGTCAAGAGTACGAATATTTTAAACACTACTATTTAAACTATATCGTAAATAGCCAGGTTGAATACAAAGAAGTTGACAAGCTCATTGAAGGGGTATTACACAGTAAGTTTTATCGCGAAAATGGTCAGGATTACCTGTTACATTCCGACAACCGGAAAGTAAATATTGGAAACGCTTCCTCGGGACAGCAGGAAATGTTACCAATTGCGCTGTTTCTCCTATGCTTTAATGCAACAAGCACTCAAAATTTCTCCTTGTATATTGAAGAACCTGAAGCACATATTTTTCCTTCAGCACAAAAGTCAATCGTTGCTTTACTTGCAAGAACGTTCAACATGGGACAAGGAAATATCCAAATAACGGCAACAACCCATAGTCCCTATCTGTTAACCTCCATTAATAATTTGCTGGAAGCCGGAAGGTTAACGCAGCTTCGACCCGAAGATGCTACATCTATTGAGGAAATAGTACCATTACAGGAACAAATAAAACCTGGTGCAGTTGCAGCTTACGCGCTTCAGAAAGGAGCTATAGTTTCTTTGATTGACGAGGAATCTAAGCTTATTTCAGCGGCGATAATTGATGAGGTTTCAAATGAGATCGCAATTGATTTTGGGAAATTGTTAGATATCGAATACTGATATGAAAGATTGCAGAAGTAAGTCAAGTCAGAAAGAATTTGTTTTCGAGGAGAAGCGGAGCAAATTAACATTGATTAACAAAGGTCTTGTTGAATCAGAAACTATCGTGGTAGATGGATGTGCTATTACTGATGGTATACGTTGTGACTACCTACACATCGCAAAAGGTACAGAATACTTTATTGAACTGAAAGGACAGGATGTGTTACATGCAATAGATCAGATTGGACGGACAATTAAAATACTTGGTGTAAAAAATAAAGACAAGGTAAAAGTCAGCTATATAATCTGTACAAAAAGCCCGTTAACTGCAACAGACATCCAACTGCTTGCAAAAAAGATGCGCGCTTCGCACAACGCCAAGCTTATTATAAAATCAAGTCCATTTAAGGTTTCCTATTAGATGGTATATATACTATATACATGGAGATTGTAGCAGATATTGAATCATTATATATCGACCTGGTAAATGTCGGGTTTGGAAACTTCATTCTAACCACGGAATGTGCAAGATATTGTGTCTCGCACAAATTGACCTCTTATTTAGTGAATGCAAAAAATGCGGAACAGGATCGTATTAACAGCGACACTTTTTTATTTGATGAAATGAATGGTGATGCCGTTTTAGAAGATTTTCTATCAGATTTATTTTTTAGAGAAAAAGATTCGCTACTTGAACATGTCTCCGCCTTACTTGAAATTTTTCTTAGCTGGACGGGAGGATTTCTTCAGGTTGGTGAATTGATAAAGGATTTAGAAACACTCAAAGCAAACGAAGAACAGGTAAGTCGGGTAAAAGAAGCTTTTGAATCTTATGATAAGAACTTTGAAAAGAAAGTTCACTTGATATATGATATGACTTGGAGCGCAATTGAAAGTAACCCAACTGACAATGGGGCCTATGCAATACTTAGGTCTCAGTTGGTGAAAAGTTATCTTAGTGGAAGCTTACCCGAAATAGTTCATCAGACACAAAATTTGCACGAATGCCGAAAATTCCTGCAGAAGTTCAAACACTACCAGGAGCGACGAAGTTACCTGCAAGCTGAATTTAAGCCGCTTTTTGATGTCTTTGAAAATAACCAGGTGAGCCACCTTCGCTTAAATTTGATCAACAGCATTTAAGGCAACTTTGGTCCAAAGCACAGGAAAGGGTTGATAAAGACCCGGAAGGAGCGATTACTGCTGCCAGAAGTTTACTTGAATCTGTCCTTAGTCATGTGCTGGAAGGAAAAAAAGTTGATGCCAATGATACTACTGATCTACCTAAGCTTTACAAAATGGCGGCAAAAGTGCTAAATATGTCTCCTGATAAGGACAGTGATACGCCAGTCAATCAATTCTTGCGGGGTGCCGCAACCATGGTAGATGGGTTAGCCGGTATTCGGAATTCATTAAGCGATTCTCATGGGCACAACGGCCGACGTGTGCGTCCATCACAAAGACACGCTGAATTGGTGGTAAGCCTTGCTGGGTCTTTATCAAATTTCTTAATGAGAAGCTTATCCGAAAAGCATATTGTTAATTAAGTCGGCCACTTACTGAATACCATAGCAACGGTCATACAAGCAATCGTTGTTTCAATAAATTCATCCATCCATTATGACATATCAAACACATGAATATTATTGTAGACACTTGCCGGAAATAGAAGCCAATCCTTAGCGGTCCTAATAACCAATAAATACTTGCTATGGCAAACCGGCTAAATCGGCTCATCGACCATGATCCGATTTGTCGCTTTACGATGGAGAAAATGCTTCAACATTAAACTTATCCGCTGTAACAGTTGACAAAATGGGGGTAATCGTTTGATCAATCAACCCGTCTCCATTATAAAAATTATCCGCGAGGTTGTGGTGGTCCCCAGAGGGTTGCCTGTAGTGTATCCATCCGTCGAACTGCATATTGCATGTGATTTAGCTAAGGGATAGTTTTGATCTGTAAAAAGGTGCATATGGTCATAAAATCAGGAGCTCGGGAAGCGATGTTTAAGAAGATAGAGCGTTGGC